>Ga0180220_1000052_pt1 | contig 251315 bp, 227 predicted proteins | sample eDN5th37CBELigBY_FD_151335 | JGI IMG/M metagenome (GOLD analysis project Ga0180220, IMG submission 151335) | Enriched backyard soil microbial communities from Emeryville, California, USA - eDNA 5th pass 37_C BE-Lig BY (version 2) (version 2) | ecosystem: Environmental > Terrestrial > Soil >... | reverse complement strand
GGCTCTTGTTGATCGCATAGCGGCTGGACGTGCAGTTGGCGAGCATCTGGACCAGCCATGACAGCATGGCCGCATCGACCTTGGGCCGCAGGATCAGCGGCGCGTGCTGCATGAACAGCCACTTCACCGCCTTGACCGGAATGCCCGGTGCTGCCCATGGCGAGCAATAGCCGAAGGACACCTCGCCGGCATTGGCGAAGCTGGTCTCCAGAGCCGGGCCAGCCTGCCGGTCGACCACGATGACCTCATGGCCCGCCTTCGCCAGCTGATAGGCCGACGTCACGCCGATTATACCGGCACCCAAAACAATGACTTTCATGTTTCCCCCAGAAGATATTTCAGCGGTATAGCCGGTGATAGCGATGACCGAGCCCGGTCAGGATCTCGTAGGAAATCGTGCCCGCGTCGCGGGCGACATCCTCCAGCGTCTGGTTGGGCCCAAGCACCTCAACCAGCGAGCCAAAGCCGAGCCGCCCCTCCGGCAGGGTGGAGACATCGACGGTGATGCTGTCCATCGACACGCGCCCCACCATTGGCAGACGGACGCCGTCACAATAGACGGCGCCTCGGTTGCTCAGGCTGCGCGGCAGGCCGTCTGCGTAGCCCGCAGCAATGGTGGCGAGGCGCGTCTCACGCGCCGTGACGTAGGTGGCGCCGTAGCCAACGCGTGTACCCGCGGGCACCGTTCGCGTTTGCACCACAGCGACATCCAGGCGCACGACGGGCTCCATCGGATTTGGCTTGCCGGCTGTGGGTGCCCCGCCGTAAAGCGCGATACCGGGGCGGGCGAGGGCGCCATGATAGGAATTTCCCAGGAAAACACCGCCTGAATTTGCAAAGCAGATGTCGAATTCAGGGAATTCCTCGGCAACGCGATGCATCTCGGCAAGCTGCTCGCCATTCTGTTCACTGCCGGCATCGTCGGCGGAAGCGAGATGGCTCATCATGAACAGGATTTCGACCATGCCGCAGGTTTTCAAAATGGCCGAAAGTGCCGCCCGATCCTGCGGCGGCACGCCAAGGCGCGACATGCCGGTATCGAACTGCAACACGGCTGGCAGACGGCGCTTGAGGTGGGCAGTTGCGCTCGCCCATTGCTGAAGCTGTTCCAGTGAATTGATAACGGGGACTATACCGCCCTCCGCACAGGGGATCTCGTTTCCGGGCTGCAGGCCGTTCAGCACGAAGATGGCCGCATCCGGGGAAAGAAGCGGCCGGAGGCGCTCTGCCTCGACGAACTGAGCGACAAAGAAATGGCGGCAGCCATGCTCGTAGAGTTTCCTGGCGACGCGCTCCGCGCCGAGCCCATAGGCATCGGCCTTGACGACCGCAGCCGCCTGCGCCGGCGCGACCTCCGCCGACAGCTTTTCGTAATTGCGGGCAAGAGCACCAAGGTCAATGGTCAGATAGCCCGAGGCGCCCTGCAGAGCGCTTTCTTCGTGAGGCCGGTGATCCAAAATCGCACTATCCATTCGAGTCCCCCGTCGGACGAGAGACTAATGAAAAGATCGTGAAATTGCGTACGAAATGGTAATCTGTTATTGCGCATGAATAGGATGTTTCCGCAGGATCAACGAATTTTTGGAACAATCTGGCATGAAGGCGCTGGATGCGATCGATCGCAATATTCTACGCCTCCTGCGGGTTGATGCCCGCATGAGCAACGTAGCCCTCGCCGGCAAGGTCGGGCTTTCACCCTCGGCCTGTTTGCGGCGGATCAAGCTGATGGAGCAAGCGGGCGTAATTCGCGGTTATACGGCCCTGGTGGATACGTCGAATGTCGAGGCGACGATTGCCGTCATCATCAATATCACGCTAGAGCGGCAGACAGAGGAGTATCTCGATCGTTTCGAGTCCGCGGTGTGCATGCATCCGGAGATCCGCGAATGTTTCCTGATGACCGGCGGTTCAGATTATCTGCTGCGCGTCGAGGTCGAAAATGCCGGCGAATTCGAGCGCATTCACAAGGATATCCTTTCGTCCTTGCCGGGCGTCTTGCGGATCCATTCGAGCTTCTCGATCCGCAACGTTTTGGCGACGCGACCCAGAGGGCGGCGCTGAAGGTGAAGCGGGAGCATACGGCCCGGAGATATGCTCTCCATCATGCAGCTGGTATCGGCGGGGCTCATGCATTTCGGCGGCTCATAGACGCAGGTCAAACTCGCCCAGAAGTCGCTGGTTTACGGAGCGCGGCCGATCGGCCTCCTCGGCATTGGCCGGCACGAAGGACGACTTTCCGCCTTTCAGTTCGGCAGGCAACACCATGACGCGAACGAAGATATTTTCGCCCGAATGGATGTTGCGGCCGATGACCCAATCCCGCCCGGTCTCGTACCAGGCGCGACCTGCTTCAAAACATTCGACCGTGGTGCCGATGGTGGCCAGAATGCGCCCGGCGATCAGCCGCCTGATGCCGGGCCCGCGATGGCCATGGAGAGGCGTCTGCGCGCCAGGGTTGGAGGCAACCTGATCAGCCCGCAAAATGTACGGACCTTGGAAGTCAAGCTCGATGCGGTGGGAGAGAACGGGAACCGTACCCGCGCCCTCCAGCAGAGATTGTCCGATCGGTGCAAGCTCGAACAGCCAGCCTGCTCCCGCAATCTCGAAGGAACCATCCAGAAACTGGCCGTCGCCCAGGGTTAGCCGCCGTTCGCCATCCGTGCCGGAAAGATGGAGTTCGCTTGCAACCGCGAAAGCGAAGCCAGTCCCGACGGTCTTCACGGCAAGTGGCTTGTTGCCGGTGTCGATATCATAAACGGCAAGGCGGAGATCGGTATCGGTCACTTGCTGAGGCTCCTCTCGACCAGCGCTGCGCCGATCAGACTTTCCGGCTCCATGAAGTCCAAGAGGATGTCGAAATGGCCGAAGCGCGGCAGAACATGCACTTCCGCGATGATGCCGTTTCGATGCAGGTGATGAGCATAGCGATAGGTCTGGTCTATCCAATGCCAGGGCTCGCGGCCGCCGACAAAAAGCGAGACCGGGCATTTCACAAGCGGGGGGCGCTTCTCCACATTGTGTCGCGCCGCGATCTCCCGCGTCAGGCGCAATTGTTCGTTGACGGTCGTCAGCATGGCCGGTTCGGGATCATAGATGCCGCTCACCGCGACAGCGCCTGTTATGAATGCCGGGTCGAGGTTCCTAGCCTGCCAGTCCGCCGCCAGGACCTCCGCGACCAGATGGGCGCCGGCGGAGTGGCCGGACAGGCTGATCCTCATCGGGTCGCCGCCGTGCTCGGCAATGTTGCGGTGAACCCATTCGACCGCTGCAAGAGCGGAATCGACCACCCCGTCCAGGGTGGAGTCCGGGCACAATTCGTAGTTTGCGATTACGGTGGTGATGCCGCGCTCCACCAGCATGGGGGCGATATAAGCAAAGCCTTCCTTATCCTGAGCCCGCCAATATCCACCATGGAAGAAGATATGGACCGGCGACGGCCCGGAAGAATTGGCCGGGTAAACGTCGATCTTGCGCAGCGGATGGTCGCCAAAGGCAATATCGCGGTACTGCTTTAGTTCCGCCCTGGCTTTGGAATTGGCCGGTTCGCGCAGCGTGCGGGATTGGGCAAAATCGGGAAATGCCTTTTGCGGGTTATACTGGAATTCATGCTCGTCCGGCGTAAGGTCGGACCAGATCGGGGGCATATCCTGCATCGGCTTTTCCATCCTCCATACTTGTCTCAATGCAAGGAGGATAGACCGCATCGCTGGGAAAATGAAAGTAGCCTCTTGCTCTTTGGCCGCAAAATGGTTCACATATAGGTCGAAATTGATCTGCTATTGGATCACCTCGGCTTTCTAAAGCCGTAATGCGTTTTGGGAGGCGCGGGCTTGGAAATCAGATCAATCGAATTCATCGCCTTGAGCGTGCCGCTGGGAGCCGGGAAGGCTTACGGGATGTCGAAGTCCCTCGCCGCTGGCCGGCAGTCGACCCTGGTGCGCATGACCCTGGTGGACGGAACGGTCGGTCATGGCGAGGCCTGGGGTATCCCGGCGGTAAACAAAGCTTATGAGCCGCTTCTTTCGAGCTATCTGAAGGGAACGGATGTGTTCGATTGCGAACATGTCTTTTCCCGTATCCTTGCCCGCCATTATCACTTCGGCATTCAGAACGGCATGATGTCCGCCATCAGCGGTATCGACATGGCGGCCAAGGATGCCATGGGAAAGCTTACGCGGCTGCCTGTCTGCAAGCTGATCGGCGGCCAGCGCATCGACCGAGTGCCGATCTATGCTTCGGGCGGATATCTGACCGAGACGCCACGCGAGGATTTTCGCCCGCAGATCGAGGCGATGGCCGCGGCAGGCTATCCGGCGGTGAAGATCAAGATTGGCCTCGGGCCGGAGAGCGATGAGGAGCGCGTGGCCATCGCCCGCGAGGTCCTGGGCGATGATGTCGAGCTCATGGCGGATATCAATTCCAATTATACGCTCGACCTCGCGCTCGAGGCGATGGAACGGCTCAGGCCATACCGCATCGGCTGGCTCGAAGAGCCTTTGAGCCCGCAGGATTTCGAAGGCTTTGCCCGGCTGCGCGCGCGGGCGACGATGCCGATTGCGACAGGTGAGGCGCTGTATACGGTCTTCGACTTCAAGCGCCTGACGGATCTCGGTGCGATCGATATCCTGCAGCCCGATCTCTCGTTATGCGGAGGGTTCTGGCAGGGGCGGAAAATCGCCGATCTGGCTTATGCGAACCATTTGCGCCTCTCGCCCCATGTGTGGGGCGGCGCGGTCGGCTTGGCTGCCGGGTTGCACTACATTGCCTCGTTGCCGGCCTATCCGCATTCCGACAATATCCCCAAGCCGGTCCTTCTGGAATACGACCTGGGTGCCAACCCGTTGCGGACCGAACTATTGAAGGAGCCTATCCTCGTAAAGGACGGGTTCGTCGCGGTGCCGGAGGGGCCGGGACTTGGCATCGAAATCGATGAGGATGCACTGGCCCGTTATGCTGTCTCCTGATCCGATCAAGCCGCTAGGTCAGCTGCAACGCCCCGTCTTGATGGTGCGCGATCTCAAGACGCATTTCTTTACCGAAGCGGGCGTCGTGAAGGCGGTCAACGGCGTCAGCCTTAGCGTGAGCGAGGGCGAAACCCTGGCGGTCGTGGGCGAATCCGGCTCCGGCAAATCCGTAACCGGGCTGACCGTGATGCGGCTCCTGTCGCGAACCACAGCCCGGGTAGTCGGAGGATCGATCGAGTTCTGCGACCGCAACGGTAAGGTGGTTGATGTTCTCGGTCTTTCCGAGGCTGCCATGCAGCGTGTGCGGGGACACGATATCGCGATGATCTTCCAGGATCCGATGTCGAGCCTCAATCCAGTCTTCACCATCGGCGACCAGATCGCGGAACCCATCCGCATCCACAAGGGGCTCGACAGACGGCAGGCGAGGGAACAGGCGCTCGATCTTCTTAGGCAGGTAGGCATTTCCGATCCCGAGCAGCGCATCGACAACTACCCGCACCAGCTTTCAGGCGGGATGCGGCAGCGCGTGATGATCGCGGTGGCGCTGGCCTGCGATCCGCGGCTGCTCATCGCCGATGAACCAACGACAGCGCTCGACGTGACCATCCAGGCGCAGATCATCGCGCTCCTGAAACGTCTGCAAGGCGAGCGCCGCATGGCGATGATCTTCGTGACGCACGACTTGAAGCTCGTGGACGAGATCGCCGACCGGGTCGCGGTGATGTATGCCAGCCAGGTCGTGGAGGAGGGGCCGGTGAAGACCGTCCTGGCACGGCCTCGCCATCCCTATACGCGGGCGCTGCTCGATTGCATTCCAAGCAGGCGCGACGCTTCGGGCGGGCGTCGCAAGCTGCGCCCCATACCAGGTACGCTTCCCAATCCGCTTTCCCCGCCCCTCGGATGTCGCTTCCATTCCCGCTGCGCCTTCGCGGCCGAGAGGTGCAAGGCCATAGAGCCGGCTCTGGAAGCCGTGGGTGAGGATCATGTGACGCGATGCCTGCGCTGGAAGGAGATCGAGCTTTGATGTCTTCCCTCGATCAACTCACCTTGCCGCAGGTGGCTGAGCAGGAGGCCAGGGCTCCGCTCGTTTCGGCGCGCGGTCTCAGCAAATATTTCGAATCCCGTGGCGGGTTTCTCGCTCAGGCCAAGCCGCCGGTGAAGGCGGTCGAAAGCGTCGATCTCGATATCGGGCGGGGGGAGGTGCTTGGCGTTGTTGGTGAATCCGGCTCCGGCAAGTCGACGCTCGGCAGGCTGATCCTGCGGCTGATCGAGCCCACGAGGGGCGAGGTGGTTTTCGACGGCCATCGGCTCCAGTCGCTCAATGCCGGCGAGATGCGACGCTTCAGGCGCCATATGCAAATGATCTTCCAGGATCCATTCGCGAGCCTGAATGCCCGCATGACCATCGGTGACGCGCTGATGGAGCCTCTCTCGCTCCATCGCGGTCTTAAAGGCACTGCCGCAAGGGAAGCCGTAGTCGCGCTTCTGGAGAAGGTCGGGCTTTCGGGCGACCACATGAAGCGTTATCCGCGCATGTTCTCAGGCGGGCAGCGGCAACGTATCGCTATCGCCCGTGCGCTTGCCTCGAATCCGAGCTTCATCGTCGCGGACGAACCCGTCTCGGCGCTCGACGTGTCGATCCAGGCGGAGGTTCTGAACCTCCTCCAGACATTGCAGGCCGAACTCGACCTGACGCTGATGTTTATCAGCCATGATCTCTCGGTGGTCGAGGCGGTTACGGACCGTGTGATGGTGCTCTATCTCGGCCGCGTGATGGAGATCGCCTTCACCGACGCGCTCTACAGCAAACCCCGCCACCCCTATACAGCAGCCCTTCTTCAAGCAGCGCCGGGCGTAGCCAAGAGCAAACGCTATATACTGAGGGGAGAGATCCCAAGCCCGTCCAATCCCCCTTCGGGCTGCGTTTTCCGCACCCGTTGTCCCTTTGCGATTGACGATTGCGCCAAGGTGGTTCCGCCTCTGAGCAAGGTCGGCACCGAGCACTACAAGGCATGTATCCGCGATGATCTCGACCTCTGACTTCTTTGATCCTGCCAGGCCAGTTCTCGTGATCGGGGGCAGGGGCTTTGTCGGCTCCCATATTGTCCGGGCACTGCTTGCGGCGGGTCTGACGCCGCATGTCTACGGGCCACCGATGCGAGAGAACCTGCTTGCCGCTTGCCAGGGGCGTTTCGGGGAGACGCTCGGAACGGTGGAGGAACGGGAGGCGATCGCCGCAGCGATCCGCGACACGCGCGCCGGTGCCGTGGTGACGACCGCTGCCTATGCGGCCGGCAACAAGGGCCTGATGCGCGGGGGAGACGCGGATTCCGACAAGGCTATGGCGGTCAATGTCGAAGGATTTCGCCACACGCTGGAGGCCGCGCGCAGGGAGGGCATCCGCCGTGTGGTGTGGGCGGATTCCACCGTGGTCTACGGCGCGGCTGATTTATACGCGAAGGAGAGGGTGGACGAGGGGGATCAGCGGTGCCCGACAACCTTCTACGGCCTGACCAAGGTGCTTTGCGAAGACCTGGCGCAATATTATCGCGACCGTTACGCGATGGACGTCGTCGGCTTGCGCATGTCGCTGCTGCTTGGACCAGGGCTCTGGTACCAGGGCGCCGCCAGCGCCATTGCCGGTGTCGTCCGCAATGCCGCCCCGGGGGCGGTCCACGAAGTTGCGTTCCACAACGAGCGCATCGACCTGATGCATGTGGCGGATGTCGCCCATGCCGCTCTGCTTGCCCTTGGCAGCCCGAGAAAACTGGAAGCCGTGTACAACATCAACGGTTTCACGGCTTCGCTGAGCGAGATCGCCGCGAAGGCAGAGGCTGCCGTGCCGGGCTACCGCGTGAAGCACAGGATCGAGCCGCCCCAGCTCATTTTCCCGCTTATCAGCGACCAGCGCTTCCGCGACGATACGGGTTACGCGCCGGCCTATTCGCTGGATGACGTCGTGGCCGAGCTGATCGGAAAAGGAGAAACCGTATGATCGAGAGCCGGCTCACAGAACTTGGCATTACGCTACCGGAGGCCGCTTCCCCGTCCTTCAATTATCTGCCCGTTACTCTGCATAATGGTATTGCCTATGTCAGCGGCCAGATGCCGAAGGTCGATGGCGAGGTGCGCGTCTTCGGCAAAGTGGGCGGCGAAGTCGATCTGGAGACCGCCAGGGAAGAGGCGCGCATCTGCATTCTGCAGGGCCTTGCCTGTCTCAAGGCGGCGCTGGGTTCGCTCGACAGGATCGAGCGCATCCTGAAGATGAACGGCTATGTGGCGTCGGCGCGCGGGTTCAACGCCCAGCCAAAGGTGATCGACGCCGCATCCGATCTTCTGGTGCAGATCTTTGGTGATGCAGGCCGTCACGCGCGTGCGGCGGTGGGTGTCGCCGAGTTGCCGCGCAACGCAGCGGTGGAAATAGAGATGACGGTGGCGTTTGGCGATTGAGCATCGTCATGGTCGGGGAGTGCCGATCTCATCCGGAACTGGGCAAACACAGATAAAAGGGGTTCAAAAAATGGTTTTGACGAGAATGTTCAGCCGCAGAGGCTTCCTGCATGCGGGTCTAATGGGAGCAACCATGCTGTGTGCGTTGCCGGCGCTGCCGGCCTTCGCACAATCGGAAGGGCTATATGGCCCCGTTGCCGAAAACGCCGTGAGGGGCGGGCGGCTCAATATGGGCCTTTTGGTGGAGCCGCCCGGTCTCGATCCCTTCCATCAGGCCGCGGATGCCCGCATCCGCATCACCGTCCTCGTGTATCAGGGGCTCTTCTACGAGTCTCCGTCGGGCGAGGCCGTGCCCCTGCTCGCCGAGAGCTACGAAGTTTCCGACGATAACCTCGTCTACACGATCAAGCTGCGCCAGGGGGTCAAGTTCCACAATGGCGCGGAGATGACCGCCGAGGACGTTGCCTACAGCTATAACTACATCCGCAATCCGGAGAACGGCTCGCCAGGAGCGGGTGATTTCTCCATGATCTCCGACATCAAGGCGGTCGATCCGACCACGGTGGAGATCACGCTTAGCGAACCGAACGCGTCACTACCAATGACACTGGGCAACAAATATGGCGCGGTGGTGCCGGCGGGTTATTTCGATGACGAGGCCGCCAAGAACCTGATGAACTCCGAGAGCGTCGGGACCGGTCCGTTCAAGCTGGTCGAGTTCGTACCGAATTCGCACATCGTGCTCGACCGGAACGAGGACTATTGGGAAGAGGGCGCGCCCTACCTCGACGGGATCGACTTCGCGATCCTGCCCAACAGCGCATCGATGCTCGTGGCGCTGCGCAACCAGCGGGTGGATCTCGTGGCGCTGACACGGCCGCAGGACGTGCAGCAGGTGCAGCAGGTGGAAGGCCTGGAGATCGAGCGTTGGCCTTCGCTTGGCCAGGCATCCGTCGATCTTGGTTCTGAGACTAAGCCGCTCGACGACGTGCGCGTGCGCCAGGCAATTTCGCTCGCGGTCGACAAGGAGGAGGTGATGAAGGCCTCAATCGGGGATTTCGGGCAGGTGCTGGGCACGATTCCGGCAGGTTTGCAGGAAAGGTGGGGGCTGCCGCTGGACCAGGTGCCCATGCAGGGTCCCGACATCGAGGCCGCCAAGAAGCTGCTTGAGGAGGCAGGCCTTGGAAATGGCTTCACCCTCACCCTGACGACCATCAACGGCTATGATTGGATGGATCCGGCTGCCGTCACGCTGCGCGAGCAGTTGGCGAAGATTGGTGTCACGGTCGATATACAGCGGGTCGATCTCGGTGTTTGGATCAACAATTTCCGCTCCAGCCAGATGGGGTTCACCTTCAATGACTGGGCGAGCCAGCCCGATCCGAACCTCCTCTTCTACCGTCACTTCCACAAGAAGCCGGAAGGCGCGGATTTCCGTAATTGGAACAATGACGAAGCCAGCGCTCTGCTGGATGAAGGCAGGGCCACCTCCAATCCGGAGGAGCGGCGCGAGATCTACAACAAGTTCCAGACGATCCTGGCCGAGACGGTACCCACCATCATGCTGTTCTCGCCGGACCATATCACTGTGCGCAGCCAGAGGGTGCAGAATTACGTCCAGCATCCGACGGGCTGGTATTACGGCCTCGCGCGGGCCTATCTGAGCGATTAACTGCACGACGCGAGCAGGAGCGGAAGGCACCTCGGCGCCTTTCGCCCCCTCGGAAGCAGGGTCTTTCATGGGCAAGTATCTGGTAAAACGTCTCGCCGCCTCTCTCCTAACGGCATTTCTGGCTTCAATGCTCGTTTTCCTGCTCGTGCGGCTGGTACCAGGCGACGTGGTCGCGCAGATGATGGGGCAAGCCGGCGGCGAGACTGCGGCCAATGCGCTGCGCGAGTTCTTCGGGCTCGATCAGCCGATCTATATGCAATATCTGGCCTGGCTCATGAAAGTTCTGCAGGGCGATCTCGGCGTAAGCTGGACACGTGGCATGCCGGTCACCACCATGATCGGCCAGGCATTTCTGGTGACTCTGGAAATCGGGCTGCTCACCCTGCTGGTGGCGACGATCATCGGCGTTCCCTTGGGCATATTGGCCGGCATCTATGAGGGGCGTCCTCTCGATACCGCCATCCAAAGCTTCAACATCCTGGGTCTCGCGGCACCTGTTTTCTGGGTCGGGCTCATGCTGCTCGTGGCCGTTTCGAGCTTGTTCTCCTGGTCTCCGCCGCTGCGCTATGTGCCGCCGACGCGGTCGCTTGGGGACAATCTGGCAATCCTGGCCCTTCCCATCCTCAGTCTAGGCCTGCTCCAGGTGGCTGCCTACAGCCAGTTCGTGCGGCAGAACGTGGTTTCCGCGCTGCATCAGGAATATGTGCGGACGGCCATCGCCAAGGGCGTCCCCGTCCGCATCATCTTCTTCAAGCACATTCTTCGCAACGTGCTGATCCCGATCATCACGTTCATGGGGCTGATCCTGATCCAGATCCTCGGCGGCGTCGTCATCATCGAATCGCTGTTTGCGCTTCCTGGACTTGGCCGGCTTCTCCTGACGGCGATCGAGACGCGCGACTATCCTGTTCTGCAAGGCGCTTTGTTGATCGTTGTTGTCGCCGCGATGGTGGTCAATCTGCTTGTCGACCTTGCCTATCGGCTGATCGACCCGCGCGTGCGCGTATCCTGAGGGAGGGCTATCTCATGGCTCAGTACCAGAACGTTGCCACTCCCGAAAATGGCTCCCGGAAAGAACCGCACCTCCAACCATTGCTCCTGCGCATGGCACGGCGTGAGCCGGGACTGCTGCTCGGGCTCGTCCTCTTGGTGTTCATTTTCCTTGTTGCCTTGTTCCCCGGCCTCTTCACGCAGGCGTCGCCCTATGCGGTGGACGTCAATGCAGCGATGATGCCTCCTTCCGCCGGCCACTGGTTCGGAACGGACGATACCGGGCGTGATCTGTTCGCCCGCGTCGTCTATGGAACGCGCATCACCCTAGCAATTTGCGGCGGGTCCCTGCTGATCTCAGCTTTTTTCGGCGGACTTCTCGGGCTTGTCTCCGGCTTTCTCGGTGGCTGGGTCGATCAGGCACTCGGGCGTCTGGTCGACGTTCTCCTAAGCTTCCCGCCCATCATTCTCGGCGTCATAATCACCGGGGTTCTGGGACCTGCGACGGTAAACCTCATCCTGGCGCTCTCTATCGTCTATGTCCCGGTGTTCTTCCGTATCGCTCGCGCAGGAACGCTAAGCGAGAAGGACAAGACCTATGTGGAGGCCGCGCGCTCGATAGGCATCAGCGAGCCGACGATCCTGCGGCGGCATGTGACGCGCAATGTAATGCCGCTGATCCTCACGCAATACATGATCCTGTTTCCGTTGATCCTGCAGATCCAGGCGGCGCTGGGCTTTCTCGGCCTGGGCGTGCAGCCGCCCACGCCCGATTGGGGCGCGATCCTGGAACAGGGAAAGGACTACATCCTTTATGCGCCCTGGATGTCTCTCTTTCCCGGACTTGCGGTGCTGCTGGCGGCGTTGTCCCTGATGCTGGTCGGGCGTGCGCTCCAGAGGCGGATAGATCAGCGATGACCATCGGCCCGCATTCGGCGCCCGCCCGGGCGCCGCTTTTATCGTCAATCGCTGCTGGCGCTGCTCAAGGTGCGGAGCAGATATTCGCGGATCGCCTCCCGGGCAGCCGCGCTGTCGCGGTTTTTGAGCGCTTCCACGATCTTCAGATTGTCGCGATAGGCGGTCTCGCGAACGGCCGACACCGGGGAAGGATGCCCTCCCGGCCGACCCCAGCCCGCCCGCCTCCGCGACTGGAGGATTTGCTCGAATATGGAAACGATGAAGCGGTTGCGCGAGCCTCGCGCGATGGCGAGGTGCAAGGCGTATTTGGCCTCCTTGAACTCGGACCAGCTCGCCGCCTGACGCATCGCTTCAAGGCTCTTCTCCATCTCGACGATGTGCTCGGGCGAAGCGCGCTCAACGACGAGGTCGGGCAGGCTCGGCTCGAAAAGGAGCCGGGCTTCAAGCAGTTCGGTGAGGCTGTATTCGTCCGAACCGGAGGGCTTGCGCTCGGCAACAAAGGTGCCCCTGCCGACATGACGCTCGATCAATCCTTCTTCGACCAACTGGTTCATGGTTTTGCGCACGGTGTTTCGCGCGGCTCCAAAACGGTCGGCAAGCGCGCGCTCCGTCGGCAGACGGCTTCCCGCCTCAAAGCTGCCATTCATGATCGCCGCCTTGAGGTCCCGGTAGATCGCTTGCGCGTCGCGTTCCGACTTTTCCCGGACCCCCGGAGAGGAAAGGACGTCTTCTTGAAGCATGCTGAGGCGCTCATTGGCTGGAAGTGATGTGCTATTGGCCGGGATGGCAAAATCGTCTTGTACATTATTTGTCGCTGCTGGACAAATCATTGGGAACAGGATGCCACTGGCAGTAAATTGAGATAAGTGCGAGATGGGTTGTTTTTGGTTGGAATTGGCTCGTGAGGCGACGGAGAATTCTCGTGAGTTCGCGCGGAGCCAGAAAATGCTCTTGAGAGGATGAGTATCGATGCAAGACTCACATGAAATCGGCAAGCGCGGCGCGGATATTCTCGTCGAGAGCCTGTTGGCGCAGAAAGTGGATCGCGTGTTCTGCGTTCCCGGTGAGAGCTATTTGCCGGTGCTGGACGCTCTTTACGAGAAGCGTGATTCCATCGAACTCGTCGTGTGCCGGCAAGAGGGCGGGGCCGCCAATATGGCCGATGCCTATGGCAAACTCAGGGGCCGGCCGGGCGTCTGCTTTGTGACACGCGGCCCGGGCGCGACGAACGCATCGATCGGGGTGCATACGGCGTTCCAGGACTCCACGCCGATGGTTCTCTTCATTGGTCAGGTCTCGCGCGAGATCAAGGATCGCGAAGGCTTCCAGGAGGTGGATTTCGTCGCGATGTTCCGGCCGCTGGCGAAATGGGCTGCAGAAATCAACGACCCGCAGCGCATACCTGAATATGTTCATCGTGCCTTCCAAACAGCCATGGCAGGGCGGCCCGGCCCCGTGGTACTGTCCCTGCCGGAAGACATCCTAAGTGAGATCGTGCATGGAGATCTCGACGCGGGGCTACCCGCCTATCCGCTCGGGGGGGCGCCCAGCGCCGAACGACTCGACAAGCTGGTGGGACTCCTCGGGCAATCCACCAAGCCGCTGATGATCCTCGGTGGGGGAGGGTGGAGCGAGCAGGTCGGCGCGGATGTAATGACCTTTGCCGAACGCTTCGGCGTAGCGGTGGCGACCTCGCTGCGGTGCCAGGATTACGTGCCGAACAGCCATCCAAATTACGCGGGTCATATGGCGATCGGGATCGAGCCCACGCTCGGCGCCCATATTCGGGAGGCGGATCTTCTGATCGTCCTCGGGGCAAGGCTCGGCGAAATGACGACGGCGGGCTACAAACTCGTAACGCCGCCGCGGCCTCAGCAGAAGCTGGTTCATATTTACCCGGATCCGGAGGAACTGGGGCGTGTCTACCAGGCCGACCTGCCAATCAACGCTTCATCTGCGGAGATGGCTGCCGCGCTTGCGCGGCTTGATCCCAAACGGCCTGTAGACGGCGCCTGGGTGCGTACCTGCCGGGCGGATTTCGAATCAAGCGTGGAGGTGCGAAGCTCCGGCCAAAAACTCGACATGGCCGAAGTCGTGACAAGGATGCGCAGGCGTATGCCGGTCGATACGATCGTTACCACCGGGGCCGGCAACTATACCGGCTGGGTTCACAAATACTGGCCATTCGAAAAATTCCGCTCCCAGCTCGCTCCCACGTCTGGAGCAATGGGCTACAGCGTGCCGGCAGCGGTAGCGGCTAAACTCACCGCGCCAGACCGGGCCGTGGTCGCCTTTGCGGGAGACGGCTGTTTCATGATGAATGGCCAGGAATTGGCCACCGCTATGCAGCATGACGCCAAGATATTAGTCGTGGTTGTCAACAACGGCATGTATGGCACCATACGCATGCATCAGGAACGCGAGTTCCCGCATCACGTCCACGGCACGACCCTGCGGAACCCGGATTTTGTGGCGCTGGCCAAGGCATACGGCTTTCATGCGGAGCAGGTCAGCGACATCGATGCATTTGATGAGGCGTTGGAGCGGGCCTTGGGCGCGCCGCAGAGCGCGCTTCTGGAACTCATCGTAGATCCGAATGTCATTTCGATCAGAACGACCATCGAGGCGTTGCGCGAAAAGGCATCGGCATAGGCTCAGCGTCGGCGAGCTCGGCAACGACTGTTTGCGTCTCCATGCCGAGCTCGTCGCGCGCCATCCTTATGTTACCCGGTCGATAGCAGGAGGCCCTCGTAGGGAAGTCTTAAAGACCTGCCGCAGATTCAAACGTAGAAATAATAGCAGGCCAGGAAGAGACCGAACGCAACGACAAAAAAACGCGTCAAAGCGAGCGGGAGCCGCTTCGCCGCCCAGACGCCGGAATAACCTCCCGCCGCAACGCCGGGTACGATGGCTGCTACTTCCCGCCACGCCACAACGCCGCCGGAGACGAAGACTGCTATAGCCACGGCTGCGATAACGATCGAAAGCAGGTTCTTCAGTGCATTCAGGTGATGATAGTCACCCCGCTCGGTGAGGCCGAGCGTCGCCAGCATCATGATCCCCATCCCGGCGCCGAAGAAGCCGCCATAAATGGAGGTCATGAACTGAACGAGTTTGCCGGACAATGCTCTTCCGGTCGGCGCGGCTTCATCTTGCGTGCGTCGTTTCGGCATCAGGCGAGGACCGGCGGCAAATAGGATCGTCGCCGCGATCAATAGCCAGGGCACGATGGCCTTGAAGGCCACATTATCGAACGAAAGCAGCAACAAGGCGCCCGCAAGCGCGCCGGCGCCCGAGAGCAGGGCATAGGAAATCGCCTTGCGCCATATGCGTGCGATATCCTTCCGATAGGCGAGGGCCGATGTGACATAGCCGGGAAATTGTGCGATCGCCGATGTGGCATTGGCCGAAATCGGCGGCACCCCCACCAATGTAAGGGCGCCGAAGGTGATGAAGGTCCCTCCGCCCGCTACTGCGTTTACAACGCCGGACATGAAACCGCCCGCAAAGAGCAGGAGGGCCGTCAGAAAGGTCACATCCATCTATCTGACCGCCGCGGCAATATCCGGCCTCCAACAATGAGTGCGGATATGAAACGCATGCGCAGCCTCCCCAAATCCCCCGATGGCGACCATCGATAAAGGAATGCGGCGGAATACGGAACTCAGATTTTGGGTTTCCCGATCCCGCCGCCGAAGCCGTTGCCGTAGTGCAGTATCAGATCAGTACCTGGGCGCCGACAAGATAGGCGGGGCTCGATCGAGCCCCCCCAAGACCCCACGCAGAGGCGAGGGCAGACCTCGCTATCGCCGACTACTTTACAGGCTCAAGATCGACGCGGATGGCCCAGCCTTCCATGTGCGGCACTGCGGGATAACGCTCGAATACAAGCGGATCATGGCCTGGCACGACATGCCGCATGGACGACGTGAGCCGGCGGATCGTCCGGTAGCCTTCCAGCAATTCCGCGAGATTGTCGAAGACTGCGAAGGCACGGTCCGTTTCGATGTGCTCGTAGTAGTGGCTGGCATCAGAAGCGAGGACCACCGGTCCGCGCGCGGTGTTGACACGGACGATCTGTAACCCGCGCGAATGCCCGCCCACCTTGTGCACGCTTATACCGGGGGCAATCTCCGCCTCGCCATCGTAGAACTCGACGCGACCCGCGAACACCTTGCGCACCATCGAGACGACGTCTTCTTCCTCGAAAGGGTGATTGAGCAGGTGGTGGCACATGCAACGCCCCGTGGCGTAGGCCATTTCGCAATCCTGAATATGGAAGCGGGCGCGCGGCAAAAGATCCAGGTTGCCGGCGTGATCGTAGTGCATGTGGGTCACGATGACGTCGGTCACCTGCTCGGGCTCGAGCCCCACCGCCTTGAGGCCCAGGCCGACGGGCTTCAACAACTCGCGCTGCCGACGTTTGGCGCGAACCTCGTCGAACCCCGTATCGACGACGAACGTTCTCTTGTCGTTGGAGATGACCCAGAAGAAATAATCGATGGGCATCGGCGTATCGTGCGGATCGCCGCCGTGGAAATTGGCGGGACGGTTACGGTCCGACCGGCCGTAGCGGATCATGCGGATTTCGTACTGGTCGTCGCTCATGCCGCGTGCCTCACGTCTTCTTCGCCACGACCTCGATACCGGCCCAGCGCTCGGGGAGCTGCACGATCTGGGTGAAATCACTGTCAGGCCCGATTTGCGAATGAACGAGTTGCCAGAGCTGCTTGACGGCGCTGCCGACCCACATTTGCGCACCGATGGCTTCCGCCTCTTCCATGCACAGCTTCAGGTCCTTGTACATGAGGGCCGTCGTGAAGCCGTAGTCGAACGTTCGCGGCAGAATGGCCTTCGGAAACTTGTCCTGCGAAGCGCTGTTGCGGCCGGACCCGGTGTTTATGACATCGATTACGGTTGCCGGATCAAGGCCGGCCTTGACCGCCATCACGACGGCTTCGGAAGTGGCGGCCAGAGCCGTGGCGGAGAGGAGATTGTTGACCAGCTTCATGGTCTGACCAAGCCCCGCCTTCTCGCCGACATAGAACAGCTTGCCGATATTTTTCAGAAGCGGCTCCGCCACCTCATAATGGTCGCGCGGCCCCGAGATCATCACAGCCAGCGTGCCGGCCTTCGCGCCTGCCTTACCGCCGGAAACGGGTGCGTCGAGATGGGCAATCTTGCTCTCGGCGAGCTTTGCCGCGATCCTCTCAGAGGAGGTTGCGCCCGTGGTCGACAGATCGATGAAACGCTTGACCGAACTGCCTGACGAGACCCCATTCTCGCCGGCGGCGACCTTCTCAACAATGTTGGGAGTGGGCAAACTGGCGAAGACGGTCTCGCAGGCATCCGCCACCTCTCTTGGACTGCTTACCGTCCGGGCACCGAGTTTCGCGAACTCCTTTAGCGCCGCGGTGTTCACATCGGTGACGACCAACTTGTGCCCGGCAGCAACGAGCCTGCCGGCCATCGGCGCGCCCATATTGCCGAGACCTATGAATCCAATCTCTTCGGACATGACGAGAAAGCTCCTCCCAACCTTCCGCAGGCCACCTGCGGATTATTTCTGGCCGTCTATTTCGGCGAACACGTTGCGTGCGATGCGGAACGAATCGACCGCTGCCGGCACGCCGCAATAGATGGCAACCTGAAGAAACACCTCGCAGATTTCCTCACGCGTAAGACCGTTGTTCAACGCACCCTTCACGTGCACCGCGATCTCATGCGGGCGGTTCAGGGCGGAAAGCATCGCAAGATTCAGGAAGCTGCGTGTCTTGCGGTCGAGGCCAGGTCGGCCCCATACGGCACCCCAGCAATATTCGGTGACAAGCTCCTGCATCGGCCGGTTGAAGTCGTCGGCCGTCCTTATGGCGCTGTCGACATAGTCCTTGCCGAGCACCGCACTTCGAATTTCCAGGCCTTTCTCGTAAGTCGCCTTATCCATCGTCACTCTCTCCCTTATGTTCGTCTGGCCAGATTCATTATGCGCAGATGTGGCGCAGGCCGCTCAATGCCGGGGGCCGTATAGCTGCTATCCCTCGGTCGGTATGGCTGCAGCCTCCATGAGGCGCCGGGCTCGCTCCACCAGGGGCTTGTCGATCATCTGGCCGTCGATCTTGATCGCGCTGTCGGATGTCGCGGCAGCGAGCACCCGTTCGGCCCAGGTGATCTCCTTTTCCGTGGGTCTGAACGCCGTAAGGATGGGCAGGACCTGTTTGGGATGGATGGCAAGCTTGCCGCCGAAACCCATATTGCGCGCCCGGTACGCTTCGGCAGCGATCAGGTCTGGGTCGTCAAGCGTGGGGGTGACACCGTCGATTGGCGCCTGTTTCCCCGCGCGGCGTGATGCCAGTACAAGCTGTGAGCGCGTGAAAAGAAGCGCCTCCCACGACGGCTGGCAGCCAAGATCGAGGCCGAAATCGAGCGAGCCGAATCCAACGCAGATCACCTCCGGAACACTCAGGATGGCTTGGATATTGTCGAGTCCTTCCACCGTTTCGATCAAAGCGATGATCGCCAGTTTTCCACCCGCCGAGCCGGCGGCTTCAGCAAGGTCTTCGGCCCGTTCCGCCTTCGGCACGATGACGCCGGAAAGCGCCGCCGAGTCCAGCATGGCAAGATCTTCCTTCCACCAGGACGTGCCGGCACCGTTGATGCGCGCCAATACCGGCTTTGAAGCGATGTCATGCCGTAGGAGATTGGCGCGCGCAGCCTCCTTGGTAGAGGGGTCGACCGCATCCTCAAGGTCTATGATGACGGCATCGGCCGCGGTTGCCGCGGCTTTGGTGAAGCGCTCCGGGCGGTCGCCCGGCACGAAGAGGGGAGCAATCGGGGCGCGCATCAGCGGATCACGAACGGGTTGGAGGTGCTGGTCTCGGTGGCGATCCAGACCGATTTGAGCTGCAGATATTCGCGTACGGCGTCGATCCCGCTTTCGCGGCCAATGCCGCTGCGCTTGTAGCCGCCGAAGGGCGAGGTGTAACTGACGGCGCGATAGGTGTTGACCCAAACGGTACCGACCTCAAGGCGCTCCGCCATGCGGATCGAGCGCCCTATGTCCGAGGTCCAGACGCCGGCCGCGAGGCCAAAGTCCACATCATTGGCGATCTGGACTGCTTCCTCCTCGTCCTCGAAGGGGATCACCGCCAACACCGGGCCGAATACTTCCTCCTGGGCAATGCGCATATCGTTCCGGACATCGGTGAAAATGGTGGGCTCGACAAATTGCGTACCGTTGGCGCCCGGTCCGGTATAGGGCTTGCCTCCCAGAACGCAGGTTGCGCCCTCGTTGCGGGCCACCTCGATATAATCGAGAACTTTCCGGTATTGCGGCGGGGTGGTGACAGGCCCGACATTGGTATCCGGCGACATCGGGTCGCCGATACGGGCGGCGCCGGCAACCTCGACGAGCCGTTTCATGAAGCGGTCGTGGATCGAGCGCTGAAGAAGGAGGCGGGAGCCGGCGATGCAGGTCTGGCCCGAGGCGGCAAAGATGCCGGAAATCGCCCCCATGACGGCAGCCTCGATATCGGCATCCTCGAAGACGATGTTCGGCGATTTGCCGCCGAGTTCGAGCGAAACATGCTTCAGATCGCGCGCGGCAGCCTCGTAGATCTTCTGTCCGGAAAGATCCGAGCCTGTGAAGGCGATCTTTGCGATGTCCTTATGCGCGACAAGCGCAGCACCGACATCCGCTCCGAAGCCGGTGACGGTATTGACCACGCCTTTAGGGAAACCGGCTTTGCCGAAAAGGTCCATGAACTCGAGCGTGGAAGCCGAAGTAAACTCCGACGGCTTGATGACGGCGGTGTTGCCGGCAGCAAGCGCCGGAGCAAGTTTCCACGCAAGCAGCAGCAGCGGCGAGTTCCAGGGGGTGATCATCGCCACAACGCCAAGCGGCTCAAGCCGGGTGAAATTGAAGATAGACTTCTTATCGGTTGGAATGACCGTGCCTTCTATCTTATCGGCCAATCCTCCGTAATAGCGGTACCACTCGGCGAGATATCTCGTCTGCGCCGACATTTCGGCAAGGAGCTTGCCATTATCGCGTACCTCCGTTTCCGCGAGGCTTGCGGCGTTCTCCTCAATGAGTTCCGCCAACCGAACCATCAGTTTGCCGCGGGCCGACGCGGTCATGGTTCCCCATTCGCCACGCCGAGCAGCCTTTGCCGCCGCCACTGCACGGTCCACATCGCCGGCCGTTGCATGCGCGATAAGCGCCCAGGCCTTGCCATCGTAGGGATTTGCGGTCTCAAACGTGCGGCCACCCTCGGCCTCCACATAGGCGCCGTCAATGTAAAGGCCATAACGCTTCATGGTGCTCGTTCTCCAAGCGCAGCTGCGGGTGCGAATTCCGCCCGCAAAGCGGGGCCGTTCTCGTCCAGTCTCGGAACGTGGCGCCGGGTGGCGCCGGGCACCGGAAGGTCTGCCAATCGCACCTCGGTGCCGGCAAGTTCCACAAAGCGCTCGCGCAGATGCGGGTGCGTCGACAGATCCTCGACCGAATTCAGGTTCGAGCAGGCGATTCGCCACTTCTTGAGAATTTCAATCAGTTCGGCTCGCGAATAGCGAGCGAACACGTCTCCGATGATGGCATCGAGAGGAGGTCGGTTCTCCACGCGCGCCATGTTGGTGGCGAACCGCGGATCGCTGGCCAGTTCGGGTTGGCCGAGAACCTTTCCGCAGAGCGTGGCGAACTCCCGGTTCGATTGGACGGCGATCAAAAGCGGTTCGCCACCGGCAGCGAAGTAAGCGCCATAGGGCGCCAGCGTCGCGTGCGCCACACCCATGCGAGCAGGCGCCTTGCCAAGATAGCGCTGGAAGGCGAGGGGGACGTTCATCCAGTCCGCCATCACGTCGAACATCGCGATCGACAGATCGATACCTTCGCCGGAGCGGGCGCGGAGAAGCAGCGCGCGTAATATTGCCGAAAAGGCGGTCAGTCCTGTTGCGATATCGCAGACCGAGAAGCCGACGCGCGAGGGCATGGCCTCGTTGCCGGTAACCGAGCATAATCCGCTTTCCGCCTGCACGAGAAGGTCATAGGCCTTCATGTCGGAGAAGGGACCGGTCCGCCCGTAGCCGGTGATCTCGCAGGTGATCAAACCGGGGTTGGTCTTGCGCAGTTCTTCACCGCCGAACCCCCGCTTTTCCAACGAGCCCGGAGCGAGATTCTGCAGGAGAACATCCGCACGGGCAAGCATGTTGCGCAGTAAATCCGCATCTTCTGGCTTGTCGATGTCGAGGCAGATGGATTCCTTGCCGGCATTGAGCCAGACGAAATAGGCGCTCTCGCCATTTGCAGCGTTATCGTAAGAGCGGGCGAAATCGCCCTCCGCGCGCTCGATCTTGATGACGCGGGCACCGGCATTGCAAAGGAGAAGACCGCAATAGGGCGCGGCTACCGCTTGCTCGATGGAGACGACGGTTATGCCTTCGAGTTCTCTGCCGAGTCCTGATCCCATGTCAATTCTGCCTCGACAGCAGCCCGCGGCCGATGACCTGAGCCTGGATTTCGGCCGCACCTTCAAAGATGTTGAGGATACGTGCGTCGCACAGCACGCGGCTGATTTCGCTTTCCAGCGCATATCCGATGCCGCCGTGGATCTGCAGACTGGTGTCGGCATTCGACCAGGCGACCCTGGCGGCGAGCAGCTTCGCCATACCAGCCTCGATATCGCAGCGACGCCCCTTGTCCTTTTCCCGCGCAGCGAAATAGGTCAGCTCGCGCGCCATGACGATTTCGGCCAGCATCATCGCCAACTTGTCCGAAACACGCGGAAACTCGACAAGTTTGCGGGCGAACTGCTTACGTTCCTCGGCGTAGCGAAGCCCGAGCTCATACGCATTGCGGGCGACTCCGATGGAGCGTGCCGCAGTCTGAATGCGCGCGCCTTCGAAAGTTTGCATGAGGTGCTTGAAGCCTTGGCCTTCGACCCCGCCGAGCAGGCAGTTGGCCGGTACTTCAAAGTCCTCGAAGGCGATTTCGTATTCCCGCATACCGCGATAGCCCAGCACTTCGATGTCGGAACCGCTCATTCCCGGGGAGGGAAACGGATCGGACTCGGTGCCGCGCAGCTTCGGAGCAAGAAACAGGCTGAGACCGCTATAGCCCGTTGTGGCCGGGTCGGTGCGGGCGAGGATCGTCATCAGGTCGGAGCGGCCGCCATGGGTAATCCAGGTCTTGTTGCCATTGATGCGCCAGGAGCCGTCCGGCGCGCGATCCGCCCGCGTGCGCAGACTGCCGAGATCGGAGCCCGTATCGGGCTCGGTGAATACGGCCGTCGGCAACACCTCGCCGGAGGCGATGCGCGGCAGCCAGTATTTCTTCTGTTCGGGTGTCCCGCCGATCGTGACGAGTTCGCCGGCGATCTCGGAACGGGTTCCAAGGGAGCCAGCCGCGATCCATCCGCGGCTCAGTTCCTCGGTGGTAACGCACATGGCGAGCTTGCCCATGCCCATGCCGCCATATTCGGGATCGATACAGATACCGAAGACGCCGAGCTCGGCCAGCCGGTCGACCACATCGAGGGGGATCAGGCTGTCGGCCAGATGCCAGCGGTGCGCATGCGGCGCTATGTGGGTATTGGCGAACCGGCGGAACTGATCGCGGATCAGATCAAGCGTATCATCCTCGAGCGTCTCGTCGATTTCGCCCCCGGTGCGCACAAACTCGATCAGTGCGCGGCGAAGTTCCGGCAGATCGCTGCGTTCCACGAATTCCGCCGTTTTTTCGCGCAACGTTTCCGCTGCCGCGCTGACGCCGAGCTCGGACGGACGCACATATTCGTTCTGGCTCATGGGAACGCCGCCGATCAGCTGGCCGAGATATTCGGCAAATCCGATCTGCAGGACCAGTCGTTCCCCGTGGCCGAACCTGCCGCGCTCTGCGAGCCGCGCGGCCCAATTCGCGGTAGCCGCTATCGCCTTGACGGTGGTGGCCGTCCAGGCAAGACCGTGAACGGCTCGTTGATGCCTGTCGCCCAGATCACCATCGAACAGCCCGTCCTTCATCACGCGCGGCTCGATCGCGCTTCGGACGGCCAGAACATAAGCCTCCGCTGCTGCCGCAGCCCGCTGAGCCGCGATCAGGATTTCTTCCTCGGGCCTTTTTTTTATTAGTGCTCCGTTCATGATACTCGTTCCGTTCAATCACGATTTGCCGGTCGGGCCAGCGATGATCCCGGCATCGTGCAGCTTGCCGATCGTCGCGGCAGTCAGGCCGAGCACATTGCTCAACACCTCGTCGGTATGGGCACCCAAGCCCTTGCTGGGTGCCGCGGAAAGACGATCGGCACGGGGCAGCGTGGCGGCTGCGCCAGGTGTGGGATAGCGATGGCCGCTCGGATGCTCGACCATGTCGAAGAGCCTTCCGTTGGCGGCGAAGGGATCACCCTTCGCGATTGCTTCCTTCAGCGTGTTGTATGGTCCCCAGCACACCCCGGTGTTCTCGAACGCGTGCTCGAGTTCAGCGAGCGAGCGCTCTCCGACGGCGGCGGTTACAAGCGGATTCAGCCGGTCGCGATGCTGGAACCGCAGCCCCTCGTCGGAGCCAAGATCGACCCCCAGCTCGGCTTCTATGGCTGCTATCTCCTCGCGCAGTCCCAACGCGTCGACCAGATCCTTCCAGTGACGTTTTGTGAGCGCGACGATCATCACGCGGCGGCCATCCTTGGTGCGGAAGTCACGGCCGAAGGCACCGAAGATGTCATTACCCATGCGCGGGCGATCCTCGCCGGAAACATAGACCTCCGCTACCTGGCCGAGATGACCGAGGCTTGCGGCGGCGACATCGCCGAGCGGCACGCAGATTTCCTCGCCCTTTCCGGTCAGGCGGCGGTTTCGCTCTGCAGCCAGCAAAGTGAAAGCGGCATAGGAGCCGGTCACGAGGTCCCACGCCGGCAGCACGTGGTTTACGGGTGCATCGCCAAGCGTATCCGGCCCTGTCATCAAGGGAATTCCCACGGCACTGTTGACCGTGTAATCGACGGCCGACGTGCCGTCCGCCCAGCCCATGACACGCAGGGTGATCATGTCTGCGCGGTGCTTCACCAAATTCTCGTGGGATAGGAAACCGGACACAGGGTAGTTCGTGACGAACAGGCCCGCATTTTCCCCCGGCGCGGTGGCGATCGCGACCGCCAGTTCACGACCCTCCGGTCGGGAGAGGTCGATGGCGACGGACTTCTTGCCCTTGTTCAGACCCTCCCAGTAGAAACTCGGACCATTGGGCGAGCGCGGCCAGCGGTGGTAATCCGGGCCACCGCCGATCATGTCGAAGCGGATCACTTCGGCGCCCATCTGCGCGCAGTAGAGCGCACAGGAGGGGGCTGCCACGAAGGCGGCCCCTTCGACGATACGCAAGCCTTTGAGAAGCTCATACATGTCAGGCGGCCTGCTTCAATGCGCTGCCTCGATCGCATGAATCGTATTTTGCTTGGGAAAGTTTCATCGCCACGCACCAGATTTGAGCACCCAGCAACGATCATCGCCCACAGGTTTGCCGAAGACGATGCTCAAGAAGGTGAAACCTGTTATGCGACAGGGCGGACTCCCCAAGCGCCTGCCTCCACCGAAAGATACCGCCATCACAGCGGCACGAGGATGCCTGTCGAGGGAGGAAAAGAATGATGAGAATGGCTGGGTCTCTGCGCGTATCCGCAAGACTTCTTCGAAGGCTGATCCTGACAGGCATCACGGCAGCCGGCATGGCCGCCTCCACGCATGCCTCCCTTAGCGCCGAATTCGAATGGCGGTATTATTCGGTGTCCCCGATGGGGCATCCGTATTCACAGATCCTCGACAAGCATTTCAAGGCCATCCAGGAACGTTCCGGAGACAAGCTGAAGATCGATCTCGTTTATTTCGGCGAGACGCCCTATAAGGGTGCCGAAGCCGAAAAGCTGATGCGCGACGGCCTGGGTGAGATGACCGAATGGCTGGTGAGCTATTCGACCAGCACTTACCCGCTTCTCTCTGCTCCCGAGCTACCCTTCCTGCCCATCGAGGCGCTGGACCCGGCAAAGCACATTCCTGCCGCAGATAAGGCCTGGCAGAGCCCGAGCGTGGCCAAGGAGCTGGACAGCATCCTCGAACGCCACAACGCAATCCGGCTGTCTCGTTTCTACTGGCCACCACAAAATCATTGGCTGAATAAACCGATCGGCGGGCCGGAGGGTTTCAACGGGTTGAAGATCCGCGAATATTCGGCGGAAGGGATCGACTTCACAACAGCCATCGGCGCGACGCCGGTGTCCATGACCGCGCCCGATGTCTATGCCGCCCTGCAGCGCGGCGCCTTAGATGGTGTCGTAACCGCTTCGACCTCCATGACCGGAATCAAATGGGGCGAAGTGCTGAAGGCCGGGTACATCACGAACTTCAAGCTATCGATCAGCCTCATCCTCGTTTCGAAGCGCGAATACGACAAGCTGCCACCCGATGTGCAGACTATCCTCGGTGAGGAGATCGACAAAGCGACCAGCGAAATCCTAACTTTCATGGTCGACAACGAGACGAAGCTGCACGAGCAGCTGAAAAAGGATTACGGCTTCACCATCACCTACGCGTCGCCGGAAGACTACGCCAAGCTGCGTGAAATCGCTCAGACAGCCGTGTGGCCAGCTTGGGTCGAGCGAGTGGGCCCGGATGTGGGCAAGCCTTTGATCAATGACGTGTTGACGGCTCTGGGCGCTCCCGAGCGGCTCTGATCGAACGCAGGCGTCCGCGTTGCGGACGAAACTCCTCAGAAGGGGCTCTCATGGACCGCAAACCCGAAGCATTGCGCTCGGTCGACCGCGCGCTTTTCTTTCTCGCATGTCTGTGCGGTGTGGCAATCCTGGTGCTGCAGCTCGCCGAGATCGGAGCGCGCGTACTCGGCGGCAGTGTCGTTTTCTCCTCGGAGGCGACAGGCTTCCTGATGGCCATCATGGTATTTTTGGCCCTGCCGGAGGTGACCAGGCTCAATGAGCACATTACTGCCGATTTCGTCGTGCTGATGATGGGGCCGAAGCTGAGAGGCGTAATCGAACAGATCGTTGCGCCACTCTTCTCGGCGATCTACGTCGCGATCCTCATTTACCTGCTCTACGCCCTGACGCGTGATTCCTATCTGGATGGCGTCCGATCGGAAGGCGTCACGCGCCTCCCGGTCTTCATTCCCCAGGCGATCATGTCGCTCGGCATCGTTATCATGCTTGTGCGGCTGATCATCATGCTCGCCTCGCCTCAAGCGCCCCGTCCGCATTCCGACGAGGCGAAGGAGCATATCCAATGATCGTGCTGACTGCGATCTTCGCCACTCTGATCGTTTTTCTCTTTATAGGATTGCCGATCGCGGTGTCGCTCGGCCTTTCCGGGCTCGTCTGGATCCTTGCGAAGGACCCGATGCTCCTGCGGGGAGCGGCCTATGCGGTATGGAACAACGCAAACAGCGTGACGCTGGTCGCCGTCCCGATGTTCCTGCTGATGGGCGAGATCATCCAGCGCAGCCAGGTTGCCGTGAAATTCTACCGTGCCATGTCGCTATGGGTCCGCTGGCTGCCGGGAGGCTTGCTTCATTCCAATATCGGCGCCTCCGCGGTCTTCTCTGCGGTGTCGGGCTCAAGCGTTGCAACCGCCGCCACGATCGCAACCACCGCCATCCCGGACCTTTTGAGGCTGGGCTACAAGCGATCCCTCGTCGCTGGAACGCTGACGGCCGGCGGGACGCTCGGGATCCTGATCCCGCCGTCGATCCCGATGATCATCTACGGCGCCATCACGGAGACCTCGGTGGGACAGCTCTTCATGGGCGGCGTTCTGCCAGGCGTCATGATGACCGCGCTCTTCTTCCTCTACGTCGTCCTATCATCGATCTTCGATCAGCGGAGCAAGGCGCGCGAGCCGAGTGCCGCCGTGAGTACAAGAGAGCGCCTCACTTCGTTGGTGGACATCTTTCCGATTGCCGTGCTCATTGCGGTCATCATCCTCGGCATCTACCGCGGCTGGGCTACACCGACCGAGGTCGCGTCCCTGGGAGTGGCCGGTGCGATCATAATCGCCGCAGTGTTCGGGCAATTCTCCTGGGCGATCTTCCGCGACTCGCTGATTTCGACGGTCCGGTTCACTTCGATGCTGACCTTTGTCATCCTTTCAGCGCACGTCTTTGCGTTTGCCTTGTTCGGCTGGGGTTCCACCCGCGCCGTGGTGGCGTTGATTGCCGATCTCGGCCTTTCGCCATCCGGCGTACTCTTGGCGGTCGTCATCCTTTGTCTGTTCCTTGGCATGTTCATCGATGCGATCTCCATGATGGTGCTGATCCTTGGCGTCGTGTTCCCGATCATCACCGCAGTCGGCTACGATCCCGTCTGGTTCGGTATCGTGCTGGTCCTGCTGCTCGAGATCGGGCTCATCACTCCGCCCGTCGGTCTCAATCTCTACACCGTACGCGGGCTGATGCCGGCCGCGACCCTTTCCGAAGTGAGCTGGGCCTCTCTGCCATTCGTATTTCTGCTCCTGCTCGGAATCTTCATTCTCTATCTGTTCCCGGAGATCGTGCTATGGCTTCCACGCAACGTAAACTGAGCGCGGCGCCGGCCCCGGTGGCGCAGCGGCTTGCCGAATTCGCGGTCGCCGCCGATGTCGCGGATATGCCTCAAGAGGTGGTCCGAAAAGCGCAGGGGTGTCTCGTCGATTACATCGCCTGTGCTCTTGAAGGCGCCGACCTGCCCTGGAGCAGACAGGCGATCGAGTACGCGTCGACGGGGCCGCAAGGACCCGCGACCGTGATCGGTACGCATAAGCGGGTTGCAGCCGGTGAGGCTGCCTTTGCCAATGGCGTGCTGGGTCATAGCCTTGTGCGGGAGGACATGCACGTCGCGAGCTGTACGCATCTCGGGGTCGTCGTTTGGCCGACTCTTTTGGCTCTCTCTGATCTTGTGGGGGCCAACGGCAAGGATTTCCTCGCGGCTGCCGTCGTCGGCTATGAGGTCGGAGCCCGCGTTGGCCGGGCTCTCTTTGATGCGGATCTCGCGGCCAGGCTGCGCCCGACGGGTACAGTGGGTGCGATCGGTGGCGCTGCCGCGGCCGCCCGGCTGCTTGGCCTTGACGAGGAGCAGACGATTGCCGCGATCGGCTTTGCGGCGAACTGTGCCGGAGGGGTGAACGAGTGGCCCTGGGTCGGCGGTACGGAAGTTTTTTTCCATGCGGGCTTCGCGGCGCGAAACGCGGTAACGGCAGCGCTTCTGGCAAGGGCCGGCGCGTTCGCGTCGCCGACCGCGCTTGACGGCCGCGCGGGTCTCTTTGCCGCCTTCGACCGACGGGAGCGAGCCGACGTAATCGCACCACTTGCGGACGGCGAATACGACATCATGGCGGTTTACTGGAAGCCGGCGCCGGCCTGCAATTACGTTCAAACGCCGTGTCAGGCAGCGCTGGCCGTTGCGAGACAAGTTCCTGATCCGGCCGAGATAAGAGAGGTGCGCGTCGGCTCCTTCACCGCGGCGCTGCGTTATCCCGGCTGCGATATGTCGGGCCCCTTTGCCGGCATTCTGGAGGCGAAAATGAGCATCCAGTATTCGGTGGCCGCCACACTGGTGAACCGGGCGGTAGCCGAAACCAATTATGCTCGCCTCGACCACCCGGAGATTTTGCGGCTGGCTGCCGCCACCAAGCTTATCGTCGATCCGGATTTCGAACGCGCCTTCCCCGCCATGCAGGGAGCGGAGATAAGCGTTGTCCTCAAGGATGGAAGAACGATAAGCCAACGTTGCGACGATGTAAGCCCGGTGGATGATGACGGCGTGCGGCAGCGCTTCCTGGCCGCTGCCACCGGAGCGCTCGGCCAGGAGACCGCGAGCGAGGCGCTTGCGGCGATCGACAGACTGCCGATCGATGGCCAAGCGGGTGATCTGACGAAGCGGTTTGTTCGGACATGAAGGACGATATCAGCGCGCTCGGCGGCATCAGGATCCTGGAGCTCAGCCGGCTCCTCCCGGGTGGCTTGGCCACACAGATGCTGGGCGACCTCGGAGCCGACGTCATCAAGGTAGAACAGCCGGGAATTGGCGACTACACCCGGGCTTTCCCGCCCATGGGAAAGCAGGATTCCGGGTTCTTTCTGGTCGGCAATCGCAATAAGCGCTCCATTACCGTCGACTTGAAGTCGGGTCCAGGCAAGGAAATCGTCCACCGGCTGGCCAAGGAGTGCGATGTCGTCGTCGAAGGTTTCCGGCCAGGCGTGGCCGACAGGCTAGGCGTCGGCTACGAGGCACTGAAGAAGATAAATCCCGGCATCATCTACTGCTCGATCTCGGGCTTCGGTCAAACGGGACCATACCGCGATATCCCGGGCCATGACATGAACTATCTCGGTATCACCGGTATGCTGCAGCTCACCTCCCGGCCGGGTATGGGGCCGCAGGTGCCTGGGCCGCTGATCGCCGATATCGGTGGCGGTACGATGATGGCGGTGTTCGGAATTCTGGCGGCACTGATCGCACGGCAGAAGACCGGCAAAGGCCAGTTCGTGGATGTATCGATGACCGACGGATCGATACATTTCATGCATTCCCACGCCTCGCACTACCTTGTCGCCGGCGAGGAGCCGATGGGCGGCGTTCATCGGGTGGCGGGTGGATCCATGCCCTACAACATCTATCAGTGCGCGGATGGAAAATATCTGACGCTGGGGATTATCGAGGATCATTTCTGGCAGCGGCTGCGCAAGACGCTTCGTCGCGATGACCTGCCCGAAGACCCATTCCCGCCGCGTGAAGAGATGGAACGGGCAAAGACCATCCTAACCGAGATCTTTCTGAGCAAGGCTCGGGACGAGTGGGTGAAAATCCTATGGGAGAACGATCTGCCCGCCGGGCCGGTCAACTCATTTGCGGAGGCCTTCAGCGATCCGCAGATGATGGCACGCGAAATGCTGCTCCACGTCGATCATCCTGTCGAAGGAAAGATACCCCAGATCGGCTTTCCGGTGAAGTTTTCCGAGACGCCGGGAAAAATCACCCGCCATCCTCCGGTGCTTGGAGAACACACCGACGAAATCCTGCAGTCGCTGGGCTATAGTGCGGAGGAGATCGACAGCCTCAAGAAGGAAAAAACTGTTTAGGCGAGCCTTCCTTCGATCTGCATGGCAATCTCGTTTGCGGCATTAAGTGCCACGAGTTGGAAACGATCGCCGTCCTGGCGGCCGGCAAGCTCGAAAGGGGCAATGGCGAAGAGTGGCCGCATGGCTGTGATATTGAACGAGGAAACCGCACGACCAGGAAGGTTCTTCGACAAAAGCTCCATCAGCAGGGTGGCTGTAAGCGGCCCATGCACCACGAGCCCCGGATAGCCTTCGACTTCCGTGGCATAGGGATAGTCGTAGTGAATCCTATGCGTGTTGTAGGTGACCGCCGAGTATTGAAACAGGAGCAGGGCGTCTGGCTCCACCCGGTCTTGCCATTGTGGCTCGAAGCCCGGACCGCTCCCCGCCTGCGGTGTAGAGCCGGGCGAGCCCGGCGTTGCCGCCTCGCGATAAGCGATGCGCTGGCTCTCCCGCATCAGACCGCCGGCGGTTCCCTCGATCACATGGTCTACGGTTACAAAGACCAAGGCACCGCTGCGCCCGGTCTTTTCCAAGATATTGACAATCGTCGAGGTGCGGCAAACTTCTTCGCCCACGACCAAAGGCTTCTCGATCGCAATGGTCGAGCCTGCCCACATGCGGCGAGGCAGGTGAACAGGCGGCAGGAACTCTCCTCGTGCCGGATGTCCGTCGGGTCCCGCCTCGCTATGAGGCATGGCCGGCCAAAACAGGGCCCATGTCCATGCCGGCGGCCAAGGGTCACCATCCGCCGGTGCGGCCCTGTCCAGCAGACCCGCCATTCGGCTTGCGACAAGGCGCGAAGCGGTATCCCTGACCGTCTCGCTTCTGCCCAGCCACTCTGCATAGTTCGACATTGGTGCGCTCCAAATTTGGCGCACTATCCGGCAGAGGAACTCCCCGGTCGAGACCGAGAGAGCCGAGTTGCTCGAATAACAGCTATTCACCACGTGCCTAAACCGACAGCTGCAGTGAAAAGGTGTTTCTGGTTCAAGGCGTTAGCTGGCCGATATCTCTCAAGTCGGCCCCCTTGCAGCCACCCAGAGGGGCTATCCTGCTCGAGTGAAATTGCGCAATCTCGCCTGACCGCTGTGGAACGCGCGGCTAAATGGTGAGGGCAGACGAGAATGGCAAAAGCGCAGGCGGCCGTTGTCGGCGTTGGGACCACGGCCTATGGCCGGCTCCCGGACTACGATGCATACGATCTGGGAATGTGGGCGTTGACCGAGGCACTAGGCGACGCTGGCCTGAAATTCGAAGACATCGATGGCGTCATCATAAACCGCATACCGGACTACCAGCGCTTTTGCGAGATCGCCGGTATCGATCCGCAATATGTAACGATCACGCCGGGGCATGGGAGGTTCGCGGCGATCTGCATCGATACGGCGATCAGCCTTGTTGCAAGCGGTCGCTGCAAGACCGTAGCTCTCGTCTATGGCAACAATGGCCGCTCAGCCGGGGCTTCTTATGGAGGACCTGAGGACAGTTATGGTTCCGGCGCAAATGGCCTGTGGTTCCCGTATGGGATGACGTCGCCGGGTGCCTTCCATGCATTGATGATGCGTCGCCACATGGGTCTCTATGGCACGACGCCCGAGCAGATCGCCCAGGTTTCCATGACCTTTCGCAATCACGCCGCTTTGAATCCGCAGGCAGTGATGCGTGAGCCATTCAATCTCGACACCTATCTCGATGCGCGCATGATCTGCGATCCGCTGCGCTTGCTCGACTACTGCCTGATCAATGACGGCGGCGTCGCCATCATTATCACCGCGGCGGAGCGTGCGAGGGATTTTCCAAAGCCGCCGGTATATCTCCGCGGAGCAGCACTTCAGACGGTCTTCGCCGACTCGATGTTTCCGCCGGAGGATTTTTGGCGAGGCGCGATGAAGAAGGTGACGGACCGCAGCTTCGGCGATGCTGGCCTTTCCCACGCCGACATGTCGGCGCTCATGATCTATGACAACTTTACCCCGACCGTGCTGTTCTCCCTTGAAGGCTGCGGCTATTGCGGTGAGGGCGAGAGTGGCCCGTTCGTGGCGGAAGGTCATCTGGCGCTCGGGGCGAAATTCCCGACCAACACGTCCGGCGGGCATCTATCCGAAAGCTATATGCAGGGCTGGGCGCTCAATGTCGAAGCGGTGCGGCAGCTTCGCGGAGAATGTGGCGAACGGCAGGTCAGCGAGGCTGCCAATGTCCACTACTGCGCCGCCGCGCCTGTATGCTCTTCAATCGTATATTCGAGGGACGCATCATGAGCGCAGTGTTACCATCAGACAAGCCGCGCCCACGGCTTGACGGCCCGGAGCAGCCTTTCTGGGCCGGGCTGAAGGATCGCCAGATCCGTGTGCAGCGCTGTGATCACTGCGGGCGCCACCGCTTCCCGGCGAGCCGCTATTGCCCGCATTGCCACGGCCCGCATTCCCATTGGGATGCGGTTGGGGGGGAGGGCGAGGTGGAAAGCTTCTGTATCTTCCACAAGGCCTATTTCCCGGGTTTTGCTGCCGAGACCCCATATGCGGTCATTCAGGTGAGGCTCGATAGCGGTGTTCGTTTCTTTTCCAATTTGGCCGGGGGAGCCGACAACGCCGAAATCCAAATCGGCATGCGGGTGAGGGCGGTCTTCGAGGATGTCGACGATGCATTGACATTGCTCAAGTTCCGCACGGCGGAGGCAAAGCCATGAAGGCGATCGTGGTCGAGACGCCCGGAGGCGTCGACGTACTCAAGCCGCAGATCGTACCCGACCCGGTCGCAGGCCCGCAGGATGTGGTCATCAAGGTGGACAGCTGCGGTGTCTGCTTCCATGACATCGTCACGCGCAACGGAACGCTGAAGGCAGGCGTCAAGATGCCGCTCATCCTGGGTCACGAGATCGCCGGCACCGTGGTGGAGGTCGGCAGCCGAGTGACAAAATTCCGGCCGGGCGAGCGCGTCGCGACGACCCAGCGTTACCATATATGCGGCTCGTGTCAGCATTGCCGGACCGGTTACGAGCCGCTTTGTGAGGACCGCAGATTCCTCGGCGACTATGAAATGGTTGGCGGCTACGCCGAGTTCGTCGCGGTGGAGGACGACAATGTCGCTCACGTGCCCGCCAATGTTCCGCTGCATGAGGCAGCCATCGTCGCCTGCACCATCGGCACCATCGTGAACGCGATGCGGGAGGTCGGACGCATATCCGCCGGCGAAACGGTCCTGGTCACGGGCTCGGGCGGCGGGCTCGGCATGCATGCAATCCAATTCGCCAAGCTTCAGGGCGCACGCGTCATCGCGCAGACAACCTCGCCGAAAAAGGTGGATCGGCTGCGGGAGTTGGGTGCCGACGAGGTCGTCGTGCACGAACGCGGCGCGGATTTCTCCGGCGAAGTGCGTAAGCTGACCGGCGGTCAAGGTGTGGATGCCGTGGTCGACAATGTCGGCAGTCTGCTGTTTCAGCCGATCCGCCGGTCCTTGGCCGTGCGCGGCCGCTGGATCCTTGTTGGGCAGCTTACCGGTGACTTTGTGCCGTTCAACCCGGCGCAGCTCTTTCTCAAGAACATCTCGATGCTCTCCGCAACGTCGACAACGCGCAGGCAGCTCGAGCAGTGCCTTGAATTGGTATCGCGCGGCGGCATCAAGCCGATCGTCGATCAGCGGCTGCCGCTGTCGGAGGCGCGCCGCGCTCACGAGCTTGTCGAGGCAGGCGCGGTGACAGGGCGCATCGTCCTGCAACCGGGAGCGTGAGGAGGAAACATGAAGATCAACGCAGCCATCGTCGGGGTTGGCGCATCGAAGTTCGGAAGATTCATGCCGGACACGCAGCTCGCCATGGCCGCCAAGGCTCTGAAAGAAGCGCTCGACGATTCCGGTCTTGAACGCGATGAGATCGACGGCCTCTCCATGCATATGGGATGGCCGCTGGGCCTTGATTACGACAGCGTCGCGGAAGGCCTGGGTCTCAACATCCGCTACGTCAATCAGGCATGGACGCACGGGCGCTTCGTCACCAACACACTGCAGCATGCCGCGCTCGCAGTGTCGGCCGGCCTTGCAAATGTCGTCGCCTGCGTGACCGCGATCAGCTTTACGCGCGAGCGGGACATCCTTGGCGGACCGGGTGACATGGAGGGTTACCGGGAGGGCGGCGGCACCCATGGGGAGGCGCCACATTATGGTCTCACCTCGCCTGCGGGCGGTGCGGCATTATCCATGCAGCGCTACATGAAGTTGTACGGGGCGACGAGCGAGAAGCTGGCCGCCGTTCCGATCCAGATCCGCCAGCATGCGCTGCAGAACCCCGATTCCGTCATGAAGGAGCCGTTGACGCTGGAGGCACATCAAACCTCTCGCATGGTCGTTGATCCACTCCATCTCTTCGATTGCTGCCTGATGACCGACGGCGCCGTGGTGACCTTGGTTACGACCAGGGAACGTGCGCGCGACCTCAAACAGAAGCCGGTGGCGATCGCGGGGATGCAGGGCATACGGTCCGGCCGCGATGAGTTCATTTTCGCACCGCCGGGTTTGGGCATAGGCCAGCAGCCGGCGACGAATATCCGTTCCCGGCCCATCGACGTGGAAGTGTTCGAGGCAGCGGGCGTGACCCAGAGCGATGTGAAGGGCGTCTATACTTATGATGCCTTCTCGCCGCTCGTGCTTTTCGTGTTGGAACGCTACGGCTATTGCGGTGAGGGAGAGGCGGCGGATTTCGTGCAGAACGGAGCGATCGGTCCGGGAGGAAGGCTGCCGGTCAATACCAATGGCGGCCTGCTTTCCGAGGCGCACGTTGCCGGCTGGAACCATATCCGCGAAATGACACGGCAGATACGCGGTACCGCAGGGCCGCGGCAGATCCCGAATGCCGACGTGCTGCAATGGGGCACGGTATGGGGCGATTCGGTTATCCTGACGGCCGATTGAGGAGGCATTCCATGAGTTTCAAGCAGGGCATCACGGCCAAGCCGCGTCCGCGCATCACGCCCGATCACCAACCCCTGTGGGACGGCTTCAAGGTCCACAAGCTCATGCTTCCGTATTGCGAGGAGTGCGGCAAACCACATTTGCCGCCGGGGCCCGTCTGCCCATACTGCCTCTCCGATCGGCTTGACTGGCGCGAGGCATCGGGCTGCGGCACCATTTCCACCTGGGTCGAAGTGCATAAGGTGTGGTTTCCGGCCTTTGCCGACGATGTCCCTTACAATGTGATCCAGGTCGAATTGGCCGAGGGGCCGCGCATCACCGCGAACCTGATCGATTTCGGTGGGAAGATCGAAGTCGGGCAGAAGGTGCAGGCCACCTTTGACGACGTAGATGAAGATCTGACAATGCTGCGGTTCAAACCGGCATAGATGCACCGCGGCGCGGGATGGATTGAAACCCTCCCGCGCCATGTCGCTCAGCCATAGAATGGCTCCGGAAGACCGGCGACGTCGACATCCATGGAAAGCAATCCACCTGAGAAGGGCTCTGCAGCTAGCTTCTCCGGCGGCAGACGGAATCTTGCGGTGGTGATATATGCGGTCTTCAGATCTTTGCCGCCGAACGTGAGATGCGTGGGCTTTGTCACGCCCAGCTCTATGATCTGGTCCACCTCGCCGTCGGGGCTGAAGCGGACAAGGCAGCCGCCATCATATCGCGTATTCCAAAGATAACCTTGGGAATCGACGCTAGAGCCGTCGACATCCCCCGGAAGGTCCTTGGTGTCGGCGAAGAGACGCCTGTTGGAGATACGGCCCGTATCCAGATCATAATCATAGGCAAAAATCAGGTTTGTGTGGCTGTCTCCGAGGTAGAAGGTTCCCCCGTCCGGACTCCAGCAGATCGAGTTCGGGAGGTAGATGTCCTCGTCCTGCATCAATGCGACGCCGCCTTCGGCGCTGACTTGCCAAAGCCGGCCCTTGGGACCTGAAAGCATCTTGTCCATGCTGGCCACGAGAAAGCGGCCACGCTGGTCGGTGCGGCCATCGTTGAGGATGTTGCCGGGACGGTCGGCCTCCGGGTGGGAAAGACGCTCGAGACTGCCGGTCTCTGGATTCCAGATCGCCATACCGTTGCGTCCGGAAACCAGCACATTGCCATCTCTGCACAGCGCATAGGAACCGAGCTTCTCCGGCGGGGTGGCGCTCTTCGTTTCGCCTGTGGAGATGTCAAGACGATGAAACCCCGGCTTCAAGACATCTATCCACGTAAGCGCCGAACGGTCTGCATCCCAGAGCGGCACCTCGCCCAGCACGTCTTCGGTCTGTGCAACGAGCCGAACCTCGCCAACTTCCACCGGCATCGCAAATCCTCCTCTTACGATCGCTTCAGGGATTACCGCATGGATATCGTCGACGCAGGTAAGGTCCCACTATAGCAGCTATGCACCTGCCGTTATTGACGTCTGAGGGGTGACCCTGACCTATTAGGCGCAGGGTTCCGGCCTGCGTTTTATGCAGTGCGGGCTTGGGCAGGAGGCAGGATCAGGGAGGACCGCCGATGCTATGCCACCGTCCGGCTAACATTCATTTTGTGAGCCGCAGTCCGAAGGCAAAGTATGCCGCATGAGTGACGGGCTGATCCTTCTCGAAAACTTTCTCCAAGCGCTGGCTGCCGGCCTGATGGTCGGCTGTCTTTACGGCCTGATGTGCACGGGTCTCGGCATGATTTTCGGCATCATGCGTGTGATCAATTTCGCGCAGGGCGATCTCATGATGCTAGGCATGTATGCTGCCTGGTACCTGTTCACCGGCTTCGGCATTCTCGCTTTCCTCGGTCCGTATGTGGGTCCGGTGGCAGCGGCGATCGTCGCGGGGCCGCTGCTTTTCATCGTCGGCTATTTCCTGCATCAGTTCCTGATCTCACGCGTAACGGGGGTCAGTGTTGCAGCAAGCGACAACCAAGGCCACTACGCCCAGCTGATCCTGACGCTCGGCATCGCGCTTATTCTTCAGAATGGCGGCCTCATTCTGTTCGGGTCTGAGCCGGTTTCGATACGCACGCCCATGTCTTCTTCGGCTTGGGAGATCGGGCCAATGGTAGGCGAGTGGGTATCCGTCTTTCTCAACAAGGCGCGGTTGGTCGGTGCCATCGTGTCCGTTCTTGTGGCGCTCGGGCTTTATGTCTTCGTCAATCGCACCCGCCTTGGCAAGGCGCTGCGCGCGTCCGCCGATAATGTGGAAGCGGCTCAGTATATGGGCATCAATGTCGATCGCGCCCACCGCATCGCCTTTGGGCTAGGCACGGCAATCACGGCTATCGCAGGCGGTCTGGTCGCAACCTACTATCCCTTTCAGCCCTATGTCGGCATCGAATTCGTCATCGTCATGTATGCCGGTGTTGTCCTCGGCGGGCTCGGCTCGATCGTGGGCGCCTTCTGGGGCGGCATGACTATCGGCCTGGTGCAGCAGCTTTCGACATTGGTCCTGCCGATCCAGTTGCAGAATACGGCGATCTTCGCGGTGTTCCTTTTGGTCGTGTTTTTCCGGCCGCAAGGCCTGTTCGGCAAGAGCGTGGAGCGGGTCTGATGGGAAGCCGTACGACATTCATGCAGTCGCTGGGCATTCTGGCAGTGCTGTCCGCGGTCTATCTGCTGCTCGTCTTCATCGTGCCCAATCAATATTACCAGCTTATGCTGACGCTCGTGGCCATCTGGGCGGTGATGGGCATTTCCTGGAATGTCCTCTCGGGCTATTCCGGGCTTGTCTCCTTCGGCCATGCGGCCTTCTTCGGACTTGGTGCGTATACCGTCGCCCTCGGCCTGCTGCATTTCAACTTGTCGCCATGGATCGGACTGCCGCTGGCCGGGCTGGTCGGTGCCGTTGCGGGCATCATCGTTGGCCTGCCCACGTTCCGGTTGCGCGGCCACTACTTCGCGCTTGCCATGCTCGCCTATCCGTTGGCGTTGCTCTACGTCTTTGAGTGGCTGGGCTATCAGGAAGTCGCGCTGCCGATGAATCGTGAAAACCCGGCCGCCTATATGCAGTTTTCGGACGGACGCATTTATTCTGTCATCGCGCTGGTTCTGCTGGTCATCGCCGTCCTGGTTTCACGCTGGATCGAGACAACCCGTTTCGGTATGGCGCTTCTTGCCATTAAGCAGAACGAGCTTGCTGCGGAGGCTGCCGGCATAGAGACGCGCAAATGGAAGCTAAGGGCGATCGCCATTTCAGGTGCGATCGCGGGCGCGATCGGCGGCTTTTATGCAGTGATCCTTATCGTCGTGACGCCGGCCAGCGTGTTCTCCATGCTGACCTCGGCACAGGCGCTGATCGTCGCGCTCTTCGGAGGCATCGGCACCGTCTGGGGCCCGGTGATAGGCGCGGCGATCCTGATTCCGCTGTCGGAAACCCTGCATGCGGAACTGGGCAATATACTGCCAGGTATACAGGGCGTCGTCTTCGGCACCGCCATTGTTCTCGTCATCCTTCTCGCGCCGGAGGGCATCTTCTGGAAGATCCGCGACTTGATAACACGCAGCGACCGGGACGGACGTTCCGGGGAAGCGCCTGTCGCCACCGCGCTCGTGGATGCTGGCGAACTGCTTGAGCGTCCCGAGGCGATGGCCGGCAAAACCGTCCTCGAGGTCAAGGGCCTCTCTAAGAGCTTCGGTGGCCTCAAAGCCGTGCAGGACGTGTCATTCAAGGTCCCGGAGGGCGCGGTGATCGGCATCATCGGGCCGAATGGCGCCGGCAAGACGACGCTTTTCAACATGCTGAACGGCTTCCACACGCCAAGCAGCGGCGAAGTCATTTTCGAGGGCGAGAACCTCGTCGGGCTTCAGCCGAGCGGCGTCTGCAAACGCGGAATCGGCCGGACATTCCAGGTTGCGCGACCCTTCGCCCGGCTCTCTGTGCTCGACAATGTCCTGGTCGGCGCATATGTGCGCGCCGACGACGACGCGACGGCGTTGCGGCATGCACGCGAAGCCTTGGCGCTGGTCGGCATGGAAAAGGACGCCGAGCGAACGGCCGGCGGACTGCCATCCAAAGAGCAGCGACTGATGGAGCTGGCGCGCGCACTTGCCGGCAAGCCGAAAATCCTTCTGCTCGACGAAATCCTGGCCGGGCTCGGCTCGTCCGAAATCAATGAGGTGATCGTCGTGCTCCGCAAGCTGACGGAATCCGGCATTACGATCCTCATTATCGAGCACACGATGCAGGCGATGCTCCGGCTTGCCGATCACTTCATCGTCCTCGATCACGGCGCACTGCTCGGCGAAGGTAAGCCGCGCAACATCATGCGTGACCCGAAGGTCATCGAAGCTTATCTGGGCAGGAGGTGGCGCGAACGTGCTTGAGATAAGAGAACTTTGTGTCGCCTATGGCGGCGTATCAGCGCTGAATGCCATCTCGTTGACGGTGAATGCGGGCGATTTCGTCTCCATCGTCGGCCCCAACGGCGCCGGCAAGACGACCCTCTTCAAGTCGATTTCCGGGTCGGTGCCGGTTAGGTCTGGACACATCACCTTCGAAGGCCGGGATTTAATCGCCATACCGGCACATGAGCGGCCCCATCTGGGAATCGCACATGTGCCGGAAGGACGGCAGGTGTTTCCGAACCTGACGGTCGAGGAAAATCTCGAAATGGGCGCCTATACCGAAACTGGCCGGCGCGACTGGAAATCGAACCTCGCTTTCATCCTGAACCTGTTTCCTATTCTCGACGAACGGCGGCGGCAGTTGGCCGGCACGCTCTCCGGCGGTCAGCAGCAGATGGTTGCCATTGCCCGCGGGCTCGCCTCCTCGCCGAAATTGCTGATGCTCGACGAGCCGTCAATGGGGCTCGCACCGGCCGTCGCGGATTCGATCTTCGAGGCCATTGTGGAGATTCGAAAAGCGCGGAACCTGACGGTGCTGCTGGTGGAGCAGCGCGCAGTGGAAGCGCTCGAAAGCTGTGATCGAGGTTATGTGATCGAAACCGGGCGTGTCGTGCTCGAGGGCGAGCAGAATGAGCTCCTTTCGGATGAACGTGTCCGGAAGGCCTATCTCGGCATGTGAGTGAACAGTCTACAATATCGGGAGGAACCACAGTGTTTACACGCAGACAGTTGCTATCGGCCGGCGTGGCCGGGCTTGCCATGTCCATCGTCACTGGCCAGCCCTCCGCCTTTGGCCAGTCCAATCCGGCCGAGGTGAAAGTGGCGCTGATCGCGCCGATGTCCGGCCCGTGGGCTCGCCAGGGCGAATTGATGAAGAAGGGTGCCGAGCTTGCCATAAAGGACATCAATGACGCCGGCGGTGTCGCCAGCCTTGGCGGTGCAAAGATGCAGTTGCTGGTGTTCGATGCCGGCGACACGGCAGAGAAGGCAAAGAACGCCGCGCAGCGTATGGTCTCCCAGGAGCCGGACCTTGTCGGAGTCACCGGTGCCTGGCTGTCCTCGTTTACGCTGTCCGTCTCCGAAGTCACCGAACGGGCAGAGCTGCCAATGGTGACCTTGTCCTATTCTGACCAAATCACCTCCCGCGGCTTCAAGTATATTTTCCAGATGCCGCCGACCGGAGTGAAGCAGGCACAGGACGCCCTTCCGGCGCTGATGGAGGTGGCGGAGAAGGCGACCGGTAAACAACCGAGCACGACCGGCATCATTTCTGACAATACGGCATCCTCGGTGAGTTTCGCCAAGCCGATGCGGGAAGGTGGACTCGAGGAAATGGGCATCGAGCTGCTCTTCGATGAGACCTTCACGCCGCCACTGGCAGATGCCACCGCGCTGATCCAGCAAGCGCGCTCCGCGCGGCCTGAATTCCTGATCATGCTTGGCACTTCCGTACCAGACGACAAGCTGCTGCTGGAGAAGATCAACGAGTTCAATCTTGGTGGCGGTCGCATGCCGATCATTTCGAGCGGCGCTCACATCGGGGCTCCCGAACTCCTGAAAAACATCGGCCCCGACCTGCTTGAAGGCGTGATGTCGGTGGTCGGCAACTGGGGTGCCAAGGGTCAGGAAGAGATCATCGAGCGCTTCAAGCAGGAAACGGGCGAGCCTTGGATGACCCAAGACTCGATTAGCGCTTACGGCGACATCTGGCTCTTCAAGCAGGCGCTGGAAGACGCGGGAAAGGCGGACAGGAAGGCCGTCGCGGAAGCGTTGCGCAACATGGATACCACCGAGGGGCCGGCGAAGTTTTATCCGGGCGGTCATATCAAGTTCGACGAAGCCGGCCACAACGTAAACGCCAAGCTGATTATTGTGCAGTGGCAAGGCGGCGAGCCCAAGCCGATCTACCCGGAGGCATCGGCGCTGGCCGAGCCTGTTTGGCCGACCAGGTAAATCCTGCTCCTTTCAAGAGGAAAGCCCGCGATGCACAGCATCGCGGGTTTTTCACTATAGCAGCCGGCGCTTGATAGTCAGTTTATGGAGGTCAGCTTAGGCCGCGATCGATAATGGTCTGAATGCCGGCGAAAACCGTGTCGGGCATTTCTATGAAGCCACCCTTGAGCATCCCCGCTCGTTTGGCACGAGAACGGTCAAAGGGCATGCGGACCGGCTCGCCGCCTTCGACAGGCCGGGTCGATCGAACCGCCTCGGCGTAGTCGAAGATCTCCGCCTTGAACGCCTCGGTTTCGACCAGCAGGTCCGGGCGAATTGCCACGATCAGATAGCCGAATTCGCGCAGCTCGCCCGGGATCATCGGTGAGCCGGCCAGGATGCCGAGCATCTGCACGACCATGGCCAAGCCCGAACCTCGATGCCCACCCCAGGGCGCGAAGGCTCCTTGAAGCGCAGCGTCCGGATCGGTTGTCTCCTGGCCGTCCGGTCCGAAAGCCAGTCCCGGATTGAGCCGCTCGCCGAGGCGGCGCGCCAGAACGACCTGCGCGTGGATGATCGCCGAAGTGCCGATATCCCAGATGACGGGATCATCCTTGCTGGGGAAGCCGAAGCAAATCGGGTTGGTCCCGAAACGCCCTTCGCTGCCTCCGTGCGGTGCGACCCAAGGAGAGGCGTTCGACGCGATCATCGTCACGAGATCATGTTCCGCTGCCATTTCGGCGTAATAGGAAAGCATGCCCGTATACCAGGTGTTGCTGGCGCCGATGACGGCAATACCGCTGGTCAGCGCCTTCTCGATCGCGATCTGGGTGGCGCGGTGGGCCACCAGATAGCCGAGGTTGTCGGCGCCATCGATGCGGGCCGAGATGGAGGACTCTTTCATCACCCTGATCGGGCGAGTGGAGAGGCCTTGTTTCTGCAGTCGCTCGGCGATCGACAATATCCGTGCGAAACCGGCATAGTCGAGCCCGCGAAGTTCGCTGTCCATGAGGTGGTCGGCAGCGATCTTCGCCTGGCCGGCTTCGTAGCCCAGCTTGGATAATGCGGATTCGGCAAGGATGTAGGCCTCTGGGATCGCGATACGCATGGAGACTCCTTGTTTCTGCCTGAACGCTCAGTAGGAACGCGGCATCCCGAGCACATGCTCGGCTATGAAGGCGAGGATCAGATTGGTCGAAATAGGCGCCACCTGATAAAGGCGTGTCTCGCGAAACTTGCGCTCGACATCATATTCCTCGGCAAAGCCGAAGCCGCCATGTGTCTGCAGGCAGGCCTCCGCCGCGTGCCAGGCCGCTTCAGATGAGAGCAGCTTGGCCATATTCGCCTCCTTCCCGCACGGCATCTGCCGCTCGTAAAGCTCGGCGCCGTGATAAACCATCAGCCGCGCGGCGGACATTTCCGCATAGGCGCGCGCGATGGGGAACTGTACGCCCTGGTTTTGGCCGATGGGTCGATTGAAGACGATGCGCTCACGGGAATAGGCCGCGGCCTTGTTGATGAACCACGTCGCGTCTCCAATGCATTCGGCGGCAATCAAAAGGCGCTCCGCGTTCATGCCATCCAGCACATAGCGGAACCCCTTTCCTTCTTCACCGATGAGATGCTCCGCCGGCACCTTCAGATTGTCGAAGAACACTTCCGTGGTGGCATGGTTCATCATGGTGCGGATCGGCCGGATGGTCAGGCCGTTCCCGATCGCCTCCCGCATGTCCACGACGAGGATCGACAGGCCGTCGGAACGTTTGGCGACCTTGTCCTTTGGGGTGGTGCGGACGAGCAATATCATCAGGTCGGAATGCTCGGCGCGTGAAGTCCAGATTTTTTGGCCGTTGACGATGTAGTGGTCACCCTGCCGTACGGCAGTCGTCTTGATGGACGTGGTATCGGTTCCGGCGGTCGGCTCAGTCACCCCAAAGGCCTGCAACCGGAGCTCCCCGGATGCGATTTTTGGCAGCCAGCGCCGCTTTTGCTCTTCGTTGCCATGGCGCAGGATGATGCCCATGACATACATCTGCGCATGACAGGCGCTGCCATTGCCGCCATTCGCATGAACAGTCTCAAGGATCGCGACGGCGTCGGAAAGGCCGAGGCCCGAGCCGCCATACTCCTCCGGAATTAGCGCGCCGAGATATCCCGCCTCCGTCATCGCATTGACGAACTCCGACGGGTAGCGACGCTCGCTATCCACCTTGCGCCAGTATTGGTCGGGAAAGCGCGCGCACAGGGCCGTTACGGCATCCCGGATGTCCTGTTTAGGATCCTCGACGTTATCCAGATTTGTAGGTCCGTCCAGCATGAAGTCCTCTCCGCCCTAACAGCATCCCCATCGAGGGGATGGCGGCAATCTCAGATGAGGCAAGTTGCCCCGTTTGAACGGTAGAGTAGCGGCGAACGCTGCAGACGTCATACGCCAACAAATCCTATCAGCTATATTGTCAGTGGTGGGCCTGGGACATATCTTTGCGCGCCGGGAGGAGGCATACTGCACTGATGGAACTGAAGCAGCTCAAATATCTGCTGTCCGTTTCGGAGCTTGGCAGCTTCTCGAAGGCAGCGGTCGTGTTATCGGTGGCTCAGCCGGTTCTTTCGCGTCACATACGAAGCCTGGAGGAAGAGCTAGGCGTCGAGCTTCTTCACCGTACAGGCCGCGGCATCGTCGTTTCGGATGCCGGTAAGGTCGTGGTCGACCACGCCCGCTCGATCATGGCGTCCATCGGCGCGATTTCCGCGGATATCGACACCCTAAGGTCGGATCCAAGCGGCAGGATATCGATAGGAATGCCGCCGACCGCGGGCTCGGTTCTGACCGCGCCGCTGATCGAACGGTTCCATGAGGAATATCCGCGCATAAGGTTGAAGGTGCAGGAGGGCTATAGCGGCCACGTCCTGGAATGGCTTTCAACGGGACGCATTGACGTTGCCATTCTCTACAACGCCCCGAAAACGTCCACATTGATGACGGAGCCGCTGATCGAGGAGGAGTTGCTGCTCGTAGGCCCCGGGCGGGAGCGGTGCATGGCAATGAATGGGCCGGTGAGCGGCGAGCAATTGGCCGAGTTGCCGCTGATCTTGCCTTCGCATCCGCACGGGTTGCGCGTGCTGGTCGAATCCCTTCTCGGCGCGCGCAAGATCTATCCCAATGTCGAATATGAGATCGATAGTCTCAGCGCCGTCGTCAACATGGTGGAGCGCGGCGTCGGATATACGATCCTGCCTTATGCCAGCGTCAATTCCAAGGTCGAGGATGGTGCGCTCAGGGTAACTTCCATCATAGAGCCGAGGATGACCCGGCACCTGGTGCTGGCGACCTCGACACAGCGGCCGGTGACAAACGCGACGCGTATGCTGGCGAAGATGGTGACCCAGCTCGTGCGCGACCTCGTCAGGGAAGGCGTGTGGCTCCCTCGCGTTTCAACAGCGGACCAATATCACGCCTCCACCTCATCTATACCTGCTATACCGTAGGCCGCAATTGTTCGCGCCACTGCGATTGCTGAGAATGCAATTCTTGATGTCGGTGTTCGCAGGGAGGACGAGCGGTGCCAGTTGTCGATTCGCACGCGCATATCTGGGGCGAGGGGTTTTTGCCCCGGGCGTTCTTTCGACGCGCCGCCGAGCGGTGGGCTGCAAAGTCCGATGAACGCACGCCCGACATGATCCTGCCGCGGCTGCTTGCCGGCGTCGAGGATCAGAATGGCGATGATTTCGTAGAAAATATGAATCGGGCTGGCGTCGACCGGTCGTTCATCATGATGATCGACGTGGGCGAGCCCGTATTTGGCGAGGAGCCACCTGTCTCGATCGATCAACAAATCGAGTTTTACGGCGCGTTGCAGAAGCGGCACAAGGGACGCCTCCACTGCCATGTCTCGGTCGATTTCCGGCGCAGCAACTATCTCGAAGCGCTAAAGCGCGGCGTCAGGGATCATGGTCTCGCCGGTATCGGCGAACTGACCCCAGACGGCTTTGCAGCCGACGGAGAGAGTGTGCGCCCCATGTTCAAGCTTGCAGCCGAGCTCGGCGTGCCGGTCCAGATCCATACCAGGGCCGGGGTCTGGACGGATTTTGCCGGCGCGGATTATTCGGAGAAGAACCCGGTTCATCCGATCCATGTCGCCCGGCTTGCGAAAGAGATACCGGATCTGAAGATCGTTCTCTGCCATGCAGGCTTTCCGCATTGGTGGCAAGTGGCGGCAGAGGCTGTTGCCGACCTTCCCAATTGTGTTCTCGACGTTTCCAACTGGAACGAACAGCTGGAATCCGATCCAGGCAATCTGATCGCTCGGCTTGCAACCTGGCGCTCCTTGGTGGGAAGCGAGCGAATCCTGTTTGCGTCGGATCAGGCGTCCGGCAAGCGCTTTACGGGTGACCGCTCGGATTTGGGCCGTTGGGTCGCATTCTTCCGCGACCTGCCGGCCAATGCGGAAAAATGGGGTTACCGCTTCAGAGCGGAGGAAGCCGAGCAGATGCTCGGCGCCAACGCACTTTCTTTCTACAATCTCTCATGAGGGGCCATAGAATGCCAACCATGCCGAAAGCTCGAACGATTCCTGCCTTGCTCGATGAGCTGGCGGAAACCTATCCCGAGAGAGAGGCTTTGGTCGCCAAGGACAGGCGTTTCACCTATGCCGGCCTGCGAAAAGAAGTCCGTGCGTTTGCCAAGGGGCTGTCGGCAATGGGCGTCGGAAAAGGCAGTCGCGTCGCAATTCTGATGGGCAACAAATGGGAGTGGATCGTCGCGGATCTCGCCATATGCAGCCTCGGCGGGATCATGGTTGCGGTGAACACCTGGGTCACGGCACGCGAACTCGGTTATATCCTGAAACACTCGGACGCGGACACGCTCGTCTATGTCGGCCGTTTTCTGAAATATGATTACTTGGCGATGCTGGGCGAATTGGAACCGCTTTCGCAAAGCATCCCGAAGCTCAAGAGGCTGATCCATGTCGGAGACCATGGATACGAAGGAAGCGTGCCGTTTGCTGCCGTTTATGAGAAGGGCAGGGACGTCCCCGACCATGTCATCAACGAGGCTGCAGCCGCTGTCGATCCCCAGGACGTCACTTATCTGCTCTACACTTCCGGCTCTACATCTACACCGAAAGGCGTGCAGATTCAGCACTACGGCCTGATCGAAAACATGTGGAATATCGGCGAGCGTATGCACGCCACCCATGAGGACCGCTTGTGGCTTGCCGTCTCGCTCTATTGGGGCCTGGGATGCGAGAATGCGCTGTTCAACATCTTCACCCACGGCGGTTGCCTCGTATTGCAAGAACATTTCGATGCCGGGGAAGCATTGCGCATTATCGAAGAGGAGCGCTGTACGCTCTACTATGGCACGCCGAACATGGCGCAGGCGATGGCTGAGCATCCCGACCGGCCGAAGCGCGATCTGTCTTCCCTGCGTTCGGGCGGCGCAACCGGTTCCCCCGACCAGCTGCAACGCGTCGCCGACCTCGGCGCCAAGGAGATCTGCCACATTTACGGTCTCACCGAGACCTACGGAAATTGTGCGGTTTCCGATGGTCGGCTCGATCCGCCGGATAAGCGGTTCGCCACGGTCGGCCGGCCGCTTGATGGCGTTGACCTTCGCATCGTGGATCCCGAGACGCTGGCGCCTGTTCCACGCGGCGTGACGGGCGAAGTGCAGGTGAGGCGCTATGTCACCATCGGCTACTATAAGGACGAGGACAAGAACCGGGACTCGTTCACGCCCGACGGCTATTTCCGCACTGGCGATTTCGGCATCCTCGACAAGGATGGTTACCTCCATTTCCGCGGCCGTATGAAGGAGATGATCAAGACCGGCGGCATCAATGTCGCGCCGGCCGAGGTCGAGGAGATCCTAATGCAGCAGGAGGGCGTCAAGCTCGCTTTTGTCGTGGGTGTACCGGACAAGACCCGGGACGAGGTCATCGGCGCGGTGGTCGTCACTGAAAGGGAGCCGGCAGCTGGCACGGAGAAGAAGCTGGCCGAAGCTCTCAAGAAGCAACTCGCCGCATACAAGATACCGCGTCTTTACCGCTTTGTGCGCGAGATCGATTTACCGCTCACCAATACGGGTAAGGTCAAGAAGAACGAACTGGCGAGCCTGTTCTTCGACCAATCTGCCGACGCATGAACCCGGAGCCCGCGCACGGACCAGGCGCGGGAACCGCAATCGCTGCAACCGCCTCCAGTCGCCCGCGCCCTCTGCAGAGGTTGGCGGGCCTCCTGCTTGTTGCCACCATGTTCGTCGTCATTGTCGGCGAATTCGGTGCGCGGACCTGGATGGAACCGGTCGCGGCCGCGCTGGTCGTCGCCTTCATGCTGACGCAGCTCGGCCGGCTGAGTTTCTCCGTTCTCATCCTCTCCGCGATCGGCGTGATCTTCGTGGCGTTCGGGACTTTGACGCGATCGGATATGCTGGAGCTGATGGCGGCGGCGATTATCCGCTCGGGCTCGGTGGTGGCGATCTTCGTCTCGCTTCTGACCCTTCGCTCGGCAGTGAACGATATTCCGGGCATCGTTCGATCAGGTCTTTATCTGGTCAGCCAGCCGCCCGGGCGCCGCTATGCTGCCCTGACGCTCGGCTCCCAGCTCTTTTCCCACATTCTGCAATATGGTGCGGTCACACTTCTGGGAGGCCTGGTTACGAGCATCACCGCGCGAGAACCGGACGGATGGTTGCGTCAATCACGGGAGCGACGAATGCTGCTGGCGATCCAGCGCGGCTTTGTCGCGACGCTATGCTGGTCGCCCGTCGCCTTCCCGATGATCATATCGACGACGGTCATTCGCGGTTCGAGCTGGCTGGGATCGGTTCCGGGGGCACTGGGGACCAGTGTCATCCTAACGTTCGTCGGCTGGTTTCTGGATTCCTTGTTCAAGCCGCAGGTCAAGCCCGCGCCGCCACCTATGCCGGCGATCGGAAGGGTCGCTGACCTTTTTCCGCTGGCCCTCCTCTTTGTTGCCCTGTGTGGAGGCGCCTCGGTATTCGTCCTCACATTCGGAATGCCGATCTTGGCCGCAATCGTGGTCCTCGTGCCCATCACGTCGCTCAGCATCGTCGTCGCCAGAGCGGACAACGGCATCGCGGGGCGACTTGGAGCGGTGAGCGAATGGTTGCGCCGCTTTACCACTCAGGAGGCGCCATCCTTCTCCTCCGAATCGATGCTGGTGATGGTCGCCACGTTTACGGGCCTGCTTTCGGTCGATCTTTTCGGCCCGGTTGTTGCGGAGGCACATCTGCCGGCTTTGCCCGGTTGGCTCATACTGGTGCTCATCGTGTGGTGGATGCCGCTTATCGGTCTCTTCGGCCTGCACCCGATCCTGGCAGCATCGCTCGTCAGCGGTCTGCTGCCGCAACCCGCATTGTATGATTTGACGCCGGATCAGATCGTCATCGCGATAACGGCGGGATGGGCGCTCTCGGGAGCGACGTCGCCGTTCACAGCAGTAACCCTTTTGGTCGCTCGCCTCGGACGCGTCCGGGCCACCACGGTGGGCTTGCAGTGGAACCGATGGTTTCTCCTCGTAAATGCGGTCGCGTTGTCGCTCTGGGCTGCCTTCAATCCCTTAGCCTGAACGGGCGGCCACTCCGATACCGAGTCCGCCCGGAACGATCAGAATTTCCGACAACATTGTTGCTTGAGGCGCGAAAAGCGCAGATGGCCGCGCCGCAGGGCTGCCGTATTTTTTATCCAGTGTTCTCCACTGCTTGAAGGACGCGCCTCAAGAACGGGCGCGTTGCGGGCTTTTTGTATCGAGAGGCATTCTTCGACGGTTTCACAGAGGCGGGTAGGGGCGCGATAGAAACATGGTCCAGAAAGTGGGCTCAATGAAAGCCCATGGGAAATGGAATAAGACGGCAGAAACTTCACGGTTCCTCGGTCAGGAAGCTGTGCTAGCCCGACCGGTCGGGAAGTTCCGCCAGAGGTTTTTTTTAAGGTCTTAGGTTTTTACTGGCCGCAAAATCGCCGGACAGGTTAGCTCCATCTCCGACACAAGCACAAGCATGAGATGTCACGCATGCACCTGAAGAAATATGTTTGGTCAATCATCGGCCTTGGTGCGGTGGTCTTCTCAGCTTGGCTCCTCTACCATGAATTGCGTGGGCTTTCGCTTGACGAGCTCTGGGGCAGCCTCACCGCAATTCCGGCAGTCAACTGGCTCCTCTGTGTGATCGCCACGCTTGTGGCTTATGGTGCCTTGGCCGCATACGACCACCTCGCACTTACGCATCTGAGGAAACGGGTCGGCTGGATCTATATCACCATCACCTCGTTCACCACTTATGCGTTGTCGCACAATATCGGCGCGTCGGTCTTTTCCGGGTCGATCGTGCGCTATCGTGCTTATACGGCGAAGGGATTGACCGGGCCGGAGGTGGGCGTCCTGGTGGCCTTCTGTTCCTTCACCTTCGCCCTCGGCATTGTTCTTCTTACGGGCCTCGTCCTGCTGATCGAGCCGCAGATCGCGGACCGCTTTGTCGATATGCTTCCCGTGGAGGCATCGGCGCTGACAGGCGCGCTCCTCCTTGGTCTTGTTCTGCTTTATGTTGCCGGCAGCGCGTTGAGACTGCGACCGCTGCATATCGGCAAGCTTGAAATTTCCTATCCGCGCCTTTCGATTGTTGCGCGCCAATTGCTGATCGGGCCCTTGGAGATCATCGGCGCGGCAGCGATAATCTATTTTGCGCTGCCGGCTTCGGGGAATCCCGGCTTTGTGACGATCCTGGGGATTTTTCTGATTTCCTTTTCCCTGGCCCTTCTTTCCCATGCCCCGGGCGGTCTTGGGGTTCTCGAGCTTGCTTTCATCTCCGGGCTGCCGGAACTCGACCCGGCGGATGTTCTGGCCGCCCTTCTGGTGTTCCGGCTTCTCTATCTGATCATTCCGTTCATCGCTGCCCTGATCATCGTTCTCGGGTTCGAGCGTCGGCAGCTCGTCAATGAACGGACCTGATCACTGGCGATGTGGCCTGCTGGATGTAATCGGAAACACGGCGTCGGCCTGCTCATCCGCAGGTAAGACCGGATCCTTCCCCTCGGCGCGGTCCCGGTAGAGCGCTGCGCGTCCGAGAAGCATCAGGGTGACCGGCGTCGTTGCCGTAATGAAAATGCCGATCAGCACCTCGTGCAGCACTGGCCTCGTCTCCACGTAAGAGAAGAACAGGATCGAAGCAATCACGATCGACGCGGTCCCATAGCTCGTTCCCAAGGTCGGCGCGTGGATGCGCTGATAGAAGCTCTGCAAACGCACGAGGCCTATCGTTCCCAGCAGCGTTAGGAATGCGCCGAGCAGGGCCAGGATCGAGACGCCGAGCGCCAGCCAGAGGGGGATATCCTGTTCAGGGCTCATTCGATCACCTCTCCTCTCATCAGAAACTTTGCAAGCGCGACGGTTGAGACAAAACCGAGAATCGCGATCACCAGCGCCGCCTCGAAATAGATGCTGCTGCCGCTGCGCAGGCCGAAGAGGAGGAGTTCCAGCATCGCGACTACATAGAGCGCGTCGAGTCCCAGAACCTTGTCCTGCGCCCGCGGCCCGTTCACCATGCGGAAAGTTGCAAGCAGCATCGCGATTCCGAGCATGATCTGTGCGATTGTCAGTGACCATTCCAGGATCGCAGTGTTCATTCGAATATCTCCAGGAGAAGGTTTTCGTAGCGATTCTTGATCAGCTCCACCCAATCATCCTCGTCCACCAGGTCGAAGACATGCAGGAGCAGGATGCCTCCCCTGTCGCTGTAGTCGATCCAGGCAGTGCCCGGGGTGCTGGTGACGATGGTTGCCAGCACCGCCAGACCGACAGGATCCCTTAATTGCAGTGGGATCGAGACGAAACCGGATCTGAGCTTCTCTCTTTCGCCCGAAAGGATCACGCGCGCTACCGCGATATTGGAGCGCGCAATGTCCAGCAAAACGATGCCCACCAGCCGCGGGATAAAATCCCACCGCCGCAGCCGTGGCTTCGCGGGACGCAAGGCTGCGAGGCCCTGTGCCGCGAGAAGAGCCACGGCGGTGCCGAGTAAAAGCTGGCCAAGCGAAAACCCAGCGAGAAAAAGCCAGGCTAGCGCAATCGCAACGATCAGCAAGGGATAGGGAAAGAGCCGCCTCATGGTGCGATCTCTCCTTTGTTCGGAACCGCCTGGAGAGCTTGCATGACCGCTTCGATATAGGCTTGCGGCGCATGAAGATCCGAAGCCGTCGCCTCCAGAAGCCTGTAGGTCGGGCCTGCCGCGACAGTCATCACCACGACCGCCGTCAGAAGAAGGGCGATCGGCGCAACCTCCACGAGAAGCACGCGTGGGACCTCCCCATCAATTCGTGCCCAGAACGAACGGATCCCAGCACGGGTCATGGCGATGAGGGTGGCAAAACCCGAGAGGATCAGGAAGGAGGCGAGCCACCACGAGGAGTGCCTGATCGCGCCGTCGCCGAGGCCGGCCGGATTGAACATGGAGGTGAGCATGGCGAATTTGGCAAGGAAGCCAGGCAGCGGAGGCAGTCCGGCAAGCAGGATGCCGCAAATGGCGAAGCTTACGCCCAGAACGGCGAGCGTCTCCGGAATGGCCACGCCGATTTCTTCCGTTGCAGGGTCTTCCTCTTCCTCCCCCTCGCCATAGGCTTCCATTGTCACTGCAAGAACATTGGCGGCGGGGTCCTGGCCGCGTTCGATCAGCTCGATGAGCATGAAGAGAGCGGCAAGCGCCAAGGTGGAACTGAGAAGATAGAACAACGCTCCGGCGGTGACACCCGCCTGCGAAAACCCGATGGCAGCAAGAACCGTGCCTGACGATACAAGGACCGAGTAGCCGGCCAGGCGTCCCATCGCCTGCGAGGCCAACACGCCCACCATACCGAACAGGATCGTCGCCATGCCGGCCAGGAACAGCGCTTCGGAGCCGAAACCGCTGGACGATCCTGCCTCGGACCCGAAAAAGAGCAGCGACAGACGCATGAGGATGTAGATGCCGACCTTTGTCATGATCGAGAACACGGCCGCCACAGGCGCGGCGGCAGCCGAGTAGGCGGTCGGAAGCCAGAAATTCAGCGGCCATATACCGGCCTTGACGAGAAAGGCGATGCCCAAAATACCGGCGCCTGCTTCTGCGATCGCACGGCCGTCACCATCGAGCTCCCCAAACACCACCGCCAGATGCGCCATGTTGAGCGTACCTGCAGCGCTGTAGATCATCGCCACACCGATGAGAAAAAGCAGCGAGGCGGCAAGATTGATGACGATGTAATGCATACCGGCTTTCACGCGGGCTGGGCCGGAGCCGTGCAGCACCAATCCGTAGGAAGCGGCAAGCAGGACCTCGAAGAACACGAAGAGGTTGAACAGGTCGCCCGTCAGGAATGCCCCGTTGAGCCCCATCAGCAAGAACAGGAACAGGCTGTGATAGTGGGCGCCGGCCCTCTGCCAACGGGCGATGGAGAAGATAAGAGCGGCGAGCCCAAGCACCGCCGTGAGAACCAGCATGATTGCCGAGAGGCGGTCGAGAACGAGATTGATGGCGATCGGGGCCGGCCAGTTTCCCAGCAGGTAGACGAAGATCCGACCATCTTCCGCACCGGCGGCGGGATAGGTTCTCTTGAGCAGCACGAAAGCCACGACGATCAGCGCGAGGGCAGTGAGGATGGAAACTGCATCCTTCAGCCGGCGCTCGCGATCCTCGAAAAAAAGAAGCAGCCCGCCCGCCAATAACGGGATGAGGATTGGCGCAATGATGAGGTGTGAAGGGTTTGGCATCACTTCTCCGACTCCCTCCCGTCCACGTGGTCGGTCCCGGTCAACCCGCGCGAGGCGAGGAGGACGACGAGGAAGAGGGCCGTTGTGGCAAAGCTGATGACGATGGCTGTGAGCACGAGAGCCTGCGGCACCGGATCAGCAAATGCGGCCGGGTCGATCTCCGTGCCCTTTTCCACGATCGGGGCGGCGTTCACCCGCAGCCGGCCGGTGCTGAATATGAACAGGTTGACGGCATAGGAGAGTAGCGAAAGCCCGATGATGACTTGATATGTACGCGGCCGGAGCAGGAGCCACACACCCGACCCTACCAGCGCACCGATGCTGAGCGACAAGAGGAGTTCCATCAGGCGACCTCCTCCTGCTTTGCCGTTTCCGCCGCGCGAACACGGTGGCTTCGTATTGACTGATGCGCGATCGCGATCAGCATGAGGACAGTAGCGCCGACCACGAGCAGGAACACGCCGAGATCGAATAGCAAGGCGCTGGCAACGGGAACCTGGCCGATCAACGGGATTTCCACATAACGGAACGAGGAGGTGAGGAACGGGTAGCCGAAGAGCCAGGAACCTATGCCCGTAAGAGTCGAGACAAGCAAGCCGGCCCCGATCCAGCGCACCGGCAGGATGCGCAACCGTTCCTCCACCCAGCGCGTGCCTCCTGCCAGGTATTGAAGAAGGAAGCCGATGGCCATTGCGATGCCGGCGGCGAACCCGCCGCCCGGTAGATCATGACCCCGCAGGAAGATATAGGCCGCCAGCATGATGATGATTGGGAACATCCATTGCATGATCACCGACGGCACCAAAAGGTAATCATGTGCCGTTTCGCCGACGCTACGATCGTGATGGGCGTCATCATAGGCATTCTGGATGCGCTGTTGCTCTGGCAAGCCGATGCTGTCCGGCGCAGGGCGGAAACGGCGCAGCAGCGCGAAGACAGAAAGCGCCACGATGCCCAGAACGGTGATCTCGCCCAAAGTATCGAATCCGCGGAAATCGACCAGGATCACGTTCACCACATTGGTGCCGCCACCTTCGGAATAGGCGCGCTCCAGATAGAAATCGCCCACCGAACGTAGCGGGGCAGCCGTCATGATCGCATAGGAGATCACGGTGATCCCCATTCCGCACGCCAGCGCAATCAGGAAGTCGCGTTGCCGGCGCAGCCTAGCAGCCAAGCTTGCCGGCGCGTCACTTTCCGCGATGCGTTCCGGCAGCCAGCGTAGGCCAAGCAAAATGAGGACGGTGGTGACGATTTCCACCAACAGCTGGGTGAGCGCGAGATCCGGCGCCGAAAACCAGACAAAGGTGATGCAGGTCGCCAGGCCGGCACCGCCGAGGAGGATCAAGGCCGCAAGCCGATGGTACTTGGCCTGATAGGCAGCGGCGATGGCGCAGGTGATGCCCATCGCCCAGACAAGGACAAGTGCCGGATCGAGATTGGCTATGGAGGACAGCTCCGGCATGAGCCCCGCTTTGAAAAGCGGCCATGCCGTGACGATGATCGCCACCAACACGAGGGTGCGGAGCTGGGGCTGAAGCCTCCGCGTGCCGAGATGAGCCTCCAGCCAGCGCGCCCAGCGCCATGAGACGGTCACCAGGATGCGCTCGAAGATTCGTTGCCCTCGCAAACCGCGCAGCCCCGGCGGGTCCTCCTCGCAATGGGCGAGATAACGGCGGAGCGCTGCATAAAGCAGGATGCCGCCCACGAGAGCGATCAGACTCATCAGAAGCGGCAAGTTGAAGCCGTGCCATATGGAAAGACTATATTCCGGCGTCTCCTCACGGAGAACGGAGACAATGGCCGTGTGCAGATAGGGGCCGATCGTCAGGCCTGGGATAACGCCGACAAGAAGGCAGGCGAGGACGAGCAATTCTATCGGAAGGCGCATCCAGTGCGGCGGCTCGTGCGGCTCCCGCGGCAAGTCGGTTGCCTTGGGTCCGAAAAACACCGAGTGAATGAAACGAACCGAATAGGTCACGGCGAAGGCGCCGGCCAATACGGCCAGATAAGGCGTCACCGAATCGAGCAGCGACTCGCGGTGTTCCAGAATTGCCTCGGCAAAGAACATTTCCTTTGAGAGGAAGCCGTTGAGGAGCGGTACGCCGGCCATTGCTCCGCTCGCCACCATCGCAAGGGTCCCGGTGATCGGAAGCGCGGTGAAGAGGCCGCTCAGCTTGCGCATGTCACGGGTACCGGCCTCGTGGTCGATGATGCCGGCGGCCATGAACAGGGATGCCTTGAACGTGGCATGGTTCACCATGTGGAAGATCGCGGCGACGGCGGCGAGAGGGCTTCCAAGGCTCAGGAGCGTGGTGATGAGGCCGAGATGGCTGATCGTGGAGTAGGCGAGAAGGCCCTTCAGATCCTGCTGGAAAATCGCGAAATAGGCGCCGAGGAGAAGGGTGGTGAGGCCGGCGGTTCCGACGATGAAGAACCATGCATCGGTGCCGGCGAGCACCGGCCACAAGCGGGCAAGAAGGAACACGCCTGCTTTGACCATCGTCGCCGAATGCAGATAGGCGGAAACGGGCGTGGGCGCCGCCATGGCATTCGGCAGCCAGAAATGGAAGGGGAACTGCGCGCTTTTGGTAAGCGCGCCAGCCAGTATGAGCAGGAGCGCCGGCAGATAAAGCGCATGCGAGCGGATTTCGGCTCCTGATCTCAGGACGACATCGAGATCATAGCTGCCGACAATGTGGCCGATGAGGATAACGCCCAGGAGCAGACAAAACCCGCCCATCCCGGTGACTGTGAGAGCCATGCGTGCTCCGTCGCGGGCAGCGGCATTGTGATGCCAATATCCGATCAGAAGAAAGGAGAAGATACTGGTCGCTTCCCAGAAGACCACCATCAGGACGAGGTTTCCGGAAAGCACCATGCCCTGCATCGCGCCCATAAAGGCCAGCAACAGCGAGTAGAAGCGCGGGACAGGATCCTGCGGCGACATGTAGTAACGCGCATAGATGACCACGAGAAACCCGATCCCGGCGATCAGCATCGTGAACAGCCAGGCAAAACCATCCATTCGCAGGGTCAGGTTGAGACCCAGCTCCGGAAGCCACTGCAGATCAAGACGGACTACTCTTCCGCCCTCGATGGCGGGATAAAGCAATATGGCCAGGCCCAAAGCAAACAGAGTGACCGCGCCTGATAACCAAGCCTCCGCGTTTCTCGCATTCGCCTGAAAAAGCGCCGCCAGCAGCGCGCCCAGGAAAGGCAGAAGAATCAGGGCGAGGAGTACGTTTTCCGTAATCATCCAACAATGCACTCATAAAAGCATAAAGGGCCAAGACTTGGCCTAGATCTTCAACAAGATCCTGGGTTCCACTTTGCCATGCCGGGTGGAACTATGATTGTCGAGCGATCTACTCTCTGTGGCCGGGCAGGTTCAGTCAGCGAAGCCAATCGCTTCAGCTGAGCATATGCTCTCCAGGCGGAGCCCTCGGATCTTTTTCCCTATTCGGGCTGGGTAAAATTCCCTGAACGCTTGCTCCGGCTTGAGAGGCGCTCTCTTCGGCGTTCCACTGAAAGCCGGTAAAGGGTGCTTCAAATGCAGCATCATCCCCGCCCACTGCACCCTTGCAATCGGCGCCGTCCCGGTTTCGGATTTCCTGAGATGAGGGAGAGGGCACGCGGAACTTATTCTGCAGCGGTTCCAGTGCCGTTCCCGGGCTTGCGGAATCCCAAAGCGACCGCGCAAAGGAGACGTGCGAGCAGGCGATCACGATCACGCATGCCAGCAAGGCTGGCAGCCAGCGAGAAAAATGAGATGGGCGGTGCGGCTCCGCTCCGTTCAACGGCATCTCCGGAATGTTTTAGCTTGTGCGCCAATTTAGGCAGTTATGAGCAGGTTTGTCTAACGTTTCTATGAAGTTCAGGCAATTAATCTGTGTTGCGTCGATTGCGCGCGACCCCACGGGTTTCAAGTCCTGTGTCGCACCTAATTCGCCCTGAGGACCTCATTTCGCCAGCCATCCCATTGCATGCTTGTGGGAAGGTATTGTATGCAATTATGTGGAGGATGAGCTTATGTGGTCGCAGACTAGGCTTGGCAGGCGACTGGAAATCTCTTCATTCGTCGCGGATTTCATCCAGGCGCTGACGGATCGGCGCTGGCCTTCCCTTGGAGGCACTGGCGGTCTGACGCCCAAGGAAGCGGATCTGGGGCAGATCTGCGAGCTGTTGTTGTCGCGACGGGGAGAGGTCTCGGGGGTCGCCCTCGCCAGCCTGCTCCTGGATGCATATGCCAAAGCTACGCCCGAAAGCCAAAATGCCTTCCTCAGGACACTGCTTGACGGCTTCGGTGTCGATCGGGATGCACTTGCGCAGGCGATCACAACCTATGCCGCGACCGGCGAGGCGAGCGCCGCCGGCAATCTGCATAAAGCGGCAGAGCCGCGGCGCCAGGAGCTCTTCCGTCGCCTCAACATGGCGCCAGGAGGGACGCGCGCCCTGGTCCGTATGCGTGAGCATGTACTGTCGCGTCTGGTCCAGGAACCGGAGCTCGCCGCGGTCGACGATGATTTCGTCCATCTCTTCTCCTCCTGGTTCAACAGGGGATTCCTCACGCTGGAGGCCATCGACTGGCACACGCCTGCCAACATACTGGAAAAGATCATCCGATATGAGGCGGTGCATGAGATCACCGACTGGGACGAACTGCGCCGCCGCGTGGAGCCTCGGGATCGGCGCTGCTTCGCCTTCTTCCATCCGCAGATGCCGGACGAGCCGCTGATCTTTGTCGAGGTGGCTCTTGCAGGGCAGATCATCACCTCGATGGATGCCGTCCTGGATGTGGGACGGGAGTCGATCGCTGCCGAGGACGCAAGCACCGCGGTCTTCTACTCCATCTCCAACTGCCAGAACGGGCTGAAGGGCATCTCCTTCGGCAATCTTCTCATCAAACAAGTGGTGACGGACCTGAAGCAGGAGCTTCCCAATCTCAGAACCTTTGTCACCCTTTCCCCCGTGCCGGGCTTTGCAGACTGGCTGCGCGAAGAGCTGGGCCAAAACTCGTTGCGGATGATCAGCATCGAGGACAGGGAGGTCCTGACGGGGAAAGATCTCCTCAAGCACGAGGAGCACGATGCCGAGGTCCGCCGGGCCTTGTTGCGCGCGGCCGCGGCCTATCTGCTATCGGCCAAGCGAGGGGATGGCCGCCCCCTGGACCCGGTTGCCCGATTCCATCTCGGCAATGGCGCCCGGCTCGAACGTATCAATTTGCTGGCGGACAAGTCTGCGCGGGCGATGCGGCAGTCCTTCGGCGTGATGGTCAACTATCTCTACGAGCCGAGAATGATCGAGGAAAATCACGAGCGTTTTGCGGAAAACGGAGAGGTGGTCGCCTCGCCGGAAACCCGCAAGCTCTTTCGACCGGACAGGACAGAATCAGAGAAGGCAATTATGTAATGACGAACAACCTGTTCTCGCACCTGATCGCGCATGCCGGGCTTGACCGGACCGCGCTGATTGTTCCGGCGCACGGCCAGGTGAGCTACCGTGATCTCGATCGGATGTCGGCGCGCTATGCCAATGCCCTGCGCGGGTTAGGCGTTAAGCCGGGAGATCGGGTGGCGGTACAGGCCGAGAAGTCGCTGGGTGCGGTTCTTCTTTATCTCGGTGTGCTGCGCATGGGGGCGGTCTATTTGCCCCTCAACACGGCCTATACGCCGGCGGAAACTTCCTATTTCATTGGCGATGCCGAGCCGACTGTTTTCGTATGCGATCCCGCGCGAGAGGCGTCGGCGCGTGATCTCTGCCGTGATGGTCTCACGCAAGTGCTCGCCCTGGGCGGAAGCCTCGATGCGCTGGTAGAGAACCAGGAAGATCATTTCGAGACGGTTGCGGTGTCGGACGACGATCTTGCCGCCATTCTCTATACATCCGGCACCACAGGACGCTCCAAGGGCGCCATGCTCAGCCATGGCAATCTGCTTTCCAACGTGACCGCGCTGAAGGAGTCTTGGCGTTACACGCAGGACGACGTCCTGATCCATGCGCTGCCGATCTTCCATACGCATGGCCTTTTTGTTGCGCTGAACCTCACCTTCTTTTCCCGGGCTTCGGTTATTCTTCTGCCGAAGTTCGATCCGGACGCCGTCATGGATGCGATGTCCTCCGCGACGGTCCTGATGGGCGTTCCGACCTTCTATACGCGCCTGCTTTCCCATCCTGGTCTTACAGCAGAAGCATGCCGCCATATGCGCGTCTTCATCTCCGGATCCGCTCCGCTGCGGGCGGAGACACATGAAGAATGGAAAGAGCGGACCGGCCACGCCATTCTCGAACGCTACGGGATGACCGAGACGAACATGAATACGTCGAACCCGTATGACGAGGAGCGGCGTGCAGGCACGGTAGGCTTTCCGCTCCCCGGCGTGAGTGCGCGCATCGTCCATCCGCAGACCAACACCCCTCTGCCCACCGATGAAATCGGCATGATCCAGGTGAAGGGTCCGAACGTTTTCCAGGGGTACTGGCGGATGCCGGAGAAGACAGCTTCGGAGTTTACCGCCGACGGCTACTTCATCACTGGCGACCTGGGCAAGGTCGACGGGGACGGATACATCCATATCATCGGACGGCAGAAGGATCTGGTGATCACCGGAGGCTATAATGTCTATCCGAAGGAGATCGAGGTAGAGATCGATGCCATCCCGGGCGTAGCCGAGAGCGCCGTTTTCGGCGTGGAGGACGCGGACATGGGAGAACGGGTTGTCGCGGCGATCGTCCGCGATGGCAGCTGCGACGTGCAGGCTGCAGATATCGAAAATCATCTCGGCAGCCGGCTTGCCCGATATAAACAGCCGCGGGAGATCGTTTTCCTTGCGGAATTGCCGCGGAACACGATGGGCAAAGTGCAGAAGGAAGTCCTGCGGCGGAACCATGCTGCTGCGGCGAACCAGCGGAGCACCAGGGAGGTGGAGAATGCTCGTTGAAAAAGAACGGACGATGGCTGACACCGGAATAAGTGTCCTTGATCCGCGTGGATACCCTCCGGTGGTCACCGGCAGAACACCGGCGCCCCGGCTGGGCACGCTAGACGGCAAGACCATCTATCTTGTTGACAGCCGCTTTGACGACTCGATCGAGCTGTTGAAGCAGATCGAGATCTGGTTTCGCGAATATATGCCCAGCGTAAAAACCAAGATCGTCCAGCTCGCGAGCACCTACGCGAAGGATGATCCCGCGCTTTGGGAGGAGATCCGGGCCAATGGGCATGGTGCGATCCTCGGCGTCGGGCATTGCAGCACCTGCGCGCCGGCCGTGTGCACCCACGCGATCACGCTTGAGACCAAGTATGGGGTCCCGACGGTCGCGGTCCATACAGACAAGTTCGAGAAAGTCGTGAAATCGGTTGCCCGCATGGGTGGCCTGCCGCAACTGCCTCTGGTTTTCGTGCCGCAGCCGGTAATGGGCAAGACGCCGGCCGAGCTGCGCGAATACGTGTTGGGAGCCGATCCGGTCCGTGGTGAGCCGGTGATGCGCGAGATTGTGGAGGCTTTGACCCAGGGGCTCGCGCAAACTTCGTCCGCTGATCTGGTTGTCGCGAAGGCCCCGACAGAGCGCCTTCTTCCGGCGGACACGGAAGAGAACCTGCACGAACTCTTTCTCCGCAACAACTGGACGGACAAACTGCCGATCGTTCTTCCCACGGAAGAGCGGGTGGCTCAGATGCTCAAGGGTACGAGCCGGGCCCCTGATGAAGTGGTCGGCAAGATGCAGCCGACCGCCAATCGTGGTGCATGGAGCTACACGGTCGAAAAGGTGGCGGTAAACGCCGTCATGGCTGGCGCCCGGCCGGAATATTTTCCCGTGATCCTCGCTCTTGCCGCCAGCGGCGTGAGCGCGCGAGGGAGCACCTCGAGTTCTGGTTCGGCGATGGTGGTCGTCAACGGGCCGGTCCGTCATGAGATCGGTATGAATATGGGCATCGGGGCCTTGGGGCCCTACAATCATGCCAACGCCACCATTGGCCGCGCTTACGGCCTGCTGTCGCAGAATCTGCAGGGCGGATCCGTGCCGGGCGAAACTTTCATGGGCTCGCTCGGCAACAATTATACCTATAACAGCATCACCTTCGCGGAAAATGAGGAACGGAGTCCCTGGGAACCGCTGCATGTGCAGAAGGGGTTCGATGCCGATGCAAGCACCGTCAGCATCTTCTTCGGCTGCCGCTCGACCACGTTCAGCCTGGGCTTGCGGGAGCAGCACTGGCGCGAACATGTGCGCGACATGCTGCTTGGCACCGACGCGGTAACGGCTCCCGTGTTGCTGCTCGATCCGATCACCGCGCGCCAGTTCGTGGAACGGGGTGGTTTCACCAAAAAGGCCGATCTCATTTCCTGGATCCATGAGACCGCCATGATGCCGGCAAGCCGCTACTGGGATCTACAACTGATCCAGAACTACGTCTATCCACGCGCCACATTCGGTGAGGAGCCGATGGCGAGCGAATTGAAGAAGGGGCCAGACGAGCTGGTCCATATCTTCCGTCTGCCGGAGATCAATGCTGTCGTGGTCGGCGGGGAGACGAATGGCTATTGGCAGATCATGGGTGCGCGATATCAGGCCACGATCTCCATTGACGAGTGGCGCTAGGCGGACCGGACATGGATGAGTTCGACATCGTTGTAATCGGCGCCGGGGTCGCGGGATTGAGCGCCGCGGCTACTGCGGCGCGCCGCGGCGCGCGTGTCGCCGTCGTGGAAAAGCTCGGCGCAGGCGGTCAGATCATGACCGTCGAGCGGATCGAGAACTTTCCGGGGGCGGTGGAACCCGTTGCCGGATTCGAGCTAGGGCCCGCGATGCAGGAACAGGCCGAGCAGGCAGGGGCGGAATTCCTGCTCGATGCGGTGGAGGAGGTTCTTCTCGACGGACCTGCCCGGGTGTTGAGATGCTCGCAAGGGGAAATCACCGCGCGGGCGCTGATCGTCGCGGCAGGCTCGAGCCGCCGCGCGCTGGGTGTGCCCGGCGAGGAACGATTGGAAGGCAGGGGGGTCTCTCACTGCGCCTCCTGCGACGGTCCGCTTCACCGCGGCAAAACCGTTGCGGTCATCGGAGGCGGCGATTCGGCTTTTGACGAGGCGCTTATTCTGGCCACCCATGCGGGGCAGGTCCTTCTCATTCATAGAGGCGAGAGCTTCCGCGCTGCCAAGCCGACGGTGGAGAAGGTGTCCGCGCTTGAAAATGTCAGGATCTGCCTGAACTCCACGGTCGAGGAAATCATCGGCGACAATGTGGTCCAGGGACTTTTGGTGCGAGACCGTATCACGGGCGCTTCCCGTCGGGAGAGCGTCGACGGCGTATTCGTCTATGTCGGGCTTGAGCCGAATACCGATTTTCTCAAGGGAAAGCTCGATCTGGCGGAGGATGGGAGGGTTCTAACCGACCGCTTCATGCAAACTTCGCTTCCGGGGGTGTTCGCGGCTGGTGATATCCGTCACGCATCGGTCGCGCTGTTGGCCGAAGCCGCGGGGGATGGCGCGACTGCCGCCATTGCCGCTCTCAATTATCTCAGTGAAGGCTTTGAAAAGGCACGTGCGGTGGAATAATCGGCTGGTTGGAGCAAGATCGAGCCTAAGATCATGAATGAAAAGCCCTTGAAGCAAAGCCGTGCGGCCCTTCTGCGTGATGCGATCGAGGAAGACATCGTAACAGGCATCTACAAGCCAGGGGAACGTCTCGACGAGACCACCTTGGCCGCCCGCTATCAGGTTTCGCGCACGCCGATCCGGGAAGCCTTGAAGCAGCTGAGTGCGACCGGTGTCGTGAAGATCCTGCCGCACCGCGGCGCCTTCGTGCACGAGATTTCGCTTCCCGAAATGATCGGTATGTTCGAGGTGATGGCGGAACTGGAGGGTATGTGCGCACGGCTGGCTGCTCGGCGCATCAGCACCCGGCAACTGGGGGAGATGGCTACCGCGCAGGAAGAATGCATGGCGGCGCTCAGGAATGGGAAGGCGGATGACTATTATTACGCCAATGAGCGTTTTCACCTGCTTCTCTATGCTGCCAGCGGCAACAGCTTTCTGGCGGCCACCGCTACGACGCTGCACAAGCGCCTGAAGCCCTACCGGCGGCTCCAGCTGCGCGTTCCCGGACGTCTCGAACGATCAGCCGCCGAGCATGACGACGTAATCGCCGCCCTTCGAGCGCGGGATTCGGCAAAGGCGGAGGAGCTCATCGAAAAGCATGTGCTCATACAGGGCGACATGTTCAGCGATTTCCTGTCCGCCGTCAGCTCGCTTCCGTTCGGGGATGAAAAGATGGCGGCAGAGGCCTGATGCTGAGCCGAGGTACCACAGAAAATGCAAAGTAAGGTCGTCTTGCATACAATTGCTATGTAATGTATGCAATTCAGAGCAGGTGCAGAACATTTTCTTGGGAGGAAGAAATGTTGAAGAATGTCCTGGCAGCGGCAGCTTTTGCCGCATTGCTTCCGGCCACAGCGCTGGCGCAATCGGAGGATTTTACCGCTTATGAGAAGCCGCTTTACGAAGCTGCAACGGCGGAAGGGGAGGTAATCTGGTATACATCGCAATTCACGACGGAAATGTCGGAATCCGCGTGCCAGCTCTTCATGAAGCGATATGAGGGGATCAAGTGCAGTCCCGTTCGCGCCACGGGAGGGGTCACGTTCCAACGCGTGATGCAGGAAGTCCAAGCCGGAGCTGTTCAGGGCGATGTGTTCAGCACCAATGACCAGTCCGATCTGCTCGAACTGAAGAAGCTCAACGCGCTTGAGAAATTCTTGCCGCAAAGTGTCGAGTTCATGTCTCCGGTTCTGAAGCCGATGAATGATGACGAGGGTTATTTCTTCGTCTCCAGTGTCTCTCCTTACGGCATCGCTTACAACACCAATCTGGTGAAGGAAGAGGACGCACCGAAGAGCTGGAGCGATCTCACTGATCCCAAGTGGAAAGATCAGGTCGCCATCAGCCATCCGAGCTTTTCCGGCAGCGCCGGCCTATGGACGCTGGCGATGAAAAACCTCTTCGGGTGGGAGTATTTCGAGAAGCTCAATGAGGGCAATCCGCAGATCGGCCGCTCGACTGCGGACGGTTACAACCTGGTGGTCTCCGGTGAAAGAAAGATCGCGGTGACGGCGATCGCGCTTTCGCGCCAGGGAGAAGCGGAAGGCCAGCCCGTAACGACGGTCGTGCCCTCGGAAGGTTTGATGCTGCCGCCGAGCGGCACGGGTGTTCTCGCAGGTGCTCCGCATCCCAATGCGGCAAAGCTCTTCGCGGAGTTCATGCTGAGCGAAGAATATTCGGTCTGGCTGCGTGATTTGAAGCGCTACCCCCTGCGCGCCGGGGTAGATACCGCGGAAGGCATCGAGCCGCTCGACACCAGTAAGGTCATCACGGTGCCGGTCACGGATGCGGTGCAGGGCCTGCCTGAGGTCCAGGACAAGTTCCGGGACATCTTCGGCATCTAGCCCATTTCGCATCGCCAGGGGCGCGTGGGACGCGCCCCTCTCGCCCGATGATGGAGGCGGCCCGCTGCCATGACATCCCTTTCAAGCTCGCCATCGCACACCGGAATAGAGGCCGTCGCCTCCCAGTCGCACGTATCCTGGCTGCGCCGCTTCCAGCCGAGCAGCCTGCTTTGGATCGTGCTGGCGGTTATCCTTGTGCTCCTGATCATTGCCCCTGTCGGCGCTCTGGTGACAAAGAGCTTCACCGACCCGGCAACCGGCGGCTTCACGATCCAGAACTATATCGACGCTTATGGGAAGGCGCGGCATGTCGAGGCGCTGATCAACACGCTCTATATGGGGGCGGCGGTCGTCGTTCTTTCCGTGCTGTTCGGCGTGCCCTTGGCTTGGGCGTGCACGCGGACCGATATGCCGTTCCGCAATATCATCCGCGTGGGCATCTTCGGTGCTTTCGTGATGCCTCCCTATCTGGGAGGTGTCGGCTGGATCCTGCTTGCCGGCCCCAATTCGGGTTGGATCAATGTGGTGTGGCAGGCGATCACCGGGTCTACGGAGCCGCTCGTCAACGTCTTCAGTTTTCCCGGGCTGGTGCTGGTCATGGCGATCAACACCTATTTCACGGTCTTCATCCTGGTTAGTGCTGCCTTTGAAATGATCAACTCCGAAATGGAGGATGCAGCCAATATGCTGGGGGCAGGGCCGTTCACAACGGCTATGAAAGTGACGCTGCCGCTGGTCCTGCCATCAATACTGGGCAGCGCGCTTCTTACATTCCTGATTTCCATCGCGCTTTATGGCGTGCCGGCCCTCATTTCCATTCCGGCCCGTTTCCCGGTGGTGGTGATCCAACTGACCGAGTTCTTCAGCTATCCGCTGCGTGTCGAAGTCGCTGCCGCCTACTCCATTCCATTGCTTCTGATCACGGCTGGCCTGATGGCGCTGCAAAGAAAGCTTCTCGCTCGCCGCGGTTTCGCCGCGGTCAGCGGCAAGGGCGGTGAGCGGCGTATCGTAAAGCTGGGGAAATGGCGCTGGGTGGTTTTCGTCTACAGCATGTTCGTCGTCCTCTTATCCGTCGTTCTGCCGCTTCTTGTGCTTCTCATGGCCGCTTTCAGCAGATCGTGGGTGGGAGGCATTTCGTTGGACAATCTGACGCTGCAGAACTTCCGCTACGTCCTGTTCGAGCATTCGAGCTCGCAGCAGGCGCTCATCACCAGTCTTACGACGGGGGCTGCCGCGGCCACGATCGCCATCCTGCTCGCTCTCGCCATCGCCTATATCGTCCAGCGGCGCCTTCTGCCGATGAGCGGTGCTTTGGGCTTTCTTGCAATGTCGCCCTTCGTCATTCCCGGCATCGTTCTGGCGATCGGCTTCTATGCCGTCTATGCGCTGCCGCCGGTCGGCCTCTACGGCACCTACCTGATCCTGATCCTGGCCTTCACCACGCGCTTTCTGCCGATCGCCTATACAACCGGCACGGCGGGCATGCGGGCGATCCATCCGGAAATGGAGGAGGCCGTGCGCATTCTGGGCGGCGGCAGGTTGACGGCCATCAGCAAGGTGGTGGGGCCGCTTCTCAAGCGCACGCTGGCAAGCGGATGGCTCCTCATTTTCGTGCCGGCTGCACAGGAGCTCTCGACGGCCGTATTCCTGGTCGGGCCGAACACGCGCGTCGTGTCGGTCGTCTTGCTGGATATGAGCGAGGAGGGATTGCTCGAACGACTCTCAGCCCTGGGCAGCGTGTTGCTGCTGATCATTGTCGGCGTCATGGCCATAGGCGTCCGTTTCCTGGGCCGAGACTTCATGTTGAGGAGAACGTGATGGAAGGGCTTGTGCTGAGCGGCCTCGGCCGCAGATTTGGCAATGTCGATGCCGTCCTCGACGTCGATCTCGCGCTAAATCCCGGAGAGTTCGTCTCGCTTCTGGGGCCTTCGGGTTGCGGCAAGACGACGACGCTCAGGATGATAGCGGGCTTTATCGATCCCACCAGCGGGACCATCTCGCTCAATGGCAGGATATTGTCCTCACCTACCGGATCGATACCGCCGGAAAAGCGCGGCATGTCCATGATTTTCCAGAGCTACGCCATATGGCCCCACATGACGGTAGCGGAGAATGTCGCGTTCGGCCTGAAGCTTCGAAAGCTGCATACGGACGAGATCAGGAAGCGCGTCGGTGAAATTCTCGAAGTTGTGCAGCTGAACGCGCTTGCCGAGCGTTATCCGGCGGAACTGTCCGGCGGCCAACAGCAACGCGTCGCGCTCGCACGCGCCGTGGTCGTCAGGCCTTCTGTCCTGCTCCTCGATGAGCCGCTCTCCAATCTGGACGCCAATCTCCGAGAGGAGATGCGGTTCGAGATCCGCCGCATCCATGACGAGTTCAAGATCACCTCGGTCTATGTCACCCACGATCAGAGCGAGGCGATGGTAACGTCCGATCGGATCGCGGTGATGAACCAGGGCCGCATAGAGCAGGTCGACGAACCTTATAAGCTGTACACGAAGCCGAGGACGCGCTTCGTCGCGAATTTTATAGGACGCACAAATTTTCTGTCCGGACGAAAGGAAAACAACTCCATTGCCTTTGATGGCTTCTCGCTTCCTTCCGAAGTCCTCGGCATCGCAGGGACGGCCGGGAGAGACGTAGCCGTTTCGGTGAGGCCGCAATCACTGAGGCTTTGCGCCAAAGAGCCCATTGCTCCCGGCCAGATCACATTGAGGGGGAAGGTGGTGGAGCGCGCCTTCCTCGGCGAGACCTGGGACTATATGTTTGCGAGCGAGGAAAGCATGCGGCTGCGCGTTGTCGCTCCTCCATCGGATGTCTTCGAAATCGGTGCAGAAGCCTGGGTTCAGCTGGATCCGAGCCAGATGGTTCCTATATCTTAGGCTCTCAAGGAGTTTGACCTACCGGTGCTTTCCGCGGCAGATCGGGTGGGGACGGCATGAGACCATAACGCTTGCGGGTGATAAATTTAATTTGTTAAATAGATTTGGATGAATTGGGCCGGCCGATTTCGTGCCGCCGAACATTGCGAGAAGATCAGTTGGCAAGCGATAGGGTCGTCATCGTCGGAGCGGGGCAGGGTGGTGTGGAGGCCGCCATCAGCCTGCGGCAAAAGCATTTCGACGGCGAAATCGTGGTTGTCGGTGACGAGCCGGATCTACCCTATCAAAGGCCGCCCCTATCGAAAGATTTCATCAAGGGTGGCGGCCAACTTCGCGGCGTGCAACTGCGTGACGGAAGCTTCTTCGCAGAAAGGAAAATCGAACTTCTGCTCGGCCGTAGCGTGACCGCGATCGACCGCGCGAGCAAATCCGTCCGCTTCGAGAATGGCGAAGTGATGAGTTACGGTCACCTCGTTCTCGCTACGGGATCGCGCAATCGAAAGCTTCGCGCGCCTGGTCTCGACAATCCCGCCGTTTTGGAACTGCGGACGCTGCAACACGCAATACGTCTCATGGAGCGGCTTCCCTCGCTCGGCAAAGTTGTCGTGATTGGAGGCGGTTTCATAGGCCTCGAGGTCGCAAGTCTCCTACGCGCTCAGAATGTCGAGGTCGACGTCATAGAGGCGGCGGGGCGGCTGATGGGGCGCGTCGTATCCCATGCCACTTCCGACTATTTCCGCGCTTTTCACCTCCAGCACGGCGTTCGGCTTCATTTTGGCGTTACCGTCGAGAGCGTGGAATACGATTCTGAGGGATGCACGGTTCTGCTTTCAGACGGCAGGCCGCTTCGTGCCGATGCCGTTCTCCTTGCCGCTGGTGTTGTGCCGAATGTCGAGCTTGCAGCTGAGGCAGGCTTGCACGTCGAGAATGGTATCGTAGTGGACGAGCGATTGCTTACCGAGGATGCAGCGATCTCAGCGCTTGGGGACTGCGCTTCTTACCCGAGCGTACAGGCGGGCTGTATGGTGCGGCTGGAATCGGTCCAGAACGCAGTCGACCATGCGCGCACCATCGCGGAACGCCTAACCGGGGACGCCAAGCGCTATGACAGCTTGCCATGGTTCTGGTCCTACCAAGGTGATGCGCGGTTGCAGATCGCTGGACTGGCCGCACCCGGAGATCAGGAAATCCTCCGCGGCGATCCGGAAAGCCGGAAATTCTCTGTATTTCTCTTCCGTGACGGAAGAGCCGTGGCCACCGAATCCATAAACGACCCAGGAATTCACATGCTGACGCGGCGGCTGCTAAGTGCTGGTGTCGAGATCACGCCTGAGATGGCCTGCGCTCCCGATGGCGAGCTGAAAGCGTTGCTCAAGTCTTCGTGAGCGTCTTCGAGGTGATGCCCGGATCGAGAAGGCGGATGGGCTAGTCTATAGTCGCAGCCAGATAGGTGAAATCCTTTCAAAAATCGGCCGGAACGGCGGAAAAAGGCGGTTTATTATTGCCCTTCGGCGCTCACCTGCCTATCTTCTAATCCCCTCTGTTTCAGAAGAGAATTCCAGATGAGCGAAATAGTTGGCGGGCGGGTGAAGCTTCGGCTTCGAGGCTTCTCCAGATCTCTTCCCTATTCACTGTTGCGCGCGCGCGAAGCAGTGATGAACCGCTTCCGACCCGCTTTGCGGCTCTTCAACATTACAGAACAGCAGTGGCGCGTGCTCAGGGTGTTGAGTTCGGTTGAAGCAATGGAGGTGACTGCGCTGGCTGAGGCCACTTGCTTGCTTGCTCCTTCCCTTTCCCGAATTTTGAACGACATGGAAGAGAGGGGGCTGGTGCAAAGAAGCGCGGTTCCCGAGGATCTACGTCGCACGCTGGTTTCCATAACACCCAAAGGCTGGACGCTGATCGATGCTGTGATGCCCTATTCGGATGGCATCTACGCTGAAATCAGAAGCGTCGTCGGTGACGATCGTATCGAAGAGATTCAGACGCAGCTCAGATATCTGGTTGAACAGCTCGAGAAGCTGCCTCCCATCGTCTATGACGAAGATGAACTCAGTCCTGAGATAAGCCAGCTGAGCAGCGGTCAGCAAAGAGGACGCCCGAAAAATCCCTCCGGAGATTGAGGCGGCGGCTCGATCCCAGCTGATGGGTTGAGGTGCCGGGCGCCGGCCTTATTGCCCTGTCTTTGAATTTGCTAGCCTTTCGGCGGCGTGTATACTCGGGATGAGGGACGGAAAGGCTTATCGTTATGGAGCAGAATACCGGCAAGACCCATGCAATCCGGGCATTGATCGAGCTGCGAAAGAGAATTCTGAGCGGAGAACTGTCCGGCGGGATGCGGCTCTTCGAGGTTCCCCTGGCGGAGCAATTGAAGATTTCGCGCACGCCGGTCCGCGAAGCCCTGTTGCGATTGGCCGAGGAGGGGCTGCTCGAGCGGGTGCGCAGTGGGGGCTTCGTCGTTCGCACCTTCCGGTTCAATGACGTGATCGACGCGATCGAGCTGCGCGGGGTGATGGAGGGTACGGCGGCCAGGCTTGCCGCAGAGCGCGGCGTTGCTCCTGCCATGCTTGCCCGCATGCAATCCATCGTCGCCAGTCTGGACGAGTGCTTCGGCCCGGCGCCCGGTGACGTGGATTTCGACGGTTACAGGGAGCTAAACGGGCTCTTCCACAAAGAATTGGCGGCTCTGTCGGGCAGCGACATAGTGCAGCGCGAGGTGGAAAGGGCAACGCGCCTTCCATTTGCATCGCCTTCCGCCTTCCTGCAGGAGAGGGCGGATGTGCTGGTTTTCCGCCGCTCGCTCAACACTGCACAGGAGCAACATAGGGCAATCGTGTCCGCGATATCGAACCGGGAGGGTTTTCGTGCCGAGGCGCTGGCTCGGGAACATGCGCGTGCCGCCCGGCGCAACCTCGAATATGTCATCAACGAGGACCGCAGCCTTATCGAGCATCTGCCTGGCTTGGCGCTGGTCCTGTGACTGCGGGACTTCCCGGCGAGTGGCTATGATTGCCTTACGTCCTCTGCCCAATTATGGCCGGCCGTGCGTCGGATGAATTGAATGAGGATGGCGACCGAGGGCGGCATCATTCCCTTCTTCCGGCGATAGACCCTGAAGGTGCGCCTCCACTCGAGCGCAGGGACCTGTACTCGACCCAACTCGCCTCGTTTCACCTCGGAGGCTACCAGAGGCATTGGCATCCAGCACAGTACGTCATCCGTCATGGCGGCCGATTTGATCACCTGGACGGAGCGCGACACGATCGTAGGTGGATTGGGCTCGATGGCTTGGCTATGGAAACGGCGCAGCCATTCCCTTACGATCGGCGTGTCGGTGGGCGGAAGAGCCCAGTTCTGCCGCGCAACCTCATTCAGCGAGAGCTCGGTTTTTTCCAGCAGTGGATTGTCCGCGCGCGTGTAGACGAAAACGACGTCGTGCAGTGCATCGGGAATGGCCAACGCAATCTCATCATCCGCGTACGGTTCCGGGGAAATCGCCAGATCGATTTCTCCGCTCTTTAGGCCTTCCAGCAACCGGTCTTCCAATTCCTCAACAATCCGAAACTGAACTTCCGGATATTGTTGGCGCATTTCCCGGATCGCGCTGACGAGTAGGCCTCCCACCACGCTCGAAACGCCGCCGACGCGGACGACGCCACGACTGGCACCGCGCATCTGCTTTATCAGATCGCTTGCATTGCCGGCCTCGGAGACCAGCAGCTTCGCATAAGGCAGCAAGGCCTCGCCATAGATGGTGGGAACGACGCCCCGCGTGTTTCGCTCGAACAGGGGCACCCCGTAGCTCGCCTCCAGGAGCCTGATCACGCGTGTGACCGCGGGTTGCGTCAGATTGAGCGCTGATGCCGCCCGGCCAAGGCTTCCCCGGCGTACACATTCGATCAGGATGGAGGCCGATTTGATATCCAGGGTCATAACCAATCATAATGACTTTGGCAGAATTCATCAATTCCAAGGGGGTACTCGTTCTGGCAGACTGCTCATGTCGCAGCATGCATGGGAGGAGAGATGAACAGGATCGCGTCGGATCCCCTGTTCTCGAATACGGCAGGGAAGACGGTCGGTGACGTCGTCTTCGATTTCATGCGAGCTTGCGGCATGGACCGGATTTTCGGAAATCCCGGTTCAACCGAATTGCCGATGTTTGCGGATCTGCCTGCCGACATCTCCTATGTGCTCGGGCTCCAGGAATCGATCGTCGTGGCGATGGCGGATGCCTACGCACAGGTGACGCGCAAGGCCGCTTTCGTCAATCTCCACTCGGCTGCCGGCTTGGGCCACGCGCTTGGCAATGTCTATACCGCTTTCCGCAACCGCTCCCCGATCGTGATCACTACGGGACAGCAAACGCGCGAGTTGCTCCCGCACGATCCGTTCCTCTTTGCGGAAAGCCCGACGGAGTTTCCCAAGCCCTATGTGAAATGGGCCTATGAACCCGCGCGGGCGCAAGACGTTCCGGCGGCACTTGCGCGCGCCTACCATATGGCGATGCAGCCGCCGCGCGGTCCGGTGATGGTTTCCGTGCCGTTGGGCGATTGGAGCCAGCCTGCCGCGCCGCTGGAGTTCCGGCAGGTTTCCACTACGTTTGCCTGCGACCCGCACGAATTGGAGGAGTTGGCCCGACGTCTGGATGCCGCGCGCAAACCGGTGCTTGTCGTTGGCCCGGGAGTGGACATAGACGGGGCGTGGGATGCTACCGTTCGGCTCGCCGAAGCACTTCAGTCGAGGGTCTGGGTGAGCCCGCTCTCCTCCCGCTGCAGCTTCCCGGAACGTCATCCGCTTTTTGCCGGGTTTCTCCCCGCGCATCAGCCGGCTTTGTCGGAATCTCTCGCCCGGGCGGACTTCATTCTCGTGCTCGGTGCGCCGGTGTTTACCTATCACTTTGCCGGTCATGGCGACCACGTTCCACCAGGCGCGGACCTCTGCCTCATTTCGGATGATCCCAAGCAGATCGCCGGCGCAGTCGCCGGTCGGGGACTTCTTGGCAATATACGATTGGCGGCCGAGGATCTCCTAATGCGAATCTCCCCGCGTGAGGCATTGGGGGAGAACCACTCGCGCATTATCCCACGCCTGCCTGAAAGGGATGGCGTCACACCCGAGTTCTTCTACCAGACCCTTTCGGACCTCCGGTCCAAGGACAGCATCATCGTTGAGGAAGCCCCGACAGCGCGGGATGCGCTGCACGATTTTTTCCCGATCGAGCGGCCGGGCGGCTTTTTTGCGACGGCCAGCGGAGGACTGGGTTATGGCCTTCCGGCGGCCGTGGGCGCTGCGCTCACAAGGCCCGACGCGCCGGTGATCGCCATCATCGGCGATGGCTCCAGCCTCTATTCGATCCAGGCGCTGTGGTCCGCTGCTGAATATGGTGTCGATCTTCTGGTCGTCATCCTGAACAATGGCGGTTATGGCGCCCTGAAAGGTATCGCAAGGAAGAGTCAGGCCCGGCGCGTATCCGGTGTGGATATCGGCCACTTGGATTTTGTCTCCATCGCTGAGGCACAGGGATGCCGTGCCGCGCGATGTGCGAGCGGCCGCGAGCTGCGGTCTTGCCTGCGGAACCTTCTCGACATGAAGGGGCCGCGGGTTCTTGAGGTCATTCTGACGGAGGAGAACTGACATGAATGTAATGGCACGAAAAGTGGAAGCACCGAAGGCGCCGGAGAAATTCTTCATAGGCGGGGAGTGGGTGCAGCCGATCTCGAATAAGATGCTCGAGGTGGTCTCGCCGGTTACCGAAGAGGTTGTCCTCAGCTATCCGGAGGCGAGCCAGGCGGATATGGACAGGGCGATCGCAGCCGCCCGCCAAGCCTTCGACAATGGCCCGTGGCCACGCATGAGCCCCGCCGAACGCGCGGGCTATCTGCGCAAGGTCGCGGAGCTCTTGGCCGAACGCCTGGACGATATCGCTAATGCTTGGACCCTGCAGGTAGGCGCGCCGATCATGCTCACCAAGAAGCTGGTGGGCCAAAATCCGACGCTCTTCAACTATTATGCCGATCTGGCGGAAAGCTATCCCTTTGTCGATGAGCGCAAACGCGACGATGGCGGTAAGGTCAAGGTCGTGAAGGAGCCGGTCGGCGTCTGTGCTGCGATCACCCCCTGGAATGCGCCGCTCGTTCTTCTTTCCTACAAGGTTGCCGCGGGATTGGCCGCAGGCTGCACCATCGTCGCCAAGCCATCGCCGGAAACGCCTCTGGAAGCTTATATGCTGGCCGAATGCATCGAGAAGGCCGGCCTCCCGAAGGGAGTCTTCAACCTCGTGCCTGCCGGGCGGGAAAGCGGCGATTACCTGGTGCGTCATCCGGAGATCGACAAGGTCGCCTTCACTGGTAGCACCGCTGCCGGCAAGCACATCGCGGCGGTTTGCGCCGAGCGGCTCGCCCGCGTCAGCCTCGAGCTTGGCGGCAAGTCGGCGGCGATCCTGCTGGATGATGCGGATTTCTCCAAAGCCCTCCCCAGCCTCATGATCTATTCGATGCCGATTACAGGGCAGGTCTGCTTCTCGCTCACGCGCATCCTGGTGCCGGAGGCGCGCAAGCAGGAATTCGTCGACATGTTTGTGGGTGCCGTTTCCCATATCAAGGTGGGCGATCCCTTCGATCCCGAAACCCATATGGGGCCGCTGACGATGGCTCGTCAGCTTAGCCGCGTGCAGGGCTATATCGAAGCCGGACGCGGCGAGGGCGCCAAGATCGCCTGCGGTGGCGGCCGCCCTGCCGGATTTGACAAAGGCTATTTCATCGAGCCGACAGTATTCACTGATGTCGAGCCGGATATGAAAATCGCTCAGGAAGAGATTTTCGGCCCCGTGGTTTCCGTCATCACATACAAGGACGAGGAAGACGCGATCCGCAAGGCCAACAACTCGACCTACGGCCTGAGCGGGGCGGTGTTCACCTCGAATCCCGAGCGCGGTTACGAGATCGCTCGCAGGATGCGGACCGGCAGCGTGACCGTGAATGGCATGATCGTCGATCCGAAGCATCCTTTCGGCGGTTTCAAGCAATCCGGCATGGGGCGCGAAGGCGGGCCGGAAGGGCTCGACAACTATGTCGAGACCAAAACAATCCATTTCGCCTAGACTAGACGAGGTCACGAGCCTTTGGAGAGCCGCCGGTAACCGGCGGCTCAATTCGCCGGTGCGGCTACGGCTACAGGACTTCGAAGATGCCGATCCTCACCGCGTTTGGCAGGCGCTCGCCGGTCCCGACGCAAATGGTCCTATTCAACCAGCTATAGCGCGGATCCCCTGTATGAAAGCGGGGCTGCGTGCGCATGTAATAGAGCGTCGGATCGACATGCTCGCCGGCTGCCAGACGCTCCATCACGTCTGCCGGCCCGTGCCGGAATCCGAAATTCCGCACGTCGATCATCGCCCCGTCATGGGTCTCGATCGCATACCGCGTATCGAGCTCGGCATAACCATCCTGATAGATGGTCTGCCAGTCTGCTCCGAGATTGAGGATACGGCCTGAAAGGCGCTCTCCCTCCACCACTCCGCCCGTGATGGGGATGATCCTCCAGCGAGCGCCGGTCCCATTCCCCTTTTCGATGGGGGCGGAAAGCAGGGCCTTGATCTCGCATAATGGCCGAAGAGTGGGCGGCTGCATCAGGAGGCCTACTTCATCGTCATCGGAAGCCATAGCGCAATCGCGGGAAACAGAACCAGAAGCACAAGCCTGACGATGTCGGCGAGAATGAAGGGGCCGACGCCCCTGAATATGGTCGTCAATTTCACGTCTTTGGCTATGGAATTGATGACGAACATGTTGATGCCCACCGGCGGGGTTATCATGCCGAGTTGGCACGAGGTCACCAGGATTACGCCGAACCAGACCGGGTCGAACCCCAAATGCATGATCACGGGGAACACGATCGGCACCATGAGTACAATCATCGCCATCTCGTCCATGAGTGCGCCGGCGATGAAGAAGAAGGCCAGGATGAGCGCGAGCGTGCCATAGGCGCCGAGGTCTAGCCCGACAAGCAGAGCTGTAAGCTTCTGCGGCGACTGGGTGATGGCGAGGAAATATCCGAATAGCATTGCGCCAATCAGGACCGTGTAGAGCACGACGGATGTGCGCAAGGCTTCGACAAGACTATCGAGGATACGCCGCGTGTTGAGGCGGCCGCGCGCCACTCCGATGAGCATGGTCGCGAATGCGCCGACCGCCGCCGCTTCCGTAGGCGTGGCAATGCCGAGATAAATGACGCCGATCACGGCGATGAACAGGAGCGCCACCGCCCAAACCTCGCGCAACGAAGCGAAAGCTTCACGCATATCGAAGGATTTGCCCGGAGGAAGACGCTTGGCGTGAGCGATCAGCACCGTGCCCATATACATCACGGTGGCCAGGATGCCCGGCAGAATACCTGCCATGAAGAGCTGGCCGACATCCGTCTCGGTAAGATAGCCGTAGACGACCATCACGACCGACGGCGGAATAAGGATTCCGAGCGTGCCTCCGGCGGCGATGACGCCCGTCGACGTCGAATCGTGATAGCCGGCTCCCCGCATTTCCGGCAGGGCGACCCGGGTCATCGTCGCAGCCGTGGCGACGGAGCTGCCGCAAATGGCTGCGAAGCCGGCACAGGCCGAGATCGTGGCAAGGGCAAGGCCGCCGCGGAATGAACCGAGCCAGGCATTGCCGGTACGGAACAGCTCCTTCGACATGCCCGAATTGGTGGCGAAGGCGCCCATGAGGATGAAAAACGGCACCAGCGTCAGGTTGAAATCCGTCACCACACGAAAGGGGGAGGTCGTGAGCAGGTTCAGTGCCGGCATTATGCCGCGGATGGCAGCGAAGCCGAAAACGCCCACCAGGCCCATCGCGATGCCGATGGGTACACGTAGCGCCATCAGCACGAACATGGCTATGAACCCGAGCAGTGCAGTGAGATCGCCGAGGCTCATTCGATCGGGCCCTCCATGTCATGGGTTTGGCTGCCGGACCGGACGCGGAAGAAGGCAAAGACCAGTGTGATGACGCTTGCGGCGCAGCCGAGCCAGATCAGCCCGAGCATCGGCCAAACGGGGATGCGCAGGTCGAATGTGCCCTCATTGCTGGCATAGGCGCTCGCCACGCGATGATAGGTCATCACCGTCAGAAGAACCGTGAAAAGCAGCATTGTGGCCCATGCGAAGACGTCTAGAACCACCTTCCACCGGCGGGACAGGGCTTCCCACAAGAGATCGACTGCGATGTGACCGCCGCGATAGGCGACCGAAGCAAAGCCCCACATTACGCAAGCGCCGATCAGGAGACGGGAAAGGTCGAAAGCATCAGGCACGGCCCAGGAAAAGAGATAGCGGCCCGTTGTCGAGATGACGATCAGGATGGTGCAGAGGCCCAGCAATATGCCTGCGACGAGATCGACGGCCTCGCAGAAGCGTTCAATCAGGCGCTTCATATTCCTCCCCATAGAACACAGAGGCAGGCGCCGAAGCGCCTGCTTCGAACGGATCACCGTGCTACTCGATATAGGAGTCGTATTTCTTCAAGGTCTCGACCAAACCGTTCCATGCAGCTTCGGCATCGATCCCCTTGGCTGCGGCGGTCTGCCGCCACTCGTCATTGAGCGGCATTGTGGCTTCCTTCCAAAGCGCCACCTCTTCTGCGCTCGGCTTGTAAAGGGTGTGTCCGCCGAGATCGATGATCTTCTGGCGACCTGCTGCCTCGGCATCGGACCATTCGCTGGCCATCTTCTCCGCCCAGTCGGACGTACAGTGATCATCGACCACCTTTTGGTCGTCCGGTGACAATCCGTCGATCTTGGCCTTGTTCATTACGAAGGCGAAGGTGGTCGCGTAAAAGGGCATGTCGAGGTGGTGGGTGACCACGTCCTGGACGCCGAAGGTGAACAGCGAGTTCCAAGGCGAAGCCGTCATATCGGCGGCGCCCTTGCTGATCAGATCGCGCATTTCGCCGGCGGGAACCTGCACCGAGGTGGCGCCGAGCGCATTCACCATGCGCGCCATGGTGGCATGGGCCGGGCGGATGTTCTTTCCGCGGAGGTCGGAGGGCACCTGGATCGGACCCTTGGTGCCATGCAGCGTTCCCGGATCGTGCAGATGGACCATGCAGACATAGACATCCGACATCTCCTTCTCGGAATACTGCCTGTACCACTCGTCGAGCGCGCGCGATCCTGCTTTCCCGTTCGAGATCGTGAACGGGATCTCGCCCGCCGCGATGATCGGGAAACGCCCGGGCTGATAACCGGGATTGATGAACGCGATATCGACGATGCCATCCCGAGCCATATCGTAGTGGTCGGGTGCGGCGCCGAGCTGCGAAGCGGGATAGATCGTGATCTCGATCCTGCCGTTTGAAGCCTGCTTGATGGAATCGGCCCAAGGCTGCATCCCGCCCGGCTGAAGCGGGTGTGTGGCGGGAACCCAATGAGAAAGCGTCAGTTCGACCTCAGCCGCCTGTGTCGCGGACGCTAAGGTGACGATCGCCGCCGAAGCGATGAGAGTCTTCAATTTCACGTTTTTTCCTCCCAGACGGATATGGTCAGTCGTATGCGAGAAGTTCAATCATTCTCCTGCGTAGGAGTCGTACTTCTTCAACGCGTCAACGAGACCGCCGAGTATCTGCTCAGGATCTCCCCCAGATTTCGAAACCGTTTCCTTCCACTCGTCGGTGAGCGGTGCAGCGGCCGCCTTCCACATCTGCACCTGCTCTGCATTCGGCTTGTGGAGCGTGTGTTTCGGATCGGCCGCGATCTTGTCGCGACCCGCCGCTTCCACATCCGCCCATCCGCTGGACATTTTCTCCGCCCATTCCGGCGTGCAGTGATCCTCGATGACCTTCCGGTCGGATTCCGAGAGGCTGTCCATCTTGGCCTTGTTGATGACGAAGGCGTTGATCGAAGCATAAAGGGGCATGTCGAGGTGATGCGTGACGATGCTGTCCACGCCGAAGATGTAGAGAGATTCCCAGGGCGATTGCGTCATTTCAGCGGCGCCCTTGGCCAGGACCTCGCGGCTTTCCGCGGCTGAAACCTGAACAGACGCGCCGCCCAACAGGTTCACAAAGCGGGCTTCCGTCGCGTTTGCCGGGCGCACGTTCTTCCCGCGTACGTCCTCAGGCACAAGGATCTGCTTTGTGCTGTGGAAGGTCCCCGGATCATGGGTCAACGCCATGCAGAAATAAGTGTCTGACATTTCCTGGTCGGCATATTGCTTGTACCATTCGGTCAGACCCCGCACGCCACCCTTCGCGTTGGCAAAGAGAAACGGCAGCTCGGCCGCCGCCATGATGGGAAAGCGGCCCGGCTGATAGCCGGGATTGATGAATCCGATATCCACGATGCCGTCGCGCGCCATGTCATAATGGTCCGCCGCCGCACCCAGTTGCTGCGCGGGAAAGATCTGGATCTCGATCCTTCCGTTCGAGGCCTCGTTGATCGATTTCGCCCAAGACTCCATGCCGTTGACCTGAAGCGGGTGTGTCCCTGGGACCCAGTGGGAAAGGGTGAATTCGACCTCGGCGGCAAAACCGGATTGGACAATGCCGCCGGCGAGCGCAATTGCTGCGATGGTTCGTGTATACATTTTTCCTCCCTGTTTGATCGCGAATGAGCCTCCCTCTCCGCGATCAACTCTGCATCCCAAATGCAACTATCATCACAGGATTTGGCGAAGCACAAGGGTTTGCAGCAGACGTCCGCCCAATTTCCGGCCCAGGGAAGGGCTGGAAGGCGCCTCAGAAATCTGCTCCGCTCGCTCCCATTGTGAATACACGTATGGACATCTCATTCAGCTTGAGGACATATTGGTTCCGGAGAGAGGCTCTGGGAGGAGCGTCATGACGGGCGAAATCCGTCAACCGGGAAAGCGGGATTTCTGCGGAGCAGTCGCTTCGGTCGCACAGGCTGGCGCTCCTGCCGATCGCCTTCGGCGCGCGGGGGACCGCTTTCCACGCCAGATCGCGCCCTCCACCAGGACGGGCCGGCCATGGTCGCCCGAGCCAATACACATCAGGGGTAAGCAACAGGGGATTGGCCGATGAAGGTGGGTGACGCGATCGTCGAGATTTTGAAGCGCGAGGGTGTGGACGTGGTCATCGGCTATCCGGTGAACCATATCCTGGAGCACGCCGCGAAGGCTGGCGTCCGGCCCATCGTCGTGCGGCAGGAGCGTACGGGCATCCATATGGCGGACGCCATATCCCGCTTGAGTTCCGGCCGGAAGATCGGCGTCTTCGTGATGCAGCTTGGCCCTGGCGCAGAGAATTCCTATGGAGCGATAGCGCAAGCCTATTCCGAGTCGGTGCCGATCCTCGTGATGCCCGGTGGCTATCCGCGCCGGTTGGCCCATGTGGAGCCGAACTTCAACCCGGTCATTGCCATGCAGCATGTGACCAAGTCAGCCGAGCCGATCAATGTGCCGGCTGACATCCCAAACATCTTCCGCCGCGCCTTCTCCCGATTGCGCAATGGATCGAAGGCGCCGGTTCTCGTCGAGATCCCGAACGATATCTGGAACGAAGAGGTGCCCGAGCCGCTCGCTTACCGGCCTGTCGTTTCGACGCGTAGCGGTCCCGATCCCGAGGCCGTCATTACAGCGGTCGACCTTCTGGTCAAGGCGAAACGGCCGGTGATCTATGCAGGGCAGGGCGTGCACTACGCGCGCGCTTGGCACCAGCTTCGTGCACTTGCCGAGAGGCTCGCCATTCCGGTCTGCACGAGCCTTGAGGGCAAGAGCGCCTTTCCGGAGAACCACCCGCTCGCATTGGGCTCCGGAGGTGCTGCCATTCCCAAAACGGTGCGTCACTTCCTGGATGAATCGGATCTGATCTTCGGCATCGGCTGCTCCTTCACCGAAACGTCCTTCGGCGTGCAGATGCCTCGCGGGAAGACCGTCATCCACGGCACGCTTTCCGCTGATCACATCAACAAGGACTATGAGGCTGCCGTGGCGTTGATCGGTGACGCCGGCCTCGTCCTCGATGCTGTCTTGGCCGAGCTTGAGCGCCGTGGCGTGGCTGTTCGCCCGCATGATGAGGTGGCGAGGGAGATCGCGGCCGTCCGCGAGAGCTGGCTGGCGGAATGGATGCCCAAGCTCACCTTCGACGAGGCGCCGCTCACGCCCTATCGTGTGCTTTGGGACCTGCAGCACACCGTCGACGTCGCGAATACCATCATCACGCATGACGCGGGCAGCCCGCGCAACCAGCTGTCGCCCTTTTGGGTGTCGACCGAGCCGCTCTCCTATATCGGCTGGGGGAAGACCACTCAGCTCGGCTACGGCCTCGGCCTTGCTATGGGCGCCAAGCTTGCCTGCCCGGACAAGCTTTGCATCAACGTTTGGGGCGATGCGGCCATCGGCTTCACCGGCATGGATTTCGAGACGGCCGTAAGAGAGCGAATACCGATCCTCTCCATCCTCCTCAACAACTTCTCCATGGCGATGGAACTCCCGATCATGGAAGTCTCAACGGAAAGATATCGGGCGACGGATATTTCCGGCAATTATGCGGAGTTCGCGAAGGCGCTCGGCGGATACGGCGAGCGCATAACCGAGCCTGACCAGATCATTCCAGCAATCCAGCGCGGCATAGAGCAGACCCGCAAGGGCGTACCGGCGCTGCTCGAATTCATCACATGCAAGGAACTCGCCGCCTCGAAATATCCCCCGAAAGAGCAAGGTTCCAGCCCCGGCGGAAAGGCTGCGCACTATGTTTGAAGCCTTCCGTGCCATAGAAGACCTGAAACCGGTCCTCGGCGATCGGCTCGTTACATCCGGGGCGGTTCGCGAGCACCATAGCCACGACACGTCGCGCCTGCCTCCTTCCATGCCGGATGCGGTTGCCTTTCCCGAAAGCGAGGGGGACGTTCAGGCGATCGTGCGGACTTGCGCGGCTTATGGGGTGCCGGTCGTGCCCTTCGGAGTAGGTTCCTCCATGGAGGGGCACACCATTCCCATCCAGGGCGGAATCTCGGTCAGCACCCGGCACATGAATCGGATCCTTGAAGTCAAGCCCGAGGATTTTCTGGCGGTCGTCGAGCCCGGCGTCACGCGCAAGCAGCTCAATGTGGCCCTTCGCGATACGGGATTGATGTTCTCGGTGGATCCAGGGCCGGACGCTTCGCTCGGCGGCATGGCTTCGACGCGCGGCAGCGGGACGACCGCCGTGCGCTACGGCACCATGCGGGAGAATGTCATTGGCCTCCGCGTCGTCACGCCCGACGGCACCGCTATCCGCACCGGATCGCGGGCTAGGAAATCGTCCACGGGTTACGACCTGACGCATCTTTTCGTCGGTGCGGAAGGTACCCTTGGCATCATCACCGAGCTGACGGTGCGTCTCCATCCCATTCCGGAAGAGGTTTCGTCGGCGATTTGCGCGTTCCCGAACATACGGAACGCCGTCGAGGCGGTGATCGCGACGATCCAATACGGGATCCCGGTGGCCCGTGTCGAATTCTTGGACGAGGTCGCTATCGGCGGGGTAAACAATTACTCCAGGCTCGACCTGAAAGTAGCGCCCACCCTTTTCTTCGAGTTTCATGGGACCAAGGCCTGGGTTGGGGAGCAAGCCCAGGTCGCCGAGGAGATCTGCCTTGAGAATGGCGGAACCGGCTTCCGCTGGTCGACCGACGCGGCCGAGCGGGCGCGGCTATGGCAGGCACGCCACGACATTTTATGGGCAACCAAGGCGATCAGGCCTGGCTGCGATCTCTATACCGGCGATATCTGTGTCCCTATCTCACGTTTGGCCGAAAGCATCGTGGCGGCCCGTGAGGATATCGACGCTTCGCCGCTAACCGGCCAGATTATCGGCCATGTCGGTGACGGCAATTATCACACCGCTTATCTCATCGATCCGAACAACCCTGACGAACTGGCAGAAGCTGAACGCCTTGCGGATCGGTTGGTCGAACGGGCGCTGGCTGTTGGCGGGACGGCCAGCGGAGAGCACGGCATCGGCATCGGAAAGCTTAAATTCATGCGCCGCGAGCATGGCGAGGCGGTGGACGTGATGAAGCGCATAAAGGCAGCGCTCGACCCAGCCGGCATCATGAATCCCGGGAAAATGGGCCAGGCAGGATAGAAAGTTGCGCTCAGCCGCGGCCGAGGAAGGGGACCTTGACGGGCAGGATCGTCGTATCGAGCATCGTAATCTCGGGCGGAAGGCTCGCCATCAGGACAACGACACGACCGAGGTCGGCCGGGTCGATGCAATCGCTTTGCAGCCTGTCGGTGACGCCTGGTACCAGCGCGCTGACGGTAGCCCCCGGATGCAGGGCGGAGGCCGTGATGTTGTGGTCCCTGCCGTCGAGGGCGATGGAGCGGGTAAGCCCTTCGATCGCAAACTTCGTCACCGTATAAGCCATCGAGTTGGGCCGCGGTATCTTGGCCGAAAGCGAGCCGATATTGATGATGCGTCCTCCTCCGTTGCGCTTCATGGTCCTGATGGCTTCGCGGCTGCAGAGAAAGGCAGAGGTGAGATTCGTATCGACAACCTCGCGCCAGCGTTCAAGGGCCAGTTCCTCGGTGGGCGTCGCGTCCGCTATTCCGGCATTGTTGACGAGAACGTCGAGCCGCCCTGCCAGACGCTCCACCTCGCGGAAAAGATGCTGTACCTCCTCTTCTTGCGTCACATCCGCCGGCACGGCGAAGGCCCTCCCGCCCCGTTCTTCGATCTCCTCGACAATCCTCCTCAACTTGTCGCCGCTGCGTGCTGCGAGGATGGTTACGGCACCTTCGCGCGCCATTTCTCTCGCGATGCCCAGTCCAATACCGCTGCTGGCACCTGTGACGATGGCTACCTTTCCCTGGATAGACTCCATATCGCTCCTCCTCCTCCACGACCCGCAAGGTCCCAGAACCTTATTGCTGACGCTCCGGAATGTGCAGATGAATGCCGCTCAATGCTGAATCTAGGACGATTTGGCAGCCGAGCCGGCTGCAAGGGCGGCGTTCCGCGGCGACGAAATCCAACATATCCTCTTCCTCCGGCGATGGGGGAGGGACCTTATCCAGAAACGTTTCGTCCACATAGATGTGGCAAGTGGCACAAGTCGCGCTGCCGCCGCACTCGGCCACGATACCTTCGACACCATTCCAAAAGGCGGCCTGCATAATGGTCGTACCCTCCTCGACATCGACCTCAATCTGCTTCCCTTTCATGTCGGTGAATGTGACCTGAACCACTCTTCCCTCCCAAATTTCAGCTAGTTGCCGAAGTCACCCGCTAGAGACGAGGGCGCGCTTTCCAGTTTGAGAAATTTGCATAACATGTTAACTAGAGGCCTGGAAAGGGGTCGCGGAGCCATGTGCACCGGAGGAGAGGGGCATCGGGTTCTTCACTGACGTCGAGGAGGAGATCGCTGTGCTGGGTGTTGAGCAGGGTAGCGGGCAGACCGTGATCGCAGGGCTGCGAGCGATAGATTGCGACGTGCATCCAAGGCTTCCCATGGAAGCCGATCTTTCCCCTTATCTGGATAGCTATTGGCGGGAGATGTTCGACTATCGCGGCATCAACCGCCTGGAATTGATGAGTTATCCGGTCAGTACCCTGCCATATCGGCGGCCGGGCTATGAGAAAGCGGCTGAGGATGCGGCTTCCCTGGGAAAGGCTTTGCTTGATCCGCTCGATCTTTCGGCAGCGATCCTGAACGTAATTTCGGGAGCGCACGCGGCGTACGATCCATATCTCGCCACCGTGCTCTGCGAGGCGACCAATCGCTGGATCGCAGCGGAGTGGCTGGATGTCGACCCAAGGCTGCGCGGTTCGCTCCTGGTGCCCTTTCAGAACCCGGAGGCGGCCGTCCGGGAAATCGAGAAATATGCCGACGATCGGAGGTTTGTGCAGGTCCTCACCATCGTCATGGGCGATCATCCGCTTGGCCAGCGTATCTACTGGCCGATCTACGAGGCAATGGCGCGGAACGGATTTGTCCTCGGCATTCATCCCGGCAGCAGTTATCGCCATGCTCCGACGCAATGCGGTTTCCCGTCATTCCGAGTGGAAGAAATGGTCGGGCAATCCCAGGTCTTCGCGAGCCAGGTTGCAAGTCTGGTCGCAGAAGGGGGCTTCGGGAAATTTCCCGATCTGAAGGTGGTCCTGATCGAATCCGGCGTGAGCTGGCTTCCAGGCCTGATGTGGCGAATGTCGAAGGATTGGAAAGGTGCCCGCATAGAAGTCCCCTGGGTCCAGGAGCCTCCGGCGCAGGTGATCGCCCGGCACGTCCGGCTGACCGTGCAACCCTTCGACAGCCCGCTCCAAGCCCGTGAGGTCGAGTGGATCATCGAGCATCTTGGATCGGAGGATATGCTCCTCTTCTCCACCGACTTCCCGCATCCTCATAGGGGCGAACTGAATGATTGGCCCGTCATGCTGCCTGCAAGGCTTGCTCCGAAGATCGCCTGCGACAATGTGCTTGCAACCTACCCCAGATTAGAGGTGAGGCGATTATGGACGCGGTTCTGGAAACGGATCACCCCGCCGCCAGCAAAGCGGGGGTGGTCGATTGCGATATCCACCCGGCCTTTTCCAAGCCGGGGGAACTCGCCGCCTTTCTTCCGGAGCGCTGGAAGGCGCATGTGCGCGACTTTGGCATGCCTACGCCGAATGTTTATGTGGGGGCGCTCGCCTATCCCCGGCTCGCGCATGGCATGCGGCGCGATTCCTATCCGCCCGCAGGCGGGCCGCCCGCCTCTGATCTTTCCTTCATGCAGGAGCAGTTGCTGGATCCCCTGAATATCGAGTTCGGCATTCTGCAGCCATTGAGCACGGGGCACGGCACGCTCAATCTGGAGCTAGGGGCAGCGCTTTGCCAGGCGACCAACGATTGGCAGATCGACAAATGGCTGTCCAAGGACGCACGGCTGCGCGGTTCCATCGTAGTGCCGCAGGAGGATGCCGCGGCGTCGGTGCGCGAGATCGAGCGGCGCGCGCCGGATCGGCGCTTTGTGCAGATCTCCGTCACGCCGCGTTCGCTGGAGCCTCTCGGGCGTAAGCGGTACTGGCTGATCTATGAGGCCGCCCAGCACCATGATCTTCCGATAAGCATGCATTCCGCGGCTTATGGCGCGCGCGCCAACACGGGCGCCGGCTGGACCTCATTCTATATCGAGGAGCATTTCGCCTTTTCTCATGCCGCCCAGACCAACCTAGCCAGCATGATCTTCGAAGGAGTCTTCGAGGCCTTCCCCAATTTGAAGGTCATCCTCGTGGAAGGCGGTTTTGCCTGGTTCGCTCCGCTCATCTGGCGGATGGAGCGTGAATGGGAGCGGATGCAAGCTGAAGTCCCTCATCTGAAGCGGCGGCCGACGGATTATGTGCGCGACTGCGTTTACCTCACCACCCAGCCCGTGGAGGAGCCCCCGGTGAACCGGCATCTGAGCGACATCCTGCGTTGGGTCGGGACCGAGCGGCTGCTCTTTTCGACCGATTATCCGCATTGGGATTTCGATCATCCGGACCATGCCTTCAAGGTTCCGCTGACGCCCCAAGAGCGGCGCGCGATTTTGAGAGACAACGCGGTCAAGCTGTTCAGGCTGGCTTGAGCGGGACGGTAAAAGAAGGAGGAAAAGCCGGATGGCGCAGCATGTTGTCTGCAGGAGTGACGAAATCCCGGTTGGCGGGTCGCGGCGCGTGAACGTAGCCGGAAGAGACATCGCCATTTTCAATGTGGACGGCACCTTCGCGGCAATCGCGAACAGATGCCCTCACGAGGGGGCAAGTCTCTGCAAGGGCAGGATCTATGGCCTCATCCGCTCCGATGAGCCCGGTCAATATTGGGTCGAACGGCCTGGAGAACTGGTGCGCTGCCCCTGGCACGGCTGGGAATTCGATATTCGGACCGGCAAGTCGTACTGCGACCCCGCCCGCACGCGCGTAAAGAGCTACGACGTTTCCGTGACGAAGGGTTCGGCTCTGCAGGAGGGGCCCTACCAGATCGAGGTCTACGAGGTTTCCTTGCAGGACAATTATATCGTGCTGACGCTATGATCCTCCTCCGATCATAGGGAGGGCTGCATGGCCACAGCAGAACCTGCTTGCGCCGGCGCGCGAAAGTCCTCCGGCTTCCAGCACCCGCGATGCCGTACCGCCAGCGACGCTGCGCCTGCGATCGTGCGGGCGCCGGTCTGGCCGAGAGCGATCCGCAATTCGTCCATGAGCGCTGTTGCGACATGCCGCGGCCCATCGGGGCCCAGCGCGGCCAGGCCGAGCATGAAGCCGCGTCCGGCGAGCACTGCATCTGCCCCGACCGCAAGGGTCTTGAGGATATCCGTTCCTGACATGATGCCGCTGTCCATAAGGACCGTCATATCGCGACCGACCGCAGCGCGTATCGCCGGCACGAGATCGATCGTCGCGGGGGAGGGGTCGAACTGGCGGCCGCCGTGGTTGGAGATGATCACCCCATCGAGACCCAGCGAGCGGGCCTTCTCTGCATCTGCCGGATGCAATATCCCCTTCAGCACCATGGCGCGGGGCCAGCGATCCCGGATGCGGGCGATCAGATCCCAGGTGATGCCGCTGCCCGCCCTGCAATTGCGCAGAAAGCCTTCGATCTCCCGTCTAGTCGCGCCTTCACGGCAGTAGGCTGCGAGATTGGCGTAGCGCGGCACGCCCTCCCGTGCCAAGGCCGCGAGCCAGCGCGGCCGCATCAGCATGCCCAGGAGGACTTTTGGCGTGATACGGAAAGGCACGGCCGCCCCGTTGCGCATATCGCGTACACGGCGGGCGGGGAGCGGGATGTCAAGCGTAACCGCCAGCACTCGCGCGCCTGCCGCATCAGCTCTTCTCATCAGATCGAAAGTGACGCGGTGATCATCCGCGGGAGCGCTATATAGCTGGAACCAGAATGCATCCGGTGCCTGGCGCGCTACTTCCTCGATTGGTGCAGCAGCCATGGTGCTCATTATATGAGCCAGCCCCAGTTCTTGCGCCGTCCGGGCCAAATGGCGCGTCGCGCCGGGCCAAATGCCGCCGTCCATGCCCACGGGCGCGATCACCAAGGGAGCAGCATAGCGGCGCCCGAAAAGCTCCGTTGAAAGGTCGATCGAGGAGATGTCTGTACAGTAACGCGGGACGATCTCGACCGCCCGAAGAGCAGCATAGTTACGGTGCCGTGACATTTCATTGCCGGTGCCACCCTCAAGATAATCGAACGTAAAATAGGGGATCCGCCGTCGCGCTCTATTCTCGAGGCTTTCCAGCGTAGGAAACTGGTTTCGCCATGTTGCAAGGCGGCGCTCGCGAGCATTCATCCGTTTCTCCTCCCGCACAATATTCCTCCCAACCTCTTTTAGCGAATTTGCTTAGCATGTTAAATGTATGATATTGTCTTCGAGGCGTTCGAGAGAGGTGAACGGCGACGCCGCTTCAAGGCGCCCGTCGTTGAACACGCGGAGGAGAGAACTCGATGGAAAAACAAGGGAATTGCATAGCGGCCGCACCGTCGTTGCCGCACCCGCCGGCGCCATCCAGATAAACGGCTATTCCCATGACAGTGATGCAGAAGATTTCCGCCCCGGTGGTTACCAGCGGCGCGATTGATTGCGACGTGCACCCGCCTCTGCCCCGGCGGAACGATCTCATGCCCTATCTCGACGACTACTGGCGCGAGATTGCGATGTCACGGGATGTCGACATTTTGGAGTTGATGTCGTTCCCCGAGCGGACGGCCCCTTATATGCGGCCCGACTGGAAAGCTGCGGGCGACCCTCTGGAAGCCTTGCAGCGCAACCTCCTCGACCCGCTCGACCTGCGCTACGCTATCCTCAACGTCGTCTCGGGCGCCCATGCCCTTTATGACCCCTATCTGGCTGCTGCCATTTGCCGTGCCACCAATGATTGGCTTGCGGAGAAATGGCTGGATAGGGATTCCCGCCTGCGCGCATCCATGCTCGTATCCTTCCAGAATGTGGAGGCAGCAGTCGAGGAAATCGAGCATCGCGCGGGGGACAAGCGGTTCGTTCAGATCCTCACCATCGCAATGGGTGAATTGCCCGCCGGACGTCGTACCTTTTGGCCGATCTATGAAGCGGCGGAACGGCATGGGCTGCCGCTCGGCATGCATGCGGGCAGCGCGTTTCGGCATGCCCCGAGCCACAGCGGTTTTCACTCATTCCTGATCGAGGATCACATTGCCCAAACCCAGGGCTTCGCCACTCAGGTGGCAAGCCTCATCGCGGAGGGCGTGTTCGTCAAATATCCGAAGCTCAAGACGGTGATGATCGAATCCGGCGTCACCTGGGTGCCGCCGCTCATGTGGCGCATGAGCAAGGATTGGCGTGGTTCCCGCATCGAGGTCCCATGGGTCAAGGAGGCGCCGGCGGACATTATTCGCTCTCACGTGCGGGTCACATCCCAGCCCTTCGACGGACCGGAAGATCCGGCCGAACTGGAGAAGGCGTTGAGCCATCTCGTCAGCGACGAGATGCTGCTTTTCTCAACCGACTACCCCCACTGGCACTTCGAAGGCCTCAATGTCCTGCCGGACGGGTTCCCGGAAGCCCTTCTGGAAAAGGTGCTGCGCCTCAATCCCCTTTCCACATATCCAAGGCTCGGAGGCTGATAATGGACACCACCTTTATCGATCGTCCGCAACAGGCTTCGCAGCAGACCGGCGTCGTGGATTGCGATATTCATCCCGCCTTCAGTACCCCCACGGAGCTTCTCAACTATCTGCCCGAGCGGTGGAAAAATCACGTCAGGGATTACGCGACCCGCACCGGCAACCCCTTTCTCGGCGCTATGACCTATCCGAGGATTTCTCCGGGGAACGGCATGCGCCGAGACGCCTGGCCTCCCGGCGGCGGGCCGCCTGCGTCCGATCTCGACTTCCTGCGACAACAGCTCCTGGAGGAGTGCAATATCGAGATCGGCATCCTGCAGCCGCTTGCTGCGGGTAGCGTGGCCCTGAACCAGGAGCTTGGAGCAGCACTTTGCACTGCAATTAATGACTGGCAGATCGATAAGTGGGCCGGACCGGAGCCGCGCCTGCGCGCCTCCATCTGCGTTCCTCAGGAGGATGTGAAGGAAGCGCTTGCTGAAATCGATCGGCGCGTGTCCGACCGGCGCTTTGTCCAGATCGCCATGCCGCCACGCACTCTGGAGCCGGCGGGGCGCCGGCGTTATTGGCCGATCTATGAGGCAGCGCAGCACCACGATCTCCCGATCGGTTTGCATACCAGCGCTTTTGGCTGGCGCCCAAATACGCCGTCAGGCTGGAGCTCCTTCTACATAGAGGAGCACTTCGCGGCCTCGAACAGCCTGCAGACGGTCATGTCGAGCATGATCATGGAGGGCGTGTTCGAGGAGTTCCCCAGGCTCAAGATCGTCCTTGTGGAAGGCGGATTCTCATGGGTACCCTCGCTCGGATGGCGAATGGACCGCGAGTGGAAGCGGATGCGCGGCGAAGTTCCCCATGTAAAGCGCCTGCCGAGCGAATATATGCGCGTGAATTTCTGGTACACCACCCAGCCGATCGAAGAGCCGGAAAACAACCGTCATCTCTACGACATCCTGCGCTGGATCGGCATCGACCGGCTGATGTTCTCGACGGACTATCCGCATTGGGATTTCGACGACCCGCGCTATGTCTTCAAGGTTCCGCTATCGCCTGTGGAAAAGGCGGCCGTCTTTCGCGAGAATGCGGTGTCCTTGTTCAAGCTCGAATGAGCTTTGGGGCTCCATGACCATCGTCGGGGTCATATCAGGCGGGCCACGGCAGTAGCTCTCGGTCCGTAATCTCGAGGCCGAAGCCGGGCGCGTCTGATGGCTTGATCCTGCCATTCTTCGGCACCGGAAAGCCGGGCACCGGAGGCACGTCCTTCAGCGCCACGCCGGGGGCGCTTGGCAGCCAGTATTCCGCCATAGGGGCTTCAGGCATGGCATAGGTGAAGTGCAGCCCGGCAGGCGTGCTGCCGCCCGCGTGCGGTATGGTAGGAATTCCTGCCGCTTCGCCGATTGCGTATATCTTCAATCCCTCCGTCAGCCCGCCGCACCAGCGCAGGTCCGGCTGTAAAATATCGACGCAACGACGCTCGACGAGTTGGCGGAAGGCATGCCTTCCGTGATGATCTTCGCCCGTCGCGATCGGCATCGTCGGGAAGGCGCGCTTGAGTTCGGGTATCCCTCCAGATCGTATGGGGGCAGGGGTTCTTCCAGCCATCGCAACCGGTAGGGTGCCAGACGCTCCATAACCTGGATCGCAAACTGGATATTGTAGGACATATTCGGATTGAGCATCAGCTCGGCGTCCGGGCCAACGATCTCCCGCGCATTGGCGACCTTCTCTTCGAGCCTGTTCAGGCCCTCCAGACCATCGGAATAATGGGCCGGGTTGGATATCTTGAAGGCCCGGAAGCCCAATTCCATCGCCCAGTCCAGGTCATCGGTCGTGGCATAGAGCTCCACCTCCTGTCGGCAGGGGCCTCCAAGCAATGTATACACTGGTTTGGAGAGCAGTTTGCCTTTGAGATCCCATAGGGCTTGGTCGATGGCGCTTCTGGCGACGCTTGCAAAACCGCTCTCGCCGAATCGTTGCGAGTAGCGCCACATCAGATCATTGAGAAATTCGTGCGCCAGGCAGTCGCGCCCTTCGAGAAGCGGCGCGTAATGGTTGCGTATGATAACCGCCGCGACGTCGCCCCAGTGGCCATTTCGACAGCCTTCCAGCGTATCTCCTCCTACGCATACCATGTATACATTTTTTTAGGGGAAGCTTGCACAACACGGTACTTAATGTGCTAACAATTCGCAGATCGCAGCGGCACAATCGGGAGGAGCCGATGCAGCATGTCACCTTCGGGTCTGAAACGGCCCAGGAAAGTCTTCTGGATATTCAGGGCCTGACACTATCCCTGCGCGACGAAGAAGGCTGGGTGCAGGTTCTCAACAATGTCTCCCTTTCGGTGAAGCCCCGCGAGATTGTCGGTGTGGTCGGGGAAAGCGGCTGCGGCAAGTCCATGACAGCGCTTTCGGTGCTGAGGCTGGTGCCGCCGCGCACCTCCAAGCTCGGCGGGAAGATCATGTTCGGCAGCACCGATCTGGTTGCTGCGAGCGAGGCCGAAATGATGCGTATCCGCGGCCGCCATATCAGCATGATCTTTCAGGAGCCTATGAGCGCCCTCGATCCGGTCTTTACTGTCGGCCACCAGATCGCCGAAACGGTGCGGCGACATTTCAAGATCTCCAGAAGGGAAAGCCGACGAACGCGCGGTAGAGGCGCTCGATGCCGTGGGCATCGCATCTCCCCGGCATGTGGCGACTTTATATCCCATGAGCCTTTCCGGCGGCATGCGCCAACGTGTGATGATCGCCATGGCACTGGTCTGCGAGCCCAGGCTGCTCATTGCCGATGAGCCTACCACGGCTTTGGATGTAACCATCCAGGCTCAGATCATGGACCTGCTTCTTGAGCTTTCCCAGAAAACGGGAACCGCCATTCTCTTCATAACGCACAATCTGGGGCTCGTGGCGCAAAGCTGCCATCGCATGGTTACGATGTATGCGGGGGAGGTGGTCGAAAGCGGTCCGGTGTGGGACGTGATCGCAAGCCCGCGCCATCCCTATTCGTCGGGCCTGCTTCATTCGATCCCCGACAGCAGCCGCCCGCGCGGTACCTTGCCATCCATTCCCGGCCGGGTGCCCTCCCTGCGCGCCATGCCCGCAGGTTGCCGCTTCGAGCCGCGCTGTTCCTACGCGGTGCCGGAATGCAGCGCGACCCAGCCGATCCAGCACATTGCAGACCGCGAGGTGCGCTGCCATCGTTTTGCGGAACTTTCGCTTGCGGGAGCCGGAACATGAACTCCACCATGCAACCGGTCGGCCCCGCCATTTCGGTCGAAAATCTGCATGTAAGTTTCGGCCGAAAAAATCAGGCGGTCATCAAGGCGGTGGACGGCGTTACCTTCGCAATGCAGAAGGGAGAGATCTTCGGCATCATCGGAGAGTCAGGCTCAGGCAAATCCACGCTCGGCCGCGCAATGGTGGGCCTGCTGAGGCCCAGCGGGGGAGAGCTCATGCATGGCGATGTTTCGCCGCTTGCGCTTCCAAGTTCCGAATTCAACCGCCATCGGCGCAAATATCAGATCATTGCACAAGACCCGAACGCGGCATTCGATCCGCGGATGACGATGCTGCAGAGCCTCTGCGAGCCGCTCCACATCGCGCGTGAGGGTAGGCGCGCGGACCGCATCGCGAAGGCGTTTGCGATGCTGGAGCGGGTTGCGCTCCCGCCGGAGATGGCGAACCGGTACCCGCATGAGCTGTCCGGCGGCCAGAAGCAGCGCGCAAACATCGCCCGCGCGCTCATGCTGGAGCCGAGGGTCCTCGTCTGCGACGAGGTGGTGGCGGCGCTCGATGTTTCCATTCAGGCAGACATGCTGAACCTGTTCGCAAGACTTCGGGAGGAGTTCAACCTCACCTATGTTTTCATCAGCCACGATCTGCGTGTGGTAAGCCATATAAGCGATCGTGTCGCGGTGATGTATTTCGGCAAGATCGTCGAGTTCGGTCCGGCGCGGGACGTGATTGACCGCCCGCTCCATCCCTATACAGAGGCTCTACGCTCGGCCGAACCGGAGGTCATTCAGGATCGGGCGAAGGCGCGCAAGCGCATCGTGCTGCAAGGCGAGATTCCGAGCGCGGTCAATCCGCCGAGCGGATGCCGCTTCCATACGCGCTGCCCACGCGCGCGGGATGTTTGCCGAGCCGACGAGCCAAAGCAGCGCGAGTTGCTGCCGGGACGGCACGTGGCCTGCCATTTTGCAGAGGAGCTGATGGCCCAAGCAGAGCCGCTGGCGGTCCAGCCCAGCCGGATCAGCGAAGCCTCGGCGGGTTTGTGAAAATGTTTGAAGGAGGAGCGAAATGACGATGGGTTCCAGCAAGAGGCTGCCCAATATCACCCGCCGTGCGATGCTTGCGGGCACGGCTGCTTTCGGCGGCTCCCTGGTTTTGCCGGCTCAAGCGCGGGCTCAGGCGCCCCAGCCGACCACCGGTGGCACGTTGCGAGTCGCGATGCCCTATAATCCTGCCGCGCTCGATCCTCTGACAGGCCGGAACAATCCGGACTTCAACACGCTCTTTGCGATCTATGACGCCTTGATCGACTTCGACCCCAACACGCTCGAACTGAAGCCGATGCTGGCGAAATCGTGGACGTTCACCGATCCGACCACGCTGGTGCTCGAACTCGTCGAGGGGGTCGAGTTTCATGATGGCGAGCCGTTCAACGCGGAAGCCGTGGTCTTTCATCTCGAGCGCTGCATGAACTATGCGCGCTCCAACGTCAAATCGGACGTCGCTTCGATCGACAAGGTCGAGGCGACAGGGCCGTATCAGGTCACCATCAGGACCAAGCATCCGGACGCCTCATTGCCGGCAGCTCTGTCGGACCGCCCCCGCTGCATCGTCTCCCCCAAGTCGGTCAAGGAAGCCGCCGATGGCAATGTGGATCGGAACCCTGTCGGCACCGGTCCGTTCAAATTTGTCGAATGGCGCGACAATGATCTCATCAAGGTCGAGAAGAACACCAATTATTGGCAGGACGGCCAGCCTTATCTGAATGCGATCGAGTTCCGTATCATCAACGAGCTCAACACGGCTGCGCGGACAGTGATGGCTGGCCAGTCCGATGTGGCGCTGAACCTTGCTGCACAGCAGATCGCGATAGCCCGGCGCGATGAAAATGTCGTGGCCGAGGCGACGCCTTCGCTGATCTACTACACGTCCTTCCTGAATTACGCGGAAGGCCCGCTCTCGGACGTGCGCATCCGCCAGGCCATGAATTGGGCCCTCAACCGCGAGGACCTGAACCGCGTGCTCGTGCTTGGCCTCGGCCAGGGTCATTGCAGCATGTTCCCCACCGGTTTCTGGGCCAATGATCCGGAGACGGAAAACTACTACACGCATGATCTGGACCGCGCCAAGAAACTGCTTGCCGAGGCTGGCGTTCCGAACGGCGTCGAGATCCAAACCTGGAGCTGGCCCGATCAGGCTGCGGTCCAGCGGCAGGAGGTGATCAGCAGCCAGCTTGCCCAGGCGGGCATCCGCCTTAAGGTTACGCCCGTGCCTCCTGCCCAGGCCATGCAGAACTTCCTGGACGAAAAGAAGGGACACCAGCTCCTGTCGCCGACCGGCGGTCTGCCCGACCCCAGCATCACTTATGATCGCCAATTTTCCGGCAACGCGTACCGCAATGCGGGCAAGATCGAACTCCCGGGTTTCCGCGAACTGATGGACGCTTCGCTGTCCACATTCGAGCCGGAGCCGCGGCAGAAGGTTATGTATCGCATGCAGCGCTTCGTTCTCGAAAACGCGCTCCATCTGCCGCAATATATGTCCGCCAGCATGACCGTGCGAACGCCGAGACTGCACGAGTTCGTCTTCGGACTTTTGAACAGGCCGAAATTCCACAAAGTGTGGCTCGAACAGGCCTAAGGCCCAATCATGGACGGCTTGCCGGGAGCGGGAAGATGAATGCAATCACCTTGATGGTCGTGCGGCGGCTGGGGCAATTGATACCCGTGGCGCTCGTGGCCACGTTCGTGGTCTTCTCGCTCGTCTTCCTGATGCCTGGCGACCCGGCAATCATCATGGCCGGCGAATATGCAACGCCGGAGCGCATAGCCGAGATTCGCAAAATTCATGGCTTCGACCAGCCGATGCTGGTCCAGTATCTTACCTGGCTTTGGAAGGCAGTTCATTTCGATCTCGGCACCTCTCTCTATTCGAGCGAGGAGGTGGCGCAGCTGATCGTGGATCGGCTGCCGCATACGATTCTCCTGGTGGTCTACGCCTTGGTCCTTGGCTCGATCGTCGGCATTCCGCTCGGCATCGCCGCGGCGACCCGTCAGGGCTCCACCCTCGACAAGCTGATCACCACCGTCGCCTCGCTCGGTGTGGCGATCCCGAATTTCTGGCTGGGCATCATTCTCGTCACCATGTTCGCGCTGTCCTGGCATGTTTTCCCGGCAACAGGCGCCGTTTCCTTCGGTGAAAATCCGTTCGAGGCGATTTATTACGCGACGCTTCCGGCCATCGCGCTCTCCGTCGGCGTGGTCGCGGTGCTTGCCCGACAGGTGCGCAGCGCACTGCTCGAGGTGCTGGGCTCCCAATATATCCGCACGCTGCGGGCGAAGGGGTTGGGCTCGGGCGCGATTCTGTGGAAGCACGGGCTGCGGAATGTGGCGGTCACCATGCTCACCATTGCCGGCCTGCAGGTGAACCGCCTCTTCTCCAGCGCGGTCATCCTGGAGGCGGTCTTCGCGGTTCCCGGCGTCGGGAACCTGATCAGCTATTCGGCGCTCAACAAGGACATCCCCGTGGTGCAGGGCATTGCGCTCATGCTGGTGGTTGTCGTCATTCTGACGAACCTGCTCGTCGATGTCCTGAATGCGATCCTCGATCCGAGAGTGGCGGCATCGACATGACTGACACCCATATGACCATTCCGGCCGCGACTACCGCGCCGGCGCGCTCGCTCCCAGCTCCGAACCGCTTCCGATTCTGGGCTTGGCTCCGGTCCGACAAGCGGGCGGCGATCAGCCTTGCCTATCTGACACTTCTGGTTCTTGCTGCCCTTCTGGCGCCCTATATCGCGCCGTATCCGCCCAATGAGCAGAACTTGCTGGATCTCCTGATGCCGCCCAGCCAGGCACATTGGCTGGGGACGGACGATCTTGGCCGTGACACGCTGAGCAGGCTGCTTTACGGCGCTCATAATGCCCTCTACGCGGCGTTTCTGGCGGTAGGTATTGGCGTGACGATCGGCGTTCCGGTGGGGGTTCTCATCGGGTTCGTGGGCGGTTGGGTCGATGAGCTCATGAGCCGGGTGATCGATGGCATTCTTGCCTTCCCGCCGCTTGTGCTTGCCGTCGCCGTGACCGGAGCCCTGGGCATCGGGCTTACGAATGCGATGATCGCGGTCGGTTTCGCCTTCGCGCCAGTGCTCGCACGGACGATGCGCGCGCAAACCCTGGTGGTGAAGAACGCGCTTTATGTCGAAGCCGCACAAGGTTTCGGCGCTTCGCGTATGCACCTTATCCTCCGGCACATCCTACCGAACGCGATTCAGCCGGTTATCGTCGAGGTTACGCTGATGCTCGCCGTGGCGCTCCTTGCGGAAGCCGGCTTGAGCTTCCTTTCCCTCGGCGTGCAACCGCCGGAGTCGAGCTGGGGCGGCATGCTCGCACGCGCCTATCACTATGTGGAGGTGGCTCCCGCGCAAATGTATGCTCCGGGCCTGGCGATCCTGTTCACCGCCCTTGCCTTCAACGCGCTCGGCGAATCCATCCGCGTGCTTCTGGATCCCACCGTCAAGCGCGGCTGAGATCGGCGGCGCTGTTCCCTCAGCAGGATATCGCGGCATGAAGATCACCGATGTCACCCTCAAGATGTTCTTGTGGGATGGGTTCGACCCCGTCGTCTACGGCCCCACCGTACGTTCTACGGCGACCAGCAGCGAAATGGGGCTGGTCGAAATATCCACGGATGAGGGTATCAGCGGTTATTCCTTCCTCGGGGCATCCTATTCCAGCGCGAAGGCGGATGCGCAGCGCTTCGTGGACGTGATCCGGCCGCTTCTCATTGGCGAGAACCCGCTTGAACGCGAGCGGCTGCACAAGCGCATGTGGGCCAGGCATCGCGCAGCGACGGTACGCGCCCTAAGCGCTGCCGATGTGGCGCTGTGGGACCTGGCCGGCCGTGCGGCCAACATGCCGATTCATGCACTTCTCGGCACCTACCGCCACAGCATCCCCGCCTATATCAGCTCGCCGGCGCATTCCGCGCCGGAGCATTATGGCGAGGAAGCGCTTTCCTGGAAGGAGCGGGGCGTCACCGCATACAAACTCCATGTACCCTCGCCATGGCAGTGCGACATCGAAGCTTGCCGCGCCGTTCGCCGAGCCGTGGGTGAAGGCTATGCGCTGATGCTCGATGCAAGCTGGAGCTATGACTATCCGACCGCCCTGAAGGTGGGCCGCGCTCTCGAGGAACTCGGTTTTCTCTGGTATGAAGACCCGCTCGGCGAGTGGGAAATCCCGAATTACGTCAAGCTCAAGCAGAAGCTCGACATTCCTCTTATGGCCACCGAACTGCCCTTTGCCGGGCTCGAGACCTATTCGGTGTGGCTTACCGCGCAGGCGACGGATTATCTGCGCGGCGGCGTGGCCTTCAAGGGTGGCATCACCAATGCTATCAAGACCGCGCATCTAGCCGAGGCATTCGGCATGAACTACGAAATCCACCACGGCACGAATTCCATCAACAATGTCGCCAATCTGCACGTGGCGATGGCGATCCGGAACTGCGATTATTTCGAAGTCGTCGTGCCGGAGAAGAACAACAAATACGGTCTTGTCCAAGACCTGGAGATCGACCGCAACGGGCTCGTGCATGCGCCGATGGGGCCGGGGCTCGGGGTCGAGATCGACTTTGCGCATATTGAGAGAAAGAAGCTCGCCGTGCTGCGATAATCAGGCGTAAAGGGCGTCTCTCCTTTCGCTGTTGGACGCATTCATCGCTGCTATGCCGTCCCCGACTCCTCCACAGAACCGGGAAGCGGGATCTGTCGTCGACACTTCTCTCGGACTGGTGAATCGGGCGGGCTTGCCGAAGTCTGTCCGACTCCGGCCGGTCAAAGAGGCTCTATTCCTTTGCCGCTACTTTATTCGATCCACGCCTTGCCTTTGGCCTCTACGATGGAGTGAAATGGTTGCCGCGTTAAAGAGCAAGGAGGCTGTGATGGTCGATTGGAAACTCCCGCGGGAAGGCGGCTGCCGCTGCGGGCAAGTGCGGATCCGCGTGACGGCGCCGCCGCTGGTGACCATGGCCTGCCATTGCACCGGCTGCCAGCGCATGAGCTCATCGGCCTTCTCGCTCTCGGCCGCCATTCCTGCCGACGGGTTCGCAGTGATCCAGGGCGAGCCTGTGTTGGGTGGCCTTCGCGGGCCACAGGCGCATCACTATTTTTGCCCGCACTGCATGACATGGATGTTCACGCGGACGGAAGGCATGGACTGGTTCGTCAACCTGCGTCCGACCATGCTGGACGATGCCTCGGGCTTCGCGCCGTTCATCGAAACCTGGACGGCAGAGAAACTGCCCTTCGCGGAAACCGGCGCGGTGCATAGCTACGAGACGCTGCCGCCTCTGGATGCCTATGAGGGCTTGATGGAGGAATATGTGACGTGGACGGGGCGGTAAAAAGGGAGCCGTCACGACAGCACCGGTGCGTCCCTTGGGAACGCACAAGGACTAAGTATCGAACCCCCGGATCGTCCTTTCCCGAGACAGGGTCCCGGTTTGGGGGCCGCCGCTCTAGCCCGGCACCATCACCAACCGGTTTGCGTGACGCTGCGCGATGATGGCGCAAACGAACAACTGGATCTGGTGGAACAGCATGAGCGGGAGGATGATCAAGCTTACAGGCTGACCGGCAAAAAGGATATTGGCGATCGGCAGGCCGCTCGCGAGGCTCTTGGTCACTCCGCAGAACAACAGCACCATTCGGTCTTCGTGAGGAAGAACCGTGAGTTGGCCGACCATCCTGCCAAGGAGCATCACTGCGGCAAGGAGCAGGATGTCAGCCGCGATGGTGATAGCGAGCATCGACCCATCGATCTGGCTCCAGATCCCGGCCACCATGCCGGCGCTGAATGCCGAATAGACGATGAGAAGTATCGATCCGCGGTCGACGACGAGGGTCACCATTCTATGCCTCGCAATCCATTCGCCGATCAGGGGACGGGCGATCTGTCCCAGCACGAAGGGCAGCAGAATCTGGATGGCTATCCCCTGAACAGCGTCCGTGTTCACGCCTTCCCCGCTCGTGTGCAGCAGCAAGGCGGCGAGCGCGGGCGTGAGAAAAACCCCGACCAGATTGGAGAGCGAAGCCGCACATACCGCTGCGGGTACGTTTCCCTGCGCGAGCGACGTAAAGGCAATCGAGGACTGGACCGTAGACGGCAGCACCGCCAGGAAAAGCAATCCCAGGGCAAGATATTCATCCAGCCAGGGGCCGAGCCCATAAAAGAAAGCGAGTCCGAACAGAGGGAAGGCTATGTAGGTGAAAGCGAGCACCAGGAATTGGAGTCGCCAGTTCGTCAGGCCCGCCACCACGGCCGAAGTGTTGAGTTTGGCACCATAGACGAAGAACAGGAGGGCCACTGCATAATAAGCCACCTGCGACACGACGACCGCTCCGCCTCCTGAGGCTGGCAGCACCGCGGCAAGGACCACGGTGCCGATGAGAAGCAGCATATATGTGTCGATCCCGATCCGCTTCAGCCGTCCGAAAAGGGACATGAATGTTCTCCGTCTGCGCAGCTATGCGCCGCGACATTTCTTCCTTGTTGATCCATTCGCCAACTGGTCTTCGTGATCAGAAGCCGATGACCGCTCCGTCCTTGCGGTGGTCTGAGCCGCCGACATAGGTTCCATCGAGACGCCAGATAAGCTGAGCACCGCCAAAAGCAAAGCTGCTATCAGGGCTCTCCCGGGTGATCTCATGCCCGAGTTCTGCCAGTCCTGCCACGATCTGGTCCGGCATCGCCCATTCCACGGCAACTTTCCTGCCGGACACGAAGCGCCAGCGCGGGGCATCACTCGCGGCCTGTGGGTTCTGGCCGTAAAGATGCGTGCGCAGCACCATTTGCATATGCCCCTGCGCCTGCATGGGGCCGCCCATCACGCCGAAGCTCATCAGGGGTTCGCCACCCTTCATCAGGAAGCCGGGGATGATGGTGTGGAACGGCCGCTTGCGCGGCCCGACCTGGTTCGGATGCCCGGGCTCAACCGTAAAGCCGAAACCGCGGTTCTGCAGATGGATGCCCGTACCGGGCACCACCACGCCCGAACCGAACCCAGCATAATTCGACTGGATATAGGAGACCATCATTCCCGACTGGTCAGCCGTGGTTATGTAGACCGTCCCGCCTTCGGTAGGCGCGCCCGCCTGCGGATCGCCGGCCAGAGCTGGGTTGATGAGCCTTGCGCGTCCGGCAAGATAGGCTGGGTCGAGCAGCGCCTTCGGCCCCACCGTCATCGCTGCCGGATCGGCCACGAAGCGAGCGACATCCGCCAGTGCCAGCTTCATCGCTTCGATCTGCAGGTGCAGGGAAGCGATGCTGTCGGTCTCGTGGTCCTGGATATTCGTGTGCTCGAGAATGCCGAGCGCCATGAGTGCGGCAATACCCTGCCCATTCGGCGGGATTTCATGCAGGTCGACGCCGCGAAAGTGCGTGGAGATCGTGCCGCACCAATCGACAGTGTGGGAAGCAAGATCTTCCTCCGAAAGGGCAGCCCCATGCTGGCGCGCGAAGGCCGCGACCTTGGCGGCCAGATCGCCGCGGTAGAACGCTTCGCCCTTGCTGGCTGCAACGGTTTCGAGGCTTTCGGCCAGCGGTTCGTTGCGGAAGATTTCGCCCGCGGCCGGCGCTCGCCCTTCCGACAGGAAAGCCTCCGCAAAGCCTGGTTGATCGCGGAGTGGCTCACCGCCGATGCGCCACAGTTTGGCGATGGTGGGAGAGACGGCAAAGCCGTTGCGGGCATAGTCCACAGCGGGTTCGAACAGCGTCTCGAAGGGTAGCTTTCCGAAGCGCTCCGACAGGGCGGCCCAAGCGGAGACGGCGCCCGGCACGGTGACGCTTTCCCAGCCGCGCATCGGCATCTCGTCGCGACCCGCGAAGCGCTCGGGCGTCCAGCCGTCCGGCGAGCGGCCGGAGGCGTTGAGGCCGTGCAATTCGCGGCCGTCCCAGACGATTGCGAAAGCATCACTGCCGAGGCCGTTGCCTGTGGGTTCGACCACGGTCAGCGCGATGGCTGTGGCCAGGGCGGCGTCGACTGCGTTTCCTCCCTTGAGGAGCATTCGAACGCCGGCTTGGGCGGCCAGAGGCTGTGAGGTCGCCACCATATTGCGCGCGAAGACCGGCACGCGATGCGTGGAATAAAGAGGATCGTAGTTGAAGGTCTTGCTCATTGTTCACCACCCTGCCACTGCTGCGGGACGGCGCGGACCCGAACCCCCTCCAGCACGTTTCCTATCATCGTGCAGACGCCGCCTGCGGATGGCGATCGCACTCCATGAAGCCTTTCCGACCGTGTCGCACTCCTCCCATCGGCGGAAGGCCTAACCTTGAAGAGAGCCAAACCATTCGAATTGGTTCGGCTGCTCGATTCTGGCGCAGTCGATGCGCCAGCACTTCGCGCAGACCTTATATTGGTTTGGGCCGGCGGTCGCAATCTCGCTATGTATGGCTTTCTCGTGAGAAATGGTTCAGATTGGTTCGATATCGGAGGGGGAACCGTGATGCAGGAAGAGAGAGGGGGGCCGCTTGCGGAGCGCCTGCGCTCGGCGCTGGAGGATGGCGGGTTCGCCAAAGACGGCCGGCTTCTGCCCGAGCGCGAGCTTGCGGACCATATGGGGGTCGGCCGGCGCGCGCTGCGCGAGGCCCTCGCGCTGCTGGAGGCGGAGGGGATCATCTGGCGGCGGCAGGGCCAGGGCACTTTCGTCTCAGCCCAGCGCCCGCGCGAGCCCGTCCAGCTTCTGCGCACGGGCATCCATACGACGCCGGCGGAACTGCTCGAGGTGCGCATGGAGCTGGAGCCGATCCTGGGCCGCCTTTGCGCGTTGCGCGCCACGCGCGAACAGGTCGACCGCATCAGCCAGGCTGCCGTCCAAGCCTCCCAAGCGGAAACGCCGGAGGCCTTCGAGATTTCGGATATCGCCTTTCATCGCGCCGTGGCCGAAGGAGCCAATAACAGCCTGTTCCTGGCCATGTTCGAATCCGTGGCGGCCGTGTTGAAGAATTCAGGATGGCGGGCGGTCAGGCAAAGCACCTTTTCCCATTCGCGCCGCTCGCAGGTCTCCCGCCAGCATCAGAAAGTGTTCGAAGCGATTGCCGACCGCGATCCCTTTGCCGCAGAACAGGCGATGCGCCAACATCTCGCATCGGTCTACGAGCATCTCCAAAACCGCGTTTGATCCGAACTTCGAGCAGGCTGCGCCAGGGCGCTTGGCGCAAGCACTCGAAGGGAGGTGCATTTCGCCTGCAGGGCAGGAAGACTCAGCCTTCCGATCCGCCCTCTCGATCCTGCGTCATATCGAGGAGATGCTTGAGAAAGGTCCCGAGGGCCTCCTGCGGGTCGCCGCTTCCCTCACTCAGAACAGTGATGCCCCACCGCGCCAGAACTGCCTCCTCTACGGGATTGCGGTTCGGCATGAAGACAAAGGAGGGTGGGCGGTCCTTTTCGTAGCCGGAATCCCGCCAGGTCTGCCATAGGCGGTGGAGGAGGAGCCTGATGTTCATGTCGGAGAGGCTGTAGCCGATGAAGAGGATTGTGCGGCCTAGCGCATCGGCACGGAATTTTACATCGAGCGGGGAATCGAAGGAGAGGCGGTTGAAATAATCCGTCTCCGTGAGAACGAGCGAGGCGTCCTCATCGAAATCCCCGTGATATTTGATGATCTGCGTCGCGTTTTCAGCAATGCGGCTGATGTCGCGGGCGTTGGCCACTTTCACGAAGTCGCGCCCGTAGAGCTCGAAGGCTACTTCGAGGTTCCGGTCGTAATTCGTGGTGTAAATAATGGGGAAGTCGAGCTCGACGATGAGCCGGTGGAGGAGGGATTCTTTGACCTTCTCGCGCGAGACGCTCCAGTTCCGGTCCATCCAGCTGCGCAGCGGACCGAGGCTGCCCTGCTTCAGCCGGTAGTATTCGGCAAGAGTTTGATAGCTGGAGTGGGATGATTTCGTGGTTTCGGGATCGATGCCGAGCTCCTGCTCCATGTGCCGGATGAGCCTGTCCCACGATGGCAGGCCGACGCTCATGGACACGCCTGCCCCGACAAAGAGGATGGCGCTTCTGCGCTTGATCGCTTCGGCAAGCTTTTCCATTGGATCGGACATGCGGGTGCTCCTCGAGCCGTTCGCTGTAACGAGCGTCAGCCGACTACGTTCCAGCAGGAGGCCTCCCGGTCTAGATCCAGAAGAGCCAGAGCGCGCAGAGCGCGATGAGAAACACGACGAGAGTGACCGGCCATCCCGCCTTGAAGAAATCGGTGAAGCGGTAGCCGGCAAGACCCATCACGACCGTGTTGTTGTGATGGCCGATCGGCGTCAGGAAGTCGATGGATGCGCCGAGCGCCACCGCGATCAGGAACGGTTCGGGAGGAAGGCCGGCCGCGTCGGCGAGGCCGATCGCAACCGGCCCCAGCACGATCGCCGTGGAAGCATTGTTGACGAAGGGCGTCACCGCCACCGCAAGCGCCAGGATAGCGCCGACGAGCAGCAACGGGTTATCAGCGGGGAGAATGGAGATCAGATTGCCGGCCATGATTGCTGCTGCGCCGGTGGATTCCACGGCCGCGCCGAGCGGGATCATCGCCGCCAACATAATGAGGATGGGCCAATCGAGATCGGCCAGCGCCCGGCGCAGATTGAGCGCTCCCACAGCCGCGAGGAACAGCACGACCAGGCCGAAGGCCAGTTCCGGGCTGGCATAGCCAAAGGCGGTAAGCGCAATGCCGGCAACGAAGGCGATGACGGGGAGCCATGGTTTTTCGACTGACGGTTTGGCAAGCCTTGGCCAGAGGGGAAGCATGTCCGCTTCGTCGAAAGCTTCCCTCAAAGCCTCTTCCTCACCTTTCAGGAAGAGGACATCGCCGATGCTGAGCTGCAGGTCCGCGAGCGAGCCTTCGATGCGGGGCGTCTGCGCCGCGACGGCGACGATCTGAATGCCGCGGGAGAAAAAGGTTTCAAGCGTCTGGACACGGGAACCGACGATAGTGCTCTCCGGCATCACGACCGCCTCCACCAAGCCGCCTCCGATTGCTGGCGAGCCGTGCGGGAGTACGAGCTTCCGTTCGGAAAGCCAGGTTTCCAGCTTGGAAAGGTCGCTCTCGATGAGGAGGACATCACCTGCGGCAATGCTCGTGCCAGGGCGCTGAAACAGGATATGCCGGCCGTCGCGATGCATCGCGTGGATGGTGGCCGGAAAACGGTCCACCGCGGCGCCGTCCAGCTCCGAACCCTTGGGAACCAGAACCTCGGTCACGATCCTACGGAAGGAATGACCGGGCAACGGAACGCGCCGCCGGTCCTCGGGCGTGAAAACCCGACGCGTCCAGAGAACCAAAACCGCCAGACCGGCTAAGGCGGCGGGAACGCCCACATAGGCAAAGTCGAAAAAGGCGAAGCCATGTCCGGTGCGGCTTGCCAGCTGCTGGCTGACGATCAGGTTGGCCGGCGTACCGATGATGGAGCAGAGGCCGCCCAAAAGCGCTGCGAAGCTGACGGGCATGAGCATGCGGCGCTGATCGAAGCCGGAAACCCTGCAGACGCTGTAGATCACAGGGAGCATGAGCGCGAGTGCACCGATATTGTTCATGAAGACGGAGATGAAGGCCGTGATCAGGCACAGGATCGCGACTAGGCCGGTTTCACCCATCCCGGTTGCAGGGATGCGCGCTGCAAGCCTGTCCAACAAGCCGGAGTGTCCCAATACCTGCGCGATGAGGAGTACCTCAACCACGGTGAGGAAGGCCGGGCTGGCAAAGCCGTGGAAGGCGCCTTCCGCCGGAACCAGCCCCAGGAAGACGCCGATCGCGAGGCCTCCCAGCGCCACGATCTCCATCCTTATCCGGTCGATCGCGAAGGCAGCGAGCATACCGACGAGAAGAATGAGGATCGCTGCCTGGTCGAAAGTCATAATCGCTTGCGTCTCGTCTCAAGGCGCCGCGGCAAGCGGCTGAAGTCAGGCAAGCGATATCATGCGAGCACGAAGGAGCGTAGCTCCCTCGCATAGGAGATGTCTCGTCGTGTGCTCTTGTCAGGCACCCGTGAGGGCCAGGATCCGGCCTTCATGTGCTTGAGCGTGAGGAGATTTCGGAGCAGCCTTCACGCCATCGCGATAGAACACCTTCCAACGCCGAGGCTTGAAGGCGATCCTGCTTTTTTCGGATGCCCTGTGATCAAGCGGCACCTCGATCTCGACACGGGCGCGCTCTCCGCCGATTTCTAGTTCCACCCTGCGCGTACCCGCGACGCGTCGGCTGGCTGCTACAGTTCCGGCGATGCAGCCGCCGCAGCCGTCCACGAGCTCGACATCATGTGGGCGGAAATAGAGCACGGCCTCGCCGTCCGGTGCGCCCGGCAGCGAAAGCCCAAGCATCCTGTCCTGTGTCCAGAGCTGCCCGTTCTCGACGCGGACGGGGAGAGCGCTGGAATCGCCGATGAAACCATAGACGAACGGCGAGTTCGGCTCGTCGTAAACCTCGTCGGCGGTGCCGACTTGCTCGATCCGGCCCTGGCTCATCACCACTACGCGATCGGCCAGTTCCAATGCTTCCTCCTGGTCATGTGTCACGAACACAGTGGTGTGGCCGGTGGCCTCATGGATTTCGCGCAGCCAGCGCCTGAGCTCGCGCCGCACCTGCGCATCCAGCGCGCCGAAAGGCTCGTCGAGAAGGAGGACGAGTGGCTCGATGGCGAGCGCACGGGCGAGCGCCACGCGCTGGCGCTGCCCGCCTGACAATTGGTGCGGGTAGCGCTTTTCCAGGCCGGAGAGCTGGACCAGATCGAGCAGTTCAGCAGCGCGCCGGCGGATCTCCGCTTTAGGTGGCCGTAGCGCTGAAGGGCGAACCTTGAGGCCGAAGCCAACATTCTCGGCGACGGTCATATGGCGGAAAAGCGCATAGTGCTGGAACACGAAGCCGACATGCCGCTCCTGCACGCTTTTGTGCGAAGCATCCTCCTCTCCGAAGAAGATGGCGCCGGCTGTAGGGCTTTCTAGGCCCGCGATGAGACGCAGAAGCGTCGTCTTCCCGGAGCCGGAGGGGCCAAGAAGGGCAATGAGCTCCCCCGAGCTGATGTCAAGGGAGACATCGTGCAGCGCGGGAAAATGATCGAACTCCTTGCGAACCCGTCTGATCGAGAGATCCATGGTTCTTCTCCTAATGCTTGCTGGCGCCGGCGATGTGGTCGCCGTAGCGGAACTCGAGGATGCTCTTGAGGCCAAGCGTCAAAAGCGCGAGCAGGGCCAAGAGCGAAGCGACGGCGAAGGAGGCCGCGAAATTGTATTCATTGTAGAGGATCTCCACCTGCAGCGGCATCGTGTTCGTCAAGCCGCGCACGTGGCCCGAAACCACCGAGACCGCGCCGAACTCACCCATGGCGCGGGCATTGCAGAGCAGAACGCCGTAGAGAAGGCCCCACCTGATATTGGGGAGCGTGACGAGCCGGAAGGTCTGCCATCCCGATGCACCCAGCGAGAGCGCTGCCTCCTCATCGCCCGTACCCTGATCCTGCATCAGCGGAATGAGTTCGCGGGCGACGAAGGGGAAGGTGACGAAGATGGTGGCGAGCACGATGCCCGGTACGGCGAAGAGGACCTCGATGCCGTATGATTTCAGCCAGGGACCGAGCACGCTGCCGGCGCCGAAGAGCAGCACATAGACGAGGCCAGAGATCACGGGCGAGACCGAGAAGGGAAGGTCGATCAGGGTGATCAGGAACGCCTTGCCCTTGAACTCGAACTTTGCGATCGCCCAGGCGGCGGCGACGCCGAAGACGAGGTTCAAAGGCACTGCGATGGCCGCGACAAGCAGTGTGAGCCGGATGGCTGAGACCGTGTCCGGCTCGGTGAGCGCAGAGCGATAGGCATCAAACCCGTTTCTGAGTGCCTCCACAAAGACCACGATGAGCGGCAGGACCAGGAAAAAGGCCAAAAAGGCGAGTGCAGCCGAGATCAGGACGATCCGCACGACCGGCGTTTCTGTGATGGGCGCCGGTTGCGATGCAGCAGGCTGATGAGCGAAAGAAACCTCAAGCACCATGACCGAACCTCCTGCGGCTCCACGCCTGAATGAGGTTGATGACGAGGAGCATGGCGAAGGACAAAGCGAGCATGATCGCGGCGATTGCGGTGGCAGCCGCGTAGTCGAATTCCTCCAGCCGGATGACGATCAGGAGAGGCGCGATCTCGGAGACATAAGGAATATTGCCGGCGATGAAGATCACCGAGCCGTATTCGCCTACGCCGCGCGCAAAGGCGAGCGCAAAGCCTGTCAGTATGGCCGGCGCAAGGGCAGGCAGCAGGACGCGTGAGATCGTCTGCAGGCGCTTTGCGCCCAGCGTCGCCGCTGCTTCTTCCACTTCCGCGTCGATTTCCTCGATCAGAGGCTCCACCGTCCGCACCACGAACGGCAGGCCGATGAAGATCAACGCGATGACGATGCCCACGGGCGTGAAGGCGATCTTGACCCCCAGCGGCGTAAGAAGGCTGCCGATCCAGCCATTCGGGGCGTAGATCGCCGTGAGCGCAATGCCGGCCACGGCGGTGGGTAAAGCAAAGGGTAGATCGACCATCGCATCGATGATGCGGCGGCCGGGGAAGCGGTATCGTACCAGGACCCAGGCGACGATCGTGCCGAAGAACACGTTCACCAGCGCGGCCACGAGCGCGGTGCCGAAGCTCACTTTCAGCGCCTGCAATGTGCGCTCGTCCGTGGCGATTGCCCAGAAGCGCGGCCAGCCGAGGGCGGCCGAACGCCAGACGATGCCGGCAAGCGGGATAAGAACGATGAGGGAGAGGTAAGCGAGCGTGAAGCCGAGCGTCAGCCCGAATCCGGGGATGACGCTCGGCTTCCGCGGTCGCCACCCCGCCGCCGCGAGGGTGGCTGTCATGTTACTGCCCTGGCTTGTAGATCTGGTCGAAGAGGCCACCATCGGCGAAGAAGCGCGGCTGCGCCTCCTTCCAGCCGCCGAAATCCTCGATCGTGACCAGCTTCACGTCCGGAAAACGTTTCATGTCTTCCGGATCGGCGGCTTCCGGATTGGCCGGGCGGTAGAAGTGCTTGGCAGCGATCTTCTGGCCGGCATCGGAATAAAGATATTCCAGATAGGCCTCGGCCACCTTGCGCGTGCCCTTTTGATCGACATTGCCGTCGACGAGCGCGACAGGCGGTTCGGCCTTGATGGAGATCGACGGCACTATGATGTCGAACTGGTCCGGGCCAAGCTCCTCAAGCGCGAGGAAGGCTTCGTTCTCCCAGGCGAGCAGGACATCGCCGATGCCCCGCTGGACGAAGGTTGTGGTTGAACCGCGCGCGCCGGTATCGAGAACCGGTACGTGCCGGTAAAGCTGGGTTACGTAGTCGCGCACCTTTGCCTCGTCGCCGCCGAATTTCTCGTTGGCCCAGCCCCAGGCGGCCAGCAGGTTCCAGCGTGCGCCACCTGAGGTCTTCGGGTTCGGAGTGATCACTTGAACGTCGTCCCTGATCAGGTCGTCCCAATCCTTGATGCCCTTGGGATTTCCCTTGCGGACGAGGAAAACGATGGTTGAGGTATAAGGCGCGCTGTTGTTGGGCAGCTTGCTGCGCCAATCGACAGGGATCTTGCCGGTGGCTTCCGCAATGGCATTGATATCCGCCTCGAGGGCGAGCGTGACCACGTCCGCTTCCAGGCCGTCGATGACCGCTCGCGCCTGGGCACCGGAACCGCCATGGGACATGCGGATCGTAACGGTCTCGCCGGTATCGGCCTTCCATTTCGCGGCGAAGGCAGCGTTGAAGTCCTTGTAGAGTTCGCGCGTGGGGTCGTAGGACACGTTGAGAAGAGTCGTATCGGCGAACGCGAAACCCAGTCCCCCGAACTGCACGCTCGCGGCAAGGGCGGCGGTGAAGAGGAACGTTTTTCGACTGAGAGTCATGGCTGCCTCCGTGGTTAGCCTTTAAACTCTATCTACTAAGTAGAGTATTGGAATGTGGTGGCCAGCTAAAATCAAGCGCTCTTTTGGAATGGGCTTCCGGCTGGTCCGGCAGGTTGCGAACTGAGTTTGCTCGACTCAGTCGGATCCGCCGGACCCGCACGGGCATTCCCGGCGCCACTAAGTTGGTCTGCAAGGTCTGCGCATTGCCGTCGGACTTCGGGAACGGCTGTTATCTCCCAATGGACGCCGCGCGTCAGGGGTCCGACGGCATAGAGGCGATCGGAGGGACGGCCATTGGCGTTGAGGACAGCACAGCTCGGGGCAACGTCGAGGCCAAGTGCGAGTGGGTCGGGTCGCGCATCGCCGCGCGCGACGAGGTTCCGGAGGAGATCGGATTCGCCTGCCGCATAATCCGTTTTTGGCCCGGAGCAGTTGATGATTCTTGCGACCCGAAGCCATTCTGATTTCGTGTGTCCACGAGCGCGGATGCGGACCTCCACGCCTTCATCGCAGGGGTTCTGATCCTCAATGCGGCCGGCCATGACGCGCAGTTGTCCGGAGCGGATCGCCTCTGCCACTTTTGCCGCTGCCTCAAAGGGGATCCGGTGGCGGTGCATCTCCCACCACGGCCGAAGGTGCCGGAGAAAGCGTTTGCGTTCAGCAAGTGGCAGATCGTGCCAGATCGCCTGGATATGTGGGCGGAACGCTTCAATGACCTCCTCCCAGGGTCGACCTGCAGAGGCCGCCTGTCCAGCCGCTGACCGCGCCAGCCGGAGAAGGCCGAGACAGGTGTTCGGTAGCGGCATCATCAACGGCCATCTGGCTTGCCGGCCTTCGACTGAATGGGTCTGGGGGAGCAGGCCACGTCGCGACACCGCATATATTCGCCCTAAATGCCCTTTGGCGAGGAGAGAGAGGACCGTGTCGACCATTGTCAGGCTGGTCCCGATGATCAGCACATCCGCTGCGGCATCGAGATCGTGCAATGCGTCCTCATTCCACGGATCGCCGACATAATGGGGCAGCCGGTTCCGATCCGGCGCCTGGTTCCCGAGAGCGAGGATCGCCCGATCCACTGCGAATAATGCGCCGTGCTGCAACTTCACCAGAAGGCAGTTCACCGCCGGGATGATATCTACCACCTCTCCACTCACGCGCTGAAACTGCTGCTCGTTTTCGGGCGGCGGCAGCGCTTCCTGCAGGCAGTGCTGCAGATAGCGGCCGTAGAACCGCCGGGGAACGAACGCCTCAGGGGAAACCGGCCGCTGAAGCGGCTCGATATCGCCGGAACCAGGGCCGTTGAGCCATGTGAGGAAGCCCTGCGGGTCCTCGTCGAACGCACCCATGCGCCCGGCGCGGATGTTGAGAAGGTGTCGGGGATCGCTCGTGCCGTAAGCAACGCCCCGGCCCAGGTGCGGCGATTTCTCGAAAAGAAGGATGCGATCTCGCGCGGATGCGCGGCGAAGCAGCTGCATCGCCATGCTTGTTCCCGAGAAGCCCGCGCCGATAATGGCGATGGAACGCGCATTGCTGGTCATCAGTGCCTCCCTTCTCGGTGCATCGAGCCAAGCTCGACGCCCGGAGCACTTCGTTTGTCGATGTCGGGATTACGGGCGACGCGGGCCGATCACAGGGTGGGCCACAGTAAGGCCCCGGACGGGGCAGACGCCAAAAGGTTCCGAGTCATGTCTGTCTCCATGGAAGATTAACTCTATCGGAACGGTAGAGTATTAAAACCCGACTGGCGGATAAAATCAACAGAATAGGAGGAAGGTTCCCGCAGGGCCTACCGGCGGAGAGCCGCGATAGAGGTCAAATGGCTAAATTCGGGACCGCTGCGATGAGCCTATCCGCGCATTTGAAAGGCTCTCTGCCCTGTGCTTTTTCGCCGCCTCAGAGGACATCGATGGGACCCCATCGAGCCGCTGTTTGATGGCCGGCATTGTCTATGCGATCAGCGCGCGCGCCTCATCCCGGACCTCTCCCATTATGCAATCGGCGATGGTCGTACCGTCGAGAACATCACGGGTTGCAGCTGCCACCCGGGCAAAGACACGGCGAACCTCGCACGCTTCCTCTTCGGCGCAGTCCTCGCAACGCCGGTATGCCATCCGGCTCAGGCAGGGAAGCGGGGCGATCGGTCCATCGATGATGCGCAGCACTTCGCCGAAGGTGATCTCCGAGGGCTTTTTGAGAAGGAGATAGCCGCCCAGCTTGCCGCGGCGGCTAACCACGACGCCGTGATGCTTCAGGTCGAGCAGGATCTGCTCGAGGAATTTCTTGGGAATGCGCTGCCGCTCGGCGATATCGGAGATCAGCAGCACATCGCCCGGGTTCTCGGCCCGCGCAAGCGCGATCAGCGCTCGCAGGGCATATTTTGCTTTCTGTGAGATCATGGCCTTGCAGCGGGCTCTTGCGACGCCGCAAGAGCAGGATTCAACTTATGCCTATCGAGTTTGTCGTGTCTGACGCCTTGCGTCAACCTCGGCCGCACGCAGCGGCAGAGTTTCCTCTGCAAGCCAGGTGCGGAATGCCTCGAGCGGAGGATAGCTGGCTCGGGTTTCGGGCCAGACCAGCCAGTAGGAGCCGTCGCCTCGCACGGCACGTCTGAGAAGCGGGACGAGGCGCCCGTCGGCGATCTCCGGTCCTGCGAGATATTCCGGCAGGAGGGCTACTCCGAGCCCGGCTATCGCCGCCTGTGTCATCGGCGCGTATTGGTCGAAGAGCATCCCGCGGCTCGGCGTTGCTTGTGCCCCTTGGGCCGCGAACCAGACGGCCCAGGCATTGGGCCGGGATTCGATCTGGAAGAGCTGCAGCCGGGCCAGGTCTTCCGCCTTCTCCACCGGAGTGTTGGAGAGAAGGGCAGGGGCCGCGCAGGCGGTGAGTTGTTCATCGAAGAGTTTCAGATGCTCCGCATCCCGCCAATCATCCGAGCCGAAATGAATTGCCGCATCAAAACCTTCCGCAGCGAAATTGAAGCGCTTCAGGCGGGTGGCGAGATTGATTGTGATGCCGGGATGGGCGTCGAGAAAAGAGCCGAGGCGGGGGGCAAGCCAGCGCGTTCCGAAGGCTGGAAGCATTGCCAGGGAGAGAACGCCGCCGCCCGGATTGGTCGTCAGCTCGATGCTGGCGCGTTGAATGAGGTCGAGCGCCCGCGTGATATCCCGTCCGTAAGATCGCGCAGACTCGGTGGCGATAAGGCGGCGGCGGTGGCGGATGAAGAGCTGTTGCCCGAGCTGTTCCTCCAGATTTTGTAGGAGGCGGCTCACCGCGCCCTGCGTCAGGTCCAGCTCGCGTGCCGCCGCTGCCGTCGAACCCGTTCGCAGGACAGCTTCGAATGCGGCAAGCAGGCTTATGGAGGGAAGGAAGCGGCGCGGACGGGTCATGACATATGCGTTTTATGCATCAACTTACGCCCAAATAGGATTTCTCGGGTCTGGATGCTACAGATAAACCCGTCACTCAGGCAGGTTGCCACCTCCAGCTCAATCATGACGAGGAACCGCATGTCCAATAGCTCGCATCAGCCTTCGGGCGACAAATCCGACCGCGCGCGTTTCGCGTGGGATGATCCGTTCCTGCTGGAGGATCAACTCACAGAGGAAGAGCGCATGATCCGCGATGCCGCGGCCGGGTTTGCGGAGGAAAAGCTCCGTCCTCGTATCGAACACGCCTATATGAACGAGGAGACCGATCCCGGCATTTTCCGCGAGATGGGTGAGGCAGGTCTTCTGGGCGTGACGGTTCCGGAGGAATATGGCGGCGCAGGCGCCAATTACGTCTCCTACGGGCTCGTTGCCCGAGAGGTCGAGCGCGTGGATTCTGGCTACCGCTCGATGATGAGCGTGCAATCCTCGCTCGTGATGTTTCCCATCTACGCCTATGGCTCGGAGGAGCAGCGCAAGAAATATCTGCCGAAGCTTGCTTCGGGAGAATTCATCGGCTGCTTCGGGCTGACGGAACCCGATGCGGGATCCGATCCCGGATCCATGAAGACGCGAGCGGAGAAGATTGACGGCGGCTACAGGCTGATCGGCTCGAAGATGTGGATCTCCAACGCACCGATCGCCGACGTTTTCGTGGTTTGGGCAAAATCTGCCGCCCATGACAACCAGATCCGCGGCTTCGTTCTCGAGAAGGGCATGAAGGGCCTTTCGGCGCCCAAGATCGGCGGCAAGCTTTCGCTGCGTGCGTCGATTACCGGCGAGGTGGTGATGGATGGCGTCGAGGTTCCGGAAGATGCGCTTCTTCCCAATGTCTCGGGACTGAAGGGGCCGTTCGGATGCCTTAACCGCGCCCGGTACGGCATTTCCTGGGGTGTTATGGGAGCGGCGGAAGATTGCTGGCATCGGGCCCGCCAATACGGGCTAGACCGCCAGCAGTTCGGCCGGCCATTGGCGGCGACGCAGCTTTTCCAGAAGAAGCTTGCCGACATGCAAACGGAGATCGCGCTTGGCCTTCAGGCCAGCTTGCGCGTCGGCCGGCTCATGGACGAGCACAAATTCGCGCCGGAAATGATCTCCATCGTCAAGCGCAACAATTGCGGCAAGGCGCTGGACATCGCCCGCATGGCCCGTGACATGCATGGCGGAAACGGCATTCAGGTCGAATATCAGGTCATGCGGCACGCGCAGAACCTGGAGACGGTCAACACCTATGAAGGCACGCACGACGTGCATGCCCTTATCCTGGGGCGCGCTCAGACGGGGCTTCAGGCGTTCTTCTGATCTGAATGCCAGCCATATTGCTGCGGGCCCGGCCCGCAGCAATATCGAAATCATGAGAAGTCGGTCCGGCTTCGTTCAAGCTGCCGTATCGATCCAGACCGATTTCACGGCCATGAACTCGTCCAGGTGATGATGGCCGCTCTCCCGGCCGTAGCCGCTCTGCTTGAAGCCGCGAAAGGGTACCGCCAGGTCCATCGGCCTGGCTTGGCGGCCGGATATCTCCCCTTCCGCTGCCGCGCGTTCCTTGATGGACCTGATCTAAAACCACATCCGCGACTTCGCTCCGGGCCATGAAGAGGCGCGGTTGCTGTTAAACCTGAAGCAACCAACCGCTGACTCATAACGTTGTTTTTCCAGCATGTCTGGCCCAAGTTATTGAGAACATAATCCTAATTGGATCGGGAGGCATGCTTTCGCCATAACGGGCTCTATATACCCGGCGCATAGGATGACGCATTTTAAGGAGACAATGATGAGCAAGCTTTCTGCCACCGTCTTTGCCTCGGCTATCCTGCTCGCTTCGGCTGCGAGCGCTGCCGATCTTCCCAGATACCAGGTTACGGAGGAGTACCAGCCAGCGGGGCCGCGCGGCGGGGTGCGGATCGGATATCTGGAATGCGGGATAGGCGGTGGCCTGGGTTATGTGCTGGGTTCTGCGAAGGAGCTGGACTGCCTGTTCCGCCCGGCCACAGGTTCAGATGTTGCGGACCGCTATGTGGGAACGATTCGCAAACTCGGCGTCGACGTAGGCTTCACCACACGCGGACGCCTGGTATGGGCCGTCTTCGCGCCCACCGCAGGCTATCATCAGGGTTCGCTGAGCGGAATCTATAACGGGGCGACGGCGGAAGCCACCGTCGGTGCAGGCGTCGGAGCGAACATCCTGGTTGGCGGCACAGCCGGCTCGATCCATCTTCAGCCCGTCAGTCTCACAGGACAGCTCGGCCTTAACTTGGCCGCCGCCGGCACTTCGGTCACCCTCGCCTCGGTAAACTGATAGCTTACCTCGACCTTTGGACGTCCAAGGACTTAGGAACGTTACAGCCATAAATTCGTGAATGCCCGCTTCTGCATCGGCAGGAGCGGGCATTTGTTTTCGCCAACCCTCACGGAATGGACCGCAGCGCGCGAGCGCAGATCCCGAATCTTATCTGCGCTTTAGCGCGGTGACCTCGAGTTCCACCTTCATCGCTTCTTCGGCAAAGCCGCAGATAATCGTGGTATTGGTGGGACGGGGGTCGGAAAAGGTTTCGCCCAACACGCGCGAGACCGTCATGACGTCTGCCCTGTCGGCGATGAAAACGCGCACGCGAACGATGTCGGCCAGCGTGGCTCCGGCTTGTTTCAGCGCCTGTTCGATCGTGCGGAGAGATTGCCGCGTCTGCTCCGCCGCATCTTCGGAAATCGTGCCGTCCTCGAAATTGTAGCCGGCCGTTCCGGAAACAAAAATCCACTCGCCGTCGATCACGGCGCGCGAATAGCCTGCCATCTCTTCGAACTTCGAGCCGGAATTGACCGTCCAGCGCTTTCCCTGGGGCATAAATTTTAACCTCAAAATATCTTGACGTGATCACGTGATCACAACTACCGTTCTACGTCAAGAAAGAAGGGGAACACTGAATGGACGCGGGTCCGTTGCCTGACCGAGCAGCGCGCGGGGGCGCTGCAGGAAAGCTCGAAATCAAAAACGTGGAAAAGCGCTTCGGCGCCAACCGGGCAGTGGATGGCGTCAGCTTCACGGCAGAGGCAGGGCGCATCACCGGCTTGATCGGCCCGAATGGTGCCGGCAAGACGACGCTCTTCAATGCGGTCGCGGGGGAGATGCCGTTCGATGGCGGCGAAGTGCTGCTCGATGGGACGCGCATCGATTCGCTTCCGCCCTACAAGGTGTTCACGCGCGGCCTTGCGCGGACCTTCCAGATTCCACGGCCGTTCCCGCGCATGACTGTGCTCGAGAATGTGATGCTCGTCCCCCCGGGCCAGCATGGCGAGCGCTTTTGGAACACCTGGTTGCGGCCTGGGCTGGTGGCGCGTCAGGAAAGGGAGATCCTGGAAAAGGCGCGCTCGATCATCGAGTTCTGCGGCCTGTCTCCGGTCGAACGTCAATTGGCGGGGTCCATTTCCGGCGGCCAGCAGAAGCTTGTGGAACTCGCCCGCGCGCTGATGGCCGATCCGAAAATCGTCTTGCTCGATGAGCCGGGGGCAGGTGTCAACCCGGCGCTCCTCGACACCATCGTGGATCGAATCGTCGAGCTCAACAAGCGCGGGCTGACCTTCCTCATCATCGAGCACAATATGGATTTCATCATGTCCCTTTGCGACGAGATCGTCGTGATGGCGACGGGCAAGGTGATCGCCCGAGGCACCCCAGACAGCGTGATCTCCGCCCCTCAGGTCATCGAAGCGTATCTGGGAGGAGCGGTCGAATGAACACCCCTCTGCTCGAAGTGGAAAAGGTGGTGGCTGGCTACCGGCCGGACCTGCCTATCGTCCACGGCATCTCGCTTAATGTGGGCGAGGCCGAGATGGTGACGATCATCGGCCCGAACGGCGCCGGGAAATCCACGCTCATCAAGGCGATAGCGGGGGTGGTGCCTATCTCTTCGGGACGGGTGGCTCTCGGCGGGCGGGACATCACGCGGCTTCCCACGCACACGATGGCCGCTGCTTCCATCGCCTATGTGCCGCAGACGGCGAATGTCTTCACCACGCTCACCATCAACGAGAATCTGCTCGTTGGTGCATCCTCGCTGCCCAAGGCTGAGGCTCAGCGCCGGATCGAGCTCGGCTATGAGAACTTTCCGGCACTGAAGGACTACCGCCACAAGAAGGCGCGGGTGCTTTCGGGCGGACAAAGGCAGATGCTGGCGGTTGCGCGGGCGCTCCTGACCGAGCCGCGCCTGATCATGCTCGACGAGCCGAGCGCCGGTCTATCGCCTTTGATGGTCTCGGAAGTCTTCCAGCGCCTGAAGGCTCTGGTGGAAACGGGCGTTGCAATCCTGATGGTGGAGCAGAACGCCAAGGCTGCTCTGGCCATCTCCCATCGAACCTATGTCTTCGCGGAAGGCCGCAACCGGATCGACGGACCCTCGAAGTCCATTGCCGAAGATCCGGAAGTCGCATCCATCTATCTCGGCGCTGGGGGGCGCAAACGCTGATGCTACAAGCTCTTGCCGACGGAATCCTGAGTGGTTCGATCATTGCCCTTGGCGCAATCGGGCTGACGCTCACAATGGGCATTCTGCGCTTTGCCAATTTCGCCCATGCAGAGCTGGTGACCTGGGGTGCCTATATGGCGCTCGCCGTGCTCGGCCTGACCGGCGCGTTCCTCGGGCCGATCGCTCCTTTCTCCTTCGGGATACCGCTGATCTTCGCCACCCTGGTGGCGGCGGTTCTCACGTCGCTGCTGGCCTTGGCGATCGATTGGCTGGTCTATCGTCCTCTGCGGCAGCACACCAATCATCTCACGATCGTTTTCGGCTCCTTCGGCGTCTCGCTGCTGGTGCGCATGGTGATCCTTCTGATCTTCGGCGGCGCCGCGCAGTATTATTCGCGGACGCTGCAGATCGCGGTTCCGGTGCTACCGGGCATGCGGATCCTGCCTGACCAGCTCTTCACGCTCGGCATCACCGCGATCATCGTGGTGGGGCTGCACTTCTTCCTGCAGAAGACGCGGCTCGGCCTTGCCATGCGGGCGCTTGCGGAAAACCCGGAACTCGCCAGGGTCAATGGCCTCGATACGCGGGTGGTGGTGCGCTGGACCTGGGTCATCGGCGCTTCGCTCGCGACGGTCGCCGGCGTGCTCTACGGATTGACCGTGCAGCTTCGCCCCGAAATAGGCTTCCACCTTATCCTGCCGCTCTTCGCGGCCGTCATCCTCGGCGGCGTAGGCAATGTGTTCGGCGCGGTGATCGGGGGGCTGATCGTGGGGCTTGCCGAATCCTTCGCCGTTCTCATCGTGCCGGCCGGCTACAAGATGGCCGTACCCTTCATCATCCTTCTCGCCGTGCTTTACCTGCGCCCCACGGGGATTTTTGCGGGAAGCGTCGGAGGTGCGAAATGAGCGGATTTGCAGCTTACCTCGTCTTCTTCCTTATCGTCGCGCTCACCTATTCGATCGTGACCATGGGCCTCAACCTGCAGTGGGGATATACCGGCCTCTTCAATGCCGGCGTGGTCGGTTTCTTCGCCATCGGTGCCTATGGTACGGCGGTGCTGGTTGGGCCAGACCGCGCTCAGCTTATCGGCGGTTTCGGCTTGCCTTTCCCCGTGGCCGTCATCGGCGGGATGGTGCTTGCCGCCTTGGCGGCGTTGATCGTGGGGCTCGCCACCTTGCGGCTGCGCGAGGAATATCTTGCGATCGCGACATTCGGCATCGCGATCAGCATCCAGCTGGTCGCGTTGAATTTCGAGGCGTTGACGGGCGGGGCGCAGGGGCTTGTCGGACTTCCGAGGCCGCTTTTCGAGCTGTTCGGATCGCCCGGCGCCTACAATATGTTCTATCTCTGCTTTGTCGCAGTAATCGCCATCCTCGTCTACGTCGCCCTTGAAGTGGCGGTGCGTTCTCCCTGGGGGCGCATGCTGAAGGCGGTGCGGGAAGACGAGACGGCCGCCCGTTCGCTGGGCAAGAACCCGGCTGCGATCCGGCTGCAGGTCTTCGTTCTCGGCTGCACGCTGATGGGGCTCGCCGGCGGACTCTATGTGGGCTTCATAGGCTATGTAAGTCCGCTCGATTTCCTGCCGATCCTTACCTTCCAGATATGGGCCATGCTGATCGTCGGCGGCAGCGGCAACAATCTCGGCGCCATTGTCGGGGCAGTCGGCGTGTGGGGTCTGTGGACCATGAGCGGGCTCGGGATCAGCCGCCTGTTGCCTGTGGCCTACCAGTCCCAGGGCGGCGCGATTCAGGTCATCCTGATTGGCCTCCTGATCGTGCTGACGCTGATCTTCCGTCCGCGCGGCCTGATCGGCGAGACGGAAGCCGTTTCCAGGCACACGAGATGAAGATGGATCGTCGCGCTCCAGATACCTTATGGCGTGCCACGGCGGGGACAAAGCCGGTCTTTGGCCGTCTGGACGGCAAGGCAGAGGTAGAGGTTGCCGTCGTCGGCGGCGGCTTCACCGGCTTGAGCGCGGCACTCCATCTGGCGCGCCGCGGCGTCGAGGTGCTGCTTCTGGAAGCGCATGAGATCGGCTGGGGCGCCAGCGGGCGCAACGCAGGCTTCGTCGTCCCGAACTTCTCGAAGGCCGATCCCGCGGCGGTCGTCGCGCGGCTCGGGCGTGAGAAGGGCACGCAGCTTCTCAACCTGGTCGGACGCGGCGGTGAGCGCGTGTTCGAGCTGGCACGGGAAGGCGGGCTTGGGCGACAGGCCGAGCAGAACGGCTGGCTGCAGCCGGCCCATTCCACCGCCGTGGCGGACGCCCTTCGCAGGCGTGTCGAGGCGTGGCAGGCGCTTGGCCGCCCCGTGCACTGGATCGACGCGGCCGAAACCGCCGGGCGGACGGGCATGGACATCTATCATGGTGCGCTGGCAGATTCGTCCGGCGGCATGATCAACCCGCTCGCCTATGCCTGGGCCTTGGCAAGGGCGGCGATCGCGGCGGGAGCGCGGATCGTCGAAGATGCCGCCGTTACTGATGCGAGCCAAACAGGGGCGGGATGGCAGCTGCAGACGCATCAGGGCGCCGTCCGGGCACGAAAGGTGCTGTTGTGCACCAATGCGGAGGCGGAAGGGGCTGCCGTGCGGCTGTCGCGGCAGATCATCCCGCTCACCGTTTACCAGATAGCGACAGAGCCGCTTGCAAAGGCGCTGACCGACCGCTTTTCGCCTCGCCGCGAGCCGGTATCCGACACGCGGGCGAACATCTTCACTTTCCGGCTCGATGCCGACAACCGCCTGATTTCCGGCGGCATGGCCATCGTGCCGCTGGCGGCTGAGCGCCGCATGGCTGCCCGCATTGCGCGGCGGTTGGCGCGCGAGCTCCATCTTCCCGAGGTGCCGCGTGTCGCCCATGTGTGGCGCGGGACGGCGGCGGTCACCACCGACTTCCTGCCGCATATCTATCGCTTCGGCCCGGGATTTCTGGGGGCGACCGGCTGCAATGGCCGCGGGGTCGCCATGACCACCATGCTCGGCGAAGTGCTGGCGGATGCCGCTACGGGAACCGCTCTCGAGGAATTGCCCGTGCCGGTTTCCGAACCGGCCTCGATACCCTTCCGCACCGTCGCGCGCGCAGCTCCCTCGGCCTTTCTGGTCCAGGGCATGTGGAACGACTGGCGGACAACAAGAAGAACAGCCGCAAAGGCGCTGAACACTCCAACCTTGAAAGGGGAAAACCCATGAAACACCTGCTTGCGTCCGGCGCCGTGGGCGTCGGCCTTCTCATCGGCTCGTCTACGATGGCGAGCGCTCAATCCTGCGAAATCTCCATCGGCTCGGTCCTGTCCATCACCGGCTCGATGGCGGCGATCGGGTCCGCGATCGGCGATGCAGGGAAGCTTGCCGTCGACCATTTCAACGAAGCCGGCGGCGTCAATGATTGCAGCGTGAAATACATCCTCCGCGACGACCAGGGTTCGCCCAATGTGGGCGTCGACGCGGCCAAGACCTTGGTGGAAATCGAAAAGGTGCCGGTGCTGCTCGGTGCGATTCAGTCAGGCGTTTCCCTACCGATCCTGACATCGGTGACCGTGCCGGCAAAGGTGACGCAGATCTCCTGCTGCTCAAGCGCGCCCTCCTTCACCACCCTTGCTGCCGAAGGAGGCACACAGGGTTACTGGTTCCGCACGCTTCCGACGGACCGGCCCCAGGCTGCGGTGCTGGCGAAGATCGCCGCGGAGCGCGGATACAAGAAGATCGCCATCATCCATGTGAATTCCGATTATGGCGTGAGCCTTGCCGGCCGCTTCAAGCAGGATATCGAGAAGCTTGGCGTCACGGTGACCAATATGGTGGCCTACAACCAGGAGCAGGCCTCCTATCGTGCCGAGGTGAATGCTGCACTTCAGGGCGAGCCGGAAGCGCTCTTCCTGGTCGCATTCCCGGCAGATGGCGCGACCGTCACGCGTGAGTGGATCTCTTTCGGCGGCCCGCAGAAATTCGTTTTCAGCAATGCGCTTCGCGCCGACGAGTTTGTCGAGTCCGTGGGCGCCGAGTACCTGGCCGATGCGTTCGGCATCGACAACGCCCAGGTCGAAGGAGAATCGGTCGACGCCTTCAACAAGGCTTGGGAAGCCGCTTTCGGAAGCGCGCCGAACGGCCCCGGGCTCCACACGATGTATGACGCAGCCGCCGTGGCTCTGCTCGCCATGGAGCAGGCGGGCGAGGCCACCGGAACCGCCATCCGCGACAACATCCGCAAGATCACGAGCGGCGACGGCGAGGTCATTTACCCAGGTGTCGAAGGCTTCAAGAAGGCGAAGCAGCTGATCTCGGAAGGCAAGGCGATCCGTTACGTCGGCGCGACCGGTCCGCTGGAATTCGACCAGAACGGCGACGTTACGGGCCCCTACCTGATCTGGGGCGTCAAGGACGGCGAACTCGTGACCCTGGACAAGTGGGACAATCAGCGGGTCTCGGCGGCCATCGGCGAGATCGACAACTAAGGAAGTGAGCGACGGCCGGCGGTCTAAGAGATCGCCGGCGCGTCTACCGGGGTCGAAAGCCCCATTTGCGCACGGACGGCACGGTTCAGTTCCTGGGCAGGATCGGCCAGCGCATCGAGGACGACGGTGATATGGTTCGTTTGAGGCACGGGGATATTCAAGACGGGGGCGCCGCAGCGCTCGGCGTGCTGCGCGAAATCCGCCGACTGCCTCAGGAACTCTTCGGTCTCGTCACCCCCAACCGTGACGATGAGGGGCGCGGCGAGATCGAGCTGCCGGCGGAGCGGGCTGAAGGCGCGCACCTCTTCGGCCGTGAGCCTGATCTCGTCGTTCTGGAAGGAGCGGGTGACCGGTTCCAGGTCGAAAATGCCGCTGATTGCGGTACCACCCTTGATCAGGTTTTCGGGAAGTCCGGTGCCACGAAGCCATGCGCGGTCCATGAGTTCGGCCACAAGATGCCCGCCGGCCGAGTTGCCCGAGATGAAGATTCGATCGGGGTCGCCTCCATAACGGGCGCAGTTCGCATGCGTCCATCGAACGGCTTTGCGGCAGGCCTCGACAAGCTCGGCCATGCGCACCGTTGGCATGAGCGGATAGTCGATCACGACCAGCACAGCACCGAAGGGTACAAAGCCCGGTGCCAGGAAGCTAAAGAGATCCGCATCCAGGGAGCGCCAGAAGCCGCCATGGATGAAGATCTGCACCGGTGCGGCTCCGTCGCGATTGCGTGGGGGGAAAATGTTGAGCCGCTCGCCCGGCGCCATGCCGTAGGCGATGCCTCTTTCAACATCGAAGGCCGCGAGCGCGGCCTGCGCGGCGGTCGCGCGGCGTGCGAAGATGGTCTCGAGATCGCGGACATCGTCCAGCGAAAATTGATGATCCATATCCCTGTCAGCCATTTTCCGCCCCGTATTTCATCATGTGCCGGTCGGGCGAACCTAGAAGTCGGCATGCCTCCGAGCAAGGGGGCATCGCGGCGGGGCAGATATTTTCAAGCGCGGTTCTGAACCGCTTCCATCGAGACCATAAGAGACTGGATATTCAATGCCGAAATTCGCGAGACGCATCACGCAAACCTCCAAGAAGAGCTACGGCATGTTCGCCAAGGCGGCGGCCATGGCAAAGGACGGGCGCGATCTCATTCATCTGGAACTCGGGCAGCCGGTGCACGACACGCCGGAGCACATCAAGCAGGCGGCCATACGCGCCCTTCAGGCGGGCGAAGTGCATTACAGCGACATGCAAGGCATTCCGCAACTGCGCGAGGCGCTTGCAGCAAAGGTCCGCGACTACAATCGTATCGACGTGTCTGCTTCGGAAATCCTCGTGACCAACGGCCTGACCCAGGCCTCCTTTGCCGCCTTCATGGCGCTGCTGGATGAAGGGGAGGAGGCTATCCTTCTCGAACCCTACTACCCGCAGCATGTGGGCAAGGTGGAAATGGCAGGCGGCAAGCCGGTGATGGCGCCGCTCGACAAGTCGGCCGGGTACCGCATCCGCAAGGACTTGATCGCGCCGCTGATCACGCCCCGCACGCGTATGATCGTGCTCGTCAATCCATCCAATCCGACCGGTAGGGTCTATTCCCGCGAGGAGCTCCAAGTCCTTGCCGATCTCGCCATCGAGCACGATCTCGCGGTCGTCTCGGACGAAGTTTATGAGCAAATCGTCTTCGACGGCGCGCAGCACATCAGCATCGCTTCCTTGCCGGGAATGAAGGAACGCACTGTCAGCATGTTCGCCTTCACCAAGGCCTATGCCATGGACGGGTGGCGGCTCGGCTATCTGGCGGCCGACAGATCGATGATCCCGGCGCTGATGAAGATCACCGCGACGGAGGTCACCCACGTCAACACATTCATCCAGTATGGCGCGCTCGCAGCCGTTTCCGGCCCAGCCGAAGTGCTGGAGGAGATGGTCGATGACGACAGGCGCAAACGTGACCTGGTAGTAAGCCGTCTCAACCAGATGCCTGGCGTGGTCTGCCCCCGGCCGGAAGGCACGATCTATGCATTCCCGGATATCAGCGGCACGGGCCTTAAGGCGCAGGAAGCGGCCGATGCGATCCTGGAACAGGTCGATGTGGTGGTGGAGGCTGGGAGCTTCTATGGTCCACTGGGTGAGAATCACCTGCGGATCTGCTTCGGCTCGCAAAGCTATGAGCGCCTTGAAGAGGCTATGGATAGGCTCAGCAGATTCTTTAATTCGCTGTGAGGAGAGAAACCGGTTGCTGGCGCGAGCGGATCATCTCTTTTAACCAGTAAGAGAGCAAAGGAAAGGAGAGGAGGGCAAATGCTTGATGATTCACTAGAGCCCGTCTCCTCGCGCATCACCATCAGCGACGGTATCTATTTCCAGCTGCGCAGTGCACTGATTACCGGCCGCTTTGATCCGGGGCAGGCCTTGACCATCGCATCGCTGGCAAAGTCGTTTCAGACGAGCCATATGCCGGTGCGTGAGGCGCTGCGGCGGCTTGGCGCGGAGAACGCACTGGAGATCGCCTCCAACGGTTCAGCTTGCGTTCCGACCGTCTCGGTCGAACGCCTCGACGATATCTGCCGCGCCCGTGTTGCCCTCGAGGGGCTGGCAACGGAGATCGCGGCAGGCAACATCCAGGCCGACGAAATAGAAGCCGTCGAGCTGCACATGGCCGAGCATGAGGCGAGCAGCGCCAGCGGCAACGTCTACGACATGCTGCTCAAGAACCGGGATTTCCACTTCGCCATATACCGCGCCTCTCGTTCGGAGGTGCTGGTGCAACTGATCGATTCGCTCTGGCTGCGCTACGGACCCTATATGCGCATGCTCTCATCCTATATCGCCCCGCGCATGGGAACCGGGCTCCATCAGCCGTTTTCCAACCATCACCAGGCGATCGTCGACGCGCTTCGTCGGCGCGACGGCACTGCGGCCCGGGAACACATGATCGCCGATATCACGGGCACGCAGATGTTGTTGCGCGAGCTCTGCCGCAGCGAGGCGGCTTGAGCCCGCGCTTTCCTGTCAGGCCGACGCTGCCGCCGCTTCGCACTGCGCCTTGATGAGCAGGATTTCGGCCTCGTGCGTTGCGCAGAGGCGGTGCCAGCGCGCGTCATCCATGCCGCTTCCCCGCCATGCCGTCAGCGTCACATAGCACTGATCCGGCTTCAGATCGCAGACCTCGGCGGCGATGATCCGCGCGGAGATTCTGGGAACCATCCTCTCTGGCGACCCCAGAAAATAATCGACGATCATCCTTTCCGGATCGGCGTCGATCCTGAAGAAACCTTCGCCGCCGTCAAAGAGCGAGCGACCGGAATGGATGCCATCCTTTCCTGCCGGATGCGTGTCCATGCAGCCGAGCGACCATCGTCCGAGCGCAATCGGATCACGCATGAAATCGAAAGCGCTCCGTGCAGGCACGTCGAGCAGCGCCGTCACACTATGGCTGTAGGCGGCGGAGGGATTCATGAGCGCGTACCCAGAAGGCCGTGCAGGGTTTCAAAGAGGTGTGCCACGCCCTCCTCGGTCGTGATGATACCAGGTGAAAGGCGGAGGATGCGGCCCCGGCAATCCGTGAACACGCCCTTCTCGCGAAGGCCATTGACCACGGCAGTTGGCTCGGCATGCTCGGGTAGACGCAGCATGATGCTGCCGCCGCGCCGCTCTTCTTCCGGCGGGCTTGCCAGTGTAAGGCCCAGCCGCCCGGCTTCCTCGATGATCATGCCGCCAAGCTTCCTGTTGTGCGCCAGCATGGCCGCCTGATCCTGCGCCGCATGCCATTTCAAGGCAGGCACCGAACCTGCGCAGGCAAGCACGGAAGGCGTGCCGTGGTCAAAGCGCCGGGCATCGGATGCATAGGCGAAGGCGTCCAGGTCCCAGGAAAAGATGTTCTCCTGGCTGAACCAGCCGCGCAATTCCGGCCGGCAGTTCTTCAGCAGCGGTTCGGCCACATGAAGAATGCCGGCTCCCGGCGTTCCGCACAGCCATTTCAGGGTCGTCGAGACGGTGAAATCAACCGCCGGGGCATCGACGCCGTAAGGCAAGAGGCCGACGCCCTGGGTAATATCCACACCCACCAGACTGCCCATGCGCCGCCCGTGGTCCGCCAGTGCGGCGAGATCACAGCGGTGCGAAGCCGTCGAGGTCACGAATGTGAGCAGCGCCACGCCTACGCTTTCGTCCCAGTGCGCGATCATGTCTTCGTCGCGCACCCAGTTTTCCCCCCGACGCAGCGGAACGGTTTCCAGCGTGAAGCCGAGACGCGGTGCAAGGCCGGCGAGCAGGAAGTGAAGGCTAGGGAAGCAGTCGCCAGCCACAAGGATCTTCCGCCCCTGAAGATGCTCCGACGGAAGCGCGCCGACGAGACTATAGAGTGCCGTCGTGACATTCTCAGCTGAGGTGAGTGTCCCCTTCGGCGCGCCGATCAGGCGGCTCCAAAGATCGATGAATTCCTGCCTGGCAGAAAGCGCCCGCATCCACTGCCCGTCATCAAGCGCGCCCCAGCTTTCGGAGAAATCCGTGAAAGCCTGTGCCATGGCCTGCGCTTTGCCGGGATACATGCCGATCGAGTGGTAGAGGAAGTAGGCGGAGCCATCCGGCGCGATAGGATCTGAATTCGTCATGAAGTGCTCCATTTCATTGGAAGCCGAGAAGTCTCGGCAGCCCGAGGCTGAGTTCCGGAACCGCCACGACGATCGCCAGCGCGATCAGGTTGACGAGGAGGAACGGCGCGGTTGCCCGCAGCAAGGGGACGAAGCCGCAGTTGGCGATGCGCTCGGCCGCAAACAGGCATACGCCGAGCGGGGGCGTAAGCAACCCGATATTCAGGTTGAGGATGGCCACGGCACCGAAATGCAGTGGATCAATGCCGGCCTGGACCGCCGCGGCTGAAAGCAGGGGACCGAACAGGATGATCACTGTCGTCGGATCGATGAACATGCCGAGCACGAGCAGGATAAGATTGAACACCAGCATCGTGGCGAAATAGCCGAGCTCCCAGCCGGCTATGGTCGCGCCGATCATGCCGGGAACGTTTTCCATCCCCATCGCCCAGGAGAAGGCCGCACCGCAGCCCACGATGATCAGCAACTGCCCTGAAAAGAGGGCCGAACGGCTGAAGACATCCGAGAGGGCCGGTAGATTGATCGAACGGAAGAGGAAGACGGAAACGACGAGCGCATAAACCGCCGCGACACCGCCCGCTTCCGTGGGTGTCATCAGTCCGCCCAACATGCCGGCAAGAATGATGACCGGTATCATCAATGGCACGAGCGCGTGGCCGGTGACCCGTACCAGGGCGCGGGGCGAGCGGTCCATCTCCACCCTTTGAAATCCGTAGATGCGGGCCTGAACCGCGACGAGCATCATCTGCACGACGCCGATCAGAAGACCCGGCACGAGGGTTGCCGCCATCAGCGCGCCAATGGAAACGTCCGTCATCGAGCCGTAGATGACCGCGACGAGGGAAGGCGGCACCATTGGGCCGATGATCGAGGAGGAGGCGGTTACTGCTGCCGCATAGGCGGAGGTGTAACCCTGTCTCACCATGGCGGGAATGAAGACACGCCCGAGCGAGGCGATGTCGCCCAATGCCACGCCGGTGATGCCGGCGAAGAGGATCGAGGCGCCGATATTGACCTGGGCAAGGCCGCCGCGCATCCAGCCGAACAAGGCGTTGGCGAAATTGATGAGCCGGTCGGTTATCTTCCCTTCATTCACGAGCTCTCCCGCGAGAACGAAGAGCGGGATCGCCATCAGGACGAAGGAATCCATGCCCTGGTAAAGCCGTTCCGCCACGATGGGCAGGAAGCTCCAACTGCCGGTGTAGGTCATCCACAGAAGCACACCGGCGATCATCGCCCAGGCGATCGGCAAGCCGACCAGGATGAGCCCGACAAAGCTCGTGATCAGGATTGTAAGGGAGGCGCTCATTTCGCGGCACTTCTCTGTACGAGCCGAAGCGCTGCGAAAAGAGAGGCGCAAAAGAACGAGACGGGTACGGCAGCGTAGGGGTAGGAAAGCGAAATGCGCAGGCCTTCGCTGGTCTGGCCGGCTGCGAACATCATCATGTCGATCCCGTACCAGAGGAGGACGAGAAACACGGTGAGCGAGATGATATCCAGCAGCGCGTCGAGCAGCAGCCGCGCGCGGGGGGAGGCGGCTCCGATGATATCCGGCACGAAATCGATGCGGATGTGGCTAGCTTCACGCACGCCCACGGCAGCGGCAAGCAAAGCCATCCAGATCATCGCATAGCGCGCGACTTCCTCCGTAAAGAACGGTACGCCGCCGTAGCCGTATCGCAGGACAACCTGCGATACGACCAGAGTGGTCAGGATGAAGAGGCAGATGGCCGCGATCACGCGGAGTGCCTGTTCGATCAGAGAGAGTGCCTTCGCCATGTCAGTTGGCGGCTTCCACGGCGGCGATCGCCTCGTCGATCAGCTCGGGCGTGTCGACATTCGCCCTCAGCCATTCGACGGCCGGCGGCTGCATGGCGGCGCGGAACGCATCGCGCTCCTCGGCGGTGAGCTCGACGATGTCCACTCCCTTTTCCTTAGCGAATGTGATTGCGCCGGCCTCGATCTCCCGAGATTTCGTCCGGTTGAATTCGATGGCCTTTGCTGCCGCGTCGATGATCACCTTCTGTTTGTCCTCGGGCAGGCCCGAGAAGAACGCGTCGTTGATGCCAAGGGGGCCGAAGGCATAGGTGTGGCCGGTCAGGGTCAGATGGGATTGAACCTCGTAGAGCTTCACGAGATTGAAGGTGGAGACGGAATTGTCCTGCCCGTCCACCACGCCCGTACGCAGGGAGGTGTAAAGTTCGCCAAAGGCGATCGGCGCAGCCGAAGCACCAAGTGCCTCGACGGGAATCGTCGCGAGCGGGCCGAGCACGCGCATCTTCAGGCCGGCCATGTCGGTAGGCGCCTTGATGGCCCTGTTGGCGCTGAAATGCTTGAAGCCACCGGATTCCCACCAGCCAAGCACGCGGATGCCCGTATTCTCGCGAATCTGCTCGGCCATTTTCTGGCCGAAAGGACCGTCGAAGACTGCCCATGCAGTCTGTTCCGACGGGAACAGGTAGGGCATGTTGAGGATCTGGATGTCGCTGTGGATCGTTGCGTAATTCCCGTCCGCGCCGTCGGTCATCTGGATGACGCCGCGGCGCATCTGGTTCAGCCGCTCGTTCGGTGCTCCAAGTGCGCCGGCATAGACGAGATCGACCGTCATATCCGAGTTGGCCTCGACCTCCTCCTTGAACGTCTCGTACATGCCGTTCACGAAGTCGAAGCCGGCCGCGTTTTGCGGAAGGGAAAGGCCGACCTTGATCTGCTGCGCAGTCGCGACCTGAGGGATGGCAAAGGCCGACAAGGCAACGCCTGCGGCCATGATTGTTGTCAGTAGATTACGCATGTCACCTCCTAAATGCCCTTCGCGTCATGGCCGCGTGGGCGCCCCACATTTGTTTCTCTCACCGGCAGGACTGCGGTCCGGCGCCTGCCCGAACGTCAGGTCGTCATTCCTCTGACGTCACCTTGCCGTCATTTGTTGTTTGCCGCGCTCCTCCAGATGATTGACCAGCCGCACCAGTGGCCAAAGGAAGGCCAGATAGAGGGCGGCGGCGCCAATGAGCGGCGTCGGGTTCGCCATCAGCGCCTGCGCGTCGGTGGCCTGCTTCAGCAGATCCGGCATCGCCACCACGGAAGCGAGCGCGGTGTCCTTGTAGATCGAGACGCAGTTGCTGGTGAGCGGCGGGACGACCACACGCAACGCCTGCGGCAGGATCACTTTGCGCATGGTTGTCCAGAAGTTCAGCCCAAGCGCGGACGCTGCCTCGAACTGCCCGCGCGGGATGCTCTCGATGCCGGCGCGGCACACCTCGGCCGTGAAAGCCGAAAGGACGAGGGATAAGGCAAGCGTCGCCGATGTGAAGGACGAGAACCGGATCCCGACAAAGGGGAGGGCATAATAGATCAGGATCAGCAGGACGAGGATCGGCATTGCCCGCAGCATGTCGATATAACCGATTGCGAACAGGCGCAGGGGCTTTGGGCCATAAAGGCGCATGAGGCAGACGATCAGGCCCGCAATGCCGCCGAAGACGATGCTCGCGCAGCCAAGGAGCAAGGTGTTGCCGACCCCGCGCATGAGCATCGGGAAAGAGCGGACGAGGATTTCCCAATTGAAAAAGGTGCTGATCAGATCCATCGCAGAGGTCCGGACGGTGAGGGAGGGCACCGGCCGAATTGGCCGGTGCTTAGGCGTGCCGCAAAGGCACGAAGAAAGTGCTTATTCAGCTTTGGGAAGCGGCATTACCGTGACTGTGCTGGTGCCCTCGTCGGGGTCGACGCCGAACCACTTCTTGTGGATCGCAGCGAGCGTTCCATCTTCCTTCATGGCCGAAATGGCGTCATTGGCCTCGGCCACGAGCGGATGATCCTTGCGGGACATCATGGCGAAACGCTCGCCGGTGGGGATGCGGACCAGGATCTTCAGGCCGGGCATCTGCGTCATGGCGTATTGGAAGCCGGCGAGTTCGCCCGCGCCACCTTCGACACGGCCATTGCGAACATCGAGCAGCAGGTCCTGCTGGGCGTTGTAGCTGCGGATTTCGGAAATCCCCAGCTTGTCCTTGTTCTCATTGGCCCATTTGTCACCAGTCGTGCCGGCGACGACGCCGATGACCTTGCCCTTCAGATCTTCGAGAGAGGCGACGGTGGAATCCTCGCGGCCCACGACCGTTCCATCGCTATCGTAATAGGGCTGGGTGAAGGACTGGTTCTGCAGACGATCGTTGGTGACGGAAATGGAGGAGATCGCGAAATCGATGCGGCCGGAACTCGTGGCGGCAAAGAGCGCCTGAAAGCCCATGTCCTGAAACTCGACTTCCTTGCCGAGCCGCTTGCCGACTTCGGCGGCCACGTCCACCTCAAAGCCTTCGAAAGCCCCGCTTTCAGTTTTGAATTCCCATGGCGGATTGGCGGGATAGGCGCCAACGACGATCTTATCCTGCGCAGCGGCTGGCGCTATAGAAAGGGTGGCCGCAGCAACGACACCCAATAAAAATCTGCCGAGTTTCATGCCAGTCCTCCTTTGATCGCCCGCAGATTGCTCCTGCGTGGCAGTTCCCTCATAGATCGCGGATACACCCGCTTTCCCGTGCGTGCTCAAATGATCACGAGACTCAGTAGCAATCAATGAAAATCCTTCAAGCGTGAAATTTCTCTGCGAGATTATAGAGGAAATGCTCCCGCCCAGCCGACGGATAGATTTCGCGATGAGAACAAAAATACCTGCAACTGCATGCTTTTTGCTGGCGGTTCTCACGCCGGCGGAATATCGTCCGCGCAGCTTTTTCACAAGCAGGTCGGCTAGCGTTCCCGGTGGTTTCCGGGTGGTGCTGAAGGTGTGCATTCTTTAGTTCCCCTTAAAACTATATTTGCAGATGCAAATAATTCCGTCTAGTCTCCCTTCCCGGGATAGCGCATATGACAGACGCCGGCAGATCCGGCAGGGGCAAAAGGAGGTATCGCCATGTCAGCAGCAGCCACCCTTGGGAAAGTCACGGAATTGCTTCTGAGCGGGGGGATCGAGGTCGTCGATCTGACTGCTCCCTTGGGACCCGATACACCCCTGTTGAAGCTGCCGCCGGAATTGGCCGTCGACACACCGAAGATCGAGATTCACAAGATCTCCGAATATGACAAGAACGGCCCGTTCTGGGCATGGAACTGGCTCAAGATCGGCGAGCATTCCGGGACGCATTTCGATGCGCCCCATCACTGGATCACGGGGAAGGAATATTCCGACGGTTACACCGACACGATCCCGGTCAAGAGCTTCGTTGCGCCGGTCAATGTGATCGACTGCTCGGCCGAAGTGGCGGAGAATCCCGATTTCCTTCTCACGGCTGACGGCGTGCGCGCCTGGGAAGCCAAGCACGGGCCGATCGGCCAGGGCGAGTGGGTGGTCATGCGCTCCGATTGGGATAAACGGAACGGTTCGGAGGAGGCGTTCCTCAACGCGGACGAGAACGGGCCGCATTCGCCGGGGCCGACCGTCGACTGCATCGAGTATATCCTCGAGCGCGGTGCGATCGGCTGGGGCACGCAGTGCATCGGCACGGATGCCGGCGCCGCCGGTGGGATGGAGCCGCCTTTCCCGGCGCATAACCTCCTGCACAAGGCGAATCGGTACGGCCTGGCAAGTCTCTGCAATCTGGACAAGCTGCCGCCCAAGGGCGCCATCCTGATCGCGGCGCCCCTGAAGATCGTTCAGGGCACCGGCAGTCCCGTGCGCGCCCTGGCGCTCGTGCCCAAGGCTTGACCGGTCTTGGGCGACCAGGTCGTCCCGAGAATACATCTATGGCCGGTGGGGCTCTCTATGGGAGCCCTGCCCATTTCGAGCCTCAGGGATCAGAGGCCGGGATGTCAGCCTGCAAGGGAACTTGGATGAACGATCGCGTCATCATCAGCGACGGCAAGGAAGGGCAGACGCTGGGGGAAATCGGCCTTCAGCAATTCGCGCCTTATCTCATGAATCGCATCATGGGGCGCTATAATGCTTCGCTGAGGGCAGAACTTGCCAGAATGGGGCTCTCAACGCCAAAGATGCGGACTTTGGCGATCCTCTCGGTGATCGACAATCTGGTCATCAGCCGTCTTGCGGTCTACGCTGTCGTTGAGCAATCGACGCTGAGCCGGGCGCTCGATTCCCTTGAATCCGAGGGCTTGGTGCGTCGCATCCCCGATCCGCAGGACAGCCGCGCGACCCGCGTGAGCATTACGGACGAGGGCAGGCTGGCCTTCGAGAAACTGTGGCCGACCATGCGGCGGAGCTACGAGCGAATGTTCTCGGGCATCGATGCGGCCGAACATGCGGCCTTTGTGCGGACGCTGCAGAAAATGCTCGTCAACATCCGCAAGCATGACTTCTGAGGAGAAATCCGATGGCGGAAAGATCATTCGCGAAAGAAGTGCAGAAGCTCAAGCTCGGTGAAGGGCAGGAGTTTTCCGGCGAGGGAATCCTCGCCATCACCAAGGCGCTTCTGGAATGCGGCGTCGGATATGTCGGTGGCTATCAGGGCGCGCCGATCAGCCATCTCATGGACGTGCTCGCGGATGCACAGGAGATCCTGGGGGAACTCGGCGTGCATTTCGAAGCGAGCGCTTCGGAAGCGACGGCCACCGCGATGTTGGCAGCTTCCGTGCATTACCCGATCCGGGGAGCCGTCACCTTCAAGTCGACCGTCGGCACCAATGTGGCTTCAGACGCACTGGCAAACCTCGCCTCCGGTGGCGTTACCGGCGGTGCGCTCATCATTGTCGGCGAGGATTATGGCGAAGGCTCCTCCATCATGCAGGAGCGCAGCCATGCCTTCGCGATGAAGAGCCAGGTGTGGCTGCTTGATCCCCGCCCGAATCTGCCGTCCATCGTCTCGGCCGTCGAGCACGGCTTCGAGCTTTCGGAGGCGTCGAACACGCCGGTCATGTTGCAGGTGCGCATCCGTTGCTGCCATGTGCACGGCTCCTTCATCGCCCGGGACAATAAGCGACCGCCCATGACCGTGGCGGACGCGCTGGAGAATCCCCGGCGCGACACCCAGCGTATCGTCCTGCCGCCCGCTTCCTTCCTGCACGAGAAGGAAAAGATACAGAAACGGTTGCCGGCGGCGATCGACTACATCAAGCGCCATAAGCTCAACGAGGTCTTTGGCGGCGCGGGGCGCGTCGGCATCATCATGCAGGGTGGCATGTATAATGGCGTCATCCGCGCCCTGCAGCGCCTGGGGCTGGCGGATGTGTATGGCGAGACGGAAGTGCCGCTCTACGTCATGAATGTCACCTATCCCCTTATCGAGGATGAGCTTCTGGAATTCTGCGCCACGAAGGACGCGGTGCTCGTCGTGGAGGAGGGGCAGCCCGATTATATCGAGCAGGCCTTGGGGGCGATGCTCTATAAATCGGGAGCCACGGTGCGGCTCGAGGGCAAGAGCATGCTTCCGATGGCCGGCGAATATACGGGCGACGTGATGCTGTCCGGCATCGGTAATTTCCTGCGGACCCATGCCGGCGAGATGCTCGCGCCGGCGATCCGCGCTCCCAACACGCCTGCGCCGCCGCTCTTCGAGGATCTTGCGAAAGCTGTTCCCATGCGCCCGCCAGGCTTTTGCGTGGGCTGTCCCGAGCGGCCGATCTTCGCGGCGACCAAGCTGGTGGAACAGGAATTGGGCAAGCACCACATCGCCTCGGATATCGGCTGCCACCTGTTCTCCATCATGCCGCCCTTCGATCTGGGGGCGACGACCATGGGGTATGGCCTTGGGCCGGCGTCCGCGTCCGCCTTCAATTCACCGGATGCGAAGCGGCGTTCGATCTCGTTCGTCGGCGATGGCGGCTTCTGGCACAATGGTCTCACTTCCTCGATCGGCAATGCCGTCTTCAACAAGAATGACGGCGTCATCGTCGTGGTGGACAACTATTATTCGGCGGCGACCGGCGGGCAGGATATCCTTTCCTCCCGGGCCGACAATCGCACGAAGTCGACCAACCACCCCATTACCGACGCCATCAAGGGCATGGGCGTGAAATGGGTGAAGCATATCGAGCGCACATATGACGTGGGCAAGCTTCGCGACACCCTGAAGGAGGCGTTGACGACGGAGGAGAGCGGGCCGAAGGTCATCGTCGCCTCTTCGGAATGCATGTTGAACCGGCAGCGGCGCGAAAATCCGATACGGCGGAAGGCGATTGCCGACGGCAGGCGCGTGGTGAAGACCAAGTTCGGCGTGGACGAGGATGTGTGCACGGGCGATCACGCCTGCATGCGGCTTTCCGGCTGTCCGTCTCTTTCGGTCAAGCAGCTCGACGATCCCTTGCGCGATGACCCGGTTGCCGCGATTGACGAGAATTGCGTCGGCTGCGGCAATTGCGGCGAGGTCGCGGATGCGGCCGTGCTCTGCCCTTCCTTCTACCAGGCCGATGTTGTGAACAACCCGACGGGATGGGAGCGGTTCTGGTTCGGACTGCGGCAGCGCGTGATCGGTTGGCTGCAGGCGCGGCGTGAGAGCCGCCGGCTTGTTTTTGCGGAGAATGTGGCGTGACTTTTGGACTGCCGGAGGGTCCCGACTCCACTCGGGGTGTGATCAAGCTCGCAATTCTCGCGGTCGGCGGGCAAGGCGGCGGCGTGCTCACCAACTGGATCACCGATCTCGCGATGCGCTGCGGCTGGCATGTGCAGGCCACCTCGGTGGCGGGTGTGGCTCAGCGTACGGGCGCCACCATCTACTATCTGGAAATGATGCCGAAGGACCCGGCGCGGCCGGAAGCACGCCCCGTATTTGCCTTGAGCCCATCTCCGGGCGATGTGGACATCGTGATTGCAGCGGAGCTTGCTGAGGCGGGAAGGGCCGTCTTGCGCGGTTTCGTCACCCCGGACCGGACGGCGCTGATCGCCTCCAATCACCGGATGCTCGCCGTTTCGGAAAAGATCATCCCGGGCGATGGCCGCGCGGACGGCAACAAGGTGCTGGAGCGGGTGGGCGAAGCCTCCCGGCGCTTTGTCCATTTCGATATGGAAGCGATCGCCAAGCAGGCGGGAACCGTCATCTCGGCGAGCCTCTTCGGCGCGCTCGCCGGTTCCGGCGAGCTTCCGTTTCCCCGTTCAGAATTCGAAGCGACGATCAAGGCCGGCGGCCGCGGCGCCGATGCGAGCCTGGCTGCCTTTGCGGCCGCATTCGAGCGGGCGGCGGCGAAGGAAGTGCCGGTTGCCCCCGAGCGGATGGAAGCCCCGGGCCACGGCGTCGCGGTGCGGGGGCCCGGTAAGCTCCAGAAGGAGTGGGATGGTCTTTGCGACCGCGTCGCAGCATTTCCGGAACAGGTCCGGGAAATGGCGGGCCTCGGGCTGCGGAAGGTTGTCGATTTCCTCGATTGTGCTTACGGCAGGGAATATCTCGACCGGCTCGAAAAAATCATCGCATCGGATCGGGCGGACAAGGACTACGCTTTTTCGCGCGAGGCGGCGAAATATGTGGCCAACGGGATGGTCTATGATGACATCATCCGCGTTGCCGATCTGAAGACGCGTTCGGCCCGCGCCGAGCGCGTACGCCGTGAAGTGCGGTTAAAGGGGGAGCAAACCCTTCTTACGACAGAATATTTCCATCCGCGCATGCAGGAGATCGTCGGCCTCCTGCCGGCTAGGCTCGGAGCGGGGATCGAGTCACATCCCGGTTTGATGGACCGGCTCAACCGTTTCGTCGATCGGGGCCGCCGGATCCGCACCGACAGCATTGTCGGCTTCGGCATGCTTTGGGTGATCGGGGGCCTTCGCCGCTGGCGGCGCAGCCTGCTTCGCCACAAAGTGGAAGCAGAGCATCTTGGCAAGTGGCTGGATCTGGCGCTGGAAAAGAAGGCGGAAGACTACGAGCTTGGCGTCGAGGTCCTGAAATGCCGCCGCCTAATCAAGGGCTATTCCGACACCCACGCCAGGGGCCATTCCAAATTCGACCGGGTGCTCAGCTGCCTTCCCATGCTCAAGGGACGCGGCGACGCGGCCGACTGGATCAGGCGCTTGCGTGAAGCAGCCCTTGCGGATGCCGATGGAGTGGCGCTCGACGGCGCCATTCGCACCGTGCGCTCCTTCACCGAGGAGGCGAAGGAAAACGCGGGCTAGATTGATCGGAAAGGCATATCGGCGGGCCAGTGCGCCGTGATATTTTAGGCTTGAAATATTTCGATGCCGGTGCGATCCTGCTTCAGGCTTCGCCGAAAATGAGGATGGTGGAATGAAAGTAGCAGTTCTCGGAGGCGGTCCAGCCGGTCTTTACTTTGCGATCTCGATGAAGCTGCGCGGTGCAAGCCATGAGGTCACGGTCTATGAGCGCAACCGGCCGGACGATACCTTTGGTTGGGGCGTGGTGCTCTCCGATGAGACGCTCACCAATCTGGAGGCGAACGATCCTGTAAGCGCGGCGAAGATTCGCGAGCATTTCGCGTATTGGGACGATATCGCGGTTTACTATCGCGATACGCGGACCGTCTCGACAGGTCACGGCTTCTGCGGCATCGGCCGCAAGAAGCTGCTGGTGCTTCTGCAGGAGCGCGCGCGGGAGCTCGGCGTCGACCTGCGTTTCCAGACCGAGATCGACGATCCGCGGCCTTTCATGGAAAGCCATGACGTGGTGATCGCAGCCGATGGCTTGAACTCCAAGTCGCGCACCATTTTCGCCGATGTCTTCCAGCCCGATATCGACGTGCGCAAATGCAAGTTCGTCTGGCTCGGCACGCATCAGAAATTCGACGACGCGTTCACGTTCATCTTCGAGGAGACCGAACACGGCTGGGTATGGGCGCACGCCTACCAGTTCGACCAGGACACGGCGACTTTCATCGTCGAGTGCTCGCAGGAGACGTGGGACAAGTTCGGCTTTGGCGAGATGTCCAAGGAAGAATCCATCGCCACGTGCGAGAAGATCTTCTCGGCTCACCTGGGCGGTCACAAATTGATGTCCAACGCCAACCATATCCGCGGTTCGGCCTGGATCAATTTCCCACGCGTGCTCTGCGCGCGCTGGTCGCATGAAAATCTGGCGCTGATGGGCGACGCGGCGGCGAGTGCCCATTTCTCCATCGGTTCGGGCACTAAGCTTGCGCTGGAAAGCGCGGTGGCGCTGGCCGACTATCTTCATTCCGAGCCGACGCTCGAGGCTGCCTTCGCGAAATACGAGGATGCTCGCCGCACGGAGGTGCTAAGGCTCCAGTCGGCGGCGCGCAACTCGCTCGAATGGTTCGAGGATGTGGAGCGCTATCTCCATCTCGATCCCGTGCAGTTCAATTATTCACTGCTCACCCGCTCGCAGCGCATCAGCCATGAAAATCTTCGTTTGCGTGATCCCGAATGGCTCGGCAGCGCGGAGTCCTGGTTCCAGCGCAAGGCAGGCAGCAATGTGAATGGCGCGCGTGCGCCGATGTTCGCGCCGTTCAAGTTGCGCGACATGAGTCTTATGAATCGCGTCGTCGTGTCGCCGATGGCGCAGTACAAGGCTGTCGACGGTTGCCCGACCGATTGGCATTTCGTGCATTATGCCGAGCGGGCCAAGGGTGGCGCCGGACTGGTCTATATCGAAATGACCTGCGTGACGCCCGAGGGACGCATCACGCCGGGCTGCCCTGGTTTCTACAAGCCCGAGCATGAGGTCGCGTGGAAGCGGCTTGTCAATTTCGTTCACAGCGAGACTGAAGCGAAGATCTGCGCGCAGATCGGGCATGCCGGTCCCAAGGCTTCGACCCAGGTCGCCTGGGAAGATTCCGAAATGCCGCTTCCCTCCGGCAATTGGCCGATCCTCGGGCCCTCGGCGGTTCCCTGGAGCGATGCGCACCAAATCCCCAAGGAGATGACCCGCAAGGACATGGACGAGGTGCGGGACGCGTTCGTCACCTCTGCCGAAATGGCGGAGCGGGCCGGCTTCGACATGCTCGAACTGCATATGGCACACGGCTATCTGCTTTCGGCCTTCATCACGCCGCTCACCAACCGACGCACCGATGAATATGGCGGCTCCCTGGAGAACCGCATGCGCTACCCGCTGGAGATCTTCCACGCGGTTCGCGCCGTGTGGCCGGAGGAGAAACCGATCTCCGTGCGTATCTCGGCGAATGACTGGGTCGGCGACGAAGGCATCCGCCCCGAAGATGCCGTCGAGATCGCGCGCATGCTGCAGGCGGCCGGTGTCGACATCTGCGACGTATCGGCCGGCCAGACCTCGACCCGCGCAAAGCCGGTCTATGGCCGCATGTTCCAGACGCCGATGTCGGATCGGATCCGCAACGAGACGGGTATGGCTACCATGGCGGTAGGCAATATCTACGAACCCGACCATGTGAACTCGATCCTCATGGCGGGCAGGGCGGATCTGGTCTGTCTGGCGCGGCCTCATCTTGCCGATCCTTATTGGACCCTGCATGCAGCGGTCACCCTCAATGACCGCCATGTGAAATGGCCGGATCCATATCTGCGTGGCCGTGATCAGGCCTATCGGTTGAAGGAACGGCAGGACGCTATGCTCGGGAAGGTGTGATGACGTCGGTCGCTGGCAAACACGCCCTCGTGACCGGGGGCGGATCAGGCGTGGGCCGGGCGATCGCTCTGGCTCTGGCCGAAGCGGGCGTTTCCGTGACCATTTGTGGTCGGCGCATCGAACCGCTCCAGGCCGTTGCCGGTGGCCACCCCGATATTCACGCAATGGCGGGCGACGTGACGGATCAGGCCTCGATGGACCGGCTCTATGAGGAGGCCGAGGCAGCGAGGGGGCCGATCGATATCGTCGTCGCCAATGCCGGTATCGCTTCCAGCGCCCCCGCTGCAAAGACAAGGCTTGACGATTGGCAGCGCATGCTCGACGTCAACCTCACCGGCGCCTTCCTGACCGTGAAGCCAGCCCTAGCAGGCATGTTGGAACGCAAGGCCGGGCGCATCGTCTTTGTCGCCTCCGTCGCGGGGCTGAAAGGCTATGGTTATGTCGCTCCCTATGTGGCCTCGAAGCATGGCGTGATCGGCCTTATGCGGGCGCTGGCGGTCGAATTCGCCAAAAGCTCGATCACCGTGAATGCCGTCTGCCCCGGTTTTGTCGAGACGGAGATGCTCGCTGAATCCGTCGCCCGTATTGTGGAGAAAACCGGCCGGTCGGAAGAGGAAGCGCGCGCGAGCTTGAAAGCAGTCAATCCGCAGGGCAGGTTCATCCAGCCGGAAGAGGTGGCGGCGGCGGTCCTCTGGCTCTGCAGCCCGGGCGCGGCCTCCATCACCGGTCAGGCCATATCTGTTTCGGGGGGAGAGACATGGTGAGCGCGCCGCTATCGGTGGTGGAAGGACGCTCGGGAGATAAGGAGCGTCTTCGTCTCTGGATCAGGATGTTGCGGACCACGCGCATCGTGGAAGGCGAATTGCGCGAACGCCTCAGGCGCGACTTCGATTCGACGCTGCCGCGTTTCGACGTGATGTCTGCGCTCTACCGCGCGCCTGACGGCATGCTGATGAGCGATCTCTCGCGTTTCCTGCTGGTTTCCAACGGCAATGTCACCGGCATCGTCGAGCGGCTGGTGGCCGAAGGCTATGTCATGCGCACCAAGCGTGAGGGAGACAAGCGCACATCGGTCGTACAGCTCACGCGGGCCGGCACTGCCGCTTTCGAGAAAATGGCAGCCGCCCATGAACGATGGATCTCCGAGCTTCTGGATGGCATCGGTACGGCCGAGGTGCATCGGCTATCCGAAATGCTTCATGTGTTTCGCAGCAATTGGGAGGGTGAGCATTGACTCCGATCGAGATGGCAGGCCTGCAGCCGAAGCATTTCCTTTGGCGCATGGAGGGGAAGGTCGCTGTCATCCAGCTTGACCGGCCCGATCGGAAAAATCCGCTGACCTTCGATTCCTACGCAGAGCTGCGCGATACATTCCGCAATCTCGTCTATGCCGGGGATGTCGATGCGGTGGTGCTTCTGCCGAATGGCGGGAATTTCTGTTCCGGCGGCGATGTGCACGACATCATCGGCCCGCTCATCGGTATGGAGATGAAGGAACTCCTCGCTTTCACCCGCATGACGGGGGATCTCGTCAAGGCAATGCTCAATTGCGGCAAGCCGATCATTTCCGCGATCGACGGGGTAGCCGTCGGTGCCGGTGCTATTCTTGCCATGGCCTCGGATCTGCGGCTCGCGACACCGGCGGCCAAGACGGCCTTCCTTTTCACACGCGTCGGTCTTGCGGGCTGCGACATGGGCGCGTGCGCGATCCTGCCGCGCATCATAGGCCAGGGAAGGGCTGCCGAGCTCCTCTATACCGGCCGCACGATGAGTGCGGAGGAGGGTGAGCGCTGGGGCTTCTACAACCGCCTCGTTTCCGCCGAGGCTCTGGAGGCGGAAGCGCTTAATCTGGCGGCACGCATCGTCTCCGGCCCGACTTTCGCCCATGGGATCACCAAGACACAGCTCAATCAGGAATGGTCGATGGGGCTCGACCAAGCGATCGAGGCGGAAGCACAGGCGCAGGCCATCTGCATGCAGACCAAGGATTTCGAGCGCGCCTACCACGCGTTCGTCGCAAAGCAGAAGCCGGTCTTCGAGGGCAACTGATGCCGGACAGGAGCTTCCTCAACTGGCCCTTCTTCGAGGATCGTCATCGCGATTATGCCGAGCGGCTCGAGGCGTGGTGCGCGGCGAACCTTCCCGTCGATCACGGTGACGTGGATAGCGCGTGCCGGGAATTGGTGCAGATGCTCGGCCGTGACGGCTGGCTAAAGCCGACCGCGATCGATCCTGCTGGTCCCGCTTCACTTGACGTGCGCACGCTTTGTATTACGCGTGAAACGCTTGCCCGGCACGACGGGCTCGCAGATTTTGCCTTTGCAATGCAAGGTCTGGGCACCGGGGCGATCAGCTTCTATGGCACGCCGGAGCAGCAGCGCTGGCTTGAAAAGACCCGCACGGGGGCCGCGATTTCCGCTTTCGCGCTTTCCGAGCCACGCTCGGGCTCGGATGTGGCCGCCATGGACATGACGGCCGAGCGCGATGGCAGCGACTACCTTCTCACCGGCGAGAAGACCTGGATTTCCAATGGCGGCATCGCCGACCTTTATGTCGTCTTTGCGCGTACAGGGGAGGCGCCTGGCGCGAAGGGCATTTCAGCATTTCTGGTGCCAGCCGATGCCGAGGGCCTGACGATCGCCGAGCGGCTGGAAGTGATCGCACCGCATCCGCTCGCGCGCCTTTCCTTTGATCGTGTGCGCTTGCCGGCGGGCGCTATGATCGGAAAGCCAGGCGGGGGCTTCCGCATAGCGATGTCGGTGCTGGACGTGTTCCGCTCGACGGTTGGAGCCGCTGCTCTGGGTTTTGCCCGCCGGGCCTTTGACGAGAGCGTGAACCGGGCCTCCGGCCGAAATCTCTTCGGCGCGCCCATGGCGGATTTGCAGATGGTGCAGGGGCACCTAGCGGATATGGCGCTCGACATCGATGCCGCCGCCCTTCTCGTCTACCGCGCAGCCTGGACAAAGGACATGGGTGCGGCGCGTGTCACCCGCGAGGCGGCAATGGCCAAGCTTTTCGCGACGGATCGCGCGCAGGACGTGATCGACCGCGCCGTCCAGCTTCATGGAGGCGATGGGGTGCGCCGAGGACACATCGTTGAAAGCCTCTATCGGGAGATACGCGCATTGCGCATCTACGAGGGTGCTTCGGACGTGCAGAAAGTGGTGATCGCGCGGCAGGTGCTGAGCAATGCGTGAGCGGTTTCCGAAATATGGTTGGCTTAAGTTGAGAGGATTTCCATGAACACCATTCTGCAGCCCAAGGGGTGGATGAAGCCTAGAGGTTACTCGAATGGCATTGCCGCCCAAGGGCGGCTTATATTCATTGGCGGCCAGGTGGGCTGGAACGAAAATTGCGAGTTTGAAAGCGACGATATCGCCGAGCAGATCGGCAAGGCCTTGTCGAACGTGGCTGCGGTGCTGGCTGAAGCCGGCGGGAAGCCGGAGCACATCACTTCGATGACCTGGTATTTCACCGACAAGGCCGAATATCTTGCTAACCTCAAGAAGATCGGCAGTTTCTATCGCGAGGTGATGGGCTGGCATTATCCGACCATGGCCGCTGTCGAGGTTTCCGCCTTGATGGAAGATCGGGCAAAGGTCGAGATCCAGGCCATGGCCGTCATACCGGAGTAAGAGCACCATGGATGAGGCAATCCGTTTTTCCGAGACCGTTTCCGCGAGGCTGGAAGACGGCGTCCTCGTCGTAACGCTGAACAACCCGCCGGTGAATGCCATCTCGGCCGATATGCGTGCCGGTTTGCTGGATGCGGTGCGTCAGGCGAACTCGGACCAAAATGTTCGGGCGCTGGTCATCACCGGAGCAGGCAAGGCTTTCATCGGGGGCGCGGATATCCGTGAGTTCGGGCAACCCGCGACCGAGCCCACCCTGCCGACCGTCGTTGAGGCGATCGAGGGGAGCGGAAAGCAGATCGTCGCGGCGATCAACGGCGCGGCGTTGGGAGGCGGGCTCGAAATCGCGCTCGCCTGCCATCATCGCGTTGCCGGGAGTGCCGCGACGCTGGGCCTGCCGGAGGTAAAGCTCGGGATCGTGCCGGGTGCGGGCGGGACACAGCGTCTTCCCCGGCTGACGGGTGTGGTCAAGGCCGTGGAACTGATCTCCAGCGGTCGTACCGTCACCGCAAGAGATGCCTTGTCTCTCGGCATTGTAGACGAGGTTGCGGACGACCCGGTGAAAGGCGCGATATCTGCCGCGCGCGATCAAAGTGCAAAACTGCCTCGGAGAACCGGCGCACTAGCCGTTCCTGCCGAGGATCCTAAGGCGATCGAAGATGGCGCCGCCAAGGCGCTTTCCCGGGCACGGGGAAGCGAGGCGGCGATCGAAGCGGTGCGTCTCGTCAGAAGCGCTGGCGAACGCTCGCTCGCGGACGGCTTGTCGGACGAACGCGCCACCTTCCTGCGGTTGCGCGATTCCGATCAGGCGAAGGCGCTGCGACATGTCTTCTTTGCCGAGCGTGCAGCGGCAAAAGTGTCCGGCCTTGAAGGTGTCGAGCCGCGAAAGGTCGAGATCGTGGGTGTCGTCGGAAGCGGCCTCATGGGCTCGGGCATCGCCGTTGCGGCGCTCGACGCGGGTTATCGGGTGATCGTGGTGGAGCAGACCGACGAGGCCGCCGCCAAAGGTCTCGACCGGATCACGGGACTGCTCGACAGGGCTTTGAAATCAGGACGCATCGACGAGGCCGGCCGGTCCGGGCGTTTGGAACGCCTTTCCGTCGGCAGCTCCATGGAAGCGCTCGCTGCGGCAGACCTCGTCATCGAGGCGGTGTTCGACGACCTCCAGGTAAAGAGCGAGCTGTTCGAAAAACTGGGCCGGATCGTCCGCCCCGAGACCGTTCTTGCCACCAACACAAGCTATCTCGACCCGGACGCGATAGCCGCCGTGACATCGTTCCCGGAGCGCGTTTGCGGCCTGCATTTCTTCTCGCCCGCCAATGTGATGCGGCTGGTCGAGGTCGTCCGCTGCGCGAGAACGGCGCCGGATGTGCTTGCTACGGGACTGGCTTTTGCCCGCAGGCTCAAGAAACTGCCTGTGGTCTGCGGCGTTTGTGAGGGCTTCATCGGCAACCGCATCTTCTCCGCTTACCGGCGCGAGGCCGAGTTCCTCGTTGAAGACGGCGCATCGCCTCAGGAGATCGATGCGGCGATGGAAAATTACGGTTTTGCCATGGGCCCATTCGCGGTGTTCGATCTGGCCGGGCTCGAAATCGCCTGGGCCCGGCGCAAGCGTCAGGCCGCCACGCGCGACCCGTCGGAACGCTATGTCGAGATCGCAGACCGCCTTTGCGAAATGGGTCGCTTCGGCCAGAAAACGGGCCGCGGCTGGTACACCTATCCCGATGGCAAGCGCACGGTCGATCCCGAAGTCACCGCTTTGATCGATGCCTGCCGCGCGGCAAAGGGAATCGTGCCACGTCAGATCGCAGCGGCGGAGATCGCCTCGCGCCTGCTTTCGGCCATGGCTGCGGAAGGCAACGCTCTGCTGAAGGAGGGCATAGCCGAGCGGGCAAGCGACATCGACCTGGTCCTGATCAATGGCTATGGGTTCCCCGCCTATCGTGGCGGCCCCATGTATGTTTCCCAGCAAGGGACGCATTCATGACAGACGAGGCGGATCGTGCTTCCGTCGATGCGATGGACGAGACTGATCCGCTGCGCCCGTTCCGCGCCAGGTTCGAGCTGCCTGAAGATGTCATCTATCTCGACGGGAACTCGCTCGGGCCGGCGGCGCATTTCGTCTTCCATGAGTTGGAAAAGGCCGCGCGGGAGGAGTGGGGTAACGGCCTGATCCGCAGCTGGAACAGCGCTGGGTGGTTCGATCTGCCGATGACGCTGGGTGACCGCATCGGACGCCTGATCGGAGCCGCACCCGGCCAGACCGTCGTCTGCGACACGACCTCGATCAATATCTACAAGGCGCTGCACGCGGCGATGGGCCTGCGTCCTGGCCGGACCGCTATCGTTGCCGAAGGCGGCAGTTTCCCGACTGACCTCTATATGGCGGAAGGCGTGATCTCCACGATACCGGGCGCGCGGTTGCTTTTGGAGAGTGTCGACGCCGCCAGGATCGAAGAACTGATCGACGATCAGGTCGCCGTCGTTCTTCTGAACCATGTCAATTACAAGTCCGGCGAATTGCGTGACATGGCGGCGTTGACGCGCAAGGCGCATGACGCCGGCGCGCTCATCGTCTGGGATCTCTGCCATTCGGCCGGTGCCTTGCCCGTCGATCTCGACGGTGCCAATGTCGATTTCGCGGTCGGCTGCACGTATAAATACCTGAATGGCGGCCCCGGGGCGCCGGCCTTCATCTATGTCGCCGAGCGTCTTCAAGCCGATGCAAGCCAGCCGCTGAGCGGCTGGTGGGGACATGCGCGCCCCTTCGCTTTCGAAACGCGTTACGATCCGGAACAAGGCATCCGCAAATTCCAGTGCGGCACGCAGCCCATCCTCTCCCTGCGGGCGCTGAAGTCAGCGCTCGAAATCTGGGATGAGGTGGATATGGATGCGGTCCGGGAGAAGAGCATCGCCCTGACGGACCTGTTCATTCGCCTGGTCGAAACCCGCTGCGGCTCCTTTGGCCTCACGCTGGAAAGCCCGCGCGATGCCTCAAGGCGCGGAAGCCAGATTTCCTTCGCGCATGACCGTGCATATGAGATCATGCAGGCATTGATCTCGCGCGGCGTGATCGGTGACTTCCGCGCGCCTGCAACCATGCGCTTCGGATTTACACCGCTCTATCTGCGCTATCGAGACGTGCTGCAGGCAGTCGATGTGCTCGAAGACGTGTTGCGGACAGAGGCTTGGAAGGATGAGCGCTTCTCGGTCAAGGCAGCTGTAACCTGATTGGATCAGACGCCCAGATAGCGGTCCTGCATGTCCGGTGTCAGCGCCTCCGGCGCTCCCTCGAACACGGTCGCACCCTTTTCCAGGATGAAGCAGCGGTCAACAACGCGCAGAAGCTCGGAAAGGGTTTTGTCCACCACCAAGATCGATTGCCCTCCCGCCTTGAGCTTGGCGATCGCAGACCAGATGTCCTGCCGGATCACCGGAGCCAATCCTTCAGTCGCCTCGTCCAGTACGAGGAGGCGCGGGTTGGTCATCAGCGCGCGGCCGACCGCGAGCATCTGCTGTTCGCCGCCGGAGAGCGTGTTGGCGTACTGATCGCGCCGTTCGGCAAGCCGGGGGAAGAGTTCGACCACCTTGGTGAACGTCCATTCGCCGGTCCGCGCGGCGGCCATCAGATTTTCCGAAACGGTGAGGTTGGGAAAGCAGCGGCGGCCTTCCGGTACCAGCCCGAGCCCAAGCCGCGCGATGCGATGCGGCCTCATGCCGGCGATGTCGCGGTTTTCGAAGCGGATCGAGCCGGTCCGCACCCGCACGAGGCCGAAGATCGACCGGATGGTCGTGGTCTTGCCCATGCCGTTGCGGCCCATGAGGGCGACCACTTCACCTTGCTTCACCTCAAGGCTCACGCCGAAAAGTGCTTGGGAGGCACCGTAGAAGCTTTCAACGCCTTCGAGTTTCAACAGGCTCACGCGGCATCTCCGAGATAGGCCCGACGCACTTCGGGATCGTTCCGGATGTCACTCACCTTTCCCGTCGCGATGATGCGGCCATAGACGAGGACGGAGATCCGGTCCGCGAGCGCGAAGACGGCATCCATGTCGTGCTCGACAAGAAGGATAGGCGCCTCTCGGCGCAGGTTGCCCAGGAACTCCGTGAGCCTCTTCGAGCCCTCGGGCCCCATCCCCGCCATTGGCTCGTCCAGGAGAAAGGCCTTGGGATCGAGCGCCAGAGCGATGGCGATTTCCAGTTGCCGCCGCTCTCCATGGGACAGTTCCGCGGCGGGAACATGCGCCCGATCCGCCAAGCCGACCCTTTCGAGCTTGGCCATCGCAGGCTCGACAAGGCTTCTGTCCCGCATCACCGGGCGGAGGAAGCGGAGGCTGGAGCCTTGCCTGGCCTGGACCGCCAGCATGACGTTGCGCAGGGCGGAAAATTCCTGTGCAACCGACGACGTCTGGAAACTGCGAGCCAATCCCAAGCGCGCCCGTGCGGCCATGTCCAGACCTGACATATCCTGCCCGAGAAAGCGGATCGTGCCGCCGTCGGGTTTGAGCGAACCGGAGATCTGATGGATGAGTGTGCTCTTGCCTGCGCCATTGGGCCCGATGAGAGCATGAATCTCGCCAGGGAGGAGATCGAGGCTCACACCGTCGGTGGCTTTGAGCGCACCGAAATTCTTGCGCAGATCGCGGATTTCAAGGACCGGGTCAACCATGGCGTTCTTTCCCGGCAATGAGACCCATCAGACCGCCCCGAGCGAAGAGCACGACGCCAAGCAGGATGAGGCCCAAGAAGAACTGCCAGCGTTCGGTGATTCCGCCCAGCCAATATTCCAGAAGCACATAGAGCATGGCACCGGCCACCGGGCCGAAGAGCCGGCCCTTGCCGCCAAGTATGACGAGAACCAGAAGTTCGCCGGACATGTGCCAGGAAAGCATGGAAGGACTCGTGAACCGGTTAAGATCTGCAAAAAGCGCGCCGGCCAGTCCCGTGACCATCGCCGAGATGGCAAAGGCGGTGAGCCGGATCCTGAAAGGCGGAATGCCGACGGCGGCAAGGCGGGTCGCATTCTGCCGCGCTGCTTGCAGGGCGGCCCCGAACCGCGAGCCCCGCAGCGCCCAGAAGAGCATCAGCCCGAGGGCGAGCAGCCCATAGCAGACAAGAAAGAAGGGCAGGGGACGTGCGGTGTTGATGCCCGGAAAGCTGTTGCGGACATAGATCGAAAGGCCGTCCTCTCCGCCATAAGCGGGCCAGGAAATGGCAAAATAATAGATCATCTGCGCGAAGGCGAGCGTTATCATGATGAAATACACGCCCGAGGTGCGCAGGCTTATGGCTCCGATGGGGAGCGCGATCAGACCGCAAACGAGCATCGCCACCAGCCAGATCACTGGCATGGAAGTGGTGGAGGGGATGCCGAAGAACAGCGGTTCCGCATTGAAGGCATGCGTCGCCAGGATCCCCGCGGCATAGCCGCCGAGGCCGAAGAAGGCGGCGTGCCCGAAGGAAACGAGCCCGCCGAGACCAAGCGCGATGTTGAGACCGACTGCCGCTAGCGCAAGCACCGCGATGCGTGTGGCAAGCGTTATGTAAAAGGGCTCGCCCATGGTGGATGCCGCGAGCGGTACGGCAAGCAGGAGCAGTGCAAGGCCTGCATTGGCAATCGCTTCGCGCTTCACGGCAGGAGGCCTCATGATTGTGCAGCGAACAGGCCACTTGGCCTGACGGCGAGGATGAGCGCCATGACGATATAGATCAGCATGGATGCCAAGGCTCCACCCACCAGCGCGGCCTGGGACGGTGGAAGCACCAGCGTCAGCGCTTGCGGAAGGAGGAAGCGACCCATCGTGTCGACGATCCCCACGAGCACCGCTCCGAAGAGCGCCCCCTTGATGGAGCCGATGCCGCCGATCACAATGACGACGAAGGCAAGGATCAGGACCGGCTCGCCCATTCCGACCTGTACCGACTGCAATGCACCGACCATGGCGCCCGCCAATCCGGCAAGTGCCGCGCCAAGGGCAAACACCACGGTGTAGAGCGTTGAAATATCGACACCCAGCGCCGCGATCATCTCACGGTCGGACTCGCCGGCGCGGATGCGCATGCCTAGCCTGGTGCGCGAAATGAGAAGATAGAGGCCGAGCGCCACAAGGACCCCGACGGTGATGATGCCAAGCCGGTATAGCTGGTATTGGCCGCCACCGGGCAGAGGGACCGCACCTTGAAGGAGGGGCGGGATATCGAGATAAAGCGGGAAGGATCCGAACAGCCAGCGCGCTCCTTCCGAAAACATCAGGATCAATGCGAATGTTGCAAGCACCTGGTCGAGGTGGTCGCGCTCGTAAAGCCGGCGAATGACCAGGATCTCGACAATTGCGCCCGCGGCAGCAGCGGCAACCAGGCTGGCCAAAAGACCGATCCAGAAGGAGCCCGTGGCTGCGGCGACCAGAGCACAGGCGAAGGCGCCGATCATATAAAGCGAGCCATGCGCCAGGTTGATCAGGCCCATGACGCCGAAAATGAGCGTCAGCCCCGCCGCCATGAGGAACAGCATCACCCCAAGCTGGAGTCCGTTCAGCAGTTGCTCGATCAGGAGGGCGGTGGACAAGGTGCGCGATCCGGAGCTTTGATCGGAGATGTTATCGTAGCAGCCTAGGGCCGCATCGGTCCTGGCGACCGGCGCGGCCCCGTCTGGTGCCAGCCTATGGCATCGAGCACTGGTCGGCGTAAGCGTCCGTGTGATCCTCGAAGGCGGTGGCCACGATCTTGTTCGTCAACACGTCGCCTTCCTTCACAACCTCGCGGATATAGATGTCCTGGATGGGATGGTTGTTGGTGTTGAACTTGAAGTCACCACGAACCGAGTCGAAGTCCGCTTCCTTCAGCGCGGCGCGGAAGGCTTCCTTGTCCTTCACGCTCGCCTTGGAAAGAGCAGAGAGGATCAGGTTGGCCGTATCCCAGCTCTGAGCGGCATAGATCGACGGCAGCCGCCCATATTCGGCCTGGAAGGCTTCAACAAATTTCTTGTTGGCCTCATTGTCCAGATCCTTGGACCAGGAGGCGGAGTTCTTCACGCCGAGGGCTGCATCGCCCACCGCGGGCAGCACATCCTGGCTGAAGGAGAAGCTCGGCCCCATGACCGGGATATTCACGCCCGACTGGGCATATTGCTTCATGAAGGCTATGCCCATGCCGCCAGGCAGGAAGAAGAAGACCGAGTCCGCACCCGAAGCGCGGATCTGCGCGATCTCGGCGGCATAGTCGGTTTGGCCGACTTGCGTATAAAGCTCGCCCGCGAGTTCTCCCTTATAGAAGCGCTTGAAGCCGGTGAGCGAGTCCTTGCCCGCCGGATAGTTCGGCGCAAGGATGAAGGTCTTCTTGTAAGTCTGAGTGGCGTATTGCCCCATCGCCTCATGGAAATTGTCGTTCTGATAGGCGACGTTGAAATAGTTCGGATTGCAATTCGCGCCGGCAAGCGCGGACGGGCCGGCATTCGGTGAAAGATAGATGATGTCCTGCGCCACCACATTGGGGACGACCGCCATCGCGAGATTGGACCAAATGATGCCGGTCATCAGATCGACCTTGTCGCTCTGGATCATCTTTTCGGCGATCTGAACGGCCAGCTCCGGCTTTTGCGCGTCATCCTCGATGACGAGTTCGACGTCCTTGTTGCCGGATTGCTTGATGGCCAGCGTGAACGCATCGCGCGTATCAATGCCAAGCCCGGCACCGCCGCCGGAAAGCGTGGTGATGACGCCGATTTTCACCGGTTCAGCATAGGCGTAACCGGATAGAGCAAGCGACAGGCCTGCTGCTGCGAGAATTCTTCTCATTATTCCCCTCCCTGTTTGTGGCTCAGAGCCTGGTGCGAACTTTCCAGAGTTCTGGAAAGAGTTCAACCTCCAGCATCTTCCTCAGATAGGAAACACCCGACGTTCCGCCGGTGCCCCGTTTCAGGCCGATGATGCGTTCCACCGTCGTCACATGATTGAAACGCCATCGGCGAAAATAGTCTTCGAAGTCGACGAGCTTTTCCGCAAGCTCATAAAGCTGCCAGTACCGCAGCGGATCGCCATAGACCATGCGCCAGGCCTCCAGCACCTCCTCGTTCTCGGTGCGCGGTTCGCGCCACGTGCTGCGCTTCGCGTCAGCGCCGATATCGAACCCCTGGCGGGAAAGCAGCAGGATTGCCTCATCATAGAGGGAGGGTTCGGCCAGTATCGTTTCCAACTTGGCGATGACCTCCGGCCGGTGCGCATGCGGGCGCAGCATCGCCAGGTTCCGATTGCCGGCGAGGAATTCGATCGCGCGGTACTGCCACGATTGAAAACCGGAGGACTGACCCAGAGCGCCGCGAAATTCGGTATATTCGCTCGGCGTCATCGTCCTCAGCACATCCCAGGCACTGTTTAGCTGCTCGAAAATGCGCGCCACACGGGTCAACATCTTGAACGAGGGTTCGAGCTGGTCGGTGCGGATCATCCGCATGGCGGAGCCGATCTCGTGGATCGCCAGCTTCATCCAGAGTTCGGATGTCTGATGCTGTATGATGAACAGCATCTCGTCATGTGCGGTGGAGAGAGGCTCTTGGGCATCGAGCACCCGCTCAAGGTGCAGATAGTCGCTATAGGACATACGATCCTGAAACGACATTTCAGCACCTTCGTCTGACGGGTCGTAGGCCTGGCTCAATTCACCCTCTCAGCTCTCAGCCGGAAGCGCTGGATCTTGCCGGTCTGGGTCTTTGGCAAGGCATCGATGAACTTTATCGACCGCGGATATTTATAAGGGGCGATGGTGGCCTTCACGTGGTCCTGTAGCCGCTTCACGCACAGTTCATCGCGCTCCACGCCGGGAACGACGACCACATAGGCTTCGACAATATGCCCCCGTTCCGCATCCGGCGCTCCGATCACAGCGCATTCGGCAACATCCGGATGGGTTAGCAAAGCTGCCTCGACCTCTGGACCGGCAATATTGTAGCCGGCACTGACGATCATATCATCGGATCGGGCCACGAAGTGGAAGAATCCTTCTTCATCCTGCATGAAAGTGTCGCCCGTTACGTTCCAGCCGTGGCGCACATAGTCGTGCTGTCGGGGATCGGCGAGATATCGGCAACCGGTAGGCCCGCGGACCGCGAGCCAGCCTGGGGTGCCACGCGGAAGCTCGTTCATATCTTCGTCGACGATGCGGGCTTCGTATCCCCTGACCGGACGTCCGGTGGACCCGGGCTTCAGATCATCAAAGCGGTTCGAGATGAAAATGTGCAGCATCTCGGTAGAGCCGATGCCATCGAGGATGGGCTTGCCCGTCTTCTTCATCCACTCTTCGAAAACGGGGCCGGGCAGCGTTTCGCCGGCCGAGACGGCAGCGCGAAGGGACGAGAGGTCAGCGCCCTCATCCATCGCCTTGAGCATTGCCCGGTAGGCGGTGGGTGCCGTGAAGGAGATGGTGGCCTTATAGGTCTCAATGATCTTGATCATGTTTGCGGGCGTCGCCTGCTCGAGTAGCGTGGCGGCGGCTCCGAAACGAAGCGGGAAAATCGCCAGGCCACCCAAGCCGAAGGTGAAGGCGAGGGGAGGAGAACCCACGAAAATATCCTCGGGTGTGACCGTCAGCACTTCTTTCGCGTAAGCATCGGCAATGATCAGCAGGTCACGATGGAAATGCATGGTGGCCTTGGGCACTCCCGTGGTGCCCGATGTGAAGCCGAGAAGGGCGACATCGTCCCGGCCGGTCTGCACGGCTTCGAACAGAACCGATTTGTCGAGGGCGATCCGATCGAGTTCCGCATCGTGATTTGCGGTGCCGTCGAAGCCCACCACCTGTTTCAGGAAACGGCTGTCCTTGGCGCAAGCGATAAGCTCGTCCATCAGCCGTGTGTCACAAAGTGCAAGGCTGATCTCTGCTTTATCGACGATCTTCGCGAGTTCCCCCGCCCTGAGCATCGGCATGGTGTTCACCACAACCGCGCCGGCCTTTGTGGCCGCGAGCCAGCAGGCAACCATAGCCGGGTTGTTGGCGGAACGGATCAGGATCCGATTGCCCGGCTTCACTCCGTAATTCTCCACCAGCGCGTGGGCGAGCCGGTTCGTCCAGTCTGAAAGTTCTTTGTAGGTGCGGCGACGGCCATTGCCGATAAGCGCTGTCCGATCCCCAAACCCCTTCTCGACCAGCCGGTCCGTCAATTCGACGCCCGCGTTGACGTATTCCGGATACTCGAAGCCGTCGAGCAGGAAGTCGGGCCATTCATGCCGCGGCGGAAGATTATCGCGCGTGAAGGTGTCGATATGGGCGGTCGGTCCAAGCGTCATGCGTCCTCACTCATACTGAGGGAGATCGAATTCGGCCGGCACCCAATGCCGTCGGGTAGCCAAAAGCACGGCGAGCCTCCCATCCTCGTCGAAACCACCTGAGGATGACATTTGGCAAGAATTACTTCAAGCCTAAAACGTTTCCTGAAGGGGCCACCGTCCACTGCCGTTTAGGGCGCGTGGCCGCTCGGTGAGCTCCCGTCCGGGCTTTTTCCAGCGCTCCAAAATACTCACCCAGATTTTGCGCACTGCCCTTGCAAACAGGCGAAATCAAACTTAATTAGGTATCTAACAATATGGTTTCTATCTATATGCAAACCCCCGCAGCTAGAGCGTCTTTCATCGAAGAGCTCACCAAAGTGAACAGGAAGCTTCGGACCTTATTCGACGCACGGGTGAAGTCGCAGGGCCTCACACATTCCCGTGCGCGTCTCCTCATGTATCTTGCCAAGAACGAAGGCGCGACGCAGGTGGAATTGGCGGCTGCCATGGAAATGGAACAGCCGTCCATGGTCACCTTGATCGACGGTCTGGAGAAGAAGGGGTTCGTCACGCGCCAGCCATTGGAGCGGGATCGCCGTGCCAATGGCATCTTTCTCACGGCCAAGGCCCGCAAGGAAGCCGACGACATCATCGCTTACGCCAATCACCTGCGCGAGCAGGTGCTCACCGGCATCGAAAAGAGCGAACTCGAGTTGGCTACCAAAGTCCTCCGGCAGGTCGGGCGCAACATCGATACCTCAGCCTGATCAGGACCTTCAGCTATGACGGAAGCGCGACCTGCCCGGGATCGGGAAGACGAGCCAGAGGCTTTGCCGGCCGATAACGGTCCGGTTTCCAGTGAGGCTGTATTGGAGGAGGGAGCGTCGCGCCCATCGCCGCAACCTGCGTTTATGCCAAAACCCGCTTGGCTTGCGGTGGCCTATATGGCGGCTGCGGTGGTGCTCTCGCTTTCCCAGGGGCTTGGGCTCAATCTCATCAATGCCAATATCACGCAGATACAGGGCGAGATCAGCGCCACCTCGAACGAGGCCTTGTGGATGGTCGCCGCCTATATGGCGCCGAATGTTTCGTTGTCGCTCGCACTGGTCAAGATCCGCACACAATATGGGCTGCGGAACTTTGCCGAAATAAGCATTCTCGGCTTCGTGCTGGCATGTGTTCTCAATCTTTTCATCCACGACCTTTCGTCGGCAATCGTCGTGCGCTTCATGAGCGGCATCGCCGCCGCGCCCATGTCCTCCCTCGGGTTCCTCTATATGCTGGAAGCCTTCCCGCCCGAGCGAAAACTGACGGTAGGATTATCCCTCGCACTCACCAACATCTCGCTGGGTGCGCCGCTCGCCCGTATCATATCTCCTGCGCTTTTCGACATGGACGGATGGCGTGGCCTCACCATGCACGAGCTGGCGCTCGCGATGATTGGGTTCTGTCTGGTTTATCTCCTGCCGCTCACGCCACCCCCGCGCGCCAAGGTGATCGAGCGGCTCGACGTGCTGAGCTATCTGCTGATCGCAATTGGGTTCGGTTGCCTCGCCGTGGCCCTCGTGCTGGGAAGGGCATATTGGTGGCTCGAAGCACCCTGGCTCGGCGTTCTGCTGGCGATGGCCATCGTACTCGTCACCGCAGCGGTCGTCATTGAACTCAATCGCAGCAATCCTCTGGTCGACGTAAGATGGCTGGCAAGTCCGGCCATTCTGCACTTTGCCGGCGCCTTGCTGCTTTTCCGCATCGTTCTATCGGAGCAGACCACGGGAGCATCCGGCCTCTTTCAGGTGCTGGGGCTCACGAATGACCAGACCGTCACGCTCTATGTCATCATTCTGCTGGCCTCGGTCGCCGGTGGCCTGACATGCGCTGCAATCATGAAGGCCGGACGAGAACCTGCCATTCATCTTGCGGCATTGGCGCTGATCGCCGTCGGTGCTTTCATGGATAGCCGGTCCACCAACCTCACTCGACCTGAGCAGATGTTCGTCAGCCAGGCCATGATCGCCTTTGCGGGTGCCCTGTTTCTGCCCCCGGCGATGTTCCGGGGCATCACTTCGGCACTGCAGAAGGGACCGAACTATATTTTGAGCTTCATCATCGTGTTCCTGACCACCCAGAGCATCGGAGGGCTGCTTGGCTCCGCGGTGATCGGCACCTTCATCACCATTCGCGAGAAATTCCATTCGAACGTGCTCGTCGAGCATTTGGCGATGACCGACCCCATAATCGCGCAACGCGCGGCGCAATTGGGCATGGCCTATGCGCGCACGATAACCGATCAGGCGATCCTCCGGGCCGAGGGACTAATGCTCGTCGGACAGCAGGTCACGCGCGAAGCGAATATTCTCGCCTATAACGACGCCTTCCTTCTCATGGCAATCATTGCCGCCACCGCCTTCGTCTTCCTCCTTATCCATATCGGGTGGGACGCCATGCGCCGCCACCTAGCGCACCCCCAAGCAACCGCAAACCTGTAGTTCTTCCGTTGATCATGTTTAAAGCTCTTCGTTCTCCAGCCACCGCAGTGGCCATCGTGCTCGGCCTCATAGGCCTCCTGCTCATCCTTTATGTCTGGCAGCTCCCGCCGTTCACACGAACCGTCGAAATGACCGAGAACGCCTATGTGCGCGGGCAGGTAACGCTCATCGCGCCACAGCTTGCCGGCTATGTGGTGGAAGTCCCCGTACAGGACTTCCAGGAGGTTAAGGCAGGCGACCTCCTCGTGCGGCTTGACGACCGCATCTACCGTCAGAAGCTCGAGCAGGCCCGGGCGACGCTTGCGGCGCAGCAGGCTGCACTCGCCAATTCGGAACAGCAGCGCCACTCCGCAGAAGCGCGCCTGCGTGCCAGCGAGGCTCAGTTGGAGGGTGCGCGCGTAGCGCTCGAAATAGCGGAGGCGAACTGGCGCCGCGTCGAGCCCTTGATGAAGAAGGGCGTCATGACCGCGAGCGAAGCCGATCAAAGCCGCGCGGCGGCAGAGCAGGCTCGTGCAGCTTTAGACCAAGCCAGTGCTGGCCTCGAAGTCGCAAAGGAGGACCTGCAATCCGTGATCGTCAATCGCCAGTCGCTGGAAGCGGCCGTTCAGGGCGCGGAAGCCGCCATGCATCTGGCGGAGATCGATCTGGAGAATACGCGAATCATGGCCCCGCAGGACGGAAGGCTGGGCGAAGTTGGCGCGAAGCTCGGCCAGTATGTGGCCGCCGGAACCCAGCTGGTTGCGCTGGTGCCGGATCGCCTTTGGGTCGTTGCCAATTTCAAGGAAACGCAACTGGCGGAGATGAAGGTGGGCCAACCCGTCACGATGACGGTCGATGCATTGCGGCACTCGGCACTGAAAGGCCATATCGAGCGGTTTTCCCCGGCAACCGGGTCTGAATTCAGTGTCATTAAGCCTGACAACGCCACCGGCAATTTCACCAAGGTCGCCCAGCGCGTGCCGGTTCGCATTTCAATCGATCCCGATCAGCCCAACGCCGAAAAACTCGCTCCCGGCATGTCGGTCGTCGTTACCGTGAATACGAACGCCGAGCCGGATTCGGATTTGGCGTCGAGAACCTGAGAACAGGGCGCTGCCAGACACTCAGGATTGCTCAGCCCTGAGGATCTGGTAGCAATTCTCGCGGCCTGCTGAGACCTGGCCGTAGGTCCTTTGCGCTTGATCGAGCCATTCCTGGTGGGATTTATATGCGGCCTCAATGGCCTGTATCGGTTTTAACGTGAATAAGTTCGGACCGTGACTGAGCAGCCAACACGCCCGCCCGGCCACGCGACGGCTGCGGTCACGAAGCCATGCATAATCCCAGAGTACGTCCAGTGCTTCGCGCTTGATGCCACCAGCGAGGTCCGGCTTGGCTACACCAATACCCGGTGGTTGTCCGGCCAGGGCGGCCTGCAAATCCATGTAATCCTGGCGAAGCTGCTCGACAGCATATTCCAGGTCCGCCTCGTCCTTGACCATGGCGAACCATAGGTGCGGATCCATCCGGTTCACTAGCGGCGATGACTGGAAATCCTCCGAGAATTGCATGGCTGCGAAACCATCGAGATCGATTTCCCGCTGGAGCAGCGCAATCTCCTCGATCTGTTTGGCCAGGGCTGGGCCGCTTGCCCGCACGGCTCCGTTCGTTCCGCCGTCCTCGGGAGCCAGATAGGCGCCGCCATTGTCGAGCACGGGGTCGACCTCGGCAACGAATTCGAGAAGCGTCGTTGCCCGGCTCAGTCGGACCGCAAGCTTTCCCAAAAGCTCCTGGGTTTGTGCGTTCTGCCTCTGACGTTCGAGGTAGCTTTGCTGAAAGAAGAAGATGAACAGCGATACGCCGATCCCGAGAAATATCACGCCCAGTTGGGAAAATGTGTTCCGATAATATTCGAGCTGCTTTTCCTTATGGCGCTCGTCGCGCTCTGTGTAATGGGCGACCTGCTTGTTTATGAAGAGCGACACGATCAGGAGCAAGGCGCCGAGCAGCGCCAGCATGCTAATGAGGATGTGACCGCCGGCCACCGCGTCAAATCCCATTTGCTACACCTCTGCGGCATCGGCCCGAAACCGGAAATGGTTTCGGAAAGCACGATGCGTCGATTCAATAACTTACAACGCCCTTTGTGCGTCCGAATGGACGCACGGCGCTGTAGACGCGCTTTGCCGTCTTCAGGCCATGCCTAGGCGTGGAATTGTTGCCGGGACCTCTTCTGCCTGTTTCCACGCGGTATCGACAACGAAGCATGCCGCTTGGCCCTCACGGTTCGCTGGGGATTCGGATGAAGGTGCCCTGGCCGTGGAGATCCAGATTCTCGATCGTGACCGCGTTCGACCGGTCGGCTTCGACGGTGAAGGTGACGGCGCTCGGGCCGAACGCATTCTCACCCACCGGCTGGTATGCGAAAGTATCGCGATCTATGTGCTGAAGTGGGAAGTTCTTGTTCTCGGGACCCAGCTTCATGGTGAGGGTGCCGTTTTCCTTCTCCTCGAAGATCGTGACCTCGCCGAAAAGTTCGTTGCCGTAGGTTCCCGTGTAACTTGTGGCGGACAAGGCCGCCGAGGAGCTTTGGCGGGAGACGGCTGCGTCGAAGGCTTCGCCGTAATCCGGCTTCATCACTTGCGCCATGAGCTGGCCGAAGGCCTCGACCCAGTCCCGTTCCACTTCACCTGTGAATACGAGATCCAGAAAGCTCCTGCTTACGCCTTCGGCCAGGCCGACGGGAAAGCCGTTGGTCAGGACGGCAATGCCCAGCCGTTCTGCTGGGACGAGACGCACGGTCGTGCCAATCCCGAGATTGAACGCGCCCGAGTGGCTGAGTTGGATCCGCCCGTCTGCGTCAGTATCGACAATCCATCCCAGTCCGTAGAAGGGCGGAAAGCTCTCTGGCGAGCTTGGCGTTCCGGAGACGATAACCGGCTGATGGGTCTCGGCAAGAGCGGCCGCGGCAACGATCTGCTTTCCGTCAAGGCTTCCATCGCCGAGCTGAAGCCGCAGCCACTGGCCAAGATCGCGCACCGTGGAACTGACCCCTCCCGCCGGAGACTGGGCGTCTGGATCGCGCGCGGGACCGGAAATCCATTTATCGCCGGCGCGAACGGAGTTGACGGCGCGATTTTCAGCGGCAAGGAAGTCCGCGTGCCGGGAGCTGGTGCGCGACATTCCTGCAGGGCCATACAATCGCTCCTGGGACAGATCCTCCCATGGCCTACCTGCCGCCTTGGCGGCTGCGACGGCTGCTTCCGTCAGTCCGAAATTGGTGTAGGCGTAGCTAGCCCTGAAGGGGCCTGCCGGATTGACATATCGCAGGCGGAACAAGATTTCGTCCCGACCATAACCCAGATCTTCGAGAAGGTCGCCGCTGTGGTCGGGCAGGCCGCTTCGGTGAGAAAACATGTCTCGAAGCGTGACATTGCGCGTCACCCAGGAATCCTGCAGCTGAAATCCTGCATCATGTTTTACGATTGGATCGTCCCAGGCGACCAGGCCGTCGCCGACCAGCGTGGCGACCACCGTCGAGGCGATCGGCTTCGACATCGAGGCGAGCTGGAAAACCGTGTCGGGATCGACCGGGTCAGGCCTTCCCACCTCGCGGACGCCATAACCCCTTAGATATTTTACATCGTCGTCGTGGACGATGACGATGGCCAAACCGGGCACGCCGGTTCGCTCCATCCCTTGCTCGATGATGCTTTCAAGCTTGGGGAGCGCTTCCGCGAAGCGCACGCTGGTCACCGTCTCGGCTGTCGCCGGATAGGGCAGAAGCCAGGCTCCAATGAGCGTCAGTCCGGCCCAAGAGCGTGGTTTGAGAGAGGCGCCCGAAACGATGTGCGCGCGGATTCTGACCAGCAGCGGCTCTCCAACCATAAGGTTACCCTCCAAGCCGATAAGACGATCGCAATTGGGTATTGTCCGTTAGGTCGGCACAGCTTTTCCAGTTGGGAATTTGGTGAGGCTGTATGTCGAGATAAGTAGAGTGCCCGTCTCGTACCATGAACTGCCCGCATTCAGATGACGTGCCAGCGCCGGGCCAAGCCCTTCTGAGCGAATATTGCGCCTTCAGATGGGTAATTCAGTCGTGGATTTGAGCTCTCGCAGCACGAAACTGGATACGACGGTGCGCACATGCGGATTGCGCATCAGGTATCGTGTCATGAACGCCTCATAGCTTTCGACATCCGCGGCGCGGATCTTAAGCATGTAATCGAAGGTACCAGACAGGGCATAGCACTCCATTATCTCCGGCCGCTCCCTGACGACGGTTGAAAAGGATGCGATCGCCTCGTCATGGTGGTCCTCCAGGGTGACGTGCGCGATGATGCAGAGTTTCAGGTCGAGCTTCGCAGGATCCAGCAACGCGACACGCTTTCGGATGACGCCTTCGACCTCCATTTCCTGGAGCCGGCGCCAGGCCGAACTCTGCGACATGCGCGCCTTTTCCGCCAGCTCGGCCACCGATTGCCCGCAGTCGGCCTGGATCAGGCGAAGCAAGCGGCGCGATGGTTGAAAACTTTCCTTCTCGTCGGATGGCATTGTGAAAAATCCTCCCGCCAGCGCACCATCTACTGGCAACTCTGAAACAAATATTCAGCCTGGCGGGGATATAATTGCAACAGAGATGATGCGCTCTGACGAAGGAGGAGACGTCATGGCCAAGCAAAGCACCTATACCGCGAAGCTTCCGGAACCCGACGGCACTTATCTCTATACGCCCGAGGAAGATGCAATTTGGGGAGAGCTCTACCGGCGGCAGATGACACTGCTTGCCGACAAAGCCTGCGATGAATATCTCGAAGGGGTGAGGACGCTGGGACTCAACCCGGACAAGGTTCCGCAACTCAAGGACGTCAACAGGCGTCTTGCGGAGAGCACGGGCTTTGGCGTGGAAGGCGTTCCGGCCCTTATCCCACCCTCACGCTTCTATGAGCTGCTATCGCAGGGGAAATTTCCGCTCGCCACTTTCATGCGCCGTCGCGAGCATATCGACTATATCGAGGAACCGGATCTCTTCCACGAAGTGTTCGGCCATTGCCCTCTGCTCACCAACCAGAGCTATGCCAATTTCGTGCGCCGCTTCGGGCAGAAAGCAATGCAGCTGGGCAAGGGCTACTCCTGGCATCTGTTCCGAATTTTTTGGTTCACAGTGGAGTTTGGCCTGATAAACACGCCAAAGGGCAGACGCTGCTTCGGTGCGGGCATCGTGTCCTCCCCGAGCGAGACGCGAAATGCGATGGAAACCGCTTCCGTCGAATTCCGGCCATTCGACCTGATGACGGTGCTGCGCACACCTTACCGGATCGACATTGTGCAGCCGATTTACTACGTGATCGACAGCTTCGCGCAGCTGGAATCCATCATCGAGGAAGACATCGGAGCGCGGATAAACGAGGCGAAGGTGCTCGGCGATTTCCCGCCCGCTTTCGAAGCAAAGGCCTCCTGATCCGGCCTTGCGACAATAAAGAATGGGTCGGACTTTATGCCCGACCCGCCGCGCTCATTTGCTCGATGAGGCTCGCCCGACCTGTTTAGTGGGCATCGGTAGGCGCGCCGCTTTGCGGGGTTGGCTCGGCCTTCGACATATCCGGCTTTTCGCCCGATGCGGTGGGATAATTGCCGCAGGCTTCAACCACTTTGCCGAAGAACTCGACGCATTGCTCGAACGTCACGTCGCCGGCGCCCAGCACCTTGGCGGCGACATAGTCGGCCACCGCGTCAATCTCGTGTGCCTGCAACGTGGTGAAGGAGCGCGTCGGCATCTCAGCACCGGCATCGGCCGCGGTCATGCCGTAGCAACGATCATCCGTATAGGCGAAACGGTCGAAATAGGGCATCGCGGTGCCGAGCCGGCCGCATTGCACGATTTCGCGGACCTGATCGCGATTGAGAGCGGAAGCACGCAGCGATGGGGCGCCGCCCTCGGAGCGAGGATCACCCTGGCCGTCACCGGCCCAGCCATGGCAGAACGAGCATGCGCCCTTGCCATCGAATATCGTCCGGCCGCGCTCGATCGACGCCTCGTCCGCCGACGCCCAGCCAACGGCCCCGAAAAGAAAAAGAGCAGCAAGGCTCGCCCGCTTCGCGTACTTCATTCCTCCACCCAGCATTTTCATCGAACTCCTCGAAAAATTTGGCCTAAACGCCGATTGCCTCCTCCGCGGACAGGGCGTCCGCAGGCGCCGCATAGACAAGCGATGTGTGGGATAGTTTGCATGATCCCCGCAACCCGATCATGGTTAGCCGGCCCAATCTTGTCAACAAAAGGCTGATGAGACGCGAGCTTTTCTGTTGAACGACTTGTCTTGTTCTTGACGGGAGAAGCATCCATGAGAAAGCATCTGTGATATGATGGCGGGAACACAGCCTGGGATTGCTTGCCGCTCAGCATAAGAGCCATCGAGGGAGCCTTCCATGCCACAGGTCGGAAAAAGGCCATTGTCGCCTGGATCAAGGCCTAAGCAGGTTGGTCCGACGCGGGGGGCAGCCGCGCCATCGGCTGCCGCTTCTGCCATCCTGATCTGCCTTCTTGTCGTCCTCGTCCTGCGAACCTCCCTCATTTCGGTGAATGCCACCGAGGGGGGCCGGTGGAGATGGCATCAGGCCAGTCCCGTTCCGCAGGCGCGCTCGGAGGTGAGCGTGGCAGGAGATGGGAAATATATTTATTTCCTAGGCGGCTTTGCTGCAGGCCCGAACATCGAGGAGCCATCCCTGCCCAACGGGGTATTCCGCTACGACCCGCAGAGTGATCGATGGACTGTATTGCCTCCTCTGTCCGAAGGGCTTCATCACGCGGGACTCGTGGTGCTCGATGACAAACTCTTTCTTATCGGAGGCTATCGCGGGACCAGTTGGGAACCCTTGGCCGATGTCCAGGTGCTCGATCTCGAGGCCGGCAGCAGTTGGCGGCAGGCCAGCCCCATGCCGACAGCGCGTGGGGCGCTGGCACTTACGACATCGAACGGGAGAATACATGCGATAGGGGGACATGATGGCGAGAAGAGTCTGGCGGTTCACGAGATTTATGATCCGGCCTCCGATCAGTGGAGCGCCGCGGCACCTATAGCTTTTCCACGCAATCATCATGCTTCTGCAGCGCTCGACCGTAAGATCTATATCTTTGGCGGCCGCGATGAAGCCACTGCGGAAATGGATTCGACGGAGGTTTACGATCCGGCGGCGGACCGTTGGGATCATGCGGCTCCGCTGCCCACCGGGCGCAGCGGCGTCGCTGCTGCAGTGATAGATGGGCGTGCTGTTGTCTTCGGCGGCGAGACCTTTGGTGCTCGCAGAAAGACATTCGACGAAGCTGAACTTTATGATCCGCAGAGCGATAGCTGGAGCAGCCTGCCGGCCATGCCCCATTCGCGCCATGGCCTTGGAGCAGCCACGATCGGCTCGAGGATCCATGTCATCGCGGGCGGCCCGACGGCAGGTCTGTCCTACAGTGCGGAAAACAGCTATCTGGAACGGTCCGAAGGTTCGCGATGAACCATCAGCGGCCGTAAACGTCCGCGAGCACCGTCTGCCTTTAAGCTACGGGCGGTCGACCATGATCCCTACGGAAACGCGGTAGTCCATCGGCCGAAGGAACTTACCCTGCCAAAGACCGAGCCCCGCCTTCTTGGCGGCCTCTTCGGCAGCCACGAAGCGATCCGTCTCGTCGGGGCGCGCAACGGCAAAACCGGAGGCGACGAATGCCTCGTTCAGATCTTTTTCCCCGATCCGGCAATAGGCAAGGATGCGGCGGTAGCGATCCGGCTCGCCAACCTGTTCGCATTCGACTGGCCCTTCCGAGACAAGCGTCTCCAGCTGCCTGACGGCCGCAGGATAGCAATCCCAAGCCGTGCCGTCGATCAGGCAGGTTTGCCCGCGCTCCACGGACTCGAGCCCGTAAAGCATGATCCGCTGCCCGTCGAGATCGAGGACATCGGAATCGATGACCGAGGCTTGGCCGACGAGCATGGAAGCAGCTCCCGGCAACGCGGTTGCCAGAAGCAAAGAGAGGGCAAGTGCTAGTCTCGGCATGAAAGCTCCTCCAGGCATTTCTTAAGACTTTGCAGAAGTGACAGCAGAAAATATGAATGATTTGCCGCTTGCGGGTATGAATTCAATCTTTTACGCTGTTCGTCGCAACGAATTTTCAAGGTGTCAACATGCTCGACTGCGGCCGCACGTCTTCGCTTTACCGGTCTTTCGTCTTGATCGTCCTGGCGTCGGTCTGGAGCGGCTCCGTGGCGGCGCAGAGCAGCGGCAATGCCGACCGGGAAGCTTTCCTTGCGGGCAAGACGGCCGATTGTCCCGGCTGCGATCTGAGCGGCGTGCGGCTGAAGCGGCGCGACCTTTCGGGCGCGGATCTCACCAATGCCAATCTCAGCAACGCCGTGCTGCATCGTGCCAAACTCGCGGGCGCCAAGCTGGACGGCGCCAATCTGCAACACGCGAATCTCAACAAGACCGACCTGAAAAGGGCATCTCTGCGCAAAGCCGATTTGACCGGCTCTCTGCTCTATGAAGCTGATCTCTCGGCTGCAAATCTCGAGGGTGCCATCCTTGACGGCACGCGGATGGGACGGGCCCGTTTGACCCAGGCCAAACTGGCGGGCGCACATATCGAAGCGGCGGTCGCGAAGGAGGCGAGGCTTGCCGGCGCGGATTTGACCGGCGCGATCCTGGAGCGCACGAACCTTCGAGGCGCCGACCTGCAGCGGGCGATATTGACGGCGGCCAAGATGAATGGGGCGAGCTTCGAGCAAAGCCATCTGGTCGGCGCGAACCTGTCGCAGGCTTCGGCCATTCAGGTGGACTTCCTGGCCGCCGATCTTTCGAGGGCGGATTTGTCGAACGCCGATCTGCGGGGTTCGCGGCTGGAGCGCGCCAATATGGAACATGCGACCACCGAGGGGCTGAAGATATCGGGCGCTATCCTTCCCGACGGGCGGGTTGCTGAGTAGCGGTCGGGACCGGCTCTATTCCCCCATCTAGAAGCTCGAACCAGGTGGAGCTCACATAAGCTTCCGTGTTGATCCCCCCGGAATGAGGATCGATGAAGGTCTGGCCCTTCTTGTGGTAGTATCTTCTCTCGTAAAGATAGAGATCGCCATCGAGCCGTTTTTCGCAACGCTCCTTGATAAAATAACTCCCGGCCGGCGATTCCCCTTCTTCCTTGGGCAAGTCCCGGCAGTTCCAATTATCGGGCCCGAAACGAATCTTCACGAAGTTCGCCATTGTCCAGAATTCCCGCCGGCCGCGCTCGGCATCGCCGACCCGGGGATCGGTGATGACGCGCACACCCCGGACCGCTCCGTCCTCATCGAACAGGAGCGACATTATAACGGGATAATCGAACAAGCGTGTGCCGCTGAAGAGCTGCGTTTCCAGTTCCAGCTCATTGGCTCGGGCCCAGTATTCGTATTCGTCGTCATACCGGAAATAGACTTCCCGCAAACCATTTGCTTCGGGCTTGCACTTCATGAAGTCCGTGAAGCCAGCCAGCTTTAGGGATGGCGGTCCCCCATGGGTACCGCAGGCATGCTCGATGAACTCGTCGGGAATTTCCCCGGCCTTCATGCCGAGCGTGACCTTCCATATGTCGTATATCTCCGGCCGGGTCTGGGCCGAGGCGATGCCGACAGCCGCCAGGCACCCGGCGATAAACGTCAGGAGGCGAAGAGGTGTGCGCATGATTTTACCTTTTGGCCCGTTCCAACACCGAGGGCTCGCCACTCGTCGAGGCCCGTCAGGAAACGGATCGGAACGGGCGCCGCATGTGCGCCCGTTCCGTCTTGTCAGGCTAGCCGCCGGCTAGAGCGAGAACACGTACAGCATCGACGTGTTTTGAATATCCTGCAGCTCCGGCGTGTTGGTGATGCGGCCGTAGGGGATACGGTGCGCACCGACGAGTATGGCCACATACTGCTTGCCGTCGACCGCATAGGTCATCGGGGGAGCAGAGATCGGAGAGCCGGCGTTGAAGCTCCAGAGCTCCTCAAGCGTCTCGTCGTCGAGAGCATGGATCGTCCCGTCCATGGTCGCCGTGAACACCAGCCCTCCGGCGGTGCTGACCACGCCGGAATAGTTCGGGTAGTCGAACAGCTTCTGTGCCTTCTGCTCCGTATTCGTCGGATCCATGGCCGTGATGCTGCCGGTTATGCGGCCGGCATTCACTGCTTGGCCGCCGTTCCAGGCAATCTTGCCATCGGAGCGCGCGGGGTCCGTCGTCACCTCGGCGCAGCCTTCCATTCCGGCTCCGTATACGGCGCCTGTTTTCGGGCTGTATGAGGTCGGGAAGAGGTTCACGCCGCCCTGGATGTGGGGGCATGCCTCGATGGCGCCCTGGTCACGCCGCGAAGGCGCTCCCACCTTGTAGACCTGGATGTCCTTGGAATCATCATACTCTACCGGTTTGCCGGTCTTGGGATCGATGCCGTCGGTCCAGTTCAGCTTCGTCACGTATTGCTTGGCGCCGAGGAATTGCCCGTTCGTCCGATCATGGGTGTAGAAGAAGCCGTTACGGGCGAAGTAGCCCATCAGCTTGCGATCTTCGCCATCCACCTTCGCGTTGATGATCTGGCGTGAGCCGACCTCGTCATAATCGAGGAAATCGCCGGGCGTATACTGGAAGTACCACTCGATTTTTCCGGTATCGACGTCCAATGCCAATGTGCTGTTGGTATAGAGGTTGTCGCCCGGCCGGTATTCCGGATCATACATCGGGACCGGCTGGCCCGTTCCCCACAGCGTAAGCTTGGTCTCGGGATCATAGGCACCCGTCACCCAGAATGCGCCGCCGCCATGCATCCAGGCGTTGTTCTCTCCGCCCCAGGTCTCCGATCCCGGCTCGCCCGGAGCGGGTACCGAATAGGTGCGCCAGAGCTGCTCGCCAGTATCGGCGTTTAGCGCGGTGATATGATCGCGCGCCCCGCGGTCGCCGCCGGAGCCGCCGATCAGCAGTTTATCTCCGACGACCAGCGGCGCGGCAGTCAGCGAATACCCGTTCTTCGGATCGTCCACCTGAACGGTCTTGACCAGCTCGCCGGTGTCGGCATTGGTCCAGTTCACCTTTCCATCGGCGGTGACGGAGATCACGAAATTCTTGTAGAGCGCCACTCCGCGATTGGACGGGATCCAGACATCCGCCTTATCGACGCCCGGGTCCATGACCCAGACGATCTTGCCGCTTTTCCCGTCGCGAACATCGATCTTGTAGACCGCCCCCCAGCTGTCGACCACATACATATAGCCGTCATTGACGAGTGGAGTGGCCTGGTGTCCTCCCATGGGATTGGTGCCCGCGCCCATCAGGCCGCCGATCGCGGTGGTAAACGCGACCTTCAGGTTCTTCACATTGTCCTTGTTGATTTCGTCGAGCTGCGAAAAACGGTTGCTGTTGTATTCCTTGTGCACCATGAGCCAGTTTTGCGGCTCCTGCGCGGCGTTCAAAAGGCGCTCCGGGGTGACTTCTGCAGCCAGAGCCGGAATGGCAGTCGACGCTAGAAGCGCCGACATGAAAATGCCGCGGAGCGCGGCCGATTTAATTAACATGATTTCCTCCACTTGCGATAACCCCAAGAAAAGGCCCTCTACCTCTTCTTTTCCGGGAGCGTCCGCCGCTTCCCATCAGCATTAAACGCCCACAAAACAGTTGCGTCAAAAGAAATTTGTTTCTTGTTCAATTCTTTCGCCCTGACGAACGAAAACCAAATATAAGTCGACTATCTCTGTCTTGTTTACGAATTTATGAAGGCGCACCGTGCACTTGGCGATTCGGCATTATTCGTTTCTGAAAGCGAGCTGGGGTATTCTCCGCAGCTACGGAGCAGTGCCGTTGAATTACTAAACGCCAAAAGATGCGTGCTTGCGTCCTGCCGGTGCGGCGAGTTCCTTATACGGTCATCCGTCAGACCGCGGAGTGATCATAGTGGCCCCTTGTCGGGCAGATCCACCGGCGGCAGGTTCTCGAATTCGATCATCATGCCGTCGGATTGAAAGGGGACCGTGTCCGTAGCCGCCGAGAGTTCGGCATTTTCGCTCATCTCGCCGATGCGAATCTTCTCTTGATCGGCTTCGATGGCCTGGGCTTCATCGACCACGCCCATGATCGCCTCGCCATTGTCGAGGCGCTGCTGCGCGCGGTCCATATCCCTGGCCAGTTGGTCGCTATAAGGAAGCTGGAAGGCGCGGGGAGCGCCGCGTGGCATGTTGTCGTCGTCCAGTTCCTCCATCCATAGATAGAGCGCACCGCCGGCGGATGTGGCCTTGTCCGGCTCGACGATATGGGTGGCAAGGAGATGAAAGCGTCCGGGCGGCCTTTTCGTCGTCGGCCAGCCGAGCATGCCATTGATCGCCGCGTAGGATGCGACGACGAAAACAGTCGTCACAATGACGGCGGCGGCCTTGATCCACCATCGCCATAACGACACCACATTGAGGCTGAGGAGGAGCGCGGCGATCAGACCATAGCAGACGACGACGCCCGTCAAAGTCGGAATGTTCATAGCTTCCGCCTACCCTCCGGCCTTGGGTTTTCTGACCGCGCGGACCAGGGATTTTTCCCGCTCGTTCACATCGGACACGTTGCCCTCTTCATCGAGCGTGAACCGGACGGCGGTGCGCTCGTGCCCCCGATGGTTCAGCATCAAGGTGCCGTAATAGATGACCTGCAGCTGCGGGTTCAGCTTTTCCACCTTCACCGTCACCGGCAGGTCGTCCGTGGAATTGGCGATATAGTGGTAGATGTTGACGACATATTCGCCGGGAAGAATGCCGCGAAACGTGACATTCTCCTGGTTGAGCGGGTTTTGGATCCGCTCCCCGTTGACGACGATCGTATCGCGGTAGTTGCCTCGGTCGTCCCGATCCAGATGGATGAGACCGGCCTCCCGCGCATGGTACCAGACGACGTTTCCGGCCGGGTCCTCGACATAGGTGTCGACGTCGTCCGGATGATTGTCCGGCCATGACACAGTGACGATCATCTCAGCCTTCAGATCGATAAGTCCCGACTTCGCCTCCGGGTTGAAAAGCGAAAAGGCGATGAACACCATAAAGGCGAAGCCCAGAAGGACATTGAACAGAATGTCGGTAAATGGGACGAAGGTGCCGTCATCGCTTCCGGCTTCGGAGAAAAAGCCAGAGCCCTCCATCAGTTCTTCTCCAGCGCGGAGACGACGTGGACCTCTGTAACCTCTGTGATGATGTTGAAAAGCTGGGCATTGGCCGCGTCGAGAATGTAGTACTCCATCTTCAGGAGCAATGCGCAGGTGATACCCGCAACCGTCACATTGAGCGCGACGGCCATGCCGCCGCTCATTCCTGCGAGGGCGGTGCGCAGGGTCTCGACGTCGAAGGAACTCAATCCGGCGATTGGCACCAGCATCAGGATGAAGCCTACCGCCGTGCCCAGAAGGGCCAGTCTGAGGAGTGCTTCCGCCACGAAAAAGCCCAGCTTTTCCCGCCCCCGCAACTGGTCGGCGAGCGAGCGCAAAAGCAAGGTCTGATCGACCCGGCGTCCGTTCTGGGCCCTGGATTTTGCAACCAGATTCGCGATGTGGCGGGCGGCGATGCCCGGCTCCAGAACCTCGCCCTCCGCCGTTTTCACCTGGTCGCCGATAAGCAGAAATCCGCTGGCGCCATCAAGTATGGTTTGGCGGATGCGCCGGGCTGCCACCAATTCCCGCGAGATGACGACGACCTGATAGAGGCAGTGCAGGGTGGTGAGCGCGAAGATCGCCAGGATCAGCATCGAGATGTGGCTGCGGTCGGTCTCGAGCATGATCTGAATGAGACCGAGCCGAAACAGGACGAGGAGTCCCAGCCCGATGCAGCTGATCAGGATGAGCCACAGGATCAGCGGCATGTAATCGCGAGACTCGGCTGGCGTACCAATCAGCCTGCCATTCGTTATGACCGACATCTCTCCCCCTGTTTTCCTCCTGGCGCATGCGGCATGCACCAACCTCCCGATCAGATCTGGCTTCGAGCTGGCATGTTCACAGAACTGCCTAGACAAGAAAGTACAGCTGTTTTGAGAGGATGCAGTTGCCAGAGCAAGCTCGTCAAGCCGGAGTTATGCTTTCTCTCTACTTATCCGGGGTGGAAAATGGGCAGGTATGTGCCCTCTACCCGCAAGAAGGGGCTGTGATACGAGCGGATTTCTTCTAACGTGGCTTGAGGTTTTTAAGGTGTTAAGGCCCGACATCAATCGGAGCGGCGCCGGAAACCTGCCGGTGCTTTCGAGGCAAAAGCGCATCGAGCTGTTCAATATGTTTTTTATGTTAATGACCGAAGCGATGGAATTTCCGGGGTGATCCAGGCATACGGACCTGGAGTGACGGTAGGGAGAACTGAATGTCGAATGCCGAGGTGCTGAAACCCCGAAGGGCCGGGAAGCGCAATGGCGAGATCACACTCCAGCGCATGCGTATCTTCTGGGCTGTCGCGCATAACGAAACGGTGACGAAAGCCAGCAAGCAACTCGGCCTCTCGCAGCCCTCGCTCTCTCAGCAGATCGCAAGCCTGGAGGCCGTCGTGGGAACGCCGCTGTTCGAGCGGCGGTCCAACCAGATGATCCTGACCGAAGCCGGGAGTTTCCTTCTTCGCAAGGCCGAGCAGGTCTTGAGAAGCATGCAGGAACTGGAGGATGGGCTCGCCGAGTTCAGCGAAGGCATTCACGTGACGATACGGGTGGCCGGATTAAGCTCGATGCTGCGCCTCGTGTTGCCCAGGGCGGCTGCCACGGTCCAGGAGGAATATTCCGACGTCGAATATGACATTCACGACTGCGCCCCTCCGGATGTGCTGGAGATGCTTTATGGGAGACGGGCGAATGTAGGCCTCATCAATGCGGGTTCCGTCGCCAGCGCGGGGACCGGCTTCATGGAAATCCCGTTGCTCGAGGACCCGTATGTCCTGGCTGTCCCGGAAGAAATCAGTCTCGACGGCGTTCTGCATCCGCGCCAGCTTTCGAGCGCGAAACAGGACGTGCTCAACAGGTCGATCCGGTTTTCCTTCGGAACCAATCATACGCAACGTGTTCAGGAATGGTATGCGGAGGTGCTGCCGGAAAACCGCCAAATCGCCAGCACGCGCAGCTACGAGGATGCGTTGGCTCTTGTCCGGGCTGGGCTCGGCGTATGCCTGGCCCCGGTGCTTGCCTGCATGATGGACGGGACCCCGCCGCAAGGCGTTCACCTTTACCGTGTTTCGTTCCCGCCGCGGAAAATGGTGGCACTCGTTCCGACGCAATATAGGCGTACCCAGCCCTATGCGAGTTTCCTTCAGGCGTTGCAGGATGCCGCGGCGACGCTCCAACTGCCCCCCCTGAAGGATACTCCGCCATTCCTCGAAAATGTCGAACTTCCGAATGCCATGTCGCTATCGAACCGATAACAAGGCAATGGGAGAGCGTGCAGAGGCTTTCGCCGGTCCATCCATGCGCCGAGTGCAGGAGATCCCGAACAGGTGACAGTGGATTCGTTCAAGCTTGTGCGTGAGGCGGAGATCCCGGAACTCGCATCCTCGGCCCGGGCATTCATCCATGAGGCGACCGGTGCCGAAATTCTCACGCTGGCGAACGGCGATGCGAATAAGTGCTTTGGAATAACATTCCGGACGCCGTTGTCCGATTCCACCGGCGTGGCGCATATCCTCGAACATTCGGTGCTCTGCGGCTCGCGGCATTTTCCTTCGGCTGCGCCCTTCGCTGAATTGCTGAAAGGCTCGCTGCACACGCATCTCAATGCCTCCACGCTGCCGGATATGACGACCTATATGGCGGCAAGCCAGAACGAGCGTGACTTCTATAATCTCTTCGAAGTCTATCTGGACGCCGTGTTCCACCCGCTCCTGCGGGAAAGCACTTTTCGACAGGAAGCATGGCATATCATTCCCGAAAAAGGCGGGAAGCCAGCGCATTTCGGTGGAGTCGTCCTCAACGAGATGAAGGGCGTCTATGCGGACCCTGCCGCCGTGCTGGTAAAGGAGTTGCGTGCGGCCCTTTTCCCTGACACTTCCTATCGGTTCGACCACGGCGGCGATCCGGCATTGATCCCCACGCTGGCGCATGAAGCGCTGCAGCGGTTCCATTCCAAATACTACCATCCCTCCAACGCGATCGTGTTCCTGTCGGGCGATCTCGACATGCAGCAGGCGCTCGCGTTTTTGCAGAGACATCTGGATGGATGGGGCCTTGGTACTCCTGCAGGCGTTTCTTCACGCCAGGTGTCGTTTGCCACGCCGCGGCTCGTGCGTCGGAGCATTGGCTCCGGCGGTCCCGGCGGGCACGTCATACGCGGATGGGTTCTGCCTGACCTTTCCGATCCGTTCGAAGCGCTGGAGCAGCTGTTCCTGGCGGAATTGCTTCTGGGCTCCGATGCGGCACCGCTCCGGCGCGCGGTGATTGAAAGCGGGCTTGGCGAAGGCTTGATAGGCGACGGCCTCTCACGAGAGACACGGCAGCCGATCTTTTCGATAGGCCTGAGTGGTGTCGCCGCCCGGGATGCGATCCGCTTCGATCAATTGGTCGATGAGGTGATCACCGAGTTGATCCGGAAAGGTCCGCCAAGGGCGCTTGTGGAAGCTTGCCTTAATCGCCTCGCGTTCCGGCTCCGGGAAAATGACGGCGGGCGCCATCCGCCGGGTTTGGCGCTCATGCTTCGCATTCTCGGGCCCTGGCGCTCCGGGCATGATCCGATCGATTTCCTGGCATTCGAAACACCCCTCGCGGCGCTCAGGGAGAAGATGGAAGCGGATGCCCATCTGCGCGAGCGGCTGCGAATCCTGTTTGGGGAAAACCTCCACCGGGCTACCGTGACACTCTCTCCCGATCCGACGCTTGAAGCTCGCGAAAAGGCGGCCGAGCGGAGCAGGTTGCAGGCTCTTCTGGCCACTTATGTGCATTTATCTACGGCGGACGAACATACCGGCATCGCGAATGTACCGGTGCTCGGTCTTGACGAATTGCCCCGCGAGGAGACGCCTACGCGGTGTGAAATCATGCGGCAGGACCATCCGTGCGTGCTCCTCCACCCATTGCCGACCAACGGAATTTGTTATCTCCAGCTTGGCTTCCGTATCGACACCCTGCCTGCAACGCTGTTGCCACTTGCGCCCCTGTTCGGGCGCGCGCTCCTGGAATGCGGGACTGAAAGGGACAGCGCGGAAGACTTGGCGCTGCGCATGGCCCGCTTTGTCGGAGGGGTCTCCGTGGAACAACGCGCCTTTGCTTGCCAAACCTCGTCCCAGGCTCAAGCCTGGCTTTTCCTGCGCTTCCGGGGGATGAAGGAAAATCTGGGCGCGATCCTGGCCATCCTAACCGATATCCTGACGGCCGCGCGGTTCGACGATCACAATCGCTTCATGGCGCTTCTCCAGGACGAGATTTCACGGCACAGAGCCCGTTTGATACCACGCGGGCATGAGTATGCGGATCTCGCCCTTTCCGCCGCGCTCCATCCGGCAGGGGCTTTTGCCGAGGTGCTGAACGGCGTTTCGCAGCTTCGTTTTCTTCAGCGCCTGTGCGAGCGCGCGGAAACCGACTGGGAATCGGTCCTTGCCGATTTGGAGCGACTGCGGCGGCTTTTGATCCGGCGCGAGGGTGCAATCTGCGACGTGACCGTCGAGCCAGCCGCTGCGGACGGTGTCGCGGCGGCCGTGCTGGCGTTCCTGGAACATCTGTCCGACGGGAGAACGTCGCAACGAGGCAGCCTCCCTCCGGCGCTTTCCGGTTCGATGGGCCTTCCCATCGAAGCGCCGGTCAATTTCGTAGGGCAGGGGCTGAAGCTCTCCGAAGAGGCGGCGCAGGTGGGCGCTCATGCCGCTGCCACGCGCTATATTGCCGGGACATGGCTGTGGGACCAGGTGCGTATGCAAGGTGGAGCTTATGGAGCTTTGGTGCGACTGGATCCTTTGTCCGGAGGTCTCCGCTTCTTATCCTACCGGGACCCGAACCTCCTGCGCACGCTCGACATTTTCGACGCGGTCCCCCGATTCCTGCGGGAGTCGGTTCACGAAGACGACATCAGGCGAAGCATTATCAGCGCTTTCGGCGAGATCGACCGCCCCAGGCTTCCCGGCGAGCGGGGGTTTGAAGCGATGCTCGCCAGGCTTGCCGGGGACACTTGCGAGAGACGGCAGGAGCGGCGCGATCGTCTCCTTGCGACCACCCGAGCCGATTTCCTCAAGCTGGCCGACCTTATTGAAGCGCGGGAGAAGCGCGTCGCGGTTTTGGGGTCGGAGGCTGCTTTGAATGCCGCGCTGCAGGAGCGCCCAGGCGCATTCAACCTCTCGCAAGCTGTGTGACCGGCACCTGATCCGCCACATCCGCAATTGCCTTCACCACCGCATCGCGGACGCCTGTTTCTCCCAAAAGATGGCCGGCGCCTTCCACGATGCGCACCTCCGCCCCTGGCCAGCGGGCCGCCAGCGCATATGCTGTCGCAGGAGGGCATAGAAGGTCGTAGCGGCCCTGAATGATGATACCGGGAATGCCCTTCAGCCGGTGGGCATTTTCCAGAAGCGGTGCTTCCGCCAGAAAGCAGTCGTGACTGAAATAATGGGCCTCCATGAAGGCGCTTGCGGGTGGCGAACTCGAACTCTGCTTGATCGCTGCGAGATCGAGCCGGTCAGCCGGAGGCACCAGCGAGGCAAGGGCGCGTTCCACGACAGCCCACACATATGCGAAGCGGGCCGCTTCGCGAGCGTCGTCGCCGAGGATGCGCCGCCAATAGGCGGAAAGCGGATCGCAACGCTCGTCTTCCGGCACGAGGTTCAGAAAATCGCGGTGGAGGGGAGGGTAAAAACGCGTGAGATTGTCCCGAAATGCGCCGTCAAGTTCGGTGCGCGTGCCGAGAAACGTTGCGCGCAAGACGATACCGATGACGCGCTCGGGATGTCGCTCCGCATAGGCGAGCGCCAAAGTGGCCCCCCACGAACCGCCGACCACCAGCCATTTCTCGAAACCGAGCGTCTGGCGGATGATCTCCATGTCCTCAATCAGATGATCGGTCGTGTTGGCGAGACGGCGTCCATGCGGCCTGCTCCGCCCCGCGCCCCGTTGATCGAACAGGACGGCATGAAACCGCCCACCGGCAAACAATGTCCTGTGTTCCGGCTGACAACCGCTGCCCGGCCCACCGTGGAGGAAGACAGCGGGGATACCAGCCGGAGAGCCTGCCGTTTCGACATAGATCTCATGACCACCCCCGACCGGCAGATAGCCGGACCAGAGTTCTGGCGGCACCTCCCCTAGTGGCCTCGCCGCATCGCCGCTGGTGCTGTCTCCGGATTTCACTTCCGGCCGCTCTCCGCTGTTCCTCCTGCAAAATTGCGGAAGATGAACTCGTTGGAAGCAGCCTCTGCTTCGGTTTGAGCAGTGCGAAAGATCTTTTCGTGCAAAGGCGAGAGCGCGCAGGCCGGATCCGTGGCAGCCGCATCTCCCGTAAGAGCGAAGGCCTGGCAGCGGCAACCGCCGAGATCTTCCTCCATGTGGCTGCAGCTTCTGCAGGGCTCGGGCATCCAGTCCGTGCCGCGATAAAGATTGAGCGCGGGCGAGTTCTCCCAGATCCAGGCAAGCGAGTGGTCGCGCACGGAATCGAAGTTGAGGCCCGTTATGGACTCGGCGGCATGACAGGGCAGCACCTTGCCGGACGGCGATATGTTGAAGAATTGCTGGCCCCAGCCGCCCATGCACTTCTTTGGCCTAAGTGCGTAATAGTCGGGGATCACATAATCTATGGCGAGAAGGCCGCGCAGCCGTTCCTGCGCCTCTTCCACGATGCGGGTCGTCTCGTCCACCTGCTCTTCGGTCGGCATCAACGCGGCCCGGTTCTTCAACGCCCAGCCGTAATACTGAACGTTCGCGACCTCCAGCCGGTCTGCGTCGAGTACCACCGCCATATCGATGATCTTCGGCAATAGGTGCAAATTCTGGCGGTGCATGACGGCGTTGACGGTGAGCGGCAGGCCAAGCTCGCGCGTCCAGCGGGCCGCTTCGAGCTTCTTGGAATGGCCTCCCTTGTATCCGCCGACGCGATCGGCAAGACCTTCCTCACTCCCCTGAAAGCTGATCTGCACATGGGAAAGGCCTGCATCGCTAAGCTGTTCGAGGCGGTCGCGCGTCAGGAGAACGGCGGAAGTGATGAGATTGGAATAAAGGCCGGCTTCGGTCGCATGTCGTACCAGTTCCACGAGATCACGACGCGCCGTGGGCTCACCGCCGGAGAAATGGATCTGCAGCACGCCCATATCGGCCATCTCGGTTATCGCGCGTTTCCACTCTTCCGTGGAAAGCTCGGCACCGGCCCGTTCCAGCTCCACCGGGTTCGAGCAATAGGGGCATTGGAGCGGGCAGCGGTGTGTCAGTTCCGCGAGAACCGCCATCGGAATCCCATAGGTCTTCCCGGCGCCAGACCGGATCTTGGCTTCGGACTGGCTTGCGTGCTCGAGCAGATCGGTCATTGCTTGTCCTCCCCGGAGACGGTCAGGTAGCCCTTGTCGGCAAGATCCTGCAGCAGCGCGATGACGTCGTTTCGGATGAGCTCTCGTTCTGCTGCGTATTTCTGGCAGAGCGCGCCCACGATCCCGCTGATGCTCCGCTCGCCGTCGCACAGGTTCAGGATTTCCACCGACGTGTCGTCGGGAACAAGCACCCGTTCCGGCACCAGCAGCACCCATTGTTCGCGCACCTTGTCGAATTTCAGCCGCGCGTGGCGGGCAAGCTTCGGGCGGCTGTCATCCGAAAGTTGCGGGCGAGGGGTGCTGCGCTGCAGTTCGCTCATGCGAGAGCCTCTGGATCGAACGCTCCCGGGGGGATGTGGCCGCAGACATAGGCATGGTGCAGTGCGTCGAGCTGAACCCAAAGCACATTCGTCTTGAAGATGAGCGCTTCGCAGACGGCCTGCCGCTCTTCCGGCGTGCGGGCGTGCTCCTTCACGAAGTTGAGGGCGAACTGCGCATCCCGCGTGGCCTGATCGAGGCGTCTCTTGAAGTAGGCCATTACATTCGGAGTGATGAAGTCGTAGTGCTCCAGCATCCCGGCAATGCGCTCCTCGTGGAGGTTGGGCGCGAAGAGCTCCGTCAATGAAGAAGCAATCGCCTCGAGCGGCGTTCGCTGCCCCACAAAATTCACATAGGCGTCCACGGCAAAACGGGTAGCGGGCAGGATGCCGCGCGTGGACTCCACATAGGCACGGTCGAGGCCCAGGCCGTCGGTCAGGATGAGCCAGCGCTCTATCCCGCCTTCCGTCCCTATATCGCCGTCATGGTCCTCAATGCGGTGGCGCCATTCCAGGCGGATGTTCCGGTCGCGGAAGCGCGAGAGAACCACCGCATCCTTGATCGGGATCGAGCTTTGGTAATAGTAGCGGTTGAGCGCCCAAGCCTGGACCTGGCCCTTGTTGAGCTTGCCTCCATGCAACATGCGGTGGAACGGATGCAGGTTGTGATAGCGCTTGGCACCGATCTCGTAGAGGCGCTTTTCCAATGCTTCGGCGCTTTCAAGCGGGCTTTCGTCGATTTCGGATCGTGCCGAGGCCAGCATCATAATGTCAGCTCCATACCATCATAGGCAATCTGCCATCCGGCTTCCTCGGCCCGTCGGCGCTCGGCCGAGCCTGGCAGAAGCACGGGGTTCGAATTGTTGATGTGCAGGAAAATCTTTTGTCCGAGCTGTAGCCCGGCGAGTTTGCTCAGCGCGCCATCCTCTCCGGAAATGGAGATATGACCCATTCTCCTGCCGGTCTTCTTCCCCAGCCCGGCAGCGATCATCTCGTCGTCGCGCCAAAGGGTCCCGTCGAAGAAGACGAGCGGCGCCCCCTCGAGACGGCTGGCAAGGTCCGCGTTCACATCACCGCAGGCGGCAACGAAGAATAGCTCGCCGCCTTCGCGAGCCTTGATGTGAAGGGCGATGGTATCGCCTTCTTCCTCCGCATCTGCGCGCTCGGTTCCTTCAAGATACCATGCTGGTTTGCCGGGCACGATGAACGCCGTCACCTCAAGGCCGGACGGGCTGCCGTCTGCAAGCACCGGCTCGAAAGGCTTTTCGATCTCGATGGGACGGCGCGCCACGATCTCGGGGTTCAGCACGTTGAAGATGCTGTTGTCTGCGAGCACCGACAGAACTTTGGGATGCGCGTAGATCGAGAAGGGCGATCCCTCACGCAGCGACAAGAGGCCCGTCACCGCATCCACCTCGCCATTGGTCAAAAACACGCCCGCAATCGGGCTGTGCCGCATGGCAGTGCCCGCCGGGTGAAGCCGAGGTGTGCCGTTGATCTGCTGACGGATATCGGGCGAGGCGTTGATCAAGAACCAGTTTAGATCATCACAGCTGATGGCGACCGAAGCCTGTGTTGCCTGGAAGGAAGGGGTGGCCCGCGCCTTCCGGCAGATATCGCAATTGCAGTTCCACTGCGGTACGCCGCCACCTGCCGCAGCGCCCAGAACGATAGCTCGCAACATGCTGAATTACCTAGAGGCTGCGGCAGGGGCAAAGCATTACTTGCGCTTCGCGCAGGCGTACATGTTGATTTCCATGCCCACCTGCACTTCGCTGATCTTCGGCGTTTTCCAAGCCATGAGAATATCCTCCTGAGTAGACGTGGCGGATTGCCACGTCGCCATCATGCAGTTCTCATCGGCGGTGAACTATCTATGGCTGCCATAGATTGGAGGGGCGGCTGCAATCAGCCGGCAGCCGATCAACCGCATCGGGCTGCTTGGATGCGGGCGAGCAAAAGAAAAAGAATGGCTAGGCGTCGTCCGCCCATCTGGGCCTGCGCTTTTCATTGAAGGAGGCGAGGCCTTCACGTGCGTCGCTCGTTTGCGCGGTGATCATGATCTGGCTTTCGGCGAATGCGATGGCTTCGTGGAAATTCATCATCTCCATGGCGGCCATGGCCTGCTTCATGCGCTTCACCGCAACGGGCGACCCGCCGCGCAGTTTTTCCAAGAGCCATTCAACCTTCGCGTCCAGTTCCGCTGCGGGCGCAACGTAGTTGATCAAGCCGATCTCGCGGGCGCGGTTCACGTCGATCAGCTCGCCGGTCAGGATGAGCTCTGCGGCGTGGCGCGGCAGAATCAGGTTACGGAAATAGACCTGCACCTGGACTGGAATGACGCCGACCTTGGTTTCGGGCAGGCCGAAGCGGGCGTGATCGGCAGCGACGACGAGGTCGCAAAGAGACATCAACGCCATGCCCCCGGCCACGCAGGCTCCGTTGATGCGGCCGACAATGAGGATTCCTGCCTGTCGCACGACGCGGGCGAGGCGGCCGAAGTCTGTGGTCGGCTCGTCGAGCAGATCGCCGAAGACGGATGTTCCCTGTTGCAGGTCTCCGCCCGCGCAGAAGGCCTTGTCGCCGGCACCCGTAAGGACCACGGCGCGCACGGTGGCGTCGGCCATTGCCTGCTCGATGCCAGCTTTGATGCCGTCGATCACCGATTGGTTGATCGCGTTCCGCCGTTCCGGCCGGTTGATGGTGATCCAAAGAGTGGTGCCGCGGCGTTCGGTCAGTATTGCGTCAGGCTGGCTCATTCTTTCCTCCTCAGGCCTTCACTAGGCCCTGATCAACCCAGCTTGCAGGGACGGGCACCTTCATCTCCAGCGCCATCTGCCCGAAAGCTTTGCCCTGCGGATCGATGCGCAGCGATGCCATGCCCCCGCCGCCAAGGGCGCGGTGCAGCAGAAAATTGAGGGCGTTCAGCCCCGGTGCTTCAAAGCGCTCGGCAGGTCCTTCGATTATCCCGTTGAAATGCGCGAGCATTCTGTCCGCGGTCACCTCGCGCCGGATAAGCGGCAAAAACTCCGGCCGCCGTGCGATGATCGCGATATTGGAGGAATCCCCCTTGTCGCCGGAGCGGGCATAGGCGAGCCGAATGAGCGGTACTTCCACCGTCGGTTCATCTGGGACGGACGCAACTTCTCCGGCCGGCTCGATTGTCGCGTGGTCTTCGCTGCCGCACGGCACCGCGATCGTCATCCGCTCCCTACCGACCGTCACGATCGGCACCGGCATTTCGGTCTTCGGCACGTAGAATGTGAAAAGGCGCACCACGGGGGTCGGCTTGGGGCGTCCGCTGAAAATACCGGTTGTGCCCGGCGCGAACGAAAGGCCGATCGATCCGATCTCCTTGGCGAAAAGATCGAGTGCTTGGCGGCTTTCGTGTTGAACGACGAGACGCAGAAGCACCTCCCGAGTATCACGCGCCTTCGCGGCACCGGCATAGCTTGCCTCTGCTCCCAGCGCCTCGATGTGGGTGGCCGTGAAATCCGGCAGGCCGCGGGCAGCAAGCTGGCTGCGCGCCCGCGCGATCATGGCTTCGGCTGTACGTTCCGCTTTCCGCGCTGCGTCAGGTCCGACGATGGAGATCGCAGCTACGGCCCGATATCCGTCCTGGTAGGTGGCCGAGACCTTATAGCTGGAACTCGGCGCACGCCCTTTCGCGCCGGAAACAAAAACGCGGTCGGCGCCCTGTTGGGTGATCGTGATATTCGAGAAATCCGCCGTCACATCCGGCAACATATAGCTGGCGGGATCACCGACTTCGTAAAGGACTTGCTCGGCCACCACGGGCGGCGTGACGAGACCGCCCGTATTCTCCGGTTTGGTGAGTATGAAGGAGCCATCGGGCCGGCACTCGGCGATAGGATAGCCGATATTTTCCCACCCCGGCACATCTTCCCAGTCGGTGTGGATGCCGCCCGTCGCCTGCGGTCCGCATTCAAGCACGTGGCCTACGAGGCTACCGGCAGCGAGCCTGTCATAGTCTTCCTCGGCCCAGCCAAATTCATGCATCAGGACGCCGAGTGCGAGCGCGCTGTCGGCGCAGCGTCCGGTGATTACAATGTCGGCTCCGGCGTCAAGCGCGGCCTTTATCGGCAGTGCGCCGAGATAGGCATTGGCCGTCAGCATTTCCTCCGGCATTTCGCGGCCGGAACTTGCGTCACGGGTCCCTGCTGCGCGCATCCTGTCAAGCAGCGGCAGCACATCGTCGCCTTCAACGATGGCGATCCTAAGCGTAAGGCCAAGCTCCCGTGCGGCAGCTTCCAAGGCGTCACGGCAACCGGCGGGGTTCACGCCTCCGGCATTGGTCACCACCTTGATGCCGCGCTGCGTCAGTTCCTTCAAATTGGGCTTCAGATACGCGATGCAATCGGGAGGAAAGCCGCCGGCCGGGTCCTTCATACGGGCCCTGGCCAGGAGCGACATGGTCACCTCGGCCAGGTAATCCATCATCAGGTAGTCGAGCTCGGCGGTGAGGAGCTGGGGGATCGCCATCGGGCTATCACCCCACGCACCCGACGCTCCACCAATGCGGACGATCTTGTCGCTCACGTCTTTCCTCCCGCGGAGCTGGTCAGTAGGATTTCGGCAGGCCGAGCACCCGCTCTGCGATATGGCAAAGGATCAGTTCACGAGACACGGGCGCCAGCCGCATGCCTACGGCCTCGCGGAAATAACGCTCGACGTTGAACTCGGCGGCATAGCCCATCCCGCCATGCGTGCGCACGGCGCGATCGCAAGCGTGGAAGTTTGCATCTGCGCTCATGTATTTGGCGGCGTTTGCCTCGGCGCCGCAGGGTTGACCCGCATCGTAAAGCTCCGCCGCACGTAGCGTCATCAGCTCCGCCGCCATCAGCTCCGACCAGCTTTCCGCCAGCGGATGTTGGATCGACTGGTTTTGGCCGATAGGCCGTCCGAAGACGACGCGGTCCTTGGCGTACTGCACGGCCCTCGACAGAGCGCGACGGCCAACGCCGATGCACTCGGCCGCGTTCAGGATCCGCTCGGGGTTGAGACTGTCAAGGATGTAGCGGAAGCCCTTGCCTTCCTCGCCGATGCGATCCTCTACAGGGATCTCCAGATTGTCGATGAACAGAGCATTTGAATCGACCGCCGCGCGGCCCATTTTGTGCACCTCACGCACCTCGATCCGGCTCCGGTCGAGATCGGTGAAGAAAATCGAAAGGCCGTCGGTCGGCTTCTTGCATTCCTCGATCGGCGTCGTGCGGGCGAGGAGGAGGATCTTGTCAGCGATTTGCGCGGTCGAAATCCACATCTTGCGGCCGGTGACGACGTATTTGTCTCCTTGGCGCACGGCGCGCGTCTTGAGCTTGGTCGTGTCAAGTCCGGCGTCCGGCTCGGTCACGCCGAAGCAAGCGCGAATTTCCCCCTTGATCAACGGAACCAGCCATCGTTCCTTCTGCTCGGGCGTTCCGTGCACCACGATGGAATGGGGGCCGAAAATATTGATATGGACGGCTGAGCAGGCGGCGAACGAGCCTGCCGAATTGCCGATCACCTGCATCATGATCGCCGCCTCGGTCACGCCGAGGCCGGCACCTCCATATTCCTCCGGCATTGCGATGCCGAGCCAACCGCCTTCGGCGATGGCCTTGGTGAACTCGGTGGGGAAGGACCCGGTTCGGTCCTTCTCCTGCCAATATTGGTCATCGAAGCGGTCGCAGATGGCCTTTACGGCATCGCGGATTTCGGCGCGCTCGGGTGTGGTGGCAAGGGCATCGAAATTCATAAGCTGATCTTTCCCTGCATTGGCGGCGGCTCAGGCCGCGTCTGTCTTTTTGGCTGTGGCGGCTTGCAGAACTTCTCGGGTGTGCTCGCCCAGATTGGGCGCGAGGCGCCGGATCGAAGCGGGTGATTTTGCGAACTTGACCGGGAAGCGGGCTACATTGAGCGTTCCCTCGGTGGGATGCTCGAGCTTGCTGAACATTCCGACCGCCTTTAGATGCGGATCCTCGAACAGGTCCTCGATCATGTTCACCGGCGAGACCGGCGTATCGATCGAGTGGCAGAACTCGATCCATTCCGCATTGGTTCGCGTGGGCATGTGTTTGGCGAGATATTGTCCCGCGAGCTCGGCATTCTGTGTGCGAAGCTCCTGGGTGGCAAAACGCGGATCGCGATCGATCATGCCGGGGTCACCCACCAGCTCGCAGAATGCTCGCCAGTGCTTGTCGGAGTAGACGACGAGCGAAAGATAACCGTCCTTGGTTTTGTATGGTCCGCGCGCCCGTGACAGGAGCCGCTTGTACCCCATCGGGCCGATATCGGGATCAAAGGCATGCCCGCCCATGTGGTCGGCCACGACGAACTGCGCCATGGTCTCGAACATCGGCACTTCGATTTCCTGGCCCTGGCCCGTCATGGCGCGATGATAGAGGGCGCTCGTCAGGGCGATGGTGAGATAAAGGCCCACAACCCGATCGCAGATATTGACCGGCGCGTATCGTGGCGCGCCATCGACGGCTTGGAAGAGGCCGGAAATACCAGCCGCCGCTTGCATCAGATCGTCATACACGGCCTGGCCGGCATTCGGGCCCTCGCTGCCATAACCGACGGCGCCGCAGAAGATGATCCGCGGGTTTATCGCCGACACTGTGGCGTAGTCGAGCCCAAGACGCTTCATGGCCTGGGGACGCACGTTATAGACCAGGATGTCGGCCTGGGGCACGAGGCTCAAGAGCGCGTCCTTGCCTTCCTTGGTCTTCAGGTCGAGGACAACACTGCGCTTGTTCCGGTTGGACTGAAGGTAGAGCGGCCCCATCCCCTCATGCTTGGCCGGCCCTATCCAGCGCATGGAATCACCGGAGGGGCTCTCGATCTTGATCACGTCCGCCCCGAGATCGCCGAGGATCTGCGTTGCAGCCGGACCCATGATCACCGTCGTTAGATCGAGCACCCGCACGCCTGCCAGCGGACCCGTGGGGCTAGCCGTCTCCATCTCGTCACCGTGCACCGCGGTGCTGCTCATTCCGCCGCTCTCCAACTCATAATTTCGGTATTACGAAAATAATTTCATTGTGACGGAGTGATATTTGATCGCGCCGAGCTATGTCAAGCCGCGTCCTCTTCTGCGTGTGGATGCGTTCGCCCCTGCCGGTCGCCGCCGATACGTGCTGCCGTCTGGACCAAAACCGAGATATCTGGCTGTCGCTCGATGTCCCCGATGAGATCCAGGAGTTGGCCAAGCTCCTCGCGCGAAGCACCGATTTCCTCCGCTAGCCCGATTGCAAATTGGCCAATCTGGGCTGTGGAGGGGCGACCTAGGGTCTCGGTCAGAGCGCTGGAGAGTTGGCGTCCATCGGTGGTTTGGACCGTGATGCGACAAAGCCGTTCAGGTATTTCATCCGTGGCGATGACGGCGATCTTGGATACTTCGCCTAGGATTGCCGGGTCTCCGACAAGCTCGAGATCCGAAAGGGCGAGCCGACGCCGCAGCAAAGCGTTGCCCAGGCAGAATTGCGCACTCATCTTCGTTGCCGTGGGGCTTGCGAAAGGGCCGGTATTGTCAATGCCCGGGTAGCGCGCCTCATAGGGGTTCAGTTCCAGGACAAGCCCTGCGACCTCATGGTGCGACAGGTCTTCCTGTGTCAGCAATTCCGTTAGCACCTGCAGCGGGCCCTGAAGGATTGCGCAGGCAGGGTAGGGTTTTACCGTCGCTTCTTCGATCTGCCAGAAATCATAATCTGCCCATGCTTCCCTGGGGTTAGCCACGCATCCAGCATAGCCGTTGAAGAAGCCGCGGGGACCCTCAAGTGCAAAGCGAGCCGCCGTGGCGCCGGCAGCTGCAGCCCGCGCCGCCGTGATGCCGTTCCGCGCCGCAAAGCCAAGTTGCAGGGGAAATTCCGCACTGCCTTCCTGCCATACCTGTGCGAGCCCTCCCGCAAGATGTGTCGCGATGCCAAGCGCGTGCGCGGTTTGGGCGGAGGTCAGGCGCATCAGCCGCGCCGCAGCAGCTGTTGCGCCGAACACACCATAGACACCGGCCGCGCGGAAGCCTCGGCCCGTTACCTCCTGGTCGAAGTCGCGGCCAATCCGGCAGAGCACCTCGTAGCCGATGATGATCGCCTCGAGGAATTTCGCGCCCGTCGAGTCATACTCTTCCGCTATTGCGAGGGCGGCCGCCATGACGGGGGCCCCGGGATGGGTCGTGGAATCCGGGTGCGTGTCGTCCTGCGAGCGGGCGTGAAACAGCGCGCCATTGGCGAAGGCGGCTCCTTCCGTCGAGACCCGGCAGCCGCTGTGAAGGATGGTAGCCTGAGCGGGCAGGCTATAGTTCGTCTCTGCGATCTTGTGAGCGATCCGTTCACGGCCGCGCCCCGCAAGCGCGACTGCAAGGTTATGGGTCAGTGAGACTTTCGCTCTCTCGACCGCTGCCGACGTTATGGCGCTCGGGGGTGTGTCGGCGACGAGCAGACCAAGGAATTCGGACAGACTGGATTTCGTCATAGCGCGCCTCCCGTGCGATCATCAGCCATGGGCAGATATCAATCCTGTATTTCGCCATGCCGAATGTTTATACGCTGTGAAGAATTTTACTAGCGGCGTCCGACTCGCCGCGTCAAGGCATGGGAAAAGGCAGGAGGAGCCGGCGTGGTGGATACCGTCACACATTCCGAGGCGAGTGGTGGAGGGCGGCCTCTTGCCGCTTGGTTTGAAGCAGCGCGGCAAAGGAGATTGAAAGGGATCCACACGCCCTGGGATTTCCGCAGCAGTGCAAAGCGCGCGCTACCAAGGATGGTCTTCGATTACATCGATGGAGGGGCAGGGAGCGAAATCGCCATACGCATGAACCGCGAAGCCATCGATTCGGTGCGTCTCGTGCCTTCCGCACCGAGGGACGTCAGCTTCTGCGATACCTCCGTCACGCTTTTCGGACAGGAACTCAGCTTGCCTGTGATCATTGGCCCGACAGGCCTTGCTTCCGCCTCCTGGCCGCGCGGCGAGATCGCATTGGCAGAAGCGGCTGCCCGGACCGGCATACCTTACGTGATGCCGAATGCCGCCAGTGTTTCTCCTGAAGACGTGGCGCGGGCGGGGGAGGGCCGGGCGTGGTTTCAGCTCTATCCGCCGCCTGATCGGGAATTGACGCGCAAATGGGTGGCGCGGATTCGGGACTGTGGCTTCTCTGCGCTGGAAGTGACCATCGACGTGGCCGTGCCGGGGCAGCGTCTGCGCGATGCGTATAATGGCTTCGTGATGCCCTTTCGCTGGACGCCGGGGAAATTCCTCGATGTCGCCGCCCGTCCCGTCTGGGCGATGAAGATGCTCTATCATGGCCAGCCAACGCCCTATCTGCAGGTGGAGAGGGACGGGTCGCGGGCGACCGCTTCAAATCAGTCCGAGAACCGCCGCCACCGCTTCACGCGTGCACTGAGCTGGGACCTGCTCAAGATCCTGCGCGACGAATGGCATGGGCCGTTGCTCGTGAAAGGGCTGCTCGATCCGCGTCAGGCAGGTCAGGCGCTGGCCGCCGGCTATGACGGTATCGTCATATCCAATCATGGAGGCCGACAGCTGGATGGCAGTGTTTCGCCAATAGAGATGCTGCCGGAATTCCGGTCCGAAGTGGGGGGCCGCATTCCTTTGCTGATCGATGGCGGCTTCCGATCGGGAGTGGACGTCGTAAAGGCCGTTGCGCTTGGGGCCTCGGCGGTGCAACTGGGGCGCGTGGGTGTCTTTGCGTTGGCCACTGCGGGCAGGGCCGGAGTCGAGCACGCCCTGACGCTGTTTCGCGCCGAAATCGAGACCGCAATGGCGCTGTGTGGCGTCACTCGGCTAGAGCAACTGGACGAGCATTCTGTTCGCCACAACTGGGGAGGTCCGAGGCCATGATGAGGATCGCAGTTCTTGACGACTATCAGAACGTCGCCAGCACTTTCGCTGATTGGTCATCGCTTTCGGGCCGCGCCGAGCTCACGATTTTCCATGATACGGTCCGCCACGAGGATGACTTGGCCAAGAGACTGGCTGTTTTCGACGCGGTCTGCTTGATGCGTGAGCGCACGCCGTTTCCGGCATCCTTGATCGCGCGCCTGCCAAGGTTGAAGCTGATCGTGACGACGGGCATGAACAATGCTTCGCTTGACCTGGCTGCGGCCAAGGCAAGGGGCATTCTGGTCTGCGGCACGAATTCGGTAGGCCATTCCACCGCGGAACTCGCTTTCGCCTTCGTGCTACAGCTGGCAAGAGGCATATCACGGGAAAGCGCGTCACTGGCCGAGGGCGGCTGGCAGGTCGGAGTTGGCCGCGATCTTGCCGGAGCGCGGCTCGGCTTGCTGGGACTTGGCCGGCTCGGCGCCAAGATGGCGGCTTACGGCCGCGCCTTCGGCATGGAAGTCGTGGCCTGGAGCCAGAACCTCACCGAAGAGGCAGCCTCCGAAAAAGGTGCCGAGCGCGTCTCCAGGGAAGAACTCTTCGCCAGTTCCGATTTCGTCAGCGTGCATCTCCGCCTGTCGCCCCGCACCACCGGTATCGTGGGTGCGGCCGAGTTCGCTCGGATGAAACGCGATGCCTTCCTCATCAACACCTCTCGGGCCGGGATCATTGACCAGGCGGCGCTGCTCAACGCGCTCCAGCACCAGATGATTGCCGGAGCCGCGCTCGACGTCTTCGATGAGGAACCGCTGCCGGAGGAGCATCCGCTGCGCCATGCGCCCAATCTGCTCATGACGCCTCATATCGGCTACGTCACCCGGGACACCTATGCGGTTTTCTACCGTGAGACGCTGGAAGCGGTGCTTGGCTGGCTCGACGGAAACCCGGTCCGGATGATCGTCTAGGCAAGCAAACCGCGATCGCGGGCGAGCCTGGCGACGATTGCCGCTATGGTTTCCAGGGTAGGCGCCGGAATTCCTGCCGCGCGAGCGAACTCGACCGGCGCCAGTACGATTTCATTGATCTCCATCCGCCGGCGCTGCTCATAATCCTGCAGCAGGGAAGGTTTATGGTCGAGTGTCTTCCGAAGCATCTCCTCGGGAACAAGCTCCGAGTGCAGCGAGTATCCATATGCTGCCGCGATCTCGAGACCTTCCGTCACGATGCGCTGGTAGATGACGCCCAAAGCCGCATCGTGTTTCGAGATCGAGCTTTTGTTGCCGGTCGCAAGCGCGATTACCGATCCGCTCATATTGAACAGGAGCTTCTTCCAAATCGCCGCGCGGATATCCGTGACCTCGGGCGAGGCAATGCCGGCGTCGCGGAATGCTTGCCGCACAGGCTCAACATTTGTCCTCGGAGGCATCGTGATCGCTGCGATATCGATCCGGTTCGCGCCGGGAGAATTGTTCACCACGATGCCCGGCGCGCGCATCTCATTGGCAGAATAGATCAATCCGCCGAGAATCCTTTCTGCCGGCATAGTGCGCAGGAATTGTTCCGATAGGGCGAATGAGGGCAGGCGAGGTGGGATGGCGTCCCCTGCGGGCAGACCTATGGGATACCACCACGGCATGCCGTTCTGGGTGAAAAGAACCAGCGTTTCCGGCCCGACGAGCGGAGTGAGTCCCCTGGCAACGGAGGAAAGGGCCGTGGCCTTGACGGTTACGATCACAAGATCCTGGATGCCCAGATCGGTCGGATCATCCGAGGCTAGAGGATGAGCGGTCGATTCCTCGCCGGCAGCGACGAGCTTGAGGCCATCGGCACGGATAGCGGCCAAGTTGTCGCCCCGGGCGACCACCGAGACATCGTGGCCCGCCTGCTGCAGACGCACCGCAAAGTGGCCCCCACCGGCGCCAGCACCATAAATGCAGATACGCATTTGTCGTTTGCCTCCCAAAGCCGGTCGCCTCTTTCGATGTAACGAAAGAGATTTCATTATCACGAAGGTGGTGGTAGTCAAATCTGCTTGGCAGGCTGGACGGGTGGTGCTTCGGTAAGAGAACAGCAAAGTCGTTCCTCCCCCTTGACCTTGCCCGTCATCCGCGCCCATGTACTGGCCGTTTCAGAATTGTGGTGAGGCGATGTCCAAGATCGTCAAACGGACGCTAGAGTTTTTTGAATTATTTGCCGAGCACAAACGGCCATTATCGCTGTCGGAAATTTCCAAACTGCTCGAAATTCCAGTATCGAGCTGCCACGATGTTCTGCAAACCCTTCTGGAGCTTGGCTATATTTATGAGCTGGGGCCGCGGGGCGGGTTTTATCCGACGCTAAAGCTCGACAATCTTGCCAGCCAGATCGCCGAAAACGATCCGATCATCATAAGAGCGGAAATATTGCTTCGCGATTTGCGTGACGAGTTCGACGAATCGGTCTCGCTTGCCAAGGTCACCGACGCAACGGCGACCTATCTGCTCGTCTTTGAGCCTTCGCATGCCCTGCGCTTCCTGGTCCGGGTTGGCGATCGGACGCGCGCGCTTCATGCTACCTCGGCAGGTAAGGCCATCCTGGGCAGTCTTGACCCCGAGCGACGGGAGAAGCTCTATCGTACCATGAAGCTTGAGCCGCTGACCGACCGCACCATCACCTCCATGGATGAATTGCGCAGGAATATCGAGCAAGGGAGCGAGCGGGGCTGGTATCTCAATCGGGAGGAAAGCGTGCCCAGTGCTACGACCGTGTCGGCGCGGTTCATCTGGAATCGAACGAATTTCGTGGTGACGGTCGCCGGCCCTACCTTCCGAATGGAGCCCAAGCTGGACCAGGTAGTCGAACGTTTGCTGGAAACGTGTCGCGCGCTGGAAATGCCGGGTGTGCAGCGCCGGTCCAGTCCGGAAGAAAACACGCGCCGGGCGAAGAGGGCCTAGGGGCGAGCACCCCACATCCGCGCCGCAGAAACAGCGTTATCGTTGAATAAGCCGGTTCAAAACCAAGGAACTCGCTCCGCTCTTCGGAGCGATCATCGCCGGCTGCCGTTTGCGCGCCGCGCGATATCCGGGGTTCGGCCGCCGGTGCTGCCACGTCAAGCTTGACACCCAGCGGTGCTTCGCCTTACTTGATCGCAGCAGCGCAAAAAATTTCGCACTAGCGAAGAATGCGCCAAATCAGCTTGATGGGAGGAATCATTGAGAGCTGTGCTGAAGTTCCTGGCCACCGCCATATTGACAGTCGGAGTAGCCGCCCCCTTGGCGGCACAGGAAAATTATCCCGAACGCGACATCACCATCGTGGCGCCTTACCCGCCGGGAGCGCTCACGGATGGCGTGGCGCGGCTGCTTCAGCCGAAAATGGCCGAAAAGCTGGGCGGTGCGACGATCCTCATCGACAACAAGACCGGTGCAGGCGGCGCCCTCGGCGTGGGCCAGGTGGTTCGTTCCAAGCCGGACGGCTACACGCTCGTCATGGCGGTCAACGCGCCGATCGTGATGGCTCCTTCGCTTCAGGCGAGCTTGCCCTATGATCCTGAGACGGACCTGAAGGGCATCGGGACCATCGGCGAGACCTATCTCTCGCTCGCTGTTCCTGCTGACTCTCCCATCAAGACCGTCGACGACGTCATTCGTATGGCGAAGGAGAACCCGGGCAAGATGACGTTCGGCAGCGCCGGTATCGGCTCCGCGCACCACATCGCCGGTGAACTCCTGAACAAATATGCCGGCATCCAGATCACGCATGTTCCCTTTCAGGGCGGCGCGCCGGCCATCCAGAACCTGGTCGGAAAACAGATCGACATGAGCTACGGGACGCTTCCCACCGTACACACCTTCGTGGAAAGCGGCGATTTGCGTATTATTGCGATGGCGGAGCCGAAGCGCGTTGCCTCCCACCCGGACATCCCGACCGTAAACGAGACGGTTCAGGGAGTGGAGACATCGACCTGGCTCGGTTTTTTCGCACCGGCCGGCACGCCGGATGAGATCGTCTCCAAGCTCAACGAAGCTCTGAACTACGCGCTGTCCCAGCCGGACGTCCAGGAATCGATGGAAAAGCTGGGTCTGGTCCCACGTCCGAGCACCCCACAGGAATTGGACGAACTGGTCGCCAAGGATCTTGATTTCTGGGCCAAGGCGATCGAGACCGCCGGTATCCCGAAGCAGTGAAAGATCCGCATCGCGGATGGACATTGGCCGCAACAACGGCCGGGCAAGCTGCCGGCGGGCAGCTTGCCGCTTGACGGAATGCCGATGGCTGAGCCAATCGCCAGGGATGCTTCCCACCAGGCGCGGCATGCCAGGGCAGCCGGCAGGAGGAAACGATGATCAGTGATCGCAAGGACGCTGCCGCAGGCCTGTTCTTCATCGCCGCCGGCCTGTTGTATGGCGGTATCGCGTGGTTCATGCTGCCCATCGGCAGCGCCCTCAGGATGGGGCCCGGCTATTTTCCCATAGTGCTTTCAGGCTTGCTCGTGCTTCTCGGCGCCGCGATCGTGGCGCGGGCTTTCGTTCATGCCCAGGAGATGCCGTTTGGAGCCGTGCCCTGGCGTGCGCTCGGCTTGATATCGCTTGCGACGACAGTCTTTGCCGCATTCATAGAGGATCTCGGCATGATCCCCGGGGTGTTCGTCACGACGGCGATCGCCTCGCTCGCCGGTCGGAAGATCCGCCTGAGCAGGGTGCTCGTGGCCAGCGCCTTGATGGCCGTTTTCTGCACCCTGGTCTTCTCATACGCGGTGCGACTTCCGATCCCGGTGATCGGGCCTTTCTTCAGTGGCTGGTGATGATCTGATGGAGCTTTTCGAACATCTTGGTCTCGGCTTCGGAGTAGCGTTCCTCCCGCTGAACCTTTTCTATTGCTTCATCGGCGTATTGCTGGGCACCGTGGTCGGTGTCCTGCCTGGATTGGGGCCGCTTGCAACGATCGCCATGCTGCTGCCGCTCACCTTCGGTCTCGATCCGGTGCAGTCGCTCATCATGCTGGCGGGCATCTATTACGGCTCGCAATATGGTGGCTCGACGACGGCCATTTTGGTGAACCTTCCAGGGGAATCCGCCTCCGCCGTCACCACGATCGATGGCTACCAGATGGCGCTGAAGGGGCGGGCGGGGCCCGCCCTGGCCGCAGCGGCGCTGGGCTCTTTCTTTGCAGGAACCGTTGCTACTGTCCTGGTGGCACTCGTCGCCAGACCGCTGACTTCGATTGCGCTGAGCTTCGGACCGGCGGAATATTTCTCGCTCATGGTGGTGGGGCTGATCTCATCCATTGCGCTCGCCTCCGGTTCGCTGCTCAAGGCCCTCGCGATGATTTGCTTCGGCCTGCTAGTCGGCCTGACCGGCACGGACATCTACACAGGTGCGCCACGCTTCACCTTCGGGCAATTCGAACTGCTCGATGGCATCAGTTTTGTCGCGCTCGCCGTTGGCATCTACGGCATCGGCGAAATCCTGCGAAATCTGGAGGGGAAAGAGGGTTCGGCCCCCGTCATCGCCAAGGTCAAGAGCCTGTGGCCCTCAGTGGACGATTTGAAACGCATGATCGCTCCCGCCGTCAGGGGAACGGCGATCGGTTCCCTGCTCGGCGTGTTGCCGGGCGGCGGTGCGCTGCTGTCGTCATTCGTCGCTTACAATCTCGAGAAAAAGACCTCCAAGAATTCGGCCGAATTCGGCAAGGGCGCAATCGAGGGGGTTACGGCCCCCGAGGCCGCCAACAATGCCGGCGCGCAGACCTCCTTCGTGCCGATGCTGGCGCTAGGCATCCCGTCGAATGTCGTCATGGCGCTGATGATCGGGGCAATGATCATGCAGGGCATCCAGCCCGGGCCGAACGTGGTCGTCAGCAATCCGGAAATCTTCTGGGGGCTCATCGCCTCGATGTGGATCGGCAATGCGATGCTCGTGGTGCTGAACCTGCCGCTGATCGGCCTGTGGGTCTCGCTGCTTCGCGTGCCCTATTGGATCATGTTTCCGGCCATTATCGCGTTCTCCTGCATCGGCGTCTATTCGGTCTCCAACAGCGCTTTCGCTGTCTATACGGTGACGATCGCCGGCGTGATCGGCTATTTCCTGATCAAGCTGGACTGCGAGCCTGCGCCCTTCGTGCTCGGTTTCGTCCTTGGTCCGATGCTTGAAGAGCATCTGCGTCGTGCAATGCTGATTTCAGGCGGCGACCTGAGCATCTTTGTCACCCGCCCCATCAGCGCGGCTCTCCTCATTGTTGCCGTTGCCGTTCTTTTCGTCGTAAGCCGGCCCAACATTGCGAAGCGTCGCCAAGAAGTTTTTGTCGAAGAGGAGAGCTGACCCGTTGTCCAAGGTGTCGATCGGGCTGAGTTCCATGCGAGGGCGAAGCCACCTCACATGACAACCGGGCAGCAGCCGGATAGCGGCGGGGCGAGAACAGCCCCGCCGATCTCTTTGTTGATGGGCTTGAGCCTGCTCGGGCCGTTGTCCACCCATCTCATCGTGCCTTCACTCCCCAATCTGCAGCGGGAGTTCGTGACCGACTACGGCACGGCCCAATTGTTGATTTCGCTCTTCATGATCGCCTTCGGCGCCACGCAGATCGTCGTTGGTGCGCTCGCCGACGCCTTCGGGCGCCGTCCCATGCTTCTAGCGGGCCTTCTTGTATTTACCATCGCGAGCGTTCTCTGCGCTTTCGCGCCTCGCATCGAAGTGCTGATCGGACTTCGCGTTCTCCAGGGCGCCAGTGGCTGCTTCGGCATCGTTTTGGCGCGCGCCATCGTCCGCGACATGTCGAGCAATGAGCGAACGGCATCAATGCTCGGCTATCTCGCCATCGGCACCTCGGTGGGGCCGATGCTTGCGCCGATCACCGGAGGCCTGCTGCACGATTCCTTCGGCTGGGCTGGGCCGTTCTGGTTCCTGGCGATCTACTCGGGGCTGGCGCTATGTCTTGTCTCGGCCTTGGTGCCTGAGACCTCGCGCGCCGCAGCCGGCCTTAACCTTCGCCGTTTGCCGGCGGATTTCGGCGCATTGCTGCGCCGGGGAGTCTTCCTCATCCACGCCGCCAATATCTGCCTCAATACAGCACTGTTCTACAGTTTCGTCGTCGGTGCGGCCTTCGTGGCGAGCGAGTATCTGGATCTTTCGCCAACAGAATACGGGATTTGGTTTTCGGTCGTGGCCATTGGCTATGCCTCCGGCAATTTTCTTTCCGGGCGCGGACAATTGGGGCGCGATCCAAAATGGTCGATCTTTTCCGGCTCGATGATGGTTGTGTTCTTCACGCTGCTGATGCTTGTGCTCTTCGAAGAGTTCAAATCGGCCGGGACCTTGTTCCTACCCATGGCGGGAGCCACGCTTGCCAGCGGCTTCATCATGCCCAACTCGCTAGCCGGCGTGTTGTCCGCAGACCCGACCAAAGCGGGCTCCGCATCAGGCCTGATCGGCTTCCTGCAATTCGCTACCGCTTCGGCTTTCTCGTATATCGCCGGCATCCTGGTTGCCAACGGACCGAGACCAATGATCGTCCTCATGCTTGCCATAGCCGCTGGGGGCGCACTGAGCGCCGCCCTCTTGTTCTTCACCCCGAGGCAGCAGACAAGAGCCTAGCGAACGGGATCGGCGGCAGGGCAATCTATCGAGGCTGCATTCGGATGGCGCCGTCGAGCCGAATGACCTCGCCGTTCATGTACTGGTTTTCAATGAGGAAGCGCACTGCGTCGGCAAACTCGGCAGGATCGCCGAGGCGTGACGGATAGGGGATGGCACCCGCAAGACTTTGCTGGGCTTCTTCGGGTAGGCTATGCAGAAGGGGCGTGAGAAAGATGCCCGGCGCGATGGTGTTCACGCGGATACCGAACCGGGCAAGCTCGCGTGCCGCAGGCAGAGCCATGGAAACAATGCCGCCCTTGGACGCGGAATATGCGGCCTGTCCCAATTGGCCCTCAAAAGCGGCTACCGAAGCGGTGTTCACGATCACCCCGCGGGCCTTGTCCGCGCGCTCCGATGCCGCCGCCATCTTTGCAGCGGCAAGCCTCATCATGTTGAACGTGCCTACCAGGTTGACCCGGATGACTTTTTCGAAATCCGGAAGGCGCATGGGGCCGTCTCTCCCCAGAATGCGCCCGGCGGTTCCGATGCCGGCACAGTTCACGAGGATGCGCAATCCGTCGCCAGCCGTGGCGGCGGCCTCGACCGCCGCTTCAGCATCCTGCTCGCTTGAAACATCCCCTACCAGCGCAGTGCCGCCGATTTCATCGGCAGCCGCCTTGGCAGCGCCCCCGTTGCGGTCGAACAGATGAACAATCGCACCGCGTTCCGCAAGCATCTGCGCCGTTGCCTTGCCCAGACCGGAACCGGCGCCGGTGACCAATGCACTCGATCCTTTGATGATCATGCCACGGCATGCCTCTCGACGAGGATGACGTCGGAAGCGTCCGAATAGAGCGCTTCGACCAGCTCTGCCCGATGGGCGAGCACGGCGCGCTGGTTCAAGGAGCCTTTGTCGGTGATCTCGCCCTTGTCCAAACGGGGCGGCTCGGCCATGAGCATCATGCGCATGACGCGGGAGGCGGAGCCGGTCGCCTGGCGCTGGTGCTCGGCAAGGCGCTCCACGATTGCCGCACGGATCGTGGGATGCGAGAGCAGCTCTTCGTCCGAAACGGCGCTATCGGGCACGAGTGCCCGCAGCGCGGGGAGGAACGGTACCGCCAGCGCTCCCAATTCCTGTCGATTTTCACCCGTGATGACGGCGTCGCGAATGAGACCGCCGAACTGGTTGACGAGCTGCGCGCGCACCACCCCCACGGCTACCCAGGTGCCCGTCCGCAGCTTGAAATTTTCCGCCGTACGCCCCGCGAAGTAGAAACCCTGGCGCGGGTCGCCGGGAACGGCGAATTTCACGGCATCGCCGATCCGGTAGAACCCTTCCTCGTCAAAAGCCTGTCTGGTCAGTTCGGGATTGCGCCAATAGCCCGGCGTTACATTCGGGCCTTTCAGACGCAGTTCGTACTTATCGTCGAAGGGCACGAGTTTTGCCGTCACGCCCTGCGCGGGCACCCCGATATTGCCGGGGCTGTCCTGCGGTTCCGTGCAGAAAAGCGCGAAGGGCGAGGTTTCCGTCGCGCCGAGGCCAGTCCCGAGCGGCACCCGATATCCAAGCGTCGCTTCCGAAAGCTCGTTCAGAGCGTCCCATGTGTGCTGGGCCATGCCGGCCCCGGCGTAAAGAAGCATCTTCAGCTGTCGGAAGAAATTCTCGCGCAGTTCGCGTTCGTCCCGCATCGCCTGCAGGAGCATTTCGAAACCCGCCGGCACGTTGAAATACCATGTGGGAGAAATCTCGCGGAGATTGCGGATGGTTTCTCCGATCAGAGCAGGGGTGGGCTTTCCCTTGTCGATATAGAAGGTGCCGCCGTTATAGAGGACAAGATTGAAAACCTTGTTGCCGCTCGCTGTGTGGTTCCACGGCGCCCAATCGACAATGACCGGAGGTTCGTCCCGCAGGAAACCATAGCAATCCGCCACCATTTCCTGGTTCGAGCAAAGCATGCGCTGGGTCTGGATTACAGCCTTGGGCGAGCCGGTCGTACCTGAGGTGAATAGAAACTTGGCAATCGTATCGGGTCCGACCGCATCAAAAGCCGCGTTGACCGCCTGGCCCGGCTCGGTCGCAAGGAGCTCATCCAGCAACAGCGTCTTACCCCGGCCGCTTGCGGGGTTCCTGGTGGAGACATAGGGAATTTCAATCCCAAAGGCCGCGTCCACTGCCTTTTGAAAGGCCGCTCCGTCCTCCGCAAAGACGAGGCCGGGCGTTATCTGTCGAGCGATCTCCTTCAGTTTCTGGAAGTCGGCTGAGGCGGTTACATAGGCCGGCGAAATGGCCGCCGAAGGCACGCCAACATGCTGAGCGCCGAGGGCCAGAAGCGCATGCTCGATCGAGTTTTCCGCCAGGATGACGAGGGGCCGCTCGGTGGACAAGCCAAGGTCCAGAAGGCTCTGGCCGACGCGGCGCACCTTGTCGAGCGCCTCGGCATAGGAAACCTCCCGCCAGTTTCCGTCCTCAGCCCGCTCGGCCATCCATGTGCGCTGCGGAGCGGTTTTTGCCCAGTGGACGAGCCGCTCGTTCAGCTTTCGCGGATAAGCTCCGAGTGGATCCTTTCGCCAAACCAATATCGTGCCATCCGCGCGGGTCTCCCAATCCAGTTCGGGGGACCACAGCTTGACGGCACAAAGCGGGTTCGCGGTCATGACTCCTCCCAAAGCGCCACTCACTCGACCTTAAAGCGCCGCCATTCGCGGCCGAAATTTGTTTACAAGGAAACATTATCTTCGTAAATCATTAATTGCAGATGGAAACCGGGAGTTCCTGAGGAATGGCCGCCGCAATGTCAGGCAGTTTCGTCACCTATGAGATCAAGGGAGACGTCGCTCATATAGGCCTCAATCGACCCGAAAAGCGCAACGCGATCAGCGATGTCTTCATCGAAGCGATCGCCGACGTCGTCGCCAGAGCCGAGCGCGAGGCCAAGGCCGCAGTGATCTTCGGGCATGGTGACCATTTCTGCGCCGGGCTCGATCTCGCGGAGCATATACAAAAGACGCCGATAGAAGGGGTGCGTGGTTCGCGCCGCTGGCATGCGGTCTTTTCTTCCATCGAGCACGGCACGATCCCCTGGATATCGGCTCTGCACGGGGCTGTCGTCGGTGGCGGCCTGGAGCTTGCGGCCTCCACCCATATCCGTGTTGCGGAGAGTTCGGCCTTTTTTGCCCTGCCGGAAGGGCAGCGGGGCATTTTTGTCGGCGGCGGCGGATCGGTGCGGGTGGCGAGGCTTACCGGTGTCGCGCGAATGACCGACATGATGTTGACGGGGCGTGTCGTTTCCGCCGAGCAGGCGGAGCGCTGGAATCTGGTGCAATATGTCGTGGAGGCCGGCGAAGCGCGGAAGAAGGCCCACGAACTGGCTGAAGCTGCGGCTGGGAACGCCGAAATCTCGAACTATGCCGTGATCAACGCGCTGCCGAGGATACAGGATATGGCCAAGGAGGATGGGCTTTTCGTGGAGTCGTTCATCGCGTCCTTCACGGCCACCAGCCCCGAGGCGGAAGAGCGGTTGCGCGCATTCCTGGAAAAGCGCGCTGCGCGTCTCAAGGCGCCGGGGCAGCCATAGAAAGAACGCTCCAATGGATGTGCGGGTTCGCAGCGCGGAACAGGTCGAACTCGACCAGCTACAAAGTGCTTTGGGTTTTTTGCTGCGCATCGCCCAGCTGAAGGTGTTCCAGCAGTATTTCATGCAACCCGGGGAAGATCGCCTGAAGCCGGGGGAATTCTCCGTGCTTTGGGTCATCAAGTGCAATCCCGGTATACGTCAGAGCCTGCTTTGCCAGCGGCTGATGATCAAAAGGGCGCACATGACCAAGCTCATTCGAGCCTTGGAAGAACGCGGCTGGGTTGCGCGGCGCATCCCTGACGAGGACAGGCGGGGGGTGGAACTGACGCTTACAGCGGAGGGCGAGGCGGCGGTCGCCGATGCAGCCGAAGGGTTTTTCGCCTTTGAAAATACGGTGGGTTCTGAGCTGAATGCCAGCGAGCGCGAGCAGTTGATGGTGCTTCTGCGCAAATTGGTGAACATCAAGGGGAGTGGCCTGTGAATACGGACGAGCTTGTCGCCATCGACATACACACGCATGCGGAAGAGCCATGCTGCGGGCCGCGCGATGATGGTTACGACGAATTCCAGGCCGGCATGGCTCGCTATTTCAAGAACCCGGTCTCCCATAATCACCTCCCGACCGTACAGGAAACCGCGGCCTATTACCGGGAGCGCAAGATCGGATGCGTGATCTTCCCTGTCGATGCGGAGAGGGAGACCGGCTTCCGTCGCTACGACAATGAAGAGGTGGCGAGGATCGCCGCTGAGAACAGCGACATCATGATCCCCTTCGCCTCGATCGACCCGGCGAAGGGCAGGGCCGGAGCGCGTGAAGCGCGCCGCCTGGTTCGCGAGTTCGGCGTAAGAGGTTTCAAGTTTCACCCGACCATGCAGGGATTCTACCCGAACGATCGGATGGCCTATCCGCTATATGAGGCGATTGCGGAAGAGGGCGCCATCACGCTCTTCCACACCGGCCAGACGGGAGTGGGCGCAGGCATGCGCGGCGGTATGCGTATGCGCCTTAAATTTTCCAATCCCATCTATCTCGACGATGTGGCGGTGGACTTTCCCGATATGCCGATCATCCTGGCGCACCCGTCCTTTCCCTGGCAGGAGGAGGCGCTTTCGGTCGCCACGCACAAACCCAATGTCTATATCGACATGTCGGGGTGGTCGCCGAAATATTTCCCGCCCATCCTGGTGCAGTACGCGAACACGCTTTTGAAGGACAAGATGCTGTTCGGATCCGATTGGCCGGCGATCACGCCCGACCGTTGGCTTTCGGATTTCGCCAAGATCGAGATCCGCGACGAGGTGCGCCCGCGCATTCTCAAGGAAAACGCCAAGAAGCTGCTTGGATTGAGCTGAAAACGCGAAGATAGATCGTTAGGAGAAGATAGGATCTGTGGAAGCCTCGTGGCTCCCTTCACCTATATACGTTCTCATATCATCGCCCTCTGAGCAGGAGTAGGATCATGAAGGACGAGAGCCGGTTCCTGTGCATGGCCATCGAATTGGCCCACGCCAATGTCGAGAATGGAGGGCGCCCGTTCGGCGCAGTGGTCGTGAAGGACGGCGAGGTCGTCGCCACCGGGGTGAACGAGATCCTGAGCACGAACGATCCCACGGCGCATGCGGAACTGATGGCTATTCGCTCCGCCAGCCAGAAACTGGGATCGGCAAATTTGGAAGGGTGCAGTGTATATGCGAGCGGCCATCCCTGTCCGATGTGCATGGCCGCCATGCGGCTCGCTGGAATTGGCAAAGTGGTCTATGCATACTCGAACGCTGATGGGGCTCCTTTCGGCCTCTCCACCGAAGCCATTTACGCTGATCTTGCGAAGCCCTTTGCGGAGCAGTCGATGGAGATCAGCCATGTTCCGGTTCGCCTGCCTTCGCGACCGGACCTTTACGAAACATGGAAGAGGCGGCGGGAAGGGCAGTAGTAGGTCCTCAAGCTGATGTCTTTCGTTGGCTTCTGGCCTCTATCGGAGCCGCGCCCTTACCTCTTTCGAATAATCTGCCTCCACCGGCTGAGTTATATCATCCTTGCCTGTGTCGTGCGACATAGAACCTGGAACAAGAGCGCATCGGCTCATGTTCGCTAGGGCGCAATAGCGGCCCTCCGGGCCACGCCCAATCAGCAGTTCTTCAGTGCCCTTTTGGGCCGGGGAGGAACAATGGCTACCGACGCAGTCCATGCAGGTCACGAGCACCGGCCCCACGGCTGGGTTCGCTGGGTATATTCTACGAACCACAAGGATATCGGAACCCTCTATCTCATCTTTGCGATCATCGCAGGCATCATAGGGGGCTTTCTCTCGGTGATGATGCGGTGGGAGCTTGCCGAGCCCGGAATCCAGATATTCCACGGCCTTGCCGCGATGGTCTATGGATATCAGGGCGATGCGGCCATCGATGGCGGGAAGGAAATGTATAACTCCTTTACCACCGCCCACGGTCTGATCATGATCTTCTTCATGACGATGCCCGCGCTGATCGGCGGCTTCGGCAATTGGATGATCCCCATCATGATCGGCGCGCCGGATATGGCGTTTCCGCGTATGAACAACATCTCCTTCTGGCTGCTTCCGCCGGCCTTCCTGTTGCTGCTGCTTTCCTTCTTCGTTCCGGGAGCGCCGGGCGGATATGGCGCGGGTACCGGCTGGACCATGTATCCGCCGTTATCGAGTGTCGGCCATCCCGGGCCGGCTGTGGATATGGGCATCCTCGGGCTGCATATTGCCGGCGCCTCGTCCATCCTGGGCGCCATCAATTTCATCACCACCATTTTCAACATGCGCGCACCGGGCATGACGATGCATAAGATGCCGCTCTTCGCCTGGTCGGTGCTCGTGACGGCATTTCTGCTGCTGCTGGCACTTCCGGTGCTGGCGGGGGCCATCACCATGCTGCTGACGGACCGCAATTTCGGCACCACCTTTTTCGTGCCGGCGGGCGGTGGCGATCCGATCCTCTTCCAGCATCTGTTCTGGTTCTTCGGCCATCCCGAAGTCTACATCATGATCCTCCCCGGATTCGGGATCGTCAGCCATGTGATATCCACCTTCTCACGCAAGCCCATATTCGGCTATCTGGGCATGGCCTATGCCATGGTTGCCATCGGGGTGATCGGCTTTGTGGTATGGGCGCATCATATGTTCACGACCGGCTTGACGGTCGACACCCAGCGTTACTTCACGTTTGCGACCATGGTCATCGCCATTCCCACCGGCGTGAAGGTCTTCTCCTGGGTGGCCACGATGTGGGGCGGGACGATCAGCTTCCGCGTGCCGATGCTATGGGCGGTTGCTTTCGTATTCCTGTTCACCATCGGAGGGGTTACCGGCGTGCAACTGGCGAATGCCGGGTTGGACCGGGCCGTGCATGACACCTATTACGTCATCGCACATTTTCACTACGTGCTTTCGCTTGCCGCGGTCTTCGCCATCTTTGCTGCGTGGTACTACTGGTTTCCGAAGATGTCGGGGTATCTCTATTCGCCTTTGATAGCCCGGCTCCATTTCTGGTCCATGTTCATCGGAGTGAACCTGGCATTCTTTCCGCACCATTTCCTTGGCCTTGCGGGCATGCCGCGCCGCTATATCGATTACCCCGATGCCTATGCCGGGTGGAACATGGTCTCCTCCTATGGAGCCTATCTCGCGGCCATCGGAGTGCTGATCTTTCTCTTCGGCATCGCCGAAGCGTTTGCCCGCAAGCGAATTGCCGGCGCCAATCCATGGGGCGAGGGTGCGACCACGCTTGAATGGCAATTGCCATCGCCGCCGCCATTCCACCAGTGGGAGGAGCTCCCGCATATCCGGTAGACAACATCGCCTCGCGCAATCGCGCCGGCCTGCCGATGAGCGAGCAGGGCTATTGGGTTGCATTTTCCTGCCGCCTCGCTAACGAACGGATCATGAATTCAACTCTGCAGCCTTACGAAATCCGGTCATCCATAGCATCCGACCATGATGCGATCGCGAGGGTATGGCATACCAGCGCCTCTTTGCCGGGGGTCGGCCCGGTCATCATGCCGACCCTCGATGAGCTGCGAAAACGGATCGACCTGGAATTTGCTGCGGGTTGGCATGTCACGGTCGCGGCTTGCGCGGACGATATCCTTGGGTTTGTGGCGATCAAGCCACGTGAAGCGGTGCTCGACCAATTGTTCGTAGAGCCTCGATCACTGGGGGCTGGCGTGGGTCGCGCGCTCCTGGCGCACGCGATAACGGCGATGCCAGATGGTTTTACACTGTTCACGCGGGCGACAAACGCAAGGGCTCGCCGCTTTTACGAGAAGGCGGGTTTGATGTCCCTCAAGGAAGATGTGCATCCCCGCAGTGGGGAGCCGATCATCCATTATGGATGGAATATCCGCTGATCGTCGGTAGCCGGCCGATGCCGTCCTCAGGCTGCCGCGCGATAGGCAGCCGGTGTGACCCGGTTGCGCTCGCGGAACGCGCGGATGAAATGCGAAGAATCGCAGAAGCCGGTCGCATTGGCGATCTCGGTCACGGACTGTTCCGTATGGCGCAGCAGGAACTCTGCATATTCGAGCCGCATGATCCTGTAGGCCAGTGTTGGCGCCATGCCGATGGCATTCTGGAAGCGGCGCTCCAGTCCACGCCGGGTTGCGCCCAATCTGCGGGCGACCTCCGAGATCGACAACGGCCCATCCATGTTTTGCTGCATAAGGAGCAGCGCTCTTTTCACCACCGCATCGTCGGTCTTGAGGTCGAGCGGAATGCCGGGCTGCGGTTTCTCCGCCCGCAGCGCATCATCGATGATCATGATGTGCAGGCTTTTTCGGGATTGAGCGCGGCCGACATGCTTCTCGACCAGATAGGCCGCAAGGTGGGCTGAACTCGCGCCGCCGGAGCACGTCAGACGATCACGATCGACGATGAAGATCTGATCCGACACGGGCTTGAGGCCGTCGAACTGTTCCAGGAAATCGGCATGGTGAAACCAGCTCACGCAACAGCGATAGCCATCCATCAGGCCGGCGCGGTGCAGGATGAACGCTCCGGTGCACACCCCCACCAGTGGAACGCCTGCTGCCGCCGCCCGCTGTAGATAGCGCGTATATTCGGGGCTGAGATTGGGGATCTCGTCGATCAGGCCGCCGACAACAACGATATAGTCGAACTTCCTCGGGTCCCCCAGGCGCTCATTCGGCTGCACCAGCACGTCGCAGCTTGATGCGACAGGGTTCATCGTATCGGAAAGCACCGTCCAATCGCAGAGGATCCGCCTGCTGCGGTCACCCTCGTCGGCGGCCAACCGCAGCACGTCGACAAAATTCGCGAAGGCGCACAGCGTGAAGCGGCGTGCAAGGATGAAGCCGACGGATAGCCGCGGCTGCGTTTCCTCGTGCCGCCACAGGCCAATCTGGCTACCGTGCTCCATAGGGTCTCCTGCATTGATGTCGCAAATGTAACATTACGCTGACGCGTCCATTCTGTACAATGACCGCTCATTGCGCAATAGTCGAATTATCCTGACCAGGGCCTGTGCCATGACCCGATTCTCTTTTTTGTCGCTCGTTAGCAACGCCGTTACCGGCAACAGGGCCTGGCAGCCGCAATGGCCCGATGCCGAGCCGAAGGCCGAATATGATGTCGTTATTGTCGGCGCCGGCGGACATGGGCTGGGTACAGCCTATTATCTCGCCCGGGAGCATGGCATCACCAATGTGGCGGTCATCGAGAAGGGGTGGCTCGGCGGCGGGAACACAGGTCGCAACACAACCATCATCCGCTCCAACTATCTCTACGACGAATCGGCTGGCATCTACGAGCACTCCATGAAGCTATGGGAGGGTCTCAGCCAGGAACTCAACTACAATGTCATGTTCTCGCAGCGCGGGGTCATGATGCTGGCCCACAATGTGCACGACGTCCAGAGCTTCAAGCGCCATATTCATGCCAACCGGCTGAACGGCATCGACAATGAGTGGCTGACGCCCGAACAGGCCAAGGAATTCTGCCCTCCGCTCAACATCGCGCCCAATGCCCGCTATCCCGTGATGGGAGCGGCGCTGCAGCGGCGCGGCGGGGTCGCTCGCCACGACGCAGTCGCCTGGGGTTACGCGCGCGGCGCCGCTGCCCGCGGCGTCGACATTGTCCAGAACTGCCCGGTGACCGCGATCCGCCGCGACGCTTCCGGCAGGGTCATGGGCGTCGAGACGGCGAAGGGCTTCATTCGGGCCAGGAAGGTCGGCGTCGTGGCAGCGGGGAACACCTCCGTCGTCATGGATACAGCGGGCGTGCGCCTGCCGCTGGAAAGCTTCCCGCTTCAGGCGCTGGTCTCCGAACCCGTCAAGCCGGTCTTCCCCTGCGTCGTCATGTCGAACACGGTGCACGCCTATATCTCGCAGTCCGACAAGGGCGAGCTCGTCATAGGCTCGGGCACGGACCAATATGTCTCTTACAGCCAGCGCGGCGGGCTACCGCTGATCGAGCACACGGTGGCGGCGATCTGCGAGGTGTTCCCCATCTTCACGCGGATGCGCATGCTGCGCAAATGGGGCGGCATCGTCGATGTCACGCCGGATCGGTCACCGATCATCGGCAAGACGCCGGTGCCCGGCCTCTACGTGAATTGCGGCTGGGGCACGGGCGGCTTCAAGGCCACGCCCGGCTCGGCCCATACCTTCGCCCACACGATCGCGCGCGACGAGCCGCACCCGGTCAACGCGCCGTTCACGCTGGAGCGCTTCACCACGGGCCGGCTCATCGATGAGGCTGCGGCCGCAGCCGTCGCGCATTGAGAGGAGGGACAAATGCTGCTGATCCGCTGCCCCTATTGCGAGGCCGAACGTCCCGAACTGGAATTCACCTATGCGGGCGAAGCCCATATCGCGCGCCCGGCCGAGCCATCGAAGCTGACGGACGAGCAATGGCGTGACTACCTCTTCATTCGCTCGAATCCGCGCGGCATCCATTTTGAGCGCTGGCGCCACCAGCATGGCTGCGCCCGCTTTTTCAACGCCGTGCGAGACACCGTCACCGACAAGTTCGTGATGACCTATAAGGCCGGGCTCCCGCGCCCGAGCCTGAGCGAGCTGGAGAATGCACGGTCATGACCAGCTATCGCATTTCGGGCAGAGGACGTATCGACCGTTCGAAACCGGTGAGCTTCACCTTCAACGGCGCGAGCTATAGCGGCTTTCAGGGCGACACGCTGGCATCGGCGCTGCTTGCCAATGGCGTTCATCTGGTCGGCCGTTCGTTCAAGTATCATCGCCCCCGCGGCATCCTCTCGGCAGGCTCGGAAGAGCCGAACGCGCTCGTCGGCACCCATCGCGGGGCGGGCCGTTTCGAGCCCAACACAAGAGCCACTGTGCTGGAGATATTCGACGGACTGGCGGCCAGCAGCCAGAACCACTGGCCGTCCCTGAAGTGGGATATAGGGGCGGTCAACGACGCGCTCTATATGCTGTTTTCGGCCGGCTTCTACTACAAGACCTTCATGTGGCCGAAGTCCTTCTGGAACAAGGTCTACGAACCCTTTATCCGGAGCGCTGCGGGCCTGGGTGTTTCGCCGAGCGCGCCCGATCCCGACACTTATGCGAGCAGGTTCGCCCATTTCGACGTGCTCGTGGTGGGGGCTGGCCCGGCCGGTCTTGCGGCAGCTCTGGAAGCAGGCCGCAGCGGCGCGAAAGTCATTCTCTGCGACGAGCAGGCGGAACTCGGTGGCTCGCTGCTGTCGGAAACGGACGCTTCGATCGATGGCCGCCCCGGTTGGGAATGGCTGGAGGCGGCGACGAACGAACTGGCAGCATTGGGCAACGTGACGGTGCTGCTGCGCACAACCGCGATCGGCTATTACCATCAAAACTTGCTCGGCCTTTGCCAGCGGCTGACCGATCATCTCGCCAACCCGCCGGAAGGCGCGCCGCGGGAGCGGATGTGGAAGGTGCGCGCCAGGCAAGTTGTGCTTGCCCAAGGCGCGATAGAGAAGCCGCTCGTCTTCGCTGGAAATGATCGGCCGGGGGTGATGCTGGCAGGTGCTGCGCGCAGCTATCTCAACCGCTATGGCGTCAAGGTCGGTCACCGACCGGTCGTGGTCACTTCGCACGACAGCGCGTGGCTGGCGGCGTTCGACCTTGCTCAAGCCGGGGCGAAAGTTGGGGCGATCGTCGATACCAGGCCCGAGATTGGCCGTCATCTGAAGGAGCGGGCCGCCGCCTTAGGCATCGAGGTATTGGCCGGTTGGACCGTGACCGGCACGAGCGGAAGGTTGCGTGTCTCCTCTGTGCGCACCAACCCGGTGAGCCGCAGCGGGGTCGTGGGGCGGGCCCGCGTCATCGCCTGCGATGCGCTGTTGATGAGCGGCGGCTGGACGCCGAGCCTGCATCTGTTCTCGCACACAAAGGGCAAGCTCGACTGGAACGAGGAGCGGCAGATGTTCCTGCCTGGCGAACAGACTGAAGCGTGTCGCTGTGCCGGTGCGGGGAATGGCAATTTCGGCCTTGCGGCAGCCCTTGAAGAAGGAGCCAAAGCCGGTGCGGCGGCTGCCGCCGATGCCGGCTTCAAGACCGAGGCGCGGAGCTATGCCGTCGAGGGCGAGATCGCCCTTGCCGGTGTTAGCCATCGCGAGCTCCCGACCGACCGTAACACGTCCAGGGCCAAGGCATTCGTCGACTTCCAGAACGACGTTACGGCAAAGGACATCAGGCTCGCGGTGCGCGAGGGCTTCAAATCCATCGAGCATATCAAACGCTATACCACAACCGGCATGGCGACCGATCAGGGCAAGACTTCCAACATAAACGGGCTTGCCATCGCATCGGACGCCGTCGGCAAGGCGGCACCTTCGGTGGGACTCACCACGTTCCGTCCGCCGTACACGCCGACCAGCTTTGGCGCTTTCACCGGCTATAATCGCGGTGCACTGTTCGATGTGACGCGCAAGACGCCCATCGATGCGTGGGCGGAAGAGAATGGGGCGGTGTTCGAGCCGGTGTCACTGTGGCGGCGCGCCTGGTATTTTCCGCGGAACGGGGAAGACATGCGTGCCGCCGTGGCGCGGGAATGCAATGCTGTCCGTGAGTCGCTCGGCATGTTCGACGCCTCGACCTTGGGCAAGATCGAGATCGTCGGTCCGGATGCGGCAGAGTTTCTCAACCGCATGTATACCAATCCCTGGAGCAAGCTTGCGCCTGGGCGCTGCCGCTATGGCGTGCTGCTCGGCGAGGACGGCTTTATCCGCGATGATGGCGTTATTGGCCGCCTGACGAGCGACCGCTTCCACGTCACCACCACCACCGGCGGCGCTGCACGCGTGCTCGCCATGATGGAGGACTATCTGCAGACCGAATGGCCCGACTTGAAGGTGTGGCTCACCTCCACCACCGAACAATGGGCGGTGATCGCGCTCAACGGGCCGAATGCCCGCAAGCTGCTGGAGCCACTCATCGAAGGCATCGATCTCTCCGAAGAGGCCTTCCCCCATATGTCGGTGGCCGAGGGTCGCATCTGCGGGGTGCCCACGCGACTTTTCCGCATGAGCTTCACCGGCGAGCGCGGCTATGAGGTCAATGTGCCGGCGCGTTACGGCCGCGCCGTCTGGGAAAAGATCTACGAGGCAGGACAGCAATACGGCATCACCCCCTACGGCACCGAGACAATGCACGTGCTGCGGGCCGAGAAGGGCTATATCATCGTCGGCCAGGACACGGACGGCACGCTCACGCCCGACGATGCCGGTCTCGGCTGGGCCATCGGCAAGAACAAGCCGGATTTCGTCGGCAAGCGTTCGCTCTCGCGGCCGGACATGCTGAAGGGCAATCGCAAGCAGCTCGTCGGTCTCCTGACGGCGGATCCGAACACCGTACTGGAGGAGGGGGCGCAGATCGTGCTCGATCCGAACCAGTCGGTGCCGATGAGGATGGTCGGCCATGTCACCTCCTCTTACTGGAGCGCCACGCTTGGCCGTTCCATTGCGCTGGCCGTGATCGAAGGTGGCCGAGCGCGCCAGGGGGAGACGGTTCACATTCCCATGCCCGGCCGGATGCATGCCGCAAACATTGTCGGCACCGTGTTCTATGATCCCGAAAACAAGTGTCTAAGTGCCTTAGGATGACGATCATGCTGCACCAACATCATCCGCTGGTCGGCCGCGAGATAGCCGTCAACACGGCCGTGCCGCTCGTCATCCGCCCGGCTGCCGACACAGCGCGCTTCAGTCTTCGGATCGATCCGGCGGAGCTGGCGAAGGCATCGGAGGTGTTTGGCTTGCAACTGCCAGCGAAGATCGGGGGCCTCTCCCGGTCGGCGGAAAAGCGCGCCGTGTGCCTCGGCCCGGACGAATGGTATCTAACCGCTCCCTTGACCGAGCAGGCGGCAGTGGAAGGGGCCTTCGCCGAGCTGTATGCGGAGGTCATTCACAGCCTTGTCGATGTCGGACACCGTGAGGTGGGCATCGAGATCGAAGGTTCGGATTCGGTTCTGGCGCTACAATCGGCGGTTCCATTCGATGTCGGTGCGATGCCGGTCGGCAGCGGTTGCCGAACGATTTTCGACAGGGCTCAGATCATATTGCTGCGCGAGACGCAGCACCGCTTCCATATCGAGGTCTGGCGCTCTTTCGCCGATCATGTCTGGGGCATTCTGCAGGCTGCCGGCCGCGAGATCGAACTCGGTATATAGCGGGTGCCGCTGGAAGAGCGTCAGGAGGCTGAGGCGCTACAATTCTCCTCTGGTAGCACACCGATCCCGGTCTGCATCAGCTCGTGACGAGCGATGCGGCCGCGCCGGCGAGGCTGTCGGCGCCGGCGGTGACCTGGAGCTTCAGGCCTGCCGTCTCCGTAAGCAGGTTTTCCGCATAGAAACGGCAGAGGCCGATGCGTTCGGCAGACATATCGGCGCGGGCCGCACGAGCCAGGTGAACTCCGCCCGCCACAAGCCCGAACAGACGCAGATAGGGTGTGGCGCCGGCAAGAGCCGCCTCGTTTTGTTCCTTGTCCAGGAGCGCGAGAAGATGGGCCGTGGCCTCGGAGAGGTCGTTGATGGCCTCACCAAGTCTCCGCGCCGCCGCGCCGAAACCGGCTTCGTTCAGGAGGCCCAGATCGCGCCGCGTCTCGCGGAGCTCCTCCAGATAGCCGCGGACATGCTCTCCGCCCGAGAGCGGCAGCTTGCGTGTGACGAGATCGATCGCCTGAATCCCGTTCGTACCCTCATAGATCGGCGCAATGCGGGCATCGCGAAGCAGCGCCGCCGCGCCCGTTTCCTCGATATAGCCCATGCCGCCATGCACCTGTACGCCGATCGAAGCCACCTGCACCCCGATATCGGTGCAAAAGGCCTTGGCCACCGGCGTCAGCAGATTGGCGCGCTCCTGCCAGTAGCGGGCCTCGCCACCTTCCGCGTTGCGCGCCCGGTCGATCGCATGCGCACAGGAATAGGCGATGGCCCTGGCAGCCCGGGTTAGCGCTTTCATCGTCGCGAGGTCCCGCTGCACATCGGGATGATGGACTATCGGCGCCATTCCTTCGCCTGAGTAGCCCGACGCTTTGCCCTGTCTGCGCTCCTTCGCATAGGCCAACGCCTTTTGGAAGGCGGCTTCCGCCACCGAGACCCCTTGGATTCCGACCGCCAGCCGGGCGTTGTTCATCATGGTGAACATGCAGGCGAGCCCGCGGTTTTCCTCGCCGACCAGCCAACCGATCGCCCCCGGCTCCATCCCCTCCGCAAAGCCGTCGCCATAGATCATTGTGCATGTCGGTGAGGCGTGGATACCGAGCTTGTGCTCTATGCTCGCGCAGAAAACATCATTGCGGGGTCCGAGCGAGCCGTCCTCGTTGACGAGGAATTTGGGCACCAGGAAAAGCGAGATGCCCTTGGTTCCCGCCGGCGCGTCCGGCAGCCTCGCCAGGACGAGGTGCACGATATTGTCAGTGAGATTATGTTCGCCGTAGGTGATGAAGATCTTCTGGCCGAAAATGCGATAGGTACCCTCGCCGGCAGGTTCGGCCCGCGTCTTCAGCGCGCTGAGGTCGGAGCCAGCCTGAGGCTCCGTCAAATTCATCGTGCCCATCCATTCGCCGGACACGAGCTTTCCGAGATATGTCCGTTTGAGATCGTCGGAGGCATGTTTGTCCAGCGCTTCGACAGCGCCCATGGTCAGAGTGGGGCCGATGCCGAAGGCCATCGAGGCGGAGTTCCACATTTCGAGCGTGGCCACGCTGAGCATGGTGGGAAGGGCTTGCCCGCCGAAGTCCTCCGGCCCGGAGAGTGCGTTCCAGCCGCCCTCGATCCAGCGCCGGTAGAGGGGCTTCCAGCCGGGCGGCATGGTTACGGCTGCATCCCGGAGCATCGCGCCTTCCTCGTCGCCGACCCGGCGCAGCGGTGCGACCTCTTCCGTGGCGAAACGGCCGGCCTCGGCGAGAATGGCGTCGACAAGGTCCTCGGAAAGGTCGCCAAACTGGCCGGCGTCCAAGGCTGGACCCAGTCCTGCGACGTGCTTCAGCGCGAAGGCGATCTCCTCTACGGGTGCGCGATACATTGGTTCCACTCCCTCGCTCCGGTTTAGCGCTGAACTTAGCAAGCTTCAAAGTGGGTTCATATGCTTTTAAAGTCAGTGCGATCCCTAGGATTGGTGGGAACGGATCGTCCTGCAGGAGGTTGGAAGCGCGCGCCTCCTCAACCTGCATGAAACAACAACCCCATGCCTTGCTCAAATATTGCCGAAGATGCAGCCGATCGTGCGCCGTCGATCTACGGCTTTGAAGCTTGTATATCGGTCGTGAAACCTCGGCACGCCAAGCGATGCCGCAACCAGTGATGAGGCGACATCGTTGGTTGGCGGGTTTGGCGGTAGCGGCTGCCGCAGCTGCCGTCGTAAATGTCCGCAGCCGTAAAGCCGAGCGAGAAAACCCGCCCATCGGCAGGTTCGTCGAGGTGTGCGGGGGCAGGCTCCATTATATCGAGCTTGGGCACGGGGCGCCGCTCGTCGTTTTGCACGGCAATTCTTCTCTGAGCATCGACTTTCTGCTCAGCGGCGTTGTGCCTATTGTGGCCTCGCGATATCGCGTGATCGTGTTCGATCGCCCGGGCTATGGCTACAGTGATCCACTCCCTGGCGATTGCTGCCGCCCTGAGGCGCAAGCGCGCCTGATCCATTCGGCCCTTCGTCGCATGGGCGTGCAGGAAGCAATCGTGCTCGGCCATTCCTGGGGAGCGCTGGTTGCAATCGCGTTGGCGCTTGAGTCTCCGCAGGCCGTGCGTGGGCTGATCCTGGAAAGCGGTTTCCTTTATCCCCAGCCGCGGATCGGCATGGCTGTGCTATCGCAAGCTGCGAGACCTGTGATCGGCGGTCTGGCAAGACAAACCTTTCTGCCGCTCACGGCCCGGGCTGTCTGGCCGCTGATCATGAGACTGCTTTTCGGCCCGGCTCCCGTCCCGAAACATTTCCGGCGTTTTCCGCCATGGATGGTGCTTCGGCCATCACAGATCCGGACAAGTGCGATTGAACTCGGTCTAGCAGGCTCAGCGACAAGGCGGCTCAGCCGTCGCTATCGCGAACTGCGCCTGCCGGTTGCGATCCTCGCCGGGCGCGGAGACCGCATTGTCGATCCGAAAAAGCATTCCGGCAGGCTGCACGCGGAGCTGCGGCGCTCCACGTTCCGAGTGTTGGACGGCGTCGGCCACATGGTCCATCACTCGAACCCGAAGGCAGTGGCCGACGCCGTGGACGAGGTAAATCGCCTTGGTCGCCTACCTCCACAGTCAGCGGACGAACCCGGGGCGGGTGCAGGTCCGCTGACAGGCTAGGGACTTGGCTGATCACGCAACCTTCGCGAGGGTCACCTCGGGTTCCTGCAGCCGGCATTTGGCGATTCCGTACCGCCAGCGATGGTTCGTGAGAACGCGACGGCTTTGATAGAACAGCGTCAGTTCCCCGTCATGTATGAGGACTGTGGAGTGCCCGTTTTCACCGGGTTCGCCGGGATCCAGCACCGGCCCTACCGACCGGTACGGACCCTCGACATGATCCGCTACTGCGAAGAAGACGCGCTGGCGTGTGCCGCGGGGGCCGTCCGGCAGAAAGCAGGTTGCGTTTAGCAGCACCCGCCCATCGGGCAGCTCGACGAGCTGTGCGCCCTCAATGCCCCACTCGTAATCGGGATGATCTCGCGGGTTGTGATGCGGAAGATCGTTGTGATCCAGGATCTTGCCCATGCGTTCCCAAGGCCCGAACCAGCTGTCCGACTTGCTGCGCGCGAGATAGACGTCTGGCTGCGGAACCTTCGAAAACGGAGGCATCGCCGAATAGACGATGTAGCGCTTGCCGGCGATGAGAGCCGGATGCGGATCGTAGATGCCATCCTCATCCGTTCCCGGCAGGGCCGAAAAGGCGGGCTGAAGCACGACCCAATGGAAACCATCGTTCGACACGGCGTGCTCGCACCGCCCGCCGGATTTCATGAATTCCGTCTGGATGAACATGTGGAACACGCCATCTTCGAAGATGACGCCCGGAGCGGCGACGCCTGATCCTTGGACAGGCAGCACGATCGGCTGGTGCTCTGTCCAAGGGCCGTAGAGATCTGGAGAGGTCGCGTGGAGAATGCTCCACGTTTCACTCCTGACCGTCCCGCTTGAGCCGTACATGTGCCAAAGCTTGCCGTCAAAGACAGGACAGGGGTCCTTCAGATCGTCGACAGCCTTCGGATCGAAGAGCGGAAATATGTTCGTTTCGAATTGGACTTTCATGACCTTTAACCCCGACGGCTTAGCCGTCCCCGTGCGGCTCTGCGGCCGCGTTGTCTTTGTCATTTCAGAGTTGCACTGCCCACTCAACCCCTAAATGTAGGCAGGCGCGCATCCACATGGAATTCCGTTACCCGTGTTTCCGGTCGGCAACAGCTGTCGCAGGCCGGTGCCCGTCTTTTCAGGCGATATCCAACAGAGTGGAACAACCATCAGTTTGGCGGGTTTGGCGAAAGCGTCCGGCTTCTGTCAGAGAGATTTCAACTGTTCGGACGGATCTAACGGTAGGAATTCTCCATGAAAGCGTTTGCAAGAGTCGAAAGACAGAAGCCACTTAACAACAAGAACACCATAATCTGCTTTTCTCATCTGCGTTGGAATTTCGTATTTCAGAGACCTCAGCATATTTTGACAAGGGCTGCTCTTGGCAGTCGGGTTTTGTTCTTTGAAGAACCTTTGGAAGAGCAGGTTTCCCGTCCCGTTCTGAAATCGGAACGGGCGTCGGGCGGAGTTGAAATCCGAACCCCAGTCTTCCCGCGAGGCTTTGACGAGCAAGCCAAGTCCGCCGTTCAGAAGCGGTTCGTGGACGAAATTGTCGCAACCTCCGCCGCACCCCTCATCGCCTGGTTCTACACCCCTATGGCGTTGCAATTCGCGTCGCACATTGCTGGCGATCTGTGCGTCTACGACTGCATGGACGAATTATCGGCGTTCAAAAACGCTCCAGCCGAACTCGTCAGGCTGGAACGGGAACTCTTCGCCCGTGCCGATCTCGTCTTCACGGGCGGCATGAGCCTCTATGAGGCAAAGCGCGCGCACCATCCGTCAGTCCATCCGTTCCCGAGCAGCATCGACGTGCGCCACTTCGGAAAGGCTCGCGGACCGATTGCCGATCCAGCCGATCAGGCCGACATCCCGCATCCAAGGGTGGGCTTCTTCGGCGTCATAGACGAGCGCCTCGACGTGGAACTCGTCCGGCATGCTGCGGCGTCCATGCCCGACATTCACTTTGTGATGCTCGGGCCCGTTGTCAAGATCGATCCAGCGACACTTCCGGAAGCGCCTAATCTTCATTGGCTGGGCGGCAAACAATATGCCGATCTGCCCGCCTATCTCGCGCATTGGGACGCGGGCTGGATGCCCTTCGCACTTAATGAATCCACCCGCTATATCAGCCCGACCAAAACGCCGGAGTTCCTTGCGGCAGGGCTCCCAGTCGTTTCGACCGCGATCGTGGATGTGGTTCGGACCTATGGCGCTCAGGGCTTGGTGGACATTGCAGACGCAAGCGATGTCGCAGACAAACTTCGTTCGGCGCTCAACACCCCACGTGAGGCTTGGTTGGGTAAGGCAGACGCTTTTCTGGCGAAGACGTCCTGGGATAGTACCTGGGAAGCCATGGCAGGGCATATCAGCGCAGCCCTTGCGATGAAGAACTCCCTCCCCCTGAAAAAGGGGGCCTGAGATGTTCGACTGGCTCGTCGTCGGAGCGGGATTTGCGGGCAGCGTGCTCGCAGAGCGCATTGCGTCGCAAAGGGGTGAAAGTGTTCTGATCATCGATCGTCGGCCCCATATCGGCGGGAACGCCTATGATTGCTATGACGACGCCGGCATCCTGATCCATCAGTATGGCCCGCACATCTTCCACACCAATGCCCAATCCATCGTAGACTACCTGTCTCAGTTTACGGATTGGAGGTTCTACGAGCATCGGGTGCTGGCTCGTGTGGATGGGATGCTCGTGCCCATTCCCATCAATCTGGACACGATCAACCGGTTATACGGGCTCGATCTGACTTCCGACCAGTTGGAGGAATTTTTCGCCGCACGCAGGGAAAAGGTCGAGGAGGTGCGCTCCGCGGAGGATGTGGTGGTTTCCACCGTAGGCCGCGAGCTCTACGAGAAATTCTTCCGCGGCTACACCCGAAAGCAATGGGGGGTCGATCCGTCCCAGTTGAGCAAATCGGTTACGGCTCGCGTGCCCACGCGCACCAATCGGGATGATCGCTACTTCGGCGATAGTTTCCAGCATATGCCTGCCGGTGGATACACGCGCATGTTCCAGCGCATGCTGTCCCATCCCCGGATCAAGATGATGCTTCAGGCGGATTTCCGGGAGATCAAGCGACAGATCCCGTTCAGGAGACTGATCTATACCGGCCCGATCGACGAGTTCTTCGACTTCAGATTGGGGCGGCTGCCTTATCGCTCGCTGCGGTTCGAGCACGTCACCCTGGATCAGGAACAGTTCCAGCCTGTCGCGGTGGTGAATTATCCCCAGACCGAAGCCTACACCCGCATTACAGAATACAAGCATCTGACCGGCCAGAACCACCCACAGACCAGCCTGACCTATGAATATCCGACGGATGTCGGCGATCCCTATTATCCGGTCCCAAGAGGAGAGAACGAAGCGCTCTATAAACGCTATGAAGCCTTGGCGGCTCAGCAGCCGGATGTGTGGTTCGTCGGCCGCCTGGCGACATACCGTTACTATAATATGGATCAGGTGGTGGGCCAGGCACTCGCCACTTTCGCCAGGATCCACAAGTCGGTTCCGGCCTCCAGTGGAGGGGTCGCTTCGCGGCAAGCTGCCGAGTGAGATATCCGCTCGAGATTTGGGGCGGGCTCGAATGCAGCGTCGTCCGGGTTGGAAACACGGTTCGCAACCAGCTCCGCGAAACCGGCTACACCATACGCCGGGATGATCTCCAGCTGATTGCTTCAACGGGCATCAAAGCCCTGCGCTATCCGGTGCTTTGGGAGGAGATCGAGGCCGTCCAGGGACAGCGCAACTGGGAACGATCCGATGCCGACCTCCGCATTCTGCGGGATGCGGGCATCAGACCCATCGCGGGTCTCGTGCATCACGGATCGGGGCCTCTTTGGACCGACCTGCTAGATCCCGGTTTTCCGCACCATCTGGCGCTGCACGCGCGTGCCGTCGCCGAACGGTATCCGTGGATCGAGATGTTCACTCCGATCAACGAGCCCCTCACGACAGCTCGCATCAGCGGGCTCTATGGTCTGTGGCATCCACACAGTTCCGACGAGGCCACGTTTCTGCAGTTGGTCGTCGCGCAATGCAAAGCCGTTGCCGCAGCCATGCGGGCCGTCAGGGCTCTCAATCCGGCGGCCAAGCTGGTGCAGACCGAAGATCTGGGCCGCGTCTTCGCCACGCCGAAGCTATCCTACCAGGCGGAGTTCGAAAATGAACGGCGCTGGCTTGCTATGGATCTGCTGGCTGGCCGCGTTGACCGGGGTCACCCGTTTTTCCAAAGATTGCTCGATCATGGGATTGAGCCGAGCGACCTCGTTGGTCTTCGGGACGAGCCGTGCCCAGCGGATATAATCGGCCTCGACTATTACCTCACCAGCGACCGGTTCCTAGACGAAAGACTGGAGCTCTACCCTGGGGAGCCTCCGGGCGGAAACGGCAGGGACGTGTATGTCGACGTTGCCGCGGTTCGAGCCCATGTGCCGGAACAAATGCTCGGCGTTCTTCCCCGCATCATGGAGATTTGGGACCGATACGAGTTGCCCATATCCATTACCGAACAGCACAATGGCTGCACGCGCGACGAGCAGCTTCGCTGGCTCATTGAGGGGTGGCGCGCTGCCGAAACGGCCCGGAGGCTGGGCGCCGACGTTCGGTCGGTGACCTGCTGGTCGATGCTGGGCGCCCTCGACTGGAACTCGATGCTGGTCCGGCAGGAAGGGTATTATGAGCCGGGTGCCTTCGACATCCGATATTCTCCACCAAGGCCCACCGTGCTCGCCACCGCGATCTCACGGTTGAGCCGTGAGGGTGATTTCGACCATCCGGTGCTCGACGCGCCGGGCTGGTGGCGCCGTGACATCTCGCCTGCCGAGGGGCGACGCTCCATTTTTCTCACCGGGTTCGGCCGGATGGCTTCAGTCATCGGCGAATGCTGCGCGCTGCGCCGGCTCCGCGTCTTGGCAATCGGATCCCACGAGGTGCTCGAACATAAATGGGGAGATGCCGGCGCCTGGGCCCTCATTCGGGTGGACGAGCCGGCCCACTCCTCAGGCAAAGCCGTACGTCTGCATGCGGAATACGCCACTGGAGGCATGCTCACGCTCAACGTACCGGCTGACGTTGAATGGCGGCCGGCAGCCAATTCCTTCCTCGACCTGCTTGTCGATCAGGCTACGGGCGATCTACATCTGGCGAGTGCGGGTGATCACAACCAGTATGTTCTGGAAACCGGGGCGCGGGCAGGTGGCGCCAGACCGTAGATCGGCGGCTCGCTGTTGATGCCCTACGGCGGCAGGCATGACCCATCAATTTACGCGGCGGAGGAATTCCTGCCCGAAGGACAAGGCGACGGCGAAAAGGATCAGTATCGTCACGAGCACGAAGACGAGATGCGGCTGGTTGTTGTCCAGCAATGCCCCGAAGAGGATGGGCCCGACCACCCCGCCGGCATTGAAGCCGGTCGAAACGATGGCGAACACCCGGCCCTCGGCATTTATCGGCGCCGCTGCACGCACAAGCATGTCGCGCGAGGGGGCGATGATGCCGAAGAGGAAGCCTGCGACCACCATGATGGCGCAGATGACTGCACCTGGAAAGGACGTGCCGGCCAAGAGAGCGGTCAGGAGCGCGGTGATGAACAGCGCGCCGCTGGCGATATAGCCGTGGCGGGCGGTACGGTCCGCCAGGATGCCGCCAGCCAAAACTCCGAACGCGCTTGCAAAGAGAAAACCCGTCAGCGCCCAATTTCCTGTGCCGATGTCGAGATCGTAGCCCATGGTGAAGGCTGTCACCGAGAAATTGTGGATGCCGACATTGCTCAACGAAAGAAGCAGGAAGAGCACCGTCATCAAGCCTACAGCCGGGTTGAAGACACTGCGCGCCGCCTTCAGCGAGGGGGAGGGGCCGTGTCCGCGCGGAGCGCGTTCAGCGCAGTCCGTCACTGCGCCCGGACCGAAGGAAAGAAAGAGCGCGACGGCGGCACCGAGGACGCCGGAGGCGAGAAAGGCAAACTCGATGCCTGCCGCCACCACGATCCAGTAGAGGATGCCGGGAGCGACGGCCGTGCCAAGGAAGCCCACAAAGGTGAAGATCGAGAAGGCGCGGCCGACTTTGCTTCCGTCCACATGCCCGGCGATCAGCGAATAGCCCGCGGGATGGTAGACGCCATTGGCAAGACCCGCAGCCGCCATCGCAGCGAGGAGCCATCCATAGGTGTGAAACCAGCTAAGCGAGGCGAAGCTCAAGCTGCCGAGCAGAAGCCCGGCGATGAGCATGGGCCTTGCGCCGAACCTGTCCGTCATGAACCCGATCGGAATGTGGACCACGAGGGAGACCAGGCTGAAAACCGTGATGGACAGGCCGATCTCGACAAAGCTCAATCCAAAGCGATCCGGAAGGAAGGGGATCAGCACGGGCACTGTCATGATGTGGAAATGGCTTACCGCATGAGCCGCCGAAGCCTGCGTGAGCACCATTCCGAAACCCGGCTTGCGCTTCGGCTTCTCAGCCGCCAGCGTTGTCATCTCTTCCTCCTTCTGGCGCAAGGCCGGTATTTGTCCTCTTTGTGCGCCGCAAGCTCTACTCAGTCTGCCGCAATGCGCAGAGCACCAGGGCCATTGCGGCGAGCCCCATGGCGCCCCCGATCGCTGCAACTCCGCCCGCCGTTTGCCAATGGCTGAAGACAAGCGAGGCGAGCGCTGCTCCAAGGGCTTGGCCCGTCAGGCGGCACGTGGCCAGGAGGGCGCCGCCGGCGCTCGTGCGCGAGATCGGCGTGTTGAGGATCATTGCGCGGTTGTTGGGTGTGCTGAAGAGGCCGAAGCCCGCGCCGCAGACGAACATGCGCCAGGCGACGTCCCCGGCTGAGGCTTCCCTGGGCAGCCAGTAAAGCAGTGTGAGGCCGGTTAGGAGAACCACGATGGCGCCTGTGCAAAGGAGCCGGGGCGAATGGGTGTCGGCGAGGCGGCCGGCCGCGATCGCCGCGAGCGCGACGCCGACGGGCCACGGAGTGATCAGAAAGCCCACCATGGCGGGCGAAAGACCGGTGATAGTGGACAGGTGGAAGGGCAGCGACACCAGCGTCAAGCCTTGCGCGGCGAAGACGCTGAGATTTGCCCCGAGCGAAAGGGCTACCGCCTTTATTGCCAGCAGGTCGACCGGGAGGAGCGGGTTCGCCATGCCCGACTGGCGACGTGCGAGCGCGGCGAAGAACACGACGGAGACCCCGAAGCCTGCGGTCGTGAGCGACAGGCTCGCTCCTTCGCGCATCTGGCCGAGCGTGAGCAGAAGTGAGCTCATGGCAAGAGCAAGAATGCCGCCCGAGATGAAATCGAGGCGCATTTCAGTGCGCGCGAATCTCGGCAGTGCCGCAAGCCCTATCGCAAGAGAGAAAACCGCCACCGGTGCGCTCACCAGAAACACGCCGCGCCAATCCGTGAACAAAAGAATGAGTGCGCCCACGCTTGGACCGGCGGCCATGGAAAGACCGACGGCGGAAGAGTTCACGCCGGCGGCCCGGCCGAAAAGGGCGCGAGGATAGCTCAAGCGTGTGAGCGCCATGGAAATGCTGTGCACGGCCGCAGCACCTATGCCCTGGAGAACACGGCCGGCGATCAGCATGGCAAACGACGAGGAGAAGGCGCAGAAAAGGGAGGCCGCGGCAAAAACGGCAAGACCTCCGCAATAGATTTTCCAATGACCGAGCCGCTCGCTTACCGCCGCCGCCTGCAGCAGCAGGCAGGCCATTGTCAGCTGATAAGTCGTCATCACCCAGATCGCTTGAGAAGGTTCGACCGAATAGCTCTCCGCGATGAGCGGCAGCATGACCACCACCATAGAGGCATCGAGGATGGTGACCATCAAGCTTGTGGCGATGCAGAGCGTCGCCCAATAGCGTCTCGGGACGGGAAGATAGGTTTCGGCTTCCGCCATTGCGGGCGCGGCGCCGATGGGCTCGACGGCGAGGGTTGGCGTATCGGGCTCTTGCGCTTGGCTCATCGGGTCAGAGGCGCAACACGTCGCCTGGAACGAGAAGATGCGAGAGACGGCGGATGTCGGGAAGGCTTTCCAATGCGCCGATGAAGTCTATGATGTCATCCGTTGCGAGCCGACCGAGAATGGGCTCCACCAGCGAGCGAGCCTTTGCTTCCACCTCTTCCGAGGAAAGCGGATTTTCCGCATGCCCCTTTGCAAAACGGACTTGCCGTTCACCACGCCTGCCGTCCTTGAGCACCAGTTCGACGGCGGCATAGTCGGTAGGGCCCAAGACCCTGTCCGGGACGATGCGGGTGATCGACATCAGCCGCAAAACCTCCGGGTTGTTCGTCTGCAGCGGCTCGAACTGATCGAGGTCGAGCTTCCCACGCAGGGCAGCGACGGCGAGGCAATATTGCATGCTGAACTGCGCATCGAGAAGATTGCCCACGTGCATCCGGTCGAACTGGAGAACGGTCTGCTGGTTTCCGTGGACGATGATCTCAGCGATCTCTTCCTGGGATGCGGAGAAAGCCTCCATCAGAAGGAAAAGACTGTCGACCGGCGCATGGATGGTGCGGCAGCAGGCATAAGGCTTTATGCCTGAGCGCAGGATGCGAAAAGATTGGCCCAGTTCGGCAACCGCCAAATCCGGTTCGGAGATCATCGGCGCATAGGTGGAGAAGAAACCGCCCCACGGCGCGTCGAGAACGTGATGCGGACCCGTCATGCCCGCCTGGGCGAGGTAAGCTGCGCACACGCCCGTTTCGGCGGCCTTGCCCGGGTGGAAACGCTTCGTCATCGCGCCGTCGGCCAGAAAGGCCCAGGTGCCCCCGGTGAAGGTCCCGGCGATGCCCAGGGCGGAAGCGAAAAGATCAGCGTCGAAGCCGAGAAGTTTCGCGACGCCGGCCGCCGCACCAAAACTGCCGCATGTGCCGCTCGAATGCCAGCCGAGATCGTTATGGCGGCGATAGCCACCGGCACCTTCCAGCACCCTCGCCGCGATGTCGTAGCCCGCCACCACAGAAACGAGCACATCGCGGCCTGAGGCTCCAGTCTGCTCGGCCGCGGCGAACACGGAAGGGATGACCACGGCGCCGGAATGGCCGCAGCCACCGAAATCGTCGAGTTCCAACGCATGCGCGGCGGTGGCGTTGACGAGCGCGGCGCGATCGGCCGGCAACATGCCGTCGCGGCCCCAGAGCCGAGCCGGACCTTGCATCCTTTCGCCGGTTGCTTCCAGCGCGCGCAGGATCGCTTCGACGGCTTCCGTCCGCGCGCCGACGACACAGCAGGCCAGCGTATCCAGAATGAAGCGCTTGGCCGCCGCCAAAACCTCGTCCGGCAGGCTGTCTGCGCTCACGCCGCTCCAGAAGCCTGCGAGTTGCTCGCTGATCGTTGGCCGAGCCGCCTGGCTGGGCGCTCCCACAGCGTCCTTGCCCGACTCCATGGCTAATGTACCTGGCGCCCGATCAGGGCCAGCGTGCGCGCCATTTCGTTGGTCTGGATCATCACTGCCTCGTCTCCGCCGAGCCCCGGCTTGGAAAGCATGAAGTTGGGCTGTGTGGCCAGCGCTATATTGGTGGTGATGCGGGCGGACTTGTCCGTCTCATTGGCGGTGCCCCCGAGGCAACAGCCCATGCCGTTTCTCCGGCAAGCGAGTACGGCTTCGATGGAGTTGTTGATGCCGCCGAGATCCGGTGTCTTGATCTGCACGAAATCGGAGGCGCCTTGCGCAGCGAAGCGCTTGATGTCTTCAAGCGTGTTACACCATTCGTCGGCAATGATGCCGATGTCTATGCCTTTGCGCTTCAGAAGCTTGCGAATGGTGATGAAGGTCTCGATCTGCGCGTCCTGCGTCTTGGCGATGACCGGCGTTTCTATGAGGACCTTGTAGGGAGAGGCGGCTTCGGCCACCGTGCCGAGATAGTCCGTCAGGCGCTCGAGGTCGCTGCCGAAGAGTTCACCGAGCGTGCCATATAGGTCGAGATGAATGCGCGGATTGTAATCCGGGTCGCGGATTTCAGTGATGCGCCTGGAAAGATGCCCCGCATATTCGACGAGCTTTTCGCCGGAAAGGCCGATGTCACGCTCTACAAGCTGAAAGGAGGCGTGTGGCAGAAGCGCGATGCGTTTCAGCACCATGCGATCGAGTTGGCCGGGATCCTCCTTGTGAATGGATGCGAGGATGGGAATCGGGCTCGTCGAGACTTCGCAGCCATATTCGCTGGCAATCACCTCCGCCATGGTGATGCGACGGGCAACCGCCACGCCGTCGAGAATCGCCTGCGTAATGCCATAGCGGATCGCGGTGTGGAGAGGCTTTCCGTCCCGCTTCATCGAATCGACGGCCTCGGCGAGCGGGCGAAAGGCGGAAAGCTCTTTGCCCACCAGGAAATCACGCATCTCGTTGCGGAGAAAATCGATATGATCTTCTTCGCGGAAGAGGGGATCTCGGCCGGCAAAGCCAGTCAGGATCACATCCGCGCAATCGCCGAAAGCGACCGAACCGTCCTCGAGCACCAGCATGACGGAGATGATGATGCCGGGCTGCATCACGCGCTTGAAGCCCGGCAGCACCGGTTCGCCGTCATAGATCGATCCGTTCGGTTTGGCGCCAGCCTTGATGGCTGCAAGGTCCTTGTTCATGAAGCCTGACCGCCCAACCGCGTATACGACGTCTTGAATTTTCATGATCTCTCCGTCCGGCGATGGATATCCGCCCGGTTCGCGGGCGTGCCGTCCCCGCTCCAGCCAATCGCGAAGCCTCGGCCGGATCCGAGGTTGACACAAGATATTAAAAATAGGAAGTCAGGAAGTTAGTAATTTGTGGGCGGCGATCGCCGCACGCTTCCAAGCTGGAGAGAGCCATGGTCAGCACCGCGGAACGTTTCCTGCAACGGCTCGGCAGGCGCGGTGTACCTTATCTCTTCGGCAATGCAGGCACTGACGCGGCACCGCTGATCGAGGCTTATGCGAAATGCGAGAGGGGCGGCGCGAACGTGCCCCAGCCACTAATCGCGACGCATGAGAACCTCGCTGTTTCGATGGCCCATGGCTATGCCATGGTGTCCGGCAAATTGCCCGCTGTCTTCGTGCATGTGAGCGTCGGCACGGCGAACGCGGCCTGCGCAATTATGAATGCGGCCCGCGAGAACATCCCCATTCTTTTTACTGCCGGGCGCACGCCTCTTTACGAGGACGATACGACCGGCTCGCGCGATTCCTATATCCACTGGGGCCAGGAGATGTTCGACCAGGCCTCGTTGGTGCGCGAGTTCGTCAAGTGGGATTACGAGCTGCGCGGCGGCAATCAGGTGGATACCGTGGTCGACCGCGCCGCGAGCATCGCCATGTCCGAACCCCAAGGGCCTGTCTACCTGACCCTGCCGCGCGAAGTGCTGGCCGAGCCTTATAGCGGCAAAGAGGAGGCGCCCCCGCCGCTTGTCGCGGCTCTTCCGCCGCAACCTCATCCGCAAGGCGTTGCGGAAGCGGCAAACATATTGGCCGGGGCGGAGCGGCCGCTGATCGTGGCGGGCAATTGCGGACGCGACCTCGAAGCTTTCGGCAAGCTTGCCGCCTTTGCCGAGCGTTTCGCGATCCCCGTGGTGCAGCACAGGTCGCGCTATCTGCCGCTCCCCTCCGACCATTCCATGCATCTTGGATTCGATCCTGGTCCATTGGTGTGCGAGGCGGATGCGATCCTCGTTCTGGAGGCCGACGTCCCTTGGGTTCCGAAACGCTCGCCGCTCAAGCCTGGGTGCAAGGCCATCCATGTAGGCCACGACCCGCTTTTCGGGCGCATCCCGATCCGCGGCTTTCAATGTGACCTGGCTCTTACGAGCGGCACAGCGGCCATGCTCGATGCGCTCACCGCCGAAATGGAAGCTATTGTGCCGGAGGGACACGTCGCCCCGCGCCGCGAATGGGTGGCGGCGGAAAGGCGCAAGCTGATGGAGAAGCGTTCCAAGGCGCTTTCAACCCTACGGAGCGCGCGGCCGATCCATCCGGCCTGGGTCAGCCACTGTCTGGGTGAAGCGAAGGGCGAAAGCGCGATCGCGATCAACGAATATACGCTGATGCCGGACCACTGCGAATTTCGCGAGGCGGGAACCTATTTCGGCTCTAGTTCGGCCTCCGGGCTTGGCTGGGGCATGGGGACCGCGCTGGGCGCGAAGCTTGCCGAGCCCGACCGGCTTGTCATCTGTGTGCAAGGGGATGGAGCCTATCTCTTCTCCAATCCGGTTGCCGGTCACTATGCATCGAGCCAGCACAAGCTGCCCGTGCTCTTCCTGGTCGTGAACAATGGCATGTGGAATGCGGTGCGCGCAGCCACGCTCACTGTCTATCCTGACGGCGCCGCCTCGGCTTCCAACCGCAACGCGCTCACCATGCTCGACGGCCTCCCTGCATTCGAAGAGGTCTGCCGTGCCTCCGGCGGCTATGGCGAGCGGGTCGAAGATCCTGAAGATTTACCGAAAGCGATTGAGCGCGCGCTGCACGCCGTCCAGATCGAGAAGCGGCAAGCCTTACTGAACATCATCTGCCAGCCCCGCTGACAGGCCGGAGGCCCCATGAAGGAATACCTGACGTTTTACATTGATGGGCGATGGGTCGAGCCGGCGACGCTGGCGACGATGGACGTCATCGATCCTTCGACGGAAGAGGTGTTCGCGCGGATTGCCATGGGGAGTGCAGTTGATGTCGACCGCGCAGTTGGGGCCGCCGGCAGGGCCGTCGAGTCGTTTTCGCTCTTTTCTCCCCGCCAAAGGCGGGAACTGCTCTTAAGCGTCATCGATCAGTTCAAGCGGCGCAGGGAGGATCTGGCGCAGGCGGTCTCGGCCGAGATGGGCGCTCCCGTGTCACTGGCGCGGGAGAGCCAGACGCTGCCCTGCATCGAGATGCTGCAGGTCTTTGCCGATCTTCTCCTGGACTATCCGTTTTGTTCTGAGCTCGACGGCGCCCTGATCCTCAAGGAGCCGATCGGGGTCGTCGGTGTCATCACACCGTGGAACTGGCCGCTGCAGCAGATAGCCCGCAAGGTGGGTGCGGCACTTGCGGCCGGCTGCACCTCGGTGATGAAGCCAAGCGAAATCTCACCCATCAGTGCGCTTGTCTTCGCGGAAATCGCGCATGAGGCCGGCGTCCCGCCGGGCGTCATCAACGTGGTCAACGGCGATGGGCAGAGCGTCGGGCAGGCGATCACCAGCCATCCAGGCGTCGACATGGTCACCTTCACAGGTTCCACGAGGGCGGGGATACAGGTTGCCAAGTCAGCGGCCAATACCGTGAAGCGGGTGCATCAGGAACTGGGCGGCAAGTCGGCCAACATAATCTTCGACGATGTGGACCTTGACGAGGTGGTGACCCGGGACGTGCTCATGCTGATGCGCAATTCGGGCCAGACCTGCAACGCGCCGACGCGGATGCTGGTCCACACGGGCCAGCACGACCGGGCTGCCGAGATAGCAGCAGCGGCAGCAAATCGGATCATCGTCGGAGATCCGCGTCTCCCTTCTACGGAAATGGGGCCGCTGGCGAGTCGCGCCCAATTCGACAAGGTGCAGCGGTTGATCGCGGGTGGCATTCAGGAAGGTGCGCGGCTGGTGGCCGGCGGCCCGGGCCGGCCAGAGGGGCTGGAGCGCGGCTTTTATGCGCGCCCGACGATTTTCGCCGATGTCAGGGAGGAGATGACCATCGCGCGCGAGGAGATCTTCGGGCCTGTCCTGGTCATTTTGCCTTATCGTGATGAGGAAGATGCCATCCGCATTGCCAATGATGGTGAATACGGGCTGGCGGCGTATCTTTCCACGGCTGATCCGGCGCGTGCACGCCGGGTGGCCGGGCGCCTCAAGGCCGGCAATGTGCATGTCAACGGCAACAGGCCCGGTCCGTCGATCCCCTTCGGCGGGTATAAGCACTCCGGCAACGGTCGCGAAAAGGGGATCTATGGCCTTGAGGAGTTTCTCGAAATCAAGGCCGTCGTGGGCTGCGGCACGAGCGCCTGACCCGGCGTATCGACGGACGTTCGTACGGTCGAGATACCCCGCGACCGTCCTCGCTCATGCCATCTCGATTTGGCCTTCCAGCCGTCTGCCTCTCAGGAAGGCCTCCATGTTGCGCGCGACGAAATCCGCCAGCGCGTTCTGCGCGCCTGTTCCACCGGTATGAGGAGTGATCAGGAGGCCGGGCGTGGACCATGCCGGGTGATCGGGCGGTAGCGGTTCCGGGTCGGTTACGTCCAGCCCGCCGCCGGCGAGTCGGCCGGTGGTGAGCGCATGAACCAAGGCGGCAAGATCGACAACCGCCCCGCGTCCGACATTGACAAGATAGGCTCCCGGCTTGCAGCGCTCGAGGCGGCTGCGGCTGAAGAGGCCTAAGGTCAAGGGCGACTGCGGAAGAGCGATCATGATGACGTCAGCGGTGGGAAGAGCCTCGTCCAGTTGGGCCAGTGGGTAGATCCGGTCGGCTTCGGGACGCAAAGCGCCGCCGCGGTTCACGCCCAAGACGATCATGCCGAAGCTTCGCAGGCGGATAGCGATCGCGCGACCGATGGACCCGAAGCCCACGATGAGCGCGGTCCGGCCTTCCAGCGTCACTGAGCCACGGAGCGATTGCGGCTCCCAGGTGCTGCGCGACTGGCTCACCACCGCCTGCGGGATGCGTCTCGTAAGCGACAGGAGCAGCGCCAGCGCATGGTCGGCCACCGCCGGCGCAAGGCTGGGACCGGCATTGGTGACGATCGCGCCTTGGGGAAGGTGGCTGTCGAGAAGGCTATCATAGCCAGCACTCAGGAGTTGGATCCAGCGGAGCCCAGGGCTGGCGCAGGCGGCTTGCTCGACGATCCCGGGATAGAGACTCTGCTGCAGGATCAGCGCGTCGGCACCCTTGATGAGCCAGACGACATCCTCGGGCTTGCCGCAGATGGAGAGTTCGATGTCCGGCATGCTTGCCAAGCGTGCTGCGACCGCCTCTGATGACCCGCGGTTCGCAAGGAGAATGGCGCGCATGAATCAGCGGCCCTTGAAGCGTGGTGCGCGTTTCTCCATGAAGGCTGCCTTGCCTTCCTTGTGGTCTTCTGAAAGGAGCAGGGTGGGCTGGTAGGAGCGCTCGATATCAAGGCTCTCATCGAGGCCACGTGCATAGAACTCCTTGGTGAAGGCAATGGGAAGGTTGGCCATTGCTTCAAGCTTTTTCGCACAGGCAAGCGCGTCCTCGAAAGCTTTGCCCGGCTCTGCAAGCCGATCGACCAGGCCGATGCGCTCGGCTTCAGGCGCAGCCATCGCTTCCCCATAGAGCACCATCTGCTTTGCTCGGCCCAGGCCGACGCGGGCGGGAAGGAGATGGAGGATGCCCAAGTCGCCCATCAGCCCCACCTTGCCGAAGCCCGCCATGAAACGGGCGTCGCTGGCGGCCACGATCGTGTCGCAACAGAGCGCCAGCGAGATGCCGGCGCCCACGCACCAACCCTCTATCGCCGCAACGATTGGCTTTGAGGATTTGACGAGCGTGCGGACCATCTTGTGGCTGATGCGGAAGCGCTCACGCGCTCCGGCGGCATCCGTCACATTCATGCCCGTAATGTCGGCCCCGGCGCAGAAATGGTCGCCTGCGCCTCTGATCACGACCGCCCGCACCTCCGGATCGGGCTCCGCGCGCTCCAAGGCTGCCTGAAGGCTCACGCGCATATCCATCCCGAGCGCATTACGCCTTGCTGGGTTGTCCAGCGTCAGGATCAGGACCTGGCCGTTACGTTCCTCGGTGATCATGCGAAGCCCTCCGCAATGGCTGCCCGATGCGATGCGCTGTTTTAATGCGACATCGGATAGGCACCGGGGGCGATGTAGAAGCCGCGGGCGCTCCAGCCTGAGACCCGCAGCCTTGACTGCTACTCTTCATAAAATACTATCTATAGCAACTTGGCAAGAGCGGGGCCTTCTGTTACGCTTCCAAAAAAAGGGGGAACTCGTGGATGGAATATCGAAATCTGAGGGTGGACCATGGCGATGGCGTGTCGAAGATCGTCATCGATCGGCCGCCTATGAATGCCGTTTCGCCGGAGCTTCTCGACGAACTTCTGCACCTCTTTGAGGTCCTTGCGAAACGCGAGGAGACACGCTGTATACTGCTCACGGGAGCAGGCGAGCGGGCTTTTTCTGCAGGGGCCGATCTGAAAGCCACCAGCGCGGCCGGTGACCTACCGGTGAAGTTTCGCGAGCTTGGCCGGGCGCTGCTCGATAGGATAGAATTGCATCCCAAGCCCGTCGTCGCCGCGATCCGAGGATGGTGCATCGGAGGCGGCTTTGCCATCGCCATGGCCTGTGACGTGCGGCTTGCATCCTCCACCGCCAAGTTCAGGACCGCGGACGCCTATGTGGGCGTGGTGCCGTCCTGGGGTATGAGCCTCACGCGGCTCGTCCACTATATCGGCCGCAACCGCTGCATGGACATGCTGATGGTCGGCGATGACATCGATGCCGAGGGCGCTGCCAGCCTCGGGCTGGTCACGAGCGTGACCTCCGACGAAGCTTTCGACGCGGAGGTTGATCGCGTGACCAAGCGGCTCGCTTCCGGTTCGCCCATCGTCTTCCGCTCGATCAAGGAAACGGTGCGGGCGCAATATTGGGACTCGCCTGCGGCAGCACGCATCGCCGAGCTGCGCTGGTCGGAGATCAGTTCCGCATCCGAAGACTACAAAGAGGGCCGACGCGCTTTTGCCGAGAAGAGGGCGCCTGTCTTCACGGGGACCTGAGATCGTGCTGCCCGGCTCCCATGTCCTGCATTCCAGCATGAGGGGCAGGTTGCGGGAACGCCTGAGCTCTCCCTATCGCTCGAAAATGTGGCGCCGTTACGGGATTCAGTGGGGTTGGCAATGAACCAGATCTTTTCTACCGGTGAGCCTGCGGTGTCGCGCATTTCCATCGACAGGATACTGCACCCGCAGAGCGTGGCCGTGCTCGGCGCCTCCGACAGTGTGGCGAAGTTCGGCGGCCGCATCATGCACTTCCTTACGCGGCACGGCTTTGCCGGCGATATCTATCCCATCAATCTGAAGCGCGACACCGTGGCGGAACGCAAGGCCTATCCGACGATCGGCGCGGTGCCTTCGGCTCCCGACGTGGCGATTATGGCCGTCCCGACGGAGACGCTCCTCGATTCCCTGCGCGAAGCGGCGGATGCGGGCGTGGGCTGCAGCGTCATAATAACGAACGGCTTTGCCGAATCCGGCGATCCGGAGGGCGTCGAGCGCCAGCAAGAGATCGTGCGCATCTCGCACCGGACCGGCATGCGCATCATCGGTCCGAACTGCATGGGCCTGATCGTGCCCCATCACCAGATGGCGCTCTGCTCCTCTGTCGTGCTCAACACGGACACGCTTGGTGACGGCTCGATCGGCCTCGTCAGTCAGAGCGGCGCGTTGATGGTATCGATCTTCGACCGCGCCAAAACCGACGGCATCGGCCTGCGCTATGGCGTTTCGGTCGGCAATCAGAGCGACCTCGAGATCTGCGATTTCCTCGAATACATGATCGAGGACGAGAAGACCTCCGCAATCTGCCTCTATATCGAGGGGCTGGTGGACGGGGAGCGGTTCAGGAGGGCGGCAGCGCGCTGCCAGGCGGTCGGCAAGCCGCTCTTTGTAGTGAAGACCGGGCGCACCGAGGCCGGCGTCATCGCCGCACAATCGCATACGGCAAGTTTGGCGGGATCGCATGAAGCCTTTGCCGCCGTATGCCGCCAGTATGGAGTGGTCGAGGCAGGCAGTCCGGACGATATGATCCGCGCCGCACATTATATTTCGATGCGCAGGAGGCGCGGAGGCCAAGGCGTGGTGGTGGTCTCTTCTTCCGGCGGCAGCGCTGGGATCGCCAGTGACCGGCTTTCGGAAGAAGGCCTTCGGCTTGCCCGGTTCGCTCCAGAGACAAGAGCGGAAGTCGAAAAGATGCTCCTGCCGGCGCAGGCCCACAATCCGATAGATTTTGGTGGCCGCATCGTGCCTGAAACGGTCGAGATCGACGGCACGATCACCAAGATCGTCATGGACGACGCGGATGTCGGCTACGGAATTGCTGCTCTGACGTCCATGCCCGATTACGCCAATCGCTCGCGCTTGATAGCGAAGGCAGGAACGGAAAGCGGAAAGCCTTTCATCGTGACCTTTGCCGCTGGTGCCGCTGCGCTCAAGCCGAAGGAAGAGGTGCGTAAGGAAGGGATCGTCTATCTCGAAAATTTCGAGGATGGGTTGAGGGCGCTCAAGCTGATCGCCGACTATGACCGGGCGCTGGAGCGCGTGACGGAACCTGCCTCGCGGCCGACGGATCTTCCGGCAGCAGCTGAGCTTGCCAAGCTCGGAGCAGGGTACCACACCGAGAGCAAGGTGAAGGCACTGCTTTCCTCCTACGGGGTGAAAGTGGCGCGGGAAACACTCGCCGCCTCCCCGGATGGCGCTGCCGATGCGGCATCCAATTTTGACTTTCCCGTGGTGCTGAAGGTGGTCTCCCCCGATATCGTGCACAAGAGCGATGTCGGCGGCGTGCGCGTTGGGCTCGGGAGCGCCGAAGAGATACGGGCCGCGGCTGAAGCCATGACGGAGCGGATCGGGCGAGAGGTTCCGCAGGCTCGCCTTGAGGGATTTTCAGTCCAGGAGATGATCTCCGGCGAGGCGGAGATCTTTATCGGCGTGCGCCGCGACCCGCAATTCGGCCCCATCGTGTTGGTCGGGATGGGGGGCGTTGCCGTCGAAGTCCTCAAGGACGTGGTCGTCTCCATCGCGCCGGTAAGCCACTGCCGCGCGCTGCAGATGCTGGATGAGCTTCGCATGTCGCCGCTGCTCAAGGGCGCGCGCGGCCGGCCCCTCGCCGACATCGAGGCTATCGCCGATGTCCTGGTGCGCGTGAGCTGGCTTGCGGCCGATCTCGGCCCGCGGCTCGTCGATCTTGAAGTCAATCCTCTCATCGCTCGCGCCAAGGGCGAAGGAGCGGTCGCCGTCGACGGCCGGGCAACGCTTGCCTCAGACTGAGCCGAAGCTGGAGATAGCCGGATGCGAAACGAGACGTTCCGGAACCCGCCGATGAGCCTGCCCCTGGAGAACCTTGCCGGAGCGGCGGCGGAGGAGCGGCCGGGCGATCCGTTGATGTCGGTGAGGAACCTGCGTGTCTCCTTTGCCACCGAAGATGGCTTTTTCCCGGCCGTCCGAGGGGTGAGCTTCGATGTGCTGCCTGGACAGTGCCTCGGCATTGTTGGTGAATCCGGTTCGGGCAAAAGCGTGACGTCGCTCGCTCTCATGGGCCTTCTTCCGCCACCTCCGGGCACCATCGTCGAAGGCGAGGTTCATTTCGCCGGGCGAGATCTGCGGAAACTACGGCCGGAGGAGATGCGCAAGCTCTGCGGCAACGAGATCGCGATGATCTTCCAAGAGCCGATGAGCTCGCTCAATCCCGCCTTCACGATCGGCGACCAGATTGCGGAGGTCGTGCGAACGCATGAGAACGTCCCGGCGCGTGTTGCCCGGGCACGGGCACTGGAGCTTCTGCAAGAAGTTCAGATCGCTGCTCCCGAACGGCGCCTGGACGAGTATCCGCACAGGCTGTCGGGCGGCATGCGCCAGCGAGTCATGATTGCGATCGCGCTTGCCTGCCGGCCGCGCATGCTGATCGCCGACGAGCCGACAACAGCGCTCGACGTGACGGTGCAGGCGCAAATCCTGGAACTCCTGCGCATGCTCCAGGGCGAATACGGCATGTCGATCATGCTGATCTCCCACAATCTCGGTGTCATCTCCGAAATCGCGGACGATATTGCCGTGATGTATGCGGGGCGGATCGTCGAACAGGCGAAGGCTGCGCAGCTTTTCGAGAAGCCGGAGCATCCCTATACGATCGGCCTCCTTGGGGCGATCCCCACGCGCGGAAAATCGCGGTTGGTGTCGATCAAGGGCCGCGTTCCAGACCTTCTTTCATTGCCACCTGGATGCCCTTTCGCGCCGCGCTGCCCCTTCATGGTGCCTGAAATCTGCTGTGGCACGGAGCCGCCCCTCATCGCCGTTGAGCCGCAACACTCTACGGCCTGCTACCGCGCCCCATTGGATCAGGTCTTATGAGCACTTCCGCCGCACCGCTGCTTGAGGCCAAGGACCTCGTCAAAACCTTCCATCTCGGCGGACCGTTCGCACGCTCGCAACAGGAGGTCCATGCCGTCGACGGCGTGTCGTTTCATGTAGATGCGCGGGAAACGCTAGCCGTCGTTGGCGAGAGCGGCTGCGGAAAATCGACGCTTGGACGCCTGTTGATGCGGCTCATTGAACCGACGAGCGGCAGTATCCGTCTGGAAGGCGAGGAGCTGACGGAGAAGAAGGGGAGGGCGCTACTCCCTTACCGCCGCAAGATACAGATGATCTTTCAGGATCCCTACGGCTCACTAAACCCCCGGATGACGGTGCAGGATACGCTGGCGGACCTTCTGCGGATCCATGGCATCGCCCGGGGGTCCTCCGCAAAGCAGCGCGTTGGTGAACTCCTGGAGACCGTCGGCCTACCCGCCTCCAGCGCCAAGCGGTATCCGCACGAGTTTTCGGGCGGGCAACGCCAGCGCATCGGCATTGCGCGGGCGCTTGCGGTCAATCCGCAAGTCATCGTCTGCGACGAAGCGGTATCTGCCCTCGACGTCTCCGTGCAGGCGCAGATCGTCAATCTGCTCGAAGACATTCAGGTGGAATTCGGGCTGAGCTATCTCTTCATCTCGCACGACCTTACGGTGGTGCGGCACATGGCCGATCGTGTGGCGGTCATGTATCTCGGCCGTATCGTCGAAATGGGAGAGGCAGAGAGTATCTTCGAGCATCCGCGGCATCCCTACACGCGGGCGCTGCTCGATGTGGTGCCGGTGCCGAGCGCAACGCGCCGGCCGCATCGCACGGTGCTCAAAGGAGACATACCAAATCCGCTGACGCCGCCCAAGGGCTGCCATTTCCACCCGCGTTGCCCGTTCGCGCTTGATCGCTGCCGGGTTGAGGCGCCGAAGCTTGTACCGACGGGAGAGGGGCTGGTGGCTTGCCACCGTTGGCAGGAGCTCCCGTCTTGGGATCACGCGACCCACGTGCCTGGCGATCCCGGTGGACGCCTGGAACGGCTTCAGGCCCGGTTCGCGGACGGAGCCGCGGTGCGCTCGTATGGGTCGCGGTCAGGATGAAGCGCGGCCGTGCGGCGGCGGAACTTAAGGAGGCGGCGCATAGCGCGTGCGCGGAAATGACTTCTCAACCGGCGGTCCACCGCATCTCAGGTGGGCCGAACCGCTCCAAGCCGGTCGAGAGACGGAGTGGGCTCGTACCCGTTCTGGGCATGACGATGGACGCAATGGAACAAAGAAAAATTTCCGGAGGTGGAAATGCGTTACAAACTTGCAGCCACATTGACAGCGGCAGCGCTGCTGCTCGGCGGAGGCATGGCCTCTGCGCAAACCGTAGTGCGGATCGGGCTTAACGACGACCCCGACTCGATCGACCCGGCGCTCAGCCAGGCCTTCGTCACCCGATTGGTGCTGACGACTTTCTGTGAAAAACTCTTCGACATCACATCTGACCTGAAAATCGTGCCTCGGCTGGCCGAATCCTATGAATGGTCGCCGGACGGCAAACAGCTGACGCTGAAGCTGCGTCCCAACCTGGTTTTCCACGATGGCGAGCCGCTCGACTCCGAGGCCGTGAAGTACAATTTCGAGCGCAACATGACCATCGAGGGCTCGTTCCGCCGAGCCGAACTGGAAGGCATCACGTCTATCGAGGTCGTGGATCCGGTCACATTGCGCATCAACCTTGCCGAGCCGTCGGCACCGCTGATCTCCATCCTTGCAGACCGCGCGGGCATGATGGTTTCGCCCAAGGTTGCCAAGGAACTGGGCGCCGATTTCGGGACCAAGCCCACCTGTGCCGGACCGTTCAAATTCGTGAGCAGGGTGCCTCAAGGCCGGATCATCTTCGAGAAATTCCCTGAATATTGGGACGCCGAGAACATCCACATCGACCGAGTCGAGATGCTCGCCGTCAACGATCCCACCGTCAGGCTCTCGAACCTGCAGTCGGGCGAGTTCGAGATCATCGAGCGGCTTTCTCCGACCGATGTGAAACGCGTCGAGAGCGACAGCACGCTCAAGCTCGCGAAGGCTCCCGATATCGGCTACGGCTATATGCAATTCAATGTCGGCAATGGCCCGCGCTCGGAGAAGATGAAGGACCAGCGCATTCGCGAGGCGATAGATCTTTCGTTGGATCGCGAGGCGCTGGTGAATGTCGCTTTCGAGGGGCTTTACGCGCCCGGCGGTCAGTCGATCGCGCCCGGCAGCTATTTCTATGACGAGAGCAGGCCCACGCCAAAGCGCGACGTGGAGCGGGCCAAGCAGCTTCTCAAGGAAGCGGGCCAGGAGAACTTCACGTTCGAAATGCTCGTCCGTCCGGACCGCGACTTCCAGGTGCCGGCTCAGGTCATGCAGGCCATGATGGCGGAAGCCGGCATCAACATGGTCATCAACACGACCGAGAACGTGACGCAGCTCGAGGCGGCGCGCCAGGGCAACTTCGAGGCCTATATCTCCTTCTGGAGCGGCCGCGTCGACCCCGACGGCAACACCTACAATTTCTATGTCTGCGGCGCTCCCAACAACCGCATGGGGTATTGCAACGAGCAGGTGGACGAACTGCTGAAGGCGGCGCGCGCCGAGCTCGATCCCGCCAAGCGCAAGGAACTCTACAAGCAGGCCATGGACATCAAGGACCATGACCGGCCGGATCTTTCGCTGTGGCACCGCCAGCTCTTCGCGGCCACGCGGGCCAATGTCGATGGCTTCGCACTTTATCCGGACGGCCTGGTCCGTCTGCAGGGCGTGAAGATCAACTGAGACCATACCCGGCGGGCGCTCGTCCGCCGGGCATCTCTTGTCGAACGGGAGCGACGATGATGGGGCTGGGTGGTTTTATCTTACGCAGGCTGGGATCGGTCGTGCCGACGCTGATCTTCGTCTCGCTCATCGTCTTCGCGCTGCAGAAGCTCATCCCCGGAGACCCCGCCGTCGCGATGGCGGGCGATGAATCGAATGACGCTGTGGTCGAACAGTTGAGGGCGAAATACGGGTTCGACCAGCCTCTTTACGTCCAGTATTTCCGTTGGATTGGAAATGTGCTCGTGGGCGATTTCGGATCATCCTACCGCAACAAGGTGGAGGTGGTCGACCTGATCCTGACCAAGCTTCCCGTGACAGCGGAACTGGCCGTGCTGTCGATGATCGTGGCGCTTGCGATCGGCATCCCGACGGGCATCATTGCCGCCACGCACAAGGACCGCTTCACCGGGACCCTGGCGAATATCTTCGCGCTCACCGGTATCTCGATCCCCCATTTCTGGCTCGGCATCATGCTGATCCTACTCTTCTCGGTGCAGCTTGGTCTGCTGCCGTCGGCGGGCTACGTGCCGCCGTGGGAGGACCTCAAGCAAAATCTCCTTTCGCTCATCATGCCTTCCATCGTGCTCGGGACGGGCGTGGCGGGCGTGATCACGCGGCACACGCGCGGCGCCATGCTCCAGGTACTCTCGTCCGATTATGTGCGCACGGCGCGTGCCAAGGGGGTGACGGAGCGCATTGTCGTCTCCAAGCATGCGCTGCGCAACGCGCTGATCCCCGTCATAACGCTGAGCACAATCGAGTTCGGGCAGCTGCTTTCCGGTGCCATTCTGACAGAGCAGATCTTCTCCATCCCCGGATTCGGAAAGCTGATCGTGGACGCGGTGTTCTACCGAGAATACGCGGTCGTGCAGGGTGTTGTGCTGGTGACTGCCACGATCTTCATCCTGCTCAACTTCGTCGCCGATATCCTCTATTTCATCGTCAACCCGCGGATGAGGGGCGCCAATGACTGACGCGGTTCTGAACTCGGCCCCGGTGAGGTCTGGGAGCCGTATCCGCAGCCGCGCCGTGCGTCGCTTCCTGAAGCATCGGCCGGCCGTGGTGGCGCTCTGCATCCTTGTGGTCTTTGGCCTCGTTGCCATCTTCGCGCCGCTGATTGCGCCCTACGATCCGATCAAGTCCGACTTTCTGGCCATACGCCAACCTCCCTCCGCCCTCCATTGGATGGGAACGGACGAGCTCGGACGTGATCTCCTCTCGCGGCTCATCTACGGCACCCGCACATCGCTTATGGCCGGCGTAGTGCCAGTGGCGCTGGCGCTAGCCATAAGCATCCCGCTCGGCCTGCTTTCCGGCTATGTGGGCGGCTTCCTTGATAGCGTGCTGATGCGCTTCACCGATGCGCTGCTGGCAATCCCCTTCCTGGTTCTTGCGATCGCGCTCACGGCGTTGTTGGGTCCCGGCCTTTTCAATGCGATGCTGGCGATCGGCATCGCCGCGATCCCGATCTTCCTGCGGCTGGCTCGTGGGTCGGCGCTGGCCGTATCGAAGGAAGATTATATCGAGGCGGCCCGGGCGGGCGGAAACTCGCCGCTTCGCATCGCCTTCAAGCACGTGCTGCCGAACATGATACCGCCGCTCTTCGTGCAGGCGACGCTGACGGTGGCGACGGCCATCATCGTCGAGGCGAGCCTCTCGTTCCTGGGGCTTGGCCAGCGGCCGCCGGCTCCCTCCTGGGGCAGCATGCTCAACGAGGCGCAGCGGTTCCTGCCGACCCTGCCGACCATGGCGCTCTGGCCGGGACTGGCGATCTTCATCGTCGTGATGTCGATCAACATCGTCGGTGACGGCATCCGTGACGCCATGGATCCCCGGCACAAATCCTGATCCCGCGCGCCAGCAAAAAGGAGCGGCAAGTGAGCGTGATTGATCTTGAGTTGCACATCCCGGCAAGCGAAAGCGATCCGGTGATCGAGGAGATGACCAAGGGCCGGCCGGGAACGCCGTTTCCGCACTCGCTGCCGCGCCCGGAGGGGTACGGCTTCGCCAATTATGGTCGCGTCTTTCGCAAGCCCGCAAGCAGCGAGCAGAAGCAGGAAGCGCCGTACGATGATGGCGGGCTGGCGAGGCTCATTGCCGATATGGATAGGGCCGGCGTCGAAAAAGGCTTTCTCATCGGCACGCCGCATGCCAGGCTCGGCGAGATCAGCCGCCGCTATCCCGGTCGCTTTATCATGGGGGTGTTGCTCAATCCGATGGACGGCATGCGCGCGGTGCGCGAGTTGGAGCGGCTGGTAAAGGAGGAGGGGGCCGGCGCGCTCCGTGTCTCCGCGCTTTACAATTCCCTGCCCGCAAACGACCGCCGCTACTACCCGCTCTATGCCAAATGCGTGGAGCTCGACATCCCCGTCCGCATCTATACGGCGATGAGCTACGCCAATGATCGGCCTTACGATCTCGGCCACCCACGCTATCTCGACGACATCGCCGTTGACTTTCCCGAACTCAGGATCGTGGCGGGGCTCGCCGGCTGGCCCTGGGTCACCGACATGGTGGCGCTCCTGCGTCGGCACCCCAACCTCTATGTCGACACGGCCGGGCATCACCCACGCTATTTCGCCCAGCCTGGCTCGGGATGGGAGCAGTTCCTGCAGTTCGGCAATTCGCTAATGCAGGACAAGGTTATGGTGGGACTCTCCCGCTATCTCTTCAAAGCACCGTTCGAGGACCTCGTGGCGGAATACCAAAAGCTGCCGCTAAAGGAGGCCGTCAAGGAGAAGTGGTTGTACAAGAACGCGCGTGAATTCTTCCGCGTTTAGCTCCATGCGAAGGCCGGTGTCGCGTTAACAGGAGAAAACGTCCATGCGCGCTGTTGTCTGCAGGCAGTTCGGCCCGCCGGATCTGCTGACGATCGAGGAATGTGACGTCCCGCAGCCCGGTCCCGGCCAGGTGCGCGTAAAGGTGCAGGCAGCTGGCGTCAACTTCCCGGACACACTGCTGATCGAGGGCAGGTACCAGCTGAAACCGGACTTGCCGTTCACCCCGGGCAGCGAGGTTGCCGGCACGGTCGATGCGACCGGGGAGGGCGTGACCGGCTTTGAGGTCGGCACCGCGGTGCTGGGCACTGTTCCTTTCGGAGCCTTCGCCGAGTTCGCGATTGTGGAGGCGACAACGCTTATGCGACGGCCAGCTTCGATGGACCCGATCGTGGCTGCCGGGTTTGCGACGACTTACGGTACGAGCATTCACGCGCTCACGCAGCGCGCCGGGCTGCAGCCTGGGGAAACACTTCTGGTACTCGGCGCGAGCGGCGGCGTCGGGCTGGCCGCGGTGGAGATCGGAAAGGCCATTGGCACGACCGTGATCGCCGCGGCCAGCACGCCGGAAAAACTGGAGATCGCGCGCGCTGCCGGTGCCGACCACCTGGTCAATTATGCTTCTTGCTCTCTCAAGGATCGAGTGAAAGAGCTGACGGGCGGCAAGGGCGTGGATGTTGCTTGCGACCCGGTGGGGGGCGATCTCCTCGAAGAAGCGCTGAGGGCGACGGGTTGGGGAGGGCGCGTCTTGACCATCGGTTTCACCTCCGGAACCATTCCCCGCATTCCCGCCAATATCATGCTGTTGAAGGGGAACGCGCTTGTCGGTGTGCATTATGGGCCGTTCCAGAAGAACTTCCCGGATGTAAACCGGCAGAATTTCGAGCAGCTCTTTGCGTGGCATGCCCAGGGCAAGCTGAAGCCGCTCGTCAGTTCGGTTTTCGATCTTTCGGAAACAACCGCAGCGCTCAAGCTGCTTGCGAACCGGAAGGCGATCGGCAAGATCGTGCTGACCGTTGGAGGAACGCAGTGAGCGAGGCAGACTGGATGCCGGACACCGGCTTTGACACGGGCATATTCGCGCATATTGGCCTCACCTTTCCCGAAGCCGCGCCAGATCGGATCGTCGGCCAGCTTGATATCGGACCGCAGCACTTGAACCGGGTGGGCTATGTGCATGGCGGCGTGCTGTGCACGATGATCGATGCGGCGGCATGCTGCGCGGGCTTGTACAGTCCGCCAGACAGCCCCACTCGCTACGCGGTCACCCTGTCGCTCACCACCCAGTTCACGCGTCCCGTGCGCGCCGGCCGGCTGACAGTGGTAGGAAAAGTGATTTCCGCAAACCGCACGATCTATACCGGCGAGGCCCACATTTTCGATACGGAGAACCAGCTCGTGGCCCACGGGATCGGCACGTTCAGCTGGAGGCCGGGCAGTAGGCCCGAGGATGCACCCGGAGCCGAAGGCAAGCTGCGGGTCAAAGGCAGTTGAGCCGAGGCGTCGGGGCAGAACAGGCGCAGCACATCACCCGCCGATAGGATTGAGGGCCTGGCCGCGTTCCGTCAAGGGTTGTGCAGCCTTGTGGCAGGCGACCTGCATCCCGTCCCCGGTTTTCATCACCGGGGGAGCCTGCTCGCAGATTTCCGACGCGATGGGACAATGGACGCGAAACGGGCAACCCGCTCCCGCGTCTTCTGCGATGGTAGAGCGCCGAGTGGGGGCGAGGTTCGGCAGCGGCCGGCCCACAACCGGGGGAAGAATGCTGTTGAGCAACATCTGGGAATAGGGATGGCGAGGCGTTGAAAAGAACGAGCCTGACGGGCCCTGTTCGACGATCCGCCCGCGATACATCACCGCGACCCTCGTCGCCACCCGTTCGACGACGGCCAGATTGTGGCTGATGAACAGGTATGTCAGCCCGAAGCTCTGCTTGATCTCGTCCAGAAGCTCCAGGATCTGTGCCTGTACAGACACGTCCAGCGCGGAGGTGGGCTCGTCACAGACGAGCAGCCGGGGGCTTGATACCAGCGCCCGCGCGATGGCGACACGCTGGCGCTGGCCGCCCGAAAGCTGGTTGGGGTAGCTGCGGAAAAGACGCGCGGGAAGACCGACGCGGTCGAGCATATCGCGTGCCCGCGCTTCCCGCTCTGCCCTGCGAACACCGCCCACAGCGAGCGGCATGGCGATTATGCTCGAAAGCGGCTGCTTCGGGTTCAAAGAGGAATAGGGGTCTTGGAAAACCGGCTGTACGAGTTCTGCAAATTCCCGCGGGCCAACGGTGTCGATAGCGCTCCCATCGATACGGATTTGGCCTGTATCGGGCGTCAGCAGGCGCAGCACCAGTTTGGCAAGCGTGGATTTGCCGGAGCCGGATTCGCCGACGATGCCGAGAACCTCTCCCTTGCTCACGGATACAGAGCAGTCGATGACGGCGGGGATCAGCCGAGGCTTGGAAAGAAAGCCGCTCCGCTGGCGGAAAGCCATGCTCAGATGGTCAATTTCGAGAAGCGGCGTCATGCGACTTCGCTGCCGATGCGAGAGGGCGGGATCCGGCAACGATAAGCATGATCGGAGCCCCGCGTTTGAAGCGGGATGGGGTCCGCGCATTCCCGGCGCTCCAGCGCGCAACGATTCCGGAACATGCAACCCTCCAACTCGCCAAAGAGCGCCGGAACGACTCCTGGTATGGGAACGAGCGGTCGGCCGCCCGTCGCCTGCTCAGGCAGGCAGCGCAGAAGGGCTGCGGTATAGGGATGCGAGGCGTTCATCAGCACGTCGTGCGTGCCACCTGTTTCGACCACCTCGCCGGCATACATGACGGCAACGCGGTCGGCGACATGGGCGACGACGCCGAGATCGTGGGTGATTAAGAGCAGCGCCATGCCAAGATCTTCGCGCAGTTCCTTGAGCAATGACAGGATTTCCACCTGGGTCGTGACATCCAGCGCCGTGGTGGGCTCGTCTGCCAGCAGGAGCTTGGGCCTGCACATCAGCGCCATCGCGATCATCACCCGCTGGCGCAGGCCGCCCGACATTTCGTGCGGATACTGCTTCAGGCGCCTGTCGACGGGCAGAACCCCGACGCGCTCCAGAAGCTCGCCGGCGCGCTTGAGCGCGTCCTTCCTGCCGCCCCTGCCGTGGCGCATGAAGACCTCCGCCATCTGTTCGCCGATGGAGAGCAGCGGATTGAGCGCCGTCATGGGTTCCTGGAAGATGGCGGCGATCTCCGCACCGCGGATATCGGCGCGCTCACGCTCAGAAAGCTGCATCAGATCCTTGCCGTCGAACCTCATGCGCTCGGCTGAGACGATGGCTTTGCGCGGGAGCAGCCCGAGGATCGACATGGCCGTCAGGGATTTTCCGCAACCGGATTCGCCGACAATGGAGAAGGCCTCGCCCGGTTCGATCGCCAAACTCACTCCTCGTATGGCCCGAAGCGTGCCGGAAGGACCCGGTATATCCACGCGCAGGTTTTCGATCTCGATCAGAGCGGTCATCGCCGGCCCTCCGGCGCGGTAATGTCGCGTAGTCCGTCGCCCAAAAGATTGATTGCGAGCACAAGGACGAAGATCGCCATGCCCGGAATCCAAACAAGGTACGGTTTCATGAAGAGGAAGTTCCGCGCCTCGGCGATCATCAAGCCCCAGGAGGGGGTGGGCGCACGGATGCCAAGACCCAGGAAGGAGAGGCTCGCTTCGGCAAGGACGGCGAGCGCCATTTCGAGCGTGGCGACAACCAGGATGTGGTGCATGACGTTCGGGCGGATCTCGTTCCAGATGATCCAGAACGGGGAGGCGCCGGCCACGCGTGCAGAGGCGACGAAATCGCTGTCGCGCACCTGTTGTGTGGCGGTGCGCACCACCACGGCATATCGGTCCCAAAACAGAAAACCGAGGACGAGGACGATCGTCAGGAAGGAGCCGCCGACAAGTGCGATGACGGCGAGAGCCACAAGGAGGCCGGGCATGCTCAGCCGCGAATTGATGATATACATGACCACGTTGTCCGCCCGGCCGCCGAAATAGCCGCCGATGAAGCCTAGCGTGATGCCGATCACGCCCGAAATCAGCATGGTCGAAAGCCCGACCACAAGCGAGACCTGCGTGCCATAGATGAGGCGGCTCAGATAATCCCGTCCGAGATGGTCGGTGCCAAGAAGATGCTCTGCCGAACCACCTTCGCTCCAGATCGGCGCAAGAAGGCGCAGCCCCAGGTTCTGAGCGAAGGGATCGTGTGGCGCGATGAGAGGCGCCAGGAGTGCAACGAGCCCAGCAAGGATGAGAATGACAGCGCCCACCATGAACCCGCCATGGCCGAGTGCACGGCGAAGCCGCAGCCCGGTCTGCGAGGGTTCGGAAAGAGGTGTGGCGTCCAAACTCATTTGAGCCTCAGGCGCGGGTCGAGCCACGCGTTCATCACATCGGCAAGTAGCGTGAGCAGGATGTAACAAGTGGAGACGAAGACAAGCATGGCCTGGACGACGGGGAAATCACCCCTCTGGATCGACCGGTAGGTCAGCAGGCCGATCCCGTCTATGGCGAAGACCGACTCGACGATCACCGAGCCGCCAAGGAGCGTGCCAAGCTGAACGGCCGAGAGCGAGACAATGGGCAGGAGTGCATTGAGAAGAGCATGCTTCGTCAGGACCTGAAAATTCAGGAGCCCCTTGGCTCGGGCCGTGCGGATGTAATCCTGCTCGAGCGCTTCGAGCATGCCGGAGCGCGTGAGGCGTGTAAGCGCCGGGATCGCGCCAATGGCGAGCACGACCGTCGGCATGATGAAATGCGCCGGCGTGCTGGAGCCGGAAATCGGCAGCCAGCGGAGCGTGACGCCGAAGACACTGATCATCATCAGAGCCAGCCAGAAGCTCGGCAAAGCCTGCCCGCTGAGAGATATGGCGGAGACGAGCCGGTCCAGCCAGCTGTTCGGCCGGATCGCAGCCAAAACGCCGAGGGGAAGGCTGATGAGGATCGACAGGATGAGCGCTGCCACGGCAAGCGTCAGCGTCGTGCCGACCCGCGCCAGGAAAAGCTGTGAAACCGGCTCGCGGGTGAAGAAGGATTCGCCGAGATTTCCGCCCAATGCATTCAAGAGCCAGTCAAAATACTGGACGAGAAGCGGGCGATCGAGGCCCAGACTATGACGCAGTTCCTCGATCTGTTCTGGTGTCGCCGTCTCGCCGGCAAGGGTCGCAGCCAGATCTCCCGACAGCCGCAGCAGGGCAAAGCCCACCAGGGAAACGGTCAAGAGGACCAGAAAGGAGACGGTAAGTCTGCTGCGTAGAAAGGATAGCATTATGCGCGAGCAGCCCAGTATCGGCAGTTTCTTGCTCTATGCTTGGCTGCAGGACCTGTGCCGGGCTCCTGCAGCATGCATGCTTCCGGAAAGGCGGCCCTCACTCATGCCGCGTTCCCGCTGGCTCATCCAGCTAGTTGCCTGCCCAGCCGGCGAGCGAGAGGTCCGGAAAGTCCATGAACGGAGGCTCGAACTCCACCGTTTCCGCGGAGATATAGGTCGCAACGGAGCCGTAAAGGGGAAGCGTGTAAGCCTGTTCGTTGATCCGCGAGAAGCTCTGGCGATAGAGTTCCTCCCGTTTCGCCGGATCCATGGAATGAATGGCTTGCTCGTTCCATTCCGTGACTTGCGGGTCCTTCGCATAATCCGTCGAGGATTGGTTGAAGAAGATGCCGAGAGAGTAACTGGCATCCGCTGCGGTCGCCCCGCCCCCCCAGCCGACGATGCTCATCTGGGACTCGCCACCGATGTATTTTTCGCGCCATGCGGGGAGAGGATAGGTGTCCAGGCTCATCGTAATGCCGACATTCGCAAGATAGCCTTGGATCGCCTCTGCCACCGGGCGCAGGCTTACCTCCGCCATCATGGCGAGCTGAACGCCGTCCGCATAGCCTGCTTCTTGAAGCAGCGCGCGTGCCTTTTCCGGGTTGAACTCGTAACCGGGTACGCCGTCGGTGATGCAAAACGCCTGCGTGGGGTTGCAGTGGCTGTGCAGAACCGGCGCATCCGGGCTGATGAGATTGGTCGCGATCTCCTGCCGGTTTATCGCGTAAGAGATGGCGCGGCGGACATCGACATTGCGTAGCGGATTGTCTTCAGATCCACCAGCGGCGTTCATGCTGAGGAAGAACATGCGGGTGGCCGGACCTGTCGCGACCTTGACGCCTGGGAAACCCTGGAGGGCCGCCGCATCAGCAGCGCTCATGAACAGCACCATGTCGGCCGCCCCCGCCATGAGTTCGGCAATCTGCGTCTGAACCTCGGGAATGACGCGCACCTGGATATGGCCGATCGTGGGGGCGGGACGCGGGCCGGCGAAATAGTTCTCATTCTTCTTGAGAACATATTCGGAGCCCTGCTGCAGGCTTTCGAGCGCATAGGGACCAGTGCCGACAGGCTTGGTCGCATGGATCATGTGGCCGTGCTCGCTCGTGTATTCGTTCGGCCAGATGACGATGCGTGAAGCCAGCATGTTTTCGAATGTCGGATCGGGCTCGCGCAAGGTGACGCGGACCGAATAATCGCCCGTTGCCTCTGCCGAGGCGATATTGCCGAAATCGTTCTCCTGCTGGCGGAACTTGTTGTTCTTGTCCATCAGCATCTTAAACGTATAGACCACGTCCGCGGAATCGAGCGGCTCGCCATTGTGGAAGGTGACGCCTTCACGAAGCTCGAAGTCGATCGTGCGGTCGTCAATCCAGGTCCACTTGGCCGCCAGAGATGGCTTGTGCTCACCGGTCGCCCGGTCTGCATGAATGAGGGTGTCGTAAACCAGCACGCCGAATAGATCGGTTTCCGTGCTGTTCGTATGGATCGGATCGATGAAATCAGTCTCGCGTGTGATGAGCACGCGCAGCGTATCGTCGCTTGGCCCCGCCAAGGCAGACGCCGAGAACGAGGTAAGGTGGATCGCAGCGCTCGCCGCCAGGACGAACACAGCGCGCAGCGCCATTGATCTCATCTGATGCTCCCCATTATGTTGCCTGAGCGGCTTACTTACTTTAAGCATGAAATATTACGGAAGGAAGATCTTGGTGTCCAGCATGAACTTAAATGCTTTCTTTTCCGATTCCTATGCAGACGCACGGCAGAAATTTCTCGCGGCCTGCGAGGCACGAGGGGCACCGGTTATCTCCTATCCACACCCGCTGAGGGGAGCCGAGGGAGAGGCGCTTTTCACGGATGTGGCTCGCATCGGACCGGAGCATGCCGACCGGGTGCTTGTCGTGGAATCGGCTTTGCATGGCGTTGAAGGCTATACTGGATCGGCCATACAGATCGCGGCCCTTGCTTCCTCAAACGCGCCCCAACCGCCCGAAGGTGTGGCGCTTCTCCTGGTGCACGCCATAAACCCCTGGGGTTTTTCCTGGAACCGCCGTTTCAATGAGGACAATATCGATTTGAACCGGCACTTCCTCAATTGGGAGAACCCGGGCAAGCTGGACAATCCGGGCTATGACGATCTCGCCTCCGCGCTCGTCCCGCGGGAGATCACGCCTGAGGCTATGGCCGAAGCCGATGCCGTGATGGAGCGGTATAAGGAGACGCACGGCAAGGAAGTCTTCAGGACGGCAATCAAGCGCGGCCAGTACAAGCATCCCGACGGTCTCTTTTATGGGGGCCTGAAGCCCTCGTGGTCGGCGCTGACGGTGGAGCGTATCGCGAAGGAGCATCTTTCCGAGGCGACCTGGGCGGGCCTCATCGACATCCACACCGGTCTTGGTCCCTTCGGTGTCGGGGAGTGCCTGAGCGGCGAAGCTCCTGACAGCGATGAGGGACGGCGTGCATCCTCCTGGTATGGCCACGTGGCGCATACGAAGAGCCCGAAGACCGATTATGCAGGCAGTGAGGCTTCGATCCTCGACGGCTACAAGCGCGCGGCTCCATGGCTGGTCTGGACGCCCGTCGGGCTCGAATTCGGCACACGCGAGGAGAAGGTCGTGCGTGATGCCGTCCGCATGGATGGCTGGCTCCACCTTTATGGCTCTCCTGAACATCCGCTCTCGGGCAAGGTGAAGAAGAACATGCTCTACGCCTATTACCCTGCCGAGCCGGAATGGCGTGCGGCAATCGTGGAGCGAGGCCTGGAGGTAGTCCGCCTGGGGCTCGCCGGGCTTGCGGCCCAAGAGCGGGCGTGATGGCATCAGCTCGGGCCCGGTGAGGCAGGCCCTCTGGCCGATAGCGGCATCAATAGCTCGTTCGGCGCCGGCACGATGATCGAATTCGCGGCACGACAATGATCTAGGTTGTCGGACGACGGCAGCCGCACGAACCGGACCTAGACGCGTCTATGGATGGGATACTGCGTTTGCCAACCAAAACGACGCATCTTGGGGAGGGGATTGGCGGCTCCTCGGCTTCGCCGATGAGAAATATTCGTCCATGGGAGGCTTTCATGAAGGCGAATTTCCAGAACTCGGCGACAGTCGTGCGGTCAGCGCGATCATAGGTGTCCCCGCGTACGCTGGTGACAACTCTTCGGCAGGAGCGTTATCTCGTCTCGCCATGGCCTCGAATCCGATAAAGAGAGGAGGACGGAAGCTGTTCGCGGGTGCCGCCATTTGCCTCAGGAAGAAGAGCCATGACCCACAGAACTCTCATTCGACGTTTATTGCCGGCGCTGGTCGGTAGTTTCCTCATCACCAATGCCTTTGCGCAGGAGCCGCTCGATATGCAACGTCCGACCACTACGCAACGTCCGACCACTCTTTCCGAAACTTACGACGCGTGGACGGTGCAGTGTGTCAACCAGGTCCAGGGAGAGAGAACACTGCGCGCCTGCCAGATGTCGCAGGAACTGCTTCAGCAGGAAACGCGCCAGCGCGTGCTGCTCTTTGCGATCTCGAAGGAACCCGAGGCGGCCCCCAAGGCAACGCTTGTTCTTCCCTTCGGGCTGCTCCTCTCGGAGGGCGTGCGCATACAGATAGGCGAGACGGAAGTCGTGCGTGGAGCATTCCGGACCTGCTTTCCGACCGGATGCGTGGTCGAGCTCGATATGCCGGCCGACGTCATCGGCCAGTTTGAAAATGCGGAGACCGCCCGCGTTCTCATGATGGCAAACACCGGTCAGCCGGTCAGAACGGATATTTCTCTGAAGGGATTTGCGGCCGCTTATCGTCGCTTGCAGGAGCTTGCCGCGAGCTGAAGCGCCGCAGGCTAGGCATCTGCCGACACCGGCGTGGAGGACGGCAGCAACTCTACGGCTAAGCATCTTAAGGCAGATCTTCCACATTCTGCGCGACATTTCGGTCATGCGGCGTTTCTGTCTTGCTGCTAAAAAGATCTCGCAGCTGGCGCTTTTGTCGTCCAGGCGACGGCTGCACAGCTTTGATAGCTTCGGCTGGTGTGAGACAGCCTCCCAGTGTGTCATCGCGCGCCAATAGCTCCTTTGTCCACGATTATGTCGCTCGCGATATTGTGTTGCAGCTTATGCGCGTATAGCAAGCACCCATCTATACCATTTGATTCGGCGCACCTCATGTAGTGGGGTGAGGTGCTGGGGGCATTGTTATGATCGGGGCAACTTTTGCTCGCGACTCTCTGAGTCCGCGAATAGCGTATACTTGTCGTTTCGCGCAGGTTCTCCGTTTCACCATTGGTCTCTGGTGTTTGATTTTTTTGTCGCAGGCTTGGGTCTGCCCGCATATGCAGCCGAATACGCCACCGGCGGTACCAGTCCTTATCGTGACCAGGTGCTGTGGCTGACCTGGGGTGGCGGCGGACCTCTCGGGACGCCCGGGCAGTCCCTCAACAATGGCTCTAGTACATCCGCAAATATTGCAGTTGCCGGTGGCATCAATCTGGTGTCACATGCGGCTTGAGCAACATAACGGGCAATCCGCTGAGGTCTTATCGACCGGGCGATTGGACCGGCGACAGCCTGGATAATCTCTATAATTACGGTGGCACCGGCAGCGCGAACCAGCTGATCAGCGGCATCATGGTCAGCAATGGCCAGGCAAGCTTCAGGGTGAACTGTACTGCCACGCTTGGTGGGCAGCCGTTCCCGTTGAAAGGCCTGGTGATGGCGGACGCGGAATCGATCAACAGCGGTGCCGAGTATGTGCAGGCCACAGCGGATGGTCGTTGGTTTGCGGTCGAGATGCAGAAAAATGTGGGTGCCGGCCCCTATTATGCGGTCAAGAGCACCCAGTCGGACGGCCGCCAGACCATTCGTTTCGGGCCCGGCAACGACAACAACACAGCTGCGGTTACCTTCCTGGCGTTCAACAATCCGTCTTCGAACGTCTCGATGGATTTCGATATCGTGGGCGGCGGCAACACGGCCATCGCCATCGGCCTCCTCGCGCCTTATGCCGATTTCGGCGACGCCGTGGAGGAATATGGCGACGTCATGCACATGGTCGCCGACCTTCAGTTTCAGTCGGATAATATTCCAGCCAATGGCAGCCAGATCGATCTCAACACGAGCTCCTATCAGGCTGGAGGCCTGATGCCGCCCAATACCGATTATCTCGGAACGCGGGGGCCCAACACCGAACAACAATCTCGATACAGCCCGGACGCAAGCGGCGAAAGCGGTGGCGAGGAGATGCCTGGCCGGAAAATTACACCATCACTGTGCTCCAGGCCGGCGAGCAGTTGACTGAGACGATATTGTGCTCGGGAAATGGCTTCATTTTCGGCTGGATCGATTTCAACCGCAACCTCGCCTTCGATCCTGATGAGCGATCACAGCAATCGCAGTGCATCGGCGGTGAGGCGGTCCTTACCTGGGACATTCCGCAGACCCTTACCGCCGGCGGCTCCGTCGTGCGTTTGCGCTATTCCAACGATTTGACTTCGATCCAGCAGCCTACCGGAACCGCGCCGGACGGCGAAGTCGAAGATCATTTCCTTACGATCGTCGGCCCGAGCCTTGCGGTCACCAAGGGGAGCAATGCCCAGAATGATTCATGGCGGGTGGGCGAGAGCGGCGCAATCTACAATCTCACCGTGACCAACGAGGCGCCCGTCGCCACCGGCACCGCAGACAACAATCCGCCGCCCGCCGAGATCACGGTTCTGGATCAGCTGCCCGACGGCATAGTGCCCGCCTGGACCGGCATTCATAACAGCAATGGCTGGGCCTGCGGCTTTGCCGGCCAGCTCGTCACCTGCACGTCCAGCCAGCTCATCGCGGCCAGCGGCCAGGCAGGCGACAGTTCGCAGATCGATCTGCCGGTCGAAATCACAGAGACTGCCTTGGGGGAGGCGATCAATCACGCCAGCGTCGGCGGCGGCCGCGATCCCTACAACGGCGGCGTGGCGCCTACGCCTGGCGACAGCTGCACCGATGCGGACCACTGTGCGGCCTACACCGTCACAATCCAGCCCGCCCCTGTCATCAGCACGGCCAAGAGCGCTACGCCCGCAAGCGGGACGGATGTGCCGCCGGGCGGGACGATCACCTTCACGATCGACACCACCGTGGGCCTGTCTGCGACCACCTCCGAGCTCACCTTGTCCGATACGCTCGGCGACGGCCTCACCTTCGGCGCGATAACCGCACCCGGACCATTCAGCTGCACGACGAGCGGCCAGGTTCTGACCTGTACGCTGCCGGAAAACACCGTTCCTGGAACTTACCGGCTCACATACACCGCCACGGTAGACGCCGATGCGATCGGCACGGTGACGAACACCGTCCAGACGGCAGGCGGTGGCGATCCCGAGCCGGAATGCACAAATTGCTCGACCACCCATCCGGTCCTGCTGGAAATCGCCGTGGCGAAGACATCCGACCCGGGCAACGGGGCCCAGGTGGCGGCGGGACAGACGATCACCTACACGCTTACGGCCACGGTGACCGGGTCGGCCACCACCGATGATCTGATGCTGACGGATACGCTGGGCGCAGGGCTGACTTTCGACGCAGTCACGGAACCGGGCTCCTTCAGCGCAGGTGGCACCGGGCAGACCCGCACATTCACACTTCCAGCAGGAACGCCCGCGGGCAGTTACGTCATACGTTACACGGCCATCGTCAACGACCAGGCCGCCGCAACAGTAGGCAATTCCGTCGCGGTCACGCAGGATGGCGGTAATCCGGACCCGGATTGCGCAAATTGTTCGACCGAGCATCCGCTTCTTCTGGATATAGACGTCCAAAAGACCTCCACTCCGGCCGCCGGAACCCAGGTCAAGGCAGGCGATATCCTCACCTACACGCTGACGGCCACTGTCAGCGGCTCCGTCACGACCGCCGATCTGGTGCTGACGGACACACTTGGTGACGGGCTCACCTTCGGATCCGTCACCGATACGGGCTCGTTTACCGCCGGCGGCAGCGGGCAGCAGCGCATATTCACGCTTCCCGCGGGAACACCGGAGGGCACCTACACGGTGAGCTACACGGCTACCGTGAACGACGAAGCCGCCGGCACGATCGCCAACAATGTTGCCGTGACGAATGGCGGCGGGGCCAGCGATCCGCAGTGCGCGAACTGCTCGACCGAGCATCCCCTGCTCCTGGATGTCGCGGTGGAGAAGAGCTCGGATCCCGCCGAAGGCGCGTTGGTCGAGGCGGGACAGACGATCACTTACACACTTACCGCGATGGTGACCGGATCGGCCACGACCGAGGAGGTAGTGCTGACGGATACGCTGGAAGCCGGGCTGACCTTCGGCGCGGTCACCAATGCCGGGTCCTTCACCGCGAGTGGCAGCGGACAGGAACGCATCTTCACGCTTCCCGCCGGCACGCCTGCCGGCATATATTCAGTAACCTATACGGCGGTCATCAACGACCAGGCCGGTGGAGCAATAGGCAACTCGGTCGTCGTCACGAATGGCGGCGGCGATCCCAGTCCCGAATGCGCCGAGTGCACCGTTCGCCATCCGCTGCATCTGGACATCGCAACCCAGAAAACCTCCAGTCCTGCCAGTGGCACCGAAGTCCAGGCCGGCAACACGATCACCTATACTCTGACAGCGACCGTGACCGGATCGGCCACAACCGAGCCGTTGGTTCTGACCGACACACTCGGCGCAGGGCTGACTTTCGACTCCGTCACGGATGCGGGTTCCTTCACCGCGGCGGGCAGCGGGCAGCAACGTAGCTTCACGCTTCCAACGGGCACGCCGGCGGGTACTTATGCGGTGAGTTATACGGCCATCGTCAATGAGCAGGCGGCGGGTTCAGTCCGCAACGACGTGCAGGTGAGTACAGGAGCATGCACGGATTGCTCGACCGAGCATCCGCTTCTCTTGGACATCGCGGTCCAGAAGACAGCCGATCCGGCCAATGGGACACAGGTCCAGGCAGGTGATGCGATCACCTACACGCTGACCGCCACCCTGACGGGTTCGGCCATTTGCGGAAGATCTCGTATTGACGGATACGCTGGGCGATGGGCTGACCTTCGGTGCGGTGACGGAACCCGGCAGCTTCGTGGTGACGGGCAGCGACCAGGATCGGGTGTTTACCCTGCCGGCGGGTACGCCTGCAGGCACTTACACCGTGCGCTATACGGCGACCGTCAACGATCAGGCCGCCGCCACGATCCAAAACAATGTTGCGGCCTCCGGCGGTGGTGGCAATGGCACGCCACAATGCACGGACTGCCGGACCGAGCATCCGCTTCTTCTCGACATTGTCGCGCAAAAGCGGGCCAACCCGGCCAGCGGGACCCAGCTTCAGGCGGGCGATACCGTCACCTACACTTTGACGGCGACCGTAACGGGCTCTGCCACCTCCGCCGATCTGGTGCTGACGGACACGCTGGGCGAGGGGCTCACCTTCGGCAGCGTCACCGGTGCCGGTCCCTTCACCGCGGGAGGCACTGGCCAAGAGCGGACTTTCACTCTTCCTGCCGGAACGCCGGCGGGCACCTATGAGGTAAGCTATACCGCTGCGGTGAACGAGCGGGCGGCAGGAGGGGTGGAAAACAGCGTCACGGCGGCTGGGGGAGGCGATCCCGATCCTGAGTGTACGGATTGCTCGACCGAGCATCCGGTTCTCCTCGAGATAGCAGCCGAGAAGAGAGCAGATCCGGCCGACGGCACCCAGATCGGAGCGGGCGAGACGATCACCTACACGCTTAGCGTCACCGTCACGGGCTCGGCCACCACCGCAGATCTCGTGCTGACGGATACGCTGGGCGACGGGCTGATCTTTCAAGCTGTCACCGATGCCGGGACATTCACCGCAGGCGGCAGCGGCCAGACCCGCACCTTCACGCTTCCGGCAGGCACGCCTGCGGGCACTTACACTGTGTCTTATACGGCCGGAGTGGATGAGAAGGCGATTGGCACGCTTTCCAACAGCATCATCGCCGCGGGCGGGGGCGATCCCGGTCCGGCATGCACGACCTGCTCGACAAGCCACGAGGTCCTGCCACCGGACGTCAGCATCGCCAAGAGGCTTATCGACGAGAGCGGGCCGACCGACAATGTCGCCGAGATCGGCGAGACGCTCACCTATGAGATCACGCTGACCAACGAAGGCGGCTTCACCGACAGCTATGCCGTCCAGGATGTGCTGAGCGAGGATCTTGTCTTTGAAAGCGCCGATCTGGGAGGCGTCCATTCCGGGGGAACTCCGGGTGGCGGTACCGTCGATTGGTCCGGCCTCCAGGTTCCCGCCCGTGCCGGCGGTGCGCCGGGCGTGCTCGTCCTCACCGTCTCGGCAAGGGTCGCCGACACGCTCAATCCGGACCAGCCGCTGCGCAATATCGCCAGGGAGCCGGGGGGGCCGGAGCCGGACTGCCCTTCCGAAGCTTGCGCGCTTATCGAGCCGCAAAGGCCCGCCCTCGAGGCGGAGAAAACGGGCTCTTATCAGGACCTGGATGGCGACGGCTCGGCGAGCGTGGGAGACAGGATCACCTATCAGATCCGCGTCAGGAATACCGGCAACATCCCGCTGACGGATGTCTCGCCGCAGGATGGCGGCCCCACATTCGGCAAGCGGCCGGCCGCGAACAGCCTGTCTGGTTTTGTGCCGGAAAGTGCCACCATCAATCCGGGCGCCGAACAGATCTTCACTGCGACCTACGCGCTTAGCCAGGTCGATATCGATAACGGCGCCGGCATCGAAGGAGGGGTGGAGAATATTGCGAGCGCCATCGGTTACGCAATGGCACGCGCGTCACGGGCACGCAGGTGGAATCGGAAGAGGCGGTTGCGCTTCTGGCCCTGCCTGTCGCGGTGAGCGACATCACGGTGACGAAGGTTGCGAATCTTCGCTTCATCCGGCGCGGCGAGCAGGCGCCGTTCACCATCCGCGTGACCAACAATGCCGGCTCCCTGGCCTCGGGCCTGACGGTGGTCGACACGATCCCGGCCGGCTTCCGCTATGTGGAAGGCTCGGCGCGGGTGGGTGATG
>Ga0180220_1000051_pt1 | contig 252024 bp, 242 predicted proteins | sample eDN5th37CBELigBY_FD_151335 | JGI IMG/M metagenome (GOLD analysis project Ga0180220, IMG submission 151335) | Enriched backyard soil microbial communities from Emeryville, California, USA - eDNA 5th pass 37_C BE-Lig BY (version 2) (version 2) | ecosystem: Environmental > Terrestrial > Soil >... | reverse complement strand
ATTAGGCACGCCGCCAGCGTTGATCCTGAGCCAGGATCAAACTCTCCACCAATGTGTGCGTGTTTACGGTCTCTCCCGTGCCACCGGTCGCCACCGGCACCCGGCACGGGCCCGCTCTGCTCTCACCTGGTCTGGCTTGGTTCACTCGCGCTCCCCAGGTCCAGCCCCACCGCCACCAGCCCCCCTCAGGGACCGTGACCGCCAGGCCGCCCCAACGGACCGCAAGCGTCTGCTCCGTCTTCCGCACACAACCTCTGTCGCATGCCACTTGTCAAGGTGCTACCGGCGTTCCGCCGGATCGCGCTCGCTGCCGAGCGCCGAAGAAGAATTCTAGTCGATTCCTCTTCGCGTGTCAAGGCCAGCCCCTTGCGATCGCTCGCTCCGGACTGCCAGGACGCGGGCTCGCTTTCGAGCGCCGGGAAGGAAGCCTAATCGACTTCGTCCAACTCGTCAAGGGCGACGCTGCCGTCGCCTCCCGACAGTTCACGCCCGGGCGTACCCGAGCGCAATGATGAGCCTATCCACTCATCGACTCGTTGTCAAGGCCGCCCGTACAAGTCAATACACACCCGGTGATGACTCGTACGATCCGTGCCTGACACGGGTCGCGCCCGGGTTGTCACCCGAGCGCCCGAGAACTATAGGCGAGAAGGTGGGCAGTGTCAAGCACCCCCCGCCAGCACCTGCGTGCACCGCTAGCGCACTGTGACGCTCTTCGCCAGATTACGCGGATAATCGGGATCAACTCCCTTGCTCAGCGCGGTCTCCAGCGCCACCATCTGCATAACCATGGTCTGCTCGAACGGCGTGCTCAGCTCGATGGCGTTCGCCGCCAGCGGTCCCTCGAACGTCACTGGCGGCATGGGCCCACTCCAGTAGACCGCCGCGCCTCGACTCCGCAGCTCTTCGGCAGCGATCCTCAGCCTCGCCCCGATCGATGCATCCGGCGACATCAACACGCAGGGGAACCCGTCGTCCACGAGCGCGATCACCCCGTGCTTCAGCTCGCCTGCCCGGATCGCCTCGGCGTGTACATAGCTGCCTTCCTTGATCTTGAGCGCCGCCTCATATCCAACTGGCATGTGGACCCCGCTCGTGACCACCATCGCGCTCGAACGTGTCGCCAGCGAGCTGGCGAGGCCCGCCACCCAATTGCGCACTGCGTGACTGTCCAGCACCTGCTGCAGTGAATCAGCCCCTCGCGCCAGCTCACCGCCATTGTCGATACATCCCGCCATGGCGCGACCGAATTGCCACACGCGGCCGAGCATGGCCATATACGACTTGGTGGCAAGCACACTTCGCTCATGCCCTGCAAGCAGCGGCACCGTTTCGTCAACGAGGTGCTCGACGGAGCTTCCCTCGGCATTGATCATGCCGATGACGGGAACTCCAGCGTCCCGCGCCACTGTTACCGCATCGATGACATCGGCGGTCTCGCCACTCTGGGTCAGCGCCACCATGACATCGCCTGGTCGGATGAGCGACGGCCGTCCCAGGATCTCGGAGGCCGCGATGGCTACTCCTTCGGGAACTCGCATCGTCTCCGCCAGAAGGTCGGCGCCATACATCGCGGCGTGGCTGGCGCTGCCACATCCGGTGAAGACCACCCGGCTGGCCCGCCGGGCTATGGCCGCCGCGCGATCAACGGCGGTCGCGTCCGCAGCGATCCGCCGCATCACGTCAGGTTGCTCCGCGATCTCGGCGCGCATCGCTGCCCCCGGGCCGGCTCCGAACACGTTGCGTCCCGCCGGAACGGCAATCCTCTTGCCGTGCCGAAGCAGGTCGAGGGCGGCCGCGGATGGCTTGAGCGGTGTTCCCAGCGTGACGGCTACGTCGTCAGGAAGGGCGATCGTGGTGTCAACCACCCCCGCAAGGGCTGCGGAATCCGAGGCGAGGATGAGCGCCCGCTCTGCCTGCGCCAATCTGATCGGCAGCCGCCTCGCGACGACCACGATCTCACCGGAATACAAATCGAGCACCACGAAGGCGTTATTGCCTTCCATTAATAAGAAGGCCTCCTGAACCGCCTCGGTCAGTGCCACACCTCGCCGCAAGCGCTCGCTGACCAAATGCACCATCAGCTCGGAGTCGGTGTCGGACAGCAGGTGTGTGCCTCCGTCCAACTCCGCGCGCAGTCGATCGGCGTTTTCGATGATGCCGTTATGCACGACTGCGATGCGTCCGCCATGGTCGAGATGCGGGTGTGCGTTTCGCTCACAGACTTCGCCATGTGTGGCCCAGCGCGTGTGTCCGACCGCCGCCGTGGCCATCGTGTCGTTCACCGCGCCCACGTCGACCCGGCCGACGCGCTTGACCACGCCCCTTGCCTCGCCATTCAGGCTGAAGGCAGTACCCCAGGAGTCATACCCGCGATACTCCATCGACCGAAGCGCACCGAGCACAACCGGCCCGACTTCGATCGGCGCACCGACATATCCAAAGATCCCGCACATAGCCAGCTTCCCCTGTCGCCACCCCTGTCCAGGGCAAGACTCTACGGCCTCGCCTGGCTGGCGGCATGGCGCACGCGACACCATGACCAGGCTCAACGCGGAGCCAGAATCACGGCCAATGGTTTTGGTGGACGATGGATGTGAGGGATGCACCGGCTTCATGGTGCCTGGCACATCGAGGAGGGCGTTGTTGACGCGCGTCACCGCGCGCTTTTGTCCCACTCGTAACGACTGTGCCTGCCGGGGAGCCATCCGCCGAGTCTTTCGATCGACTCCCACCTCGTCAACTCGGTCTCCTTACCGAGTCCTGGCGCTAAGTGACTGCTTGTACGACTCCCTCACGGTCATCGTGGGCCCCATCCTACTTTCGTCGTGTGCATGTTGTCCAGCGCCCGATCCCGTTCGCACGGTCGATGTGCTGCTACCATCACTCCCAGAGTCCCTGGCGACCCCGGACTCACCGGGCCTTCGAATGATCACAGGAGCGCATATGTCCACGAAGCACGTTATCGCGTCCAGCAATGCACCGGCTGCGATCGGTCCCTATTCCCAGGCCATCCGCGTCAACGGAATGATCTATACATCCGGTGTGATCCCTCTCGATCCGGAGACCATGGAGGTGACGGGCTCCACCATCGAGGAACAGACTGAGCGCGTTCTCCAGAGCCTCAAGGCCCTGCTGGAGGATGCGGGATCGAGCCTGGACCGGGTGGTGAAGACAACCTGCTTCCTTGACGACCTCGGCGACTTCACCGCCTTCAACGGCGTGTACGAGAAGTACTTCGCCGATTCCAAACCAGCTCGCTCGACCGTCGAGGTAGCCGCTCTGCCGAAGGCGGTCAAGGTCGAAATCGAAGCCGTCGCCCTGGCAACCGAATGACGCGCTGCACAGGCAATTGACGTGTACCGATGCACGGGCGCGGGGTTGGCGACTGCCGAACCCCGCGTGTATACTCATGTGGCTACACGGCAGGGGCGCGTAGCTCAGCTGGCCAGAGCGCACGGTTCACATCCGTGAGGTCACAGGTTCAAGTCCTGTCGCGCCCACCCGAGACCGACCGCATCGCGCCTCCGCGATGCGGTTTTGTGCTTGATTCCCGTGTCCGAATAGGCAGCGTTCGCTGGCAACGTACGTGTGTTCACCCACGCCGATTTCAGGCCCGATCCGCGGCATGCACTCACGTAGTTGAGGCGCTGCCGCCCTTGACCCCACTACGCAAACCAGACCACAATACGCTCACACCAGCGCCGCCGCGCCGGGAGCGGGCGGCGAAGATGGAGATCATGACGAATCCTTCCAGGGGGCCTCGCCTCGATTGGAAGGCCAATGCATGAGCGAGACAATGGTTTCACCCGCCAAGGACCTGGAGGAGGAGTGGCATGCGGCGTGAGCAAACGCTAGCCGATCGCATTACCGGCTCAGCGTTGTGGCGTTCGGTGGTCCGACACGGCTACCCGGATACACAGCGCAACCAGGCGTTGATCATCGCGAGCAATGTGTTCCTGCACATTCATCCGGTGAAGATCAAGCGCTATGCAACCAAGGTGACCTACACCTTCTGCCTTGGCGGCCTTTCGTTCTTCATGTTCCTTGTGCTGGTGATGACCGGCGTCCTTCTGATGTTCTATTACATCCCGTCCGAAGGACAGGCCTACCAGTCGATGAAGGACATCGAGGCCAGCGTTTCGTTCGGTCAGCTGATGCGCAACATGCACCGCTGGTCGGCACAGGGCATGGTTATCGCCGTGTTCCTCCACATGGGCCGTGTGTTCTACACCGGCTCGTACAAGCCGCCTCGGGAGTTCAACTGGGTCATCGGCGTGCTCCTGCTCGTGGTGACCTTCCTCCTCTCCTTCACCGGATACCTCCTCCCATGGGACCAGCTTGCGTATTGGGCCGTGACCGTCGGTGCGGAGATCGGCGGCGCCGCCCCGATCGTCGGACCGCAGGTCAACCGCATCCTGCTGGGCGACTTCCAGATCGGGCAGTCGACACTCATTCGGTTCTACACCCTGCACGTGATCTTCCTGCCACTGGTTGCCGCCTTCCTGATGGCCGTGCACTTCTGGCGCATTCGCAAGGACGGTGGCATCTCCGGTCCGCTGTAGGTCGGTGATGCGCTCCCTGGACACCTGTTAGAGAAGGAATCCGAGCATGGCAGAACTCGCGAATCGCCCATCCGGAGCAGCTCAGCAGATTGACGAAGCCAAGCGCCGCAAGCTCCTCGAGCTCGTTCGCGGACGTGCCCTCGCACGACCGACGGATCTTGCCGAGGACGAGGTCATGGTCTGGCCTTCGCTCGTGGTCGTCGAAGCCGTCAGCGCGGTCGTATTCCTCGGTATCCTCACCGCGCTCTCGATTCTCGTGAACGCACCGCTGCTCGAGCGCGCCAACCCGAACCAGACACCGAACCCATCCAAGGCGCCGTGGTACTTCCTGAACCTTCAGGAAATGCTCCTGCACATGGACGCGGGTCTCGCCGGCGTCATCATACCGACGCTCGCCCTCGTCGGTATCGCCGCCATCCCGTACATCGACCGCAGCCCACTGGGCGTAGGCATCCTCGGAACCTCCAGGAAGGGTCGCGCGATCATCGGCTTCACGACCGTGTTCACGACCGTCGTCCTGACCGGCATGGTCCTCCTCGATGAAGCGCTCGGCCGTGGCACGCAGTTTGGCCTTGGGAGTTATGTGCAGGACGAATTCGGCGCACCCGACTGGGTCGGTGGTATCGTCATCTCAAGCATCATCATCCTCGCGGCGATCAGCGTCCTCGTCGCGCTGGTCAAGGGCATCTTCCGCCCCACCCGTCGCGAGCTGATCATTGCCCTGTTCACCGGCTTTTTCGTGACCTACTGGGTGCTGGCCTTCTTCGGCACGTCGTTCCGCGGCGAGGGCCAGATGCTGACCTGGCCGTGGGATCTCCCGCTCGAGCATCACTAGGCGGCTGGCTCACGCGCAGGTCCATTTCGCAGCGCACCGGGGATCCACATCGAACGTGCTCCCCGACATAGAAAAGGATCATCGGCACATGACTCCACTGGTACGCACACTCGCGGGCCTCGGCGGCGGGTGGCTGGCCACAAAGATACTCGGGCTCCTGGAGCTGGCCCAGGCTGCCCATGGTGAGACAAAGGCGAAGAAGCTTTCATCGCGGCGCTCGTTTACGCGCAATGCGGCGCTCGGCGCGGTCGGCATCGTCGTCGCCCAGATCACCGGTGGCTTCGTCTGGCTCCTCTGGCCGAACAAGACCGGCGCCTTCGGTGGCGAGATCACCGTCGGGGCCGACAACGTCCCCGAAGTGGGCGGCGAGCCGTTCCGCTACGCTCCGGGCAAGTTCTATCTCGTCCACACCGAGGACGGCGTCGAGGCGCTGTACTGGAAGTGTGTGCACCTCGGTTGCACCGTGCCCTGGATCTCCGGTGAGCAGCTGTTCATCTGCCCGTGCCATGGATCGGTGTTCGAATACAACGGAACCCGCGTCTCCGGACCGGCACCGCATGCGCTCGATGCCTTCCCGGTGACGGTCAACGATGATGGCAGCGTGTCGGTCGATACCAACCCGACCACCCGGATCATCCGTGATACGTACCGGCCCGAGGACGCCGCGCCGTACCCGGCCTAGCTACCTGTTCCGCGGGTCGCCCTGGCGGTCGCGCAAGAGGATGAGGAGAGACGAGGAGTGGGAGCTGTACAAAAGCTCGCGACAGTGGTGATCATCGGGCTCGTGGCACTTGCCACGGTGCTGACGGTGTACATCGCCAGGGAGCCGGACCGACGCAACGAAGAGCTTACCGAGCAGGAGCAGCTCTCCATCCAGCGCGGCACGGACCTCTACATCACGTATTGTCTCCAGTGCCATGGCCCTGGCGGGGAAGGGTCGGCCGGTGGCGATGAGCCACCCCGCATTGGCCCGCCGCTGGCGACCGACTTCTTCCAGTCGGATGACCCAATCCAGCAGTCGGTGGCCGAGAACCTCATCCGATACAGGGTGACCAACGGTGCTCCCTCGGACCCGCGCATCGCAGAAAAGGTCATGCCGGCGTTCGGCCAGGACCTCAGCGGTGAGCAGATCAACGATCTCGTCTACCTGATTCTGCATGGCGACTGGGACTACGTGTACAACACCGCGGTCGAGCAGACGGGCCTGCAGGTCGCCCAGGAAAAGTGCGAAGAAGAGGGCCGCGATCCAGAAGAGTGCGAGCACATCGAGGCAGGATCGGAAGAGGCTCCACCCGTCTACCCCACGTCACCTCCACAGGATCAGGCAGACCCGGGTGATGAGGGTGAGGAAGCCGAGGATGCATCCGCCGACGCGGATAGCGGCGATGTGGCTGCCTCACTGGAGGCACTCGATCCCTACGAGTGGAGCGAATCCGAGCTCGTGGTCAAGCCTGGCGACACGATCTCCGTCGTCAACTCCGGCTCGCTTCAGCACGACTTCACCGTCGATGAGCTCAGCATCCACGAGGAACTCCCGTCCGGTGGCGAAGAGGTGCTGATCACCATCCCGGAGGACGCCGAGCCCGGTGAGTACGAATTCTACTGCTCGGTTCCGGGCCACCGTGAGGGTGGCATGTACGGCACGTTGATCATCGAAGCACCGTAGCCGACAAGGAGGACGACGATGCTTGTTTCCAACCTCTCCCTGGTGTTCGGGACGCTTGCCGAGACGGTCGAGCTCTGGCTCGCGATCTTCATGATGATCGGCGGAATCGTCCTGACGCACCTCATCCAGAAGTGGGCGGATCGCTCGGGAGAGCAGCCCGCCGCCGCGAATGTCGGTCTCGGCGGCCATCCAGATCAGCGCGAGCCGAAGACCATGCGCGACTAGTCCTTGCGATCAACGGCATGTGAGCGGCCCCGATGCATTCCCGTGCATCAGGGCCGTTTCCATTTGGCGCGCCGGAGTCAGTCATGTCGAAAGCAGATCAGTCCAGATCAGGCACCTACCAATGGTGCGACACGTGCCGCCGCAGTTATCGCCACTACGAGACCCAGGACGGGCGCTGTCCAGTCTGTGGCTCGGAGACCCGAGCGATCGGCAAGTACCAGGCGATCGTGCGTGGACTCATGTCGAACGAGCTCGTTACCTCCGAGATCTACACCAAGCACCGGCAGCTGATTCGAATGATCTGGACCCGAAATGGTATGGGAGAGCGGTACTACCAGGCGCTGGGACCGAACATCAGCTACAACCGCTTCGAGGCCAGAGTCACCGAGCTTCTCTGTCGAGGGGCCAACGAAGGATGGGTCAGGTTCGTGTTCCCGCCGGCACCGATCGGCGACGACAACGCCTATCGTCTCGAGTTCGAGGACGAGAATCGATTCATCGATGAGCTGACACGAGAGTTCGCCGAGGAGATGTCGCAGGATGCCTGAAGCCAACACCGAGTCACGAACCACCATCCTGAAGCGGCGCATCGGCGACTACCTTGACTCGCTCGGGTCGTCCGCTCCCACACCAGGGGGCGGCAGTGCCGCTGGTCTCATCGGTGCGCTCGGGGCCAGTCTCGGATCGATGGTGGTGTCCCTCACCTTTTCCGAAGATGCCGACGTAAAGGCGGCGCTCGACCATGCGGATGAGTCGCTCCGAGCACTCAGGGATCGCTTCACCGGGCTGGCCGAAGCCGATGAGGCGGTGTATCAGGCATATCGCGATGCCGCCGCCATGCCGAAGGGCTCGGCAGGAGAAAGGGCCGTGCGGCGAGAGACCATGCAGCAGGCGCTGAAGGACGCAGCGAGTGTTCCCCTGGAGGCGTGTGCTGCTTCAGTCGAGTTGGCGCAGACGCTGGTGGCCGTCCAGCAGCACGGGAATCCACACCTGCTCTCGGACGCGCAGATCGGCATGCTGTGCGCGCAGACCTGCTTCGAGTCGTCCCGCATCAATGTCAATGTCAACCTGGCGATGATCCGCGACGATGCCTGGGTCACGGACGTCGCGAACCGGGTCGAGGAGCTCTCCAGCCAGCTTCGCGAACACCTTCAATCCAGCTGAATACAGCACCCGCCTGTCGATGAGACCACAACCAGCTGCAGGCACCACGAAGCGCCGATGTGCGTGGCGGTCTCTCAGCCGTCAAGACCTCGCACATCGTCCCCACGGCCCACTCCTGTCGCGGCGTGCCTCGAGTCACGACAGAGGTCTGCGTCCCGTTCCAAACGGCGGGAGGAATGTCCGTGGCACGTCACCTATAGCCAAGAGAAGACTTGCTTCACGCCTCGAGCTGCCGAGGCCGGTACTGAAGCGCCTCCGCCAGGTGTCGTGCCTCCACCCCAGCCGACCCCTCGAGGTCGGCGATGGTCCGCGACAGCTTCAGGACGCGATGGTAGGCGCGTGCCGAGAGCGCCAGCTGCCGCACGGCGGTCGCCATGAGCTGTTCGCCGGTGGCATCCAGCTGCACGAACTGCTGAATCTCACCCGGTCCCATGTCCGCATTCGTCCGGAGCTCCGTCCCGGCGAACCGGCGTGCCTGGGTCTGGCGCGCGACCTCGACCCGACGACGCACACATTCGGAAGGTTCCGCCGAGCGACGGTCGGCGAGCTGCTCGTAGTCGACCCGCGGCACATCCAGATGGATATCGATACGGTCGAGCAGCGGCCCACTGATGCGCTTCTGGTAGCGGGTCACCGCCGAGGACGAACAGGTACACACGCGAGTCATGTCCCCGAAAAAGCCACACGGGCACGGGTTCATCGCCGCGACAAGCGACACGTTCGCAGGAAACGTGATGGTGCCGGATGCCCGCGCGAGCGTCACCAGCTTGTCCTCCAGCGGCTGACGCAGCACCTCGAGCGTCTGGGTGGAGAACTCCGGCAGCTCATCGAGAAAGAGCACGCCCCGGTGCGCGAGGCTGATCTCACCCGGTTGCGGCCACGTCCCGCCGCCAACCAGACCGGCATGGCTCGTCGTATGGTGCGGCGATCGGAACGGTCGGGTGGTCACGAGGGGGCGCTCGTTCGGAAGGAGCCCCTTGACGCTGTAGATGCGGGTGACCTCCAGCGCCTCCTCGAGCGACATCGCCGGCAGGATCGACGGCATCGATCGCGCCAGCAGCGTCTTGCCGGCACCGGGCGGCCCGCTCATGATCAGGTTGTGGGCACCCGCCGCGGCGACCTCCATGCCCCGCTTGACATGTTCCTGTCCGCGGATGTCGGCGAAATCGACGAGCGGTCCTGTTTCCTCGAAGGCAGCGATGGATGTCACGGTTTCCAGCGGCGCGATCGGCGCCACGCCGTGCAGGTGCTGTACGAGCTCCGCCAGATTCCTCACCGGATAGACCGCGATCCCAGATACGAGCGCCGCCTCCTGCGCGTCGACCGCCGGGACGAACGCCCGCTTCATGCCGCGCTCGGCCGCCACCGACACCATCGAGATGATCCCGGGGGTGTGGCGTAGCACGCCATCCAGCGACATTTCGCCCACCAGCAGCGCGTCGTCAAGGTCGGAGAGAATCTGGTGTGAGGAAAGGAGCATGCCGACGGCGATCGGCATGTCGTAGGTCGGACCGGCCTTCTTGATGTCCGCCGGAGCGAGGTTCACCGTTACCCGACCATGCGGTATCCGACCTCCGGAGTTTCGGATAGCCGCCCGGACGCGTTCCTTGCTCTCCTGCACGGCAGCATCGGGCAGCCCGACGACAATGATCCCCGGCTGACCCGCACCCACGTCCACCTCTACTTCAACGAGGACGCCGTCCACCCCGATGACCGCACAGCTGAATACCTTCGCCAGCACGCCCGTCCGCTCCGCTGCCTGGTACTGACCGATGCCGGTCTCGATATGTCGATGGAACCTGCCTGTGTGCACTCTATCACCCACGGCTCAGCAGGGGTTAGGGAACGTTCAAATGGAATTTGTCAGGAGGACCGCGCTACCCGACATGCACGGCCGGACGGCGGGACGGGTCAGGCTCCGCTCGTCGCAGAATCTCGTGTGTGACCGGCGCGATGTCACCCTCTCCGAAGAGGATGAATCGTGCCAGATACTTGAGCGGGTTGCCTTCCGTCCAACCGAAGTAGACGTGTGGACGCTTGCCGGTGCGATCACGGATCTCGAGGAGCACCGCTGCAATCGCGTTCGGCACGGAGGGGCTGAAGACCCGCAGGACCCGATGCGGGCCAATCTGCTCGCCGATGACACGGACCGCCGGAGCGAACTCTGATGCATCCGTCACGACGACCTCGAGGAACAACGCCTTGGTTCCAAAGGGAATGTGGCTCGCCTCACGTTCCTCCCGCTCCTTCAGAAGATACTCGCGCGGATTGCGCTCGTCGGGATGGTTCGCGATAAGCCGTACCGGTCCAGTCTCGGCCGAGTACCGGATGAATCTCGCAGCTACCTCGTCGAACAGAACGGACGCTACCCGTAGCTCGGTTGACCGCCAAACGCGCGAGACCAGCGAGGCAACGACGATGCCTGCAATGAAGAATGAGGCAATTCGCAGACCGTCCCAGTCCCCGAGGATGGTAGCCGCGGTCGTGTAGATGAAGATGCCTGCGATTGACCCGAAGAACACCATTTCGCGACGATCATCCCGGGCGCGAGCCGAAAGTGTCACCGCGACGGTCGCCGACGTGATCACCGCCAGCACACCCGTCGCGTATGCCCCGGCCTGTGCATCGACATTTGCCCGGAACGCGCCCGTCACGACGAGGCAGACGGCCGAGATGATCAGGACGAGCGGTCGGCTCGCGCGCGCCCAGTCGGGCGCCATCCCGTACCGGGGGAGGTATCGGGGAACGACGTTCAGGAGACCGGCCATCGCGGATGCCCCCGCGAACCACAGGATCGTGATGGTACTGAGGTCGTACACCGTGCCGAAGATCTCCCCGAGCTCTTCGTGTGCCACATACGAGAGCGCACGCCCGTTCGCCTCACCGCCCTCCTCGAAGGCTTCCTCTGGTATGAGCAACGTCGTAACGAAGCTCGACGCGATGAGCATCACACTCATGATCACCGCGGCTGCGACCAGCAGCTTGTGGGTGTTCTCGATGCGGCCGACCGGGCGCACGGGGTCGTCGCCGGGATTGCCTTCGACCTGCGGCATGACCAGCACGCCCGTCTCGAACCCCGAAAGACCGAGCGCAAGGGCCGGAAAGACGAGCGCAGCGGCACCAATGGCGAGCACCGGGTTGGCATACGATCCTGCAAGCGCGGCGGTCCAGTGCTGGATCAGCGACGGGTCATCCGCCAGCCTCGTCATGCCGGCGGCCACGACGACGAGACTGAGCGCGAGGTAGACCATGACGAGGACCACCGCGATCCCGATCGCTTCACCGAACCCCTTGAGAAAGACCGCGGCAAGGAGCCCGATCAACAGTGACGTCAACAGGATCTCGTGGCCGTGGAGGAACGATGTCAGCGGATTCTCGACGATGTGCGCGGTCGCGTCGGCCGAGGACAGCGTGATCGTGATCACGAACCCCGTCGCCATGAACCCGATCAGGCAGAGCACGAAGAGCTTGCCCTGCCACCAGGGGAGCAGGCGCTCAAGCATCGAGATCGAGCCATCGCCGTGCGGGCTCCGCGTTGCCACCCGACGATACATCGGGAGTGCTCCGGCCAGAGTAACGAGCACGAGGATCACGGTTGCGAGCGGTGCCAGCGCGCCAGCCGCGAGCGCGGCGATGCCTGGCTGATACCCGAGCGTAGAGAAATAGTCGACCCCGGTCAGGCACATTACCTTCCACCAGGGATGGGTGTCCTGGCTCTCTTGCCCCGGGCCCAGCCCTGCCGGCGCATCGGGGTGCTCCCGCAGCAGCCATGCCCGAAACCGACCCGAATGCTCCGATCCAGCAGCAGAGGACATGGCGCGTTGTTGCCCCTCCGGCACGCAAGTCGCTACCGCCCACCGGCACATCGTTGCCGGTCGGGCGCCTGGCGCCGCTCACGTCTGTCCATCGGCGGATCGCCACGCTGGCATAGCTTATCCATTTCCCCAATCGAAGGGTGCACATCTGAACCAATCTGGCAGGTCCGCACCCCCCGTATTGCCTACAATAGGACTGAAAGCGGGCACATTGGGTCCCACCGCGATGGAGCAGATCATGACCGAGCCACCACAATTGAAGCCGCACCTCATGGACGTCGCCGACACACCGATTCGCCGGTTCTTCCAGAGTCTGGCCCGGGCGGCGCGGCTCAGGTGTCCCTACTGCGGCGGCGGAGGGATCTTCGATGGGTGGTTCACGCTCAAGAAGCAGTGCCCGACATGCGGCGTCACCTACGCCTATGAGGATGGGTATTTCCTGGGCTCCTACGCCATCAACCTGGTCGTCACCGAGCTCATCGCCGCGGCAATCGTGATCGGACTGATCGTCTGGTCCGATCTGTCGGTTCTCCAGATGCAGATCGCTGCCGTCGCCCTGGCCGTCGGGTTCCCGCTCCTGGGTTACCCGTTCGCGCTCCTGATCTGGGTATCGCTCGACATCGCCCTGCATCCCCCCGATCCACGAACCGGGAAGCGCGCGATCTAGCGCGAATTTCCCTGACCGCGTCGGGCATGCCTCACGGTTCTCCAGGCTTCCTACCCGGTTGTGCATGGAATCACAAGCGTGGTACAAGAGTTCTGGAATCCCCGCCAGTCGGGGTGCCTCCATCTACCCCTGTCGTTCGCACCTATCCCGGAAAGCAACCCGATCTCATGACGTCAGCCCGTACCGTTTTCAACGACGATTCCATGCTCAAGCTCGCCGTTCAGCGCAAGGGCCGGCTCACCGAGCATTCGATGTCGTTGCTGCATCAGATCGGGCTGAACTTCGAGAGTTACGGGCAGCGTCTCTTCTCGCGTGTCCGAAACTTCCCGCTCTCGCTGCTCTACGCCCGTGACGATGACATCCCCGGCTACGTGACCCTCAACACCGTGGACCTCGGCATCGTCGGACGGAACCTCGTGCACGAGTACGAGGCCGACGTCGAGGTGATCCATCCCCTGGGGTTCGGGTACTGCGAGCTCGTCATCGCCGTTCCCAACGACTCGGACATCACGAGCCCGGAAGAGCTGCGGTTCAGTCGCATCGCCACCAGCTATCCGTCGTCCACCCGCCGGTTTTTCGAGTCCATCGGGGGCTCACCGGAGATCATCTCCATCAGCGGATCCGTCGAGATCACCCCGGCTCTGAACATCGCTGACGCCATCGTCGACCTCTCCGCCACCGGCTCGTCGCTGCAGCTCAACGACCTAAGGCCGATCCACTCGATCCTCGAGTCGGAGGCTGTGCTCATCGCCAATCGCGACGCACTTGCCGATCCCGCCCGACGCGAGAATATCGACCGCCTGTTGCTCAGGATCAAGGCAGTCGAGGCAGCCGGCCAGTACAAGTACGTGATGATGAACGCGCACGAGTCGTCGCTGCCCGCCATTCGCAAGGTGATCCCGGGCCTGAAGGCACCCACGATCGTGCCACTCGCCGACAAGGGATGGTACGCGGTCCATACCGCAATCCGGGAAGAGGATTTCTGGGAGAAGATCGAGGAGCTGCGACACGCGGGCGCGAGTGAGATTCTCGTGAGCTCCCTCGACAAGCTCCTGCTCTAGTCGCCGCCAGCGGCCCGTTGTCCGCCGCTGACCAATGACCGCCGTATCCAGGAGGAGACCAGTGGCGTTCTCACCCACTCGCGTTATCCGAAGCCACATCGAACCCGAGAGCGCCTACCATCGCTCCGAGCCGGACACCGGCGACCACCTGCCGGTGCGGCTGGACTGGAATGAATCACCGTACGGGCTCTCCCCGAAGGCCCAGAAGGCATACGACGAGTTCCGATCCGGCAACATTTACCCCGCCATCGACCAGGCTCCACTGCGACAGGCGCTCGCGGAGTATCTCGGCGTGTCCGACGAGCGCATCATCGTCGGTGCCGGCCTCGACGATGTCATCAACACTCTCGCAATGACGATCGTCGATCCAGGCACCGAGGTGATCATCAGCGAGCCGACGTTCGGCGTCTATCGGAGTCTCTTCGAGCTGCACGGTGCCCAGGTGACTGACATTCCGCTGGGCGGAGCACCCGACCACGCGCTTCCGACGCAAGGGATCATCGATCGAGTCAGCACCAACACGCGGCTGATCATCATCTGCAATCCCAACAACCCGACCGGCACGCTGTTTCCACGCGAGGAGATCGTGCGGATTATCGAGTCGGTCGACTGCCTGGTGGCGATCGACGAGGCGTATGCCGAGTTCTCCGGGGTGAGCCACACCGACCTGGCCGAGCGCTACGAGAACGTAATCACCCTGCGCACGATGAGCAAGTTCGCGGGTCTGGCGGGCTTCCGGGTCGGCTACGGCGTCTTTCCTGGCGCACTGATGCCCTGGTTCCGTCGAGCGGCACCGGCATTCTTCAACGTCTCGGCAGTGTCGGCAGCGGTAGCCATCGCATCCCTGCAGGATCTCGACCACCTCCGGGCCAATGCCGAGCGTACGGTCGCGGAGCGAAACCGGCTCAGTGCCAAGCTCGCGGCAATCGACGGCGTAACGGTCTACCCGTCGGCCACCAACTTCGTGCTGGTGGCAATGCCCGGGGATGACGGTAGCCGCTATGTCGATGCCCTCGCGGCCGAGGGCCTCCTGGTGCGCGGCTATCGCGAGCCCGGTCTCAGGCACTGCATCCGCATCTCGATCGGACTTCCGGAGCACCATGATCGCCTGATCGAGGTGCTCCGACGCGAAGTGGCGAACGTGTTATCCGGGGCGGTACGGGCATGATCGGTCGCGAAGCTTCCATCACGCGCAAGACAAGCGAGACGGACATCACCCTGGTCCTCGACCTGGACGGGTCGCGGGACATCAACGTGACCACGGGTGTGCCGTTCTTCGACCACATGCTCCATGCGCTGGCACGGCATGGGCGATTCGGACTCACGGTCGACGCCACCGGTGACGTCGAGATCGATCCCCACCACACCGTCGAGGATGTCGGCATCGCCCTCGGCCAGGCACTCCGGGCCGCCCTTGGCGACAGAATCGGGATCGAGCGCTACGGCTTTGCGTACGCGCCACTCGACGAAGCGCTCGCGCGCGTGGTCATCGATGTTTCGGGACGCCCCTATCTCGAGTTCACGGGCACGTTCCCCGAACCGGTGATTGGTCAGGATTTCGCCGCGAGCCTCGTCGAGGAGTTCTGGCGCGCCCTCGTGGTCAATGCCGGCCTGACGGTTCATATCGACCTCCTTCGCGCGCGTAATAGCCACCACGCCGCTGAAGCGATCTTCAAGGCCGGCGCCATCGCGCTGCGCGGTGCCATCCGCCAGACCGGCGACTCGGACGTCCCGTCGACGAAGGGAGTGCTCGCATGATCAGCATCGTTGACTACGGCGCGGGGAACCTTCGATCGATCGAGCGAGCGCTCGTCAAGCTCGGAGAGACTCCCACCATCACGAATGATCCGGAGGTCATCACCAGGTCCGAGGCGATCGTGTTTCCCGGGGTAGGTAACGCCAGGGCAGCCATGAAGCAGATCACCGATACCGGCATCGCCGACGCAATGACTGGGGCCGCGGCCGCAGGCATCCCGCTACTCGGCATCTGCCTCGGGATGCAGCTGCTCTTCGAGGATCAGGAGGAAGGACCGACGACTGGACTCGGACTGCTCAAGGGCCGAGGCGTTCGGCTCCCGGAGGGTCTCAAGGTGCCTCACATGGGCTGGAACTCCGTGTTGTATACCGACAACGGGCCGTTCGCCGGCCAGCCCGAAGCGCGATGCTACTTCGTGCATTCCTACATGGTTCAGCCGGACGACGAAGGCGATGTCGCGGCCCGAACCGCATACGGGATCGAGTTCCCGAGCATCGTCGCCAGGGACAATATCTGGGGCACACAGTTTCATCCCGAAAAGAGCGGTGACGTCGGGATCTCGATTCTGGAGCGATGGGTCGCGAAGGTGAGGGGGCGCCGGTCATGATGACGCTGTACCCCGCCATCGACATACGCGGTGGCAAGGCCGTGCGACTCGTCGAAGGTGACTTCGCTCGAGAGACCACCTTCGATGCCGATCCGGTCGATGCGGCCCGCCGCTGGGTGTCCACTGGCGCCGAGTGGATCCACGTCGTCGATCTCGATGGTGCGCGATTCGGCTCCGGCGCGAATCGTGACTCCATTGCCCGCATTCGGGAATCGGTCGACTGCAAGATGCAGGTGGGCGGTGGGATTCGCTCCCTCGCGACGATCGGCGAGATGCTCGAGCTCGGGATCGACCGGGTGATCCTCGGATCCATCGCTGTCACCGACCCCGAGATCGTCACGCAGGCCGTCAAGACTCACGGTGATCGCATCGCGGTCGGTCTCGATGCCCGGGACGATCGTCTGGCGACCTCCGGCTGGGAGACCCAGACGGACACCGACGCGTTCGAGATGGCAAGGACCTTTGGAGAACATGGGGTCCGTCACATCATCTTCACCGACATCAGACGGGATGGCACGCTGAGCGGACCGAATGTCGCAGCCCTCGAGCGCATGGTGCAGGCAACGTCGGCTGGTGTCATCGCGTCCGGCGGGATCGGTTCCTCCAACGATGTACTCAACCTGCGCACCACCGGAGTGACCGGAGTGATCATCGGACGGGCGCTCTATGACGGTCGAATCGACCTCGGCCAGCTCATCGAGGACATCACCCATGGCTGACATCGCTACACGAAACGGACTTGCGACGCGCGTCATTCCCTGCCTCGACGTCACCGACGGCCGCGTGGTCAAGGGCGTGCAGTTCGTCAACCTGCGGGATGCCGGCGACCCGGTCGAGATGGCATCGATCTACAACCGGGAGGGGGCGGACGAGCTCGTTTTTCTGGACATCACGGCGACCTCGGACAGCCGGGACACGATGATCGACGTCGTCCGCAGGACGGCCGACCAGGTCTTCATCCCGCTCACCGTTGGTGGCGGTATCCGCACCGTCCAGGACATGAGGAACATGCTCGGCGCCGGAGCCGACAAGGTGTCCATCAACTCGGCTGCCCTGGCCAACCCCGAGCTCATCACCGAGGGCGCGGAGATCTTCGGCACGCAGTGCATCGTGGTCGCCATCGACGCCCGGTGGGAGCCCCAGCGCTCACGCTGGGAGGTCTACACTCACGGAGGCCGCAAACCGACCGGCATCTCGGTGGTCGAGTGGGCCGCGGAAGCCGAGCAGCGGGGCGCAGGCGAGATCCTGCTCACGTCCATGGATCGCGACGGAACTGGCGATGGCTACGACCTGCCGCTGCTGGAGGCGGTCAGCTCCGTCACAGATATCCCGATCATCGCGTCCGGAGGCGCGGGGAACGCACAGCACATGGTCGAGGCGCTCCAACCCGGTCGGGCCGATGCCGTGCTGGCCGCGACGATCTTCCATTTCGGCGAACTTCGCGTCGCGGAGGTGAAGCAGCACCTCGCCGAGGCAGGTCTGCCGGTCCGGGAGGTCACTGTCGATGGCTAGCGAGCCGCTTCCGCTCCGGTTCGGCGAGGACGAGCTGATCCCGGCCGTCGTCACCGATGCCGACTCCGGCGATGTCCTGATGATCGGCTTCATGAACGACGAGGCGCTGGCGCAGACGCGTGAGACCGGCTTCGTGCATTTCTGGAGCCGGAGTCGCCAGCGGATGTGGAAGAAGGGCGAATCATCAGGACATGTGCAGCAGGTGCGAGAGATCCGGGTGAACTGTGACCTGAATGCCATCCTGATCGAGGCGGACCAGGTTGGCGCCGTGTGTCACGACGGGTTCGACACCTGCTTCTACCGCCGGCTCGATGACGACAACAGCCTGCACGTGGTGCGCAGTCGACAGTTCGACCCGCTCGACGTTTATCCGCCCGATGGCACGCCAGCGGGACTCGCCACGCGGACCCGGCGATGGTGGTCGGCCTACGAGTGGCTGCGGGACCACGACCTCACGGAACGGTCGGGCACCTCACGTCGCCTGAGGGCTCGGAAGAACGAGCATGTGCCTCGCATCGCCGATGAGATGCGCGAGCTCGCCGGGGTGCTGGACGGCAGCCATCGCCACTCCTCTCTGCGGGATGATCTGTCGCTCGAGGCGGGGCAGGTGCTCTACTGGATCGCCTGCGCGGCGGTTTGGCATGGGTACACGTGGGATCAGGTCCGGCCCGACCGGGCCCTGGACGTGACCGCTGAAGCGCCTGGATGCTCCTCCGAGATGCTCGCCAAGCTCCTGCGCGCACGTGCGGACGAGCTGGCGGGTCTCACCGACACACCAGATGCGTCGCTGCTGCACGCCTCGATCGCGCTGGTTGGCGCCTGTCTGCGCGCGAACGACCTCGATCCGCTCGATGTCATCAACGCGGACCTCGACGAGCTCGGTGGGAAGTCGTACCTGCCCGATCCGGGCACGCTGGGGTCGTAACCTGCATCGCCCGGGGTCAGGGCGGGGACACCCGGACCCGGCGTCGTGGATGTCGCATCAGGAGTCCACCCCAGCCTGACCGTCATGCCGACCGGCGCGGGGCTCCGGGGCAACGAGCACGGCGAGCGCCGCGGCCGTGGCCGCCCCGACAAGGCCGATCGCGCCGATCCGCAGCCAGCGCATCCCGTGATCCCTGCTCGGCTCCCGGGGCGGATCGATGATCTGAACGCTGGCGGCCTGGCTACCGGGAGCGACGAGGAACGCGTTCACCTGCTCCGGGAAGACCTGCGCGGCGGCCTCGGCGACGGCCAGGACGAATGCCTCGTCGTCGCCGCTCACCTCGACGGTGGCGACCCTGCTGTAGCGCGAGCCGTCCAACATGCCATGGACATCTTCAGTGGGTACGCCGGCATCCATCGCGCCAGCCACGGCTTCGGCGAAGGCCCAGCTCTCGACGAAGGGACCGAGGTCATCGAGCACCATCAACTCGGGGCGCTCGGCCCGACCGGTATCCTCGGTATCACCGGGAATGAGGACGGTCGCGCGGAACGACGTCGACCACGCCGGAGCGGGGGTCAACACGAAACCCGCGATGAGCCCGACCACCAGGCCAAGGACGACGAGCCACCACAGGCGCCTGATCGCGCCGAACGAGTCGTTCCTCTCCATGGGACTACCAGGCTCCCCGACCGGCGATCACGGCCGGGATGGTGCGCAGGAGAATCTTGGTGTCGAGCCAGGGAGACCAGTTCTCCGCGTAGTAGAGATCGAGGCGCACCATCTCGTCAAAGGAGAGGTGCGAGCGACCGTTGACCTGCCAGAGTCCGGTCAGGCCAGGCTTGACGAGCAGTCGCTGGAGATGCCAATCCTCATACGCCTGCACCTCTTCCGGGATCGGTGGACGCGGTCCGATCAGGCTCATGTCACCCTTGAGCACCTGCAGGAACTGCGGGAGCTCATCGAGCGAGTACCGTCGCAGCTTCCGGCCGATGCGGGTGAGCCGGGGATCGTCGGGCATCTTGAAGAGCCGCACATCGGCAGCACCGTTGGCTCGCAGGAGCGCTTCACGCTGCTCTTCGGCATCCTCGACCATGCAGCGGAACTTCAGCATGGTGAAGAGCTTGCCGTCCTTGCCAACGCGGACCTGGCGAAAGAGGATCGGTCCGGGGGAGTCCCGATGGACGAGCCAGGCGATTACCAGCATCGGGATCGCCATCACGGTCAGCACCACAATGGACACGCAGATGTCGATCGCCCGCTTCAGGACCGCGTTCCAGCCCCGGATCGATGCGTCGCTGATGCCGATGAGGGGGATGCCGGCGATCTCGCCGAGCGACGCCCGGTCCTGGGAGAACTGGACGAGGTCCGGCACCAGGCGGAACTTGACGACCTGCTCGCGGCACCTGGCGACGACCTCCCTTGTGGTGGCCGATTCAGCGCCTTCAACGGCGATGATGACCTCGTCGACGCTGTGCCGGTTCACCAGCTCGCCTACCTGCTCACCTTTCCCGAGTCTCGGGCAGACGATGGTGCCCCGCTCGGTCGCGACATTGATGCGGTCACGGTCGGAACTGTCGCTCGCGTAGCCGACGAGACGGTAGCCGAGGTGCGGCTCACTGAACATCGCCTGCATGACGCGGCGGGCGGACTCGCCATCACCGACGATCAGGACGCGATCCACGCCGATTCCGAGGCTCCAGAGCCACCGGCGCACAAGTGCCAGCAACCGCCGATGAGCGAGCATCAGGACGATCCCGATCACCCAGACGTACAGGAAGATCAGGCGGGACGGTGCGAAGCGCAGAAAGAAGGCGAGCATGACCACCCCGGCCATGGAGGTCGTGAAGCCCCCTACAACGGCGGCCGCCGAGTCGAGCACGCCGCCATAGCGATCCAGCCCGTAGATGCCGCGCATGGCAAAGACGATCGGGGTGAGCACCATGGTCGCGCTGGTCGCCTGCGCGAAGGTCGAGAACGGTTCGTCCGCCCAGAACGGAATCGCGCCACCGATCTCGAGGTCGTACCTGATCACATAGGCGAGCCAGAACGCGAGCGGCACGGACAGCACGTCCAGCACGAGGGCAGCAGCACGCTCGAGCATCGCCAGCTGCATGCCCCGTGAGATACGACGTGAGGGGTGCGGGATGGACAGTGGAAGCGTGTTGCCGGCACCGCGGCCGGAGCTTCCTTCCGAAGCCTTGATGTGCATCAATGGACCTGATACTCAGGATTGCACTGCCGAACGGCACGCATGTCAAATCATAGTACCATCCGGATTGGTCGACGCGTCATGTGGCCCCGGCGGGCCAGATACCACAACGAGACAGCATGGATCCACACGACTCACCACACAAGGAACGGCTCTGGACACCGTGGCGCATGCGCTACATCGGTGGCGATGCCCGCGAGGAGGGCTGCATCTTCTGCAATCGACTCGCAGCGGACGACGACGTCTCGTCGCTCATCCTCCATCGTGCCGCCCATTGCTTCGTAATCATGAACCTCTACCCGTACAACACCGGGCACGTCATGGTGGTTCCCAATCGTCACGAATCCGACCTCGATCACCTCGATGAGGACACGCTGACGGAGATGGCCACCGTGCTCCCACGAATCCTGAAGTCCCTGCGGACAGTACTCGGGTGTGACGGCTTCAACATCGGGCTGAACCTTGGATCCGTCGCCGGCGCTGGAGTCGCTGACCACCTCCACCAGCACGTGGTACCTCGATGGGAGGGCGACGCCAACTTCATGCCGATTCTGGCGGGCACAATGGTCATCCCGGAGATGATCCCGGTCACCTACGCCAAGACTCGCGCCGAGCTCATCCGCGTGATGGACGGTGCGGATCGCTTCGACACGGTCGTGCTCTCGAGCGATGCCGAGCCTGTGGTCTGGCTGAAGGACGGGCGTATCCCGTCGGTGGAGGCAGAGCCAGGTGTACCGGTGTGGCGAGCCGCCATCGCCTCGCTCGAGACGCCCGGCGCGGAGATCGTTGGCTGGAGCGGAGCGAAAAAGGCGAACGATTCGACCGCCCCCCCCGGGCTCGTATTCCGGGTCGACGGGCGGCCGTCCGGATCAGGCTGGCATGCGGTTCCGCTGCGCCTCGGTGGCCCAGGCGCCGCAGGGTTGTCCGAGACAGACCTGGCGACCGTCAACCGCACGGCACGAAACATCGCTCCCTGGATCTCCGCGCCTACGGATTGATGCCCCAGTCGACTAGACTTGACCGAGATTCTCGCAACGCTGCCGCGGGGCGCGGGCAGCGTACGTCTCCTGCACTGGAGAGCCTGATGAACGAAGCACTTTCCGGGGCGCCAATCCGATTTGCGACATTCGTCCTGCGCTATCCCCTGTCCCGGCTCCTCCACAGCGCGGCGCAGCTGCTGCTCCATCCGGTCATCACCCTGCCCGTCCTCGTGTACCTGCTCGGTGCCGGGGCCTCACAGATCATCTGGTATGCGGTTGTGGCTGGGGTCGCAACTGGCGTCGCTGCGGCACCGGGTGCACTCGTTGCGGTAGCACCAGCCTCGTCACGGATCGTGATCGTCGTGCTGCTGGTGGTGCAGGCTGCCGGATTCATCCTCTGCGGTGCGATGGCGCTCGGCAGTGACACGTTCTCCAACGACACCGTGCTCCGGCTGGGGTCGGGAGCGTACCTCCTGCTGGTCGTCCCGACCGCGATGCTGGCTCGCATCTCCGAGCAGACCCACGAGTTCCGGCGATCAACGGCGGCGTCGCTCGGCGGCGTTGCGCCAGCGTTAACGGGCTCGCTTCTCGCCGGGCTCCTGGTGTGGCGCATGTTCGACTCCAGCGGCATGGGCCCAGGGGATCTCCTCGCCAGGATCATGCTCGCCGGCGCGCTGTTCGCCGCGGCGGCGGCGTGGCTCTCCCTCTATCCAACGCTCCTGGCGATCCAGCTGCCGCACCCTGCCCGGCCAATGCCACAGATCCGATCACCGCAGCTGCTCGGCAATCGCGCTCTGGTCCGGTACTCCGTCTTCCAGCTCCTCAGGGGCCTGTCGCGGTTCGCCGATCCGTTTCTGCTCGTCGGCGTACTTACCATCATCGAGCCCGACGTAATCTGGATTGGCGGGGCGGTACTGGCATTCGCCGTTGGCGATGGAATCGCCAGGATGCTCGGCACCAACGCCTACGACAACTTCAATGTCAGGACCATCTTCACAATCAGCGGGTTCCTCCACACAGTCGCCTTCATCGTGGTCGCATTCGCCGCAGACGTGCTCACTTCGTCGGTCGTCGCCGAGCGGGATCCATCCAACGCCTGGAAGCATTGGGCGGTGGTTGTCGCAGCCATCGCGCTCGGGGCGAGCTACCGGCTCGCGCAAATCGGACACCGTGCCTACGTGCGCTCGATCTCGTCGCCGAGCACGCGTGACCTCTCGCTCACCATCGTGGGCGTCATCATGATCGCGACCGCATTCTCCCCGATCATCGCGGTACGCATTCTCGACTCGCAGGAGATGACGCGCCTCCTGCAGCTCGGCGTCGGCGCCAGCGTCGTCAGCCTCCTCATGACCGCGTTGATCGTGCCAACCTACGAGGCGCCGCGCAGACTTCGCGGCGCATGGAGCCTGCGCAGATAGATCCGCACGCCACACGTATCGTCAACGTTCTTCGGCGCAAGGCGCCGAGCTGCAAGAAACCGGCGAGGTGACTGAGACCATGAAGATCGAAACGTTCGCGCTCGAGCGCTGGATGACGAAGTGGGAGCTCCTCGTTACCCACGACATCGCGGAGAGCGGCATCTCGCCGATGTCGGTACGTGAAATGCTGGAGGTCACCAGGGTCGACGATCCGGACGCCATCATCGCCGAGGCAATGGCCGATCGGCAGCTGTACAGCGAGGCACGCGGGACGAAGGCGCTGCGGGAGATCATCGCCTCCACCTATGACGGTGTCTCCGCAGACGACATTCTGGTCACGACCGGTGCGATCGAGGCGAACTTCCTCGTCTACAACGCCCTGCTCGATGCCGGTGACCATGTTGTCGTCACCACCCCGTGCTACCAGCAGCTGGTGAGCGTGCCGCGGTCGATCGGCTGCGAGGTCACCGAGTGGCGCGTCACCCCCGAGTCCGGCTTCGTTTTCGATCTCGACGAGCTGGAACGCCTGGTGACCGACCGCACGAAAATGATCGTGATCAACTCCCCCCACAACCCGACAGGCGCCTATCTTGGGCAAGCAGAGCTCGAGCGAGTCGCGCAGATCGCCGATTCGGCTGGAGCCTGGGTGCTGTCGGATGAGGCCTATCGCTGGCTCACCCACCCCGGCGGTGCGGAGCAGCCCGCCCCGATGCGGGACATCTACCCCCGCGCAGTGAGCATCGGCACCATGTCCAAGTTCTTCGGGATGCCCGGTCTCCGCCTCGGCTGGCTTGCCGCGACAGCCGAGCTCGCCGAGCAATGCTGGGGGCTTCGGGACTACATCTCGCTGAGCCCGTCGAAGCTGAGCGATCGTTTCGCCCAGATCGCCATTGCGAACCGTGCCTGCATCCAGGCTCGCAACCACGACATTATCGGCGTCAACCTGGAGACGGCACGCAGGTGGTTCACCGAGAACGGGGACATCGTCTCCTGGCACGAGCCGCGAGCCGGTCTGCTGGCCATGATCCATGTCCACGATCTTGAAAACACGGACGAGCTCTCCGAGCGCCTGGCCGAGTCAGGCGTCATGCTCGCTCCCGGCTCGGCCTTCGGACTGCCAGAGCATCTCCGGATCGGCATCGGCCAACAGCCCGAGATCTTCGCCGAAGGGCTCGAGCGTGCCGCCTCTGTCATCCGCCAATACCGTCGCGAACGCAGGTTGGGCGCCCTCCAGCCGTCGTCCACGCTCGGGTAGCCATCCGCAACACCTCACTCCGGTTCCAGATCAGAGAGATGCGGGGATCGGGCAGGATCAAGCGAGGAGCTTCGATGCCCAGGAATGATGACGCCAGGAAACACGTCCTGGTGGTGAACGACGATCCCGCTATTCTGGAACTCTTCCAGGACCTTCTCGGCGAGGAAGGGTACGAGGTCACTCTTGAGAAGTTCGCCCGCGAGACGGGAGGGATTCTCAACCGCATCCGCCACCTTCAGCCGGATCTCGTGATCATGGACTTCATCATCGGTGGGGAGGCGGCCGGCTGGCAGCTGCTGCAGGCAACACAGATGGATCGGGTAACGCGAGACATCCCGGTTATCGTGTGCACCGGAGCCGTCAAGCAGGTTACCGAGCTCAGCACGCACCTCGAGCGCATGGGGGTCAGGGTGGTGCTCAAGCCCTTCGACATCGATCACCTGATCGATGTCATCGGCACGGTGTGGGAATGGAAGTCGTCCCCTATACCTGAGGTCGGCCCTACACCCGCAGAACCCGGCAGCGACGATGCCAACAAGGCGTGAAAGCAGCGGGCCCCCGATCGGCACATGGCGATCGGGGGCCCGCACTGGCCATTATGAATCGCGAGCGATCTCTACTCGCCGCGCGGGGTAGCAGGTGCACCGCGGCTCGCGGATTCCGCCGGATCACCGCTGAGCTCCACGACACGCGTCTGACTCTGCTCACGCAGGAACTGCTGGACGTAGTACGGGCCCAGTCCACCCTTTCCGGATGAGCCGCTGCCCTTCCAGCCGCAGAACGACTGGCATCCTGGCCAGGCGCCGGTCGTCGAACCTCCACTTCGGTTGGCGTACACCACACCGGCGATGATCCGATCGAAGAACGTCTGAATCTCCCCCTCATCCTCGGTGAAGATTCCCGCCGTCAGGCCGTACTCGGTGTCGTTCGCCTCGTCCAGCGCCTGATCGAGCGAATCAACGGGAGCTATTGCCACGAACGGCAGAAACAGCTCGCGCTTGAAGAGCTCGTGATCCAGCGGCAGTCCATCGACAATCGTCGGTTGGACATATGTCCCGTGGGCATATGTGCCGTCCGTGAGCACCTCACCGCCGAAGCGGATGGTCCCGCCATCGCGCCTGGCCATGGCCACGGCCTCCTGGAAGCGCTTGACGGCCTTGTCGTCGATTACCGGTCCGACGAATGTCTCGCGCTCGAGACCGTCGCCGACGACCAGCTGGCCAGCACGCTCCACGAGCTTCTCGAGGAACGGCTCGTAGACCTCACGCTCGACATAGACCCGCGAGCACGCGGAGCACTTCTGACCGGAGAAGCCGAAGGCCGACCGCGCGATTCCCTCGACAGCCTTCGCGAGGTCGGCGTTCTTCGTCACGATGGTCGGGTTCTTGCCGCCCATCTCGGTGATGATCGGCTTGGGATAATCGGTGGCGAACCGCTTGTAGAGATCGAAGCCGACCTCCTTCGATCCGGTGAACACCAAGCCGTCGATGTCGGGGTGCGTCGCGAGTCGCTCACCGACCGCCTCGCCACCGCCTGTAACGAAGTTGACCACGCCCGCCGGAATGCCGGCGTCGATGTAGGCCCGCACGATCTCATACCCGGAAAGCGGCGTTGCGCTCGCTGGCTTGAACACGATCGTGTTGCCTGCAACCAGCGCTCCGGACGACATGCCGGCACACAGGGCGTGTGGGAAGTTGAAGGGACCGAGAACCGCCCAGGCACCGAACGGCTTGAGGATGGAGACATTCTGCTCGCGCGGATCGACCGTCCCCATCGGCACGACGAACCCGTTCGCCTTCTCAACCTGATCCGCATACTCGCTGAGGAGGTCGGCGCCTTCCTCGATTTCCCCGATCGCCTCGGTCCGTGACTTGCCAGTCTCGAAGATAAGAATTGCGGAGAGCCGGTACTTGCGCTCGCGAATCAGGTCGGCAGCCTTGCGGACAAGCGCGACGCGCTCCTGCCAGGGCCGTCCCGACCACGCCGGGAACGCGGCCTTCGCCGCCGCCACCGCGCGCTCGACATCGTCCGCGGTGCCCTTCTGGAAGACACCGACGAGCGTGCGCCGGTCGGCAGGTGCGTGCACATCGAAGGTCTCGCGCCCGGTGATCTCCTCACCGTCGATGATCAGTGGGTATGTCCTGCCAAGCTCGCCTCGAACCTCGCTGATGGCGTCATCGAAGTACGAGTGCATCGCCTCGATCTGCTCTGGCGTCGAGGTATAGGTGATCTTCAGGTCAGTTGCCGCCATCGTGGGGCCCCTCTCTATCGGCCGCCGTCGACCGGCGGGTCGTTGTAGTCGCCCAGGATCTGTGTGATCTCGACCCTGTTGTTGAAGGGATCGCGAATGAAGAACCGGGGCCGATTGACGATGGCATCGGTCTCCTCGATCGCAATGCCCTGGGAGGTTATCCTGTCGCGCCAGGCCTGAATGTCGTCAACCTGAATGCAGAGATGCGCTCCGGGCGACTTCGGCTGACCACGCTCCGTGAACACGTGAAGCTCATCGTCGCCATCGCCCAAACGGAACCAGATGATCTCCTCGGCGTTCAATGCCGACGGGACCGGCTTGCGCTCGAGACCGAGCTTGTCACCGTAGAACTCCCGCGCCCGTTCGAGACCGCCTTCCGGCATTGGGATACTGACGTGCTGGAGACGTACAACTGAAGCCATGGATGAACGCTTCCCTTCTATCCCTTGAATGCCCGCAGTGCTCCGATGGCGTCCTTGAGCATCCGTCGCTTGGGAATACTTCCGAATAGCCCGATGATCTCCTGCTGCACCGCCGACTTCGGCTTGCCACTGACCGTGAGGTACCGCCGAGCCGCCTCGGACAGCAACTCGGGGTACTCACCGAAGAGCCACGGCCGCTCGTGCGCGAAGTCCGTCATGTGCCGAATCTTGTAGAGGTCCTTAAGGACGAAACTCTCCTCGAGCAGCTCGCGATACCTCGATAGACCCACCGCGGAGAAGTCTCCCAGCTCGTTGGCATGGATGATCGCCTGTCCGGCGAGCCTGCCGGACATCATCGCCAGGTTCGCTCCCTCCCGGTTCAATGGGTTGACCAGGCCCGCTGCATCTCCAACCAGCATGACACCGTCGGCGACCAGCGTCGGTAGTCTCTTGTATCCCCCCTCGGGGATGAGGTGTGCTGCGTACTCCTCGATTTCCGCGCCCGCGATGAGCGGCGCTATGGCGGGATGCGCCTTGAAGCGGTCGAGCATGTCGTTGACGTTGCGGCCGCTACTGATCAGATCGGACAGCAGCGCACCGGTGCCGATCGATAGCGAGTCCTTGTTGGTGTAGATGAACCCGTATCCGAGCATGCCCCAGGTACTCTCGCCGAAGATCTCCAGCGCAGCCCCCATACCCGCAGGGAGGTTGAATCGCTCCTCGATCACGCCGCCGTCGAGCCGGAGTGTCTCCTTGGCGACCAGGGCCTGCTCGTTCGGCGCCCACTCCCGATGAAGACCAGCCTTTTGCCCCAGAAGGGAGTTGGCGCCATCCGCGAGCACAACCACGTTCGCGAACAGCTCCCCTTCTTCGTCACCGGTCGTGACGCCGACAACGGCACCGTCCTCCCAAAGGAGGTCGGTAACGGTGAACTCGGGATAGACCTCGACCCCCTCCTCCTCTGCCTTCGCCGCGTACCACTGGTCGAAATCCCCCCGGAACGCCGTGTAGGCATTGTATGGAGGCTCGGCGAACTTCATCGACTTGTAGGCCGCCGTCATCGAGGCGTCCGAGGAGAGCAGCATGTAGCGTTGCTCGATGATCGGACGCTCGAGTGGCGCCTCCGCCTCGAAGCCGGGAATGATCGCCTCGGTCGGCTCCCTGTAGAGAATGCCGCCCCAGACATTCTTGGAACCGGGGTACTGACCGCGCTCGAGCACGACTGTCGACAGCCCGGCCGCTGCGAGCTCGCGAGCAGCAGTTATCCCTGCTGGCCCTGCCCCGACCACGATCGCATCCAGCCGATCCTCCGCCATTGCTGTGAGCTCCTGTCGTTGCTGCCGATCGTCACGTTACCCGAACTATGCCTGCACGGCCTTCAGCTCGGCAATCACCGCGGGCACGACGTCGAACAGGTCGCCCACGATACCGAACGACGCAACCTTGAAAATGGGTGCCTCGGGGTCGCGATTGATGGCGACGATGTAGTCCGCATTCTGCACGCCCATCAGATGCTGCGCTGCGCCGCTGATCCCAACTGCCACATAGAGCTTCGGTGAGACCTGGGCGCCAGTCTGCCCGATCTGGTCCGAATGTGGACGCCATCCGGCATCGGAGAGGGGGCGGGTTGCAGCCACGGCCGCATTGAGCACGCCCGCGAGCTCCTCCACGAGCGCGAACTTGTCCGGCTCGCCGAGGCCTCGTCCTCCCGCCACGATGCGCTCGGCATTGGCAAGGTCCTGCTGACCAGCGGCCGCTGCCTCAGGCGCACTCGCGGTGAGAGCGAACATCGAGTCGTCGAAGGCGACGTCGAACGCCTCGATCGCCGCCGAGCCGGTACCGGCCTCGGCACGTGCGAACGAACCAGGGCGGACCGTAATCGTCGCAGGCCTGTCGCCCTCGAAGGCGACAGTCGCCTGTACGCGATCCTCGAGCATGGACCTGGTCGCCACAACCTTGCCATCCACGATGTCGACGGCAACGGCGTCTGCAGCATGACCGGCACCGAGCCTCGCCGCGACCCTCGGCATGTAGTCCCTCCCCGCCGTAGTCGCCGGGGCCAGCACGACGGCAGGAGCGACGTTCCCGGTGATGGAAGCGACCGCCGCGCTCCAGGCCGTTCCATTGAAGGTAGCGAGCCGGTCGTCCTCGACGGTCACCACCCGGTCGACACCGGCGATCCCCGCCGCCGAGGCGGCCAGCGCATCGAGGTCAGCGCCGACGAGCCCGACCGTGACGGATCCGCCGATTTGTCCGACAAGTGAGGTCCCCGCGGTCACCAGCTCGTTTACGACAGGCGAGAGGCCACCGCCACGCTGCTCGGCGATGACGAGCACTCCAGAACCCTGAGACATTTCCTGCATTCCTCCAGCACCATGCGCCAGCGGGCCGTACACCCGCCACGCTGCTAGGACGCGACCAGCTTGTTTTCCTTCATCCAGGCGACGAGCTGTCTCGCCGCGTCCTCCGCCGATGCCCCCTGCACGATGATCCCCTTGGCCTCGCGCTTCGGCGCCTTCGGCTCGCTCCAGGAGATGCGTGTGGTCGAGCCACGCTCGGCCGCGGCCACCTTCTCAACCGGCTTGCGTTTCGCCGCCATCATGCCCTTCAGGGAAGGATTGATGGGATCTTCGGTGATCGAGCCTGAGGCCAGAAGCACCGGCATGGGGCCACTGACCTGCTGATAACCGCCCTCGGTGTCACGCTGGACACGGATCGTCTCCCCCTCTGCACTGACCGACATCACGCTGGAGACGTGTGGGATCCCGAGGAGCTCGGCCAGCTGCGGACCGACCTGTCCGGTGCCGACATCGTCGGACTGCTGTCCGCACAGGACTACCGACGGCTGCAGCGGTCTGATCGCCTCCGCAAAGACGTTCGCCATGTCCAGCGAGTCACGCTGATCCTGATCATTGAGCTCGATGTGAATCCCTCGGTCGGCACCCATCGCGAGTGCGCGCGTGAGCGCATCCCGTGCATTCGCCGGGCCGGCTGTGACCGCGACGACCTCAGCCCCAAGGGCCTTGCCGAGCGTGAGCGCATGCTGCACGGCATAGGCGTCATAGGAATTCATCGCCTTGCCGGACAGGCGCACGCTGCCCGTGGTCGAGTCGACCCGGACCGCGTTCATGTCCGGGACCTGCTTGACGAGTACCACGATGGTCATGATTCTTCCTCGTTCGAGCTCTGTGCGAATGTAGGTGTTCGTTTCTCGAGAAAGGCCGTCATGCCTTCCTTCTGCTCATCCAGCGAAAACTGGTCGGCGAAGGTGCGGGCCTCCTCGGCCAGCGCGCCGGCTGCGCCCGTACCGCGAGTCAGTGCCATCAGGCGCTTGGATGCCCGGACAGCACCGGGACCGCACGCGGCGATGGACGCGGCCAGCTTGCCCACCTCGTCCATGAGAGATGCCTGTGGGTGCACCGCGTTGACGAGCCCGGTTCGCAACGCCTCGGTGGCATCGATCCGCTTGCCCGTGAAGATCATCTCCGCCGCGTAGCCCGGACCAACCGCCCGAACGAGTCGCTGGGAACCGCCCCAGCCCGGTGGTATCCCGAGCTGGACCTCGGGTTGCGCGAACACCGCGTTCTCCGAGCAGTGGCGGATGTCGCAGGCGAGAGCCAGCTCGCAGCCGCCACCGAGAGCGAACCCATTGACAGCCGCGATCACCGGTTGAGGGAGCTGCTCGATTCTGTTGGCGACCGAGTGACCGAGCCTGGCGAAGGCAAGCGCCTCATCCCGGCTCTTGTTCACCATCTCCCTGATGTCGGCACCGGCGATGAACGCGCGCTCACCCGATCCGGTGAATATCACCGCGCGGACCGTCTCGTCCTTGCCAAGCGCTGCGAACGCCGCGTCAAGCTCGACAAGAAGCTCGGAGTTCAGTGCATTGAGTCGCTCCGGTGCGTTCACCGTGACGGTGGCGATGCCGGCGGTACGTGTGACGTCGATACTCATTCAGGAATTGCCTCCCGTGTCGCGGTCCGATGCCGTTCCGCAACCCTCAGGTATCTCCCGGCGATCCCATCGAGGTGCCTGCGCGCGGCCTCATCAAGTGCCGATCGCGGCTTCGCCGGCACCCCGACCATCACGCTGCCATCCTCGACCACCGTCCGCTCGGTGACGAGCGCGCCGGCCGCGATGACACACTGGCGACCAATGGTCGAATAGGACATGATGATCGCTCCCATACCGACGATGGTGGCGTCATGGATCGTGGTGCCATGGATGATCGCGCTGTGCCCAATGGTGACATCCTCACCAACGACGACCGGTGCGTCCATGTTGACGTGGACGACCGTGTTGTCCTGGACGTTGCTGCGGCGACCGATCGTGATCGGTGCGATGTCGCCCCGCACCGTCGCGTTGTACCAGACGCTCGCCTCGTCACCGATCGTGACGTTGCCAATGACCACCGCGGTGGGCGCGATGAACGCGCTCTCGGCAATCTTGGGCCAGGCGCCGTCGTACGGCAGGATCACCGCACCGGGATACCGCTCCCGCCATCGCCGTGTCATCTCGGTGTACACATCGGACATGGCTCTACTCGCCTACCTTGACCACGACCGCATCACCCTGGCCCCCTCCGGAGCAGATTGCGGCCACGCCAGTGCCGCCACCGCGCTCCTCCAGCTCCTGGACGAGAGTGAGCACCACCCGGGTGCCGCTGGCGCCGATCGGATGGCCGAGGGCGATCGCACCGCCGTTGACGTTGACGCGCTCGGGATCCAGTCCGAGGCGTCGACTGGAGATGATCGCCACGCTGGCGAAGGCCTCGTTGATCTCGACGAGGTCGATGTCCCCGATCGTGAGACCGGCGCGCTCGAGTGCCTTCTCGATCGCCATGGCCGGGGTGTAGGCAAGATACGGTGCATCCCAGGCCGAAGCGGCGTGTCCAAGGATCACCGCCCGTGGGGTAACGCCGTTTTCCCTGGCCCACGACTCGGATGTCACCATTATTGACGCCGCGCCATCGTTGACCCCTGGAGCGTTGCCAGCGGTGACGGTGGAGTTGGGATCGAACGCCGGCCTGAGCCGAGCGAGCGCCTCCATGGACGTGTCCGCGCGGGGCGCCTCGTCCTTGTCAACGGTAGTGACCTGCCCCTTGCGGCCAGGAACCTCGACCGGCACGATCTCCTTCGCCAGGCGCCCCGATTCGATCGCCGCGATAGCCCGCTGATGGGAGCGCAGCGCCCACTCGTCCTGCTCCTCGCGCGTGACCTGCTCCTCCGCCGCGACGTTGCCCCCGTGGATGCCCATGTGGCAGCCGTCGATGGCGCACATGAGGCCGTCACCGATCATCATGTCCTCGAACACACCGTCACCCATGCGGTATCCGAAGCGCCCCTGCCGGACGATGTAGGGAGCATTGCTCATGCTCTCCATGCCGCCCGCCGCAATGACACGGTAGTCGCCACCGCGAATCATGGTGTCGGCCAGCGTGATTGCCCGCATTCCGGAGCCGCAGACACGATTGATGGTCTCGGCAGTGACGGTCCGGTCGAGACCGATGCCGAGAGCAACCTGGCGAGCAGGATTCTGGCCGGCCCCACCCTGCAGGACATGTCCGAAGATCACGTGCTCGATCGAATCCCTGGGGATGCCCGAGCGCTCGATGCTGGCGTCCAGCGCCCGCTTTCCGAGCTCCACCGCCGTCAATGGCGCCAGTCCTCCACCAAGCTTTCCGAAAGGCGTTCTCGCGCCACCGACCAGCACGCTGCGCTCGCTCATCTCATCCACATCCTTGTAGCTACCCGGCAACAGAACAGGCGGCCGATCAGCTTCTCGCCTGCCGGCCGCCTGGCAATGACATCATCGATTCAACCAAGTATCGGAAAGGCGTTTCTGGGATGCGTGCCGCTAGGACAGCACCGCCTCTTTCGCCTCTCGCTCGAACCCCACCGCAGGCGGCTGCGGGCACCGTAGCGGCTTGTCCTCGCGGTATCCGAGGGCGTAATCGGCCTGCAGGAGCTGATGGACCTCGCGAGTGCCCTCGTAGATAACGGCGCCGCGGGAGTTTCGCAGGTACCGCTCGACGGGGTACTCGTTGGAGAACCCGTAGGAGCCGTGGATCTGCACGGCATCGTCCGCCGACTGGTGGGCGACGTCACACGCGTACCACTTGGCGAGCGACGTCTCCTTCGTGTTGCGGATTCCGCGGTTCTTGAGCTCGGCGGCCTGCATGACGAGGAGGCGGGATGCCTGCTCACCCGCGACCATCTTTGCGATCATCTGCTTCACCAGCTGATGGTGGCCGATCGGCACGCCGAAGGTCTGGCGCTCGTTGGCGTACTTCACACTCGCGTCGAGGGCGGCGCGCGTGAGCCCGACGGCCCCGGCAGCGACCGTGAACCGCCCCTGATCGATGCAGCTCATGGCGATCTTGAAGCCCTCGCCCTCCTCACCGATGCGGTTCTCGGCCGGGATGCGGACGTTGTTGAAGGCCATCTCGCCGGTGTTGCCGGCGCGAACGCCGAGCTTGCCCTTGATGCTGGCCGTGGTGAGCCCTTCCATGCCTCGCTCGATGACGAAGGCGCAGAGTCCCTTGTGCTTGAGGCTGCGATCGAGGCTCGCGAACACGAGAAAATGGTCGGCCACGTCCGCAAGGGAGATCCACATCTTGGCGCCGTTGAGGATGTAGGAATCGCCATCCTTCACGACCGTCGACTCGATCGCACCAGCGTCGGAGCCGGCATTCGGCTCGGTCAGCGCGAAGGTGGCGATCTTCTCACCCGTCGCCTGCGGCTTGAGCCAGCGCTGCTTCTGCTCCTCGGTCGCCCACTGCCACAGTGCGAGGCTGTTGAGCCCCACGTGGACGCTCATGATCACCCGCAGGAACGTATCGACGTACTCGAGCTCCTCGCACGCGAGTGCCAGGCTGACGTAGTCGAGACCGAGACCGCCGTACTCCTCGGGGATGGGCAAGCCGAGGATTCCTGCCTCGCCCATTTTGTCGAGGATCTCACGATGAAACTCGCCCTTGGCATCCCATTCGTGAATGTACGGGGCCACCTCGCGGTGGGCGAACTCCCGAACCATGTCACGAACCTGGATCTGCTCTTCCGTCAGTGAAAAGTCCATCGCTGTCTCAGTGCCTTTCTCGGTCTCACTGGGCCTCATCCGCTGCCCTGCCTGCATCGGAAAGTATACGGTACGGGCCGGAATGTTCGGCGGGGGACCTGCGCGGTCCTCTCACGATCTCCCCCATGTGCAGCGTCTCAACCGTGCCGGACGCCTCACGCGCGAAGCGAAGCGCCCCGATGGCGTCGAGCCCGACGATCCGGCCGGTCGCCGTACCGCTCGGAAGCTCGATCTCGACTCGCTCCCCATGCCACACGAGCAGCTCCTCGAGCTCGCGTCTCAGGCCGGGCTCCAGGGAACGACGCGCGATGTAGTGCTGCCAGATCGATTCGAGCCCGGCAGCCAACCGGTCTCGAAGCTCACCGATGCTGAGCTCCGCTCGCCAGGTCCGCAGGCCCGCGCGCCCGGCGCGCCCCTCGCCGACCGGGGGATCGAGATTGACGCCGATTCCGGCGATCACGACCAGCTCCCCTTCGATCGGGCGCGAGGAGAGCAGGATACCGGCGACCTTTCGCTCCTCCACCAGGACATCATTCGGCCACTTGTAGCCGACGGGAGCCCCAGGGACGAGCGCCCGGATGGCGCGCAGCACCGCGAGCGCGGCGAGCGGTGACAACACACCGGCTGAGGATGGGTCGTCGCCGGCGCGCAGGATCCAGGACGTGAGCAGCGCCGAGCCGGGGGGCGCCACCCATGGTCGGCCCTGCCTGCCGCGGCCGGCATGCTGGAAATCGGTTTCGACGACGGTACCGTGAGGGGCGCCGACGGCTGCCAGTCTCGCGGCGATGTCCATGGTCGACCCCACCTGGGGGTACCAGATGCGCAGGCGGCCGAATGCACTGTCACCCCGCCGATGATCAGGTGGCATCGTCATCCGTTGGTGTATCACGCCTTGCGGGGAAATCGACGACATTGGCAGTTTCCGCCTGCGCCCCGGAGTCGCTCAGCTTGGTGATGCGCAGGCGGCGGACGCGATGCCGCTCGACCTCGAGGATCTCGACGCGCACACCCTCGGCCTCGAAGCGATCCCCCTGGATCGGAAGCCGTCCCAGATGCTTGTGGACGAACCCACCGAGGGTGCCGAAGTCGTCGTCCTCCTCGAAGCGGATCCGCAGCGCATCCTCGACGTCCTCGATCGGGAGGCGACCATCGGCGAGGAGCACACCCTCCTCCGGCTGCTCGAACAGCGGCTCCTCGGAGTCGTACTCGTCCTGAATCTCACCGACGATCTCCTCGAGGATGTCCTCGATGGTCACCAGACCGGCGGTGCCTCCGTATTCGTCCGCGACGATGGCGATGTGGATGCGAGCCCGCTTGAGCTCGGCGAAGAGGTCGCTCACCTTCTTCGACTCCGGCACCACGAATGCCGGACGAATGAGGTCCAGGAGGGGAATGCGCCGGGTGGTGCCGATCACGAAGGGCAGGAGGTCCTTGGCGTACAGCACGCCGAGGATGCGATCGACCGACTCCTGATAGACGGGGATCCGGGAGTGACCAGCCTTGGTGATCGTCTCGATCAGCTGGTCGGGCGGAACGGATCGCTCGACCGCGACGATGTCGAGCCGCGGCACCATGATGTCGCGGACGCTCATCGATTCGAGGCCGAGGATACCGTCGATCATCTGGCGCTCGACCTCGCCGATGTCCTCGAAGTCAGTGGGGCGGGCGGTCCCCCTGCCCTCGTCGATGTCGCCAGGGTCGGGAGAGCGTGCCGACTCCGGGATGAGCGATTCGAGGCGTCTCACCCCACGGTCGATGACCCAGATGACGGGAGAGAACACCATCGAGATCATCTGGCCGGTGCGGATCATCCGGTCCAGATATGGCTCGAAGTCCATCTCACCGAAGGCGCGGGGCACGATCTGTCCCACCACCAGGTAGGCGACGATGGTGAGAACGATGGCCAGCCAGTCGACATCGGCGAGGATCGCCTGGTCGAACACGTGCGTCAGGAGGCTTGCCATGATGATGGCCGCCAGCACCTGCACGAGCGTCATCGCGGCAGCGAGACCATGCCGGGGATCGTTGGCGACCCGACCCCGCTGGCGCCCGACCGGCTCAACCGGTTGTCCGAGCGCGGTGAGGACTCTCGTTCGTGAGGTCCGGTTGACGACCGTTTCGACAAGAGCCGCAGCTGTCAGCAGGAGCAACGCGACGACCACACCAGCCAGTGCCAACCAACCGTCAGATTCCACAGATCACCTTTCCGCATGCCGGCTGCAAGCGAGGGAGCCGGCCATCCCTACGTGAACAACGCGCTGATGCTCAAGCCCTTGTGAGTGCGGGTGATCGCCTCGGCCAGGAGCGGCGCGACAGAGACCACATGGACCTTGCCCGTCGCAGAGGCAGGAATGGGCAACGTGTCCGTCACGAACATCTGCTCGATCTCGGACTCGACGATACGATCGACGGCATCGCCGGCGAAGATCCCGTGCGTCGCCGCGACGTGGATCGACGAGGCGCCACGTTCCTTCAGCATGAGCGCTGCTTCGATGAGCGTGCCCCCGGTCGAGATCATGTCGTCCACGATGACCGCCGTTCGCCCGTCAACGTCTCCTACCATCTCGAGGGTTTCAGTGGCATCCGGACCGGGATGCTGCTTGGAAATGATGGCCAGGGATCCTCCGACGCGACGACGGAAGTCCTCGGCGCGGGCCACGCCACCGGCGTCGGGACTCACCACCACGACATCGTCGTCCGGCACGCGCGAGCGGAATGCACTTGCCAGGAGTGGGGTTGCCCGCAGGTGGTCCACCGGGATATCGAAAAAACCCTCGATCGCCGGCGCGTGCAGGTCGACGGCGAGGATCCGGCTGGCACCCGCGGTGGTGAGCAGGTTGGCCACCAGCTTCGCGGAGATCGGCTCGCGACCGGATGTCTTCTTCTCCTGCTTCGCATAACCGTAGTAGGGAATCACCGCCGTGATCCGGGACGCCGATGCCCGCCTGAGCGCATCGATGACCAGCAGCAGCTCCATGATGTGGTGGTTGACCGGATGACACGTCGGCTGAAGGATGAAGACGTCCGAACCGCGCACGTTCTCGTCGAGCTTGATCCGTGTCTCGCCGTTCTTGAACTGGCCCACGATCGCCCGTCCGAGCGGGAGCTCGAGCTCGCGACTCAGTGACTCCGCGAGGGCCGGGTGCGCATTCCCGCTAAACAGCTGCAGCCGTCCGTCCATGATTCCCTACTCCTGGCTGCCGGGTTTCCCCGCCGATGCATTGACCTGGCGGGTCGGGCGGGCTGGAACCCCGACCACCAGCGTGTCGTCCGGCACGTCGCGAGTCACGACGGCGCCAGCCCCGGTCCTCGACCGATGCCCGAGCGTTACGGGTGCCACCAGCACGCTATCGCTGCCCACGAAGGCCCCATCGCCGATCACGGTTGGGTGCTTGCCGGCCCCGTCGAAGTTCGCCGTGATGGTGCCCGCCCCGATATTGGCAGATGCCCCAACGGATACGTCGCCCAGATAGGAGACGTGCCCACACTTGGCTCCGTCACCGATGACGGCGTTCTTCATCTCGGCGTAGCTGCCAATGTGCGCACCACGTCCGACCCTGCAGCCGGAACGCAGGTGGGCGTACGGGCCAACGTCGCTGTCATCGCCGATCGAGGAATCACGAATCGTCGATTGGGACACCGAGACATTGTCACCCAGCTTCGAATTGACGATGTGCGCGGATGGGCCGATGTCGCACTTCCGGCCTATGACCGTCGCCCCGCGCAGGATGGTGTGGGGGTGGATGACGGTATCCGGACCGATCTCGACATCCTCGTCAATGAAGACCGTCTCCGGCCCGATGATCGTCACACCCGCTCGCATGTGGCGCTCGCGGATCAGGCGCCGGGCATAGGCATCGACATCGGCGAGCTGGACGCGGTCGTTGACGGCAAGCGCGATCGACTCGTCGGCGACGTAGGCGTCGACCGGCCAGTCGCTACCCGTCTCCGCCTGCCGGACCGCCACATCGACCAGGTCGGTCAGCAGGTACTCACCGGTAGTCTCGTCGATCGGGAGCCGAGCGAGCTCGACCCGGGCCCAGGCAGCATCGAGCACCATCACGCCGCTGTTGATCTCGGTCATGCCACGTCGGGCGTCGGGGGTGTCGTTCTTGAACTCGACGATCCGCCGCACACGCCCCTCGGCATCCCGGTCGATGCGACCGTAGGTTGCCGCATCGGGCACCATGCAGGTCAGCAGCGTGATGCGGCTGCCCGTCGACTGCGCTCTCTCGATCAGGGCGCGAACGATCTCCGGCGTCAGCAGGGCTCCATCGCCGAGTAGCGACACCATCCAGCGCGCCTCTGGTGCCTGTTCGAGAGCAAGTCGCACCGAATCGGCTGTGCCGCGGGGAGGTCCCTGCACAACGGTCTCGAACTCGCCGACCGAGCCGATGTGATCCTCAAGATTGGCGAGGTTGGATCCGACCATCACAAGGGTACGACCGGCACCGGCCTTCACGCCGGCCCTGATGACGCGCTCGACGATCGGCACGCCGGCGACCGGATGGAGGTGCTTCGGAATCTCCGATCTCATGCGTGTGCCATGCCCTGCAGCCAGCACAGCCACGACGACATCTGCCTGTATCCTCCCAGATGCCGCTTCGACCTCTTCGTGAGATTGTTCTGACATGAATGACTTGCCCGGAGGAGCGCGCCGGACGCCCTTCGAGGCACGGCTCCGGCGCGAAACGCGTGGTCGATCACCAGCTTGTGAAACCTGGTGAGAATGTGCCTCGATTCGGCTGGCGGACCAGGATTCGAACCTGGAATAAAGGCTCCAAAGGCCCTTGTGATACCATTTCACCATCCGCCACCAAGCAACTCCTAGTCTAAAGCGTACACGCAGCTCGTTTCCACTACTGTACGCGACGCTCACTGCATCACGTTCGTATTACCCTTGTCGTAGACGACCATGATGTGGCTGCCGGCCACCGCCAGCATGACTGACGGAACGGCTCTTCGAGGACAGGAGTTCGACGTGGAACCGCGCCTTACGGTGAGCATAGTTCCTTTCCAGATCCGGAAGGGTCTCTTCCGCGTCGGCACGCTGCTTTCCGAGGATGGCACCCATATCCTCCCGGCGCTCTCACCGGCCACGAAGGAACCGCTCGACGCGGCGGCGGAGCGCCTCATGCGTGAGACGACGGGCCACCCTCCATCCTATATGGAGCAGCTGTTCACCCTCAGCATCGAGCAGAAGGATCCCTGGCGCATCATCGTCAGCTACATCGTGCTGGTAGCGCCCGACACGGAGCGTCCGGAAGAGGACCTGGTCTGGGAAGACCCAAAGACCGTTGACCTGCGACGGGAAACCGATCGCATGCTGCTCGACTATGCCGTCACCCGCATCAGGGCAAAGCTTGGCTACACGAACATCGCCTTCCACCTGCTGCCCCCATCATTCACCATGTCGGATCTGCAGGGGGTCTACGAACAGGTCCTCGGCCAGACGCTCGACAAGCGGAATTTCCGAAGGCGAATGAGCGCCTCCGGCATCCTCACACGCACGGGTGTCTTCCGTCGGGAAGGCAGTCATCGCCCGGCGGAGCTCTATCGGTTCACGTCGGAAGCCGATCAATCGTCGTACCTCACCCCACCGTGGGCCCGCTCCGACACCGAAGAATCGTGATGGAGATTGCCAGTGACCCAGAAGATCGGCATCATCGCCGCGCACAGCAAGCCGGAAGCGAGAGAGCTTTCGCGGGAGATCGAGTCGTGGCTTCGCGAGCGCGGGATCGAGCCGTTGCCCGAGCGCGTGATGGACAAGGATGGACACGAGGGCGCGGACGCGATCGTGGTGCTCGGCGGTGACGGCTTGATGATGCGAGCAGCCAACGCCTACCCCGATACCCCGCTGCTCGGCATCAACTTCGGCCAGGTCGGGTTCCTGACCCTGGTGGAGCAGCAGAGCTGGCCCCAGGCGCTCGAGGCGCTCGTGACCGGCCAGCTCGACGTGGAGGTGAGCTCGACCCTGCAGGCGACGCTCTATCGAGGCGATGAGGAGATGGACATGGGATGGTCCATCAACGACGTCGTCATACGGAGCGGGCACCGCATGGTCGAGGTCGAGCTCTACATCGATGGCGATTTCGTCAACACGTACCCGGGCGACGGCATGATCGTCTCCACCGCCCGGGGCTCGACGGCGTACTGCATGGCCGCAGGAGGACCAATCCTCACCGCCGGCGTGAAGGGATTCGCGCTCGTGCCGATCTCGTGCCACTCCCCCATTCGCACCCCCATGGTGGCTTCGGAGGAAGCCCAGATCGAGCTGGTGATCGCCAACGACCACGCCGCATCGCTCATCCTCGATGGACGGCCCGGCACGGATCTGCTGGAGGGCGACGTCATCAAGGTGGAGCGCGGCAGGCACACGTTCCAGCTCGCCCGTGTCGAGACGATCAGCTTCTACGAATCGGTGCGAACCAAGTTCAACTTCCGCATTCGACCGAATGCCGTCCCGAGCCGGCTCCGTCGCGGCACCAGCGCGGTGGAGTCCTGACAGCAATCGAGAGCCAGCCATCCACGCTTGCTCCCGAACAGAACCGAACAGGCCCGGTCAGACGCTGACCGGGCCTGTTGACGGCAGATCGTCGGTGGTTACCCGTCGTCACGCTGACGCGACGGATCGCGCGTGGTGATCCCGACCTGCTCCCGAGATCGAACGCGGACCACTTCCGTGTCGCGCTCGCTCCCGTTCCCGGTCGATGCCGGCAGCTCCTGGGTTCGCCCCGAGCGCAGTCGCTCGATGATCGCATCGGGATCGATCCAGTCCGATTCCTCACGCACCTCCTCGTGCACCTCATCTGTGCCGTGATCGTGGCGATGTCGCGGTGCGGCACAGTAGGGACACACGGACCATTGCAGGTCGACCAGTCGCCCACAGGAGTGGCAGGGCTCCTTCAACTGTGTATTGCAGTGTGGGCAGAGCTGGAAATCGTCCTCAACATAGTGATGGCAGCTCGGGCAAAGCGGAAGCTCCTGAAGATCCTGGAAGAGATACTCCTCCTCGAGCGAGCGCTGGTAGGCCTCGTCCAGCGTCTCTTTCGGCCGGAGCAGCCAGTAAAGCAGGAAGCCCGGCACATAAAAGAACACGACCAGCATGGTGGAAGCGATCTGCGTGACCACGTTCCTGCTGCGGGATTCGATGTCCCGGAACGTCCACACGACCAGGACGAACCAGAGGGCAAGGAGGTATGCACCTCCGAGCGCGAGGAGGATCTGCAAGCCTCTGGCGATTAACGCTTCCAATTCCACGATGGTGCTCCTTGGTCCCGCCGGGTTGTGCGCCTAGAATCGCTCGAAGCGCTGGATGCCGACAACGAAGACGGTGGCTCCGCCGATCGGGACTTCGACCGGAGCTGGCAACAGTGACTCACCAGGCTCGACGATCGGCATGAGGGGATTGACGAAGTGCGTGCGGGAGTGACAGTTCTCCTGGATGATGCGCTGGACGTTGGGCACGTGCTCATCCTCAACGCCGATCAGCAGGGTGACGTTACTCTCACGCAGGAATCCACCGGAGCTGTTGACCTGCGTCGCCCGGTAACCCTCGGACACGAGCGCTGACACCAGGTCGTCGGCATCTTTCCCCTGCACCACGGCGATGACGAGTTTCATGACACGCTCATACCTGACGTTCGGCGCCAGGCGGCACCAGCGAGATCGCCAGAGCGGACTCTACCGCCTGGCGGATATCATCCAGCACGACTTCCGGTGATCGTGCCGCATCGATGACGACCCAGTCGTCCGGGCTGGCCTCGACCAGCTGCAGGTATGCCTGCCTGACACGCTGGTGGAACGAGACATCGGCCCGGTCGATGCGGTTGACGGTATCGGCACTCCGATGCCGTCGCCTCAGCCCGACCTCGACCGGGAGGTCGAGCAGGATCCGCACATCGGGGACCACGTCCCCGACCGCGATTCGCTCGAGACACCGCAGGTGCGCAGTGGACATTCCGCGCCCACCTCCCTGGTAGGCCAGTGACGAATCGGCAAACCGATCACACAGGACCACCGCGCCACGGGCGATGCCGGGTCGGATGACGTCATGGACGTGCTGCGCCCGGGCGGCAGACAACAGGAAGGCCTCCGTCTCGGGGAGCATATCATAGTCGCCCGAGCCGAGGAGTAGGGCCCGGATCGCATCGCCTACGGGGGTTCCACCCGGCTCGCGCGTGACAACAACCTCGCGGCCGGCATGCCGAAGCATGCCGGCCAGCGCCTCGATCTGTGTCGACTTCCCCGCGCCCTCGGGCCCCTCGAATACGATGAAGTGCCCGGTATTCGCCATCTACTGCATGCCCTGGCGGTAGATCTCGACGTGCCGGAAGGGGTCCTTGCCGCGGCTCCGCGACTCGAGGTTGTAGCGTTCGGCGAGCTCGTGCTGCTTCCGGCGGATCGCGATGGACTGCGGCTCGAGCGCTTCGGCCGGGCCACCCTCGATGATCCGGTGGATCGCGGACTCGGCTTCGTTCAGCGCCTCGATCAGCCGCTGCTGATTGTCTCCGTTGTATCCAACCGGCTCCTCGCGCGGCTCGACGTCGAGATCACTCTCGGGCAGGGCCACCCCCGGGAAGAGGCTGCGCAGGAGATCGTCCAGCTGAGCCGCCGAATTGGAACGACTCACGTAGACCGGTGTGCCGGTGGTCTCGGCGTTGCGGAGCAGCTCGGGCTTGCGACGGAAGATGTTCTTCAATGTCACCACGATGTCCGCATCACGGGCGTCCTTCACGACCTGGGCCGGGTAGCGGTTCCGAATGATCGACTGGTGGAGCCGATTGCGGCTCACCCCGTACGGGAAGATGCGCAACGGCTTCTCGTGTGTGCCACGCCCCCGGCTAAACGGACTTCGCGGATCGTTGACCAGTGGCTGTCGCGACTCGGCCTCGACCTCGGCGGGCTGTCCACCCGATCGAGGCTGTTCGAAGCCGAATGCGTCCTCTGATTCCCCGTTCGATCGGTGCTGACGCAGTTGGAGCGGTTCACGCGCCTGGCTGCGCCCATTGCCCGAGCCGTTCGTCACCAGCGCGGTCAGCGTGGCGCCGCCAGGGCTTCGACGAACCCGTCCGGTGGGATCCCGGCGGGCGTCCTCTCCGGAGATCGTCTCCACGGTCCCATCGGGGTTGCGCCGGCGCATCTCGCTTGGCGGGGTGACGCCACGCAGGATCGAGTCGACCGTGGCGGCGACGTTTCGGTGCACGATCACCTCGTCCCGATCGACGATCTCGACCATCGCCGAGAACGTCGGTGGCGCCTTGCGCTCGAGTATGGACTTCTGGGTACCGCGGCGGCGTGCCTCCTCGTCGGAGAGCGTCACACTCTGGATACCGCCCACGAGGTCCGACAGCGTCGGATTGAGCATGAGGTTCTCGAGCGTGTTGCCGTGGGCGGTCCCGATGAGCTGGACACCGCGCTCGGCGATCGTGCGGGCCGCTCCCGCCTCCAGCTCGGTGCCGATCTCATCGATGACGACGACCTCTGGCATGTGGTTCTCCACTGCCTCGATCATCACCGCATGCTGGGCTTCAGGGGTGGGCACCTGCATGCGCCGCGCACGACCGATCGCCGGGTGCGGAATGTCGCCGTCGCCCGCGATCTCGTTGCTGGTGTCAACGATGACCACGCGCTTGCGCAGGTCGTCGGCCAGCACTCGTGCCGTTTCGCGCAGCATCGTCGTCTTGCCCACGCCTGGTCGGCCGAGCAGCAGGACGCTCTCGCCGGACTCGACGAGGTCGCTGATGATGGCGATCGTGCCGTAGACGGCTCGCCCGACACGGCAGGTCAGACCCACGATGTCGCCGGTCCTGTTGCGGATGGCGGAGATGCGATGCAGCGTACGCTCGATTCCCGCCCGGTTGTCGGCGCCGAAGGTCCCGATTTTCTCGGCCACGGAGGCGAGATCCTCACGGGTGACCTCGAGGTCGTCGAGCGTCACCTCCCCGTGCTGGAATCGCATCTCGGCCGGGCGCCCAAGGTCCATCACGACCTCGATGAGGCTGCCCCTGGCCAGCTGATTGTCGTGGGTTCGAAGTGCTTCGGCGATGCGTGGCGGGAGCACAGCCAGCAGATCGTTCAGGTTGTCGGTTACTGCATACTCCGCCCCGCCATGTTCAGGGTAATCGTGTGCATGGGTAGCAGTACTCAATCGGTGTATGCCTTCCTCTTCGTGCGATCCCGCCCTGGGATCGACAGATGGATCAAGGATGTCGGTCTCGCTCCCCGGTCATGGTCTGACTCCCGTGGGTCTCCACCCCCACGGGGTACTCAATGACAGTCATACCGGCACCTCCAAACCCCGGCACGCGGGCTCGCTGGGGCTCGACGGCAACCTGGCTGCCAAGATCGACCGCAACGATGTAGGAACGCGCGGGGACGGTTGTGTAGCAGACCCATGCGGTCTGGTCGCCCACGTGAATGAAACCGGCGTCCTGTAACGGTTGATGCAATTCATGACTGTACCCGGGCACCGCGACGACACACGGCATCCCATGCAAGTTCGACGCCTCGGATACGGCGGTACGAATGAGGTCGGGCGCGAGTCCCCGAAGGGTGGGATCGATCAGCAGGTCGAGTCGAACGACTCGCGGCTCTTCCTCGGTGGAAACGCGCGCGTATCCCCGGATACGACCACGGTCCTCGACCACCCAGCCGCTCGCTCGGCGCAGACCTGGCTTCAGCGGTCTGGACCGCTCCCAGGTCCGGCTCGTCACGGCCTCGGCGTACTGGACCTGTCGAGGCACGACCTCGAGATACAACTGATGGATGCCCCACACGTCGGCGGGATGCACCCGCCTTACCAGTGGCGATGGTTCGATGTGCTCATGTCGATCCTCGTCGGCGAGCATGTAGACGGATTCGGTTGCGAACGGCACGAACCCCGAGCGTCGGAGCGCCCCATCGGTGGCGATGTCGCCGGGCAGCCGGGCGAAGACCCTTCGGGCGCCCTCGGTGCCGGCGTCAGTCACTGCCCGACGCAACACCGCATCGAGCGCCGCGCCGTCCTCTGGATCACGCGCCAGCAGGCCCTCGAGCTGCCAGCGCAGATCGGGACCGACGACGCGAAACACGGCAGCGGAATCCAGACTGCCGCCTCGTCGGCGAGCCACTCGCACCCGGGTGTCGCCCCGCAGGAATCCGACACGCTCGCGCATCACTCGCTCGATGAGCCACGCCGTCGAATGGTCGGGGCGGGCCAGGTCCACCTGGATGCGGGAGGCCCCACAGATCGCGGGCAGGTCCTTCAGCGCGGGCCGCCCGGTGGTGAAATCATTGTTGTTGCTCGATGAGGAGTGCTGCCAGCCGGCACGGCCTCCACCAGACTCCCGCCTCTGATCGCCCGACAGGAGATGGAAGTGTGCCCGCATGGGCGACCTGGTGGTAACGGATCGTTGGCGATCGCCTGGCGACCGCGTCGTGCCATCCATTGATTCCATAGTAGCGTGTACGTCCACCGTACTCAATATGCTGGCTACAGCTCCCTGCGCCCGTTCAGCGCCCGTCCGAGCGTCATGTCGTCCGCGTACTCGAGGTCACCTCCAACGGGCAAGCCGCTCGCCGGACGGGTGACGCGGACCCCCAGCGGTGTCAGGATGCGATGCAGATAGGTCGCCGTCGCCTCTCCCGGCAAGTCGAGATTCGTGAACACGATGACCTCCTCGGGCTTCGTGCGCTGGGCGCGATCGACGAGCTCCTGGATCCTGAGCTTGTCCGGCCCGATGCCGTCCACCGGTGACACGGCACCGTGCAGGACGTGGTACCTGCCTCGATACTCGTGCGTGCGCTCGATGGCGACCACGTCCAACGGCTGCTCGACAACGCAGATCCGATTCTCCCGGCTCTCGCTTGTACAGATGGCGCACGGATCGACATCCGTGGTGTTGAAGCAGACCGAGCAGAGTGTGATCCGCTCCTTGACCTCCAGAATCGCCTCCGCGAGCCCGAGCGCATCGTCCTTCGGAGTCTTCAGGATGTGATACGCGAGCCGCGAGGCCGTCTTCGGGCCGATCCCCGGGAGCTTGGCCAGCTCATCGATCAGTCGATGTACCGGCTGCGCGGTTACCCCACTTGTGCGTGACTGAGTTGGCATGCCTGTGTTGAAATCCCCGAAACGGGAGACGATCCCCGCGAACTGCCGACACATCAACACTACATATTACCATATTGCGCCCGGTTTATGTGGCTAATATATTGGACAGTATCCTAGGACCCTCCCCCTCCATTGGTCCTATACGCCCTGAACCGGCGTGCAAGATGATTGCGCTTCTCCCTTTGGGTTGATAAAATCAGAGTTGTGGTTCATTCGTCCGTCCAACAGTGTCGCAACTGGCGCCGGATCCCACCCTCGCCCGGGTTGCCGCATCTGTCGAATGAATGCACGAGTTGGCTGCCAATTTAGGAGGGTCGAAGACGTGCACTTCGAGGACAAGACGCTCCGGTGCAGGGAATGCAACGAGCCATTCACCTGGACCGCTGGCGAACAGCAGTTCTACAAGGAAAAGCAGCTTATCAACATCCCGGCGCGCTGCCCGAAGTGCAGGGCGTCTCGCAAGGCGAAGCTTGGACTGCCGGACCGCGCGATGACCGAAGTGGTCTGCGCGGAGTGTGGCCAGACAACCACTGTCCCATTCGTGCCCCGCAACGGCAATCCGGTCTACTGCTCCATGTGCTACGACAAGGTCAAGAATCGCGATCGCGCCGCATCGGTCGACCGTGAGATGGCCGCATCGAGCAGAATCGACGCCTGATTCGCCCGTCCCGACGACAGGAAAACTCGACACCGCCGGCGCATGCGCCGGCGGTGTTTCATTGTGCATCGTCGTTGCGGCACACGGCCATCGGCTCGAGAGCGTCGGTGCCGCATGTACGTCGGGCCAGAGGCTCATGGTCGGGTCACTCCTCCTCGAACCCGATGAGCACGGGGCGCCCCTTGGCGCCGTCCGCCGGGCCGATGATCCCGTCCGCCTCCATCTGCTCGATGATGCGCGCCGCGCGGTTGTAGCCGATCCGCAGGCGTCGTTGCAGCATCGATGCCGAGGCGGTGCGCTGCCGCCGGACAACCTCCAGGGCCTGCTCCATCAGCGGGTCGTCTTCGTCCTCGTATCCCCCGCTCTCGGTCTGCACCTCGTTGCTGGGCAGATCCAGCCACTCCTCGTCATACTGCGGCACGGGCGAGACCTTGTGCCAGTGGCCGACGATCGCGGAGACCTCCTCCTCGATGAAGACGCCCTGGATGCGGATCGGCTTCGCGGCGTCGCCAGGCAGATACAGCATGTCACCTCGACCCAGCAGGCGCTCCGCACCAGGCTGGTCCAGCACGACGCGGCTGTCGATCATCGACGAGACCGCGAAGGCGATCCGGGCCGGCACGTTTGCCTTGATGAGTCCGGTGAGGACATTCACCGACGGGCGCTGCGTCGCAATGATCAGGTGGATGCCGGTGGCGCGCGCCATCTGGGTGAGGCGGGCGAGCAGTGTCTCGACCTCGTCGGAGGTGGTCATCATGAGATCAGCGAGCTCGTCGATGATCACCACCAGATACGGGATCTTCTCTGCATCCGGGTCCTTGGCCGTCTGCTTTCGGTACCCGTCGATGTTCCGCACGCCGAGCGACTTGAAGAGCTCGTAGCGTCGGTTCATCTCCTTCAGCACCATGCGGAGCGCGCCGACGACCTTCTCCATCTCCGTCACGACCGGGCACAGGAGGTGAGGCACCCCGTTGAAGCCGGTGAGCTCGACCATCTTGGGGTCGATCATCAGCAGGCGGAGCTCATCCGGCCGCTTGTACATGAGGAAGGTGCAGATGATGCCGTTGAGACACACGCTCTTCCCGGCACCAGTCGCACCCGCGATCAGGAGGTGCGGCATCTTCGTGAGATCACCGACCACGGCCCGACCGTTCACATCGCGACCGAGCGGCAGCGGAAGCTTCCACTTTCCATTGGTGAAGGTCTTCGACTCGAGCACCTCACGCAGCCCGACGGTGGCGATCTCCTTGTTGGGAATCTCGACACCGACACGGGCCTGACCGGGAATCGGTGCCTCGACCCGGACCGACTGCGCGGCAAGGGAGAGCGCGAGGTCGTTGGTGAGCTCGCTGATCCGGCGCACCTTCACCCCGTTGCCAGGCTCCAGCGCGAACTGGGTGACGGCGGGGCCCGGGTTGATCTCCCGTACTCGCGCCTGCACCTTGAAGCTGGCCAGCGTCTCCTCGATCTGGCGAGCCTTCAACTCGAGCTCCTGCGTGTCCGGCACCACCTGCTCATAGTAGGAGAGCAGCCGGATGTCGGGCAGCGGCAGGGGTTCGTCGGGCTCCGAGACCTCGACGACCGGTTTCGGCTGCACCTTCTCCGCAGGCGGCGTTTCCCGCTTCGGGAAATTGATGATGCGCTCGATGGGCTCTGCGTCCACCTTCGGCACCGGGGCCTTCCTCACCGCCGTCGAACGACGAGCGGGCTTTGGCGCCGGCTCCGCGGTCGCCTGGGGAACAGCAGGCTTCGGGCGTCGCCTCGGCATCAGGCGGCGGATGTCCCGTTCAAGCGTCTGGATATCGGTGTCGGCGAGCAGGAAGACGGAGACGATACCCACGGCAAGCAGCACGAGTCCCGATGCAACGAAGCCGAGACCGCCTTCGATGAGGTCACCGATCGCCATGCCGACCGCACCGGCTGTCTCGCGACCGTCGAACGACATCAACCCGAGGATGGACGTGGCGAACATCACCCCGCCGATGTAATGACGGAACAGCAGGACTGGCTGGCCATGGTTGGCGAAGGCACGAATCGCGGTGAGTGCGAGGAACACCGGCACCAGCGGAGCTCCGTCTCCGAGGAGGTCCCGCAGGGTTCTGGCCCACCAGGAAATGAGCGCGCCATCGCCCTCACCCCGACCGAGACTCCAGGACGTGACGAGCGCCAGGATCACGAGCCCCACACCGAGGATCTCGCGGCGCAGCCGATCGGAGATCTCGACGGCCGGCATCAGGCCGCTGACGAAGTCCCGGCTGGCTCGAATCCACCGTACGGGGAGCGATCCACTCGTGCCCTTCTGCCTGCGCGACTTGCCGGACCGGGTGCGACCGTTGGCCATGCCTGAACGAGTTCTGGTTGCGGCCATGTGTCTCCCCTTTCCAGCCCGCGCCGTGACAGTGGTGAGGCACGACGACACCGGTCGGTGCCCGCGAATCGAAGGACTCCTCCCTTGACTGAGAGGAAAGAGTGTACGGACACTAGTATACACCGAATCCGGCCGGTCGGACAGTCGTGACTCGCCGTTATCGCCGGACGGAGACGTCGAGGATCACGGGGTGGATCTTGGGGCGCCCCCGGTGTCCCCGATAGATGTAGGAGGCACCGATCCCCTGGACGCGTCGCTCGAGACGGGAATCGTCCATGCTCTCGCGCAGCAGCATCGTCTCCAGGGACTCGCGGAGAGCGACGATCATCTCATCACGCAGGTCGTCATCGAGGTGCATCTCGACTCCGACCGCCGAGATGTGGGGATCGCCGACGAGGATCTGCTCCTCACGGTCCACTGCGACGGCGATGGTGACGATGCCCTCGTTCGCGATCTGGTCCCGGTGCGCGAGGTGCTCCTCGTTCACCGAATTCATCCGGCGCCCCTCGACGAAAATCCGGCCGGTGTCGACGTGGTCGCTAACCCTCACCCCATCCGGGGAGATCGAGACCACGTCGCCCGGGGCAACCATGTGGATGCGATCATCGGGAATTCCGGTCTCGCGGGCGAGGTCGGCATAGAGCGCAAGGTGGCGGAACTCGCCGTGGGTGGGCAGCACGTGCTCGGGACGCACCATCTCGATCATGCGCCTGAGCTCATCGCGGCTTGCGTGGCCGGACACGTGCACGCGCGCCCGCGCCGAATAGATCACCTCGGCCCCCTGGTTGAAGAGGCGGTCGATGATGCGGTAGACGGACGTCTCGTTTCCCGGGATCGGGGTTGCGGAGATGATCACCGTGTCCTGGTCATGGATCTCGATCTCGTGGTGCTCTCGGTTCGCGATCCTGCTGAGCACCGCCATGGGCTCGCCCTGGCTGCCCGTGACGACGTAGATGACCTGGTCTTCCGGCAGGCGATGGGCGTCACGGCCGTCGATCAGAAGACCGTCGGGATCCTGAAGATATCCCAGCTCCTGGGCGATGCGGACGTTGTTGGTGAGGCTGCGCCCGAGCGGCGCCACCTTCCTGCCGTGTCGCCCGGCGACATCGATGACCTGCTGAATCCGCGCGATCAGGGAGGCGAAGGTCGCCACGATGATGCGCCCCGGTGCGATGGCGAAGATCTCCTCGTACGTCTCGCTGATGACGCTCTCGGAGGGCGTCGCGCCGTCGGATTCGATGTGGACACAGTCGGAGATGAGCAGCCGCACCCCGCGCCTGCCCAGCTCCTCAATCCTGGCGTAGTCGGTCGGCTTGCCATCGACGGGTGTCGGGTCGAACTTGAAGTCGCTGGTGTGGAGGATGAGTCCGGCTGGGGTGGTGATGCCGAAACCGACCGCGTCCGGGATGCTGTGCGTCACGCGGAACGGCTCGACGGTGATGGCGCCGGCGGGCAGCACGGGGTGGCTATCCGGATCGAATACCCGGATGTCGACCTGCCGGTCGAGGTTGACCTCACGAAGCTTGCCCTGGATCAGACCGGCGGTGAGTCGCGTGGCGTGGATTGGTGCGCCCACCTCCGCCCAAAGATACGGGAGCGCGCCGATGTGATCCTCGTGGCCGTGGGTGATGAAGATGCCTCGGACTTTTTCACGCCGCTCCCTGAGGTAGGTGACGTCCGGCAGGACCACATCGACCCCGTGCTCGCGCTCTTCGGGAAATCCGAGACCGAAGTCGACGACGATCATATCCTCGTCGGACTCCACCACCATGAGGTTCTTGCCGACCTCCGCCATGCCGCCGAGAAAGATGAGTCGAGCTTCATCGCTAACCGACACCCATGTACCCCTCAGGCTCGTCTGCTGCGTGCGACTAGAACAGGGTCCCCTGCTGCGGCACCTGCTCCTCTTCCTTCCTTCTGGAGCGCTCCGCCTCCTGCTCGGCGAGGAACTTGGGCAAGCGTGCGAAGTCCTCCTCGATCGTCGCCTTCAGTGAGCCGTTGTGGAGTGCGGCAGCCGGATGGTACATCGGCACGATGAGCCTGGTTCCAACACGCTTCGGCTTGCCATGGATGCGGGATATCTTCTCTCCGGGGAAAAACCGGTTCATCGAGTGGCGGCCGAGCGTGACGATGACATCGGGGTCGATCGCCTTGATCTGGCGCTCGAGGTAAATCGAGCAGGCCGTGATCTCGTCCGGCAGGGGATCGCGGTTGCTGGGTGGACGGTGTTTCACGATGTTGGTGATGAACACATCCTCGCGGGTGAGGCCAGCCTTTCCGATCAGCTCGTTGAGGAACTTGCCGGCGTTCCCCACGAACGGCCTCCCCTGCTGATCCTCATGCCACCCCGGTCCTTCCCCGATGAACATGATCCTCGCCTCGGGATTCCCCTCGCCCGGCACACCATTCGTCGCGGCTCGCGAGAGCTCGCACAATGTACATCCTCTTACCTCGTCGGCGATCTCGGCGAGAATCTCAGCTACATTGCTTGCGCCTGCCACCTGAACCTCCATCCATCGATCGGGCGCACACAAACCTGCACTCGACGAGTATACGAGACTCCAATAGCAGGATTCTGGCCTTCGATCATTCCAGTCACCAGGACGTGAAACCGCCGGTCCGGAATTCCGGGCCGGCGGTTCTCACCTGCAACGTGTGTCGAGGTTACGGAGTCACCTGGTCGGCAATCGCCTGGACAGACCCTGCCTCGGAAAGGAACGAGAGCGCGAACGTCACCGAGTCCGCTTCCCCAACCTCAATGTTGATGTCGGCGGTACCGCCGGCCCCGATGGTCAGCACCTGATCACCCAGCACGTTGCCGTCCTGGTCGAGCGCGAACGCGTGGATCTGACCACCCGCATCTCCGGCCTGAACCGTGGCTGTCAGGGTGCCACCTTCAACAGTCGGCCCATCGCTGACCTGAACGGCCTCGGCCTCGGAGACCGCTGGAGCACCGGCCAATGGAACGCCGTCCTCGGCGGACTGCAGGATCGACCACGGCGAGTCGACGCTCCGGGCCGCCTCGAGCGGCATCTGCGGCGGCTCGAGCTCCCCTTCACCGCTGGCGGTGTAGCCCTCCAGATGGACATGCCCCCAACGGTACGGGTCACCCTGGACACCGCCCCACACGGACCATCCGAGCCGGGTCTGCCCCGTGAGATCATCCGTGTCGGAGTCGTAGATGAAGATGTTCATCGTCATGTTCTCGGGATCGACCGGCGCCGGCAGGAGGTCGAACGGGATGAAGGTCTCGATGACGTACCCGTCGTACGGATCACTCACCGAGCTGGCCAGCTCGAGTCCCGGAGCGGTTTCCGCGAGCGGGCCCTGATAGGCATCCGCATCGCGGGAGCCGGCGGGGCCACCTTCCTGGGTCTCCGGGAAGACGCCGATCTTGAACGTCGCTGACGTATTCTCGGCGGTACCCAGCGGATCGATGGCGATCTCAACGGAATCCGTACGCCAGTGGCGCTTCGCATCGTTCTCCGGCAGCACGGTGCCCTTGGCCTCATCCGTCACCGAGACGGCGACATAGATGCCCTGGTCGTCCCACGCCAGCCACGCCTCGCCGGAGGCATCTGCTGCGGACTCAGGCTCCTCACCTTCCCAGACACGGCTCAGGTCGAGCGGTCCAGCCGCGTACTCGCCCTCGGAGATCGTCCCGTCCACCGTTGGCGCCCCGGCAGCAACCGGAGAAGCAACAGCGGCCGGTGTCGCGGATGCTCCGCCACCAGGTCCAGGCACATTGACGACGGGAACGAGGTTCAGTCCGGCCTCCTCGGTGGTCGCGACACCACCTCCGACGGTGCGGATATCGAGCAGGTAGTCACCACCAACACCGCCCTCGTTCGCGGTCGGCAACGAGGTGTCCTCATTGGTGATGGTGAACGTCACCGTCGTCGTCTCATTCGGTCCGAGAGCCACACCCTGCGTATCGTTCTCGACCGTGAAGCCCTCCTGGAGGATGATCGTCACGGACGCATCCTGCGGCTCACTCGTGTTGTTGGTAACGGTCACGTCGATGTCACGCGACTCGCCGACACCGATCGACACTACTGGCTTGATCAGGCTGTCGAGCACCGGCGCGTTGACGTCCTGGACCCACTCGCGGAACTGGGTCACCTGCGGCAATGGCTCAAGGTGGCCCTCGACCGGCGGTGCGACCTCGACGATCTCCACGTTCTGGCCGGTCGCACCATCGACCTCGAGATTCGCGATGATCTGATACCGGGTGGCCGGCTCGGCATCCACCGACGGGGTGATCGAAACCACCTCCTCGAGGGTCCCGTTCTCGACGCTCGAGCTCGTTACCTCGGAGGTCCACCCAGCGGGCAGCTCGTAGGAGACCGAGACGTCGGTGCCGCTGGTGATCGCGCTCACGTTCACCTCGAACGGCTGATCGCCAACGACGCCGAACTGCGTCGTCTCGATGTCGAAGACCGTGCCAGCCGCCAGACCGCCGGTCGTCTCGAACAGCGCGCCCTCGAGGATCGCCGTCGGCTCGGTGTTGCCAATGGTGAACGGGGAACGGCTGTCGATCAGCAGGAAGTAGTCACAACCGATCTCGTCCGGATTGTCGGAGATGTCGGGGAAGGATGCCCAGCCCTGCGAGGCGTATTCGCGCTGACCCTGACGCTCGATCGCAGCCCAGGTCTGGCCGCCATTCGCCTCGGAGACAGTGCCACCCCACACCCCGTAGACGATCTCGGTTGGATCCGTTGGCACGAACTCGGTCGCACAGGACTCGCCGGTCGGCGTGTTCTGGAAGAAGGGTCGAGTGAAGATCTTGGCCGGGGCCCATGCCGGGAGCCCTTCGTTTTCGATCTGCTCCGGGAACACGGTTGGGTCACCGGCAACGTCGTAGGCGGCTACCGCGAATCGGGCAGCCATCTGATGATGACCGTGATTGCCGGGCGTCGGCGCCGGATTCATCGTGATGATGATCTCCGGGGTCGTCGCCCGTACCACGCGCACCACCCGCTCGAGGGTGTCCTCGTATCCCCACGTCTCCTCGGTCAGCGGGGCGCTCACGGTGTAGTAGAAGTCGACCTTGTCGAGGTTGTAGATATGCTCGATGCCGGCGTAGCCGACCGCCGTTCGCTCCTCCCGCTCACGAATGAGTCCGAGCGCCGGCCCTTCCTCGGTGCCGACGGCATTGCCGCCACCTTCACCACGAGTGATCGTGATCACACCGACGTTGATGCCGTCGTACTCGTTCCACTGCCCGTAGGTCGAGAGACCCGACGCCTCGTCGTCGGGATGTGCCCCGATGAACAGCACGTCGAGGTCAACGGCTCCGGAGACCTCCTCCGCAGCCGGCGAGGCGATCGGCGAAGCACCCGCATCCGGTGTCGCTTCCTGCGCCAGAATCGATGCCGGTAGCAGCAGACTGCTCAACGCCATCAAGAGAGCGACCAGCAGCACTGGCCCCCGAGGGAGAGATCGTGTCATCCGCCTGTCCTTTCGACTAGACCAAAACACGTCACTTCGCGTGTCATGCTGATCTCAGGTAAGCACAAGCGGATCGGGCTGGCAATAGCGCGGAAGTGACTTCCCGACGGGAACCTACCCCTTGATCGCGCCCTGGGTGAGGCCCTCGATCATCTGTCGCTGGAAGATCAGGAAGATGAGGGTGAGCGGGATGAAGATGATCGTCGCGCCCGCGGCGATCACGGGGATGTCGGCGGTCCAGCGCTGCTGGAAGTACAGCAGACCGACCGGGAGCGTCTGATACGCGGGATCGATGTTGACGACCAGCGGCAGCAGAAACTCGTTCCAGGTCCAGATGAAGAACATGAGCGCCAGTGTGCCGACGAACGGACGTGCAAGCGGGAACATCACCTCCCACAGCACCCGCCAGGACCCTGCGCCGTCCAGGACCGCAGCCTCGACGATCTCCCTGGGCACGCCAGAAAACGCCTCGCGCATGAGCAGGGTGCCGAAGGACATGCTCATCGCGATCTGGGGCAGGATCAGCGCCCAGAGGCTGTCCAGCAGCCCGATCTCCCGCATCAGGTAGAAGAGCGGGATGACGAGCGCCTGCAGCGGCACCACCAGCCCGAGCAGCAGGTAGATGAAGATCGTCGACTTGGCGGCGAATCGGTACCGGGCGAAGGCATACCCGGCCATGCAGGAAAAGACGATCGAGGGGATCAGCACGCCAAACACCACGAGGAGACTGTTCACGAAGAAGCGCGCAAAGTTCCCATCGACCCAGGCGCGCCGGTAGTTCTCCCACTGGGGCTCCTCGGGGAGCGACAGCACCCCCTGCACCAGCTCGACCGAGGTCTTCAGCGACGCCAGGATGGTGACGAGAAATGGCACCACGGCCACCACGACCCCGATCGACAGCAGGACGTAGACGACCAGCCTCCTAATCATCGTTCTCCCTGAACAGCCGCAGCACGAGCAACGAGAGCACGAGCGTCAGGATCGCCAGCAGCACCGCGATCGCCGTACCATATCCGACACGATTCGCGTTGAACGCGGTGTTGATCATGTACAGGGCCAGCACCTCGGTCTCGGTGCCGGGACCGCCGTCGGTGGTCGCCTTGATTACATCGAAGGCACGCAGGGCAAGGATCAGGTTGACCGACAGGACCACCGACATCTCCCGTCGGAGCCCCGGAAGTGTGACGACCTTCACCTCCTCCCACAGTCCTGCACCATCGAGCCGGGCAGCCTCGTAGAGCTCCTTCGGGATCTTCTGGATGCCGGCAACGAAGAGGACGTAGCAAAACCCGTAGACGGCCCAGGCACCGATCAGGCCTACGGTCGGGAGTGCCCAGGTGAAGTCGCCGAGCCAGCTCGGTGGGTTGAACCCAACTGCCTTGAGGGACGCGTTCACGGGACCGAACACCGGGTTGAGAATCCATCGCCACACCACGCCAATGAGCACACCCGGCATGATGTACGGCAGGAACAGGCCAGCCTGGAAGAAGCGCGCACCGCGCAGGCGCATCTGATGCACGAGGACGGCAGGCACCAGCCCCAGCAGCGCCGGCAGGAGGACGAAGAAGGGGATCAGCACCACATTGTTCTTGAGTGCGTTCCAGAACGCCGCCGTCGTGAAGGCATCGACGTAATTGTCAAATCCCACAAAGTCAGCACTCGAGAGGGCGACACCATCCCAGTCAGTCAGGCTGATCGCGATCGTGCCGATGACCGGCAGGGCCATGAAGGCGGTGAAGATCAGGACGGCCGGCAGGAGGTAGAGATACGGCTCGAGGCGAGTCAGCAGCGAACGACGCGATGCGGCAGGCTGGATTGCCGTGAAGTCGCTGATCGAGTCGGTTCGCGTCGCCTGGTCCACGGGGCCCTCCATCGTCGCTCGATGGCCGGAAGCCATCGCTGGCAGGCATGATACGATGCCGCGCACCCGCCTGTCGTACGCAGAGACGCCCGGACTCCGTCCCGATGCCCCCGCAGGACGGTGTTCGGCAGGATCGAAGCTCCTGGGACGCAACGAACCGGGGAGGCATGGCGCCTTCCCGGTTCGGTTTCGCGCAGACTGGAATGCGGAGCTACTCGAATGACGCGGCGTAGAACTCCTGCAGGTTGGCAGCGAACTCCTCCGGCGTCACCTGGTTGCCGAGCAGTCGCTGCAGCTCGGAGGTGATCAGATCGTAGAAGCCCGGCGCCGCCCAGTCGAGGTAGTGACCGAGGCTGTCGTTGCGGACTGCCGAGTTCCACGCCGAGTAGAGATCGCCCGAGAGCGTGTCCGGCGTGATCTGGTCGTCCGCGATCTCGCCCGCCGGGAGCAACCCGGCCTCAACCAGCGCGGTAAAGGCCTCCTCGGAGACGAGCTTGTTGATCAGCGCGGCAGCGAGGTCCGGATCGGTCGCGTTGGTCGTGATGGCGTAGGGGATGCCGACTCCGCCGACGTGCAGCACGTTGCCACCCTCCTCGAGCGGTGGCGTCAGGAAGAACCCGGCCGCATCGGCCCCGAGGTTCTCGCCTATGGATCCGGCCTGCCAACTGCCCTGCATCAGCATCGCCCCCGAGCCGGCTTCGAACAGGGCTGCGGCGTCGTCAGCGCCGATGCCCTCGAAGCCCTCGAGGAGGTACCCGTTGCTCACCCACTGCTGGAGCCGGGCAGCGGCATCGATGATCGACTGATCCTCGAACGACTGCTCGCCCGTTCGGTAGACGATGCCGTCGAGATATTCACGGGTGGTCATGGTCCCGTGGATGTTGCCGAAGAGGTGAATGGCCGTCCACCCGTCGAGATTGCCGAACACCAGCGGCGTCTGTCCGGCGTCGAGCAGCTGCTGGAAGACCGCCTCGAGGCCGTCGAGCGTGGTCGGTACCTCGACACCGACCTCCTCGAAGATGGCCCGGTTGTAGTACAGACCAACGATCTCTGCCTCGGACGACACGCCCCAGAGCTGACCGGTGCCGAACTCGGTGCCATCCGCGCTGTACATGTTGCGCGCGAGGAGACCCTCCGGGAGGCCTTCAGCCCAGCCGTACTCCTCGACGTAGCTGCTGATGTCAACCAGCTGGCCAGCCCGGATCATCGGGCCCATCAGGGACTCGCCGTTGTTCACCTGCGCGACGTCCGGTCCCTGGTTGCTGTCGACGACTCGCGGCAGCGTGTCCTGAAGCTCCTCGAGGGTCCAGCCGCGATGCTCGACCGTGAGATCTCCGTTCTCGGCCGCGAAGTCCTCTGCCAGCGTCTCGACGATCGACTGGCGAGGGTCGGCGTTGAGCGTATCCCAGAACTCGAGCGTGTTTTCATCCTGCGCCCCCAGCGCAGCAGGCGTGTTGGCGAGGAACGCCGGGCCCAGCACGGCGGCACCAGCAGCCGCGCCAGTCCGCTTCATCAGCGTTCGACGATGCATGGCCATGTTTGCATACCCTTTCGATCGAGATAACCGGCAGGCTCGTTACTCCGTCCGCCGGAGTCGCTTGTGGTGGCTCTGACTAGGCATCTTGTCACACGCGACGAAACACGTCAACGACGCGGTCATGCCTAGGCGAACGCGCTCTCCGGCGACTCGGCCTCGCCCATCGTCACGTTGCCGGGCCCGCCGGTTACTTCGAGCACGAGGTCCTCATCGGGGATCTGCATGGCCCTGCTCACGATCGAGTGCCAGTAGGCGCGATCATGCACGCGGGTCTGGTCCAGCACTGCCACCGCGGGATGGTCGGAGTGGCCCGCAATCCACCGGTTGAGGATGAAGGTGTCATCCAGCACGTCGTGGGACACCTCGGGGATTCCACTCGCCTGGTATCGCCGGTACGAGGCGATCAACCGCTCAACGCTGCCTCCCAGATCGTCATCTGGCCCGCGAGGACCATCACGCTCGGCTTCGACCACGACGCGATCCTCGTCGATCTCATGGTCCCGGCTGCGACTTGCGTCTATCGAGAGCACCACATCCTGGCGGGGCACGCTGACCGAGATCCGGGACCAGATGCGCCCCTCGAGTACCAGCCACAGTTCGCGCATGCCGGCCTCGGCGGCGGGAACCGTCAGCACCAGATGGTGCTGCTCCACCGCCTGACGCAGCTCCCGGTGCCCAGAGACGATGCTGTTGACCACCGTGAGGTTGCGCCTCAGCTTCTCCGCCCGCTCGAAATCCTGGCGCTCGGCTGCCTGCTCCAGCGAGCTCCAGAGCACCTCGTAGAGGGCATCGTCATCGCCGTCGAGGAAGCGGATGACCTGGTGCACCATCGCCCGGTACTCATCCGCGATCGACGTATCGACGCACGGCCCGAGACACTTGCCGAGCGCGAGTCGCATGCAGGGATTGCCGTAACTGCGCGCGTCGCGGAACGCCCGCGTGCACGTGCGCAGGGGCAGCACGTCGTTGATGACGTCGACGGTCTTGCGGGCGGCGTTCCGGCTCCGATACGGGCCGAAATACCTGGCGCCGTCGTCCTTCCTGTCCTTCACCAGCGTCACCCGCGGCCAGCGGTTGCCCACACTCACCCGGATGTAGGGATAGTGCTCGAAGGCCCGCATCGCCGTGTTGTACCGAGGCTCGTAGCGCCGGATCAGCTGCGCCTCCAGCAGGAGCGCTTCCAGTTCGGTGCCGACCACCTCGGTGTCGATGCGGGAGATCGCCTCCAAGAGCCCTTCCATCTTTCGGGCACAGCCGACGGGCTGGGAGAAGTAGGTTCCTACCCGCTCCCGAAGGTTCTTCGCCTTGCCCACGTAGATAACCTGGCCCTCGTGGTCGCGCATGAGATAGACGCCAGGCTTCTTCGGGATGCCATCCAGCAGGCTGCGATCGACGAGGCTGCGGCCACGACCGACCTTGTTGCGGCTCCTGCGCTCCGGCGAGGTGGCCATCACCTTCAGGGCGTCGAACGACGCGACGCCTTGACGCCGTGCTTCCGCCTCCAGGCGAAGGGCGACCTCGGCCGTCATGACGGCATCGATCCCGGCCCGATGGATCTTGCGCGGAGAGATCCCGACCGCCCGGGCCACACGGTCGAGGCTGGGCCGTCGCAGGCCAGGCACCAGCCTGGTGGCCAGCGTCAGGGTATCGATCGTCTCGTTGACGAGCCTGCCGATGTGGACGCGCTGCAGCTCAGCGTTGAGGAACCCGATGTCGAAGCTGATGTTGTGACCGACGAGCACGTCGCCACCGATGAACTCGACGATGCTCTCCGCGAGCTCGGCGAAGGTCGCAGCGTCCTCCACATCGTCGTCGCGAATTCCGGTGAGCTTCGATATATAGGACGGGATGCGCCGACCCGGGTTGACCAGCCGGTCGAAGCGATCGGTCTCCATGCCATCCTCGAAGCGAACCAGCGCCACCTCGATGATGCGCTGACTGCTTGGCTTGAGACCAGTGGTCTCGACATCGATCGAGACGAATCGCGGCAGGAGGCTCTCGGTGACGACCGGCGTCGCGCCAGCCTCGGCCGTGAGGATCCAGCGCCCGTCTGCCGTGTAGGCCAGTCTCGGCTCGGCGGCGAGCGCCGATATCAGCAGCGGTCGCCACAGCGCGATCGACGCACTCTTGCCGAAGACATGCATCACGAGGGCATCCTCGTGCACGCTGCCGCCCTTGCTTTCCACGAAGCGCACCGCGGACTCGCTCAACGCCTCGTATCGGGCTTCGCTCTGGGACTGGTCATCGGTGTTGGCAATCGCCATGGCGTTATGGGTTCCCGATTCGTGCGATCGTCCAATGCGGTGCGTTGCATGATAGACTCCCTCGGTTGTACGTTCACCAGAGGGACGCTGTGTGGTTATAGCGTATCAGTGACTTCCGGACAAAGGAGTACGCGATCCATGGCAGAAGCGGTGCAACGACGGCTCGACGAGCTCCGTCATCTGATCGATCGCTGGAACTACGAGTACTACATCCTCGATGCACCCTCTGCCACGGATGCCGAATGGGACGCCGCGATGAACGAGCTTCGGCGTCTCGAAGAAGAGAATCCGGAGCTGATCACTCCGGACTCCCCCACCCAGCGGGTCGGCGCCGAGGTGGCCTCGACGTTCAACCAGATCCAGCACGTTCGTCCGATGCTCTCCCTCAGCAATGTCTACAACGAGGAGGAGCTGCGTGCCTGGGCCGCGCGCGCAGCCCGGTTCGCGGGTACGGACGACCTGACATACGTGACCGAGCCGAAGATCGATGGCCTCGCCGTCGCGATCACCTACGTCGACGGGGTGTTCTCGTACGCCGCCACCCGCGGCAACGGGTTCGTCGGCGACGACATCAGCCCCAACATCCGGACCCTCCGATCGGTCCCCCTCCGACTGCGGGAGTCGGAACGGTTTCCCCTGCCATCCCGGATCGAGATTCGCGGCGAGATCTACATGCGCCGCTCCGACTTCGAGGCTCTGAACGAGCGCATGGCCGAGACGGGTGGCAAGCTGTTCATGAACCCGCGCAACGCCGCTGCCGGATCCCTCCGCCAGAAGGACGTACGGATCACGGCGCAACGTCCGCTGCGCCTCTTCGCCTACCAGGTCGGCTACGTGGAAGGGATCCCCCAGCCACGATCGCATTGGGAGACGCTGGAGATGATGCGGGAGTATGGGTTCGCCACCTCCCTCGACGCGATGATGCATGACACCATCGACGAGGTCTGGGAACGCGGACAGTACTGGCTGGAACGGCGTGCATCCCTCGACTTCGAGATCGACGGCATGGTGATCAAGGTCAACGACCTTGCCCACCAGGAAGAGATCGGCTACGTCGCCCGGGAGCCACGCTGGGCTACCGCCTACAAGTTCCCGCCGGTGCAGCAGGTCACCAGGCTGCTCGACATCGTCATCAATGTCGGCCGAACCGGCACCCTGAACCCGACGGCCATCCTGGAGCCGGTCAACATCGGCGGCGTCACCGTCTCGCGGGCAACCCTCCACAACGAAGACGAGATCGCGCGGAAGGATATCCGCATCGGCGACATGGTCCTGGTTCAGCGTGCCGGGGATGTGATCCCGCAGATCGTCAAGGTGATGGAGGATCGCCGCACCGGCGACGAGGTGCCGTTCGTCATGCCGGATGTTTGCCCCTCGTGTGGACAGCCGGTACACAGGGAGCCTGGCGAGGCGATGCGCTACTGCACCAATGCCGCCTGCCCGGCCCAGCTTCAGCGACGGATCCACCACTTCATCGGCCGGTCGGCAATGGACATCGATGGTGTCGGCGAGAAGCTCGCGGATCGCTTCGTCGAGCTCGGATGGCTGCACGACGCGGCCGATCTGTACTCGCTCGATTACGAGGCGCTCGCGAATCTCGAGGGTCTCGGCCCCAGGAGCGCGGAGAACATCCGAAACGCCATCGAGGAGAGCAAGAAGCAACCACTCTGGCGGGTGATTCATGGCCTGGGCATCCGGCACATCGGTGAGCGTGCGGCCCAGCTCCTGGCGGATCATTTCCTCTCCCTCGAAGCACTCGGAGCGGCATCGGCCGAGGATATCGCGGCGGTCAACGGCATCGGACCAACGCTCGCCCGGAGCGTGGTCGAGTTCTTCAGCGAGGAGCCGAACCGGGAGCTCGTCCGCAAGCTGACGGCGGCCGGGGTGCAGACGTCGCAAGCGCCGCCCGAGGTCAACGGCGAGCAGGTACTGGAAGGCATGACGCTGGTGCTGACCGGTCGCCTGGAGACGCACACGCGCGCCGATGCGGAGGCCGCCTTGCGGGCACTCGGGGCCAATGTGGCGAGCTCGGTCTCGAAGAAAACGACCGCGGTCATTGCCGGCGAGGCGGCAGGCAGCAAGGCGGAAAAGGCGCGAGAGCTCAACATCCCGGTGCTGACGGAGGACGACCTCAATGTGCTCCTGTCCGGTGAGATCCCGGCAGCGCTGCGGGGCGAGTGACATCGCCCCGCCACGTGATCACGCTCGCGCCCCGTGCCTGGTATCCGCGGCGAAAAACGTGAGCGCGCCCTGAGAAAATCTCCATTTCATCCCCGCGACGGGCCACTATGACAAGGGTGAACGTGCTATTCTGGCAACACGACCCCGCGTATCCAGGCGGCGCCAGTGCAACACGGGATGGATGGAGAGACGCATGACCGGCTTCAGCGTAACGTCACGGGAAAACGACCCTGTGCAGACCGTTCGCACCATCGCCCGTGTCGCACACATGCTTGTCGAGCTCCGAGACGAATACGTGCAGCGTCCTCGCAGGGACACGCTGCAGCAGATCGAGCAGCGTCTCGATGACCTGATCCGCCTTCGGGAGGAGCTCCACGGCTACATCGCCGACGGAGACGACGAAGCCACGTTCTAGGCTCGGTCACGGCAGCGATGCCCGCCTGCCCACACGCCTTCTCCGTGAGGTGCCGGCAACATCGCGACCGGTGCGAGTCGGGCCCGTCAGGGGGTGGCGCTCGAGACGGCCGTCGTGCCGGGCTTGACCACTGGCACGCCCTCGGCACAGAGTGGGCAGTCGGCCGGCAGCCAGGAGTCGACCTTCTGCTGGGCCAGTGCTCTCAGCGGAATGTCGTCGAACTGCACGTCGCCGCCGCTCCTGTCCACCAGGACACCGATCCCAACGACCGTGACGGGATGCGCCTTGAGCGCCTCCAGCGTCTCCCTGACCGACCCGCCGGTCGTCAGAATGTCGTCGACGACCAGCACGCGCGCACCGTCCGCAAAGGTGGTGCTCCGACGAATCTCGCGCGCGTTTCCACCCTCTCTGGCCCGCTCCGCGTAGGCGGCGGGTAGACCGAGCTGCCGTGCGGTCTCGAAGGCGAGCAGGATCCCGCCGGTCGTCGGTCCGACCACGACGTCGATCTCCGTCCCGGCGAACGCATCCACGAACCCGGCGCACACCGCCTCGGTCGCGCGCGGGTTGCGGAGCAGATCGAACTTCTCGAGATAGACATCGCTGTGCCGACCGGAGGCCAGCAGGAAGTGACCCGTCTTGAGCGCACCGATATCCTTCAACTGTGCCATCACGTCCACAGAAGCCACGCGTTTCTCTCCTCTACGATCTTGCGACCCATCAGGGGACGAAGAAGAATGCCAGTCCGATTATCGTATAGAGTGCGATCAGCTCCAGACCCTCGAGCCAGTTCGAGCGCCCATCGATCGAGATCATGATCGTGATGATGATCGCCCCGACGAGGGCGACCAGCTCGAACTGGTTGAACACGAGTGTCATCGGCTCGGGACCGACGAACTGACTCACGAGAACGAGCACCGGCGCCACGAAGACGGCGATCTGCAGCGCCGAGCCCACCGCGATCCCGAGGGCGAGATCCATCTGATTCTTGATCGCGGCCTGCACCGCGACCAGGTGCTCGGCGATGTTTCCCACCACCGGCACGAGGATGACACCGACGAAGAGCTCGGAGAGCCCCCACTGCTCGGCCGTCGGCTCGATCGCTCCCACGAGGATCTCGCTCATGAACACGATCGCCACCGTCGAGGCGAGCAACAGCGCGATCGCCGTACCCAGGCGCATCCCCCCTCCCTCCGGAGGCTCGAGCTCCACACCGGGCTCGACGGTTTCCCGTGTTGGACCGGACTGCACGATGGTGAACAGCAGGTAGAACGCATAGAGCACGATCAGCACGATCGAGGTGCCATCGCTGAGTCGCACGATGTCGTGGTTGGTCGGCCGGTGCTCAGGGCTGCCGAGCGCGAAGATGGCGGGAATCATCATCGCCATGATCGCGAGTACCATGACCGAGGCGTTGACACTGGCGATCCTGGGGTCGAATCGCTGCGGACCGTTCTTGAGCCCGCCAAACAGCGCGGCTGCCCCGAGGACGAGCAGCACGTTGCCGATGATCGACCCGGTGATGCTCGCCTTGACCACCGTCACCAGCCCCTCCCGCAGGGCCACGATGGTGATGATGAGCTCGGCGGCGTTGCCGAGCGTCGCGTTCAGCAGCCCACCGATCTTGGGGCCAGTGTGAACGGCGACCTCCTCGGTCGCTCTCCCGAGGATCGCCGCGAGCGGGATGAGGGCCAGCGCCGAGACGACGAAGAGGCTCGAGTGACCGCCGATATCCAGCAGCTCCATGGCGGCCGCCACCGGCACGAGGACCAGCAGGGCATACAGGAATCTCATCCACCCTCCCCCAATCGCAGCTCATCACAGCCGGTGGTGAGCTGCCTGTGGCCCGCAGCACGGACTGCCCGGCGATCTGCATCACTCGGGATGGCTATCGGGCGAAGTCCCGCTCGGTGATGCCGCGATCCGCCACTGGCGTCGCCTCTCGCCTCGCCAGGAATCTCGGATTGGCCGTGCCGACGATGTCGGCCAGCTGGCCGTGGCCGTGCTCAGCCAGCCAGGCCGGAATGCCGTCGACGAGCTCCATCAGCAGATTCGGCCTCGCGAAGGCGGCGGTCCCGACCTGGATGGCGCTGGCACCCGCCATGAAGAACCGGATCGCATCCTCCACACCGGCGATGCCGCCCATGCCGATGACCGGGATGGAGACCGCACCAGCAACCTGGTAGACCATCCGCAGCGCGACCGGACGAACGGCCGGCCCGGACAGACCGCCCGTGACGTTCGCCAGGACCGGCTCACCTCTGCGGATGTCGATGTCCATGCCGACCAGGGTGTTGATCAGCGAGACCGCGTCCGCTCCGGCCTCCTCGACCGCCTGCGCGATTTCGACGATGTCGAGCGCCCCCGGACTCAGCTTGACGATCATGGGCAGGGTGGTGGCCCGCCGCACGGCACGGGTCACCTGGGCGGACATGTCGGCATCCCAGCCGAAACAGAACCCGCCGGCGTTGATGTTGGGACAGGAGATATTGACCTCGATGGCGGCCACGCCGGCGACGTCGTCGAGGCGACGCGCCATCATCTCGTAATCCTCGACGCTCTCCGCCGAGATGTTGACGATGGCAGGGACGTCCCAGGATTCCCACATCGGTGGGTACTTGCGAATGAACGCGGAGATACCCGGGTTCTGCAGTCCGATCGCGTTCAGCATCCCGGAGGGCGTCTCGGTGATGCGGAGCATCGGGTTCCCGTTTCGCGGCCTGGGGGTGATCCCCTTGCTGACGAAGGCGCCGAGTCGCTGCACCGCGATCGCGCCGGCGAACTCCTGACCATAGCCAAAGCAGCCGGAAGCGGGTATCACCGGGTTTCGCAGCACAAGCTCCCGAGGGTTGTTCGGGGCGAGGTCAATGGTGACGTCTGGCGTCATGGTCATCCCCATAGCATCTCGTCCATGTCGAAGGCCGGCCCGTCGACGCACGCCGTCTTCATGCCGTGCCGCGTCTCGACCACACACCCCAGGCATGCCCCGATCCCGCATGCCATCGGGCGCTCGACCGCCATCTGCACATCCGGACGGTCACCGAGACGATGGCGATGCACGACTTCCCGAAGCGACCTGAACATCGGCTCCGGTCCGCAGCTGAACACCTGATCGGCCCATCCCAGGTATTCGGGCACCAGATCGGTGACGAACCCGGCGTGTCCACGGCTGCCGTCGACCGTCGCCACCAGGTACTCGACCTCTTCGGGGAGCTCGCTCGCCGGCAGGAGCTGGGTCTCGTCCTGTGCTCCCATGAGATAGGTCACCTGCCGGCCCTCGCGGACCGCGTCTTCCGCCAGCATGAGAAGGGGTGCAGCTCCAACGCCACCGGCGACCATGAGCAGGTTCTGGCTCTTGGGTCGAACCTCGAACGGCCTGCCCAGCGGTCCCATGACGTCCAGTTGCGTGCCTACAGGCTGCCGGCAGAGCCAGGCGCTGCCCCGCCCGTAGGGTCGCACCAGCACCGTCATCGTGCTGGCGACAGGATCCACCCTGTAGATCGAGTACGGACGTCGCAGGAGCGGATCCGTCGAACCCGGGTCCCGAGAGAGGATCTGGACGAACTGACCGGGTCGAGAGGCGACGACGGCTCCCTCCGGTGCCACGAAGGTCGACAGGACGGCGTCACCCATCACGGGGTCGACCCTGATGACCTCTGCCTCGAACTCGAGTTTCGCCGCCTGTCCTGTCGCCATGCACACCCCTTCGGTTTGCCGCCCCACGGTCGGCCCGTGCGGCGATATCCGGGTCCGTCCGATGCTGCTAGTACCCGAACGCCGGCATACGGTACGAGCCAATGGGCTCCACCGTGAAGCTCTCGCCGGACCGCTCCATCGCGCCGACCACGGTCCGGGCGGTGTCCAGCGACGTGATGCACGGAATGCCTCGCTCCACCGCTGCCCGCCTGATCTCGATTCCGTCCAGTATCTCCTTGTCGGCTGGGCCCGGTGTGTTGATGACACCATCCACCACACCGTCCCTGATGACATCGAGCATGTCCGGCGAGCCGTGACCGATGCGCTTTGTCACCATCTGCACCGGCATCCCGGCCCGCTCGATCATTGCCGCCGTGCCCTCGGTCGCGTAGAGTCGATAGCCCATGCGCGTGAGAGCCGCGATCATCTCGAGCGAGTCGGCCTTGTCCTCATCGGCGATCGTCACCAGGATCGCCCCGCGCGGCGGCAGCGACAACCCTGCCGCAATCAGCGCCTTGAAGAATGCCGCGTCGAATGATCGGTCGATCCCCATCACCTCACCCGTCGACTTCATCTCCGGCCCGAGGTGGATGTCGACCCCCCGCAGCTTCGCCATCGAGAAGACGGGCGCCTTGACGGCGGTGAGGGGTTGGCGCGGCCAGAGACCACCCTCGTATCCCTGATCACGCAGCGACTTGCCGAGCATGATGTTGGTGGCGAGGCGCACCATGGGCACACCAGTGGCCTTGCTCAGGAACGGGACGGTGCGGCTGGAGCGAGGATTGACCTCCAGCACGAAGATGCGGCCACCGTGGATCACGTACTGGATGTTAATCAGGCCCCGGGCATTGAGCCCGAGTGCGATCCGGGTGGTGTAGTCGACGATCGTCTCAACCTCGGCGGGGAAGAGGTTCACACCGGGATAGACGGCGAACGAGTCTCCGGAGTGCACACCCGCGCGCTCGATGTGCTCCATGATGCCGGGAATGAGCACATCCCTGCCGTCGCAGATGGCGTCGACCTCGACCTCCTTGCCGAGCAGGTACTTGTCGACCAGGACAGGATGCTCCGGCGTCAGCGACGCCTGGTTGCGAATGTAGCGCGCGAGCTGATCGGCCCCATAGACGACCTCCATCGCGCGACCACCGAGCACATAGGACGGTCGCACCAGCACCGGGTAGCCGATGCGCGCGGCGACGCGCTCTGCGTCCTGCAGCGAGGTGACGGTGGCGCCCTGCGGCTGGGGGATCTCCAGTTCGCGGAGGAACGCCTCGAAGCGCTCACGATCCTCGGCGAGGTCGATCGTATCGACCGAGCTGCCCCAGATGGTCGCGCCCGACTCGGAGAGGGGCTCGGCGAGGTTGATCGCCGTCTGTCCACCGAACTGAAGCACGAGTGGCGGATAGTCCTCGATCCTGCCTTCCGCCTCGTGATAGAGGATCTCCTCCACGCTCTCGCGGTCGAGGGGCTCGAAGTAGAGCCGGTCGGAGGCATCGAAATCGGTCGAAACCGTCTCGGGGTTGGAGTTCACCATGATGGACTGCACGCCAGCCTCGCGAAGGGCCAGCGCGGCCTGCACCGAGCAGTAGTCGAACTCGATGCCCTGACCGATGCGGATCGGCCCGGAACCGATCACCATCGCGCGGTCTCCCCTGAGTGGTGCGGCCTCGTCCTCCAGCTCGTAGGTCGAGTAGAAGTACGGGGTGGCGGCCTCGAACTCGCCTGCGCACGTGTCGACCATCTTGTAGACAGGCGTCATGTTGAGTTGGCGGCGCCTGGCGCGGATATCGCTCGCCGATCGGCCAGCGAGGTTGCCGATCTGCGCGTCGGAGAACCCGGCCCGCTTCGCTTCCCACAGCAGGTCGTCGGTCAGCTCGTCGGTTGCGAGCTGCTGCTCAAGCTTGACGATCCGCTCGAGCTTCCAGAGGAACCACAGGTCGATGCTGCTCAGCTCGTGAAGCTGCTCGGGTGTCACCCCGCGTCGCAGCGCCGCCATGAGCGCCCACAGGCGCAAATCGTTCGGGCGGCTGACCAGCTCGTGGATGCGCTCGGGGTTGTCTCCCCAGGTGGGGTCTTCCCAGCCGAGATCCTTGCCGGTCGTCTCCAGCGACCGGACGGCCTTCTGGATCGCTCCCTCGAAGGAGCGATCGATCGCCATCACCTCACCGGTCGCCTTCATCTGCGTACTGATAGTGCGATCGGCCCGCGGGAACTTGTCGAACGGCCAGCGCGGGATCTTGGCGACGACATAGTCGAGCGCCGGCTCGAAGGCTGCCGTGGTTTTCCCCGTCACGACGTTGATCATCTCGTCGAGCCGCTTGCCGATCGCGATCTTGGCGCTGAGCCGTGCGATTGGATACCCGGTCGCCTTCGAGGCGAGCGCCGAGGAGCGGCTCACGCGCGGGTTGACCTCGATCACCCCGTACTCCATCGAGTTCGGGTCGAGCGCATACTGGACGTTGCAGCCCCCCTCGATTCTGAGCGCACGGATGATCTTGAGGGCCGACGTGCGGAGCATCTGGTATTCGCGATCCGACAGCGTCTGTGACGGCGCGACCACGATGCTGTCGCCCGTGTGCACGCCCATCGGATCGATGTTCTCCATATTGCAGATGGTGATGCACGTGTCAGCGCCATCGCGCATCACCTCGTACTCGATCTCCTTCCAGCCGAGCAGCGAGCGCTCCAGCAGCACCTGCCCGATCGGGCTGGCACCGATGCCGGAGCGGACGAACTGCTCCAACTCCTCGAGCGTGTGCGCGACGCCACCGCCGGTGCCGCCCAGCGTGTAGGCGGGCCGGATCACCATCGGCAGAGGCACCTCCTCGGCGAAGGCCATCGCCTCGGGAACCGAGTGGACGATCCGACCCGGGATCGCAGGCTCGCCGATCCGCTCGAGCAGCGACTTGAACTTGGATCGGTCTTCAGCCATCTGGATGGACTCGACCGGCGTGCCGAGCATGCGTACGCCGTATTCATCCAGGATGCCCATCTCGGCCACCTTCACGGCGAGGTTGAGGCCGGTCTGTCCACCGATGGTAGGGAGCAGACCCTCCGGCCGCTCGCGCTGGATGATGCGCTTGATCACCTCGGGGGTCAGCGGCTCGATGTAGACCGCATCAGCAACATCCTCATCGGTCATGATCGTCGCCGGGTTGGAGTTCACGAGAATGGTACGGACGCCCTCCTCACGCAGTGCACGGCAGGCCTGCGTCCCCGCATAGTCGAACTCCGCTGCCTGGCCGATGACGATCGGACCAGACCCGATGACCAGCACACTTTCCGGCGTCTTCATGTTCCCGATGATTTCCCTTCGTCAGATCAGGCTGACTCAGCCTGTCGTGTTGTGTTGACCCGAGCGATCCTGGCACCTGCGGGCCGGATCACCCCGCTCCCGATAACCGCGCTGGCCACGACGATCTACGACCTGGATGCCACCGCCCGGCGTTCCTCCACCATTTCCAGGAAGCGATCGAAGAGATAGCCGTTGTCCTCCGGACCCGGGGACGCCTCGGGGTGGAACTGCACCGACAGCACCGGTCGATCCTGATGCCGGATTCCCTCGACCGAGCCATCGTTGAGGTTGCGGAGTCCCACCATCCAGCCGGAGTCTTCCGGGAACGACTCACCGTCCACCATGAAGCTGTGGTTCTGTGCCGTAATGGACACACGACCGGTGAGCTCATCCCGCACGGGGTGGTTGCCACCGCGATGCCCGAACTTGAGCTTCGTGGTCTGCGCGCCGATCGCCCTCGCAAGCAGCTGATGACCGAGGCAGATGCCGAAATACGGGCGCTGGTCCTCCAGCAGGTGCTGGACCACATCCAGCCCGCTATCGAGATTGGCTGGGTCACCGGGCCCGGGAGAGAGAACCACGCCGTCCGGCTCCAGCGCAACGATGTCCGTGTACGGCGTGCCGTACGGGACCACCGTGACGCGGGCTCCGCGCTTGACGAGAGATCGCACGATGTTCCGCTTGACGCCGAGGTCGATCACCACGATGTGCGGACCGTCGCCATCTCCCCACGTCTCCAGGTCCCTGCCCTGAACCTCCGACACGACATCCATCTCCCCGGGGAGCTTCGCCTGTCGGGCCCGCTCGACGAGCTCGGCATCGTCGATGCCAGCGGCGTTGTGGACGAGTACCGCCCGCGTGTCACCCACTGAGCGGATATGTCGCGTGAGGGCACGGGTATCCACACCGGAGATGCCGGGGATCCCGGCACGCTTCAGGTAGGCATCGATCGAGCCAACTGACCGCCAGTTCGACGGGGTCTCGCTCGCCTCCCGTACCACCAGCCCGGCGATCCATGGCTGGCGGGACTCATCGTCCTCGGCGTTGACACCATAGTTGCCGATCAGGGGGTAGGTCATGCACACGATCTGCCCGCGAAACGACGGGTCCGTGCATACCTCCTGATACCCGGTCATGGTCGTGGTGAAGACCGCCTCGCCGCTCGCGTCGGTGTCCGCGCCGAATCCCCTGCCGCGGAAGACACGGCCGTCCGCCAGCGCCAGGGCAGCATCGTGGGTAGGCTGATAGCGATCAGGCACGGTAGGTTTCCTCTCCTTGGATGAAGGTGCGCTCGGCACGACCACGCAGGGTCATGCCGATGAGGGGTGTGTTCGCACTCCTGCTTCGTATGGTATCGCGACTGACCGTCCACTGTACGTTCGGATCCCACACGGTCACATCCGCGACCGAGCCGGGGGTCAACGTCCCGCGATCGAGCCCGAAGATCTCGGCAGGTGCGGAGGTCCAGAGTCGAACGAGCTCAGTGGCAGCAAGATGCCCGGCGCGCACCAGCTCCCAGGTAGCGGGGAAGGCGAACTCAAGCCCACTCATCCCAAACGCGGCCTGCTCGTACGGCACGTCCAGCTTCTCCGGGTCGGCATGTGGGGCATGGTCCGTACCGAAGATGTCGAAATGACCGTTCCTGACGGCGTTGAGGAGGCCGACGGAGTCGCTCACGGGCCGCAGGGGTGGGTTGACCTTGGTGTAGCCGTGAGCGGGTTCGAGCGGGTCCCCCGCCGGCGCGACCGTGTTGTGCAGCACCCGCGTGCCGCCGACCCACTCGTCGCTCATCACGATGTGGTGGGGCATGACCTCGGCAGTCACCCGCACCCCGCGCGCCTTCGCCTCGGCGATGAGCTCGATGCCCCGCACCGTGCTCACGTGGCAGACATGCAGCCAGCCACCGGTGAGTTCCGCGAGCATCAGATCGCGTGCGATGATGATCTCCTCCGCGGCCGCGGGGATCCCCTCGATACCGAGACGACGGGAGACCTCCCCTTCATGCATCGCACCCGTCGCGATCGCCTTGTCCTCACAGTGTACGATCACCGGCACGCCGAGCTCGACGGAGGCTTCGAGCGCCGCTCGCATGATGGCGCTGTCGGCGGTGGTATCGCCGTCGTCGGAGAAGCCGATCGCCCCGGCTGCCACGAGCGCGGCGAAGTCCACGGCCTCACCGCCAGCACGCCCCTTCGTGATGGTCGCGATGGGCAGGACGGTGCAGGCGGCCTCGCTCGCGGCTCGCTGGATCAGGTCGCGTACGATCTCCGGCGAATCGAGGGCGGGACGTGTGTTCGGCATGCAGGCGACCGTTCCGAACCCTCCGGCGACCGCCGCCTGGCCTCCGGTCTCCAGCGTCTCCTTCTCCGGATACCCGGGGTCGCGAAGATGCACGTGCATGTCGATCCACGCCGGCGTGACCAGCTTGCCCGCCGCGTCGACGACGCGATCGCCCTGCTCGATCGCGGCAACATCAGAGACCTCAGCGATGGCAGCGTTCGAGATCACGACGTCGGCGACCCGATCGATACCATTCGCGGGGTCGATCACATGGCCACCGCGTATCACCGTCCGCTCGCTCATGTCTCCAGATCTCCCGGTGCATGTGCCGAATCCTGAAAAAACGCCCCCGTGGTCTCGTGGAGACCCGAGGGCGTCTGCTCTGCTGCGTGTATGGTTGTAGGTGTTGGTGCCACTCTCTGCCGCGTGCCTCGCTAGATTGCGGTAAAACCGTCGAATTATACAGGGACACGGCAACGCGTTTCAAGAAGGGATTGCATGGTATCCAGGGCGATCATCGAACTGCCCACGATCGAGCGCATCCTCGACGAGACCTACGGCCCCCGCCGACTCACCCCCAACGGCGATCCCGTCGCCACGCTCGTCAGCACGATCCTCAGCCAGAACACCTCGGATGTGAACACCGACCGTGCCTTCTCTTCACTCCGGCGTCGCTTCCCCAGCTGGGATGACGTGGTGCGAGCCGACACCGATGAGGTGGTCGCCGCGATCCGCTGCGGTGGACTCGCCAACCGCAAGGCACCGCGCATTCAGGAGGCACTGGACGAGATTCGCGATCGGTATGGGTCCTACTCGCTCGACGTGCTGGCCGACATGTCGCTCGACGACGCGAAGTCGGCGCTCGTCTCCATCGACGGCGTGGGGCCGAAAACCGCCGCCTGCGTGCTGCTCTTCGCGTTGGGGCGACCGGCACTGCCGGTCGACACGCACGTGTATCGAGTCGCAAGGCGGCTCGGCCTCATTGACGAGCGCACGAACCCTGTCCAGGCCCATGCGACACTTGAAGCCATGATGGAGGGCGACGCGGATCGTACGTATCGATTCCATGTCGAGATGATCGCCCACGGCCGCGCCGTCTGCGTCGCCCGCAAGCCCAGGTGCACGATTTGTCCGCTGAGGAGCCACTGTGAGTACGCAGCAACACATGCGTCCTGATCCAACCGGCCAACGATTCAGTCGCTTTCGTCATCCACGTCCCCGAGCGGAAACCGAGCTCATCCTCGTCCGGCATGGCCAGACGGCCGCGAACATCGACGGGCTGCTCGTGGGTCGGAAGGATGTACTGCTGACCGACCTTGGCCACCGCCAGGCCGAGCGTGCCGCCAGTCGGGTTCAGGAGTTGAAGCCGGAAGCACTCGTGACCAGTCCGCTGCAACGCGCACGGCAGACCGCCGCACCGATCTCTGCGCTCACCAACCTGCTCCCGAAGGTCGAGGAGGACATCGCGGAGTTCAGCTTCGGCGATCTCGAAGGTTGGTCTGAACGTGACGTGTTCAACGCACACCCGCATCTGCGACCACTCCTGCGCGGCGAGGCCCACCCGGACGAAATGTGGCCAAACGGAGAGTCCGGCACGACCTTTCTGGCACGGGTGTTCGCCGGTCTGGGGCGCATCGTCGCGGATCATCCGGACAGCAGAGTCGTCGTCGTCACCCACGGTGGGGTGATCGGCTCCTTCGTGGCGCGCATGGCCTCGGAATCCGCCACATCGTTCTTTCCCTACCTCGTTGGGAACTGCAGCATTTCCACCTTCTCGGTCACGAATGAGGGCACGACGTGTACGTCATGGAACACGCGAGATCACCTGGACGATCTCCTCGGCCACGAGCGGTAGCGCACGACAAGACGGGAAGAGGTGACTGGCATAGCCGGCACCGTCGCCTGACAATGCAGGTCGAGTGGACGGCATGATGCAGCAGGAGGCAGATCCATGAAGCTGACGACCCTCGGCGGAAGCGCGGCCGGAACGGGGACACTGCAGGGATGCTCATCGTACCTGGTACAGGGTGATGAGGCTCCGGTAGTCATCGACCTGGGTCCCGGGACCCTGCAGCAACTCCGAGCCCATGCCGACTATCGCGCGCTCGGCGGAGTTGTCATCTCTCACCTTCATGCGGACCATATCGCCGATATCGTCGCCCTGCGCTTCACGCTCAGCTACAACCCGGTGAGCCCGTCGCGGACAATCCCCCTGTACGTCCCGCCCGATGGCGTCGCGATGCTGCGCCGCATCGCACAGGCTTTCGATTCGCCCGACAGCGGCCTGGAGTGGTTTGCCGGCGTATTCGACGTCCACGAGTACGATCCTGCCGGCACGGTCACGGTGGGCGACCTGACCTTCACCTTCACGCCGACGGTGCACTTCGTTCCCTGCTGGGCGATTCGCGTCCATGCCGGGGATGGCTCGGGCGACCTCCTCTACACGGCCGACACCGGTCCGGCGGCCGATCTGGTGGGGTTCGGGCAGGGATGCTCCGTCGTCCTGGCGGAGGCAGCCGACACGGCAACGAACTCGACGCCACGTGAGCAGCGCGGTCACCTCACGCCGCAAGAGGCAGGACAGCTTGCAGCGGACATCGGTGCTCGCACACTCGTGATGACGCACATCTGGGAGGAGCACGGAATCGACGACGTCATGCGTGCAGCCGGGGAGCGATTTTCAGGCACCCTGCTCCGCGCCATACCTGGAATGGAACTGAGATGGAGATCCTGACGAGTGCCCTGAGGAACATCGATGGTGTGCAGGTCGGACACTGGACCGACGCCGATGCGCAGACAGGCTGTACGGTAATCCGGTTCGACGAACCGGCGCTCACGGCCGTCGAGGTGCGTGGAGCCGCGCCCGGCAGCCGCGAGCTCGACCTGTTGCAACCCGGCAGGACGGTGCAGCGGCCCGACGCGATCCTGCTTTCGGGTGGCAGCGCGATGGGTCTCGCGGCCGCGGACGGCGTTGCGCGATGGCTCAAGGAACACGACCGTGGCTTTCAGACCGGGGCGGGGCGCGTCCCGATCGTGCCGGGAGCCGTACTGTTCGACCTGCTCATGGGGAAGCCCGTCTCCCCCAACGCCTCCGCTGGATACAGCGCCACGGAAGGCGCGGTCTCGATCAGGGATGTCGAGACGGGCAGGGTGGGAGCCGGAACGGGCGCAGCGACGGGGATGATCGGCGGTCGAGACGCCGCTCGCCCCGGTGGATTCGTGATGGCACAGGTTTGTATCGACGAGGGGCTCGTGACCGCCATGGCCGCCGTCAATGCCTTCGGTCGCCTGAACGATGGAGAGCAGGACGACCCTCGACGATCGCTTCTCTCACAGCGCGTCACCTCCCCACCGCTGGGCGAGTCGACCACGCTGCTGGCGTGTGTGACCGACATCCCGCTCGATCACGATGGTCTGATTCGCATGACCGTTGGCATGCACGACGGCCTGGCACGCGCGATCGTTCCTGCACACACCATCGCCGACGGGGACATCGCCTTCGCCTCGACGACAAGGGAGGATCCCAACTGCCCTCCGGAGCGGTGGCTGCGGGCGAGCGTCGCTGCCGAGCTCGCGGTGGAATCGGCCATCGCGACCCTGCATCACAGCACGCGATCGCGGTACGGCATTTGATAGACTGAGCGAAACATCGCCACGACGATCCGCACTCAGTCCCGAGGCTGTCATGACCAGGAATCCGTCGAACCAGCGGCCTCCGTTCCGGCGACCGACGATTCTCATCGGCACCGACTCGACCATGCTCGGACGCCCCATGATCGGTCCGTCACAGGCTTCCGCCGCTGGTCTCCATGGCATCGACCTGGATCTCCGCCGAGCGTGGCGCAGTCCCGGCCCCGGAAGCCTCGCGGACGACACATCGATCCGTGTCCGATCGGTCTGGTTACCGGCGCTGTACACGGGGCCCTTCGCCGCCCAACGGGCCGAGCGACTCACATCATTCCTCGAGCACGCGACCGCACATCTCGGCCTGCGCACGCTCATCCTTCCCAAACCGGGCAGCAGCCGTGCACACGGGGTACCGCTTGGACCGGTTGCAGGCGACATCGCCACCAGGATGGGAGCGCGGATCGCGCTGCGCCTCGGGGCCGAGACGTTGCTGGAGCGATCAGGCTCACACCTCGAGCACGTGGCGAACATGCGTCGCATTGCCGAAGAATGGGACATGGACATCGCTCTCGACCTTACCTCGCCCGACATCGAGCGATGGGAGGCCGAGGCGGCGCTCGTCCGGCTCTTCCCTCGGCTGACGCTCGTGCGCATCCGGCCGGCACACGACGGAGACGGCCTGCCCGGAACGACGTCCGAGGCCCGTGCGAGCCTCCGCACCATCGGGATGCTGGCGGATCAGGGGTACAGCGGCACGATCACGATCGCACCTGAGCCTGTGGCTCCGTCGTGGATGTCGTTCCTGTATGTACCGAACCTCGAGATCGCCAACATCACGCGCGAATCGATCATGGGCGCCTACGATCGCATCGACCTCTACGACGAAACGACCAGGGAATCCCGCCAGCACCATCCGTAAGCTGCCACCCAGGTCGAGCCGGCCTGGCGCTAGCCCGGTCAAGGCTGGTGCCGCGATGGATGGCAAGCAGCGAGACGCCCGTGAGGCTGGACCTCACGGGCGTCTTCACCGGTCGTCACATCAGGCAGCAACGAGGCGGGGTAACTACCGCTTCGTGTACTGCGGCGCCTTGCGAGCGCGCTTGAGTCCGACCTTCTTGCGCTCCTTCTCACGGGCGTCCCGCGTCAGGAACTTGCTCGCCTTGAGCGGACCACGCAGCTCCTCGTCGAAGCGCACGAGGGCTCGGGAGATACCGTGACGCACCGCGCCGGCCTGGCCGCTGACACCACCGCCGACGACCGTGGCGACGACGTCGAACCGATCGGCCGTGCCGGTAAGTCGCAGCGGCTCGAGCATGATGGTCTGATGGAGCTCACGGCCGCCGAAGTACTCGCGGCTCGGCTTGCCGTTGATCGTCACCTTGCCCTCGCCCGGGTACAGCCGCACACGGGCGATTGCGGACTTGCGTCGCCCAACCCCGTAATAGAACTGCTGCTTCGTTCCTGCTTCGCTCATCTTGTCTCCTTCCGACCAGCGCCCTAGACGCGGGTCGCCGTGTCGTCGAGCTCGAGCTCAGTCGGCTGCTGTGCGGCATGCGGATGCTCTGGCCCGGTGTACAGCTTCAGCTTCTTGAGCTGCTGGCGCCCCAGGTTGTTCTGCGGCAGCATGCCCCAGACCGCGCGCTCGAGGATCCGCTCCGGGTGCCGGTCGCGCATCTCGCGGAGCGTGGTCTTCTTGAGCCCGCCGGGGTAGTTCGAGTGGCGGTAGTAGACCTTCTGCGTGTCCTTGTTACCGGTGACGCGGACCTTGCCGGCGTTCACCACGATCACGAAGTCACCGGTATCGACGTGCGGCGTGAAGGTCGGCTTGTGCTTGCCACGCAGCTTTTCGGCGATCGCGGTCGCAAGCCGACCCAGGGTCTTGCCCTCGGCGTCGACCACGTACCACGAGCGCTGAACCTCGCTCGGCTTGGCTGAATACGTTCGTCGTTCCATCCTGTCAAACTCCTGTGCGGCGAACCACGTCCATGGTACCGCCGTGCTGGTCGAGTCAGGGAGTGTCATCTCCGTATCCGACCCGCCAGAGCACCAATCCGTGTGGCGGTGCTGTACGTGGGCCTCCCCGCCGGTCTGCCCGATTCAATAGCTCGTCGATCCAGTCAGGTTCGTTGGCGCCGCGTCCGATTTCGCCCAGGGCGCCAACGAACCCGCGGACCATGCGCGGCAGGAATCCGTCTGCCGCGACGCGAATCTCCACTCCCTCGCCACCGATCTCGCCAGACGGCCACCAGGCGTCGATCGGTCGAACCGAGCAGTGCAGTACCGTCCGGATCGTCCCTCGGGCTGCCTGCCGCCGATCCGACCAGGGTACCCCTTCCCCACCTGCCACGAACGAGGCGAAATCATGGGTACCCGTGAATCGACTGGCCGCATCGGCCATCGCGTCGACATCGAGTCGTCCTCGACGATACCACGCGCATCGTGCCATGAGCGGCGACCGGATGCCGGCCCAGATGCGGTATCGGTACTCCCGCCACGTCGCATCGAAGCGAGCGTGGAAGTCGGCCCCTACCCGCTCTACCGAGACGATCGACACCGCATCCCCGAGTCTCGGCTCCAGCGCCCGCCGGATCTGATCCGGTGCCAGGTCCGGGCGGACATCGTCGCAGCTTGCGACCTGGCCAGTGGCATGGACACCGCGATCGGTGCGACCGGCAAGCTCGGCCTCCATTGGTCGTCCGGCGAAGTCCGAGAGCGCATCCTCGAGGATGCCCTGAACGGTCTCCCGGCCTGTCTGCCGCTGCGATCCCCACACGCGGGAACCGTCGTAGGCGACCGTCAGCTTGAGGCGATGACCCACCGAGGCCGCTCCGGACTCCTAGACGACGAACTCGATGAGCACCATCGGTGCCGCGTCGCCGCGCCGGGGTCCGAGCTTGGAGATACGCGTGTATCCCCCGTTGACATCCTCGTACCGCGGAGCCACCACGTTGAACAGGCGCTCGACGGTCGGCTCATGGTCGAGCCGCGACATCACCAGGTTGCGGTGGTGGCGGCTGTCCTCGCGGGCGATGGTAACAAGCTTCTCCACCACACTGCGCAGCTCCTTGGCCTTCGCCTCGGTGGTGGTCAGTCGCTCATTCTGGATAAGGGAAATCGCGAGCTGTCGGAGCATCGCCTTGCGCTGGCTTGGGTTCCGACCGAACTTGCGTCCCGCCTTCTGGTGCCTCATTCGTCGTGTTCCTCATCATCAGGGTCGACCCCGTCGTCGGTGCCGCCGAGCGATGCGATCGCTTCGGCCGCCTCCCGGGTCTCGGGATCGTCCTCGACCTCATCAAGCGAGATTTCTTCCTCACCGCTCGGCACGAGGCCGGCCTCCTGGAGCGCGGCTCGCAGCTCCTTGAGCGACCGTGGGCCGAAGTTCCGGATGGAGAGCAGCTCCTCCGGATCCATGGAAAGCACCTGGCCAACCTTCTCGATCTGCTTGCTGCGGAGCGCGTTCAGCACCCGCGGCGAGAGACCGAGGTCGGCCAGCGCCGTGTTCTGGATCTCCTCCGGAAGCTCGGAGGTCGGCTCCTCGGCGGTCTCGACCTGGTTGAACTCGGCGATGACCTGGGCATGGTCCCTGAGGATCCTCGCCGCCTGCGTCAGCGCATCCTCGGGGTCGATGCTTCCGTTGGTCAGGATCTCGATGATCAGCCGGTCGAAGTCGACTGCCTGGCCGACGCGGGTGTGCTCCACGACGAAGTTCACGCGCTCGATCGGCGTGAAGATCGCGTCGATGGGGATCTCGCCCAGCGTGGAAGACTCCTGCGTCTCGGCCGTCACGTACCCACGACCGCCCGTCACCCAGAGATCCATGTCGATCACGGCGTCCGGTCCATCGACCGTGGCGATCGGGTGGTCAGGGTTGACCACCTCGACCTCGCCCGGCCAGGACACGTCGCCGGCCGTCACCACCTGCTCACCCTCGCCATCGGCCTTGTAGAACAGGTGGGCGCGCACATCACCCTCGAAGGGGACGACGCGCTTCAGGTTGATCCCCTTGAGATTGAGCACAATCTCGGTCACGTCCTCCCGGACGTTGGGGATCGTCGAAAATTCGTGCCACACGTTGTCAATCCGGATTCGGGAAACCGCGACGCCCTCGAGCGAGCGAAGCAGGATGCGCCGAAGCGAATTGCCGAGTGTGGTGCCGTAGCCGGGATCAAGCGGACCGATGTTGTATCGACCATAGTTGAGCCCGGACTCGACGCGTTCAATGGTGAATTGGGGTTGCTCCAACAAGCGGACTCGCCTCCTCACGCTACCCTGCCGTGGCACCTCGCGCGCCAGTGAGCAGGTCGCGCCCGGACCGCCGACTTCGCGGCCCGGTACACGTCAATTACCGGCTGTAGTGCTCAACGATGAGGGCGTCGTTGAAGAGCGGCACCTCGATCTGGTCTCGCGCCGGAAGGTTCAGAATCCTGCCGCTCAGCTGGCTGTTGTCCATGGAGATCCACTCCGGAGCCTGGTGCGTGGCAAGAATCTCACTGAAGTCCTTGAAGTAGTCGCGCTTGCGGCTTTCCTCACGGACCGCGATCACATCATTCGGGCGGACGGCGAACGACGGGATATTGGTCTTGCGCCCGTTGACCGTGAAGTGGCCGTGCATCACCAGCTGTCGCGCCTGGGCACGCGAATCCGCGAAGCCCATACGGTAGACGACGTTGTCGAGGCGTGTCTCGAGAATCTGGAGCAGGTTGTCACCCGTCACGCCACCGCGGCGAACCGCCTCGGTGTAGTGCTTCCGGAACTGGGTCTCGAGGACGCCGTAGTACCGGCGGACCTTCTGCTTCTCACGAAGCTGCAGGCCGAACTCGGACGGACGACGCGTCCGCCGCTGACCGTGCTGACCCGGCGGGAAGCTGCGCTTCGAGACCGGGCACTTGTCCGTGTGGCACTTGGCGCCCTTGAGATAAAGCTTCATGCCCTCGCGCCGGCAGAGCCGGCAGACCGGGCCTGTGTACCTCGCCATGAGTTGGTTCAAGCCTCCTTGCTTGTTCGATATCGGTCACATCCGCGCGGTGCAGGGACCGGCGGGAGAGAGTCGGACTAGACGCGGCGCCGCTTCGGCGGCCGACAGCCGTTGTGCGGGATCGGCGTGGTGTCGGTGATCGACATCACCATCACGCCACTCGCCTGCAGTGACCGAATCGCCATCTCACGACCGGATCCAGGGCCCTTGACGAAGACGTCGACCTGGCGAAGTCCGTGCTCCTGTGCCCGTCGGGCCGCGGCCTCGGCAGTCACCTGGGCCGCGAACGGCGTGCTCTTGCGGGAGCCCTTGAAGCCATGAGCTCCTGCGCTCGACCACGAGATCACGTTGCCCGCCGGGTCGGTCAGGGTAACGATCGTGTTGTTGAAGGTCGCCTTGATGTAGGCCCTTCCTCTGGGGATGTTCTTCCGATCGCGTCGTCGAACTCGCCCTCTGCTGGAACTGCGCTGTCGGTCTGACATCCTGCGCCTTTGCCTCCACGTATCAACAGGCGCACCGGTTCCTCAACCAGCCGCCTGGACTCTGCCTACTTCCTGCGGATCGTGCCCTTCTTGGGGCCGCGACGGGTACGCGCGTTGGTGCGCGTGCGCTGACCGCGGACCGGAAGGCCGCGGCGGTGCCGGAGCCCACGGTAGGCCCCGATATCCATCAGTCGCTTGATGTTCATCGACACCTCGCGGCGGAGGTCACCCTCGACGCGCATCTCCTTGTCGATGATGTCGCGAAGCCGATTCGCTTCGTCGTCAGTGAGATCCCGCACGCGCGTATCCGGATTGATGCCGGTGCGCTCGAGCAGCTGGCGGCTGGTCGTGAGACCGATGCCGTAGATGTACGTCAGCGCGATTTCGATCCGCTTTTCGCGCGGGAGATCAACACCCGAAATTCTGGCCATGCCGTATCCTTGTCCTCCGCTCATCCAGGTCCGCTGGGACGAGTCGAGCGCTAGCCCTGGCGCTGCTTGTGCCGCGGGTTCGAGCAGATGACCCGCACGATCCCCTTGCGGCGGATGATGCGGCATCGTTCACATCGCTTGGTCACCGAAGCCGAGACCTTCATCGTTCGTAACTCCCTATTCGCTCAACATCGAATGCAGCAAGCGTGGTGAACAACGCCGCTGTGCGGGCATCGCAGCCCCGCGGCCAGGAGCCATTCGGCTACCCGGTTGTTTCAGAATTCGTGTCGCTCGATGTACGCTCGTCCTGCGATGCGGCCTCTTGCACTGGAGAGGTGTGGTTACAGGCACGGGTGCGTACACGCCGATAGCGCATGCCATTCAGGCATGCGCAACGACACACTATTCTACCACACTCGCCAGTCGCTTCGTCAAAATCTCCGGCTCTCCATCGGTGATCACGACGGTATGTTCGAAATGTGCTGACCACGAGCCGTCGACGGTCACCACGGTCCAGTCGTCATCAAGCGTGCGGGTCGCCTTGTCCCCGAGGTTGAGCATCGGCTCGATCGCCAGGGTCATGCCCTCGCGCATCACCGGACCGAACTCCGGGCTGCCGAGATTCGGAATGTGTGGCTCTTCCCACATCTGGCGGCCGATGCCATGCCCTCCGTACCCCTCCACGATCCCATACCCGAGCGGTCGTGCGAATGCCTCGACTGCAGCACCGATCGCACCGATGCGATTGCCCGCCCGGGCGGCGGCGATACCGGCGTAGAGGGCATCCTCGGTGTCCTGAAGCAGACGCTTCACGTCATCCGCGACCTCACCGACCGGATAGGTCCAGGCGGAGTCGCCATGGAACCCGTCCACGATCGCGCCGATATCGACCGAGATGATGTCGCCCTCGTTCAGGCGCCGCTTGCCCGGGATGCCGTGCACGATCTCATCGTTGACCGATGCGCAGATGACCCCGGGAAAGCCGTGATGGCCCAGGAAGTTGGACGTCGCGCCCATCTCCGCGAGGGTGTCCTTCACGATCGTGTTGAGGTCGTCGGTGGTGATCCCCGGCGCGATGGCGGCCTCGACACGCTGATGGCAGACCGAGACGACGTACCCCGCCTCCCGCATCTTGCCGATCTCGCGCTCGTTCTTGATCGTTATGGCCATACCTCAGGCCTCCTTGCCAGGAATCACCGCCAGGATGTCGCGTGTCACGTCGTCGATCGGCTGATTCCCGTTGACCCGGTGGAGCACACCACGCGGCTCGTAGTAGTTCAGCAGGGGTGCGGTCTGCTCGTCATAGAGCTCGAGGCGACGGCGGATGGCATCGGGCTTGTCGTCATCCCGCTGGATGAGGGTCACGCCATCGTTGTCGCATACGCCCTGAACTCGCGGAGGGTCGGCCTCGAGATGGTAGACCGCGCCGCACGAGGGACAGACCCTCCGTCCCGACAGGCGCGCGATCAGGTCCTCCCGCGGCACCTGGATCTCGACGACCGCGTCGATCCGGTCGTTGTGCTCGGCCAGGATCGCGTCGAGCGCGCCCGCCTGGCCGGCAGTCCGTGGAAAACCATCAAAGAGGGCGCCCTTGAGCTCGCCCTCCGACTTCTTCCGCTCGATGTCCTCGAGCCGATTCCGAACGATCGCGTTCGTGAGCTCGTCCGGCACGAGGTCACCGCGCTCGAGAATCGACTTGACCTGCTTGCCGAGCTCCGACTCCTCCGCAATCGCCGCGCGGAAGAGATCTCCCGTAGCGACCCTGGCGAGAGCGAGTCGCGGACCCAGCACGCTGGCCTGCGTTCCCTTGCCGGACCCCTGTGCTCCCATAAGAATGATATTCACGCAATTCTCCAGATACGGACCGAGCTCCCGGCTGGGGAGCCTGCCGGAGGGGAGGCGGTGTGCCTCGCTCCCTCCGGCGATCCGCTAGCTTATGAATCCCTCGTAGTTGCGCATCATCAGCTGCGCCTCGAGCTGCCGCATGGTGTCGATTGCGACACCGACCACGATCAGCAGCGAGGTCGAGCCGAGCAGCAGATTGTCCACTCCGGTGATCTTCGAGGTGATGTACGGCAGCACCGCCACCAACCCGAGGAACAGGGCGCCGACGATCGTAATCCGCGAGAGCACGCGCTGCAGGAAGATCGCGGTGTTGCGACCTGGCCGCACGCCGGGGATGAACGCTCCCTGACGCTGCAGCGACTCGGGGATGCGCTGCTGCTGGAATACCACCATGGTGTAGAAGAACGTGAACGCGACCACCATGAAGAAGTAGACGATGTTGTATGGCAGCGATGTGGGGGAGAGCCACACGCTGATGTCGGTCGCCAGGTCGCGCACCCAGTCCCGGTTCGAGGCCGAGAGGAAGTTCGCGATCATGCCCGGGAAGACCATGATGCTGACCGCGAAGATCAGCGGGATCATGCCCGCGCTGTTCACCTTCAGCGGAATGTGGGTCGTCGTGCCACCGACCATCTGTCCCTGGCGCACCCGCTTGGCGTACTGCACCGGGATGCGGCGCTGACCCTCATTGATCAGCACGATGCCGACGATGGTCAACAGACCGATCAGGAGGAACAGGATCGTGCCGATGATGTTCTGGGACACGCTGGCGCCCGTCAGGATGCCACGTACCGCTCCTGGCAGCGAGGCCAGGATGCCGCCCATGATGATGATGGAGATGCCGTTCCCGATGCCCTTTTCGGTGATCAGCTCACCGATCCACACGAGAAGCATGGTGCCGGCGGTCATCGAGATCAGGATCGCGATGGTGGGAAGGGCCGTGTCCGCATCGAACAGCCCGAAGTCGTCGATCAGGTTTCCGCCCGTCGGGCTCGGCTGGCGAGCGAAGAGGAGCGCCTGACCGTACCCCTGGAGCAGTGCCAGCGGCACCGTCAGCCAGTGCGTGTACTTGTTGATCTGATTGCGGCCCTGCTCACCCTCCTGTGACAGCTCGGAGAGCCGCGGCACGATCGGCGTCATCAACTGCATGATGATCGACGCGGTGATGTACGGGTACACACCGAGCGCGGCGATGGAGAAGTTGGAGAGCGCGCTTCCCGAGAACATGTTGAGCATGCCGAGAAGCTGGTTGGTCTCGATGTAGTCCTGCAGCCCCTGCCGATCGACGTTCGGCAGGGGCACGCTGGCGATGAACCGGAAGATGACCAGCATCCCCAGCGTAAACAGGATCTTCGCCCGCAGGTCGGGAATCTTGAGTGCGTTGATGACGGCCTGTAGCATGTGCTAGGCCTCCTTGGCCTCGTCTCGCTCTCGCAGCTGCGCCAGGGCCTCGCGACGGCTCGGGCCGCCGACCTTGCCAACACGCATCTGCTTGAGCTCGCGGCTCAGCGGCAGGCGTCGGCTGCGCGGACGCGCGGTGAGCCACTGGTCGTCGCGTTCAAGTGTCTCGACGGTGCCCCCGGCCTTCTCGATCGCCTCGCGGGCGGACTTCGAGAACGCGTGCGCCTTCACGGTGACGGCCCTGGAGATCTCGCCGTTGCCAAGGATCTTCACCGGGTAATCGATGCTGCGCACGACGCCGGCCTCGACCAGCGCCTTCGGCGTCACATCCCCCTCGATCTCGAGTGCCTCGAGCTGCGCGAGATTCACGATCTCCCACGGCGTCTTGAGCCGGTTGGTGAACCCGCGCTTGTAGGGCATGCGCTGCTGGATCGGCAGCTGTCCACCCTCGAACCCCTGACGAACGCCACCGCCGGAGCGGGCGTTCTGGCCCTTGGTACCGCGGCCGGCGGTCTTCACGCGGCCACTACCATGACCTCGACCGACGCGGCGCCGGGACTTCTTCGCGCCCTCGTCGGGACGCAGATCTTCAATCGAAATTGGCATGATGCTTCTCTCTATCGCATGAAGCCATCGCCACCGGCTGCTGTGCAGATGGATCAGGTGGCCGCGACTTCCTCGACCTCGACCAGATGGCTGATCTTCCTGACCATCCCGCGAATCGACGGCGTGTCTTCCCGCTCGACAGTCTGGTTCACGCGGCGCAGCCCCAGGGACTGCACGGTGCGCTCCTGATCACCCGGTCGACCAATAACACTGCGAACGAGCGTGATCCGCAGGCGTCCGCTGGCAGGCGTCTGGGCCTCACTCATGACGCGTCACTCCTCTGCTGCTGGTTCCGGCGGTTGCCACCGGCGTTCTGGCGCCGCGCCGGCCGCGAGCTGCGCTGGTTGCGCTCACGCTCCGCCGAGCGAGCCGCCTCCTGAATCCGCTGGCGGGCAGCCTGCTGCGCCGCAGCGATCTCGCCACCCTCGCGCGGCCTGCGGAGTCGCTCGACGTTCTTGCGACGACGCCGGATGACTTCCTGCTCCGTCTGGAGACTCTCGAGCGCCTTCATGGTCGCCTTGACGACATTCACCGGGTTGTTGTTGCCGACGCTCTTGGTCAGCACATCGCGAATACCGGCGAGTTCGACCACCGCGCGCACACCACCACCAGCGATCACGCCCGTACCGGGCGAGGCCGGCTTGAGGATCACGTGCGCGGCACCGTAGGTCGACTCCACCTCATGCGGGATGGTGTGACCGTCCAGGGGTACATTGATGAGAGACTTCTTGGCGGCCTCGACACCCTTGCGGATGCTGTCCGTTACCTCACCGCCCTTGCCGTGTCCGATGCCGACACGGCCGTTGCTGTCGCCAACGACCACGATGCTGCCGAAGGAGAACCGGCGACCGCCCTTGACCACCTTGGCTACGCGGTTGATCTTGACGAGCCGTTCCTCGAGCTCGTTGGCCCCGTCCTCTTCCCGGCGACGCGAGCCGCGTCCATCTCGGTTCCGATCCATACCTGACTCCAGAATGCTCGCTATCGCGACCGCCGACGCGGTCGCCACGCGGCTAGAACTTGAGACCGCCTTCGCGAGCTCCGTCCGCTACTGCCTTGACGCGACCGTGGTAGAGGAAGCCACCACGATCGAAGACGACATTCTCGATGCCGAGAGCCTTCGCCCGCTCGGCGATGGTCTGGCCAACCGCGGCGGCTCGGGCCGTCTTCGGTGCCCCATCGCCTGCCCGCTGCAGCACCTCGTCCTCGAGATCGCTCGCCGACACCACCGTGCGACCGGCGACGTCATCGATGACCTGGGCGTAGATATGGGCCGAAGACCGGAACACGTTCAGCCTCGGTCGCTCGGGAGTCCCGTTCACCTTCGCCCGAACGCGTACATGGCGACGCTTGCGCGGGGACAACTTCTTTCGATACTTCGTTCGCATTGCTCACTCCATTGATCCCGGAACTGGCAGACAGGCTCGTCACGTGAGCTCAACGCCCAGCCCACCACCGGGGATTCAACCTGCGCTACCGGCTACTTGGCCTTGCCAGCCTTGCCAGCCTTGCGCCGGACGTACTCACCCGCGTACCGGATGCCCTTGCCCTTGTACGGCTCGGGCGGGCGCACGATACGGATCTTCGCGGCCTGCTCGCCCACCATCTGCTTGTCGATGCCGCTCACCGAGATGCGCGTGTTGGCCTCGACCGCGAAGGTGATGCCTTCGGGCGGCTCGATCACGACCGGGTGCGAGTACCCGACGTTGAGCACCAGGTTCTTACCCTGCATCTGCGCGCGGTAGCCGACGCCGTGAATCTCGAGGTTCTTCGTGTACCCCTCGGTGACGCCGACGACCATGTTGTTCAGAAGGGATCGCGTCAGGCCGTGAAGCGCCCTGTTCTCGCGATCGTCGTTCGGCCGCGAGACCTTGAGCGCGCCGTCTTCCTGTGTGATCTTCATGCGGGGCGAAAGGGAGCTGGTCAGCTGACCCTTCGGCCCCTTCACGGTCACCTCGTTGTCCGGACCGATCGTGATCTGGACACCGCTCGGCACCGTGATCGGCTTGATTCCAATTCGAGACATCGCCCTACTCCCGTCATCTGGCTGGCGTGGTCCCTGCTCGTCCGGCCTACCAGACGGTGCAGAGTACCTCACCACCGATACCGCGGCGCCGGGCTTCGTAACCGGTGAGCACGCCTTCCGGGGTGCTCACGATGGCGATCCCAAGGCCGCTCTTCACTCGCGGCAGCTCGTCCTTGCCCGCGTAGACACGGAGGCCCGGCTTGCTCACGCGCTTGATCTCGCGGATCACGTGCCGCCGGTCAGAGCCGTAGCTGAGCTTGATCCTCAGCAGGTTCTGCGGCCGCTTCTCGATCACCTCGAAACCTTCGATGTATCCCTCTTGCTCGAGTATCCGAGCGATCGCCACCAGGATCTTGGTCGCCGGCATCGTGGTCTCGTCGTTCCGAGCCATGCCTGCGTTCCGGATCCGGGTCAGCATGTCGCTGATCGGGTCATTGACGCTCATCCGTCGCGTTCTCCGTCCATTCGTTCGGCTGCGCTGCGTGCCGCAGACCGAGATCTACCAGCTCGACTTGGTAACGCCCGGAAGCTTGCCCTGAGAAGCCAGCTCCCTGAAGCAGATTCGGCAGACGCCGAACTTCCTGATGTACGCCCGGGAGCGCCCGCACAACTTGCAACGATTGACCGCGCGCGTGGAAAACTTGGGGGTCCGCTTCGCCTTCGCGATCATGCTCTTCTTTGCCATTGTTCCTCCAGATGGCTCCTACGAAGCAAACGGCATGCCGAGGAGCGTAAGCAGTCGGCGACCTTCGTCATCGGTCCGGGCGGTGGTCACGATGCTGACCTCGAGCCCGCGGATCTTGTCGATGCGGTCGTAGTCGATCTCCGGGAACATGAGCTGCTCGCGAAGACCGAGCGTGTAGTTGCCGCGACCATCAAACGAATTGGGCGAAACGCCGCGGAAGTCGCGGATACGCGGCAGCGCCACTGACACCAGTCGATCGAGGAACTCGTACATCCGCTCGCCGCGCAGGGTCACCATGGCACCGATGGGCATGCCGGCGCGGAGCTTGAAGCTCGCGATCGACTTCTTCGCCCGCGTCACCACCGGCTTCTGACCGGTGATGATCGACAGGTCATTCACCGCCGCCTCGAGCGCCCGACCGTTGGCGATGGCCTCACCAAGGCCAACGTTCACGACGATCTTCTCGAGCTTCGGCACCTGATACACGTTCTTGTAGCCAAGTTCACGCTGGAGGGTCGGGACGATGTCCTCCCTGTAGCGATCTCGCAGCCGTGCCATTCGTCTTGCCTCACTCCGGGCGTCGGCCCGGCATTCCTTCCAGATCGGCGTTCCCACCTGGTCTGCCGCCTGCCGCGGCACTCAGGTCACCGCTCCACTTATCGATCGTTCCCCGTCAGGGTCAACTTCAGGCGTTGCGCGACGGGATGGTGGCATCACAATTCTTGCAGTACCGCTCGTTCGCGCCCTCGTCGTTCTTGCGAACGCCGACGCGGGTCGGCTTGCTGCACGCCGGGCAGATCAGCTTCACGTTCGACACGTGCAGCGGCGCCTCGACCTCAACGATGCCGGCCTGGCGGGCGCGGCCCCGCTTGATGTGCTTCTTGACGATGTTGACGCCCTCGATCACCACCCGGTCCTCGTTGACAAGGTTCATGCGGACCGTGCCCTGCTGCCCCTTGTTCCGACCGCTGGTGACGAGCACCTCGTCGCCCGTCCGAATCTTCCTCATGGTTGCTCCCTACAGCACCTCAGGCGCCAGCGACACGATGCGCATGTACGCCTTCTCGCGCAGCTCGCGTGCGATGGGACCGAAGATGCGCGTGCCACGCGGGTTCCCCTGCGCGTTGATCAGCACCGCCGCATTGTCGTCGAACTTGATGTGGCTGCCGTCCGGTCGACCGTACTCCTGCGCGGTGCGCACGACCACAGCGCGAACCACATCACCCTTCTTCACCGCCGCGTTCGGCTGCGCCGCCTTGACCGAAGCGATGATGGTGTCACCGACACCACCCGTCTTCCGTCCCGAGCCGCCGAGGACCCGGATGCACATGATCTCGCGCGCACCGCTGTTGTCGGCGACCTTGAGCCTCGTCTGTTGCTGAATCACCGTTTCAAACCTCCGGACACGTGGTGTCCGTCGGGCCCGCCCAGCGCTACACGCTAGAGCTTGACCGCCCGCTCCACGACTTCCCGCACGATCCATCGCTTGCGCTTGGACAGCGGCCGCGTCTCCTCGATCCGGACGAGATCGCCTTCCTGGCACGTGTTGTTCTCGTCATGTGCCTGGAACTTGCTCGTCCGCGTGATGCGCTTGTTGTACAGCGGATGGCGGCGGACGTAGTTGACAGCAACGACGACGGTCTTGTCCATTTTGTTGCTGACGACGCGTCCTACCTTCTGCTGGCGCGTTCGCTTCTGGTGAGCGACCTCCGCTCCCGCCGCAGTCTCCTGAACGTCACTCATCGTTACCCTCTATTCCTCAGGCCCGAGCCGCGCTCTTCTCGGCGCGCTCGACCTCGCCCTGGATCGTCTTGATTCGGGCAATGTCCTTGCGGATCTGGCGAATGCGAGCGGTGGCGGTCAGCTGACCAACCGCTTCCTGGAAGCGGAGATCACGCCATTCGCCATAGAGCTCCGCGAGCCGCTGCTCGCGCTCTTCCGCGCTCATCGCCCGGATTTCGGCCCCCTTCATGCGGTTGCCTCCTCATCCTGCGTCGCGCCCGGCGTCTGCTTCACGACGAACTTGCACTTCATCGGCATCTTCATCGCCGCACGGCGCATCGCTTCCTCAGCCAGTGTCTCGCTCACACCGGACACCTCGAACAGCAGGCGACCGGGCTTCACGACGGCGACCCAGTACTCCGGGTTGCCCTTGCCGGAGCCCATGCGGGTCTCGGCCGGCTTCTGCGTGACCGACTTGTCCGGGAAAATCCGGATCCAAACCTTGCCACCACGCTTCAGGTAGTTGGTGATGGCACGTCGTGCCGCCTCGATCTGGCGGCTGGAGACCCAGGCCGGTTCCAGCGCCTGGAGACCGTAGTCCCCGAAGGAGATCGTCGACCCCCGATACGCCTTGCCGGTCATGCGTCCCCGCATGGTCTTGCGGTACTTCGTCCGCTTCGGCATCAACATGACAAATCGCTCCGATTCATCTCGGCCGGTGCAGCGCGGACGCTGGACCGGACTCGGTGTCTAGTCGCCGGCAGTCGCCAGGTCGGCGGTCAGGGTTGCCTCGGTGACCTCACCCCGCTCGGGGAGCTTGTCACCCTTGTAGACCCAGACCTTCACGCCGATGCGACCGTAGGTCGTGTGGGCATGGACGTTCGCGTAGTCGATCTCGGCGCGGATGGTGTGCAGCGGCACCCGCCCCTCCATCTCCTTGACCTCGCGGCGCATGTCCGCGCCACCGAGACGACCGGCCAGCCGGATCTTGACACCCTTGGCGCCACGGCGCATGGCCTGCTGCACGGCGTGCTTCATCGCGCGGCGGTAGCTCACGCGGCGCTGCAGCTGCTCGGCGATGCTCTCGGCAACCAGACGGGCGTCGATCTCGGGGACCTTGACCTCCTCGATCTTGACGTTGACCTTCTTGCCGACCTTGCGCTCCAGCAGCTTGCGAAGGCGATCGACGTTCGAGCCCTGCTTGCCGATCACGATGCCTGGCTTCGAGGTGTGCAGGGTGACGTCGACCTTGTTGGCCGCCCGCTCGATCTCGATGCGCGATACGCCCGCCCGCGTGAGCTCCTTCTGGATGATCTCGCGGATCAGCAGATCCTCGTGCAGGAAGTCGGTGTAGTTCTTCTCAGCGAACCAGTTCGACTCCCAGTCGCTGGCCACGCCGAGGCGGAACCCGATCGGATTGACCTTGCGTCCCATTAGGCGTTCTCCCTTTCTTCGGCTACGACCGTGATATGGCACGACCGACGGAGAATTCGCCCGACGCGACCACGTGACTTCGGCTTGAACCGACGCATCTGCGGAGCATCGTCGGCCCGGATTTCCTTGATCCAGAGGTCATCCGGATCAAGGTCGTAATTGTTCTCGGCGTTCGCCGCCACCGACTTCAGCAGCTTCTCGACATCCACCGCTGCCCGGTTGGGCACGAACTTCAACAACTCGATGGCATCCGTCACCTTCTTGCCACGGACCATGTCCACCACGAGGCGGGCCTTCCGAGGCGAGACGCGGATGCGTGTTGCCTTTGCTGTGACTTCCATCGCTCGTCCTGTCCTTCTCGCCTAGCGACGGCCGCGCTTGTCGGCATCCTTGGTGTGGCCTCGGTAGGTCCGGGTCGGGGCGAACTCGCCAAGCTTGTGGCCCACCATCTGCTCGGTGACGAAGATGGGCACATGCTGCCGACCGTTGTGGACCGCGACCGTGTGGCCGACCATGCCCGGGAAGATGGTACTGGCCCGCGCCCAGGTGCGAATCACCGTCCGCTGGTTGCTTGCGTTGAGGGCATCGATCTTCTTCTGCAGCTTCGGATCGATGTATGGTCCCTTCTTTGAAGATCGAGACACGTTGCTCTCCTGTATCGAGATCAACGGCCAGCGTTGTGGTCAACGCCGGACCGCATTCTAGCGTCGCTTCGACGGGCGCCGGCGCACGATCATGCTGTCGGTGCGCTTGTTGTTCCGCGTGCGGCGGAACGCCGGCTTGCCCCACTTCGTCTTGGGCTGGCCACCGATCGGTGCCTTGCCCTCACCACCACCGTGCGGGTGGTCATTCGGGTTCATGACGGAGCCGCGAACGGTCGGACGACGCCCCATGTGCCGGCTGCGACCGGCCTTTCCGATCTCGATGTTCTCGTGATCAACGTTCCCGACCTGGCCGAGCGTCGCCATGCACTTGAGGTGCACGAGGCGAACCTCGCCAGACGGCATGCGGATCTGGGCGTAATCCCCGACCTTCGCCATCAGCTGGGCGCCGGCACCGGCCGACCGCACGAGCTGGCCACCCTTGCCGGGGTAGAGCTCGATGTTGTGGATCTGCGTACCGGTGGGGATGTTCTCCAGCGGCAGCGCATTTCCGGTTCGAATCGGCGCGTCCGGCCCCGAGACAACCTCGTCGCCGACACGGATGCCGAGCGGCGCCAGCATGTAGCGCTTTTCACCGTCCTTGTAGAACAGCAGCGCGATGCGGGCCGACCGGTTGGGATCGTACTCGATGGCGGCGACGCGCGCCGGCACACCGAACTTGTTCCGCTTGAAGTCGATGATCCGGTAGAACCGCTTGTTGCCGCCGCCCCGGTGGCGGGTGGTGATGCGACCGCGATTGTTGCGGCCGGCATGCTTCTTCAGCGGCTCGATCAGGCTCTTTTCCGGCTTCTTCTTGGTGATCTCCTCGAACGTGCTGACACTCATCGAGCGGCGCGCCGGGGAGGTTGGCTTGTACTTGCGAACTGGCATGGTGCAAACGTTCCCTTCTGTGCCCGTGCGTCGCCTACATCTGCTCGAAGAGGTCGATGTGCTCGCCAGGCTGGAGGGTCACGATGGCCTTCTTCCAGCCCGCGGTGGCGCCTCGAATACGCCCCGCACCCCGCCGCACGAACCGGCTCTTCTTCTTTGGCTTCACATTCAGCGTATTGACAGCCTTGACCTGCACCGAGAACGTCTCCTGGACGGCCTGGCGGATCTGGAGCTTGTTGGCTTCCGGGTGCACCTCGAAGGTGTACTGCCCCTTCTCCATGAGCCAGGTGTTCTTCTCGGTGATCAGCGGTCGGCGGATAACCTCTTCCAATCGCAGCTCAGCCATCTTACGCAACCTCCTCGACAGCGGCGCGGGCCGCGGCGCGATCCAGCTTCCACTGGCTCGGCTGGCGCTTCTCGCCGGTCAGCGCCCAGAGTCCCTCGATGACCCCGACCGCTTCTTCCGTGACGAGCACCCGGTCGTACTTGAGCAGGTCACGCACGCTGAGCATCGTGGCTACAACAGTCTTCACATTCTCGAGGTTCGACGCGGCACGCTCGATCGACTCGATCTTCTCGTGCATGATCACGAGCACCGACCGTCCCTCGGGGAGCTCGGTCAGCACCTGCTTCATGGCACGGGTCTTCGGCTCGATCTCGGCCAGCCCGGAGACCACGGTCACGCGGTCGTCACGCATCTTGGCGGAGAGTGCCGAGCGAATCGCCAGCCGGCGCATCTGCCGCGGCATCCGCTGGGTGTACTTGCGCGGGTGGGGGCCGAAGACGACACCGCCGCCCTTCCACTGCGGCGCCCTGATGCTCCCCTGTCGTGCCCGACCGGTGCCCTTCTGCCGCCACGGCTTGCGCCCGCCACCGCGGACCTCGCTTCGAGTCTTGGTATCGTGCGTACCGAGGCGCGCGTTCGCCTGCTGACGCACCACTGCCTGGTGCATCACCGAGACGTGCGGCTCGATACCCCAGACGGTGTCATCGAGGTCGATCGTCCCCGCCTTTTCACCGTGGATATTCAACACATCCGTTTGCATCGTTCTGCTTGCTCCCATACCGTCGAATCACATCGACGCAAGGTCTCTCGACCTACGAGATGATTACTTGCCGCCCTTGACTGCGTGACGGATCAGCAGCTCGCCCTGCTTCGGCCCGGGGACCGAGCCTTCGACGAGGAGCAGATTGCGCTCGGGATCGACCCGAACCACACGGAGGTTCTGAACGGTCACCCGCTCGTGCCCCATGTGGCCCGCCATGCGCATGCCCTTGAGCACGCGACCCGGCGTTGCGCTCGCACCGATCGATCCCGGCGCGCGGGAGCGGTCGGACTGACCGTGCGTCCGCGGACCGCCGCCGAACCCATGGCGCTTCATGCCGCCCTGGAAGCCGCGCCCCTTGGAGGTGCCGGTCACGTCGATCAGGTCGCCCTCGGCGAACGTATCCGCCTTGAAGACCTGCCCGACCTCGATGGTGCTGTAATCATCAGCCTTCACTTCCCGCAGCGTCTTCACGAGATGACCACTTGGCTTGACGTGGCCCTGCTGCGGCTTGTTCAGCTTCTTCGCGATGCCGAATCCGAGCTGCACGGCCTCGTAGCCGTCCTTCTCCTTGGTCCGGACCTGGGTGACGACACACGGGCCCGCTTCGATCACGGTGACCGGAATCGCCAGCCCTTCGTCGTTGAACACTTGCGTCATTCCGAGCTTTCGCCCGATGAGTCCACGTACCATTGGCTCTCTCCTGATCAGGAACTGGAGTCAGCGCTGCCCGCCGCACCAGGCCTGAGAGCATGATGTGATTGGTGATCCGGTTGTCGGCCCGCCGGCCATATGCCCGGAATACATCACTGAGTAACTGCGACCGCGAACGCCCTAGAGCTTGATCTCGATGTCAACGCCGGCCGGGAGGTTGAGCTTCATCAGTGCCCGGATGGTGTTGTTGCTCGGCTCGAGCACATCGATGAGGCGCTTGTGCGTTCGCACCTCGAACTGCTCCTGCGAGTCCTTGTCGATGAACGGGGACCGCAGGACGGTGAACTTCTCGATCCGCGTCGGCAGGGGGACGGGCCCGGCCACCTTGGCGCCGGTAGACTCAGCAGTCTCCACGATCCGGCTCGCCGACTGGTCGAGGGTCTTGTGGTCGTACGCCTTGAGGCGAATCCTGATCTTGGGGGCGGTTTTCCGCGCTGCTACCATCTGGAGCGTTCCTCACATCTATCCCAGGCACCGGATGCCCGGCATGAGCCAGGCACCCGGCATCCGGTTGCTATCCCGAATTACTCGTCGATGCTGGTGACGACGCCGGCGCCGACGGTGCGGCCGCCCTCGCGGATGGCGAAGCGCAGCCCTTCCTCGATCGCCACCGGGGTGATCAGCTCCACCCCCATCTGCACGTTGTCGCCCGGCATCACCATCTCCGCCCCGTCCAGCAGCTCGATCGCCCCGGTCACGTCCGTGGTGCGAATGTAGAACTGCGGCCGGTACCCCGGGAAGAACGGCGTGTGCCGCCCGCCCTCCTCCTTGGTCAGCACGTAGACCTCGGCCTTGAACTTGGTGTGCGGGTTGATCGACCCCGGCGCCGCCAGCACCTGCCCCCGCTCCACCTCGTCGCGCTCCACGCCGCGCAGCAGACACCCCACGTTGTCCCCGGCCACGCCCTCGTCCAGCGTCTTCTGGAACATCTCCACCCCGGTGACCACCACCTTGCGGCGCTCACCCATGCCCACGATCTCGACCTCGTCCCCAGGATGCACCCGGCCCCGGGCGATCTTGCCCGTCACCACCGTGCCGCGCCCCTTGATCCCGAACACGTCCTCGATCGGCATCAGGAACGCCTGGTCCACCGGCCGCTCCGGCTCCGGAATGTAGTCGTCCACCGCCTGCATCAGCTCCAGGATCGGCTGGTACTCCGGCGCGCTCACGTCCTCGCTGGTGCTCTCCAGCGCCGCCAGCGCCGACCCCCGGATCACCGGGACCTCGTCGCCGGGGAAGTTGTACTCCGACAGCAGCTCGCGCACCTCCAGCTCCACCAGCTCGAGCAGCTCCTCGTCGTCCATCATGTCCACCTTGTTCAGGAAGACCACGATGTTGGGCACCTCGACCTGGCGCGCCAGCAGAATGTGCTCGCGCGTCTGCGGCATCGGCCCGTCCGGCGCCGACACCACCAGGATCGCCCCGTCCATCTGCGCCGCCCCGGTGATCATGTTCTTGATGTAGTCGGCGTGCCCCGGGGCGTCGATGTGCGCGTAGTGGCGCTTGTCCGTCTCGTACTCCACGTGCGACAGCGCGATCGTGATCCCCCGCTCCCGCTCCTCCGGCGCGTTGTCGATCGAGGCAAAGTCGCGGAACTGCGCCCCGCCCGCCAACGCCAGCGTCTTGGTGATCGCCGCCGTCAGCGTCGTCTTGCCATGGTCCACGTGCCCGATCGTCCCTACGTTCACGTGCGGCTTCGTCCGCTCAAACTTCTGCTTGCTCACGCGTACACTCCCTGGGCTCCGATTGCCCGCTCATGCTGCCCGAATCGTCATTGCATCCGGACAGGTCAGGAGCGGCCCACCCGGTGTGGGCCGCTCCGGCATGTGCCACCCTAGCCGCGATTGGCAGCCTTTTCCACGAATTCCTGCGCGAGATTGTCCGGCAGCGGCGCGTAGTGGTCGAACTCCATCGACGACACCGCGCGTCCCTGCGTCATCGAGCGAAGATCGGTGACGTACCCAAACATGTTGGCCAGCGGCACCATCGCCCGGACAACCTGCGCACCAGCGCGCTCCTCCATGCCCTGGATCTGGCCACGGCGGGAGTTGAGGTCGCCGATCACGTCACCCATGAACTCCTCGGGAGTGGTGACCTCGACCGACATGATCGGCTCGAGAATGACCGGGCGCCCCTTGCTGAGCGCATCCTTGAATGCCAGCGATCCGGCGATCTTGAACGCCATCTCCGAGGAGTCGACCTCGTGGAAGGACCCGTCGACGAGCCGCGCCTTGACATCGACCACTGGGAAACCGGCCTTGCCGCCGGTATCCATGGCTTCCTTGATGCCGGCGTTGACCGCCGGGATGTACTCCCGCGGGATCGCGCCACCGACGATGGCGTCCTCGAACTCGTAGCCGGAGCCGCGCTCGAGCGGCTCGAACTCGACGATCGCGTGGCCGTACTGGCCCTTACCGCCGGACTGTCGGACGTGGCGACCCTCGGCGCGAACCGGAACCGTCAGCGTCTCGCGGTAGGCCACCTGCGGGCGACCCACATTGGCGTCCACGCGGAACTCGCGCATCATGCGGTCCACGATGACGTCGAGGTGAAGCTCGCCCATGCCGTCGATGACGGTCTGGCCGGTCTCCTCATTCGTCTTGACACGGAAGGTCGGATCCTCCTCCGCCAGACGCGCGAGCGCGTTGCCCATCTTGTCCTGGTCCGCCCGGGTCTTCGGCTCGATCGAGACCGAAATCACCGGCTCGGGGAAGGTAATGGACTCGAGCACGATCGGGTGGTCCGGGTCGCAGAGCGTGTCACCGGTGATCGTGTTCTTGAGACCGATCACGGCGGCGATGTTGCCGGCCGAGACCTCGGGGATCTCCTCGCGGTGGTTCGCATGCATCTGCAGCAGGCGTCCGACGCGCTCGCGCTGGCCCTTGGTCGAGTTCAGCGCGTAGGAGCCGGACTTCATGGTGCCCGAGTAGACGCGGACATAGGCGATCTTGCCGACGTGCGGGTCGACGGCAATCTTGAAGGCGAGCGCGGCGAACGGCTCGCTCGGATCCGGCTTGCGGGTGATCGGCTCCTCAGTGCGAGGATCGACGCCTTCCACGGCCGGCACGTCGAGCGGCGACGGCAGGTAATCGATGATGCTGTCGAGCATCGGCTGCACGCCCTTGTTCTTGAGCGCGCTGCCGGCCATCACTGGCACCAGGGTGCCGGCGATGGTGCCCGCCCGGAGCCCCGCGACGAGCTCCTCGGGGGTAAGCTCCTCACCCTCGAGATACTTCATCATGAGCTCTTCGTCGGCCTCGGCCACCTTCTCGACGAGGGACACCCGCGCCGCCTCGGCCTCTTCCAGGAACTCGGCGGGGATCTCGCCGATCTCGATGTTCTTGCCGAGATCGTCGTGGTAGGTGATCGCCTTCATGTGAATGAGGTCGATCACACCCGCGAACCGATCCTCCGCGCCCATCGGCAGCTGGACCGGCGCCGGATTCGCCTTCAGGCGATCGACGATCATGTCCACGGTGCGCTGGAAGTTGGCACCGGTGCGATCCATCTTGTTGACGAAGCAGATCCGGGGCACGTTGTACTTGTCGGCCTGGCGCCATACCGTCTCCGACTGGGGCTCCACGCCGGCAACGCCGTCGAACACGACGACACCACCGTCGAGCACGCGGAGCGAGCGCTCCACCTCGACCGTGAAGTCGACGTGACCCGGGGTGTCGATGATGTTGATGCGGTGATCGCGCCAGAAGCACGTGGTGGCTGCCGACGTGATCGTGATCCCGCGCTCACGCTCCTGCTCCATCCAGTCCATGGTGGCGGCACCCTCGTGGGTCTCGCCGATCTTGTGGACCAGGCCGGTGTAGAACAGGATGCGCTCGGTGGTGGTCGTCTTCCCGGCGTCAATGTGCGCAATAATCCCGATATTGCGGGTTCGGCGAAGGGCGACCTCGGGATCGGCAAGGTTGGGTTGGGTCGCAGTACCAGCCATTGTTACGTGTCATTCCTCATCTAGCACGACAGTGTGCTTGAAGCCATGGAGACAAGCCCCGCAGAGCCGCCCCCGCCTCATGTCTAGAAGCGGTAGTGGGAGAACGCGCGGTTCGCCTCGGCCATCCGGTGCGTGTCTTCACGCTTCTTGATGGTCGCTCCGGTGCCGTTGTAGGCGTCGAGCAGCTCGTTGGCCAGCTTCTCCTGCATGCTCTTGCCGGGTCGGCTGCGCGCCGACGCCAGCAGCCAGCGAATCGCCAGCGACTGCCGTCGCTGACCCTCGATCTGCACCGGCACCTGGTAGGTCGCACCACCGACACGTCGCGGCTTCACCTCGAGCATCGGGGTTGCATTCTGCAGCGCCTGCTCGAAGACCGTGATCGGGTCGTTCCCGGTACGATCCTGAATGATCTGCAACGCGTCATACATGATGCGCTCTGCCAGACCCTTCTTGCCCCGCTGCATGATCTTGTTGATGAAGCGGGTGACCAACTCGCTGTTGTACCGAGCGTCCGGCTGTGGCACGCGACGCTCGACCTTGGCTCGTCTCGGCATACGTTCTTCCTTGCCTCCATGCTGTCCATAGGGGGGCCCGGAGTTGCCGAACCCGGTGCCCTTGTCGGACATCCTGGCTGGCTCGACGGCTCGACGCCGCCCCCAGCCGCAAATATGGTGCCCGGCGCATGATGCCATCCGACCGGGTCCTTGGCCCCGCTCCCCCTCGGTCGCGGGCCCTGCCCGGCTCATGGCCGGGCCCCTGGCGATATGTCGATTGGTGTCGTTCGCAAGGACTGAAAGGGATTGAGCCCTGAACACACGAAAAAGCGGTCGGAACCCCTCTCAGGATGCCGTGCCGCTCTCCGTATCCAGCTCCCTCAGCCCCGCCTCAGGCGGGAACACCGAGCCGGCCTTTCGGCCACGGGATCGCTCCCTAGTTGCTCGGTGCCTTGGTTCCGTACTTGGACCGCGCCTGCTTGCGGTTCTCTACGCCGCGAGCATCCAGGGCACCTCGAACGATGTGGTATCGCACACCCGGGAGGTCCTTCACACGACCACCACGGATGAGCACCACCGAGTGCTCCTGAAGGTTATGCCCCTCGCCCGGAATGTACGCGGTCACTTCCACGCCACTCGAAAGGCGAACACGGGCAATCTTGCGCAGTGCCGAGTTGGGCTTCTTGGGCGTCATCGTCTTGACCTGGGTGCAAACCCCACGCTTCTGCGGCGCGAACGTCTCGCCACGCAGGGTACCCGCATAGCGACCCGCCGAGCTGTTCGTGAAGCGCAGCGCTGGCGACTTGGTCTTCTTCTTGACGCTCTTTCGGCCCTTGCGAACCAACTGATTGATCGTCGGCACGAAAAGCTCCTAACCGGACAGAGGGCTGCCAAAACCGTGCTCTGCGCACAGGAAGCCGGGCGAACCGGCCAGACGCAGCTGCGGCGCCATCTATCTCGTCGGTTTACTGTCTGGTGGCCGATTCCCGCCGTTGTCGGCACGGTGGCCACACCCGTATCACGCAATCCCCGAAGGGAGATCACAACCGCTAATACTAGCCAGTTTCCGGCCGATCGTCAAGGCACCGAATACCTCGCGACCATGCACGCGAACCCCCGCAGCTTCGCGGGGCGCCGTGACGTCCAACCTGGTTGCTTTCGAATGAGCCGATCGATGCGGGCGACCTCGGTCGACCGCCCGTGCAGGACTGCCGTACCGCTCGGGGCGAGTACCTCCGAAAACGAGGCCAGCATCCCTCCGAGCTCCTCCTGCTGCGCCTGCTCGGGCAATCTGGCGACGAGGAGATCGACGGTGTCGCGATCGATTCGCTCCTCGAGTGCCCAGATCGACCCGGCCCGAAGCGGCACCGCCCCATCGATTGCCCGCACGGTCGTGCGGATCGCGAGCGCGTCCCTGCCATACACCCGTCCCGTTGCGGCGGGCCACAGCTGACTCGCCGCCAGGGCGAGGTGCCCAGCTCCCGGCTCGACCACCATCCAGCGCGCCACTGCCGTATCGTCACGGATCGACAGCATGGCCCTGGCGGCCAGCGCGGTGGAGTGATCGAGCGAGTCGTACTCCGGCAGGCCGATCACTGGCGTGAGCCGCCAGGCAAGACCCTCGACCTCGAAGTCCGTCGCAGGACGATCAAACACGCCTTCCTCGAACGGATCACGTGCAACCGGTTGCCCTCTCTCCCGCCGAATGTGCACGACCGTGTGATCAGCGCCGCGGGTCACGTTGGTGACTACCATGTCGTCACGCGTCATGCCGTCCGTGAAGAGTTCGGCGAGTGGATGCACGACCACCGCCGCCACCACACCACCAACCGCAAGCTGATCGAGCACCGCGTCGAGAAGACCAACGATGACCGGTCGGCCCGCCTTGCCCGGTACGTTCCAGAGCACGAGATCGTACCCATCTTCCTTATAAGGAAGCGCGATATCGCGAACGAACGCAGCCTTGCTCTCTGCTGACGACACGATCCGGGCGAGATTGTGCCTGGAAAATGCGACCGCCAGAGCGTCGCGGTCGACGTAGGTCATGGCCCACCCTGGGTGGGCGGCCTGCCAGGCAATGCCGAGCACCCCATATCCGCAGCCGAAGTCGGCAGCTTCGCCCACCGGCGGAGCCTGGGGCCCCTCGAGACTCTCGAGCAGGAGACGACTTCCACGATCCACCTGGTAGCTGCTGAAGAGATCCTGGGCAACGTCGAACGTCAACGCCATCCCCTGCCACGCCAGGCTTACCGACTTCTTGATTGGGAGGGGCAACTGGGTCACGGACCTCTCCTTGCGCAGCCGCGTCGCGGCTCGTCTTCTTGCCGCGAGTCCGATATCCGGATACCATCGCGCAGATCAGTCAATTGCTTCAAGCCATGGCCAGTCAGGAGGGTGCTGTGTCGGACACTTTGGGAATCGGGATCGTCGGGGCCGGTGTCATCGGCAACGTGCATGCCGGAGCGCTGGAAGACGTCGACGGCACGCGCGTCGTCGCGGTCGCCGAGCCGCGCGAGGACGCTGGCAGGGAGCTCGCCAGGAGGACCGGTGCCACCTGGTACCCCACCTACGAGGAACTGCTCGACAATCCCGATGTCGACCTCGTGATCCTGGCCACACCTTCGGGGCTGCATTCGGAACAGGCTGTGCTGGCCGCCCGGGCCGGCAAGCACATCGTCACCGAAAAGCCGATGGCGATCACCCCGGAAGGGCTCGACCGAATGATCGAGGCGGTCGAAGCCAGCGACATCGAGATGGCGGTGATTTTCCAGAACCGCCTGTCCGCCGATGTCGTCAAGGTCAAGCGGGCGGTAGAGGCAGGCATGATCGGCAAGCCGATCATCGGCAACGCCTTCGTGCACTGGCATCGGACGCAGGACTACTACAACGCCAACGGCGGTTGGCGAGGCACATGGGCCATGGACGGCGGCGGCGCGCTGATGAACCAGAGCATCCACACCATCGACCTCGTGCAGTGGATCATGGGCGGCGTCTCGGCGGTGTCCGCGAACACCGCAACGCTCACCCACGACATCGAGACGGAAGACACCGCGAGCGCCAGTGTCACGTTCCGCTCGGGAGCCATCGGCTCGATCCAGGGCACCACCAGCGCGGGCAAGGACTGGCCGGTTCGAGTCGAGATCGTTGGCACCGGTGGCCGCGCGGTGCTCGAGGGCGGGTCCCTCACCGCCTGGGAAGGCGACTCCGAGCTCACCGACGAGATCCTCACCCCCACCGATCGCGAGTTCGTTGCGGGCTGGACCCCAGACGAGCCGTTCGGAGGTGCTCACCGTCGCCAGCTCAAGCTGATCGTCAAGTCGCTGCGCGACGGTGAGACCCCACCGGTTCCAGGCCGGGAAGCCCGCAAGGCGGTGGACGTCATCCTTGCGATCTACGAATCTGCGCGCACGGGCGGCCGCGTCGCGGTCAGTTAGGGAGGACCACCCACCATGAAGTACGCGGTGTTTACCGTCTCCATGCCCGACTACACGCCGGAGGAGGCGGTACGGAAGATCAAGGACGTTGGGTACGACGGCGTCGAGTGGCGCGTTCAGGACGACAACCCCGACGCGTCGAACCGGAGCTTCTGGCAGGGCAACAAGGCCACCCTGCCACTGACCGGGTTCGAGAACGACGCCCCGACGTGGAGAAGGATGACCGAGGACGCCGGGCTCGAGATGCCGGGGATTGCCACCTACGTGAAATGCCACGAGCCCGACAAGGCTGAGCGGGCGATGAAGGGCGCGGCCGCCCTCGGGGCGCCGGCGCTCCGCATCCAGGTACCAAACTACGACGGCTCCGAATCCTACGCGGCGCTCTGGGACAAGTCTCGGCAGGAGTACATCGAGATCGCCGAGATGGCTGCGAAACACGGTGTGAAGGCCCTGGTCGAGCTGCACCACCGGAGCATCGTCGCCTCGGCCAACGCCGCCCGCCGGTTTCTCGACGGACTCGACCCGGCACACGTCGGCGCGATCCACGATGCCGGGAACATGGTGATCGAAGGATGGGAGCACCCGCGCGCCGCCTTCGAGGCACTCGGCCCGTACCTCGCGCACGTGCACATGAAGAACGCTCGCTGGACTCCGGGAGAAACACTCGAGGACGGGACGGTGATCTGGACGTCAGCGTTCTGCCCGATCCCCGAGGGCATCGCCGACATCCGAGGAGTCATGCGCGCCCTCCGACAGGTCGGGTACGACGGCTGGATCACCTTCGAGGACTTCAGCACGGAGCATTCGGTCGAGCACAACCTCGAGCGAAATCTCGCCTACATCAGGGCGATCGAGCAGGAAATCGCGGCCGAGTCCTGATTCCCAGGAGTATTTCTGGCGAGAGGGCCAGCACGCCAACCGCGCGATTGTCCGCACAACAAGACACCCTCGCCGGTGCAGATCGCACCGGCGGGGGTGTTGTCCTTGCGAGTTGGCGACGACTACTCGTCGCTGCCGTTGCCTTCCGGGGCGACGGTCTCGTTCTCGACGTCGGCGTCGTTCACGTCGGCGATGTCCTCCGGAGCGCGCTGTCCGTCCATCTCCTCCTCACGATCGGCGACCGCCGTGTTCGGAAGGGTACCGGACTGCATCAGCTCCGTGACTTCGGCCTCGGTCTGGGCATCGAGGGCCCGCGGTGCGCCACTGGTCATCGCGGAGAGCGTAGCCTCTTCGAGCGCATCGGCTTCCTTCTTGCGCTTGTCGTGCTCGAAGCCGGATCCCGCCGGGATCAGCTTGCCGATGATCACGTTCTCCTTGAGCCCGCGCAGGTGGTCCACCTTGCCGTTGATGGCGGCCTCGGTGAGCACGCGCGTGGTCTCCTGGAACGAGGCAGCCGAGAGGAACGAATCCGTCTCGAGCGACGCCTTGGTGATACCGAGCAGCAGCGGCGTTGCCGTGGCCGGCTCACCACCCTGGACGAGCGCCTCCTCGTTCTGGAGGTTGAACTCGAACCGGTCCACGGTGTCGCCCTCGAGCAGGTCGGTGTCACCCGGGTACTCGATGCGAACCTTGCGGAGCATCTGCCGCGCGATCACCTCGATGTGCTTGTCATTGGTGGTCACGCCCTGAGAGCGGTACACCTTCTGCACCTCATCGATGATGTAGCGCTGCGTCGCATCCGGTCCGAGCGTCGCCAGCAGCGCGTGCGGGTTCTTGGGCCCGAACGTGAGCTGGGTGCCCGAGGTCACTTCCTGTCCGTCCTCGACGAGGATCTGGTCGTCGTAGTTGATGTGGAACTCATCGACCTCTTCGGACTCGGAGCGCACGTAGACCGTGCGGCCGTCGAGGTAGAACGTTCCATCGATGCCAGCGAACAGCTCCTCGCCGTTCGGGCCGTGCGCGATCACGGTCTTGCCGCGCTGGACCTCGGTACCCTCAGCGATGATGACCTCGTAGCCCTCGGCCAGCTCCTCGTGCCAGCTGTGCTGCTCGACGGAGCTGATGCGGAGCACGCGCTCCTCGTCCTCGTCCTCGATCGAGACCTTGCCGGCGCGAGTCGCCAGCAGCGCGGCGCCCTTCGGCTCTCGAGCCTCGAACAGCTCCTCGACACGCGGCAGACCCGTGGTGATGTCGGCTCGCGCCACACCACCCGTGTGGAAGGTGCGCATCGTCAGCTGCGTGCCCGGCTCACCGATCGACTGTGCGGCGATGATGCCGACGGCCTCGCCCTTCTCGACCAGCTTGCCGGTCGCCAGGTTGCGGCCATAGCACATCTGGCAGACGCCGTGCGGAGCCTCACAGACCATGACCGAGCGGACATTGACCTGATCCAGGCCGGACTCGATCACCGCGTTCACGAGATCCACGGTCTGACCGTTCTCGTCGATCGCGCGCTCGTTGATCTCCTCGCCCTTTCGGACGATGATCTCGCCGGTCTCCGGGTGAACGATGTCGGCCGCCGCGATACGACCGGCGATCCGGGCACGGAACTCCTCGACCGGGAGCTCGCGTCCGTCGGCGTCGAGCCGCGGCATCGCGACACCATGCTCGGTGCCACAATCCTCCATCGTCACGATCACGTCCTGCGCCACGTCAACGAGGCGCCGGGTCAGGTAACCGGAGTCCGCCGTTCGGAGCGCGGTGTCCGCCAGCCCCTTGCGTGCACCATGGGTCGAGAGGAAGTACTCGAGCACGGTGAGGCCTTCGCGGAAGTTGGACTTGATCGGGATGTCGATGATCTTGCCCTGTGGGTCGAGCACGAGGCCACGCATACCAGCCATCTGGCTGATCTGGTTCATGTTCCCCTTCGCGCCCGAGTCGGCCATCATGTAGACCGAGTTCTGGCCCTTGAGGCGTGCCTCGACATCCTCCGTGAGCGTGTCACGGGCGTTGTTCCAGATCACCTCGAGCTCGCGCAGCCGCTCGGCCTCGGTCACAAGACCACGTCGGTACTGGCGATCGACGGCGTCGGCGGCGCGCTGTGCCTCTTCGACCAGCGCAGCCTTCGTCTCGGACTGCGTGACATCGGAGAGGGCGATGCTGATCCCACCCTTCGTCGACATCGCGAAGCCGAGCTTCTTGATGTCATTGACGATCCTCGCCGTATCCGCCGGGTTCTCGAAGGTGCGATAGCAGTCAGCGACCACGCCGCGGAGCTGCTTTCGGCCCATCGTCTCGTTGTAGTACTTGCCGAGCGTATCGGGCAGCACGAGGTTGAAGAGCGCACGTCCGACCGTGGTCGGGATGCGCTTCATCACGCCGCCGTCGCGATCCGTGCGGACCGTGATGGCAGCCTGCAGGTCGACCATGCCGGAGTCGTAGGCCAGCTTGACCTCCTCCAGCGAGGAGAAGGCCTTGCCCCAGCCACGTGGGACCGTGCCGCGCTCGACATCCATGGCGTGGTCGCGCTCGCTCGTCATGTAGTAGACGCCAAGCACGATATCCTGCGTCGGTGAGACGATCGGCTCACCGTTCGACGGTGCAAGCAGGTTGTTGATCGACAGCATGCGCGTCCGCGCCTCGTGCTGGGCAGCCTCGGACAGCGGCACATGGACCGCCATCTGGTCACCGTCGAAGTCGGCGTTGAACGCGGTCGTGACCATCGGATGCAGCTGGATGGCGGAGCCCTCGATCAGCCGCGGCCGGAAGGCCTGGATACCCAGTCGGTGCAGCGTCGGTGCGCGGTTCAACAGCACCACGTAGTCCTTGATGACGTCCTCGAGGACATCCCAGACATCCGGGTGCACCCGCTCCACGAACCGCTTCGCCGCCTTGATGTTGTGCGCCAGATCACGCTCGACCAGGCGACGCATCACGAACGGCTTGAAGAGCTCGAGGGCCATGCGCTTCGGCAGACCACACTCGTCGAGCGCGAGGTCCGGACCGACCACGATCACCGAGCGACCGGAGTAGTCCACGCGCTTGCCGAGCAGGTTCTGGCGGAACCGACCCTGCTTGCCCTTCAGCATGTCGCTGAGGCTCTTGAGCTTGTGCTTGCTCGAGCCAGAGACAGCACGACCACGGCGACCGTTGTCGATCAGCGCGTCGACGGCCTCCTGCAGCATGCGCTTCTCGTTCCGCACGATGATCTCGGGAGCGCCGAGCTCCAGCAGTCGCTTGAGCCGGTTGTTCCGGTTGATCACCCGGCGGTAGAGGTCGTTGAGGTCCGACGTCGCGAACCGACCACCGTCCAGCTGGACCATCGGTCGCAGCTCGGGCGGAATCACCGGCAGCGCCGTGAAGATCATCCAGTGCGGCTTGTTGCCACTCTTGCGCAGCGCCTCGATCACGCGAAGTCGCTTCGTCGCCTTCTTGCGACGAACATCGGAGGCAGCCTGCATCTCGTTGCGCAGCTCGACCGCGAGCTGGTCGAGGTCGATCTTGCGCGAGACGTAGTTGTAGACCGCCTCGGCACCCATGCCGGCCTCGAAGACGCCGGGAGGAACGACCTCCTGCAGCATGCGGTAGTCGGTCTCGGTGAGCACCTGGCGCTCGTGGAGATCGGTGAGCTGCTTGATGGTCTCGTCGCGCTCGGCTGTCTCCGCGCGGATCTGCTCCTCGAGCTCCTGCTCGATCTTCTTGATCTTCTCGGTGGCGTCGTGGGAAAGCTGGTCGCGCTCGGCGCCGGCGAGCATGTCGCTGCCGGAGAGGTGGCTCTCCGCCTCGGCGATGATCTCGTTGCGCATCTTCTCGACGATGTCGTCGAGCTTCTGCAGGCGGTCGGCATTGATTGCCTCGCCCCGCTTGATCACCACCTTGCGACGGAATGTCCACCGCTTGTCGGCGGCAGCCCCCATCGCCTCCTCGATCTGCGCCCGCATCTCCTCGTACTCCTGCTGGAGCTCGGCGAGGGCGGCATCGCGGTCACTCGTGACGCGGGCCTGGATCTGGGCGGCGTTGTCCTCGATGCCACTGACATCGGCACCGCTGTCCTCGAGGATGGCGTCGACCTTCGCCTGCGCCTCGGCGCGAAGCTCGGCCAGCGTCTCCTCGTGGAGCTCGTTGATCTCGTCGATCGCCTGCTGTCGCTTGGCATCGTCGACATCGGTCACCATGTAGGACGCGAAGTAGAGCACCCGCTCCAGCGTTCGCGGCGGCAGGTCGAGCAGCAGCCCGAGGCGGCTCGGCGTGCCCTTGACGTACCAGATGTGCGCGACCGGGGCGGCAAGCTCGATGTGTCCCATCCGCTCGCGACGCACCTTGGATCGCGTCACCTCGACGCCACACTTGTCACAGACCGTGCCGGCGTATCGGATTCGCTTGTACTTGCCGCAGTAGCACTCCCAGTCCCGGGTCGGACCGAAGATGCGCTCGCAGAAGAGACCGCCATGCTCGGGCTTGAGCGTGCGGTAGTTGATCGTCTCCGGCTTGACGACCTCGCCGTGCGACCAGCTGCGGATCGCCTCTGGCGACGCCAGCCGGATCCGGATCGCATCGAAGTTGTTCACATCGAGGACGGAGGTCTTGTCGCGCTGACCTCGGGAAAATCCACCACGATTTCCGTCGTTCTGAGCAGCCGCGACGTCTCCGCCGCCAAGTCCAGTAGAGATATCGGGATAGTTCGTTGTTGCCATGGTTCCTCCACTCGATCGCAACAGGGGAAGGGACGCGGCGGGCACCGCGCGTGCCCGCCGCCGCTCGCTAGTCCCCCGTGCGCTCGAAGCCGCTCAGATTGATGCGATCCAGGTTGGAGAGCAGGTCTCGCGTCGAGTCTTCGGTGAAGTCGACCGTCTGCTCGTCCTCGTTGATCACGTCGATGGAGAGACCGAGGCTGCGGAGCTCCTTGACGAGCACCTTGAAGGACTCCGGCACGCCCGCATCGCCAATGGGCTCGCCCTTGACGATCGACTCGTAGGTGCGCACGCGCCCCACGATGTCGTCGGACTTCACCGTCAGCATCTCCTGCAGGATATGCGCGGCGCCGTACGCCTCCAGAGCCCAGACCTCCATCTCACCGAATCGCTGGCCACCGAACTGCGCCTTGCCACCCAGCGGCTGCTGGGTCACCAGCGAGTACGGTCCGGTCGACCGAGCGTGAATCTTGTCCTCAACCAGGTGGGCCAGCTTGAGCATGTAAATGATGCCCACCGTCACCGGCCGGTCGAACTTCTCGCCGGTGCGACCGTCGTAGAGATCGACCTTGCCGTCTTCCGGCAGGCCCGCCGCCCGGAGCTCGGCACGGATGTCCTCCTCGGAGGCACCGTCGAACACCGGCGTCGCGACCTTGAACCCGAGCGTCTTCGCCGCCCAGCCAAGGTGGGTCTCGAGGATCTGCCCGAGATTCATGCGGGACGGAACGCCGATCGGGTTCAGCACGATGTCGACCGGTGTGCCGTCCGGCAGGTACGGCATGTCCTCGATCGGCAGGATGCGACTGATCACACCCTTGTTGCCGTGGCGGCCGGCCATCTTGTCGCCCTCGGAGATCTTGCGCTTCTGCGCGATCATCACGCGGACGCTCTCGTTCACACCGGCGGGAAGCTCGTGGCTGGAGCCCTCCTCTTCCTCGCGGGTGAACCGCTTCACATCGATCACCTTGCCGGTCACGCCGTGCGGCACGCGCAGCGAGGTGTCCTTCACTTCCTTCGCCTTCTCACCGAAGATGGCGCGCAGCAGGCGCTCCTCGGCGCTCAGCTCGGTCTCACCCCGCGGGGTCACCTTGCCGACGAGGATGTCGTTCTGGCGAACCTCGGCGCCGATACGGACGATGCCGTTCTCGTCGAGATCGTGGAGACTGTCCTCACCGACGTTCGGGATGTCCCGGGTGATCTCCTCCGGCCCGAGCTTGGTGTCGCGAGCCTCGCACTCGAACTTCTCGATGTGGATCGACGTATAAACGTCGTCACGCACGAGCCGCTCGGAGAGCAGGATGGCGTCCTCGAAGTTGCCACCCTCCCACGGCATGAACGCGACGAGCACGTTCTGGCCGAGGGCGAGCTCACCGTTGTCCGTCGAGGAGCTGTCAGCCAGAATCTGCTGCGGCTCCACGCGGTCGCCCTTGTGTACCGCCGGGCGATGGTTGATGCAGGTGTCCTGGTTGGAGCGGACGAACTTCTGCAGCTGGTAGACGTGCTCGCGACCCTCGTCGTCGACGACCACGATGCGGTTGCCGCTCGCCTCCTTGACGACACCCGAGTGGCGCGACACCACGACCTGACCCGAGTCACGGGCGGCGATATGCTCGACACCGGTGCCGATGATCGGCGCCTGCGGGCGCAGCAGCGGCACCGCCTGACGCTGCATGTTGGCGCCCATGAGGGCGCGGTTCGCGTCATCGTGCTCAAGGAAGGGAATCAGCGCCGTGGCGACCGAGATCACCTGCTTCGGCGAGACGTCCATGTACTCGACCTGCTCCGGCCGGACCTGCGGGAAGGTGTGCCCTTCGTCGACGCGCCGGACCGTCACCAGGTCGACATCGATGCGGTCGTGCTCATCCAGCGGCGTATCGGCCTGCGCGATGAGCTTGCCTTCCTCCCGATCAGCCGACAGGTAATCGATGATGGTGGAGACCACGGGCTTGATGCGAACCTGCTTGACGTTCGAGCTCTTGAGCCGCTCGATGACGTCGGCGTCGAGCACCGTGCCGGTCTCGGCGACAACCTCGTTGGTCTCGCTGTTGACGGCGTTGTCACGCAGGATCTGGCCCTCGAGCGGGATCACTGGCTCATTCACGTCGAGGGTCGAGATGACCCGACGGTACGGCGTCTCGATGAAGCCGAAGTCGTTGATCTTGCCATAGGTCGCCAGGTACCCGATCAGACCGATGTTCGGACCTTCCGGCGTCTCCACCGGGCAGATGCGGCCGTAGTGCGACGGGTGCACGTCACGAACGTCCATTCCGGCTCGGTCGCGGCTCAGACCCCCAGGTCCGAGGGCGGAGAGACGACGCTTGTGCGTCAGCTCGGCCAGCGGGTTGGTCTGATCCATGAACTGCGACAGCTGGCTGCCGCCGAAGAACTCCCGCACCGCGGCGATCACCGGACGCGTCGTGCTGATCAGGCTGTTCGCCGTCACGGTCTCGAGGTCCTGGATGGTCATGCGCTCCTTGATACCGCGCTCCAGGCGCTGGAATCCGGTGCGCACGTGCATCTGGATCAGCTCGCCGACCGCCCGGATACGGCGGTTGCCGAGGTGATCGATATCATCCGGATGCCCGATGCCATTGTTCAGGCGAATGAGCTCGCGCACGATCTCGACCAGGTCCTCCCGCTCGAGAATGCGGCTGTCCGACTGGACCTCGTCATCCTTGTGCAGGCGCTGGTTGAGCTTGTGCCGTCCCACCCGAGCCAGATCGTAGCGACGCTCGTTGAAGAACAGGTCGCGGAGGGTCCGCTCGGCGTTGTCGCGCGTCGGCGGGTCACCGGGGCGCATGCGCCGGTAGAGCTCGACGAGCGCCTCGTCCTGGGACTTGGTCGGCTCCTTGTCGATCGTGGACTGGATGAAGCGGCGATCCTCGTTGGTGTCCACGTCCGCGAAGAGAGCCCGCAGCTCGTCGTCGGTCTCGTATCCAAGCGCGCGGAGCAGGATCGTCACCGGCATCTTGCGCTTGCGGTCGATCTTCACCGACAGCACGTCACGATTCGACGTCTCGAACTCGAGCCAGGCGCCGCGGTTCGGGATGAGCTTCGCGGTCGAGAGCAGGCGCCCCGTGGCCGGGTCGGGCTTGCGCTCGAAGTAGGCGCCCGGCGAGCGGACGAGCTGCGAGACGACGACGCGCTCGGCGCCGTTGATGATGAAGGTCCCGTCGGACGTCATCATCGGGAAGTCACCGATGAAGATCCCGTCGGGGCCGGTCTCCTTGACCTCACCGGTCTCGTTGATGACCAGCTTGGCGGAGATCCGGAGACGGGCCGAGTAGGTCATGTCGCGCTCGCGGCAGTAGACCTCGGCCACGCGCGGATCCCGCTTGGCACGCTCACGCTCCTCGCCCTCCGGCATGCGCTCCCACGGCTCATCGAATCGGGGGTCGAAGAGGTAGAGCTGCATCTTGTCGTGGTGATCGGTGATCGGGGAGATTTCCTTGAGGAGCTCCTCGAGCCCCTTCGTCATGAACCACTTAAAGGAATCAAGTTGAATCTGGACCAGGTTCGGCATCTCCAGCACGGTCTTGATGCTGGCATAGGACTTCCGCCCGATGCCGGTGTTGGAAATGACCTGCTGACCGGCAACCGCATGGGTTGCTGCCGTGGTCGGTGTTGTACTCTCTACAGCCATGCACAGCTCCTCAGTATGTGGTGAACGCCGCGTCCGGCGCCCACGCCCGGAACTCCCGCCTCGATACCGTTGCGCGCTACTCGTGTTGACAGGGGATAAGAGGTTGCGGATTCACGTCGGGGGACAATTGGAGACGACCCTCCATGTCGCTCGTTCGACGGCGACAGCGACTCGTGCCACCTGGCGCTGCGGGCAATTGGCGCTGCCCTACCCATACATTCCAACGGGCACGCCAAAGCGGGAGGGCAGGATGCTCCCCTCCCGGATCACCAGGGTGATTCCTTGTTCCTGATCAATCTGCACGCGCTGTCCAGCCCAACCAACGTGACGATGCTGAAAATCGGTCACGAAATATCGCACAGTGATCAACCGTGCGAACGTTCATGGTACCGTACCGGGCATGCCGCTGTCAACCCCCGGTGACCGTGTCGCCTCATCACAGGTATCTGCTGGTACATTCGTCCTCATCGGACGTCGCCCGAATCGTACCCCATCCCGATGCTATACTCAAATCCCGCAATGACCAAATCCGTCGGTGCCCTCCCATGAGGCTCCCCCTGCCGACATGCGGGCACCATCTCGCGCATACTATGCACACACAATCGACTCCTGCATCCGGCAACGACACCGTGGAAGCGCCATGAACTCGCGAACATTCAAAATCTGGCTCCGCCCCGGCATTCGCGTGAAGCGCTGGATCGCGCTCTTCATGCTTGCCATCATCCTCACCAGTCTGGCGCTCGCGATGTTCGCGACGTGGATCTACCGCAACTACGACTTCCCCGAGCCGCTCGGTGGACCGGTGGCGTGGGTCACCCTGCAGCCCCTGCCCGATCCATGGCGGGCGGTCGTCGTGCTGGTCGTCGGCGTCCTCTTCCTCGGCTTCGCGTTCTACCGCCTCAGCACGTCGGTCCTCACCCCGCTGCTGGCCGTCGATCCGTCCTCGCGCCCGTTCGCAGAGATCGTCAACGAGCATCGGTTCGGGCCCGCCGAGCCAGAGCTCAGCGTCGTCGCCATCGGAGGCGGAACGGGTCTCAGTGCCCTTCTCCGCGGCCTCAAGCTCCACGACATCGACATCACCGCGATCGTCACCGTGGCCGACGACGGCGGGAGCACCGGACGCATCAGGAACGTGTTCAACATGCCCGCCCCCGGTGACATCCGGAACTGCATGGTGGCCCTCGCGGACGATGAGTCGCTCATGAGCCGCCTGTTCCACTACCGGTTCGACACCGAGGGCTCCGAGTTGACCGGTCATTCGTTCGGCAACCTCTTCATCACCGCCATGACCCAGGTCACCGGCAGCTTCGAGCAGGCCGTGATCGAGTCGTCGGACGTGCTCAACGTCCGCGGACGCGTGCTGCCATCGACCGTCGAGAACGTGACGCTCTGCGCCCACATGGCGGACGGCAGCGTCCTCCGTGGCGAGTCCACCATCGCCCACGAGAAGCCGGCGATCGAGCGCATCTTCCTGGAGCCCAGCGCACCCGAGGCCTACACCCCTGCCCTCGCGGCCATCCTGAAGGCTGACCTCATCATCCTCGGTCCGGGCAGCCTCTACACGAGTGTCCTGCCGAACCTGCTGGTCGATGGCATCCGCGAGGCGATCCGCTGGTCGAGCGCCCCCACGGCGTATGTCTGCAACGTGGCGACGCAGCACGGTGAAACTGACAACTTCGGATACGAGGATCATGTCCGGGAAGTCATGCGCTACCTGGGTGAGGACCAGCTCAACTACGTGCTGGTCAACGACAACCCGGCTGCCGCCGAGGCCATTCGCTCGGAGTGGCAGGTCGACGCCATCCTCTACGATGGCGCGACGACCATCGACGACTCGATCGAGATCGTGGCGCGTGACATGGTGAACGACGACAACCCGCTCCGGCACGATCCGGAGAAACTGTCGCGGGTGCTGATCGAGATCGCGCGCCGGGCACAGGCGAAGCGGCTCGCGGAGCAACAGGCGTCCCGTGTGACGGTGGTGCCGAGCACCACCGAACACCAGGCGTCCGACCAGCGCTACACCGCCTGACGGCCACGACTCGCGCGTAAGCTGTTACGATTCTCACAATCAAATACGCACCATCGTCGGCCATTCGCAATGCGCGGCGGGGCGTCGCCAACCTGACCTCAGGTTATTCGGTGACACCGTGGATGAGGAAGGGATCTCCCAGCAATGACGTACAAGGTAGGAATCAACGGTTTCGGCCGGATCGGTCGCCAGGTGCTCAAGGCTGTCGAGCAGGGCGGATTCGATGACCTGTTCGAGGTGGTCGCCGTCAACGACCTCACCGACAACGACACCCTCGCCCACCTTTACAAGTACGACTCCAACTACGGCATCACCGACGGAGAGATCGTCGCCAGGGAAGATGGAATCGACGTCAACGGCCATTTCATCAAGGTGTTCGAGGAGCGCGAGCCGGCGAACCTGCCATGGGGCGAGCTCGGGGTCGATGTGGTCGTCGAGTCGACCGGTCGCTTCACCAAGCCGGAGGCGGCCCGTGGGCACATCGAGGCCGGTGCGAAGAAGGTCGTGATCTCGGCTCCTTTGAGCGGAACCGCAAAGAGCTCGGAAGGTGCCAGAGGCGCCGTTACGGTCGTGCTCGGCGTGAACGAGGACACCTACGACCCGTCGAGCCACACGATCATCTCCAATGCCTCCTGCACCACCAACTGCCTCGCGCCCGTGGTGAAGATCCTCAACGACACCTTCGGGGTCGAGTACGGCATGATGACCACGGTGCACTCCTACACCAACGATCAGGTCATCCTCGACGGTCCCCACAAGGACCTTCGCCGTGCCCGCTCCGCCGGCCAGAACATCATTCCGACGACCACGGGTGCCGCCAAGGCCCTCTCGCTCGTGATCCCGGAGATGGAAGGCAAGCTCGACGGCTTCGCACTGCGTGTTCCGACCCCTACCGTGTCGATCATCGACTTCGTGGCGACCACCACGAAGCCGGTCACGGTCGAGAGCGTCAACGAGGCGTTCAAGGCGGCCAGCGAGAGCGACGAGCTGCTCGGCATCCTCGGCTACTCCACCGAGCCGCTCGTGTCCAGCGACTACAAGCAGGATCCGCGGTCGTCGATCGTCGACGCCAAGTCCACGATGACGATGGGCGATCACATGGTCAAGGCGGTCGCCTGGTACGACAACGAGTGGGGATATTCGTGCCGGGTGGCCGATCTCGTCGCGCTCATCTGCGAGCAGGGAATCTCCTAGACACGCCAGGGACCAGCATCCGCCACGGCCACGCCTTGCTTCGGGCGTGGCGACACCACGCCCGGGAGGAGAGGTATGCCGAAACGGTCCATTCGCACCGCCGACGTCGCCGGCAAGAACGTGCTCGTCCGAGTCGACTTCAACGTCCCGCTCGAGGACGGCACCATCACCGACGACACGCGCATCCGTGCGGCACTTCCCACCATCACCTGGCTGGTCGACCACAACGCGCGGGTGATCCTTGCATCTCATCTCGGTCGTCCGCGGGGCAAGGTCGTGGACGAGCTGCGCCTGCGCCCGGTTGCGGAGCGCCTCTCCGAGCTACTGGGACGGCCGGTGGCTGCGATGTCCACCATCACAGGGACCGATGTCACGAATGCAGTCGACAACATGAAGGACGGGGACATCATCCTGCTGGAGAACCTGCGGTTCGACCCCGGTGAGGAGGCGAATGACTCCGACTTCGCGCAGGAGCTGGCCGAGCTGGCGGACATTTACGTCAACGACGCGTTCGGCTCCTCGCACCGGGCCCACGCCTCGGTAGAGGCCGTGGCCAACTATCTGCCGGCGTACATGGGCTTTCTCGTCGAGCACGAGATCGAGAATCTGAGCCGCCTGCTCGAGTCGCCGGAACATCCGTTCGTGGCGATCATCGGCGGCGCCAAGGTGTCCGACAAGATCGGGATTCTCAAGCGGCTCCTCGACCGCGTCGATACCATCCTCATCGGTGGTGGCATGGCCAACACCTTTCTCAAGTCACAGGGCATCGATGTCGGCACCTCATTGATGGAAGAGGACCAGCTCGACACCGCCCGAACCATTCTCGAAACGGCCCGGGAAAAGCAGGTCGAGATCATCCTGCCGTCGGACGTCATCGTGGCCGACAGCATCGATGCGGATCGGGGAGAGAACGTACCGGTGACCGAGGTGCCGTCCGACAAGGCGATCTTCGACATCGGATCGGAGACGAGGCGCACATTCTTCACCACCATCTCCGGAGCGAAGACGGTCTTCTGGAACGGACCGCTCGGGGTGGCCGAGCGCCCGCCCTTCGCGTTCGGGACCCGCAGGGTGGCCGAGGCGGTGGCGATCTCCGATGCCTATACCGTCGTCGGAGGCGGAGACTCCATCGCCGCGATCGCGGCCATCGGACTCACCAGCAACATCGACCATGTCTCCACGGGTGGTGGCGCCTCGCTCGAGTTCCTGGAAGGCAGAAGCCTGCCTGGCATCGACGTCATCCCTGATGCGACGGAAAGTGCAGAATGATGACCAGCCCGAATCGAATCCCGCTGGTGGTCGGCAACTGGAAGATGAACACCTCGCTCGACGAGGCGTTGAACCTCGCCGAGGCCGCGAACAGTGCAGCCATCGCCCATCCCGAGGTGGAGGTGGGCATCCTTCCACCGGCGGTGTGGCTGGTCCCTCTGGCTCACCGACTGGGCAGCGACGCGGCGGTGCTGCTCGGCGCGCAGGATGTCGCGGCCGAGCCCTCCGGGGCGTTCACGGGTGACCTTTCGGCGGAAATGCTGACCCCATACGCCAGGCTGATGCTGACCGGGCACTCCGAGCGCAGGCATGGTCGCGGCGAGTCGGATGCGCTCATCCGGGCGAAGCTCGACGCGATCCATCGGGTGGGCCGCACACCGATTCTCGCTGTCGGCGAAACGGAGGCCCAGCGACGCTCCGGACGGGCCACGGCCGTGGTCGCCGGTCAGCTCGATGCAGCCCTCGGCGGCCGCACCGGTGAGGAGCTGGAGCGGCTCGTCATCGCCTACGAGCCAGTCTGGGCCATCGGCACCGGTAACGCCGCCACGGCTGACGATGCCGCAGAGATGGCCGACCTCATCCGGAGCTGGCTTCGACGCGTGGACCGAACGGCCGCGGACCGCGTGCGCATCCTGTACGGCGGCAGCATGAACGCCCAGAACGCTCGCGAGTTCCTTGCGGTCAGTGACATCGACGGTGGGCTCATCGGAGGCGCAAGCCTGAAGCCCTCGGAGTTCGCCGCGATCGTCGACGCGGCCGGGACCAGCCGGGTGTAGCAATGGTGTCGCACCCCACGTGATTGCCTACCCGCTGTGGTAGAGTTCACTTGGAGTTCGACAGGTCACGTCAAGTGTTCATGGAGTACGTCGCCACGTGGATGCAGCGCTCAATATCATCACCATCCTGGTCTCGATCCTTCTCATCATGATGATCATGATCCAGACCAAGGGGTCATCGTTCGGCACCGGTTTCGGGGGCGGCGGCTCGATGTACACATCGCGGCGCGGGTTCGAGAAGACCCTCTTCAATGCCACGATCGGCGTCGCGGCATTCTTCGTCCTCATCGCGATCGTGAGCAGCTTCGCGCTTTCCTGAGAGCGGTTCTGGATGATTGAAATCTGGCGTCGGACTCCCTAGAATTAGGCGTGTTCGGCTCACCAGACAGGGAACACACTTCCGCTCTCGTGAGTCGCGAGGACGGAATCGTTCAACAGCTTGGAGGTGCGCCCATGGGGCCGATCGGAGTTCCTGAGCTCAGTATCATTCTGGTTATCATCGTAATCATCTTTGGTGTCGGCAAGCTCCCGGAGATCGGCGGCGCCCTCGGCAAGGGTATCCGCGAGTTCAAGGCTGAGTCGGGCGTGGGTGCTGACAAGGACAACAAGATCGACGAAGGCAAGAGCGAGAAGGCCTCGTCGCTGACGGCAAACGCCTCCGCCACGAAGGAAGAGGTCGCCGTTCGCGGTGAGCGCCGCGAGGTTCGGGCCGACGAGATTTAGCACAATTCGCTGTCGAGAGAAACGCCCGGGGCTCGTTGCCCGGGCGTTTTTCGTGTTCGACACCCGCTCCCGCTGAGGTGCATTCGCGACGTTCGGGGTAGAATCAACCGAGACAACGGCAGAGCAACCCATTCGCCAGAAGGCTTCCAGGCATGACGTTTGACGACCGTCCCATCCATTCCCATTCCGACCCAGCCCAGACAGCAGCCGAACGTGCCGAGATCGAGCCTCTGGCACCAGCGACGGCAGACGACGAGTCGACCAACACCACCGCACAGACCGAGCGCAAGCAAGGCTCGATGGTCCGAGAGATCATCGAGACCCTCCTGCTGGCGCTCATCATCTTTCTGGCGGTCCGGGCCGTCGTGCTCAACTTCCGCGTCGACGGGCTCAGCATGATGCCGAATCTCGAGAACAACGAGATGCTGCTCGTCAACCGCAACGCGTACCTCAGCTTCGACTCGTGGGCACTCGTGGACTGGCTTCCGCTCGTCGACCACGAAGAGGAGAACATCGTCCACCTCTTCAGCCCGCCGCAGCGTGGAGACATCGTCGTCTTCGACGCGCCAGTGCCCGGTGCCGACAAGCCCTACATCAAGCGCATCATCGGTCTGCCCGGAGAGACGATCGAGGCAAGAAACGGCAGCGTCTACGTCGACGGCCAGAAGCTCGACGAGCCGTACCTGCAGGGCGAAGAGACGTGGTGCAACCGCAACCAGGACTGCGAGCCGGTCACCGTGCCCGAGGGGTCGATCTTCGTGCTCGGTGACAATCGCGACAACAGCCAGGACTCGCGCGCCTTCGGTCCGGTCGACATCGACAGCGTGATCGGGAAAGCCTGGGTCACCTACTGGCCGATCGGCGAGGCCGGGGTCGTGCCACACTATGATTACCCCGAGATCTCGGAAGGGAACTGAGCAGCGCGACCACGGCGGTGGGCCAGGCGACGAGACGCCTTCGCCGGGCGAGCCGCCGCAGCGCGTTCTCGCGCTACGGCACCTGCGTTCGGTCAGTATGTTGTCCGTCATGTAAGCTGTGTACAATGACTGCACGGAGCCGACTCAGCAGGCAAGCCACCCGGATCGACTGCTTCCGAACACCCGACGGGCTGGTCCTGCACAATGGCACCGAAAGGTAGACGCCATGATCGAGACAACTGTTGAAAGCATCCGGGTCAGCCTCGTAACGCAGCAGCGCGTGGTGATCCTCAAGGAGGTCGACGGCGACCGCCACCTCCCCATCTGGATCGGCTCGTACGAGGCCGAAGCAATCGCCATGGAGCTCCAGGGTGTGACTCCCACGCGGCCACTCCCATACGACCTCATGCAGACGCTCCTCGGCGAGCTGAATGCGTCGGTCGATCAGGTCGTCATCGGGGACCTCAATGACCAGGTGTTCTACGCTCGGATCGTGATCTCGACGAATGGCAACACCATCGAGGTCGACTCCCGCCCGAGCGATGCCATCGCGCTCGCGGTCCGCACCGGCAGCCGCATCCTGGTCGATGAGGCCGTGATGGACAGCGCCGGTGTGTCGATCGAGGACGATGAGGACCCGACCGCGCTGTCGGCAACGTCGCTGTCGTCCGGCCCGAGTGAACACGCCCCGGAACACGAGCGCACGGAAACGGCCCCCGCAGCCTCGGACGAGCAGCTGTCCGTCTTCCGTGACTTCATCAATTCGCTCGACCTCGACGACTTCGGCAAGAAGCAGTCGAGCTGATTCCGTTCGATTCAATCCACGACAAGGGGACGTATGGAACCTGACGTTACCATGAAGCGAATCGTGCTGGACCGAATGGAACGCTGTTCCGTGTGCCATCGGGTCTTCAGCACGGACGACATCCACATCATCAACCGGCAGCCCGACATGTGGACCATGATGGTCGAGTGCACCGACTGCCATTCCCGAAACTTCGTCGCGGCCCTCATGAACGACGGTGACCCGGGTGAGGCTCGGCTGGCACTGCGCCGGCTCAGCAACGCCGTTTCCAGGGAGCTCGCCAGCCCCGCTCGTGAGATCGATCCAGCTGATACCCTCCCCGCCGGCGAACCCGTGTCGGCCTCGGACGTCGTCGACATGCACGAGTTCCTCAGGGAGTTCGACGGCGACTTCAAGCGCCTCTTTCACAATCCGGCCTCGTAGGTCCCGAGACCCCGTTGCCTGATACGGCATCCGGTGTCGAACCGGCCCCTCGAACGTAGGGCAGCGCGAGCGAGCCTCGGCTGCCCTACTGCTATACTTGCAGCCGAAGAATAGCCGTGATCAGCCCAGGGCTGATGCTGTGGCGTGCCCCAACAATCGCACGTCCGCCAGGGAGGATGGCCGAGTGGCGAACGCCAATCAGACGCACGAAATGCTTCCGGTGCCCGCACCGTTCACCGGGCGGAAAGAGATCGATCTCGATGCAGTGCGCGAGATGGTTTCGCATTTCCACTACGAGGATTTCGAGGAAGCCCAGGAACTCATCCTCTCTGCACTCCAGGAAGTGAATGAAATCTTCGGCTGGGTGTCGCCCGAAGCCTCCGAGATCATCGCCAGGCACTTCGGCACCACCTCGGAGCGCGTATTCGCGTTGCTGACCTTCTACGCCGACTTCCGCACCCAACCCCGCGGTCACCACCACATGCTCATCTGCCACGGCATGGCCTGCTATGTGCACGGCTCCCAGCAGCTCGTGCAACAGATGCAGGACACCTTCGGGGTCCGGGACGGCGACACCACCGCCGACGGCAACATGAGCGTCCAGGTCGTCAACGGCTGCCTGGGTGTCTGTGATCGCGCGCCCGTCGTCAAGATCGACGACACCTACCACGGCTTCGTCGACGCCGGCACCCTGACCGAGCTCGTGAATCGCGCGGTGGCGAGCCGCAGCGAAGTGACCGAAAACGGGGAGAACGATGGTTCACACGGCACCAAGTGAGCATCTTCCACGACTGACGTCGCGGGAGGACTTCGAGGCGTTTCGCGCGCAGGCCCGCAAGCGGTGGACCGATCTGTGGGAAGGCAACAAGACGGTGGTCAGCGTCGGCGTGGGCAGCAGCTCCATCGCCAAGGGGGCGCTGGACGTTCTCGCCGCCTGCCGCCAGCACGAAAGCGAAAGCACCGTCGTCCGCGAAGTGAGCGGCAACGGTGCCTTCTGGATGGAGCCATGGGTCGAGGTGAAGCGCCCAGGCGAGCCGCCGGTCGTCTACGGCAACGTGGCGGCCGCGGATGTCAGCGCGGTGCTCACCGGCGCACGACAGGATCTCGCGGTGGGCGTCCGTGCTCCGGAGTCATTCAACGGCATCCCCTCGCTCCATGAAGACCCGTTCTTCGGTCACCAGCAGCAGATCATCACGCGGAACGCGGGTGTCATCGAGCCGGACTCGATCGAGGACGCCATCGCACGCGGCGCCTACGACGGCTACTTCAAGGTCCTCTTCGAGATGACCGCCGAAGAGGCGATCGAGGAGGTCACGACGGCAAACGTCCGCGGTCGTGGCGGTGGTGGATTCCCTGCCGGCATCAAGTGGGCCAGCGGCCGCAAGGCGAAGGCGCGCCCGAAGTTCATCGTCTGCAACTCCCACGAGGGTGAGCCCAACGTCTACAAGGATCGCCACTTGCATGAGGCCGATCCTCACCGCATTCTCGAGGGCATCCTGATCGCCTGCATCGTCTGCGGCGCCGAGCGCGGGTACAACTACATCGGTGGAGAGTACCCGCTGGCGATCCGCCGGTTCCGGAAGGCGGTGGCGGACGCCGAGCGCCTCGGACTCATCGGCAAGAACGTGCTCGGTACGGGGCACAACGTCGCCTTCCGCGTCCGCACCGGTGGTGGCGCCTACATCTGTGGCGAGGCGTCGGCGCTCATGTACTCGGTCATGGGCGTCAAGGGCCAGCCGCGCACCAAGCCGCCGCGATCGGTCGAGGAGGGGCTCTGGAAGCGCCCCACCGTGGCCAACAACACCGAAACACTCGCCAACATCCCGGACATCATCGTCAACGGTGGTGAGTGGTACGCCAACATCGGCACCGAGAACAGCAAGGGCACCAAGCTGATGACGGTGCAGGGGCCCCTCAAGCGCCACGGCGTGGTCGAGGTGCCGATGGGGATCACCCTGAACCACCTCTTCAACGACATCTTCGGCGGCATGCGCGAGGGCCACGAATTCAAGGGCGTGCAGACTGGCGGCGTCTCGGCGGGGCCCCTCACGAAGGACCACCTCGATATCCCGGTCGACTTCGATTCGCTTTCGGACGTTGGCGGCATGCTAGGGTCTGGTGGCTGGGTGATCTTCGACCAGAACGTCTGCGTGGTCGACTTCGCTCGCTACCTCACCGCCTTCAACCGCTATGAGTCGTGCGCCAAGTGCGTACCCTGCCGGCTCGGCAACCCGGCCCTCGTGGAGATCCTCGACCGCATCAGGTTCGGCCGCGGCACACTGGACGATCTCACCCTGATCAAGCGAACCAGCAAGCACATCATCGAGCTGTCGCTGTGTGGCCTCGGCCAGGTGGCACCGGTGCCGCTGATGGGCATGATCCAGTGGTACGAGGAGGAGTTCCGTCGCCATATCGTCGACGGTGTATGCCCAACCGGTACCTGCCCGATCTCGTCGGGCGATGCGGTGCTGGCCGCTGGTGACTAGTACTCCACCATTACGGAATTCGAAAGGCAGTCCTTGAGGCCCGGCAGGCGCCGGGCCTCACGTCTTCTCGGGGGTGTTGGCCCGTCACGATCAGCTGGCGTACACGGGTGCGGGACGCAGAGGGATGTCCTCACACACGCCACCGAACCGCATACGGATTTCCTGAGCCGACACGTCGCGACGGTTGGATCTGTACCTTCTGGGGCACGTACGTCCGCCGCTCGTGTCGCCGCTTCCGCCGTGCGTGGACACGGTAGCCCCGAGCGGCAGTGCAAAGGATCACAGCGTTCGATCACACGGCCACTCGCTGCGACGATGCCGCGTCCGGCAGCACATCTCGCCTTACCGACCGCCGCTGACCGCGACACACGCGGTACTACGGATATCCAGATCACGCGACATCGACCACTTGCGACATCCGGGAACCCTCTCAGGCGCCCTGATGCACGACGATCAGTCGATAGAGACTTCCTGACCGCGACCGGACTCCCGCGCACGCTCGACCGCATGCCGCGCGACCGTCACATCCTGGACGGCATTGCCGACTGACTTGAAGATCGTGACCTCGTCTGGGTCGGAACGCCCTTCCACCGCGCCGGCCACGATCTGGCCCAGCTCACGCTCGATGCGACTCCGATCGAGCTCGCCCCGCTCGATCGGAACCAGGAAGTCCCCTGCTTCCTCGAGCGCCGCTTCGACCTGATCGACGACGATCGTGCCTCGCGTGACGATGCCCGAGGGGAGCTCCTGCATGTCCGGTCTGAACGACCCCACGGCATTGATATGCGTGCCGGGACGCACGAGCGCGTCATCGAACACGGGTGTGCGCGAGTTGGTCGCCGTGCAGATCACGTCCGCCTCCGCCACCACTGCCGGATCGGTCGTCGTTTCGAGACGGTCGGCAAGGTCCGGCCAGTCGGCAGCGATCGCCTCGCGATACGACGCGAGGGTCTCCTCGCTTCGAGCCACGGCGATGATGCGCTCGATCGGCCGCACCGCTGCCACGGCGGCGGCCTGGGTCACCCCCTGGACGCCTGCCCCGATGACCACCAGCGTCGAGGCGTCCTCGCGGGCCAGCAGGTCGGTGGCCGCCCCAGAGACCGCGCCCGTCCTGAGCGCCGTGAGATAGGAGCCGTTCATGATCGCCACGGGCACGCCGGTCGATTCGTCGATCAGGCAGACCATGGCCGCGATCGTCGGCAATCCCTTGTCCCGGTTCCCCTCGAACACCGAGACCACCTTGAAGCCCAATGCCTTCGCCGCCGGGACGTAGGCCGGCATGAGCAGTGTGACCGATTGCTGATCGACGGGAACCACGCCTCGAAGCGGAGACGCCGCACGACCGGCCGAGAGCTCCCTGAACGCCACTTTCATCAACTCGATGGCTTCACGCATCGGTACGAGCGATTGGATGTCTCGACGATTAAGCACGAGCATGCGGCTCATCTCCAGGGCTTCAGGGGGCGATCTCCCGGCCGTCCGGGGAACGGAAAGCTGGACCGAGTGTACCCGGCCCCAACGCGGCACTCAACGGCCGATCCCCGATGGCGCATTCGTGCCAATTTGGCACAGAAAACTATCCTCCGCCGGATGCAGCTCTTACCAAACTTGGTATACAAACGCGCTGTCCGTACACCCTCTGGGTGGCCGTACAGTGTGTTCGAACATAACTTGGCGCGGACCGTGCCTTGTAGACAACGTATCTGGACATGGCTACAATCAATCGAAACGGAGCAACGTCTCCATCCCTGCAATCCAGATGTGGGAAGAATAGCGACGTCGTGGGGGCGTTCGCTTAGGGACGTTGTTGCCGAAAACACCACGTTGACGGTTGGATGGAGGGGTCTACCAGCATGGCTGGCGAGCAGCGAAAATGCGCCAATTGCCGCTATTTCCAGGACGCTGGGATGGCAAAGAATGGCTGGTGTACCCACCCCAAGCGACAGCACACCTCGGATGTGAAGATCCTTGTCCGTGCGGGTGAGCTTGCCTGTCGCAACTCGTGGGGCGGCGACCTCTTCCAGAGCCGGAACGAGGACGACCAGATCCTCAGCCCGGCCCCGGCCGCCGATCTTCCAGCCAGTCCCCAGGAATCCCCTGCCGATCGCGACGATGAGGTGACGTCGGTCATCACGCCGCCCGACCGGATCGGCTCCCCTACCCACCTCGATGAGGACAGGGTCGTATCGGACCGTCCGGCACCCCTGCGCGACGAGGACGACGATCCCTACAACGATGCTGCCAGGCAGGACCAGGACGAGCGCGCTCGCATCATCGCCAGGGGCACCCACGACGCGCTCATGCGTGCACGTGAGCGGCACTCACAGCGACGCCGGCGCTCCGGTGGCCGCAACGACGCAGATGACGACGTCGACGACCGGGTCACCACACGCCAGATCAGGTTCTCGGACCGCCTGCAATCGTCTTCCCCATCCCAGATCCAGTACGTCCGACAGGACCCGGTGCCACGCGCCGAGATCGAGCGACGGTGGCAGGCGCCGGTCGACCGGTTCGACTCCGTGCCGGAGGTCGATCCGTCGTTCGACCTGCCGGCGTGGCGGGACAGTGACGATTCTCGGGACACCGAGGACAGGCAGACGCAGGAACGAGACGAGCGTCGGGCATCCGAGCCAGTCGACATCGCACCCGTGAGCACCTACGAGCATGTCCTGCAGCGAGCCCGCCGTGTACGCGAAGGCAAGCTGCACAAGGCGGCGCGGCCGGTGCGCCATGCTCGTCGTCAGCCCCATGCAGGATCCCGAACCGAGGAGCGCTCGGCGGCCCCTCCTGTGGAGCCATCGATCAGACCACAGAACGGAACCCTGGTCGACGAGCGCGACTCCAGCAGGCCACCAGTCCAGTCCTATCAGGCTGGGGCCCGGGACGAGGAGCCGGAAGATTTCCAGGACGAGTACATCGAAAACGAATGGCAGGCGGAAGCGATCGATGACGTTATCGAAACCGCGGACGCCGATCTGCCTGATGAGGACACGTTCTACGATGACTCGCTGACTGAGCCCGCGCCAGAAGACTCTGCCGCGCACGAGTGGGGCTTCGGCCGCCGTCGCCGAAGCGGCGGCTGGCTATCGCATTTTGGGCTTGGTCGCGGCCGGCAATCGGAGACCTTCGACGATGCCATGGTCACTCGTCATGCGGAAGCGGTCGACGATGACGACTACTGGGAGGAGGACCTCGCCGGGGAACTCCACGAAACCGAGAGCGATATCGGCCGGGAAGACGTCGATGCCTACCACGCAGACGATGGCGTCGAGCAGCACGATGTGCCGTGGCAGGCAGCTTACGTCGACGACCGACGCCCCGGCCGGTCAGCTGCGGGTCGATCTCAGGTCAGCAGTTTTGGTGTAGCATACGACAACATCGACGACGATTCGTCCTCGCTTTCCTATCTGGACGAGGACGAGCCCGGCGCCCCATCCCCCTCGCAAGTGCCGGCCCGCCATGCTGCGGGAAGGCGATCCGAAACGTGGCATCGTGAGCGGCTCGCTCCCGAGCTACCCGACCTCGATGACAACCTCTTCGAGGAAACGTTCGAGCGACGGCCGACGCCCTCCCCGGCCGCCTCACTCGACCGGGCTCCGACGGGTGCACGCTCGACCGCAGCGATCGCCAGGGACAGTTATTTCCGCGCCGCACGGTTCAGGGAATGGCAGGAGGCGCACGCGTGGGATCGGGCCACAGGCCCCGAACATGGTGCGGCGGAGCAGGACCTCCAGGATCCGTACGAGGAGGGGACGCTACCGGACCTCGAGGACCCGCAGTTCGACATCAGGGACATCGTCGCGCGCGGCTCCGAGCTGCTGGACATGACGATCGATATCGCGCCCGATGTCCCGCGCGAGTGCAGGACCTGCCGCAGCTTCCGCAGCGCGGACGGTGGCGCGCGAGGCTGGTGCACCAATGAGTGGGCCTTTACACATCGCCGTATGGTGAACGAGGACGACCTGGCCTGTGAAACGACGATCGGCTGCTGGTGGCTGCCAGCGGACCGATACTGGCTGATCGAGGAGGAGGACGGCTACGCCGTGCCGACTCCACGCATGGACGAGCTCATCGCGCGCCGTGCCGGCTCACAGGAGCGGAAGCTCTCCGGGACAGGCGCATGATCAAGCCACGTACGTACGTCCAATTTCCTCACTACGTTCACGAAGGGTCAAATCCCGGAGTTTTTCGGGGTACACTTGGAGCAGTCTTCGGGGGGAAGGCTTCGTTCTCGCATGTCTGCAAATCCATTGCGTCCCTCTGGAGCCTGGCATCGTGCCCACTGTCGGCTCTTTCATCCTGCCCTTGGCAGATGCCAGCACTGATGTATGATCAACGACACGCACCATCGACACAGGGAGCCATTGGATAGCCTATGGCCACTTTCGGAGATACCCTCAAGCAGGCGCGCGCCCACAAGGGTGTGACCCTGAAGGAAGCGGAGCAGGCGACGCGGATCAACCGCAATCACCTTGCTGCGCTTGAGGATGAGAACTTCGCTGCCCTTCCCCCGCTGATCTACCAGCGAGGGATCGTGCGCAACTATGCCCTCTACCTCGAGCTCGATCCTTCGCGTCTCCTCACCCTGTTCGAAGAGGCACGCGGAGGAGATGAACCGCGTGCTGTTGACGGCGTAGGGTCGACGCCGCCCGTCAACATGCCCTCCCACTGGGCCCCGAACTTCGCCATCATCGCCTTCGCCGTGGTCCTCAGCGCGATCGTTTTCGCGTGGACCTACAGCGCCTTCGTGCAGCCCGGCGAGGATCCCGGCACCCCGACCGAGATCATCGCCACGGTGACCCCGTTCGCGAGTGACGTTGCCCTGCCGACCAAGCCTCCTTCCACGCCGACCCCGACCCCGGAGCCAACCGTGGAAGCAACCGAGTCCCAGTCGACCGCGCTCGTCGAAACGGGTCGACCGATCCCCACGTCAGAGGGTGGCGGTGACAACCAGCTGAACCAGGGTGAAGGCACCTCGGCCGACGAGGTCGATCCTTCCTCCGTGATCGACGGCATCGCCGGCGCCGCAGAGCAGTCCCAGCAGGCCGGTGCGGCGGAGGAGACCGAGGTACAGGAGGATGGCGTTTACGTCACCAGCATCGCGGTCACGGCGGTCGACACCATCAGCATCTCGATCGTGGCCGATGGCGTGCCGGTCTTCGAGGGTCAGCTCGGTCCGGGTGAGACGTCGGACTACGTGGATGGCTCGGTGTTCGAGGTGATGACGTCGTCCGGCGCGAACACGATGTTCATCAACTCGTGCAGCGACGTGCCGTTCAACATGGGGTACGAGCCAGGACAGGCCTACTACATCCTGCAGGCCGACGAGAATTCCTGTCCGCCCATCGGCTCCTGATCCCGAGCCAGACCAGACGACTCGAGACACGAAACCGGCCCGGGAGGTATCTCCCGGGCCGGTTTCGTGTCACTTGTGACTAGCTGTAGCGGCGTATGAGCTACGTGGTCGCTTGCCGACGTCCGCTCCCGGCAAGGGAGCCTGAAGCCGCGACAGGCACCACGATGTGCAGCACCCCCTCGAGGATGTCGAAGGTGACCGGAGTCTCGCCATCGACATCTCCATCAAACTGCACGGGCAGCGGCGGCTCGGCCCTCAGCTCGACGTGCTTGCCTCGCAGGCGCTTCACGAACGGGGAGCGATCGAGCTGCCGCGCCAGAAATCGCCCCAGCACCCTCGCCTTTTCAACCGGCCGGTTGCAGGTGACCACGAAGACGTCGAAGACCCCGTCGGACTTCGAGATCCCCGGCGCGATGTGGATCGAGGGTTGCATGACCGACCGGCCATTTGCCACGAGCACCAACGGCGACGTGGCCCGGATCTCCTCGTCATCGACCTTGACGACCACCTCCGACGGCTGGTCGAAGAGCGCCATCCCGGCGGGTGGCAGGTAGGCAAGCCAGCCCACCTTCCTCTTGAGCCGCGAATTCGTGCGGGCGAAGAACCTGCTGTCGAACCCGGCTCCCGCCATGTGCAGGAACGTCCGTCGATCGCTCGAGCCGGCATCGATGGGCTTGAGACGGTTCGGTCCGAAGATGAGCTTCGCGCCAGCCTGGGGACTCGTCGGAATGCCGAGCTCCCGCGCGATGATATTGGTTGAGCCGCCCGGCAGGATCGCGAGCGGAAGATCGTGCTCGATCGCAGCGCCGGCCACCTCGGCGACCGTGCCATCGCCCCCAACGGCGATCAGCAGGGATGCTCCCGGCGCATGCTCCATGGCGAGCTCCCGCGCCTCCCCTGCCCTGCTCGTGATTCGCACATCGATTCCTACGCCTGACGGAGCCGCCTCCCGCAGCGCGCCGATAATCCGGCGGATGTCGCGCCTCGTCGCCGGATTGGCGACCACCAGCACGCGATCTCCCGGTGCTATCGATATGGATTCCTGTGCGCCATCCGCCGACACCACGGCACTTCCTTCAGGTACAACGATCCGGGCGAGAGGCTCTCGCCCGGAACACCATCCGCGTCCGCTGTTGCAGCGCCTACGACTGCGATTCCTCAGGGTCCGGCCCGAAGATCTGGTCGACGATGTAGTTGGCCAGCCAGGTGGCCGCCGCCGTAAGTACCAATCCGAGAATGCCGCGCGCCAGGTTCTTCATCATCGTTGCAGGTCCTCCACTTGCGGCAAAAGGCCGCCACCACTCAACGTCGTCGTCTCAGGTTACCACCCGAGGCGACCATGCCGAGGGGAAACAGCAGCACGAGACCGATGAGCGAGAGATCGATCACATTGAACGGCCCCCACAGCTCGCGTGTCGCGCCAGGCAGCATTTCCAGCAGATCGGTAACTCGCGACGTCAGGCCAAAGACGAATCGCCCCATCCAGATGCTCTCCGTGGCGTCGAACGCCACCAGCACGGTACGCAGGACGATGACCGATGCGATCGCAGCGTAGACGTTGAGGGCCATGATCGTCAGCGCGTAGGATCGCGTCTCCCCGATCGCCCGTCTGCGACGCTGTACGGCCTGATCAAGCATCGTTCCGTGCTCCGACAAGACGTGCGACGCGATCGACGATCAGACGGGCAAGGTCCGATTTCGGCAGAGGAGGCAACGACTCCGAGTCGCCGGTTGCATACAGCAGCGTCGCCTGACTCCTGTCACTGCCGATCGTCGCCACCGCATCGTTGGCGACGATCATCGCCAGCCCCTTGCTGCGGAGCTTCCCGGAGGCATTCTCGATCAGGTCATCGGTCTCCGCGGCGAAGCCGATCTTGACCAGGCCCTCCCGGTTCGTACTCGCGAGGATATCGGGGTTGCGGGTCAGCTCGATCGTCGGGGCGTCCGTACCTGGACCCTTCTTGATCTTGGACCCCGATACCGTCTTCGGCCGAAAATCCGCAACGGCGGCTGCCATGATCAGCACATCGGCGTCCGCGGTCAGCTCGCTCACGGCGTCGGCGAGATCGTTCGCGGACTCGATCCTCGTCACCGCGCCGACAGCCGGGAGCACGCGCACCGTCGGCCCGGCGACCGTATGCACTATGGCACCAGCATCGAAGGCTGCCTCGGCGATCGCCACCCCCATCTGCCCCGACGAGCGATTGCCGATGAAGCGTACCGGGTCAATGGCCTCGTGCGTGCCGCCGGCGGTCACCACGATCTTGCAGCCATGCAATGGCCCATTCCCGGCGAGGACGCAGCGAATACCTGCGACGATCCGGTCTCGGCTCGCCAGCCTCCCGTCTCCGGTCGCTCCCGAGGCGAGATGTCCGGTTTCGGGATCAACGACGGTCACCCCTCGTGAGCGCAGGACTCCAAGGTTCTCCTGCGTCGCCGGGTGATGCCACATGCGATGCTCCATCGCCGGGGCGACCACGATCGGCGCCGGTGTCGACAGCAGCACCGTCGAGAGCATGTCACGCGCGAAGCCATGCGCCATGGTGGCGATCGCGTCGGCCGTCGCCGGAGCGACCACGACGGCGTCGGCATTGGCTGCCAGTGTCACGTGACCAGCCTCCGCGCCGCTCCACCCGTCGAAAACGTCGGTATGGACGGGCTGGCGCGTGATGGCCTCGAACGTCATCGGCCCGACGAACCTGGTCGCCGCCTCCGTCATGGTGACCCGCAGCTGGACGCCCTGCTGAACGAGGTAGCTTGCCAGGTCTGCCGCCTTGTACGCGGCGATCCCGCCCGTGACGCCCAGGACAATCCGCTTTCCATTCAGGAGCGCCGGTGGCACTTGCACGTCGTCAGTCGGCCGCACGATGCCTCACCCCCTCCGCCATGGCAGGCACGACCGCAGCGACGATTTCCAGTGCCCGCTCGATGGCCGCGTCATCGACGTCAATGTGGGTGACCATGCGCAGCCCGGCTTCCCCGTAGTTGGAGACGAGCAGCCCTTCGCCCTTGAGCCGCTCCACCACCTCCGCCTGATCGAGCCGCCCATCGACCTTGAAGACCAGGATGTTGGTCTCCACCACCTCCGGGTCGATGTCGATGCCGGGAATCTCTGCCAACCCCCGGGCAAGACGCTGTGCCCGGACATGGTCGTCAGCGAGCCGATCGATCATGGTCTCCAGCGCCACCAGGCCTGCGGCCGCGATCACACCCGACTGCCGCATGGCACCACCGAGCATCTTCCGCTGCCGACGTACCCGCCCAATGAACCCGGCGGTACCGGTGACGATCGAGCCTACCGGCGCCGCGAGTCCCTTGCTGAGGCAGAACTGCACGCTGTCCGCATATCGGGCGATCTCGGCCGCCGGCACGCCCAGCGCCGTTGCTGCGTTGAAGATGCGCGCCCCATCCATGTGGATCGGCACACGCAACTGGCGAGTCACATCGTGCAGCTCGCGAAGATAGGACAGCGGCAAGACGCGTCCAGATCGGCGGTTGTGGGTATTCTCGATGCACACGACGCCCGTACGCGGATACCCGGCGCGCTCCGACCGCACCGCCTTCGCCACCCGGGTGATGTCGATCGTCCCATCCCGCTCCGTCGGCAGCACGAACTGCGTGATGCCGCCGAGAGCAGCCGGGCTGCCGCTTTCGAACCAGTAGATGTGCGACTCGTCGCCCAGGATCGCCTCGTCGCCGCGCCCGCACCATGCCATCAGTGAGGCGATGTTTCCCATGGTGCCACTCGGAACGTAGACCGCCGCTTCCTTGCCGAGCAGCTCGGCCGCTCGGCGTTCCAATCGCTGGACGGTGGGATCCTCCCCGTACTGATCGTCTCCCACGATCGCCTCGGCCATCGCCCGACGCATGGCATCGGTCGGTCTGGTTACCGTGTCAGACCGCAGATCAATGGGCACCATCTGCATTTCACCACTCATGCCTGTTCGCTCCTCTGGCTCGACGATGTCCCGGACTCCTCCGGAATGGTACCGTCCATCGGCTCGATGATCTGCGGCTCCTCGCCTTCGATCGACGGGGATGTCGGCGTTTCCTCGACGGGCACGATCACCGGTACGGTGGGCGTTGGCTCGGTCGTCGGCGTGGGCGTCGGCTCCGGCGTGGGTGTTGGCTCTGTCGGCACGGTGGGCGTGGGTGCCGGCTCCGTATCCTCGATCGGCTCGATGACCGCTGGTTCCTCCGTTGGTGCGGGGGTCTCGGTCGGGATGGCGACCGTGGCCGTGGGATCATCACCGCCCCCGAACCCGTTGAACAGGTCAGGACGCTCCTCGATGAACCACAGCGCTCCCGCAGTGGCCGCGAACACCAGCGCGAGCGCGACAAGGATCGCGGCGAACCGCGTGCCGAAACCTGACCGCTCCTGCTCGATCGGTGGCGGGGAAGTACTTGCCACGGCTCGCCCCGGTGCAGCGGTGCGCTCGCGACGGCGCGGCGTCGCCGATGCCGGTCGCAGCGTCGGCACCACCTCCGTCCGACCGGCCGTTCCGGCTCCCGACCAGCCGGTTCCCTCCGTCGGATGCTCGAGGGCCCGCCGCATCGCGGTCGCCGACTGAAACCGTGACGCAGGATCCTTGGCCATCGCCTGCCGGATCACCTCGAGGACTCCAGCCGGTATCGGTTCCATGCCGGAAGGTGCCACCGGTGGTGAGGCATCCTGCTGGATATGCGCGAGCATGGTCGCGATCGATGTCGGCTCGCTGAACGGTAACCTGCCGCTCACCATCTCGTACAACATGACTCCCACCGCATACACGTCAGCGGCCGGGGTCGGGGTTCGTCCCTGGGCCTGTTCGGGAGCCATGTATGAGGCAGTGCCGACAGTGGTGCCTGCCGTGGTGAGCGCGGCGTCGAGCTCGACATGCGCCACGCCGAAATCCGTCACCTTGACTTCGCCATCCCGTCCGATGAGCACGTTCTGCGGCTTGATATCGCGATGCACGATACCCGCCTCGTGGATCGGCGCGAGACCGGCAAGGACATCGCGGGCGATCGCCACCGCCCTGCGCCAGGGCAGGGCCCCGTGCCGTTCGATGAGCCGCTTGAGGTCGGTGCCGTCGACGAACTGCATCACCAGGAAGAGCAGGTCACCCTGCTGGCCAACGTCGAACACGCTCACGACGTTCGGGTGATTGATCGCGGCGGCGGCCCTCGCCTCGCGCTGGAACCGCCTGGAAAACTCCTGGTCCAGATCCGACTCCGGCTTCAGGATCTTGATCGCGACCCGCCGTCCGAGACGGCGGTCGTGGGCGGCAACGGTCACCGCGGCGGCACCGGAGCCGAGCTCGCGCTCGACCTCGTACCGGTCAGCGATGACCTCGGGTATCCAGGGTCGGCGCTGCCGGGAGCCCGCTCCGTTTCGCTCTGTCATGAACCGTTCCTCAAGGTGCCCTGCATCTTTCTCGTGTCACTCCCACCCCTTGCGCGAACCACCTGTTGCGATGATGCTGACACGAACGAAGGAGATGGGGCAGGTGGCATCGAGCAGGGGTATCGGTCTCGACAGGGAGCGCTGGCGCATCCTCATCTGGATGTGCGTGCTGATTACCGCGAACCAACTCGGGTTCGGTGCAATCGTACCAGTCGTTCCCCTGTTCGCTCAGCAATTCGGTGTGTCGCAGTCAGCCATCGGCCTCACGATCGCCGTCTTCGGGCTTGCTCGCTTCCTCGTCAACGTTCCGGCCGCTCGTATCGCAGACACCCACGGACGCCGAAACGCACTCGCCATCGGCGGGCTCATTACGGTCGTCGGCACGGCGCTCTGCGCGATCGCACCCAGCTATCCATTGTTCCTGATGGCCCGGTTCATCGCAGGAGCCGGTGCGGCGTTCGTCCTCACCGGCGGCCAGATCGTCCTCGCCGACATTTCCACGAACGAGAACCGCGGTCGGGTGATGGCTATCTACCAGGGCGTCTTTCTGGTCTCGGTTGGCGCCGGTGCCTTTCCAGGCGGCTGGCTTGCCGAGAACTTCAGCCTGACTGCTCCGTTCTGGGTCTATGCGGTGCTCGGAGGTCTGGTATCGCTGCTCGCGTGGTTCCTCGTGCCGGAAACGCGCCAGCTGACGACGCATGTCGCATCGAAGGCAACCGGAGGCGCAGCGCCGCTCTCCTCGCGCGGCCAGATCGCCGCGGTGATGGCCGTGCCCGGCTTCCTGCTGATCAGCCTGATCGGCTTCGCAACCACCGCTGCCCGAACCGGCGCGCTCTTCAACGTGATCCCGCTCTTCGCAGAGGAGAACATCGGACTGGGCGCCGACGAGATCGGTGTCGGACTTGGGATGATCAGTCTCCTCGGCCTGGTCTTCGTCTACCCATCAGGGCTGCTCGTGGATCGGTTCGGGCGCAAGGCGATCATCGTCCCGAGCATCCTCATATCGTCACTCGGAATGCTGCTGTTCGGCCTGTCTTCGTCCTTCGCCTTTTACCTCTTCGCTTCCGTGACCTGGAGCACTGCCTCGGGCATCAGTGGCGCGACTCCCGCCGCCTACGCCGCAGATATCGCCCCTCCGGGCATGACCGCATCGGCGATGGGCACGTTTCGCGCCATTTCCGATTCTGGATACGTCATCGGCCCGCTTGCGCTCGGGGCGCTCGCCGACGCCACGTCTTCGGTCACTGCACTGCAGGTGACCGCGGCGATCCTGTTCGTGATTGGGGTGACGTTCGCCCTGCGTGCGCCAGAATCCCTCAAGCGGGAGCCGCATTCGGTCACCGATCCGTCGCGGCGGTCGCCTCCGGCACCCCGTCCGCACGCAAGGTGAACCTGAATGACGCCCCCTTGCCCTGCTCACTCTCCACGGAGATCTCACCACCGTGGACCTGGACGATGTGCTTCGCGATCGCGAGCCCGAGCCCGGTGCCATCCGACCGGCGGGCCTTGTCGGACTTGTAGAAGCGCTCGAAGAGCCGGTCGAGCTCGTCAGGCGCAATACCGACGCCGGTATCCCGCACCTCAACCATCACACGGTCCCCGTCCCTCCAGGCTCCAATGGTGATCACGCCACCGGGCGGGGTGAACTTGATCGCGTTGTGAACGAGGTTGAGCACGACCTGCTCGATGCGACGGCGGTCCACCATGACCGGCGGCAATGCGTCGGGAATCTCGTACTCGAGGTCGAGGCGCGCCCTGGCGACCTGCTCCCGCAGTCGCTCGCCAGCTGCGTGCAACAGCTCGTCGGTGCGCACGCTTTCGAATTCGACATTTGCCCGGCCAGCCTCGAGCCGCGCAAGATCCATCAGGTCTTCGACCAGGGCAGCCAGGCGATCGACCTCGCCGAGGATACGGTCGAGGAACTCCTGCGTCATGGCAGGATCATCGACCGCCCCCGACTGCAGTGTTTCCGCAAGCGCGCGAATCGAGGTAAGCGGGGTCCGGAGCTCGTGCGAGACGTTGGCGACGAAGTCTCGCCGCACGCTTTCGAGCCGCCGGAGCTCCGTGACGTCACGGAGGACGACCAGGCCAAGCGTCTCCGAGATGCCCGTGACCGTGGTCGACATCGACTGCAGCATGCGGCGGTTGAGCCCGTGTTCCACGGTCTGGGGACGAGCCGTCTCGCCTCGGAGGACCGCCTGGAGCTGGGCATCGAGCTCGTGGTCACGCGCGACCTGGATGTACGGCTTGCCTTCCGCACGCTCCACGGTGGTTCCCAGCATCGCCGCGCCAGCGGCGTTGATGCGCAGGACCTCCCCGTGCTGGTCGGTCAGCACCACACCGTCCTCCAACCCACCGAGCACCGCTTCGAGCCGGGTCCGGGCCCGCTCGTATTCGGCCAGTGACTCGCGGACCGCGTACGTCATCATGTTGAAGGCGCGGCCGACCTCGTCGATCTCGTAGGTTGGGGAGGGCTCGACCTCGCCATCGAAATCCCCTCGGGCCACGCGATCAGCATGCGCTCGCAACTCCTCCAGTGGCTCGGAAAGCCGGTATCCGATGAAGGTCGCAACGGCGATCGCCGCTCCGAGCGCCACCAGCGCGGCGACGAGCAGGTATCGCTGCACGTCATCGACGACGGCCTCGATATCCTCGACCGGGACGGCGATCCGCAGCACCGCGCCCGAGCCATCCTCGACCGGGACGGCGACGTAGAGGTAGCGCTCGTGGACCGAAGCGCTACGCCGCATCGAGGTCCCACGATCACCCTCGCGTGCCTCAACGATCTCCTCCCGGTCGCCATGATTCCCGGCCCTCGTGAGATCGTTGATGTGGGTATCGGCGAGGACGGTCCCATCCTCGCCGATCAAGGTGATCCGTCGGTCCTCCTCGACTGGCAGCTGCTCGATCACCGCTGCGAGCTCCGAGACCGTATCGGTACCGCCCGTAAGGGAGACCGCGTCTGCCAGGGTTCGTGCCTGGGTCGTGAGTTCGTTGGTGAGACGCTCGACGTAGATGTCTCGCGCCCGATCACCCAGGAAGAGGGCGAGTACCAGCAGCACGAGCGCGATCAACCCGACGAACGGCAGGATCAGCCGCAGGCGGAGCGAGCTCGGGAGGATACGCTCGTACCAGGGAAGCTCGAGCTCCACCTCACCGGGACGAGGCTCAAACACTGTGACCAGGTTCCTCCGTACGGCCTTCCGATGGCCGCTCGACCGGCACAAGTCGATACCCGTGCCCCCGGACGGTCAGGATCCGACGCGGGCGGGCGGGATCCTCTTCGATCTTCTGGCGCAGCCAGCTGATGTGGACGTCTACGGTGCGCGTGTCCACGGGGAAATCGTAGCCCCACACCTCGCGCAGGAGGGCGTCGCGAGAGAGGACGATGCCGGGATGCCTGGCGAGGTAGTGCAGCAGCGCGAACTCTTTCGAGGTCAGGGCCAATGGCGCTCCACGGGCGGTGGCCTCGTGGCGCGAGGCGCTGATGACGATGTCGCCAACCACCAGCTCATCCGCGACGACGCTGAGGCCATCAGGGGTGCGGCCCGGATCTGGCCCGTCGGCGCCGCGAGGCGTATCATCCGCCATCCGCGCGCGCCGGAGCATCGCCCGAACCCTGGCGCGGAGCTCCCGCATCGCGAACGGCTTGGCCAGGTAGTCGTCAGCCCCGATCTCGAGCCCGATCACCCGATCGATCTCCTCACCGCGCGCGGACAGCATGAGGATCGGTACATTCGACTCGGTTCGAAGCGTGCGACACACCTCGAAGCCGTCCCGCCCCGGCAGCATCACGTCCAGCACGACGAGATCCGGGCGCGCGGATCGGGCGACGGTGAGCGCTTCGTTGCCGTCGGCGGCATAGACGACGTCATAGCCATCCGCCTTCAGGTTGAGGCCCACCGTCTCCCGGACCGTCTTCTCGTCATCGACGACCAGGACCCGTGCCGCTCGGGTCGAGGTGTTGTGCTCAGCCGCCATGTCCGCTCCTTCACGACCCAGCCACGTCCGGGTCAGTCACGGCAACTATAGCGGCTGATCGCTCGCGAACGATGTATCAAGCGTGATCTCTCGCCGTGCTCGTCTCCCCCTCGCTCCTGAACCGGGCACTCGGCCACCAGTTCCACCGTCCGAGCAGCAGCACGATGCCGGGCACCATGATCGTGCGGGTGATGAACGTGTCGAGCAGCACGCCGATCGCGACCGCGAGACCGAGCTGGAAGAGATCCCGCAACGGGAGGATCATCAGGGCGCTGAAGGTCCCCGCCAGGATGATTCCGGCCGACGTGATCACGCCGCCGGTCCTGCTGAGGGCGACACGCACACCCTCGTCGAGCGGCCTGTGCTCCGTCTCCTCACGGATGCGCGTCATGAGGTAGATGCTGTAGTCGATGCCCAGCGCTGCCGTGAAGACGAAGAGGTAGAGCGGGATGAGCGAGCCCACTCCGTCGTAATCGAGGACGTAGTTGAAGATCAGCACGGAGATGCCGAGGGTCGCCGTGTATCCGAGCACGATGGTGAAGAGCAGGTAGATAGGCGCGATCACGGAACGCAGCAGGAACCCGAGGATGACGCCGATCGTGAGCAGCACCAGCGGGATGATCAGCACGGTGTCACGATCGTTCGCCTCCTTGGTGTCGAAGTTGGTCGCCGTCTCCCCGCCGACGAGCACCTCCCCGGTGAGACCCGCCTCGTCCGCTGACGCACGGGCGTACTCGCGGAACGATTCGATCCCCTCGATCTGCTCGAGCTCGTAGGGGCTGTCCTCAAGAATCACGTTGAACAGCGCAACGCCGCTGTCCTGCGACACGAAGCTCCTGGTCGAGGCATATATGCCGATGGCCTGTGCCAGCTCGGGATCGGCACCGCCTTCGGCCTCCCGGGGCCGCTCGCCGCTGCCCTCATCGATCGCCTGGCGAATCTCGTCCGGCACCTGCTGGACCGCGCCTGCAACCTGCTCGACACCGACCGGGCCTCCACTGCCGAGCGGAGCGGTGGCAGATTCGACCGAGGCGACGCCGTCGTACTCGGCCAGGAGCGTGGTCATGGCGTCGATGGCTTCAAGGTTGTCGTAGATGGACGCACCGTCCTCCAGTACGACATAGACCTCCAGGGGAGCAGACTCGCCCGCCGGGAACGACTCTCGCAGGTATTCGAACCCCTGGCGCGCCTCCGTTCCCTCCGGCAACGAGGAGATGCTGTCATACGTCACGCGGTACCCGAACATGCCGAGCGACATCAGGCCGAAGATCATCACGGAAGTCACCAGGAACGCCACGGGTCTCCCGGTCACTGCGCTGGCAACTCTGTCCCAGAAGCCATTGGACTCATGGCTGGCCCGCGCTGCGCTCGCCCCCTCGTAGACCGGTCGGGACGGCCAGAAGGCGAACCGCCCGAGTACCACGATCAGCGCCGGCACGAGGGTGAGCGCGGCAACGAGCATCACCGCAATCGCGATGGAGAGCAGCGGACCAAGGGCCGACGTCGAGCGCAAGGCGGCGAAGGTGAGGATCAGGGTCGCCACGAGCACCGTACCGGCCGATGACGCCACGGCCCCGCCGACGCCACGCATGGAGACCCGCATCGCTTCGTGCTTGTCCTCGTGGCGGCGAAGCTCCTCGCGGAATCTCGACGAGATGAACAGCGTGTAGTCTGTGCCCGCGCCGAACAGGAGCACCGTCATGATGCCCTGCGCCTGTCCGGTCACGACAACATCGAACTGCTCGGCCACGACCGCGGCGATGGCGCCGATAACCATGAATACCCAGCCCACCGCGAGGAGCGGCACCAACGCGATGACCGGGGAACGATAGATCAGGATGAGGAGCGCGAGAACCAGACCGGCCGTCACCAGCGTGAGGAAGGTGTCGATCTGCGAGAAGACGGAGATCAGGTCGAGAATGAGTCCACCGGGACCGCTGACCTCGACCTCGAGTCCCTCTGGCGCCTCTGCGGCCTGGTCACGGATGGTCTCGATGGTATCGAGAAATTCGTCGCTGTTCGGGTCACCTTCCACACCGATGACCATCGTCATCGTGGTGCCGTCCTCCGACACCAGTCCCTCCGCCGCCTGTGGCACCGTAAAGATGGAGACGATGCCGTTGCGGTCGATGTTCTTGGGCGCCTCGTCGGACTGTGCCCAGTTCCCGATCGTCTCCGCAAAGCCCCGCTGCTCCTCGGTCAGCCCATCCTCGCTGTAGAACACCAGGATGGCTGGGGTCGTGCTCGACGGGAAGCGCTCGTCGATCAGCGTCTGGACATCCGTCGACTCCGCATCGTCGGGCAGGAAGGTTGTCGAATCGTTCGTAACGACGTCCGAGAGCGAAGGCGCCAGCGGGATCAGGACCGCCGCGAGCAGCACCCAGGCAACAATGACGACCCACTTGCCCCTGGATGAGGACGAATAGTCAGTGATCGCGCTCAACATGAACTGCGTGCTCCTTCATGGACCCGTGTCCCGCTATTCGGCATTTCCTGCGCCGATTCCGTTCACAACCAACCTGACGGCGATCTCCGACACGTGGTCCGGTGTGCGCCAGGAATCGTCTGGGCCCCAACCCGACTTGGTCAGCACGCGGACGGTCGATAGGACCAGCATTGCCACCTCGCGATGGCTCAACCCCAGGTTGCGTGCGGGTGCCATCGCTCCTTCGCGCTCCATGTCCTCGATGACCGTCAGCATCGGCTGCAGCATCGCCTCCCTGAAGACGCCTCGGATTCGCTGGCGATTTCCCTCCGAGATCTCGAACCTCAGGTCGTGAAACATCTGCGAGAGGTCGTGCTCCGATCGCTCGGCGGTGACTGAGGCGATCGCCTCGAGGCGCTGCCGAGGTGGAAGGTCGAGCCGAGCCGCCTCCCACATCGCCTGCGATCGCGTTCGGAGCTCATCTTCGAGGACGGCGATGTACAGCTCCTCCTTGCCACCGAAGTGGTGATAGAGGGCCGGCTGCGTGATCCCGACAACTGTGGCTATCTCCCGCGTGGATACCGCCCGGTAGCCGCGCGACATGAAGAGCTCTCGGGCCACCGCGAGGATGTGCCGCCTGCCGCCTCCACCGCCTTCCTGCGTGTCCACGAATCCTCCCATCGCCCGCCTTATCGACCGATAAGGCGCCAACCCGCACAGCATACACGCTCGGGAACGATGCGGAACGTACCGTTCGTCACCGAGTCGGGGCATGGGCGAGCGGACGTATCCGCCCTCTCCTGGAGGTCGCAAATCGCACGGCTCGTGCCGCTGGCAACCTCACGGCCAGGGAAAGCGTCCATTCCTGACGGGATGCAGGTTGCCGAACGCGAGCGCAGGTTATCCGCGCCGAGCCACGATGACGGCGGTGACCCAGAGCACGACGGCCGCCCCGATGCCAACGAATGCGCGTACCGTCTCATCGGTGGCGGGGCGAAAGAGGACCAGCCCGATGACCGCCACGAGGCACAGTGCCGAACCGGTCCATCGGTACTCGGGCTGGTCGAAGGTCGAGGCGAGGGGCAGGAAGTGCACTCCCACAATCGCGGCGACAACCGGCGGAATCAGCCCCGGAACACCGGCGGCGATCAGGACGGCAATGGCCGCGAAGATCGCTACGCCCTCCAGAATGCCGATCACGTTGTATCGCCGCTGCCAGTCCGGGTGCGGCTGACGCAGCCGGGTCCGCGTCGAGTCGGTGCGCGCGGCGGAGACGATCACCCCAACGGTGATCACCAGTGCGGCAAGTGTCGGCCAGACACCCACGCCGCCGGCGATACCGGATATGCCGGACATCGCCCAGACGCACCCGAAGATGCCGAGGATGATCGCTCCCTGGCGACGGAAGTCGGGGCCAGACTCACGCTCTCGTGGCACGTCCACTACCGGGCCGTGGTTTCGTGGATGTGCTCGACCAGACGGGTCAGCTTGTCCGGATCGGTGTCGGGCAGTACGCCGTGTCCAAGATTGAACACATGCCCAGCGCGCCCGGCGATCCGCGCCACGATGTCATCCGCCCCTGCCTGGATCACCTCCCATGGCGCCATCAGTCGGGTCGGATCGAGGTTACCCTGAATACCGGTCCGATAGCCGAGACGCTCCCAGGCGACGTCGATCGGCAGGCGCCAGTCGACGCTCACCACATCCGGCCCGGTCTCGCCGATCGCCTCGAGCAGCTGTACCGTGCCGGTGCTGAAATGGACCGTCGGCACCTTGCCCCGGAGCGCCGCGAAGATCCTTGAACTGTACGGTTGTACGTAGGTTCGGAACGCCGCCTCGTCAAGGAGTCCCAGCCATGAATCGAAAAGCTGCACCACGTCGGCGCCGGCGCGCACCTGCCCCTCCAGGTAGCGCACCGTGACGTCCGTGAGCGTCTCCATCAGCCGGTGCCACGTTTCCGGCTCGCTGTACATGAGCGCCTTGGTGATGGGGTACTCCTTCGTTGGGCGCCCCTCGACCAGATAGCATGCGAGCGTGAACGGCGCGCCAGCAAACCCGAGCAGGGCCGCTCGCTCACCCAGCTCACCGCGAAGCATGCGGATCGCTTCGAGCACGTACGGGGTGCCCTCCTCCGGCTCCACCACGCGCAGCGCTTCGACGGCCTCCATGCTGCGGATCGGCGTCTCGATCACCGGACCAACCCCCGGCCGTATCTCGAACGGCACGCCCATGCCCTCAAGGGGCAGCATGATGTCCGCAAACAGCACGGCGCCGTCGACACCGAAGCGGTCGATCGGCATGAGCGTGGCCTCGGTGGCGAGCTCAGGCGTGCGAGCCACCTCGAGGAAGGGGTGCCGTCGGCGCAGCTCACGGTACTCCGGGAGGCAGCGCCCGGCCTGGCGCATGAACCAGACGGGAGTGCGGTCCGGCTCCTCGCCGCGAATGGTCGTCAGGAACCGCTCGCGGCCGGTCATCGTCTTCAGCGCTGCAGCCACGTGGCCACCTCCTTTGCGTGGTAGGTGAAGATGCGCTCCGCCCCTGCACGCTTCATCGACAACAGCGTCTCCATCGTGACGCGCTGCTCATCGATCCAGCCGCGCTCCGCAGCCGCCTTCACCATCGCGTACTCGCCCGACACGTTGTAGGCCGAGAGGGGCAGGTCGAATCGCTCGCGGGCGGCCCGGATCACATCGAGATACGGCAGGGCGGGCTTCACCATGATCATGTCCGCCCCCTCCTGCACATCGATCTCGATCTCGCGCATCGCCTCGCGGATGTTGCCGGGATCCATCTGGTGCGATCGGCGATCACCGAACGCCGGGGTGCTCTCCGCGGCCTCCCGGAAGGGGCCGTAGAACGCCGAGGCGTACTTCGCTGCGTAGGAGAGGATCGGCGTGGTGATGTACCCCGCGGCGTCCAGCGCCTCCCGGATGACGCGCACACGTCCATCCATCATGTCCGACGGTGCGACGATGTCGGCGCCGGCGCGGGCGTGGCTGACCGCCGTCCGTGCCAGCAGCGGCAGGGTGGCGTCGTTGTCGACCTCACCGTCGACGAGGATGCCGCAGTGTCCGTGATCGGTGTACTCACAGGCGCACACGTCGGTGATGACGAGGACGTCCGGGAACCGATCCTTGATCGCGGACACGGCTCGCTGGACGATGCCGTTCTCGTCCCACGCACCGGTCGCCTCGGCGTCCTTCACCGCAGGAATGCCGAAGAGCAACACCCCGGGCACTCCGACTGCCTGCAGCTCAGCGATCTCGATCAGCAGGGTGTCGATGGAGAGCTGCGCCTGCCCGGGCATGGATCCGATCGGGTTGCGGACGCCCTCCCCTTCCACCACGAACAGCGGGGCGATCATGTCGCCCGGTTGCAGGTGATGCTCGCGCACGAACTCGCGCAGCGCTGGCGTCATGCGGGTACGCCGCGTCCTGATGATGTGATTCACGCTCATGCTCTCTCCATCGACCGCTGGATCGCTCCAGCCGGGGCATCGCCCCACAAATACCTGGCGAGGGCCTCGACCATCGCCTGCGCACCGGGCATGTCCGGCGTGGCATGGACCGGCAGACCACGTCGCCGCATCGCCTCAGCCGTCACCGACCCGATTGCGACGAAGGTCGCACCCGACATCGCCGGCAACAGGCTGCCCAACTGGGCGACGAAACCCTCGACTGCCGACGGCGACGCCAGCATGACCGCACCGATCTCTCCCCGCTCGGCCAGTGCCTGCGCCGCCGGAGCGGGCTCCGTGATGATCTCCGTCGAATAGGCGTCGACCCGGGTCACCTCGGCACCGATCGCCCGCAGGCCCTCCACGAGGGTCTTCCGCGCCCTGCTCGAGACTGGCAGCAGCACGCGCTGCCCCGGAGTGATATGGTGGCGCAGCGCCTCCAGCATGCCCTCCTGGGTGGACTCGTCCGCCACGATCGCCGGCTCGATCCCGTGATCACGCAAGGCACCCGCGGTCGACTCACCGATCGCGGAGACCGTCATCTGGGTCCTCCGGAGCGATGGAAGTGCCTCGGCGATGGCGATCACTCCCTGTCTGCTCGTGAGCACCACGTGCTCGAAGCGGCTGTGCTGCAACGACTCGAGCGCCGCTCGCAACGGCTCCGGATCGGATGGCGGCCCGATCCGGATCGTGGGAAGCACGACAGGCTCGCCACCGCGCCGGACGACGTCCTCATGCAACGCGTCCACCAGGTCGGCGCTCCCGGTCACCATCACCTTCATGCCGCGCAGCTGCCGGTCCGGGGTTTGAGCCGCCCCGAAGATCCGGTTGGGCCGCACCTCCTGAACGAGTGACCGAGCCGCGTCGAACGCCGCATCGACTGCTCGATCGGCGGGCCATTCCTCGTAGATGCGTGTGAGCCCCTCGCCATCATCCCGTGCCAGCATCGCGTGGAAACGCACCAGCGTCTGACCGTGCAGGGTTTCCACGATCGCATGCGCGCCGAGCGGGGTGGTGCACCCTCCACCGATTCCGCGCAGGAAGGCACGCTCGACCTCGAGTGCCTGCCGTATCCGGGGATCGTCGAGGGCAGCCACGGCACCAGTGGCTGGGTCGGGCGCCACGCGGGTCTCGATTGCCAGGGCGCCTTGGCCGGGAGCGGGGATGAAGCGATCCACCGGCAGGATCTCCGTGGCACGGTCGATCCACCCCATTCGCGACAGCCCCGCGGCGGCGAGGATCACGGCATCGTAGGGCTCGCCCATCGCCTTCCGCAATCGCGTGTCGATGTTGCCCCGCAGATCGACGATCTGCGCATCGGGCCGGATGGCAAGCACCTGCACCGCTCTGCGCCGTGACGACGTGCCGACCACCGGGTTGGCGGGAAGGTCGATCAGGGGAACACCATGGCGCGACACCACGACGTCACGCGGGTCCTCGCGCTGCGGAAAGGCGGCAATGGCCAGGCCCGCGGCGGAGATGCTGGGCACGTCCTTGGAGGAGTGCACGGCCAGGTCGATCTCACCGAGCGTGAGCGCCCGCTGAAGCGACGACGTGAATACGCCCCGCCCCCCGATCCGGGTGAGCGGGGACTCCTTGTCGATGTCACCCTCGGACGAGATCACCTTGACGCTCACCTCGAGCGTCGGGAATGTCTCCCGCAGCCGGCCTTCCACGTAGTGCGCCTGGTGTAGCGCCAGTGCGCTGCCGCGGGTCCCAATCACAAGTGGGGAAGCCACGGCCGTGTCATTGGTCAAGGCGGCGGTCGTTGTGTTTGAGGAAAGATCGGCCAAGGGCACACCTCGGTTGGGACGGAAGACGGTGGAGGAGGGGGCGGAACGGGGCATTGGCGCTGGGCAACGCCCTGCATCCCCGTGAGTGTAGGCAGCCGCGACAAACAGCGTCAACCGAACCGGTATACTTATGGAGCAATCCGAACCCTTGGGGGTGTCTGATGCACCGAATCCGTGGTACAATCAGACGTCTTGGGTGCCATGCGCACCCATCTTTGTGTGCATCCTGAAGGATTCGAGGCAGGTTACGCTCGCCGGCATTGCTCCCTCACACAAGGGACTGTCGCACAGTCACGGGTATGGTCGTCCGGCGGCGTTCGCAGCAGAACAGGTTGAAGATCGATGAGTGAACAGAACCAGACAGCGACCACGGCGAGCGGCCCGTACGCGATCATCGAGACCGGCGGCAAGCAGTACCGCGTTCAGGAAGGCGATCGCATCACCGTCGAGCGGCTGACCACCGAGGCCGGCGGCGAAGTGACCTTCGACCGCGTGCTCATGGTCGGTGGCTCCGGCACCACGAAGATCGGCACACCGGTCGTGGATGGCGCCAGCGTGACCGCCCGCGTCGACGAGCACATGCGCGGCGAGAAGCTGGTCATCTTCAAGTTCAAGCCGAAGAAGCGCTACCGCCGCCGCACTGGCCACCGCCAGGAGCTGACGAAGCTGACCATCACCGGCATCGCGGGTTAACGCCGAGCGCGCCCCGCGCGAGCAGAAAGGAACATCACCATGGCTCACAAGAAGGGTATGGGTTCTACCCGCAACGGCCGTGACAGCGAATCAAAGCGCCTGGGCGTGAAGCGCGCCGATGGCGAGTTCGTCCGCAGCGGCACGATCGTGGTTCGCCAGCGTGGCACCGAGTTCCATGTCGGCAAGAACGTCGGCATCGGCAAGGACCACACCATTTACAGCAAGATCGACGGCGTCGTTCGTTTCGAGCCGCTTTCCCGGAACAAGCGTCGCATCAGCGTCTACCCTGAGACGGTCTACCCGATCGGTGGTGGGGAGTTCCGGCCCGCGGCCGAGGCTTCCAGCACACCGGCGGCCGACTAGCACCCGCCGCGGGGACGCATTCGGAGTACCACACACATGAAGCCGGGAATTCACCCCAACTACGTCGAAGCGACCGTGATCTGCTCGTGTGGCAACACGTTCCAGACGCGATCCACCAAGTCCGAGATCCGTACGGACCTCTGCAGCGTGTGCCACCCGTTCTACACGGGCGAGCAGCGCATCGTGGATACGGCCGGCCAGGTCGAGCGCTTCACGCGCCGCATGGAGGCCGCGCAGCAGAGCGGTGGTCGCAAGTCGAAGCGACAGCGCCGCATCGAGGCGCGCCAGCAGGCGCAGGCCGAGCAGCAGGCAGCTACCGAGAACGGATCCGAGGACGCCACCTCCACCGAGGAAGAGGCAACCGAGGAATAGGCTGCCGCCACCTCAGACAAACGTGAAACGCGGCACCGGAACGATCCGGTGCCGCGTTTTCGTGCCCATCGCCTCGATTCGTCCGCGAGAGACTCAGGAGACCTTCGGCGTGTGAGCAGGTTTGTCCACGATCTTCTCCGGCGGGGCGACGACGACCAATCTCCCCTCCTCGATCACATCCACGGCCCAGCTGCTGTCCGGCTCGACCGGAAGGATCTCGCTCGCCGCGACATCGTAGTCGTAACACTGACCGTCGGCGTCGAGCAACAGCAGATGACCGGGATCCTGTCGCAACTCTCCAATCACACGGAATTGGATCACGTCTGCCCTCCTGCACGGCATCGAAAACCATTTCGGGCGCCGTCATGCAGCGGCAACCTGGCACGAGTGCGGTGGTTGCGTGTCGGACAAGCCCGGACGGTTGCGTTCGAGAGCTGCACACCTGTCGCTGACACCTGGACGGGAACCACGAGTCAGGCACGTGACTCGTGCCCTCCCTGGCCCGGCTCTCCGCGGCCCAGGGCGTTCGGCATTGCTGATGCGGCAGATGTGCATACGAACGCAGCATTGCCGCAGCGCGGCACAAGCAGATCGCATGCCACCACTGACCCAAATGGGTTAACGCTGCTGAACGTGTGGCAGTCTCTTTTCGCCAGTTGCCGGACAGCCAGACAGAGGATCACGATGGCACCGCGCTAGCCGACGGGACGGGTATTGACATGGGCCAGTACCCAGGGAGGGTGCAACCATGGTGTTCTATCGCGAATTTACCGGCGTCCCCGGCACCACGCGCGAAGAGGTCGCAGAGCAAATCCCCAGGCAGCACGACGCCGGCGCAAACACTCCCGAGCGGCAGTGGCTGGTACAACCTGGCGGGAGGTGGGGGCGGGCTTCCTGATCGTCGACCATAACGACCTGGACGAGCTGAACGCGTTCCTGCAACTCTGTGTCGGGCTGATGAGCTTCGACGTGCGCGCCATCAAGCAGCGGGACTACGCATCAGAGGTCGAGAAGCTCCGCGCGGTCGTCGGTCAGGGTGGCGACAAGCCCATCGCGCGGATGGATTTTGCCTGACAGTGACGCCATGCCACCGCGGCGCCACCTGATGACACGCGGCCCGTGCACCGCAGCTCGACACATAGCGAGGCCACGGACGGTGATGTCCGTGGCCTCGCTATGTGTCGAGATCGAACAGCGTCGGTCCCGACTGCGCCGCAGCCACCCGAGCCTGCTCGGCGTCGTCGATCTGGAATCCCGACTGGACCCAGCTGTGCTCGTCGGCGTGGACGAAGCGGGCGAACCGCATCACCAGCGCCTTGCCGGCGTCATCGAGGTCCCGGAAGACCGCGAGCAACCGCCGCTCGTCATCGGTCTGGCGATCGGTGGGTCCACCCTCGATCAGGCCGCCGGCACGCAACATGTCATTTCGCGAATACCCCAGGGCCGCCGCCAGCTTGTCCAGGGTCTCGATGCTTGGCTGGGAGCCGCGCCCTCGCTCGATGTCGCAGAGATACGACCTGCTGATCCCCGCCCTGTCGGCGAGCCCGCGCTGGCTCAGCCCCTGCTCGCTTCGAACGGACCGCACCCACTGACCAAGCGGCGACGGCTCGGCGCCGTTTCCCGTCGATTTCTGGCGTCGCCCTTTCGGCATGTCTGTCCCTTCGAGCCAGTCGTCAACCACTACCTACCATCATACTGATTTCGCCAATCATCCAGCACTTGCGTGTGTGGCTCAAGGCATTCACCATACCCGGAGTTTGACCGTACCAAGGAGAGCCAGAGCACATGACCGCCCGATTGTGGACCAACGGCACGATCATGACGATGGACGATGCCCAGCCGACGGCCGAAGCGATTCTCACGATTGACGAGCGGATCGCCGCGGTCGGTGATCGTGATGACATTCGCCGGCTCGCGCCCCCGCACACAGAGACGATCGATCTCGGCGGCGCTGCCGTGTTCCCTGGATTCATCGAGGCGCACAACCACATGATCCTGTTCGGCCTCGGGCTGGCGGCGATCGACGCGCGCCCGTCGGTGCTGCCGTCGATCTCCAGTCTCATCGACGCGATCCGCGAGCGAGCGTCCTCCACCCCGCAGGGATCATGGATCGTCGCGCGCGGCTACGACGACAACCAGCTCGAGGATCGACGTCACCCCAGCCGCCACGATCTCGACCAGGGATCGTCACGGCACCCCGTACTCCTCGTCAACGGCTCCGGCCACCTTGCTGTCGCGAATACCCTGGCGCTGCGGGAGGCTGGCATTACGGCGACGACCGAGGCGCCCCAGGGTGGCGAGATCGTCCGCGACGCCCACGGCGAGCCGACCGGTCTGCTGCTCGAAACCGCCCAGACACTGGTCAGGAGCGTCATGCCGCTCCCTACCGTCGACGACCTCGTCGCCGCGCTGCAGGCGTGCCACGATCGTTATGTTGCGGCCGGGATCACGTCCAGCCACACCGCCGGGGTCAACTCGATGGCCGAGGTCCGCGCCCATCAGCGCTGGCGCGAAACCGCGTCGAACCCCGTACGCACCACGATGATGATCGGCCGTGAGATGTTCGACGCGTTCCGGGATACGGGGTTGCGTACCGGATTCGGTGACGATCGACTCCGCATCGGTCCCCTCAAGCTCTTCTCGGACGGCTCACTCATCGGCCGCACCGCCGCCGTCAGCCAGCCATTTCTCGAGGATCCCGACCCGGCCAATCTCGGGATGGAGATGATGCCGCAGGAGGAGCTCGACGAGATCGTGCACGACGGGCATCGCCACGGATACCAGGTCGCCATCCATGCGATCGGCGACCGTGCGGTCGAGATGTGCCTGGATGCCTTCAGGCGGGCCCAGAGCCGGGTGCCCCGGCAGGATGCCAGACATCGCATCGAGCACTGCGGGATCCTCCGACCCGACCTGATTGCTCGTCTCTCGGAGCAGCAGGTCATTCCGGTGTCGCAACCGATCTTCATTCGCGAGTACGGTGATGGGTTCATTCGTCACCTGGGACGCGAACGTACCGCCCTCACCTATCCGTTCCGAACCCTCTTGGACGCCGGCCTGCCACTGGTCTTTTCATCAGACTGCCCGGTTTCGGCGTACGAGCCGCTGAAATCGATTCAGGCGTCCGTCGAAGAGAAGACGAATACGGGCACCCACTACGCCCCGTCCGAGGCCATCTCGGCGCAAGAGGCGATCCGGAGCTACACGGTCAATGGCGCCTTCGCCGGCTTCGCTGAGGACCGTCTCGGCATGATCCGAACCGGGTACCTGGCCGACTTCACGATCCTCGACACCCATCCCGACAACGTGGCGCCTGCCCGGATCGACGCCATCCCCGTCCGGGCAACCGTCATCGGTGGCGAGTTCGCCTACCAGCGCCCGATGGAGGCGTAACGATGGCGAGAATCGCAGCCATCGGCATGGTCGATCACGACGAGGTGCTGCACCTCGATCGGATCCCGCGACCCGGCGGATCCGCCATCATCACCCGGGTGTCCGAGTCACCCGGCGGCACGACGGCCAATACCGTCGTTGCGCTTGCCCGGCTGGGCGAGCAGGTGACGTTTCGGGCCGTGATCGGCAATGACCCCGAGGGGGCCCGACTGCGTGGCGGACTCGAGCGGGAGGGGATCGACTGCACCATGGTCACCACCGCATCGGAGCCAACCGCCCGGTCGGTCATCCTCCTCGACCCCGAGTCGGGCGAACGCACCATCCTGTGGCAGAAGGGAGCAGGCATCCGGAAGGGCGACCAGCTCGACATCGCCACGCTGTTCGGTCACGATGTCGTGATCCTGGACATGGCCGACGAGCCGCTCCGACGGTTCCTGACGGACCTGCCGGCACACACCAGGCCGGACGTGCGTCTTCTCGGGCCCATCACCTACATCGTGGACAACGGCCAGCCCGACGGTATCGAGATCGCGTTCCGATTCGATACCATCGTCGGCACGATCGATCAGTACCACGAGCTGCTGGACGCCCCGTCCGAAGGCGAGCTTGTCGAGCTGATTCAGCACCGCATGCCGGGCAACAACCTGCGCGCGGCGATCGTGACGCTCGGCGCGGACGGCTGCCTCTGGATCACACGAGACGATCACGGATACGTCGGCGGGTTCACGGTACCGACCCGCGATACCACCGGCGCCGGTGACGCCTTCGTGGCGGGGATCGCCTTCGGCATGGCGCGACGATGGTCGTGGGCCGACACCGCCAGGTTCGCGAACGCGGTTGGGGCGCTGAGCACCAGGGATTTCGGGGCACAGACGGCCCTCCCCACCCTCGTCGAGGTGGAGACACTCCTGAACGAAGCAGGGTGATGGGCGCACCTATACTTTCGCCATGAACGTCATCCCGATCCGCCCGGTTCCGATCCCCGAAGACGCCGATCTGCAGCGCACCACCGCGTGGGTGAAGAAGACGGCGGCAGATCACGGGCTCTCGGTGAGCGCTGTCACGAGTGTCGATCCGTTCCCGGAAGCGGCGGCGGTGCTGCATGATCGCATCGACCGGGGTCACCTCGACGGCATGGACTGGTTCACCCACGAGCGGGTCGATGTCTCGGCGGATATCCGCAACCTCCACCCGACCGCACGCTCGATCGTCTCCGTCGGCCTCGCCTACTGGTCCGGGCCGTCCGAGAAACCGGACGACGGCGTGCCACGCGGGCGCATATCGCGCTATGCGTGGGGGCGGGATTATCACCGTGTCATCAAGAAGCGCATGAAGGCGCTCCACCGGGACATGGAGGAAACGCTCGGCCAACGCATCGAGGCCCGATTCCTCGTCGACACCGCCCGCGTCATCGAGCGCGCCGTCGCCGCGCGCTCGGGGCTGGGATGGTATGGCAAGCACTCATGTATCATCGTGCCCGGTCATGGCTCATGGGTGCTCCTCGGTGAACTGGTGCTGGACATCCCACTCATGCCGGACGCACCCTTGAACCAGGACTGCGGACGCTGTCGCATCTGCCTCGACACCTGCCCCACCGGAGCCATCGTCGATGCGTACACGGTCAACGCGCCGACTTGCATCTCGTACCTGACCATCGAGGAGCGGGGCTGGATCCCGCGCGATCTTCGTCCGAAGATGGGTGATTGGGTATACGGCTGCGACGTCTGCCAGAATGTCTGTCCCTACACCAGGGCGGCAAGGGTCACCGACGACGCAGATATGGCACCGACGAACATCGAGAACGCCTATCCATCGCTCCGCTGGCTCCTCCGCATGACCGAGAAGGAGTTCGGAGATGCGTATTTCGGCACGCCGGTACCGCGTACGAAGCGGCGTGGTCTCGCTCGAAACGCCGCGATCGCGCTCGGAAACATCGGCACTGACTCCGACATCCCTGCCCTCGCCGAGGCATTGACCACCCACGATGAGCCCCTCGTGCGCGGGCACAGCGCCTGGGCCATCGGGAGACTGGCCACCCACGACCGTGGAGCCGCTCACCGCGCGCTGGGAGCAGCCCGAGCATCGGAGCCGGACATCGACGTACGCGCCGAGATCGACGCCGCGCTGGAGGCCATCCCGTAAGCTCCGCCCCTCGATGGACGAGGATGTCACCCGCGCCCCAGAGCGCGTGAAAGGCCCCATGTCGGTCCATCGGGACCGACATGGGGCCTTTCACGCGCTCTACCCCGAGTTGTCAGCGAGAGCTACGCGGCCTTGCCGGCCTTGCCCAGCGTGCGCATGCAGCGCGTGCAGACGTTGAGCCGTACAGCCTCGCCGTTGATCATCAGGCGCTTCTTCTGCACATTCGGCCGGAAATCCCGATTGGTGCTCTTCTTCGAGAAGCTCACGTTGTTGCCGAAGCTCTTGGTCTTGCCGCAGATATCACACTTCCCGGCCACGTTGGTTCTCCCTTCGCCTGGATCGTTGCAGATGTGTTCGCGTCGGGCCAATACCGCCGCTCGAGCCGGGCCCGGACACCGTTCCTTGTCTTCACGGCCCGGATGGTGCATAACTCTCCGGGCACGAAACAGCGTCGCCACTGTCGATGGACGACGCAACTCCGATCACCTATCGTACCATTAGCGAATGTCCCGCGCCAGCCTGACGGTATCGCGCTTGCGACACAGCACATCGCGGGCCACCCCGACCCACCGCGGTCCAGCCACAATCGCGCCACGCCCAGCAGCAGGAGTACGAGATCCATGTCGAGTCCGGGGTCCAACCAAGCCAGCCTCCCCGGTGGCCACGTAGAAATATCCGACAACGCCATCATCGCGGTGATCCACGACGCGGTGCTCTCGTGCTATGGCGTGGTCGACATGGCACCACGCTCGCTCCGCTCCGCGATCGGCAAGCGACTCGGCATCGACTCCGCCGAGCGCGGCATCGGCATCTCCGTCAACGACGACACACTGACCATTGATCTGTCGGTCGTCGCGGAGTACGGCACCCCGATCTTCACCGTCGCCACCAACGTGATGCAGACGGTCAAGTTTCGGGTCGAGGAGATCCTGGGCATGAAGGTCGATCGCGTCAACATCAACGTCGACGGCCTGCACGTGAGCGACGCATACGGAGGGTCGGCGTGAGTCCGGTAGCTTCAACACAGGCGGTCTGGAACGGCGCCTCCCTCCGAGATGCATTCGCGTTCGCTGCGTCCCTCATCCAGCATCACCGGGATCGCATCAACGCGCTCAACGTCTTCCCGGTACCCGACGGCGACACCGGCACCAACATGGCGCTCACCATGAAGGGAGCACTCGACGCGCTCGAGGGTCTGCCGCTCGACGCGACGGCGAGCGACGTAGCGAGCAGGCTGGCCTACGGTGCCCTGATGGGTGCGCGGGGAAACTCCGGAGTGATCCTTTCCCAGATCCTGCGGGGGTTCGCCAACGGCATCGGCGACGCACGCGAGATCGACGGGCGCGATCTCGCGCGGGCGCTCGACGGCGCCCGTGAGACGGCCTACAAGGCGGTCATGCGGCCGGTGGAAGGTACCATGCTGACCGTGATCCGAGGCGCCGCCGCAGCCGCGAAGGCGGCCAGCGAGCAATCTCCCGCCGTGCTGGAGGTGCTCAGCGCCGCGCGCGCGGGCGCGCAGGAGGCGCTCGACGGCACGCCGAACCAGCTCGATATCCTGCGCCAGGCGGGCGTCGTCGACGCCGGCGGACAAGGCGTCGTCTATATCCTCGATGCGTTCGTGCGCAGCGCGAACGGAGACACCGAGTTGCCAGGCGAGGAGTCGACCGGCGAGATCGCCAGCGACATGGCGTTCCTCGACATGGTCGACGAGACCCATGGCGAGGACGCCTTCGGCTACTGCACCAACTTCATGGTCTTCGGCAGGGGAATCGACGCGGAAAAGAGCCGCGCTGAAATCGCGGCGATGGGGCAATCGGCCGTGATCGTCGGCGACGACACGATGCTGAAGGTCCACATCCACACGCTCAATCCGGCCGAAGTGCTCGCCTACGCGCTCAGGCTCGGTGATCTCGACCAGATCAAGATCGACAACATGAGCCTGCAGACCGAGGCGCTGACCTCCCAGCGGCGGCAGACGGCCGGGAAGCCAGCCGCGCCGACGGTGTCCGACGAGGACCGGGTCCACGGCGACCTCGCCATCATCGCGGTGGCCGCTGGCAAGGGGATCTCCGAGGCGCTCTACTCGCTCGGCGTCACATCCATCATCGAGGGCGGGCAAACCATGAACCCCAGCACGCAGGAGCTGCTGGACGCCGTGGAGGCGACCTCCGCCAGGCAGATCATCCTTCTTCCGAACAACAAGAACATCATCATGACCGCCAACCAGGTGGCCGAGCTCACCGACAAGGACGTCCGGATCGTGCCGACCCGATCTATCCCCGCCGCCCTCGCCGCCCTCACGGCCTTCAACACCGACCAGTCGATCGACGAAAACGTGAACGACATGACCGAGTCGATGAATGACGTCTGCGGCATCGCGATCACCCGTGCCGTGCGCGACGTCGAGCTGAACGGGGTCAAGGTCGAGAAGGGGCAGACCATCGGCCTGATCAACGACGATCTCGCCACCGCCGGGGATGATGAGCTCGAGGTGGTCATGCAAACGTTCAGCGCGGCGGAGGTCGAGGATCCCGAGCTGCTGACCGTGTTCGTCGGCGAGGAGGTATCCGACGACGAGGCACAGGCACTCCGCTCGGCCCTCACGGCGGCGTGGCCCGACGCCGAGATCGAAATGCACAGCGGCGGGCAACCGCATTATCGTTACATCATCTCGGCCGAATAGTTCGTCGCCCCTGGCACGGCCGTGATCGTCGACTGGAGGTTCTCTGGATGCCCGACCATCCGCGAGTCGCCATCGTGGCGGACAGCACAGCCGATCTGCCCGCGGATCTGCGAGCCCGGCTCGGCATCGCGATGGTGCCGCTCAATGTCCACATCGGGAATGACACCTATCGCGACCAGGTCGATCTGACCACGGCGCAGTTCATGGAGCTGCTTCGAACATCCCCGGACTTCCCGACCACGTCCCAGCCGTCGGCGGGTCTATTCGAGCAGACCTTTCGCGAGCTCGCCGAGACCCATGACGAGGCCGTATGTGTCCTGATCTCCTCGCGCCTCAGCGGCACCGTCCAGTCCGCCCAGATCGCCGCCGAGGCCGTCCGAGACGTGATCAGAGTCGAAGTCGTCGACTCGATGAACGCGTCCCTCGGCTGCGGCTTCCAGGTGCTTGAGGCGCACCGTCTGGCAGCCGAGGGTCAGCGAGCCGAGCAGATCGCATCGACTCTCCGGGCCCGGGTCAACCGCTACCATGTGATCTTCTTCGTGGAGACCCTGGATCACCTGCGACGGGGCGGCAGGATCGGCAAGGCGGCTTCGCTGGTAGGATCGATGCTCAAGCTGAAGCCGCTGCTTCGCATCGACGAGGGCCAGGTTGTTCCCTTTGAGCGCACTCGCACCCGCCGCAAGGCCACCGACGCTCTCGTGGAGTTCGCCGAGAACCTGCCTGGCATCGAGCGCATCGCGGTGCTGTACAACACCACGCCCGACGACGCACGGGCGCTGTACGATCGAGTCAGGCATCTTGCCGCACGAGCATCCGAAGTGTCGGTAACCGAGCTCAGCCCGGTGCTCGGCAGCCACGTCGGCCCGGACATCCTGGGCCTGGTCATCGAGGTGGAAGCCAGTGAGTAGCTCACAGCGGGTCACCGTCATCACCGATTCGACAGCTGACGTGCCTGAGTCGATCGCGGCCGAGCTCGGGATCGGGGTCGTGCCACTGCGCATCAATTTCGGTGCGGAGAGCGTGCGTGACGGGATCGAGATCAGCACCGACGAGCTCATCTCGCGCATGACCGCGTCCCCGACCCTGCCGACCACCTCGCAGCCAACCGCTGGTGAGTTCGCGGCAGTCTTCCAGGACGCCATCGATGCCGATCGGGATGTCGTGTGCGTGACGATCGGCTCGCGGCTCTCCGGTACCTTTCAGGCAGCCAGCACCGCCGCCGAGCAGGTCGCTCCGGAGCGCATCACCGTGATCGACGGGGCCTCGACCACGATGCACATCGGCTGGCCGATCATCGCCGGAGCTCGCGTCGCCCGTGAGGGAGCCGACCGGGAGACGGTTGCTGCCGCCATCCGCGATGCCCAGCAGCGGTCAAACCTCTTCGTGGTGCTCAAGACACTCGATTACGTCTACAAGGGCGGCCGCATCGGGCGGGTCGGCCAGCTCGTGGGCTCCGCCCTCAACATCAAGCCCATCATCTCCGTTCGTGACGGGAATGTGACGGCGATCGAGCGCGTGCGCACCTGGAAGAAGGCACTCCGCCGCCTGGTCGAGCTGACACGGGACGAGGGTGATCTCTCGGATATCATAGTCCTCGAGGTCGCGAACCAGGAGGATGCCGGCGCGCTCCATGCGGAGCTGAAGGAGCTCTTCCCGAACGCGAACGTCATCCAGGGACGTGCCGGCGCAGTGATCGCGACCCATGTCGGCCCCGGCGCGGTCGGCATCGCCACCCTGCGCAGGTCCTGACCGGGGCGAGGCCCCACGTCCGCCACTACCAACGCCTTGCCAGGAGGAGCTGACTCCGCGTGGCTTCACGCTCGTACCCGTCACCAGCAGCACACGATCGAGCCGAGCAACAGTTCGAACGGGCACTGCAGGCACTCCGCCAGCTGTGGGCCGCGAACGGTTCCGCGCGACCACAGATTCGCCAGGCAATCGAGGCGTACCGCCAGCTCATCCCTGCCGTCGCAGCCACAAACGAGATGCAGGCGATCCTCCAGAACAGCATCGATCGACTCGAGCGCCTGCCGATCGATCGCGACAGCCGTCGTCCGGTGGTCGAATCGCTCGCGGCCGAGCTGAAGGCCCTGAAGCCCCGCCTGCGCCTGCTCGACCCCGGACCGGAGATGGGCATCCTCAATATCGCCGCCGGCGAACGGCGTGCCGGTCGTGAGCGCAAGTCGGCGAGGCGACGCCCGACCACCCAGGCGCGTCTGCCCGTCGATGCGGCGGTCACCGAGCTGAACGGTGTCGGGGCCAAGCAGGCGGAGATGCTGGAGAAGCTCGGCGTCACCACCGTCGGTGACCTGCTGAAGCTCGCCCCCCGGCGCTACGTCGACTACCGCAACCCCATCAGCATCGGCAGTCACCTCGACTTCAGCGGACACGTGCTGGTACGCGGCCGCGTCAGCAACATCCGTGAGCACCGCAGCAGGCGAGGCCCGACCCGCGTGACGATGGACCTGGACGATGGCACCGGCATCCTGACCCTTACGTTCTTCAGCCCCTACATCTCACGCCAGATTCCCGAGGGCAGCGAGATCTATGCCGCGGGAACGGTCGAGCGCGGGTACGGCAAGCTCCAGATGGTGTCGCCCGAGTGGGACCTCGTCGGCGGCCCCAATGTCACCACGGACCATCTGGTGCCGGTCTATCCCCTCACCAAGGGCCTCTACCAGAAGAACATGCGGCGCTTCACCCGGCTCGCGCTCGACGCGACGCGACCCAACCTGGTGGACTGGCTGGCCGATATCCGCCAGTACATCGACGATGCGGTCTGGGACAGGATGCCGAAGCTCGAGGAGGCCCTGGAGCACCTGCATTACCCCCCGGACCACCATGCCGCCACGGCGGCCATGCGGCGTCTCACGCTGGAGAACCTGATTCTGCTCCAGCTCGGACTCGTCAAGCGGCGTCAGGAGTCAGCCGCAACGCCGGGAACGGCCTTCACGCTCGACCGCGGCCGGCTCAACCGTTTCATCGACGGTTTGCCCTTCACGCTGACTGGCGCCCAGCAGCGCGTACTCGACCAGATCATCGCCGACATCACGCGCCCCCATGCGATGACCCGCCTGCTGCAGGGCGACGTCGGGTCCGGCAAGACGGTCGTCGCCGCCGCGGTCGCGCTCGTCGCCACCGCGAGCGGATACCAGACGGCGGTGATGGCCCCGACAGAGCTCCTCGCCGAGCAGCACTACCGGAACCTCACGGCACAATACCGGTCGCTCCCGGAAGGCGAGCGCCCGACGGTCGCGATCCTGACGGGATCGACCAAGGCAAAGGCTCGGCGTGAGACGCTTCAGGCGCTGGCGGAGGGAACCATCGACGTGCTCGTGGGAACTCACGCGCTCATCCAGGATGATGTCGAGTTCAGCCGGCTCGGTCTGGTGATCATCGACGAGCAGCACCGGTTCGGGGTCCGGCAGCGCAGTCAGCTGGCCGCCAAGGCACATGGAACCCTGCCGCACCTGCTCTCGATGACCGCCACGCCGATCCCGCGGACGCTCAATCTCGTGCTGTACGGCGACATGGACGTCTCGGTCATCGACGAGCGCCCGCCCGGCCGCATTCCGATCGAAACGCGGCACTACATCGGCACAGAGCGCAACCGCGCCTACGATCTCGTGCGCGAGCAGGTCGCAGCGGGGCACCAGGTGTTCGTGATCTGCCCGCTGGTGGAGGCATCGGACACGGTGGAGGCCAAGGCAGCGGTCGACGAAGCCGAGCGGCTTCAGAACGAGGTCTTCCCGGAGCTCAGGATCGACGTCCTTCACGGTCGCATGCCCAGCAGGAAGAAGGACGAAGTGATGAGCGCGTTTCGCGACCACCAGTTCGACATCCTCGTCTCCACTTCAGTCATCGAGGTTGGTATCGACATCCCCAATGCGACCGTCATGATGATCGAGGGGGCCGATCGGTTCGGACTCAGCCAGCTCCACCAGTTTCGAGGACGCGTCGGGCGCGGTGGCAACAAGAGCTACTGTCTGCTCCTCGCCGACTCGGTTACCCTCGACGGCGAGCTGCGGCTCAACACGATGGTCGCGACCGACGATGGCTTCGAGCTTGCGCAGAAGGACCTGGAGATGCGCGGGCCCGGCGACTTCCTCGGGGGCACACGCCAGAGCGGTCTCCCCGATCTCGGGTTTCTCGCAGAGGGATTCGACTCGCGCCTGCTCGACATCGCGCGAACCACGGCGGAGGCCGTGCTTGCCGAGCACGAAGACATCACCTGGCAGGCGTTCCCCCATCTGTATCCGCATTTCCGGGAGTTCTGGTCGACCGCCGGCACACCGGACGAGGGCAAGTCATAATTCCCTGTCGGGTACACCGCAGGGAACGCAGGACCTGCGATCGTGCTCGTCCCATTGGGAGAGAACGATGCCCGTGTCGTGTCTCCGACCCGGGGTGCGCCTGCGCCGCAATCGCAATGCCGACCCTGCTCGAATCGCCTGACGTTCCGAGCCGCATCATTCCCAGGACACCACCATGCGCGTGATATCCGGTTCCGCACGGGGCCGCCGACTCAAGGGTCCCCCTTCCAACGAAACCAGGCCGATGGCTGACAAGATCAAGGGGGCGCTGTTCAACGCCCTCGCCTCGCTCGATGTCACGCCTGACCGCATCCTCGACCTCTACGCCGGCACCGGCAACATCGGGATCGAGGCCCTGTCCCGCGGTGGCGCGTGGGCCGACTTCGTCGAAAGGGGTCGCGAGCAGGTCAAGGTGATCCGCCAGAACCTGGAGAACACCGGATTCGCCGACCGATCCCGCGTCCATCAGGTTCCAGTCAGGACGTACGTCGCGACCGCGCGAGCCGAACCGTACGACTTCGTGATTCTCGATCCACCGTATGCGGATCCCGACATTCTCGAGATACTGGAAACCGTAGGCTCCAGTCAGTTGGTAAAATCTGGCACAATCGTCGTCATAGGACATTGGCCGCGCCTCGAAATGCCCGAACGGGTTGGTCGGCTGGAGTGCCTGAGAAGCCGGTGTCACGGCGACAGCTGCTTTTCGATCTTCGAAGTGGTGGATGAGATCGACGACGAGGCACCGACGGGGGAGGAATCAAACTCACGACCATGAGGCTTGCCATCTATCCGGGCAGTTTTGACCCTATCACCAACGGACACATGGATGTTGCCCTGCGGGCAGCGAAACTCTTCGACGAGGTGATCGTCTCGATCTACAGCGGCTCCATGAAGGCGAACGCGCTGTTCGAACCCGCCGAGCGCATCGAGCTTGCTCGCCAGGCCTTCGCCGCTTCGGGTGATCCGAACGCCGCGAAGATCCGGGTGGGAAGCTTTTCCGGACTCGCCGTCGAGTATGCGAAATCGATCGGTGCGGAAACGATCGTGCGTGGCCTCCGGGCCGTATCCGACTTCGAATACGAGTTCAAGTACGCCCACATGAACAACCATCTCGCCCCCGAGATCGAGGTGGTCTGCCTGATGACGTCATCGAAGCACTCGTTCATCAGCTCGAGCTTCATCCGCGAGGTCGCATCGCTCGGTGGCTCGATCGATGGGCTGGTACCGCCCAATATCGTGGATGCCGTCCACCGGAGAGTCGCGGAGGTGAAGCACGTGCTGCCCGCGCACGGCATGGCCTGATCCCCGTACAACAGGAACGGACCCCGCACTTATGGAAGACAACAAGAGCCGCCCCGCAAACCAGGATGGAGCAGTCGACATGCTCTATCTCGTCGACCGTCTGGAAGAGCTGGTCAGCGTTGGCAAGCGGGTCCCTTTCAGTACTCGGGTGATGGTGGAAGAGGAGGAGTTCCTCGCGCTCGTCGACCAGCTGCGCGTGGCGGTGCCAAACGAGATCAAGCAGGCCCAGCGCGTGATCAAGGAGCGTGAGCGGATCATCGGCGAGGCGCAGGACGAGGCCGCCGAGATCATCGATCGTGCCCACGCGGAGGCCGATCGGCTCGTATCGCAGAGTGCCCTCCTTGCCGAGGCAAAGCAGCGTGGCGAGGAGATCCTGCGTCGAGCCGAGGAGGAGCAGCAACGCACCAAGGGCGAGCTCGACGTCTACGTGCTCCAGCAGGCCCAGCTCATCGAGGACGCCATCCTGCGCGGCATGGGCCTGATCCAGGAAGCCGCCGACGACACCCTTGAAGCCATCGGGGAGCTCAAGGCTCAGGTCACGAACCCTCGCTACCGGGACTGATGTCGTGTTCGAAGGTGGTTAACCCAGACAGGATCGCGATGCTTGCCCATGACGACCGTGATCGACGTCCAGAACCTCCACAAGCGGTATGGCAGCGTCACCCCGGTCGACGATGTCTCCTTCTCGGTCGAGGAAGGCGAGATCTTCGGCATACTGGGCCCGAACGGCGCCGGCAAGACCACCACGGTTGAATGTATCCAGGGGATCCGCACGCCGGACAAGGGGTCGATCCGGGTGCTCGGACTCGACCCGCACACCCAGGTGGGGCAGCTTCGCCGGCACATTGGCCCGTAGTTCCAGCCGTCCGCCCTGCCGGACCGCCTCCGGGTGATCAAGGCGCTCGAGCTCTTCGCCGCATTCGCATCCCACCCCGTCCCACCCGACCAGCTCATCGAGCGGTGGGGTCTCACCACCAGGCGAAACGCCGCCTTCGGCGATCTCTCGGGCGGCCAGCGATTGTTCATCGCCCTCGCCTTCGTGAATGATCCCAGGGTCGTTTTTCTCGACGAGCTGACCCAGGTCTCGATCCACAGGCCCGCCGCGCAACCTGGGAGCTGGTCCGCGAGATCCGCGACCGCGGTCGAACGGTGGTGCTGGTGACGCATTTCATGGACGAGGCGGAGGAGCTCTGCGACCGCCCTACCGTCATCGACAACGGCCGCATCGCGGCGATCGACACGCCGCAGGGACTGGTGAAGCGCCTCGGGCTCCCGGTGCGCGTGCACTTCAGATGCGCGGAGCAACCGCTGCCCGACCTCGCATCCATTGCTGAGGTCCAGCAGGTCGATCAACGCGGGACGAACGTCACCGTGGTCGGTACCGGGCCTGTGCTCGCCCTCGTCGCTGCCAGACTCGTCGAGCATGGCATCCTCCCGGACGATCTCCGCGCCGAGCAACCCACACTGGAAGATGCGTTCATCGCGCTGACCGGCCGCACCCTCGGAGAGTGAGCGCTGATCCATGCAGGGATCCCTGAAACTGACCTGGGTCGAGCTCAAGCTGTTCGTGCGAGATCCGTTCGCGACGGTATTCGTGCTCGTTCGGCCCCTCATCATGCTCCTGCTACTCGCGGCGGTCTTCGGGGATACCCCTCCCACCGACATGATGAATGGCCTTCTGGTGTTTCGAGGCGTTTCGGGCGACGACTACCATGTCGCGGCGTCCGTGGCACTCGTCATCGCCGCGATCGGATTGCTGATCCTCCCAACACACATCGCCAGCTACCGGGAGCAGGGAGTACTCAGACGATTCGAGGCCACTTCGGTTCCGCCGCGGGCCATCTTCGCTTCCCAGCTCATGGTTGGCCTGATCGCGGCCATCGTCGGCAGTCTGTTCATGGTGGCGATCGCCACGCCGATCTACGGGACGATGCTCCCCGAAGACCTCATCGGAATCCTGGCGGCCATCGCGCTGTCGATGCTCTGCTTCACCGCCATCGGGTTTGCGCTGGGCTCCTTCTTTCCCACCGCGCGAGCCGCGCAGGGCATCGGGCTGATTCTGTTCTTCGTACTCTGGATGCTCTCGTGCACAGGTCCTCCCCGGGCGGTGCTCCCGGATGGTGTCCGCCGTCTGGGCGAGTACGAGCCACTGACCCATGTCGTGATCGCCATCCAGGATCCGTGGTTCGGGCACGGATGGGACTCAGAGAACCTCCTGACGATTGCTGTGGTGACCGTGGCGGCCGCGGCGATCGGCATCTGGCGATTTCGCTGGGACTGACTGCAGCTCAGACGCGACGTGCACGCTGCATCGACCGTCGCCTCGCCCCAGCCAGCTGGACCGACCACGGAAACGTCGTACCCCCACTCAACCTGAAATTCCTGTCATGTATACTGGCCAGAACCTTTTGGTCAGCCAGTCTCATGCGCGCTTCGCAGCCGTGTCTACGGATGCTGCCTGCGGCTCGTGCCGTACGAGGAGGTTCACCCATGCCCACCGACCGACTGTCAGAGCTTCTCGCCCAGCTCCACCGTGGCGACATCTCGAGACGCATGTTTCTGCAGCTCGCCACCGCCGCGGGCATCTCCGCAGGCGCGGCGTCCATCATGGCGCGCTCCGTGATCGCCCAGGCAACACCAGGCGCCAGCCCGACGGCCGGTTTCGACACGACGTCGATCACGCGCGAGCAGTACCTGGCCGAGCTCGACGAGGCATTTCCCTGGGAGCAGCCGGCCGGTACTGGCGGTCAGGTGATCATGATCAGCACGGGCGACATCCAGACGCTGAATCCCAATATCGCTTCGGATATCGCCTCCTCCCACATCCACTACCAGACATTCAGCCGTCTCTGCTTCGACAGCCCGATCGATGGCTCGCAGCGCCCGGATCTGGCCGACTCCTGGGAGATCTCCGACGACGGTCTGGTCTACACGTTCCACCTGAACCCGAACGCCCGTTTCCACGACGGCGAGCCCGTCACAGCGGAGGATGTCGTCTATTCGTTCGACTCGGTGCTCGACGAGACCAGCCTGAGCGTGCGGCGGTCGGACCTGCTGCAGGTGGTCGAGTCCTACCAGGCGATCGACGACCATACCTTCGAAATGACCGCGAAGGATACGTTCGCGACCACGCTCATCAAGAGCGCCAAGCTCGTCGCGATCGTGCCGAAGCACATCTGGGAGCCGATCCCGTTCGCCGACTGGGGCAACGCGCCGGGGGCGACCGGAGAAGATCCCGCACAGGTCGTTGGCTCCGGCCCGTTCAGGTTCAGCGAGTGGGTGCAGAACGACCACGTCACCATCGTCCGCAACGACGACTACTTCGTGCCCGAGCTGGTGCCGGCAATCGACTCGTTCACGCTCCGCATCACCCCGGAGGCATCGTCAGCACTGCAGACCATCGTGACCGGCGAGTCGGACATCGCCGAGGTGCCGACCGCTCAGGTCGAGTCGATTCAGGCCGACGCTCCCGACCTCGTGATCGACGCCTACGACACGACCAAGTTTTCCTACCTCGGATTCAACATGGATCCCGAGCGGTCGCCGCTGTTCGTGGACATCCCCGTTCGGCAGGCGATGATGTACGCGCTGGATCGGGAGCTCGTCGCCGAGCAGATCCTGATGGGATACAGCATTCCCGCCAATGGCACGCAGACACCCCTCTCGAGTGCCTACGCGCCCGAGCAGACCACGACGATCTACACATACGATCCTGAGCTCGCGGCACAGCTGCTGGACGAGGCTGGCTGGGTCATGGGCGACGACGGGATCCGGGAGAAGGACGGCGTGCGGTTCAGCTTCGAGCTGCTCTTCCAGCAGGGTCAGCAGGCGTACGGGCAGATGGTGCCCTACTTCCAGCAGGCATGGCAGGAGATCGGCATCGAGATGACGCCTGCCGAGATGCCCATCACGACCCTGCTCGACTCCGCCAATGCCCGCACCTTCGACGCGCTCCTGCTCGACTTCGTCTGGTTTGTCGATGGCGACCAGGGATCGCTGTTCCGATGCGATGCGTTGCCACCGAACGGATTCAACCAGGTCGGTTACTGCAACCCCGAGTTCGACCGCCTCAACGACGAGCAACTGCTCGAGCTCGACGTCGACCGACGCAACCAGCTCCTAATCGAGCAGAGCAACATCGTCAACGACGAGGTCGGGATCGGCATGCTCTTTTTCGACCAGGCGATCGTCGCATCGTCGCCACGGCTGCACAACTACTTCCCGAACGGTTACGGCATCCTCGCGTCTCTGCCCCGCGTTTGGGTCGAATCGGAGTAAGAGGGATTCGGTTCCGGCAGCTGAATCGCCAGACAGCCCGCTACCGGCGCGATGGCGCCGGTAGCGGGCTCACCTGTCCGGAGGCGCCGTTGGCGAGCGGGCTCGCCAGATTCGTGCCCTTTTGCAGGTGCCTCGACCAATCCGGTACCACAACCGGATATCCTCCACTCCGGGCGCCGATCTTGCTACGCTCGCATCGACATCGACACTTGCCTGACGCCCGGAGCCTCACCACATGGATGAACGCGAACCGCACACGATGCCCGACGCCGCGCCGGTCACCCTTCCTCGCCTGACACCTGACGAGGCGCTCGAGCTCCTGATCGAGGGAAACAGCCGGTACGTCGCCGATGACTTCGCTCCGCAGGACTACTCGGCTCGCGGCACTGCCCGCGTGAAGGAGCACGCACCTATCGCCGCGATCCTCGGCTGTGGCGACGCCAGAGTCGGCGCCGAGCTGATCTTCGATCGCGGTCCAGGAGATCTCTTCATGGTGCGCGTTGCGGGGAACTTCCTCAGCGACTATGGCCTCGCCAGCATGGAGTTCTGTGTCGAGTTCCTCAAGGTGCCGCTCCTGATGGTGCTGGGACACACGAACTGCGGCGCCGTCACGGCGGCGATCGAGGTCGTGGAGAACAGGCAGGAGCTTCCTGGCCGGCTCTTCGTGCTGATCGACGCGCTCGAGCCGTCCGTGCTTCGCGCCAGTATGGAGCACCATGGTGACCTGCTGCTGGCCGCGACCGAGGAGAACGTGCGACGCCAGGTGCGTCGCCTTCAAACGATCTCGCCGGTCATCAACGCTGCCAAGGAAGCAGGTCGGGTGAAGATCGTCGGTGCCATCTACGACATGGATACCGGCCGGGTGACGCTCCTCGATTGAAGCTGTGGAACCGTTCCGGGACTGTGTTCGTTCCTGAAGCATGACTGGATCGCGACGGGCAACGCTCGCCGCCGGCAACATGAAAGGACGCACCATGCGCGCCAACAACCATTCCGTTGCAGGAACACTCTCCCGTCGTGCCGCGCTTCAAGGGGGAGGGGTCATCGCCACACTCATCGCCTTGGGACAGCCGGCATCTGGTCTCGCACAGGCGAGCCCCGTAGCGCCCCGCCAGTCAGCAAACTCGTACAGGCTCTCCGGCGAAGGGATCGAGGTCGTCTATGCCTCGACATCGTTCAACGGACAGCCCACGCTCTCGTTCCGGTCGGATGGGATCGAGCTCGACCTGCGTGGCGACCAGATTGCCATCGAGACCACGCACATGCTGGGCGAGCTCGTCTCGATCATGATCGATTCGATGCAGGATGCTTACTCGGACAACTTCACCGTTCTGCTGCCACCGATCAACCTGCCCGACGGTGCCGGTTCGGAGGTGCGATTCTCGACGCTCGGGGTGCGCACGAGGCATCACACCACCGTAGGCGGTCCGGGAATGGTCGATGGCGCGATCATCACCTATGAGGCCCTGGTCCTCGAGGGGGTGGCCGAGTTGCTCTTCTTCTAGCTCCTGGTCTCGCCACGCGGATCGGACGTGTAGAGCCTGCCTAGTCGTTCTCCAGCAGCTCGATGATCGTGCCGAGCCGGAACACACCATCGAGATAGGCATAGCGACCGCCGGTGTACTCGCCACGCTGCACGAGCTGCAGCCCGTGGTCACCCAGCAGCGTGATCTTCTCGGCCATGCCCTGAATACGGAAAGCGACATGGTGCAGGCTGTCTCCGTGACGATCGAGCTGGTCTCGCCAGGTGCTGGGCCCGTCGATCGGCTCGATCAGCTCGATCTGCACCTGGCCGGCGTTCAGGAATGCGAGCTTCGCGCGGGCCGGCGTCGGTTCGCCAGCGTATTCGGCCTGCGTCTTCTCGACCGGGTCGGTGATACGGATGTCGGGCACCGGCACGCCGAGCAGCCGCGCCCATGCCTCGGCCTTCGCTTCAATGTCGCTCACAACGATGCCGATCTGCGAGACAGTCGTCGTTCCCAGCGGCGTATCACTCATCCTTCCGCTCCTCCCTTTACGACCTTCGCGACGGTCTACGTTGGCGCCAGAACGTCGCCCGACTCGATGTGATCCTCGTCCACTGCGTCGACGAGAACCGTTTCCCGGCCAGTCTCCGCGGATCGGTAGATTCCGTCGAGCACCCGCAGAATGTCGAGACCGTGCGTGATGGTGGCTCCGGGCTGTCGTCCCTCCTGGACGCTGTCGACGAAGTCCGCGATCTCTGCCCGGAACGATGCATAGAGCTGATAGCCCGGCTCGCTCGCGACCCACGCAGGGAGCTTCGGCGTGCTGACTACGGTTGTGCGAGTCGTCCCCCTCCCGGACGCGCTCACGATCCTGAAGTCCTCGTCGGGACCACGGCGGATCGTCGCGTTCCCTCCGGACCCGAAGAGCTGCGTGTAGATGAGGTCGCTCTCCTCGATATGCGAGAGCCAGGAGACATCGAGGAGCACCGTGGCACCATTGTCGAGCTTGACGAACGCAGCCGCGAGATCCTCGACATCGACATCGGTACCCGTGCTTTGATGCATGACGTCGTTGAACTCGTGGTAGACGGAGCCACTCACGCTTACCGGCCGCGGGTTGCCCATCAGCCAGAGCGTGAGGTCCAGCATGTGCACACCGAGATCGATCAGCGGGCCGCGTCCGGATCGGTCCCGTTGCGTGAACCAGCCGCTGAGGAAGAAGCCCGACGCACCGCGCAGCCAACCGGTTTTCGCATAGTAGATGCGGCTGAGCTCACCCGCGTCGATGTGCTGCTTGAGCACGATGCTGTCCGGCCTGTATCTGTTGTTGAATGCGATCATGAACCCCAGGTCGGGATGGCGTGCGACCTCGTCCGCGAGACGCTCGCCGTCCGCCAGAATGTGAGCGATCGGCTTTTCGAGGAGGACGTGCTTCCCGGCCTGAAGCGCATCGATCGCCATCGTCGCGTGGAGAAACTCGGAGTGCAGATGCTCACCGCGTCGACGTCATCCGCTGCCAGGAGCTCCTGGTAATCTGCGCAGACTCGTGCGCCAGTGACACTGTAGTCGACCTTGACCCGCTCGGCAGCCTCGACGTTCACGTCGACAGGGCCACGATGTCCGCACACGGGTGTTTCTGGTACGCCTCGATGTGTCGCTGGCCGGGCCAGCCGACACCAATGATCCCGATTCGCAGTGGCTCCATGTACACTCCCTTTCGCGCGTTCCTGAGCGCGTATCACGCTGCGGTCGTGTCCCGCCTCCGGAATCGGGCATGGTGCGTGCCGCTGGCAAGCGCCTCCACGCTGTACGAAGCATCGCCGCGGTGCGACGATGCGCATGGCACCCGGTGATCTGGAGCCAATGACGCGCTCCTTAGCGGAGGGCGCAAGGGAGGAATGGCCCGTGGGACTGCTCGACTGGCTCACATCGACGAAACGACCGGAGCCTGGCACCCCTGTGTGCCCGACGGAAAAGGTCCGCGAACGAATCCTCGCGATCAACCGCCCATCGGCTCCCTTCCACATCATCGATGGACGGGACGAGGGGGTCGACTTGATCGCCGAATGGAAGATCGTCGATGCCCAGTGGTACGAGATCTTCGCCAAGGCGGGTATGCGGAAGACGTTCCGGATCTTCATGAAGCTCGATGAAGGCGCCAGTGAGGTACGGGCAAAGGACCACGAGTACCGTGTCTCCTGGTCGGTTGGGGTTCCGACGATACATGCCTCCGCCAGCAGATTCATGGGGCAGAAGCAGTCAATCCAGTTCGGGACCGCCTACGCCTTCACCGAAGAGCTCCGTCCGGGAGAGGTCTACAACTACCGATTCTCGACAGGCGAGCTCAAGAAGCCCATTCAGGAAGCCGTCACGGGCTGCGGCTGGACCTATCGGGGCATCGCCTTCGGCAAGCTCTGAGATATCCAGCGAGTGCCGGCATGCAGATCGACGTATCCCTTCCCTTCCACGTACCCGAACAGATCGCGCTGTATCAGGGAGATCAGCTGCTCAGCCACGAGGTGTGCCGCTTCCACCCTATCCGTGCCGTGCAGCACCTGCAGCCTCGGCGGGACGTGCTGGCGATCGACATCGGCGGCGACAAGGCGAGATCGGCGATCTACCGGTTCGAGCACGGGAACGTTTCCACACGTGACGAGCGCGTGCTGCAGGCGAAGGGCGGGCGTGGCTACCTGGAGTTCCTGAGGGAGCTCGCTGAAGAGGCGAACGCGCGAGACCTCGCCGTGGGTATCTCCTCAGCCACGAAGCTGAACGGCAGCGCGATCGAGCGCACCGTCAACCTGCCTGTCTTCCTCCATGAGATGCGCGAGCACTGCGGTGCCGACTACAGAAACCTCTTCGGCGAGCGTGCCAGCGTCGTCAACGACACCATCGCCGGTATCTGCGGCGCCAGCACGCACCTCGCTCTGGACGGCGTCGCGGTAGGGGACGTCGCATTCTTCATCAGCGGAAGCGGGATGGGCGCGTCGGTCATCAGCCAGGGCACCGCCCTCCACGTCGAGGCGGCCCACGTGCCGGTCGTGGCCGAACTCAACCCGTTCGGGCAGCGCACACCGTGTGGCGTCGAGGGCAGGGAGTACACCTGCCTCGACCGGATCGTGGCGGGGCGTACCGGCATCGAAGACATCTACCGACAGCAAACCGGCACATCGCTCGACGGTGTCGCGCTCGGGAAGCTGTACGAAGCGGGCGACCCGCTGGCAACCTCGCTCTACGAGACGTCGGCACTGGCGCTGGCTCACGCGATCGCGGGGGTGATGCAGCGCTACCACTTCCGGGATTCCGAATCCAGCGCCGTGGTGCTCCACGGCGGCAACTTCGAGGTCGCGGCCTACCGGGATGCGGTGCGACGCCGCCTCGATGCACTCCCGCACCCCCGCTGCCGAATCGTCTTCTCCCGTGACCTCTCCAGGAATGTTTGCCTCGACGGTGCGGCGGTGCTGGCGGCATGGCACGAGGCGGACTGCTAGCGGGTCCGTGTTCAGAGGGCACAAGACGTCCGAGCCCTGCCCTCGGGTCTGAGGCGATACCCTTTCGCCCGAGGCCGGCAGGAAAACGACTGCCGGCCTCGGGCGACGGAGGCGTTCGCTAGCCCATCAGCAGGCTCTCAGCCGCATCGACCCACATCTCCGTCCCGCTCACGTGATCCGCAGCATCCGAGAGCAGGAACGCAATCACCCGTGCAACCTGTGACGGTTCAGCAGGACCGCCAGCCAGCGGCGACACTCCCTTCGGAAACTCGACTGGCCATCGAATCCTGTCGATGTTGCGCGGATGCGTCGCCTCGCCGATGTTCGTGCGGATCGCGCCCGGGCAGACGACATTGATGCGAATGCCCTGCTGGGCGAGCTCGAGCGCCACCATCTTGGTGAATGCCACCTGCCCTGCCTTGCTGGTGGAGTAGGCCACCGCGCCGGGATAGTTGAAGTTGCGCGAGCCATTCACCGAGGAGACGACCACGATCGCGCCACCCTGACGGCGCAGCAGGGGCAGACTCGTCTTCGTGGTGAGGAAGGTGCTGGTGAGGTTCGTCGCCATGGTGTGGTTCCACTCTTCGAGTGTCAGCTCGTCCAGTGGCGCGAAGACGCCATTGGCACCAGCGTTGGCGACAACCGAGTCGAGGCGTCCCCAGGTCGCGTCGATCAGGCGCACCGCCTCGCCCAGCTCCTGCTCGCTCGTGACATCGGCACTGATCCCCAGCGCCTCGCCGCCCGCGGCGACCACCTCCTCGCAGGTCTCATCGATGCGATCCTGTCTGCGGGATAGGACCGCAACCTTCGCCCCCTGCCGACCGAGCTCGATCGCCGTCGCCCGACCGATACCGGAGCCACCCCCGGTCACCAGCGCCACCCGTCCCGAAAACTGCCTGTCGTCCGCCACGCGAGGATCCTCTCTTACACGTCGAAGCGCTCGAAATCATCCGGCTCATACGCCGTGGGCGCAGTGCCGATCGTCACATCGGTCGAATGCATTGTGTCCGGTAGCGGGCGTCGGCACCAGCTTCACCCACGGCGATCCCGCCTGAGCGAGATCGGCCTCTCCGTTGAACGCCAGCCGTGCGGGCGGTCAGTGCTCCAGCTCCAGCATCCGGTCGAGCACGACCGTCATGTCGTCCGGAGGGACGTACATGTCCCCGCTGAATGGACGATCCAGGGCGTACGCGACGAAGAGCAGGAGTCCGATCGAGGCGGCGAGGGTCGCGATGATCAACGAGTGGATGATGCCGTTCTCCACTCCGAACAGACAGGGAAAGAGGACGGTCAGAAGCGCCCCACCGATCATCACCGCCCACATCACGCTGAGCAGCCCCGAACCGGCGTCCTCGAGTCGCTCGCGCCGGTGGTTGATCAGCTGGATCAGCTGCTCGATCATGGCGTCATAGAGCTCCGCTTCCTGCAGCGTCGTGATCTCCATGGTGTAGACGACCAGCCAGAGTGCATCGATTTCATCATTGGTCTGTACGCCAGATGCATCGCCGGCCAGCATCGCGGGCCATTCTCCGTCAATGACCGCGATGGCGTACGCGACAAGCGCCTCATGCATCGCCGCACGCGATGGCTCGGACAACCCGTTGGAGATTCGATGGAGGTCCCTGGCGGCATTGGCTTCGGCGTGGGCGGCGGCCTTGGCCTCCTGGTAGTCCTGCCAGACGGTGACCACCACGAACCCCAAGATCACGGCGTAGATCACGCCGATGGCGGCGTAGACGAACCCCGACACCTCGTTGTGCGGCTTGAGCCGCTCCGACGGCACGAGCCGTCGCACGATCCCCAGCATCAGGAGGGCGATGCCGATGCTCGCTGCGAGGATGATCACGGCATCGACGACGATGTGGAACGAACCGGACATCAGCTTCGCCTTCCCCTCCCGGGACATCTCCGATCGGTGTGCCACTCACACCGGTGTCGATTTCACGGATGCATCGTTGCGGTCCTGATCGAACGATGATACAAGAACCGAACGGGATTTCCGCCATCGTGAACCGCGAAAACGGGCAGCCACCGCCGGAGGTTATCAGGTGAGTTCACACCGTGGTCCCCTCATACCCGGTCGAGGGAATCCCATGCGGCCCGTGCTGCTCCTGATCGCGATCGGTTTCGGGGTGATGCTGGTCGGGATCCCGGCGCTCATGCTGGCGGTCGGACTCGGCGCCGGTGCCGCGATCGGACTCGGCGTGCTGATCCTCGTCGTCGCGGTGTTCCTGCTCGCCGGCATACGGTACATGTCCGCCGCCTACGAGGTGGACCAGGAGGGCCTGCTCGCTGGCGAGGTCGTGGCGTCGTAGCGGCTTTCGCCCGACGAGCATCGTCGCTTCCTGGCAAGCGAGCGACGCCGCACACAACGCCTCGCGGCGGCCTATGCCTTCGGAGGGCTGGCACTCGGAGCCGTGTTCGCGATCGTCGGAGATCGGCTGCTCGGACTGATCATGGCAGTCGCCTTTCTGATTGCCGCGACGGTCATCCTCACGCTTTCCGGTCCCCCTCGAAGCGCCGGCACCGATGCGGGCCGCGATGTGCTGATCGGTGGACGCGGCGTGCGGGTACTCGATCGCTATCTGCCGTTCCACGGCACCCTGACCCGCCTGCGCGGACTCGAGCTCCAACCGGGGGATCCAGCGATTCTGGCGTTCCGCGTACGATCCGGCCGGCGCATCGTCGATGTACGAGTCCCGTTCACGCTTACGAGTCTTCCGGAGGCGGAATCGCTGGTGGAGGGCGTTCGGCAGCGACGGGACTCCTGACAGGATGAGCCGCCAGTACCGACCACCTCACGCGACAACCCGTGCGCGATTGCGCCTCGCTCGCTCCAGCGATCAGCGACGCTGCTGTCAGGCATGTCCTGATGGGTTTTCTCAGGTATGTTACCCTTTGATGTGCACATTCATTTCCATCGAAGGATGTACGCCAGATAAGCGCGTGAATCGGCGTCATTTTGACGCTCAAATCCACCAGTGGAAAGGTTCCTTCCGTGGTTACTCTCACTCGCCGAACGCTCATCGCTGCCGGCGCTTCGACCGGACTCGCCATGACCGCTCTCGGCAACCCTGCCGCCCTGATGGCACAGGACAACAAGCCGACAGTCAAGGTGGGCAGCACGAACTACACCGAGCAGTTCATCCTCGCGGAGATGCTGTCGCTGCTGCTGGAAGAGGCCGGCTACCCCACCGACGTCGAGCACAACATCGGGGGCACGGCCGTGATCCACGAGGCCCGGAATGCGGGCGATGTCGACGTGCACGTCGAGTACACCGGATCGGGACTGACCATCCTCGGGCGTGACGTCTCCGAGATCAGGACGGAGGACATGACGCCGGACGACGTGGTTGAAGCCGTATACGATGTGGTCAAGTCGGAGTACGAGGCGCAGTTCAATGCGATCTGGCTCGAGCCGATCGGCATCAACAACACCTACGCCCTCGCCATGCGACGCGAGCATGCCGAGGAACTGGGCGTCGAGAAGATCTCCGACCTCGAAGAGCATGCGGCTGACCTCGATTTTGGTGGATCGCAGGAATTCATCGTCCGGGCGGACGGTCTTCCAGGGATCATGGAGACCTACGGCTTCGAGTTCGGCACCTCCGGAGGCATGGAATCGGGCCTGATGTATCAGGCGCTCGAAAACGAGGACGTCGACGTCATCTCGGCGTTCGCCACCGATGGGCGCATCGTCTCGCTGGATTTCGTGCTCCTCGAGGATGACAAGGGCTTCTTCCCTCCCTACTACGCCGCACCTGTCGTGCGGGGTGAGCTGCTCGAGGAGGCGCCGGAGGTCGAGGAGATCCTCAACCAGATGGCCGGTCTTCTCGACGACAGCACGATGGCCGAGCTCAACCTTCGCGTCGACGAGGGCGGCGAGGAGCCGCGCCCGGTCGCCGAGGACTTTCTCACCCAGCAGCAGCTGATCGGCTCCCCGGAGTAGGCTCGGAGGCCATCCGGGGCAACATGCGAACCGCCCGCGAAGATCTCAGGATGATCCGGCTGGCGGAACACCATCGCAGGCACACCGCCGCATCGCCCAGACGAGCGTCGGGATAAGAATCGCCACCGTGAAACCCTGACATCACCCACCCGTGGCGCAACATGGGCGGGTGGTGTCCCAGATCGACGGTGAGCGCGCCATCCGGGATCGGGACCGCACGGAAGCGTGAGTTCGCACAGACCAGCTCGACCTCCTCACCGTCGACATACGCACGCCAGCGCCAGCCTCCGTGGCCCCGCCCGACGTGATATGAGTCGCGGCCATGTTCGGCACTCCCTGGAGAACGTGATTTGACGAACTGCCCGCCATTCCCTATACTTTGACAGCTACGCCGGGATTCGCGCCCGGCGTCTTCGTGCGCGTCATTGAATCCGCGGAGTGCTTCGGCGCCGGCTGGTTCAGTGTACGTGCCTCGGTAGAACGACTGATGACAACAGGCGATAACACCGCGAGAGAGCTCGTCAACGAATCCCGAATCAATGTCGCATCGCTCCTCCAGGAACCTGTCGGTAGCGTTCGCGCGGTTCATATCAGCCTTGATTCGTTCTCACTCGATGACGATCTCTTCGCCAATGATCTTGACGCCGATGTTCGGCTCACTCGCCTGGGGCATCGGTTACTTGCCGAAGGCACGGTGCGCGCGAACGTTGCACTTGAGTGCGTACGCTGCCTGACGACGTTCGAGCAGGCAGTCGAGGCACCATTGCTGGAACAATACCGCCAGTCCCACGACGTCCGCGGTGGCTTCGAACTTTCCGACCATCGCGATCTGGACGACGACGAGCCGGAGGAGCCCGAGGAGGAATCCTTCGCAATCGACGAGGGGCACGAGCTCGACCTGGCGGAGGCGTTTCGCCAAAACCTGGTGCTCGCCCTGCCGATGGTGCCGGTTTGCGGAGACGTTTGTCCCGGTCCGCCCGCCCATCCTGGGATCGACGAGGACGGGGCCGAGGAGCGCGAGGGACGATTCGACATTCTGTCGCGACTGCTCGACGACGAAGATTCGGATGACGCGGATCAGCAATAGGATCCGCACAAACACGCCGGCAGACGCCTATGGGCGCCGAACACCGGCCAGACAGGGAGAACAACGATGGGCGCACTTCCCAAGCAAAAGATCAGCCGACACCGGCAGGGCAATCGACGCCGTCACCACCATCTCACCGCGCCGACGCTCGTGCGCTGCCGCAACTGTCGCAGCATGAAGCGCGCGCACCACGTCTGCCCGAACTGCGGCACGTACCGTGGTCGCCAGGTGATCGAGATCGAGGAAGCCTCGCGATCCGATTCCTAGGGTGCCAACACAATCTGACTGACACGAAGGGCGGGTGGCCAAGCTCCCCGCCCTTTTGTCGTACCCTGTGATCTGCCTGCCGCCTCACCCTTGCCAGCCACGTGTCCCGGTACGTCAGACGACCCCAAACCTCGGGCACGCGGGGCACTTCCGGCCTTACAATCTACGGCAGGATGAACCGGCCGTTGGCCGCCGTAGCGATTCGCGTTAGGACTCGACATGCCACACGCGGCGATTACAGGTTGGGGGACATCGGTTCCCGATCGCGTGCTCACCAATCACGACCTGGAGACGATGGTCGACACCACCGACGAATGGATCGTGTCACGCACGGGCATCCGTGAGCGACGCATCGTCGGTGAGCGCGATACGACAACCTCACTCGCCACAGCTGCCGCCCGACAGGCGCTCGAACGCGCCCAGCTGAGCGCCGACGAGCTCGATCTCATCGTCGTCGGCACCGCAACACCGGATGACTTCCTGGTCGCCCAGGCCGCCATGGTCCAGGCCGAGATCGGTGGCAACGCGGGGGCCTTCGACGTCGGAGCGGCCTGTGCCGGCTTCGTCACGGCGTTGAGCGTCGGTACGCAGTTCATCACCTCCGGCACCTACGAACGGGTGCTGGTGATCGGCGTCGACACCCTCACCCGCTATATCGACTACACCGACAGATCCACCTGTGTGCTCTTCGGTGACGGCGCTGGCGCGGTGGTGCTCGAGGCGTCCACCGAGGAGCGCGGCCTCCTCTCCACCGTCCTCGGGGCTGATGGCGCCGGCCACAAGCATCTCTACGTCCCCGGTATGGCCAACCTGGTGCCCGAGTCCGCCGATCTCTTCCCCGAATATCGTCCCTACCTCCAGATGAACGGCAAGGAAGTGTTCCGCTTCGCCGTACAGGTGATGGGTGAGGCCGCCGCCGCTGCAATCGAAAAGGTCGGCCTCGGCTTCGACGACGTCGACATGCTCATCCCCCACCAGGCCAACCTGCGGATCATCGACGCCGCCGCGCGACGGCTCGCCCTCCCGCGCGAGAAGGTGTGGGTCAACGTCGACCGATACGGCAACACGTCGGCCGCATCCGTACCGATCGCCCTCGCCGAAGCGGCCGACGCCGGCAAGATCGACGACGGCGACAACGTGGTCCTCGTCGCGTTCGGCGCGGGGCTCGCGTGGGCTGCCGGGCTGGTCCGCTGGGGCACGGCCGGAGTCGCGCGGCTCGCGACCGGCTAGCCGCCGGCGAGTGGACCGGACTCGGACGGGGAAGGCACGATGCCCTACGCGGCGATCACCGGCTGGGGGCATGCGGTTCCGGATCGGGTCCTCACCAGCCAGGAGCTCGAGACGCGTCTCCAGCTGCCGGAGGGCTGGATCGTCTCCCGTACGGGGATCGAGGAGCGGCGCATCGCCGGCCCGGACGACACGTCGACATCGCTCGGTGCCGCGGCGGGGCAACGCGCCCTCGATCGGGCAGGGATGGCCGCGTCGCAGCTCGACCTGATCGTGGTCGCCACCGCCACGCCCATCCCTCCTCTCGTCCCGCAGGCATCCCTGATCCAGAGCGAGCTCGGTGGTTCTGCCGGCACCTTCGACACCGGGGCGGCAAGCGCAGGGTTCGTCACGGCCCTCGGCGTCGCATCGCAGTACATCACGGCAGGTGTGTTCGACCGTGTCCTCGTGATTGGCGTCGACACGCTGACCCGGTATGTCGACTATACGGATCGATCTACCAGCATCCTGTTCGGTGACGGGGCCGGAGCCGTGGTACTCGAGGCGACACCCGAGCCGCGGGGCATGATCTCGACGGTCCTCGGCGCGGACGGACGTGGCCGCTCGTCCCTCTACATACCGGGACTGGGCCGATCCACATCGCCAGGCGCCGGGACGGCGCCGGCACCTCGCCCCTACCTCTTGATGAACGGCAGCGAAGTGTTCCGGTTCGCCGTCAGGACGATGGACGCCGCCACTCGCGAGGCCGTCAGGCTCGCTGGCCTCACCTTCGAGGAAATCGCTATGCTTGTCCCACACCAGGCGAACCGTCGCATCATCGATGCCGCTTCCCGGTCGCTCGGGATCTCCAGGGACAAGGTGTGGGTCAACATCGATCGGTTCGGAAACACCACGTCGGCTTCCGTGGTGATCGCCCTCGCTGAAGCGGCGGATTCAGGCACGCTCGGCGAAGGCGACCATGTCGCCCTGGTAGGCTTCGGGGCCGGGCTCGCGTGGGCTGCTGGCGTGGTCCGCTGGGGGATCGCCGGTGTGCCACGACGTGCACGACGGCCCTGACACACGGACGGATGCTGCATCCACCAGCACGGAAGGAAAGGATTGCATACATGGCAGACAAGGGCGCAATTGTCACGGGGGGCACACGGGGTATCGGCCTCGCGATCGCCCGGCGACTGGCCAACGACGGATACGACCTGCTCCTCACCTACCGAGGGGATGAGGAAGCGGCCCGTGCCGCCGAGCAGGAGCTGGCCGGGACCGGCCGCAACATCAAGATCATCGCCGCCGATGTCTCCAACGCCGACGATGCCGGCCGCGTCATCGAGGAGGCGATGTCGCACCTGGGCAAGATCGACGGACTTGTCAACAACGCGGGAATCACCCGTGACACCCTGATGATGCGCATGAGCGAGCAGGACTGGGATGACGTCCTCTCGACGAACCTGAAGGGCGCGTTCCTGCTCAGCAAGGCGGCCATGCGTCCGATGCTCCGTGCCCGATCCGGCCGGATCGTCAACCTCACCTCCGTGGTGGGACTGGTCGGCAACGCCGGCCAGGCGAACTACGCCGCAGCGAAGGCCGGTCTCGTCGGCCTCACGAAGAGCATGGCGCGGGAAGTCGGCTCGCGGAACATCACTGTCAACGCGGTGGCGCCCGGCTTCATCGAGACGCGGCTCACCGATGTGCTGCCGGATGAGCTCAAGCAACGCCTGCTCGACCAGACGCCGCTTGGTCGCTTCGGGCAGCCAGAGGATGTCGCGGGAGCCGTCGCGTTCCTGCTCTCCGACGATGCGAAGTTCATCACCGGACACGTCCTCACCGTCGATGGCGGCCTCTTCATGGCACCCTAGTCTCCCATGAAAACACAGGGACCGAGGATACCGGGCCGGCGCAATGCCGGCCCGGATCGCGTGGTGCCGATACCACAGATTCGAGGGTTCAGCCTACCGGCATGGGAAGGTCGTCGCGGTACACTTGACCCCATGGTATGTGGGGCTGCTGCTGCGAAACCGGGCCACCGGCGGGAGTACGACGCATGTTTCAGAAGATCCTGATAGCCAACCGCGGGGAGATCGCGCTCCGTGTCCTGCGCGCCTGCCGCGATCTCGGGGTTCCGGCGGTGATCGCCTACAGCGAGGTGGACCGGGACTCCCTGCCCGTCCGGTTGGCCGACGAGGCGGTCTGCATCGGCCCGGCCGCCGCGGCACGCTCCTACAACAACATCCCGGCGGTGATCAGCGCGGCACTGGTGACCGGCTGCGATGCCATCCATCCCGGCTACGGGTTCCTGGCCGAAAATGCCTACCTCGCCGACATCTGCAAGCAGGTCGGCATCACCTTCATCGGTCCGAAAGCCGAGGTGATCGAGCGCATGGGCAACAAGGCCGAGGCCAGGCGCGTGATGAAGCAGGCGGGAGTGCCTCTCCTGCCCGGCACCGAGGGCGTCGTGTCGAACCCAGCGGACGCCAGACGCATCGCCCGCGAGATCGGCTTCCCGGTCGTGATCAAGGCGGTGGCCGGCGGGGGCGGGCGCGGCATGCGTGTCGCCCGCTCCGAAGCCGAGATCGCACGCTCGATCTCGATCGCCCAGTCCGAGGCCGAGGCGGCGTTCGGCAACGGTGACGTATACATCGAGCGCTACCTCGACCAGCCCCGCCACGTCGAGGTCCAGGTGATCGGCGACAACCACGGCAACGTCGTCGCCATCGGCGAGCGCGACTGCAGCCTGCAGCGGCGGCACCAGAAGGTGGTCGAGGAGGCGCCAGCACCGAACCTGCCGCGCAAGGTGCGGGACAACCTGCTCAAGTCGGCCGCACGCGGTGCCAAGGCGGCAGGCTACACCAGCGTCGGAACGCTCGAGTTCCTGCTGGACCAGAATGGCAGCTTCTATTTCATGGAGATGAACACGCGAATCCAGGTCGAGCACCCGATCACCGAGGAGACAGCCGGTATCGACCTCGTCGCCTGGCAGATCCGCGTGGCCGCGGGTGAGCGGTTCCCGTACAAGGAAGGCGACTTCACGCCCCGTGGCCACTCGATCGAGTGCCGCATCACCGCGGAGGACGCGCTCAACGACTTCCAGCCCTCGGTCGGAACGGTGAGAACCTATGTGGCGCCCGGTGGCCCTGGCGTGCGGGTCGACTCGCATCTCTTCGGTGGCTACACGATCCCACCCAACTACGACTCGCTCCTCGGCAAGATCATCACCTGGGGCAAGGATCGTGACGAGGCGATCGCCCGCATGCGTCGGGCACTTCACGAAACGGTCATCACCGGTGTGAAGCACACCGTGCCATTCCACCGCTCGATCATCGCCGATCCGGAGTTCCGCGACGGAAAGGTCCACACCGGCTTCATCCCGGCATTCATGGAGCGATCGTTCGACACCCTCGACGCCCATGACCGTGAGGAGAGGGAAGCCGACCGTCATGAACACCTGGTCAGGGGGATCGCCCAATGAGCGAGCCGCGTGCAACCGACGCCGCTACCACGGATGTCGTCCGCGGCGAGCAGGGGTCGTCCGGAGCGGTGCGCGGGACGGTCCGCGTCGCGCCGGCGGTTCTGATCGAGCTGATCGAGCTCACGGTGAAGGACATCGATGGAGTGGTCGAGCTGCGCTCGCGACCGCGTCGCCCGCGTCAATACGCGGAGCCTGAAGGCAAGAGCTACGACGACGGCAAGGTTCGGGTGGCCGTCCATGGCGACCGGATCGAGGCGGATATCGCCGTCGCGATCCGGCATGGCGTCAATGTGATGAAGCTCACGGAAACGATCCAGCGCCAGGTCGCGAGCGCGGTCGAGCGCATGCTCGGCATGACCGCAAGCTCGGTCAACATCTACATCGATGCTATCCTTTCGGATTGATCGCCCGATCGCGTCGGCACATGTCAGACCCACACGCTCGACCGCAAGAAAGCACCCGATCCATGTTTGATGACCAGCACGACGACGTCCCTCGGCCCCCGGCTGCGGAGTCGCCGGAATCTCCTCAGGAACGCAAGCGGGCGAAGTCGCAGGCGCGAAAGCGCCGACAGCGACGTCGCAAGCGCCCGATGGCCGGCACAACGTCAGTTACCGCCACGTCGACCCGACATCAGTCGCGCATCCTCGCGCTGCAGGCACTCTACGAGCACGATCTCACCGACCACGACGATGAGGAGATTCGCGAGCGCCTGGGGACGGACGAGGATGTGCCGCCGGTAGTGCGGGACTACGCCTCCACCCTGTTCGCTGGCGTCATCGACAGGCTGGAGACGATCGACGCGCACATCGGCGAGGCCGCGCCGGCATTCCCGGTCAGCCAGCTGCCGGCCATCGATCGCAACGTGCTCAGGATCGCCATCTACGAGCTGATGGCACAGCGCAAGACCGTGCCGATCCGGGTGGCGATCAACGAGGCGATCGAGATCGCCAAGAACTTCGGCTCCGAGAGCTCCGGCAAATTCGTCCACGGCGTGCTCGGCACCGTGAGTCGCAAGTTCCCCGACCCGGATCCAGCTACCGGAGGGAACTAGTACGCTACCACGCAATGTCACCAGTCGTGTAAAATCCACGAGTACGACCCGCGAGCACAGCGGCATTCCGGCCGGAAGGCCGGTTTGTCATGCCAGAGACGGGTATGATTGGGAGTGGAATCGGGTCGGCCTGACAGCATGTCGGAGACCGGAGCGCCGGTTCGCCGGACAGGAACGAACAGGGAGGAACAGGCTTGGCTACTGTACTCGAACGCGTACAAGGCATCGTCGCGGAGCGCCTCGGCGTGGAAGCTGACCAGGTTACCGAGGATGCCGCGTTCATCGATGACCTGAACGCCGATTCGCTCGACCTCGTCGAGGTCATCATGGCGATGGAGCAGGAGTTCGATCTCGAGATCAGCGATGAGGAAGCCGAAAAGATCCGCACCGTCGGTGACGCGGTCTCCTACATCAACGAGCACCAGGGAGCCTGACGCACCACCGCGTGCGACCTCCGGCAGCACGGGGGAGTGCGACTGAAGACCGCGCTCCCTTGCTCGTCCACCACCTCTGGACATCCCCGACGAACCGTGTGTTCCATTCTGGTCGTCATTTCCGTCGCTGACGTTTCACGGTCGGACCTCGCGATTGGAAGCCTGGCTTTCCCGCGTTGGCTTGCCCTCTGATTCTCGCCTCGAAAGGGCGCAACCAATGGCACGCATGATCAAGGTTCCAGCGTGGAAGTTCCAGATTCCACGATTACCGAAATACGACCCGAACGAGCCGGACGTCTTCGAGGAGATGACGCTCCAGGAGCACCTCACGGAGCTCGCGAGCCGCATCAAGAAGATGGTGATCGGCATCGTCATCGGCTTCATCGTCGGTGCCATCCTCGTCGGCCCGATCCTCGACCAGATCCGGAATGCCGCCCAGGTCGAACAGGGGCTCGACATCCGGTCACCATCGGACCCGGTCATCATCTTCTTCCGCATCGCGCTTTACGTCGCGATCGGGATCACCCTACCCAACATCATCTACCAGATCGTCGCGTTCCTGGCACCCGGACTCACCCGCAAGGAGAAGCGGGTGTTGTTCACGTCGCTGCCGTTCATGTCGATCCTCTTCGTCGGCGGCGTCGCGTACGCGTACTTCTTCGCCATTCCGCGCGCGTTGGACTTCCTGTCCGACTTCCTGGGCGACTACATCGACTGGAACATCGACGCCCAGGAGACGATCAGCTTCTATCTCGCGCTGATGATGGGTCTCGGGATCGCGTTCCAGCTCCCGGTGATCATGTTCGTGCTGGCGAAGATCGGCATCGTTACACCGCAGAACATGCGGAAGTGGCGCAAGTTCGCCTTTCTCGGCATCGTGATCGTGGCCGCGATCATCACCCCGACGACCGACCCGATCAACCTCGCGCTCGTCGTGTTCCCGCTGGTTATCCTCTATGAGGCGGGCATCATCATCTCGCTGATTTTCGCGAAGACCTCACTGCGCAACCCTGCACAGGAGACCGCGGAGCCAGCGGAACCGGCCAAGCCGGCACTGGCGAAAGCGTCGACACCAGTGAAGTCGAAGGCCGAGATGAAGTCGGAGTCGCCGGACGACGTGTAGCCGCCCCGAAAATCAAGATCCAGGTAGCCCCGCCCTGCAAATGGGCGGGGTTTCCCATCGACACCCCTTTCGGATCAAGACGGTCGGTCACACGCCGGCAGGTCCGTCCCCTGCGCGAGTGGCGCCCGCTCGTCCTGCTTGACGAGGGGGCAGCTCATGGGCAGGGACCACGCGATGTCTCGACACGGACCCGGTTGCGCCGGGATCCGGCTCCAAATGGCCCAGACTGCTCGACGGTCCGCTCCGCAGTACGATCCCTTCCGCCCGCTCTCAAGCGCGGAGATGCACCGCATTGGGGCTCTTGCGTCAGACGAGCCTTCCTGCCTCGCGCAGGGCCCGCTCATCCCGCGGCGCGACCGCGATCGTCCGCTCGTTGCGGTAGGTCACCATACCCGGGCCCGCCCCGGAGATCTTGCGGACATGCCGCCTCCTGGCGACGTCCACCTCCACCGTGCCACTCTGTCGCGCGGCACTGTACCAGCCAGCGAGCGCGGCGGCCGTCTCGACCGTCTCCGGATCCTCTTCCTCCGCGGAAGGGTCCCATCTGATGATCACGTGTGAGCCGCCCACACCGCGGGCATGGAGCCAGGTATCGTCGGGGCCACCGATGGAAAAGGTGACCTGGTCATTCTGCTTGCCGGAGTGGCCGACGTAGATGATATGCCCATCCGGCGTGCGGAGCTGGTCCGGAGCGCTCCCCTTGCTCGACGCGCGCTTCCGCTTCTGCGGCGTGCCGCGCTGGTCGGGTGGCCGCCCGCTCGGGTGCTCCTCCAGGTACTCCTCGAACTCGGCCGTGAGGGCCTCCAGCGTGGCGAAGCCCTGCGACTGCTCGGCCTGAGTCAAGAGCTGGCGCAGGTACGCCGCCTCACGCTCCGCTTCCTCGATGCGCGCGGGCACCTGCTCCAATCCGCGCTGCGCCTTGCGATACCGCTCGAAGTAGGCCTGGGCGTTCTCGTTGGCATCGAGTGCCGGATCGAGCTCGATCGGCTCCTCGCCCTCCACCTCGAGCACGGTCTGTCCCGGCTCGATCATCCACATCCAGGCGTAGATCGTCTCTCCGGCGTGGCGGAGCTTGTCGGCCTCCTCCGCCCGCCGCTGCTGCTCCTGGAGTGACCTGAGGCGATTGTCCAGCCGCTCGCGGGCATCATTGATTCGCGCCACGAGCCGGCGGCGAAGCTGCTCGTGATCCTGCGGGGCCTCCTGCCCCTCGCTTTCCAGCGACGCTTCTATCGCCGCAGACATGCTCTCTGCCGGCACCGCCTCGGCAGTGTCCTCCAGATGCTTCAGCGGCACGGCTGAGTACGCGACCACCACACCGTCACGCTCGTAGACCGTCGGATGCCACCCGCCTAGCAGCATCGGCTCGAACAGGCGCCGCATCTCGCGCGCGATCTCCTGCGGATCGTGGGTTCCGGGCCCGCCAACACCCGCATCCACGTTGCGCGTGACGTTGTATGCAACCTCCCGCGCCATTTGCGGGCTGACACCACGCAACCCACCCACCAGCACCTGATGGAGCTTCTGGGACGATTTCGCGGCTGCGAGAATCAGCTCGATACCGGGTCCGGTAACACGGCGCGGGTCCGGCTTGTCTGGCGTTGGCGGCGGGACATACTCCCGCCTGGGCAACACCGCACGTACCCTGCTCATCGATGGCGTCACGCGCTTGGCGCTCTCCATGATCACACCGTCCTCATCGACGAGGATCAGGTTGCTGTGACGTCCCATGATCTCGGCGATGAGCCGCACGCGCACGACATCGGACCGACCCCAGATGTCGGCCTCCTCGTCGTCCGCGACCTCGTCATCGTCGACGTCGCCACCACCACGGCGTTTCGCGGCGTCTGGCAGGCGGCGTGCGATGGTGAACTCGATGACACGCTCGAGCGGTGGCTGGGTGATGTCGATGATGAAGCCGCCGCGGACGTACTTGCGCAGCTGAAGGCTGAAAGGCGTCACGACCGACGTGTCGAAGGACGGCAGCGACGAGGCGCGATACACGCGGGGCTCATTCGCGTCGGCACTCATGACGAGAGGCTGACGCCGCCCGTTCGCGTAGATCTCGGCAGCGATCGTGAGCGGATCGACCATGCCGAGCTTCTGGACACGACCATCGAGCATGTTCTCGCGCAGCTCCGCAACCATCGCCGCGGTAGTCAAAACGTCGTACATCGTGCGATTTCCTGACGCGTTCCACCAACATTGGACGATTCATCGTACTATCGTGACACAGTTGAGCGGGTCGACTGCCAACGCAGCATTGCATCCCAATCGAGGAGCCACACGTTGTCCAGGAACACAGCGGTAGACGAGACGACCATGGAGTCAGAGGTGAAGGAACGCATCGAGCACGGCGATCGCCACATCCAGCGACTCCGCAACGTCGGCAACCCGCGTGTGTTCATCATCTCGGGCCCGTCGGGCGTGGGCAAGGATTCGGTGCTTGAGCAGCTCCGCCTCGCCTATCCCGACGCTCAGTATGTCGTGACGGCCACGTCGCGCGCCATGCGGCCGGGTGAGATTGAGGGGGTTCACTACCACTTCATCGATCGGGAGGACTTCGAGCGCCAGATCGCCGCCGGTGAGTTCATCGAGAGCGCGAACGTCTACGGCAACCTGTACGGCGTTCCCCGGAAGCCCATCGTCGAGGGCCTCGAAGCCGGGCGCAACGTGATCATCAAGGTGGATGTCAAGGGCGCGAAGACGCTGCGTGAGAAGATCACCAACCCCGTGTCGATCTTCCTCGCACCGGAATCGATGGAGGAGCTTCGGGAACGCCTTCGATCCCGGAAGACGGACAACGAGGAGGCCCTCAACCGCCGCTTCAACACCGCCAGCGAGGAGCTCGACCGGGCCGAGGAGTTCGACTACGTGGTATTCAACGAGTCGGATCGCCTCGACGACGCCGTACGCCAGATCACGCACATCATCGAGGCCGAGCTGCAGCGCATCAACCCGCCCGAAGTGAAGATCAAGTAGGCACCCGCTGGCGCACCTCCAGCGAATCCCTGTCAATCATCGCCCCGACACGATGGACGAGATGCCCCCGCCCTTGCAAGGGTGGGGGCATCTCGTCCGTATCGGCCTCTGAGGTGCGACGTGAGCGGGAACCGACGGTCCGCTACGAGTGGGACAGCAGGGCCGCTTCCTCGTCCAGCTCCTCGTCACTGACGCTGATCAGCTTGGCATCCGGCGCCATGCGGTCGGTGTACAGGATGCCGTCCAGGTGGTCGATCTCGTGCTGGAGCACGCGGGCAAGATACCCGTGCGCCTTGATGCGCACGGGATTGTTGTCGAGGTCCATCGCCTTGACCGTGACATGTTCCCGACGCACGACCTCACCTGCCCAGCCAGGGATGCTCAGACATCCCTCGAGCGCCGCAACATCACCGTAGCCACGTACGATCTCGGGATTGATGAGGATGTAGCTGTATTCGGGATCGTCCTCGTCGTCCATGCCCGCCGCGACGTGCACGGTGATGATGCGCCGCATCACCCCGACCTGCGGCCCCGCGAGACCGACGCCATCCGCGTCGAGCATGGTCTCCCACATGTCCGCTGCGATCCGCCGCAGCTCGTCATCCACACGGCGCACCTTCGTTGCCTTCTGCCGCAGGCGAGGATCGCCATCTATCAGTATCTGCATTACCGCCATTGCGTCATTACTCCCATGTGAGTCCGTCGTTCCGGCTCACCAACATGCTCCCTACATCATACTCTGCGGATCGACGTCGACCACCCACCCGGGTGCAGTCGGGATACCGTCGAGCAGCGCGTCCAGCTCGGTCGAACGCACCACGATCTGCCACTGGTACTCGCCGCGCACCTTGGCCGCGAAGGCGGGCGTCGGGCCGAGGATATCGATCTCGACACCGACCCTCCGGGCATGCCGGGCTACCTCACGCGCCATCTTCTCCGCCTCGAGCGCCGCGACGCGCTCGTTCTTCTGCCGCACCACGTACCGCACGAGCCGAGTGAACGGCGGAAACTGATGCTGCGCGCGGAAGGCGATCTCCGCCTCGTAGAAGGCCTCGTAGTCGTGCTGTGCCGCGGCGAGGATCGCGTAGTGACGAGGCGTGTAGGTCTGGATGGCAACCCTTCCTCCCGGACCTCTCCGGCCCGCGCGTCCGGCCACCTGGGTAAGCAGCTGGAATGTTCGCTCGGCTCCGCGGAAATCGGGCAGGTGCACCATCGTGTCGGCGTTGATGACCCCGATCGTCGTGACCCCCGGCAGATCGAACCCCTTGGCGACCATCTGCGTGCCGACCACGATGTCCGTCTCCCGACGCTCGACCCGCCGCAGCATCGCCTCGTAGCCACCTTGACGTCGGACGCTGTCCTGATCCCACCGAAGGACCGACGCGCCCGGGTACAGGTGTCGGACCTCCTCCTCAACCCGCTGGGTACCGGCGCCAAAGTAGTCGAGCTGGCCCTCCTCACATACCGGGCAGGATCTCGGCGGTGCCTCGTGGAAGTTGCACCGATGACAGATCAGCATCGACCGATCCCGGTGGAATACCAGCGGGATATCGCAATATGGGCAGATGAGGCGTGCACCACACGACCGGCAGAGCACCACGGTCGACTGCCCACGACGGTTCAGCAACAGAATCGCCTGCTCCCCCTGGTCCAGGCTCGCGCGCACGAACTGCTGGAGCGCTTCGCTCAGCAGCGAGGTGTTGCCCTTTCGAAGCTCCATTCGCAGATCGACGATCTCGACGCTGGGCAGGGCAAGCGATCCCGCCGAACCGTGGCTGCTGTCGATGACCGCCGGGCTCACGCGGTCCGGCAGCACGAGGCGGCGGTAGTCGGCACAGTCGGCATGCCAGGCCGATTCGACGGCAGGCGTGGCGCTGCCCATGATGAGGCCGGCTCCGACCTGTCGGGCCAGGCAGATCGCGACGTTGCGGGCGTGGTAGCGAGGCTCGGTGTCCTGCTTGTACGCGCTGTCATGTTCCTCGTCGATGATGATCACACCGATGCGATCCATGGGCGCGAACAGGGCCGAGCGTGGACCTACGACGACATCGAAGCGACCGGAGGCGATGCCTTCCCAGACGTCGAGACGCTCCGCATCCTTGAGCGCCGAGTGCAACACGGCAACGCGCCCCGGGAAACGATCGATGAAGCGTCGCACCACCTGCGTAGCCAGTCCGATCTCAGGCACAAGCACGATCGCCGTCCTGTCGTGCGCCAGCGCCCAACCCACCGCTCGCAGGTAGATCTCGGTCTTCCCACTGCCCGTCACACCGAACAGCAGGTGTGGTGTCGGATCACCGCGCTCCAGCGCCGATCGAAATGTCGCCCACACCTCCTCCTGCGTCGGTGTCAGGCGCGGGGCGGGTGCCGGTGCCGGTTTCGGTGCCCGCTCCTCGGTGAGCTCGATCTCCTCGATCACGCCCTTGTCCCGGAGGGCCGTGATGATGCCACGCGAGACCTTCAGGCGCTCCCGAAACGCCGCCTCTTCCACAAGATCCGACTCACCCGACCGTCGCATGCGGGCAAGCTGGCGGAGCGCCTGCACGACCTCACCCTGCCGACGCGCGGTGGCCGGCAGCTCGACCTCCGGGTCGATGAGCCGGATGTATCGGGTGGTTGGCAGCTCGGCCCGACGTTGATCCACCCGTCGCTCCCGGACGACCCACCCCGCCTCCTCGAGGGCAGGCAGGATCGATGTCAGCGAGCGCCCCGTGCGACTGCGAAGCGTGTCGAGCCTCAACGGTGACTCGGCACGAAGCACGTCGACGACACTCCGCTGCGCGGGAGTGAGTGCGTCTTCATCGAGCCGGTCATGGCCGGGTGCGAGTCGGTACCACTCCACCATGCGGTTTGCCACACCACGCGGCAGGAACAGCGATGCCGTCGAGAAGAGGCCGCTCGCGGTCTCACGCGCGAGCCACCGTGCCAGCTCCCATTGCCGCTCGGTGAGCGCCATAACCGGCTCGACACGCGAGTGCAGCTCTCGAGCGTCGAACCGCGGGCGCTCCTGATGCACGCGCGCGACGATACCGAGCGTCAGCTTCGAGCGCAGCGGTACCCACACCAGCTGCAGAGGCTCCAGATCCCCCGCAAGGTCGGCCGGTACGACATAGGTGAGCACGCCACCTCCGCTCGACGGCCCTACCCCGTCGACGGCGATATCGGCGTAGATGGTCGATGAGAACTGCATCATCCGGTGTTCTTCAGACCTCCGGCGATCCCGTTGACGGCGAGATGCAGGGTCTTGAGCACGTCCTCGTCATCGGGGTTCGCACGCAGGCGCTCGAGCAGCTCGACCTGGATGTACGAGAGCGGGTCGACGTACGGGTTGCGACGCTCGATGCTGCGCTGCAGAACGGCATCGCGATCCAGCAGGGCGGTCTCGTCCCGGATCTGGGTCACCGTACGCACCGAACGGTGGAACTCTTCGGTGATGCGGCCCCAGATGCGCTCCCGGATCGTTTCATCGCGCACGAGCTGGACATACCGATGCGCAACCGTCATGTCGGCCTTGGCGAGACCCATCTCGGCGTTGGCGAGCAGGGCCGAGAAGAACGGCCACAGTCGCTCCATCTCCTGGAGCAGGTCGAGGCCATACCGGTCGATCGCATCCTCGAGGGCCGAGCCGAGCCCGTACCAGCCGGGGAGGATGATGCGGGACTGTGTCCAGGAAAACACCCACGGGATGGCCCGGAGATCCTCGATCCGGTCCGACTGGACCCGCTTCGCCGGGCGTGAACCCAGCTGCAACCGCGCGATGGCGTCGATCGGGGTAGCCTGGTGGAAGAACGTGGCGAAGTCGGGATCTCCGTACACCAGATCGCGATAGACCGTTGCCGACACCTCCGCCATGCGCTCCATCGCGGCCTCGTACCGTTCCCGGTTCTCGGGATCCGCGATGCGGTCGCCGGCCACGGTGTGCGCGAGGATGGCACCGACCGTCAGCTCGAGCTCACGGTGCGCGATCTGCTCGGTGCTGTATCGCGTCGAGATGACCTCACCCTGCTCCGTCATCTTGATGCGCCCATTCACGGTTCCCGCCGGCAGGGCCATGATCGCGACGTTCGTCGGACCGCCACCACGGCCGATGGAGCCGCCGCGCCCGTGGAAGAAGACGTAGTCGACCTTCTGCTCCTCCATGAACAGTGCGAGGCGCCGCTGGGCCTGCTGAAGCCTCCAGGTCGAGGCAAGATACCCGACGTCCTTGTTGGAGTCGGAGTATCCGATCATGATCTCCTGCACGCCGCCGACACTCTCGAGCGCGGCCCGATACTCGGGGAAGCCGAGCATCGTCTGCATGGTCTCCCGAGATGCGGCGAGCGTCTCCCCTTCTTCGAAGAGCGGCGCGATGCGGAGCTGCGCGTCGCGCCCACCGTCGGCGGCCAGACGGGTCTCCTTCATGAGGAGCAGCACTTCCAGCATGTCCGACGGCGCGTCCGTGCCGGAGATGATGTAGGACTCCAGGGCGTCCGGATACCCGTGGTGCTTCAGCCACCGGACCATGCGGAACGTTTCCACCACCTGTCGGGCGGTCTCCGGCAGCGTGTCGAGATCGAGGGGCACGAGCGGCCGCGGGTTGTTGATCTCGCGGATCAGGAGCGCCTGGCGATCCTCCTCGGACAACTCGAGGTACCGCTCCTCGACCCGCGTTGCACGAAAAACCTCGTCGAGGGCCTGGCCATGTCGCCTCGAGTGCTCCCGAATATCGAGCTTGACGAACTCGAACCCGAAGACCTCGACGAGGCGGATGACATCGTGCAGCTCGCCGCCGACGATCATCCCGGCCGATTGCTCCCGCAGCGCGATGGCAATGTGCCGGAGATCCTCGAGCAGATCGGCTGCGCGCGCGTAACCGTTATTCTCGTTGCGTCGCGTGGCCCGCAATCGCTCCCGCATCAGGATCACCAGCTGACGATATGGCTCTCCCGCATTCTGTCGCTTCAGACGCGCGGCCAGCTCGGGGAACCGGCGCGTGTAGCGGGTGATCATCGGCTGGAGGTGGTCGCTCGGCTTCACCATCGCGTCGGAGAGCGACAAGCGTCCCGATAGCTCGGTGAGGCGGTGGTCCAGCAGGGTCATCGCGGCATCCCGCATGATCCCCAGCGCGTCCGCCGTCACCTCCGGGGTCACGAACGGGTTGCCGTCCCGATCACCACCGATCCACGACCCGAAGGTGAGAAAGGGCGGCACCGTGATGTCGGTATCAGGGTACGCGTCGCGCAGCGCCTCCTCGAGGTCACGGTAGATGAGCGGGATGACCTGCACCAGCGTCGAGCCAAGGTAGACGAGCACGCCTCGGACCTCGTCGAGCACCGTCGGCGAGACGCCGCGCAGCTCATTCGAGCTCCAGAGCTCGGCGATGGTCGATGCCAGCAACCCCTTGGCGCGCGTAACCTCATGCGGCAGCGCGTGGCGCTCGTCGAGCTCACGGATGATGGCGAAGATGCGGGCCAGTTTGGCGATCACGGTCCGCCGGCGTGCCTCGGTCGGGTGTGCGGTGAGCACCAGCCTCACCTGCGCGCGATCCAGGAGCTGCTGCATCTGGTCGGCATCGATGCCGGCCCTGACCATCATCTGGACGGCTTCGCGAATCGAACCACGCCGCGGCTGGTCGGGGTTCGCGTGCTCGCGGGACCGCACCCGCCGGATCCGCTCGTTGTCCTCGGCGAGGTTGATGAGCTGGAAATAGTTGGTGAAGGCACGGATGAGGATCCGCAGATCGTCGGTGTCCGACTCGCTGATCAGCAGCTCGAGCTGGTGGCCGGCATCCTCATCGCCACGGCGGAGGCGCTTCGCCAGCGCCCTCGCCGCCTCTTCCAGCTCGAAGGCATCCTCCCCCGCCATCGAGGTGATCACGTCTCCCAGCAATCCGGCCAGCAGGTAGATATCGTCGGACAACCGTCGAGTCGCCACCGATGCTCCTGTGCCAAGCTCCTGCACCATTGCGTATCCTTAGTTCCGTACCGCGGTCACCGCCAGCAAGCGTGCTGTGAATACAGTGCCACAGATGCGACGATCGTGAATGGGCCAGCGTGCCTCGAGATGGGATCCTGCTCGCCTCCAACGAACTCGCCGAGCGCGGTGACACTGATCGCCACGCCGTGATGGATATCCATGCGCAGAGAAGCTCCGCCATTCAAGGCACACCTCGCAGGGCGCAGGCTCGCGGTCATTCTCGCCACCATCGTGGTTCTCCTTGCTGCCATCGCGGTGCTCCCCACGGTCACGACACGCCTGTCGACAGGGGGATGGCTTCCGGCCGACTCCGAAGCCATCGCCGTCGACACCCGACTCGCCTCCGAGTTCAACAGGCGTGCCACCGGCCACCTGGTCCTCCTGACCCCAGACGACCCATCGGTCAGTCTCGAGCACGTCGAGGCTCGGCGCGAGCTCGCGCGCATCACCCATCTGCTCGGCGAGGTTCCCGGTGTCACCGGCGTCTACTCGCCCCTGAATGCGCCCAGTGACGAGCTGCGCTCACGACTCGTCAGTGAAGACGGCACGAAGTGGCTGGTGGTGATTCAGGTCGAGGAGCAGCTCCAGGAGACCGTCGCACGCCTGCCGGAGATCGAGGCCGCGATCAGGAGTGACCTGTTCGATGCTCAGGTGACGGGCGTGCCTGTCCTCTCGAACGAGTTCGCCACACAGGTGAAGGACGACCTGTTCCGTGCGGAAATGATCGCGCTGCCGATCGCCCTCCTGTTCCTGATCCGGTTCGCGGGGGGCTGGCGCGCCGCCATGGCCATCCTCATCACAACGCTCACCTCCCTGGCGGCGACAACGGTCATCATCGGCCTCGCGAGCCACCAGTTCACCATCAGCATCTTCGCATTGTCGACAACGGCGATGCTGACCATCGCACTCTCGCTCGATTTCGGCCTGCTTTCCGTGCTCCGCCGAGGGGAGCGTGAGAGCTCGTCGCATACACGCGCAACCATCACCATCGCGGCGATCGCCGTGATTGCCGGCATGGCTGGAATCACGCTGCTCCCGGTCGAGGCCGCGCGCTCAATCGGTATCGTCGGCGCAATCGGCATCGTTTCGGTCGTCCTTTCCCAGCGTTTCGTGCTGCCCACATGGCTGTCCGTGCTGGACGGTGACCGTGGCGAGGCCCCCCGTAGCGTGCCCACGCCCTCGCGCTGGCTGCGGCTGGTAGGTCGGCACCCTCTCCCCAGTTTGCTTCTCGGTGTGCTCGTGCTGGCTCCATTGATCGCACCCGTGGTGAACATGCGGGTGGTCGGGCCGGATGTCGGCCTGCTGCCGGCATCGTCCGCCGCAACGCAAACACTGAAAACGGTGGCCACATCGTTTCCGGCGATCTCGGCATCGCCGATCTCGATCATTGCCTCGCCCGCGGACGGGTCCATGCTCGACGCTCGCAACCTGCTCAGCCTCAAGCGTGCCGACGAGCGCATCGGAGCACTGCCAGGAGTCACGTCGGTCGTGACTGTCTGGGACCTCGTACCCGACGGCATCTCGCCTGGCATTCTGTCCGCCACGCTCGCACTCGACCCCTCCCTCGTCGAGCAGGCACAGCCACTCTTGACCGGGCGAGGAGCCGTGATCGAGGTCGTGCCGACGGGAAGTCCCTCGGAGCGCGCGGAGCTCGTGGAGCTGCTCCGCGCCCAGGGCGGCAGACTGAGCGACTGGGAGCTTCATCTCGACATCGGTGGTGCCGATGCCGCAAGCATCGATCTGGTCGACTCGGTGGGCGCCATGCTGTTGACAACGGTGGCCACCGTGTTGCTCGCGATGACCGCCGCGCTGATGATCGCATTCCGCTCTGTCGTGTTGCCGATCAAGGCCATCCTGCTCAACGCGCTTCCAGTCCTGACCGGTCTGGGCATCGTTACCCTCCTCTTCCAGGAGGGGTCTCCCTGGAGCGTTGGCACCGGCACCACGGTGATCGTCATCCCGATGATCCTGGCGTGGCTGATGTATGGCGTCAGCATGGACTACGAAGTGTTCATGCTCGCCAGGATACGCGAGCATCGAGAGCGCGGACTCGCCAACGACGTGGCGACCCTGAGCGGGGTTGAAGGCGCCCGGGCTGTGGTCTCGAGGGGAGCGATCCTGATGGGTATCGTCTTCCTCGCGTTCAGCACGAGCGAGGTCACGGTGATCCGCGCGATCGGGGTGGGACTGCTCTCGGCAATCGTCGTCGATGCCACGATTGTCCGCCTCGTGCTGCTGCCAGCTTCGATGGTGCTGCTCGGAAAATCGAACTGGTGGTGGCCGCGGTGGCTGCCGGCACGTCCGATGGTCGAGCCTCCATACCTGCACGAACGCGCCGCGACAGGAGATGGACGATGAGGTCGTTTACGGTTCGTCGTTCGCGAGCGGACGATGCACCAGCCATACACGCGCTTCGCTCGCATCCGCTGACGAGACGGCATCAACCCCTGATTCCCGGCACGGTCGATGCACTTGAACGCGCTCTCGCCGAGCGCGGATCGGCTGCGCTCACGCCAGACCAGGACAGGAAGGTCCAGTGGACGATCGAGATAGGTGGCGAACCGGCCGGCTGGATCTCGGTGGAGGTCACCTCGCGGTCGCACCACAACGCCACGCTGGGCTACGCGCTTGCCCCCCACTACCACGGACAGGGCGTGACGAGCGCGGCCGTGCTGCAGACCCTTGAAGCCATCTTCGCGCCCGACCAGCTGGCGATCGAACGTCTCGAGGCCGTCGCGGCCGTCGACAACACCGGCTCACGTCGCGTGCTCGAGAAGTGCGGCTTCACCTATGAAGGCATCGCGCGCGGCTACCTGATAATCTCGGGAAGGCGTGTCGATCACGCCCGTTACGCCCGCCTGAGGAGCGACTAACGCCTGGACGCATGGCACATACGCTTCCACCTGGGGTATCGATACACATTGAATCGACCGTCTCGCTGAACCTGGAGACCTGCATGACCAGTCACCAGCCGATCCCGCTCGAGCGGATCGCGGATCGACTCCGCCCATCGTCACCTCGCATCTCGCCAGACGGCTTGGCCGTCGCGTTCACCGTTTCCTGGGCATCCGCAAAGGAGAAACGACCCACCTCCCAGATATGGCTCGCCCGCGATGGGGAGAAGCCGTTCCCGTTCACCGGAGGGCTGGCGGGGGCGTCCGAACCCGAGTGGTCTCCCGACGGCAAGCGGCTGGCGTTCCTCTCGACTCGTGACGACGAGGACAAGAAAACGGGCATCTTCCTGATCCCCGCAAATGGTGGTGAGGCGCAGCAGCTGGGCGAGGTACGCGGCGATATCAGCACCCTCCGCTGGTCGCCCGACGGCTCGTGCATTGCCTTCATCATGGTCGACCCGAACACGGACGAAGAGAAGAAGCGCAAGGAAGAAGAAAAGCGGGATCACATCATCTTCGAGGAGGATCTGAAGCACAAGCGACTCTGGATCATCGACCCTGACACCGGGGAACGCCGATGTCTCACAACCGGCCCGCGAAGCGTCCAGAGCTATGGCTGGGCACCCGACAGCAGGGAGCTGGTCGTGGTCACCACGCCGCTGCCGACGGTGAACTCGCGATTCGGCCCGTCCCGGGTTGCACGCGTGCCGGTTCACGGTGGACTCGAACGAGAGGTCACGACGTTTCCGATGGCACCATCCACGCCGGTGGTGGGTGAGATCGACGGCGATCGCATCATCACCGTGATCGGCAACGACCACCGGGCAGATCCGTCACCATCCATTTGGGTGATGCCGTGGGAGGGTGGCTCCCGCCGAAACCTGCTCCCCGACCTGCGCGGAGCGGTTGAGGATCTGGCCGCCGACCCTGCGGCACGCGATCATGTCCTGGCTGTCATCGTCGAGGGCACGCACGGGCGCCTCTACTCCGTCTCGCTCGCGACAGGAAAGCGGGAGCTCCTCTCTCCCGGTGCCCTCGCGGAGCGCGGCTCGATCGAGTCCGGCATCTCGGCCGACCGAACCGGAGCACAGATCACGTTTGTCTGGTCGGCGAGCGACAAGCCAGAAAATGTCTGGAAGATCACTCGAGAGGACTCCGCAAGCAGGCTCACCTCGTTCAACGATGACCTCGAGGATCAGCTGTCGAAGGGCGAAACGGTGCGGTGGCACAGCTTCGACGGTGTCGAGATCGAGGGAACGCTGATCCGCCCGCTTGGCGTCGATCACGGTACGCCCGTGCCGCTGTTCGTCCAGATCCACGGTGGTCCTGCCTGGCAATGGGAGGACCGGCTCAACCTGAGCTGGCATGACTGGGCGCAGATGCTCGCGAGCCGCGGCTGGGCAGTGCTCATGCCGAACCCGCGCGGCAGCACGGGATACGGATCCGCGTTCGAGAAGCTGCTGCAGGACGATGTCGGGGGTGGTGAGTCTCGGGACCTCATCGCGGGTGCGGAGGCGATGGTGGATCGCGGCATCGCCGATCCGGAGCGCCTTGCGATCGGCGGCTGGAGCTGGGGCGGATACCTCACTGCACGAACGATCACGCAAACCACCCGTTTCAAGGCGGCGGTGATGGGGGCTGGCGTGGCGAACCTCATCTCCGACCACGGCGCGGGCGACATCCCTGACTACAATCCGCTCATCCATCCCGGTCATCCATACGACGAGCGCACGTGGGACGCGTACGCCGTGGGCACACCGGTCCGTCAGGCATCGAAGGCGTCGACGCCGACACTGATCCTCCACGGCGACAGCGACGATCGTGTGCACCCGACGCAGGGCCAGGAGTTCTACCACGCACTCAAGCGGTGCGGCGTGCCGGTGCGGTTCGTCAGGTATCCCCGCGAGGGGCACCGCATCATGGAGCGTGCCCACCAGCTCGACCTGATGGAGCGCATTCTGGACTGGCTCGAGCAGTGGGTGCCCGGCAGGGCCTGAGAGCTGTATCGAAGAGCCCCGCTCTTCCTGGGAAGCCTTTCGGGTGAAATCCCGACAACAGTGATCCCTGAGCGGGAGGGCACATCCCCCCTCCCGCTCAGGGATTGTCGTGTTGCTCGAGTTGGCTCGTGCCTAGCGTGCGTTGAGCAGGTCTGAAACCGTCTGCGCGTAGATCTTGCCCTGGGTGACGAGATCATCGATGTTCACCGACTCGTTCGCGCCGTGAGCGTTCTCGCCGGACGGTCCCATGCCGACCGTATCGATTCCCGCCAGCCGGTAGAAGCGCCCGTCTGTCGCACCGGCCCACTGCACGAAGAACTCCGGCTCGTTGCCCGTAACCGCCTTGACGCTGCGCTGGAACGCCTGCACCAGCGGCGAGTTCTCCTCCGTGATGTTGGCGGGGATGTATCCGCCATCCGGGTCGACCTCGAGCTCGTACCGGAAGTCCGGGTCATCGGCGGCGATGGCGTCCAGCTTGGCGCGGATCTCCTCGGTGACGCTCTCCTTCGTCTCACCGGGAATGAGTCGCCGATCGACGGTGATCGTCGCCTCGCCCGGCACGACGTTGTGCGCCACACCGCCCTCGATGGTGTTGATGCTGATCACGGGATGCCCGATGGATGGGTGGAATTTGTCGATGTCGCCCTCGAGCACGAGAATCGCCTTGGCCGCCTTCGCGATGGCGTTGATCCCCATCACGCGGGCCACGGCGGTGTGCGACGCCCGCCCGTAGAAGGTGATCCGGAACGCGAGGATGCCGCGTTCGGCGTTGCGGACCTTGAGCTGGCTGCCCTCGCCGATGAACACGTAGTCAGGGCGCGGGATGCGACCCGCCTCGATCTCCTCGAGGACGTGAATGGTACCGTACTCGGCGCTCGTCTCCTCGTCGCTGACGATGTGCGCCATCAGCGCCCCGTCCAGCTGGGCTTCCTTGAACAGCTCGAGCGTCGCGAGCATGACTCCCACCGAGGATTTCATGTCCGACGCACCGCGACCGAACAGCTTCTTGCCATCGTCGGAGACCACGGGATCGAATGGATCGGTGACCCAGCTCCTGAGATCCGAGACCGGAACCGTGTCCAGATGACCGTTCATCGCGATCACGGGACCGCTCGCCGGATCACCGACCCAGGCGATTACATTGGGCCGTTCCGGATCCTTGGCGGTGACCTGGTACCGGATGCCACGACCGTCACACCAGCCGGCGACGAACTCCATCACCGCACGCTCGTCCCCGCTGACACTGGGGATCGCGATCAGCGACTTCGCCACATCGACGATCGCATCTCGCGACACGCGATCCGGCCATACCGACGTTCCCTGAACCATGAATCCACACGCCTTTCATACGGTTGCCGGCCCGAGGCCAGCACGTTGTACCTGTATCGCCGTTCCGAATGCACTCGGAACGGCGATCACTGCACGATCTTCACAACGCCGCGTCCGGGATGGGCTAGATCCGCTCGAATCTCGAGACGTTGGCGACGAACACCACCGCGCCCCCGACCTCGACCTCGAAGTTCTCCGGCATGTAGAGGAGGCCGGGCTCGAGCGCGGGCGAGTATGGCACCGCGATCTGGGTCCGTCGCCTGGCGGTGCGCCGCAGGATGTTGAGCACTCCCTGAACGCCCTCATCCTCGACGCCGATCAGCAAGCTGGTGTTGCCCGTGCGCAGGAACGACCCCGTGGTGCTGATTTTGGTAAAGCGATAGCCCGCTTCGATCAAGGCTTCGGTAAGTGCGTCGGTATCCTCATCTTGGACGATGGCGATGATGAGTTTCATCGGCGCTTTCCTCCTCCGACTCCTTCCGTGATGTGACCACATCGAAGTCGGGGTCGCTGCTTCAGCAAGGCCCGGCCGGCAGTGCACGCCGGTGTTCCGCGCAACATTCAAACAATGGCGATCCGAAATCGCAACTGAACGTGGGGTGAGTCTACCAGATCAGCGGGAGGCTCCTGCGCGCTCGCGGCCCATTGTCGCAAGCTCATCCAGGATCTCCGCGACCAGAAGGTGATGCAATGCCGGGTTGGCGACTGTCGCACTCTGGTCGTCGATGTCGAACGGCTCGCCAGTCAGCCCGGTAACGACCGCGCCTGCCTCCATGGCGATGAGACACGAGGCCGCCTTGTCCCAGGGCATGACCGGGCGCTCCCAGTAGCCGTCGAGGCGACCGGCGGCGACATACGCGATATCGAGCGCGGCCGCACCGGCCCGGCGAACGCCACGGCTTCGATCGTTGAACCGCTGCCACAGTCGGTTACTGACCTGGCGAGCGTTCAGGTCGTAGGGAAAGCCGCTCGCCAGCAACGACGAGATGAGCTCCGATCGATCGGTGACCCTGATCGGCTCGCCGTTCAGACGCGCCCCTCCACCTCGGCGGGCCTCGAACAGCTCATCACGCATGGGATCGTAGACCGCACCTGCCAGCAGCTCACCATCCCGCTCGAGCCCGATCGAGACCGCGAAATGCGGATAGCGATGCGCGAAGTTCGTGGTGCCATCGAGGGGATCGACGACCCAGCGGTATGGGCTCGCGCCCTGCCCTGCCCCGGTGGCCCCCTCCTCCGCAAGCAGGCGATGGTCAGGGTATCGCTCCCGAATGGCACTGGCGATCAGGGCCTCAGAAGCTCGATCGGCGTCCGTCACGATGTCGATCGTGCCCTTGTGGTCGATGTCTCGCCTGCCAGCGAAGCGCTCCCGGAGCACCCCGCCCGCCTCTCGTGCCAGCTCGATCGCGAATGCATGTGCCTCGATGATGAGATCGTCGTCCACCTGGGTCTCCTCAAGGACTGATTCCGTGCTGCCACCGCGCCTGCTGCCTGCCACTGCGAAGGGTGCGATACGAAGAGACTGGACATCAGCCCTGGATAGCATGCCTTGGGTCGTCATCAGCAGCGTCGCTGACCGAACGCGAGGTTCGGGCAGGCGTCCAGCGCCCACGCCGCATCACCCTCGACAGCGGGCCGGTGCGCGGCGAGACCGGCGACCATCGCCGCGTTGTCCGTGCAGAACGAGAGGTCTGGCCACGACACGGTCGGGCCCTCTGGCCCGAATCGATCGGCTACCTGCGATCTCAGCCGCTCTCGCAACGCCCGGTTGGCCGCGACGCCACCGGCGATCACCAGCGATCGAGCGCCGGTGCGTTCGAGTGCCCAGACTGCCTTGGTTGCAAGGACATCCACGATCGCCTCCTCGAAGGATGCGGCGAAATCGGCCACAGGGAAGTCATCACGAAACACCGGCGGCTGATGTGGTGGGAAGACCGTGCCGGGCGGCAGCTCGCGGGGTGGATCCGGGAGCCGCCATGGCTGCACGTGACGCAGCAGGGATGTCTTGAGCCCCGAGAAGCTGAAGTCCAGGGTGTCATCGAGCCAGGCCCGCGGCAGCGGGATCGCCTCCCGGCTCCCCTCGGCCGCCGCCTTCTGGATCGCCGGACCTCCTGGATACCCGAGTCCGAGCAGGCGCGCACCCTTGTCGAAGGCCTCGCCCGCCGCGTCGTCGATGGTCTGCCCCAGCAGCTCGCCCTCGCTGTGGCTGTGCATGAGGATCAGTGCCGTGTGCCCACCGGATACCAGCAGGGCCACCGAGGGGAACTCCGGCACGATCGCGCTCGGATCCGGCTGCTCGAGCCAGCTGGCGTAGACGTGGGCCTCGAGGTGATTGACCGGAATCAGCGGGATCTGCCAGCTCATGGCGAGCGCCTTCGCCACGTTGACGCCGACCAGAAGCGATCCCGCCAGGCCAGGTCCGTTGGTGACCGCGATCCCATCGAGGTCGGCGGGCGCCACCCCAGCCTCGCGCAGGGCGGCATCGATCACCGGGGTGATCGCCGTGACCTGCCCGCGAGCAGCCAGCTCCGGCACCACACCGCCATGAGACCGATGCAGCGCTATCTGGGACGAGATGACATTGGAGCGCACCTCTCGCCCATCGACGACGACCGCCGCGGCCGTCTCATCGCAGGAGGTCTCGATGCCGAGGATCACCGAGCGGTCAGGGGTCGACTGGGTCACTCGGCAAGCTCCAGCCCGACCTGGCTCGAGAGGCGCTGCAGGATCGAACGACGGAGCTGCTCGATCTGCTCGCGGTAGCCGGGGTCCTTGAACGACTCCGACCACATGATGTACGCATCCTCGTTGTTGTCGCTGTAATAGCGCGGACGACGCCCCTGGATGGTGAATCCGTACTTGCGATAGAGCGATTGGGCTGGCTCGTTGCTGACCCGGACCTCGAGCGTCACCCAGGTTGCCTGACGCTGCATGGCCTCGTCCAGCAGGGCGACGAACAGGAACTCGCCCAGACCGCGTCCCTGATAGTCGGGATCGACACCGATGGTGGTGATGTGCGCCTCGTCGAGCATCACCCACATGCCCGCGAACCCGCGGATCGAGTTCTTCGGTGGCACACTTTGGCGGCGCAGGAATGGCAGGAACGGGAACCGGCTCGAGTCCTCGCCGGTCTCCGGCAGCCGTCTCGGTGTGGTCGTGATGATGCCGGGTCCGTCCGGATCCTCGCGCAGGACGATGTAGAAGCTTTGCCGCCGATTCCTGAGCTCGCGACGGTACGCCGAGATCGGCCATGTCGAAGGGAAGCTTCGCGCCTCGACCGCGCTGACTTCCTCGATATCGTCCTGTGTCATTTCATCGATGACGTACACAGTTGTGGAACCTTGATAGCCAGGTGGCGCCAGCCACCGCGAACGACAGCACCTATCGCATGGTCAGTGCAGCGACGCCGACCTCCCGGTTGCGGTACAATTCACCCCCGACCGGCCGGAGTGGCGGAACGGCAGACGCAGCGGACTCAAAATCCGCCGGGGCAACCCATGGGAGTTCGAATCTCCCCTCCGGCACCATCCAGATCACCCGAACAACAGCTTCGGCAGGAAGACGATCACACCGCCCGTCTCCCGAATGACATGCCCGAATTCTACCGGGGACCATGGTTCGATGGGACTGTCCGGCGCCGGCGAGCTGTAGGCCTGGTATCCCAGCTGCCGCAACATCATCTCGCTTCGAAACAGGTGAAACCCATCACTTACAACCAGAACACTGGTGCCGTCCCCCGGGGGCAGCACCGACGGCACTCCCTCCAGGCTGTCCCATGTCGAGGCACCAACGTTCTCCATGACGATGGCGTTCTCTGGCACGCCCCGCTGGATGAGCCACGCCGCTGCAGTCTCCGCCTCGGTATAGGCGTCACCGGGCTGCTTTCCCCCGGTGACGACGATGGTCGGCGCCATACCTGCATTGTAGAGCGCGAGCGCCTGCGTGAGACGTGCCTCGAATACCGGTGAGGGTCGGCCATTGTATTGGGCCGCGCCCATCACCACGATGGCGTCGACCGGTCTCGCTTCATCCGTGCGTGCCTGCACGTAGATGAGTCCCATGAGGCCAACGATGCTGGCACCGGCCACGACGATGATCGCGAGCGTGATGGATACGAGCCAGCGCCAGACTCGGCGACTCCGGGCGCGCGATCGAGGCCGCGATGCCGCGCGTTGTGGTGCGAGCGACGACGGTGAGGACGGGATGGGGACCAGAGGCTGCGTATCGCCCGGATTGCTCATGCGCGAAGCATGACACCTTGCCACCTCGGCGCGCAACACGAACCTGCGCGGGCCGTACCACCAAGGGGGCCCCGCCATGTCGGACATTCGCCTGGCCGTGCGTGCGTCCGGGTCAGGTAGCCTGCAGCTCGCGGGCCGCGATGCGGATGGCCTCGACCGCCTCCGGGTTCTCGAGCGCGCTACTGTCCCCGGGATCCTCCCCCAGCCAGGCGGCACGGATCATCCGGCGCATGATCTTTGCGTTGCGTGTGCGCGGCAGGGCATCGACGCACAGCACATGCGTGGGCCGGAACGACTTTCCCAGACGCTCCCCGATACTCTCGCGAATCGAGCTGCGGAGCTCGAGTGAGTCCGTGACACCGGAGTGCAGCACCGCCACGACCGCGATGGCGCTCCCCTTGACCGGATCCGGAAGCGACACCGCCGCCGCTTCCCGCACCACGCCTCCGGCAACGGCCGCGCTCTCGATTTCCGCCGGGCCGATTCGCTTGCCGGCAATGTTCATGGTGTCGTCGGAGCGGCCGCGAATGTACCAGAACCCGTCACCGTCGATCTCTGCCCAGTCGCCGTGAACCCACACACCTGGGAACCGCTCCCAATAGGTTGCCTCGTAGCGCTCTGGGGCGTTCCAGAAGCCGTTCGTCATCCCCACCCACGGTGCGCGTACCACCAGCTCCCCGACACCTTCCGGGCGAGTCCGGCACGACGCATCGACGATATCGGCGACCATGCCAGGCACCGGTCCATTGAATGAGCACGCCCGCTGCGACAGGATGGGCACGCTGCTGATGATGCCCCCGGACACCTCGGTTCCGCCCGAATAGTTGATGATCGGACATCTCCGCTCGCCGACCGTGTCGAAGAACCACCACCATGGGTCAGGGTTCCAGGTCTCGCCGGTCGATCCCAGGATGCGCAGCGAGGTGCGGTCGGTGGACTCCACCGGCGCGGAACCGGATGGAATCAGTGCGCGGATCGCGGTGGGTGCGACACCGAGGACCGTGATCCGGTGGCGCTCGACCATCTCCCACAGCCGGCCGGGCCCCGGATGGTCGGGTGTCCCCTCGAGCAGCACGATGGTGGCGCCACGCATGAGGCCGCCGAAGATGAGCCACGGGCCCATCATCCAGCCCAGGTCGGTCAGCCAGAACAGGACATCGTCGCTCTGCAGATCGAAGCAGTAGGCGAGATCGTGCGCTGCCTTGATCGGGAACCCGGCGTGGATGTGGACCGCACCCTTGGGACGGCCGGTCGTGCCGGAGGTGTACATGACCATGCAGGGCGTGTCGGCCGGGGTCTCGGGAATCTTCAGAGCGTCGGTCGAGGACTGCTCGAGATCATCCCACCAGCGGTCCCTGCAGGCCGCCATCGCGCAGTCTCCACCCTCGTGGCGCACCACCACGCACAGGCTGACTTCCGGGACTGCAGCGAGCGCACCATCGGCGATGCGCTTGAGCGGTACCAGCCGTCCACGACGCTGGAACGCATCGACCGTGATGAGCGCGGTGGCTCCGCTATCCCGCAGTCGGGTGACAATGGCATCCTCGCCGAAGCCGGAGAAGAGCGGGACGCTCACGGCCTGGATACGCGCGAGTGCGAGCATGGCCACCACGGTCGCCGGGATCATCGGCATCAGCACGCCCACCCGATCGCCCGGCATGACCCCGGCGCCGCGCAGGCCCGCCGCGACCCGCACCGTCTCATCGCGCAATTCCCGGAAGGTCCGCGTTTCGACCGTGCCATCGTCCCGCTCCGCGATGACGGCCACACGATCCCCGTCACCTCGCTCGACCCAGCGATCAAGTGCACTCTGGGTGAAATTGAACGATCCCCCAGGAAACCACTCGGGCCAGGCCAGCCCGCGCTCCAGATCCCAGACACGGTCGGGCTGCCGTTGCCACACGAGGTCGAGATCGGCCAGTGCCTCTCGCCAGTACCACTCGGGATCCTCGGCGATTCGCTCGAGGAGTGCCGCATAGGTTCCAGCGCCGGTTCGATCGATCAGACGCTGGAGCCTGCTTCGCCCGAGCGTCACCTCATCGGGCACCCAGGCAATCCCGTCCACGGCCTCCGCCGCGTTCGTCGCCAGCCTCGGCGAACGTGTCACTTCGCTCACATACCCTCCCGATCCGGGCCGGCCCGATCAGCTCACTGGATTTCGCCATTCAGGTGCCCCATTGTTGCCAACCTCGGGCACATGGTCAAGATGGCGGCCTGTGCGACACTTGACATGATGAAACCGATGGAGGATCGCATGGTCTGGCGACGACTCTTTCAGCACGACCCCGACAATCCAGACGAGCCACGGCCCGCGCAAGGGAACCAGCAGCAATCCGGGGCCTCGGCCGAACACGGGGCGTCCAGTCGACAGATGCCACCACACCTGGAGCGTCAGATCGAGGCGCGCAGGCGACAGGCCGCGGCTCCGGACGAGCTGAGACGGCGGTTGGCAACCCTGGAGCGCCGTCGTACCGGCACGCTCTACGACATCGAGCAGGGCGAGCTTGCGACGAAGGACGACAATCCCTGGAAGCAACGCATCGGACTCTTGACGGAAGCACTCCAGACCGTCGAGGACGACTACGCTGCCGCTGAAACGGTCGTTCCCGGGCCACATCACCTACTCCCCGACACGCCCATCGCCGACATCGCGGTCGAGTTCGAGGATGACGTCGCGACCGTCCGGTATCGGGTCGGCGACGAGGTCTTCGTCTACGAGGAGCCACTGGACTGGGCGGAGCGAGGTCACCAGATCACGAGGCTCGAGCTTCGACACGTAGCGGGTGAGGCAGTCAGGCTCGTGCCTGATGACACGCCTGGTGACCTGCGCGAGGCGCTGGTACACCACCTTCAGACCTCGCTCTTCGTGCTCGCGACGGTCCTGCGCGATCGCACGCTGGAGGAGGAGCCGTTGCCCGACCACATCGTGCTCGCCGATCTCGCGCTCCCCTGCCCCACCTGCGATGGATGGACGGACTACCGGGGCCGTTGCCAGAACTGTGCGCTGCGGGCGGCGCGATTGCAGGAGCTGTTCCGCGAGCGCACGCGATTGCTGAACGAGCGCGCCGCGGAGATCGAGGAGCAACACCGGATGGCGGAGCGCCTGCCACTGGCTCGGCGACGCCTGGCGGACATCGACGCGGAGATTGCCGCCATCAGGCAGCGCCTGGAGGTCGAAGGCGCCGGCTAGAACGCGGTTCTGCCCGCAGAGAATTCCCCGAACAGAAACCGCCCCGGGCGATTGCCCGGGGCGGTGGTGACACTCAGCTCAAACAGGTGGCGAGCCGATCAGCGTATCACTTGCTCTGGTTGCGGCGGCGCCTGCGCTCAGCCTTGCGGCGCTTGGCGCGGTTCTCTTCCTGCACCGAAATGAACCGCAGACCACGGCGATGCTCCCGGATGATCCCGGATCGCTCGATGCCCTTGTTGAATCGCCGGAGCAGTTGCTCAAAGCCTTCGTTGTCTCGAAGCTCGACACGCATATTCGCTCATCACCACCTTCATGCGTACGTTGGCAGCCCGAACGGCGCGCTTTCGCGCACCATCGACACTGCCCTCTTATCAGGCCCACCCAGTATACGATATGATCAGGCGATCCATCCATACCTTCCGTTTCTCACCCAACAGACCAGGAGACCGAACGACCATGGAGCTTCCCACGACTGCCCGAGCGATTGCCATGTACCCGGATGCCCCGGGCACAGTGCACCGAACCGAGCTTCCGGTTCCCGAGCTCGGCTCGCATGACGTGCTCGTGAAGGTGGTTCGGGTCGGCGTCTGCGGTACCGATCGCGAGATCATCCACGGAATCATCGGTGCGGCGCCAGTCGGGACGAACGAGCTCGTGCTCGGGCACGAGGTACTCGGTCGCGTCATCGCCACCGGCGAAGCCGTGAGCGACCTCAGCGAAGGCGCCATCGTCACCGCCACCGTCCGTCGACCCGACGGTTGTCCGGCATGCCTCGCAGGTCAGCCAGACATGTGCCTCTGGGGCGAGTACCAGGAGCGGGGCATCGTCCACCGCCATGGGTTCATGACCGAATACTTCGTCGAGCACCGTGACTACATCGTTCCGGTGCCGGATGAGCTCGAACACGTGGGTGTGCTCGTCGAGCCGCTCACCGTCGTCGAGAAGGCCGTGCGACAGGTCGACCTCATCCAGCGACGCATGGCCTACTGGAATCCCCAGACTGCCGTGGTGCTGGGTGCGGGACCGATCGGCATACTCGGCACGCTCCTTCTGCGCTCACGCGGCATGAAGGTCGTGACTGCGGCGCGCTCCCCGAAGCCCAACCCGGCCGCTTCCGTCATCGAGGGTGCAGGCGCGGAATATGTATCGATACGTGAGGAATCGCTCCAGTCCGTCGCCGGGCGGCTCGACAACATCGACATCATCCTCGAGAGCACCGGGGCGAGTCCGCTTGCGTTCGAGGGCATGTCGATCCTCGGCGCGAACGGCGTCCTGGTGCTGCTCAGCCTGACCGGCGGCTCGCTGCTTCACGAGGTGGACGCAAACGGGATCAACACCAGCATCGTGGCCGGGAACAAGACGGTGGTCGGGAGCGTCAACGCGGGATTCGAGGATTTCACCAATGCGGTCGAACACCTCGGACGCTTCGAGGAGCTCTGGCCCGGACTGCTCTCACAGATGTTCACGGAGCGAATCCCGTTCGACGGTGATGTCACCACGATCGTCGACAAGGCCGACAAGGGGATCAAGACCCTGATCGAGTTCGAGAGCTGAGCCATCCCAGGGGCCCTTCTGCGACAGGCGAATGGATCAGGGCGACCCATGCGGCCCGCCGCCCCCCGCAGGAAGGCCGTCACGACGCGCGATCGTGGCGGCCTTCCGAGCTCTCTTCAGCCGGTCATCCGAGTGTCGGGTCGTGCGGGGCGGGCTTTCGACCAATCGCGAAGGCACTGATGTCCGACGACGGACTGCGATCCATGGCGAGCTCGGCCGCCAGCAGGCCCGACCATGGGCCGAGCTGGAGACCGGAAGGGCCGTGACCGGCCGCCACGATCACCGACTCCCGCCCTCCAACGCGATCGATGTACGGCAAGCCGTCGTCCGCAAGCGGTCGCAGCCCCACCCGCACCTCGACGAGCGTGCCATCGGCAAGACCCGGCGCCACCCTCAGCGCTTCGTTGGTCACCGACTGAAGCCCGCCGGCGGTCACGCGGAGGTCGTATCCCGAGCCCGTCTCGCGCGTTGCGCCGCAGACGACACGGTTCGGGGCGAAGGTGAGGATGTACTGACTTCCGAAACCGCCCACGATCGGCCACCGGGATGTCTCGACATCACCCATGTCGAGGTGCATGATCTGTCCCTTCTGCGGCGCGACGGGAAGGGAGATGCCGAGTGGCTCGATGGCGGCGTTCGTCCACGCCCCCGCCGCCACGATGGCGCGGTCAAATGTCCGCCGCTCGCCATCGATCGTCACCTCGACCGACGTCTCGCCGGCGGAGTCGATCACCGCGGTGCCGTCCATGATGGTCGCCCCGAGTGCCCTGGCACCGTTCAGCATCGCCCTCCGCAGGTAATCACCGTCGACGCGAGCTGCCTCCGGCACGTGGATCGCGCCCGTGATGTCACCGATGGCAGGGAAGAGCTCTCGCGCCTCGGCCGCGTCCACTCGCCGTACTGCACCGAGGTTGGGCATGCCGTCGCGCTGGCGCTCTTCCATCACCTGCTGCACCCGAGGAAGCTCCTCGAGCTCTGCTTCATTCGTGGCGACGAAGAGCTTGCCGACGACTTCGTAGCGCGTGTCACCCGCGTCGAGCTCGGCCAGCCGCTCGACCAGCCTCGGATAGTAGCGAACCGCGTCAGCCGCGAGCGGGTAGAACGGGGGCAATGGTCGCAGGCTCGTACCCGGCGCGATGATTCCAGCGCCGGCAGCGGTGGCGTGTCCCTGATCGTGTCGATCGACGAGCGTCACATCCACGCCCTCGTCAGCGAGATGCAATGCCGCGCCCGCACCAACGACACCGCCTCCGATGATCAATACGTGCATGGGGAATCCTTTCGCTACCGTGGAAACAGTGGATACCGGTGTCCATTCGGATAGTCTGGACGGTTCCGTTGTATAGGTGCAGGGCGTCGACCCGATGGCACAATAGGGGGAGGCTCGCACCTCGTTCCAGCCCGAGTGTGCCTTGCGGGCACTACACGTCCACACCGAAACGGGTCATACTGTGTCTACTTGTACAGCAATGCCAAATGTGGGTCATGATCGATTGGAGCTTGCATGAGCATCCACGAGCCCGCCATGGTACCTGAGTCCATCTTGCTGCATTCCCGACCGGCGGTCGAGGGCAAGACGGCATGACGCACTGGTCTCTGCGTACACGGTTTCTGCTCTTCGCGCTCGCCGCCCTCATCCCGTTCGCAGCCGTTCTCGGCTACATGGTCGATCGCGATCTCGATCGCCGAATCCAGCAGAGCTACGGCTCCGAGGGTGCCGTCGCCAGCTCGGTGAGCCGGTCGCTGGCCTCGTTCATGTCCACCAACACCGACGCACTCGAGGCCATCGCCCAGGTCAGCGACGTCATCTCCCTCGACGGACCAAGCGCGCAGGAGGTCCTCGGACAGGCACGCAACGTGCGTCCCGAGCTGTCCGGCATCTTCCTCGTCAACGCCGACGACCGGCAGGTGGTGGCTCGATCCGGCGCGGAGCCCGAGCTTGTGCTCGAGGACATCTCCGCCGAGCTGGACCAGTCGATCTCCGGCAACACGGTGACGGTCTCGCGACCGATCCGGATCGACGCCGAAACGCAGGTCATCGTCCTGCTGGTGCCGGTGACGACGGTCCAGACCACCGAAACGTCGACCGGCGACACGAGCGGAGGCGACACGGGCGATGATGTCGTCAACGCCGACCCGACGCCGGCGGCCAGCCAGAACGGCCAGCAGGCGACCCAGCCCCCCGGGCAGACGATCGGCGTGGTCGGCGGCATCATCCAGCTCGAGCGCCTCGGACAGGCCCTGCTTCCCTCCAACCGGGCCGGATTCGAGATCGCGCTGGTGAGCACCGGCGAGCTCATCCTGTCCACCGGTGGGATCGACCCGGCGTCGAGCGTTCTCCCCGAGGGCTATCTGGAGCCAGTCCAGCTTGCCATCGACGGAGAGAGCACCGCATTCGAGATGATCGACTCGCGGGGCGTGGAGCGCACCGCAGTGTCCGCTCCCGTGCCGTTCGAATTCGCACCATGGGCTGTGATCGCGTCACAGCGGGCGCCGGGCGTCCTCGATACCATCCCCGGTGTCGAGCTGGCGGTCGTGCTCCTGCTCGGCGTCCTGGTGATCGTCGCCGTGGCGGTGGTCTTCAGCGAGCTCACGGCGCGCCCGATCCGCACCCTGGCTCGCCAGACGCAGGAGCTCCATCAGGGCACGCTCAAGGAGCCGATCGTACCACTGGGTGGTGGCGAGGTTCGCGTCCTGAGCCAGCGGCTCGCGGAGATGGCGGAGCAGGTCCAGTCGCAGGTCGCCGGCCTCGAAGAGGGGCGGCATGATCGCGAGCGCCAGGCCGCCCAGATGCGGGACCTGCTGCGCCGGACGAACCGCATGCAGGAGGACGAGCGCCGTCGCATCGCCGGAGAGATCCACGATGCGGTCTCCCCGCTGATCACGGGTGCGCTCTACCAGACGCGGGCGCTCCAGATGACCAACGGATCCACCACGCCCGATGAGATGGAGGCATCGCTCCGCTCCGTGAACGAGCTTCTGGAGGCCGCGACCGACGAGCTGCACGGGGTGATCTTCGAGCTACGCCCGCCCGATCTCGACGACATCGGGCTGGTCGCCGCCATCGACGCCTATGTCCAGACGATCCAGCGAACCGGCCTCTCCTGCCGGCTCGAGGTGAGCGGCGAGCCGCCGAGCCTCACGCCGGAGGTCCGGCTGAGCCTCTACCGCATCGTCCAGGAGGCACTGCACAATGTCGTGCGGCATGCCGGCGCCGATGAGGCAGTGGTCCAGCTCGAGACGACCGATGAGCTCATCCGGCTCACGGTGCGTGACAACGGTGCAGGTTTCGACCCCGCCCAGGCCGTACAGCCGACGTCGCTGGGACTCCTCAGCATGCGGGAGCGCGCGGAATCGATCGGTGCGACCTTCACGATCGTCAGCAAGCCGGGTGGTGGCACCGCCATCGTCATCGAGCGCCAGAATTCTGGCGATGTCATGTCGGATGAGGTCCTCGAGAGTATGATGTCAAGAACGGTAAATGGGTCTTCCGAAGAGGATATTGACGGCACGGTTGAGGAGGCAGCGTCGGCCGACGCGGAGGCCTCGGAACCGGTTCGATAGAGGAATACACGAGCGTGATCTCCGTACTCGTTGTCGATGACCATCAGATCGTGATCGAGGGACTGCGCAAGCTGCTCGGTGCGGCAGGCGATATCGAAGTCACCGCCGAAGCGCACGACGCCGCAAGCGCACTGGACCTGGCAAAGCGACTCAACCCCGATGTCGTGCTGCTCGACCTTCGCATGCCAGGTGCTACAGGAATTCAGGCAACTCGGCGGCTCCGACAGCAGGATTTCACCGGGGCGATCATCGTGCTCACCTCCTACGGGGACAAGGCGTATGTGCGCCAGGCACTCGAGGCGGGCGCGGATGGCTACCTGCTCAAGAACACGCCATCGGCCGAGCTGATCGAGTCCATCCGGTCAGCCGCCCGAGGCCGCAGACAGCTCAGCCCCGAGCTGCTCGACAGTGTGCTCGAGGAGTTCAGCGGGCTGGCTCGCGAGAAGACGGTCCGCGATGCCGACCTCAGTGAGGAGGACCTGCAGATCCTCTCCCAGGCGAGCAAGGGTGCGACCAATCGCGAGATCGGGCTGGCCATGAATCGGAGCGAAATCGCCATCAAGAAGCGGCTGCAGACGATCTTCCAGAAGCTGGAGGTCAACGACCGGGCCCACGCCGTGGCCGAGGCGCTGCGCCGAGGTCTGATCTAGCGATCGCTCCCTTGCGCCGATGCGACTGGCGCTGAAGGGTCGGTTCGGCAGTGGCAACACGCGAGACAGGGCGGCCCGCCGAGCCATCCGAGCAACCTCGCTCGACCCGCATCAGCCCGAAACTGAATCCGGACGCCTACTAGCCGATCCTGCGGTAGCATAGGGCTGGGTACGAGCTCGACCAACCGCTACCAGCGCTCGCGCTTCCCGTGCCTCGCTGGTACCCATCTCAAGGATGCCCGCTCTTGGACTGGTTTCAACCTGCACTGACGTGGTACCTCACAACCAGCCTGATCGCGCTGGCTGTCGCCCCCCTGATCTTCCTGTTGTTCTCACACGTGACAGACCGCGGCGCCAGCCTCCTGCGCCCCATTGGCTTGCTGCTCGTGGTGTGGCCGGTCTGGCTCCTGGCCAGCCTCGGGGACGGTCTCGTTCCCTTTGACGGCATCTCCCTGTGGGTCACCACCGCCCTGGTAGCGCTGGTCTGCTGGGGGATCGGCGTACGCGCCGGAGCCCTCCGGGGCAGCTCGCTCATGCACCTCGCCCTGGCGGAAGCTGGCCACCTCGCCGTGTTCGGCATCTACCTCTTCCTGCGCGGCTTCGTTCCCGGGGTCGGCGGGCCCAACGTCATCGACCAGGAAAAGCCGATGGATCTGATGATGCTGTCATCGGCCATGAAGGCGACCTCGATGCCCCCGTCCGACGCGTGGCTCAGCGGCGAACCGGTCAACTACTACTACCTCGGCTACACGCTGTGGGCCGGTATCGGCGAGATGATCGGCACGACGCCGGCGATCGCCTACAACCTCGCGGTGGCCTCGATCTTCGCCATGACCGTCGTGGGGGTCCTCGGCACCATCGCGAACATCGTCTCCCAGTTCGCCTCGATGACGGCTGCTCGTGTCGCCGGTTTGCTCGGCGTCGCATTCGTCGTGCTCATCGGGAATCCGTGGGCCGCCGCCGAGGTGATTCGGGATTTCGATGCGCAGTGGCGAGCCTTCCCGTTCGAGGGAATCATGTGGAACGCCACCCGCATCATCGCGGTGACGCCACAAACGGACGCCATCAGCGAGTTCCCGGCGTTCTCGTTCATCTTCGCCGACCTGCACCCGCACCTCATGGCAATCCCCTACGGCGTCACCGCACTCGGAATCGCGTGGATGTTCGCGAGCATCCCCGAGCGGACCACGGGTGTCATCCAGGCCGCTCGCCTGGCGATCGCCGGTCTCACGGGCGTGGCGCTCTACGCCATCAACTCGTGGGATTTTCCGACCTGGTTCGGGGTGATCGTGCTCGGCATCCTCATCTCGCCAGGCTGCCGAACGGTGACCGATCACGTGGTCGGCATCGTGGGGGCGCTGGTCGTCGGCATCCTCGCATGGTCGCCCTTCATTCTCTCCTTCGAGGCGCCCGTCAGGTCAGGCAACAACGCCTTCGCCAACGCGCTCAGTGGGTTGCCGGTCCTGGGCGATGTGATTTCCTCGTTTGCGGCCGTCTCGGGTGAGCGCACCTCGATCGCCGACTACGTCTCCATCTTCGGATTCTTCTACCCGGTGATCCTGATCGCCATCATCGTTGCACTCGTGTCGACACAGGCCGGCGAGTCGGATCCCCTGGTCACGCGCCTGGCTCTGGTATCGGCGGTCATCCTCGTCGCGATCGGCCTGCTGCTTCCCGCCCCGCTCGTGATCCTGCTCGGGCTGCCGCTCCTGGCGGGCCTCATCGTGATCCTGCGCAGCACCAGCGTGACCCTCGAGCTCCTGGTCGTCGGGCTGGGCACCCTGGGCCTCGCCCTGACCCTCATTCCCGAATTCATCTACCTGCTCGATGCGTTCGGCACGAGAATGAACACGATTTTCAAGCTGTACCTGCAGGCCTGGATCCTCTGTGCGGTCTCCACCACCCTGGGTCTCGTCTACCTGTGGCAACGACTTCGCGTCTGGCAGCCCGGCCAGCTGCTCGTGGCGCTCGCCGCGGCGACGATCGTGATCTGCGGTCTCACCTACCCGATCGTCGCCGCCAGCCAGTGGCCCGTGATCAAGAATCCGGATCTCGATTGGGAGGGGATCGACGGTCTCGCCTGGCTGGAGAAGTCGTCAGCAGCCGACCCCGCCACTGCCCGCGCGCTCGAATGGCTCTGGGAGAACGGCACGAACGAGGACGTCCTCCTCTCGGCCGGCGGTTGCGCCTACTTCGCACCGGTTGCCTTTCCCTCCGCCGCGAGCGGCGTGCCGGCCATCATCGGCTGGGACAACCACGAGCGCCAGTGGCATCTCGGAGATGAGGAGATCGCCGGTGCGATCGTGGAGCGCGTGGCAGCGGTGAACGACCTCTTCGCACGACCCACAGACGCGGTGCTCGACGAGTACGGTGTGACGCTGATCGTCGTCGGCCGTCCCGAGGCACAGGGGGTGTCCGGTCTGGAGCCATCACCCTCGTGCTCCCCGGGACCATTCCCCGAGACGGCCTCAAACCAGTTCCCCGGCCCCGGCTGGGCGGAGGTGTTCAGCGAGGACGGTGTGCGTATCTACCGACGGGATACGGGCGACTGATACCCAGCAATCTTGTTTTTCGCATGCGGCGCTTCCTGGGTGTGGAGGGGCGCGCAGCCATCCATGAGAAGAGGGACGGGGTCGATCCCGTCCCTCTTCTCATGCCTGAGAGCGAAATGGCCCCACCATGACCCGGAGAGCCCTTCGCCTCCGCTAGTGCTTCAGGAAGAGCTCAACGACCGGAACGAGGACGTCGGGACGCTGGATCGGGAGCTCCAGCGTGGCGACACCTTCGAACCCGGGTGCGGCAGTGTTCTGCGCCTTCGCGTTCGGATCGGAGTCGGACACGAAGACCTCCGACCCATCGTGCAGGAGCTGCGCATACTCGACCTTGCCGGCCATCCCTTCGAGGTGGATGTGCCGCATCGGCCAGTTGAAGACATGCAGGTAGAGTCGATCTCCGCGTTGCGTGTAGCGGCAGTCGACGGGAGCCTCATATCCATCCGCCGCCGTCGCGCCGTAGATCGAGCGTCCATGTACCCGCATCCACTCGCCGATCTGGGCCAGGATGTCGCGCGCGAGCGGATCGAACTCGCCGCGGCCGGTCGGACCGACGTTGAGCAGCACATTGCCACCCTTCGACACGGAGTCGATCAGCATCTGGATGAGCATCTCCGGGCTCTTCCAATCGAGATTGTCCCGATGATAGCCCCAGCTGCCATTCAGCGTCTGGCACGCCTCCCACACGACCCGCTCGCCGTTTCGCGTCGGCCATTCCTTTGGCTGGTACTGCTCCGGAGTGACGAAGTCGGCGCCCTCGGGGTAATCCAGCCGGTCGTTGATGAGGATATCCGGCTGAAGCTCCCGCACCATCTTCACGAGACTCTCGGAATCCCAATCCACATGCGACTTGGTCGGCGGCGTGAAATCGAACCACATGATGTCGATCTTGCCGTAGTTCGTGAGCAGCTCACGCACCTGACCATGGAGGTACTCGCGGTACTTCGAGATATCCCGCTCGCGACCCTCCCAGAATGCATCGTTGTCAGCCTGTGGGTGGACCGGGTCACGCGTGTAATCCTCGTGGTGCCAGTCGATCACCGAGTGGTAGAACCCGACCTTGAGCCCCTCGGCGCGGAACGCCTCGACGAACTCCCCAATGAGATCGCGCCCCGCAGGGGTGTTGGTCGCCTTGTAGTCGGTGAGCTTGCTGTCGAACAGGCAAAAGCCGTCATGGTGCTTGGACGTGATGACGGCGTACTTCATGCCGGCGGCCTTCGCGTCGCGGGCCCACAGCTTCGGATCGTAGAGATCGGGATCGAAATGGTCGAAGTACTTCTGGTACTCCTCGGTCGTCATGGACTCCCGCTTCTTCAGCCACTCATGGCGTGCCCCGGCGGAGTAGATCCCGAAGTGGATGAAGAGGCCGAATCGATCGTGTACGAACCAGTCAGTGCGTGCTGCCACCTTGTGGAGTCTCCTTCTCGTCAACGCTTCCCGTAATACGGTTCCCCGGTCACGGTCGTCGCAACCGGCACCTCATCCTCATCCGGCCGCTTCCACGCGCGCAGGACATGCGGCGGCGTGCGCTCCCAGGGCTCGTCCCCGGCGAGCTCGAAGGCGAATCCGATCGGTGCGGGACCAGGATCACGGGTCCGCACATTGTATCGATGCGCCCCGGTTCGCTGACCGGCAACAACGATGTCGAACCGCTCGAGGTGTCCCTTGACCTCATTCCAGCTCGCCTCACCCCCGATCGCCGCATCGAGCTCGTTGTCGAACTCCCAGTCGATCGGCGTGTGCGAATCCCGGAATGCGACGTGCTCCCTGAGCAGCACGTCCCCAGTGATCTCGAGGTTCACCAGGTTTCCGTCGCGCCCGGTCACTCGCGCCACCAGGTCGAAACGTCTGACGGAGCCCGGTCCCCAGACCTGGGGCTCCCCCCTCACGATGTCGCGAAGGTGGAACCGTGCGATCCGCTCGAGGAGCCGACGATCGACCTGACGCTCGGCGCCGACCGCAAGGGATTCCGGCACCAGATCCTTGACGTCTTCCGGCAGGAGCCAAACGTGGTCGAAGTTCCAGTAACGCGTGTAGCGCACCTGGTCCTTCTGTATCGGAGCATCCGCCGCGCGAGGCAGGTCCCGCGCCGTCACCCGCAACACCGCCCCACCTGCTGGCGGGTATCCGAGATCCCGCGAGGACAGACCACCCGGCGCCTGCGTCCTCGCCAGCTCGGGTCGCTCCTCATACTCGGCCCATCGCCGCAACGCCTCCTCCAGCAGGGTGAGGGTACGCTCGGCATCGAGCGGGTTGGCGCTTGCCAGCGAGGTACCGTCCGCGACGAACGCGTAGAGCCCCTGATGACTCACACCCGGCCTTGAGCGCCCCTTCATGTGGCCCTGTACCGCGACATGGCGGAAGAAGCGTCCCTGCTCGTCCTCCGACTGCTGGAGGGCCGTGACATCCTCGGCCACGGGCACGAACCGTTCAGTGATCACCCGTATGACGCGCGGGTCTCCAAAGACCAGCTCACGGCCGGTCAGCCCGTTGTTTCAGGTGAGGGCGAGCGGATTCCCGTTCATCGCCCACAGGAACACCGGCTTGTGCTCGCGAGTCGCCCGCTCGACGGCCTCAGGGATGCTGGTCAGCCACGGGATGGCCTGCCAGCCGAGCTCCTCCGGCTGCGGTCGAACCAGCTGCCGGATCGTCTGCACCGTCTCCGGATCGAGAGTGGTGCCACTTCGCAGTCCAGGGTCAAGCATGTGCGGGCGTTCCTCCTCGCCGTTCGCCCTGCAGGCGTCTCGGCATTCTGTATACAATTCGGCCTCCTGCCGTTTGCCGGAAGATACGCGGCATGACCGGAACCGTCAAGTCTCCGACCGCTCGTTGACAGCCGGCGAACAGACCATTGTTGCAGACACGGGTATCAACCCATGACAATATCCTGCGGTTGCTGCCCCGAGAGGGGCCCCGGTGCACCCCGTGCCGGCACGCGACAACAGACAAGGCGATGCCGCTTCGTGCTTCACCAGACACCGAATCCCATCACGTCCATCAAGAGGCTTCACGCTCGGCACCTCGACACACGTCGGCGCCGGATCGCGGCTGGCGTCGTGGCGATCGTGGTCATCGCGCTGATCCTCCTCGGGTGGTACGGCTGGAACGTGATCAGCGCCATCGACGACGCCCAGGACACCGCGGTGGTCGAGCTGCCGCCCCGCGCCGCGACCCCCGACTCACAGGAAGCCACGCCCACCGTACCGCCGCAGAACAACCCGTCGAAGATGGATGTCGCCCAGGGCGTCATCTCCACGGGTACCGGCGCCGGCGCTCCCGACCCCAAAGAGGTCTGGACAGGTCGGGACAGCATTACGTTCCTCGTGCTCGGCGTGGACGAGCGTCCCGGAGATGACGAGCGCAATGCCGACTCCATCCTCCTCGCCCGACTCGACCTCAACACGAGGACGTTGAACGCAGTCAGCATTCCACGGGATCTCCAGGTGGAGATCCCGGGCTATGGTCTGGGCAAGATCAACGGCGCATACAACCTCGGTCTCGACGGCGACATGGACAACAGGATCGGTGGCGTGTCGCTGATGCGGGATACCATCGAGCTGAACTTCGATGTGGTGATCGACGAGTACGTGCTGGTGAACTTCGAGGGCTTCACCGAGATCGTCGACGCGCTCGGTGGTATCGATATCGACGTGCCGGAAGCGATCCACGATCCCGAGTATCCGACCGAGGACTATGGTGTCACCACCTTCGAAGTGGAGGCGGGACCACAGCGCATGGACGGCGAAACGGCACTCAAGTACGCGCGTACCCGTTCGCAGGACAGCGATGATGCGCGCCGGGAGCGCCAGATGCTGGTGATCATGGCGATGTTCGAGCAGGGCAAGGACATCGGCAACCTGCCGCGCATCGTCGACATCATCAATGCCGTGGGCGACTCCGTGCAGACAGGCATCGACTTCCGGGGGCAGGTGTCACTGGCACGCGCAGCGCTTGAGATGGACGAAGAAGATATCCAGATGTGGAAGGTTGCTCCACCTCTGGTCGAGCCAGGCACGTCCGCGGACGGCGCCTGGATCTATGTCGGTGACCAGGCCGAGATCACCGCGTACATCCACGCGGCGCTCGACGGCACCCTGCCCGAGGAAGAACCCTAGAACGGATCGATCCACCCGCATTTATCCAGCGCTGGCCCCGGGTACGGCGGCCATGCCCGGAATCAGACCGGGTCCGGCGCAGCCTCCGCGACCCTGTCTCCAGTCGGCTTGTATCCACCGTCGAAGGCGAGCGTGGCCTCGAGTCCGGCACGGCCGACGGTCACCTCAGGGAAAACCGATGCGGCGTTGTCCCGCCATGCCTCCGGTTCGTCCATGCCAGCGCTGAAATGCGTGAGCCACAGATGACCGACCTCCGCGTCGCGAGCGAGGGTGGCCGCCTCGCGGAAGGTCATGTGCCCCCGTCGCCGGGCCTTGTCCGCGTCGTCGTCGCTGCCGAAGGTCGCCTCGCTGACCAGCAGGTCGACGCCCCGCACAAGGTCGCGCAGACCACCTGTCGGTCGGCTGTCGGTCACGAACCCGAAGGATACTCCCGGCCTCGCCTCACCCAGCACCTGTTCCGGGGAGATCTCCCTGTCGTCCACCACGACCCGCTCGCCTCGCTGGAGCATCGACCATCGATCGATCGGAACCCCCAACGCCCTCGCCCGCTCCGGGGAGAATCGTGGTGATCGCGGTTTGTCGATCCTGTAGCCGATGACCGGCACTCGATGCATGCCCTCGGCGACTCGGATGCGAACCCCGTTCGGCCCACTCACCTGGTCGCCATCGGTCAGCTCGTGCACGATCAGGTCGTACGGGAGATGCGGCGCGATCGTACGAAGCCCCTGGATGACCTCGATCGTCCCCGCGGGCCCGAGGATGGTGAGGGGATCGGTCTTGCCCGAGTTGGCCAGGGTATGCAGCAGACCCGGGATGCCGGCGACGTGATCCGCATGCATGTGACTGAGGCAGATCATGTCCAGCTTCCGGAATCCCCAATGGCGCATCCGCATCGCGACCTGCGTCCCCTCGCCGCAGTCAAGCAGGATGAGACTCCGCTCGACACGCAGGAGCACGCTCGACAACCACCGATTGGGGAGAGGCACCATCGACCCGGTCCCGAGCAGCATCACGTCGATCACGGCAGCGCCTCCCTCTTGCCAACCCCGTTATCGTCCTGTACGATGCGATGGTTGGGAGGCAATCGGCCTCCCTGAGTTGCGTGTGCCAGCGTGCACCTGACTGGAGGTATGAATGCATCAGGAAACCATGAGGGTCCTTGGCAGTGGACTTGCCCTTCGGGCTGTCCGGGCCTCGCGTTGCCTGATCGCTTCCGCAACCTCCGTCTCCCCGGCGACTCGCCTCCTGGCTTAGCCGCCTCAACCCAACCTCCGGAAGTACACCTCAGGACCGACAACCGGCACAGCCTCGAACGGGCAGGACGATACGTCTCTGGGCCCGTTTCATCGTGCCTGCATGCCGCTCCTCGCGCCATCGCGAGTGAGCTCAACCTGAGGTGAACCATGACACACCGACCAGCCATTGTGCGAACCACCGCGACGCTCTGCCGCACGTCGCGGGCATCCCAATCCGTTCATCCGTCTTCGATGCGCGCTCGGATGACCGAGCGCGGAGGATGCACCATTGGTATCGCACGGTTCGATTTCAGATCTCTACGACCTCGACGACTTCGACACTGACGACTTCGATCGCCGCGATCGTGGCCGCCGGAAGGCGACCCGCACGAGCCGGCACGCACGTCCGCAGGCGCGGCGGCGCACCCGACGCCCGCCGCGAACCGAGCAGGACCAGGCATTCCGGTGCCGGAAATGCCGCCAGTTCATCGGCGCCCCGATCACTGGCGGCAGGCACCGCAACCATTGCCCGAACTGCCTGCACTCGCTGCACGTCGATCTCCGGCATCCCGGCGACCGGCGCAGCGACTGCGAGTCGCTGATGCGCCCGCGCGGGCTGATCGAGCGGCGCAACGGCGAGCAGATGATCCTGCACGAGTGCCTCGGGTGCGGGAAGACACAGCCCACTCGTGTGGCTGCCGACGATAACCCGACCCTGCTGATGCGACTGCAGCCGATCGGCCTGTCGGAGCCGCACATTGCAGATGGCGATCCCACGGTCGAGGAGATCGCCTGATCAAAATCACCCGGGACGGCAGAGCCGTCCCGGGTGATTCATACGCCTCGCTGCCCCTGTCCTCGACACATGCGACCTCGATCCAGGTCGGCAGTGCCACCAGGGCGCGGGACTGTCAGGCAGCCTGCACGGTGATCGCCGACGGCATCAGGGTCGCCGGGCACGGGATACGGACGGCGACCACCCGGGGAATGTGCCAAGGCTGGCGCTCACGCCTCCAGCTCACCTGCCTTTCGCAGGACCCGGCGAATGCCGAGTGCCCCCATGAACAGCGGGTTGGCCGCGTCGAGCGCTCCCCAGGCAGCCTCCGCGTCGTTACCCAGCCGCTGCCGGACCCACGCCTCCAGACGCTCGGTCATCTCCTCATCCGTGCCGCCGGGAACGAGCACCTCGCGACCGATCGACATCTGCGCCTCGATGCCGTCCCGCACCATGGCGAGATGCGTCTCCACGTCAGTGAACGAGCCGAAGTGCGTCAGCATGATCCGCTGCGGCGCGATCTCGAGCATCAGGTCGATGCTGCGATTCCAGGCGTCCAGGTCGATATCGGGAGGCGGCATCGGCGGGATCGCCAGCGATGTCCCCTGCACGCGCACGCCGGCGACATCACCGGTGAAGAGTGACCCCGTCTGCTCGTCGAGCAGCGCGATATGGTGGGACGCGTGGCCCGGAGTGTCAAATGGCACCAGCATTCGGCCACCCACGATGATCGGAACTCGATGCTCGGTGGCATGCAGGCGATCCTCCGGCGCGGGGATGATCTCCCCCCAGAGCTGCTCCATCCGCTCGCCATAGATGCGCGAGGCGCTGTTGACCAGCTTCTCGGGATTCACCATGTGAGGCAGACCGACCGGATGCACCCACGCCTGCACGTGCTCCAGCTGCTGCATCAATCCGCCGAGCGCGCCGGCGTGATCGAGATGGATGTGCGTCACGACGATATCGGTGATGTCGTCGATGGCGTACCCTGCCGCCGTGACTCCTGCCGCCAGCGCCGTGCTCACCGTCGAAGGTCCCGTCTCCACGAGTCCAAGTCCGTCCGGCCCAACCACCAGATAGGCCGCGACCGACCCTTGTTGCCCCTGGAACAGCGTGTCGATCGCGAAGATCCCATCGGCAACCTCGGTGACGCGTGGCTGGTCATCCATCCTGTCCAGTTCCTGCATCCGCTTCTCCGATTGACGAGCGGGAGAGCCCGTGCATGATCCCGACTTGTCGGGTACGATGGTTGTCACTACCATGTTGTCGACAACAACACGTACCATCGATGCTCCTGGGCTGCAATGGCTGCCGTGGGTAGCCGGCGTCGCAACGCCTGCCGGCATGGGATGATGAGGGAGAATCTGGCTGTGGAAGACCGACAACTGTTGACCGTCGCGCAGGCGGCACGCATGCTCGAGCGTTCCACCGAGCAGGTCCGACGCTACCTCCGGGAAAACCGGCTCACCGGTCAGCGCATCGGCGGTCAATGGTTCATCGATCGATCGGACCTGCAGCGATTCGCCGAAGCCGCCAGGGCCAAGCAGACCTTCCTCAGTCGGGTTGGCGCAGCCCGGACCCTTCGGCCACTCGACAGCGTGATCGGGATCGCCAATGGCAGCGGTTCCGATATATCCCAGGGCAAGCGCGCATTCCTGCGCCGCGCCGCCGAACGAGCGGGCTCATGACGAACATTGAGGAGATGCTCCCCGTGACCGACTCCGTCGCTCCGCAATCCCCGCCCGTCGCCTTCGTCGACTCGTCTGCGATCCTCGCCATGGTCAATCGAGGCGACCCGACGCATGAGCAGGCTGTTGCCGCCTATCATGAGCTCGTGGATCAGGGGTACCGACTCTTCACCACCGACCATGTGGTCAACGAGACCGTGCAGATGCTCGAGCTCAGCTTCGGTCCGGAAGTCGCCCGACAGTGGCTTCGCGACCAGCGCCTGCCCATCTATCACACCGATGAGCAGGATGTTCGCCGAGCGATCGCCCACATCACGAGCGCACGACCGGGCACGAGGGTCTCGCTGACCGATGCGCTCAGCACGGTCGTGATGCAGCGACTCGGCGTCTCGGACGCCTTCGCGGTTGACCCGGATTTTCTCCCCGACGGGGCCTGACTCCCGCGCTCGTCTGGAGGCGTCGCCATGGAATCGAGCGAGTCGCGCCAGGACGTGATCCGGTGCCCCACCTGCGGTCACGAGAATCTGCCGGCGGCAGCGTTCTGTGCGCAATGCGGGGTCAACCTGAGACAGGATGACGTCACGGAATCCGACACGCTCGACGATACGCAGGCAACCAGCGTCTTCGAGCCGATCAGGTCAGGCGACGACCGCGATCCAGCATCCCTGTGGTCACCGCAGCCACCGCGCGAAATGGTGATCGACATCGAGCCAGCCGGAGCGACCCCTCCAGCGCCGACCGTCGAGGCGGTCGCGGCTTCGGTAGCCACCAGCCCCACGTGGGAGGTGCCGACTCGCGATGCTCCCAATCAGGAGAAAAGCCTCCGTGGGTTCCTGCTGGGGACCCTGGCGATCCTGCTCATCACAGCCGTGGTTGGCTGGTATTTTTACAGTGCGTGGCTGAGTGACGACATGCGGAACACGGTCGACGGCTGGCTGCCATGGGCATTGGCACGCACCTGAGCACCGTACTCTGTGAATGCGGCGCTGAATGACGACGCGACCCCGCCTCCCTAGACCAGCAGGTCGCGCTGCCGAAAGACGAGCCAGCCCACTACGACGGCCACGAGCCCCACACCACCGAGCACCACAACTGACTCGGTCGGCACGCGTCCATCGACCATCGTGGTTGAGGTATCGAAATAGTCGAACAGGCTGAGCGGGCGCAGCGGCTCGAGGATGGACCAGAGCTCCGCGAAGACATCCACGAAATACGCGATGACGAGGTACCCGGTCGCCCACCCCACCACACGTCCCATGCTGCTCGACGCCGCCGAGACCATCAGCGCGAGCGCTCCGATCGACCACACGAAGAGCATTCCGAGTGCTGCCATGGCCGCCAGCTGGTCGATCTCGACCTCGCCCACGGGCTGTGCAACCTGGAGTCCCAGCCACGTCGCCACCGGTCCGGCGATACCGAAGCCGACAGAAAGCACCACCAGGGCAATCAGACGGGAGACATAGATCTTCAACCGTGAGATCGGCCGTGCCAGGACGAGCGCAAGCGTGCCGCTGTCGATCTCGCCCGCGATCGCCCGGCCGGCGAACCCCACCATCGCCGAGATCGAGAGGATGAAATACACCGGATGATCGTACCCACGTGACAGGTAGCCAGCCAGTCCGGTCATCGCCAGGAAGTCCGGACTCATCTGCGCGAGCTGCTGCATGGCAGGCGGCAGCTGGTTGACCAGGCTCTCGAGCCCCTCGGGACCTCCCAGCGACTCGGCGATGAAGGGGTTGATGAACTGGAACACCATGACCCCGGCCAGCAGCAGGAGCGTGCCAACGAGCCCGCGTCGCAAGAGGCGTCTCGTCATTGCGGAGACCATCAGGCAGGCACCTCCACTGAATCGCCTGACGTATCCCGCTCGTAGAAGCTGAGGAAGACTTCCTGCAGCTCTGGCGGCCGGACCTCCATACGGGCCACCCGATGCCGGGCGAGGAATGCGAGCAACGGGTTGATGTCGTGCTCGAGACTCATCAGCACGGACTGGTCATCGCTGCGCAGGATCACGACACCGGGAACCTCGCCCAGGCCGGCCGGCACGCCCTCGTCGAAGACGACCTCGACGCGCTGCTGGTAGCGCCGTTTCAGGTCCTCCATCCAGCCCGCAGTGATGAGCCGGCCCGCCCTGATCACCGCCACCCGGTCGCAGGTGCGCTCGACCTCACCCAGGTCGTGGGACGACATGAACACGGTGGTGCCGTCGGCCCGGAACTCCCTGAGCAACACCTCGAAGTTGCGCTGGATGAGTGGATCGAGACCATCGGTGGGCTCGTCGAGGATCAGCAGCTCCGGACGATGCTGTGCCGCCGCGGTGAGCGCGAGCTTCTGGCGCATGCCCTTCGAGTACGTCGTGAGCTTTCGGCGCAATGCAGCTTCGTCGAGCTCCAGCGCGTCGAGGATGCGGCGCCGCCACTCGGGTGCGCGCCCGCTGATTCTGGCAGCGTAGTCGAGCTGGTCATTCCCGCTGAGGTCCGGATACAGGCCGTCGGCGGTCACGAGATAACCGACCCGCTCACGAGCCCGAACGCCGTCCGCCCAGACATCGTGACCGAGCATGGTGGCATGACCGGACGTGGCCTTCATGAACCCCATGATGATCCGGATCAGCGTGGTCTTCCCCGCTCCGTTCGGACCGAGGAACCCGAAGATCGATCCACCCGGCACCATCATCGACACGGAGTCGAGCGCCACGATCTGCCCGTAGCGCTTGGTCACGCCATCGATCACCAGCACTGCGTCATCACGTTCCGACATCCACGCTCCTCGCCTGACCATGGTGGCGTCTGCCGCTGGGGGTCGCCAGCAACACCAAACCTTGGCATCATGATGACATGACAACGCCGTACCTTCGCGGAGAAAGATGCACCATGCCCGGATATCCCCAGTCGACCACCACGAGCTGGCCACAGCGCAGGCCGGCGCCGACCTACGGCCAGCGAAGCATGATCGCTGCCGCCCACCCGCTCACTGTCCAGTCGGGTGCCGAAATCCAGCGCCAGGGCGGCAACGCGGTCGATGTGGCCGTCGCATGTGGTCTGGCGGCCGCCGTCGTGATGCCGGAGATGTGCGGGCTCGGCGGCGACCTGTTCGCAGTGCTGCATGACCCGCGCAGCGGCAGGACCGAGGCCGTGATGGGCAGCGGCATCTCCCCACGCGCCGCGACCGACGAGATCATGCTCGAGCACGGCGACCGCGAGAAGCGCCTGATGCCGAACCGTGGACCGCTCTCGATCTCGGTTCCGGGCATGGTCGACGCCTACCGCACGATGCTCGAACGTTGGGGCTCGATGACGTTTGCCCAGGTCGCCGAACCGGCGATCGACCTCGCCCGCAACGGCTTCGCCCTGCTGCCGCACGGGGCAGCGGCGATCGCCAACGCCGCCGGGATGCTCCGCAACGATCCGGCCGCAGCAGCAGTTTTCCTGAGAGATGGCGAGCCGCTGAAGGCGGGTGACCGGCTCGTACAAACCGATCTTGCCAACACGCTCGAGGAGATCGCCCGGGACGGAACCGAGACGTTCTACCGAGGCTCCCTGGCCCAGCGCATGATCGCCTACCTGAAGGATCGTGGCGGGCTGCTCAGCGCCGACGACTTCGCCGAGCACACGACGGTGGTCTCGCCACCGATCTCCACAACCTATCGCGGCTACACGGTGCACCAGACCTGCCTGCCGAGTCAGGGCCTGATCCTGCTGGAAGAGCTGAACATCGTCGAGAACGCCCAGATTCACGACCCGCTCGACCCGGACACCATCCACCTGCTCGTGGAGGCCAAGAAGCTCGCCTTCGCCGACCGGCTCGGCCATACCGCCGATCCCGCATTCCGGGATGTGCCACTCGACACCCTCCTCTCGAAGGAATGGGGCAGGAAGCGCTTCGCCGCCATCGATTCGGAGCGAGCGGCGACCGAGGTGCCGCACGGTGAGATGAGCGACGGCGACACCACCTACTTCTGCACCGCCGACGAGAGCGGCATGATGGTATCGGTGATCCAGTCGGTCAGCAGCGATTTCGGCAGCGGCGTGGTGGCCGGAGACACGGGTGTCGTGATGAACAACCGTGTCGGTCGCGGGTTCTCGCTCGTGCCCGGACACCCAAACTACTTCGAGCCCGGCAAGCGGACGATGCACACGCTCAACTGCTTCCTGATCGATGATCCGGAAGGCAATACCGTGGTCGTCGGTGGCACCCCGGGCGGCGACGGGCAGCCGCAGTGGAACCTGCAGATGGTCGTCACATTGCTCGACGCCGGCATGGATGTCCAGCAGGTCGTCGATGCGCCCCGCTGGACGAGCTGGCCGGGCACCGACCCGATCAACATCGACAACCCGTTCGAGCTCCGGCTGGAAGCCCGCTTCGGAGACGACGTCCGCAAGGCGCTCGAGGCTCGCGGTCACAACGTGAAGGTGCTCGGAGACTGGGATGGAGGGGGATCATCCCAGATGATCGCGCGGGACCCGGATACTGGCGTCCTCGTCGGCGGCTCCGACTCCCGCGTCGAGGGATTCGCCCTCGGACGATAGGCAACTCCCCCAGGCATGCTGCCCCCTGCCCGGAAGGGCGGGGGGCAGCATGTCGAGTCCACCGCACTGCATGCACGGCAGGTCAGGCGGTTGGTGTGGCCCTCGCCGCCGCGATTGTCGCATCGAAGTCCAGCTTCAGGTCGCGGTGGATGACCTGGGCCGCGTTGCGCCCCGCCGCCATCGAACCCCCCGCCCCCGGGTGACATCCGGAATCGCAGAGATACACATTCGGAATCGGTGTCCGATACCCTCCGAGCTCGGGAATCGGGCGCATCGACCCTTTCTGGTATGGCAGCAGGGCACCATGGCCGATGGTTCCGCGCACCGCGCTGCTCAGCTTGCGCTCCAGGTCGACTGGCGAATGGACCTCGCACGCGAGGATGTGCTCGCGCAGCCCGGGCATGTAGGACGCCTCGATCATCTCCAGCAGGTAATCGGCATATGGTCCCTTCGCCTGGTCCCAGTCCCGCGCTGCTACGCGGCCGGTGCTGTCCCCGGTGATCGCATAGGGCACACCGAGCACCACGAACTTCTTCAGATGCCTGCCTTCCGGTGCCCGGCTCGGATCGATGATCGAATCATTCCACGCAACGATCAGCGGTCGGGCAGGGATCTGCCCGGCGCGACATTGGTTGACCGCCTCCGCCATCTCGGCCACGTTGGGTGGCGTCAGGTGAACGTGAGCGGCCTGCTCGAACTCATCGCCGGCAGCAAAGGAAACCGGCGCATCGAGGGCAACGTACATCACCATGGTGGCATCGCCCCACTCATAGCGCTCCATGTGCCCTGCGATATCCTGGCCCACGACGTCCGCCCCGAGGAAACGCTGCACCAGCTGCGCCGGATCCGCGCTGGAGACCACCAGCCGGTTTGCCACGATCTCCTCACCATCGGTGAGGCGAACCCCGGTCGCCCCCGAATCGCTGACAACGATCCGATCGACCTCCGCGCTGGTCCGCACCGTGCCACCGTGCTTCTCCAGGTACGCTGCCATCGCCAGGGAGACGTGGTGCATGCCACCCTTCACGAGGTTGTTCCCTTCCGCCTGGAGCACCGCACCGAACAGCCAGGCGACCTCCGCTCCGCCCGCATCGTCAGGAGCGGATCCCACGAACAGTCCGAACGCACCGAACAGGCTCCGAACCTCTTCGGTTGTGAAGGTCTCGTTTCCCCAGGAGCGAACGCTCTGCAGCGAGAATCGATACGCATCCATGCCACCAGGTGTGGCGCTCATCGCCCTGGCAGTCGCCGCGAACGACTCCGGAGGCGAAAAGAGTGAAGCGACGATCTGTGGCTTCTCCGCGCGATAGTGCTCGAAGAGCATGCGACAGGCCGTAGCGTCGCCTTGCGAGAATCCGGCGATCGCTTCGATGGTGCGATCGAGATCCCTGCTCACCGGTATGCCACGCCCATCCGGAAACGCGTGTGCATAGACGATGTCCGGCTCGATCAACTCGACCCCACGGCTCAGGAGGCCCAGCTCGTCAGGAACCGGCGAGATATTGGCCAGCTGGTACCCGCTGGCATGCACGTCCGACAGGAAGCCCGGTAGCGTCAGCTCTTCGGTGAGCGTCATCCCGCCCAGCGTGTGGTAGCGCTCCAGCACGAGGACATCCAATCCCGCTGCGGCAAGATAACAGGCGCATGCGAGACCGTTTTGCCCCGCACCGATGATGATCGCATCGTGATTTGGCTGCATGCAGGCCTCCTGCAACATCAGACCGCGGTGGCAAGCCCACCGAGAGTGATCGCGACTGGAAATGCGGTTCCCGAGTCGGACTGTAGCAGATACCGGTCATCAGCAAGTTGTGCATACCTGACAGTTTGCGGGACAGCCTCACGGAGCGATCGGAACGAGTGCCGTCCCTACCGGCGGACGCTACCGGCGCGTCCGGCGCCAGAATCTGCCAGCGAACCCGCCTCGACGGGCCTTGCGGCGCTTCTTCCGAGGCGGCATCACGGCATTCGGGTCCATACCCGGGCTCCAGACCGGCCCGTCAGGGTGCTCCTCGACCACGATCCCGAACCTTGCCAGGAGGTCCCTGGCCCAGATCGCCCGATACGGGCGTGGGTTGACCGGATACCCCGGACCGTGCGAATCCGACCCCACCGACGTCAGCAGGCCGTGCTCGCCAGCGAGCGCCCGGAACATCGCCGTGTCCCTGTCGGTGTAGGTGCGGTAGTGACACTCGAGACCGTCGACCGGGGCGTCTGCGAGCAGCTGTCGAAGCGTCTCCCTGGTCATCGCCGGTCCGAGATCGGGTCTCCCCGGGTGCGCCATGACGCAGACGCCACCCGCCTGGTGGGCCGCATGGACAACCTCCTCGATGGGCAAGTCGGCGTTGAACCGGCCGCCCAGCGCGGTGATCAGGTTCGCCGCCTCGGTGAGGTTGCGGACGTGGCCGTCCCGGATCATCGCCGTGAGCACCTCGGGGTAGGTCCACATCTTGCCGTCACCGACGATCCCACGCAGCGAGGGCAGCGCCCGCCCGGTCCGCTCCACCCGCGTCCAGTTCGCGCGAGCGAGTCCGGTCAGCGTCTCCTCCTGCTGGCGCACCAGGCCGAGGAACGCCGCCGCCTCGGGACGCTCGTCATCGGGGCGGATGCCATAGACGAGCATGTGCCACTGCCGACCATCGTGCCGCACCGTGACCTCGACACCGGGGATCACATGCACACCACGCCTCGCGCCGTAGTCGATCGCCTCGACCACGCTGCGCTGGGTGTCGTGGTCACAGACCGCCGCGACACGGATGTCGTGCTCGGCCAGGTGGTCGATGAGCTGGACCGGTGTCCAGATACCATCGCTCTGGAAGGTATGCAGGTGGAGGTCGATGGGGTCATCGGCCCGGAGCCGGATGCTCGTGACGTTCGACATGAATGACGCGTCCTGGATACGAGCGGGTCCACGCGGAGCGGGTGACCGCGAAGCAAGTATGATTGGATCGTACACGACATCCGTGGGACGTTCAGGTTCCGCGGGTCCGAGTTACCGGAGGCAGAGCTGCTCATGAGTGACAAGGCACCAACAACTCTCGATCCGCTGGACGAATCGGTCGGCGCACTGTTCAAGGCATACGACGTTCGCGGCACGGTACCTGACGAGCTCACCCCCGACATCGCCTACCGGATCGGCCGAGCGGTCGTCGGCTTCCTCGGCGTCGACGACGTGGTGGTTGGCCGCGACATGCGGGTCTCCGGTCCCGCCCTGAGCGCAGCCCTGATCGACGGCATCCGCGATCAGGGAGCGAACGTGACCGATATCGGGCTGGTGTCCACCGACACACTCTACTTTGCCGTCGGCAAGTACGGATTTCCTGCCGGCGTGATGATCACCGCCTCGCACAACCCCGCCAACTACAACGGGTTCAAGATCTGTCGTGAAGAGGCCCGCGCGCTCTCGCTCGATACGGGAATCGGGGACATCCGCGACATGGTCGTCTCGGGGAAGTTCCCTGAGCCACGAGGCAAGCGCGGCGACCTCGTCGAGAAGGACGTCCTGGAAGCCTACGCCGAGCATGCGCTCTCGATGATCGACCCGGCCAAGATCAAGCCACTCAAGATCGCGGTCGACGCAGGCAACGGCATGGCCGGGGTGCTCGTACCGGCGGTGTTCAAGAAGCTGCCATGTGAGATCGTGCCGCTCTACTTCGAGCTCGACGGCACCTTCCCGAACCACGAGGCCAACCCGATCGAGCCTGAAAACATCCGCGACCTCCAGCGCACCGTTATCAACGAAGGGTGCGATCTCGGCGTGGCGTTCGATGGCGACGCCGACCGGATGTTCCTGATCGACGAGCGCGGCGAGTTCATCGGCGGCGACATGACCACCGCCATGGTCTCGCTCGAGCTGCTCAAGCACCATCCAGGCTCGACCATCGTCTACAACCTGATCAACTCCCGCACGGTTCCCGAACTCATTGAGGAGAATGGCGGCAAGGCTGTCCGCTCCCGCGTTGGACACTCGTACATCAAGGCGCTGATGCGGGAGGAAGATGCGATCTTCGGAGGCGAGCACTCGGGACACTTCTACTTCCGGGACAACTGGTACGCCGACTCCGGCCTGATCGCCATGCTCACGGTGCTTCAGCTGATCTCCGACGCGGGGCAATCCCTCTCCCAGATTCTCGAGCCGATCGACACACGGGTGCGATCTGGCGAGATCAACTCCGAAGTGGAGAATATCGAGGAAACGGTCAAGCGGGTCGAATCGTTCTACAGGGAGAAGGGTGCGGACATCGATCATCTCGACGGGCTCACCGTTGAGTTCGACGACTGGTGGTTCAACCTTCGGGCCTCGAACACCCAGCCGCTGCTGCGCCTGAACGTCGAAGCGGAGACGGAGGATATCCTCCGCGAGAAGACCACTGAAGTGCTGGAGCTGATACGCAAGTGACCGCCGTTGCGACCTCACAGCCCGTGGCCCGAATCGCCACACCGGACGACGCAGCCGACATCGCCCGAATCTACAACGAAGGCATCGACGATCGTGTCGCCACCTTCGAGACTCGGCACCGTACTCAGGAGGACATCGCCGCGTGGTTCGGCACCCGATATCCGGTGGTGGTCGTCGAGCATGACGGCGCGGTTGTCGGCTTCGCGTCCACCTCGACCTATCGTCCACGCGAGTGCTACGACGGCATCGCGGAGTATTCGGTTTATGTCGCGCGAAACGCGCGTGGCAAGGGCGTGGGGCAGGTCGCCCTGCAGGCATTGTTCGAGGCGGCACGCGAGGCCGGGTTCTGGAAGCTGGTCTCGCGGATCTTCCCGGAAAACACCAGCAGCCTGCGCCTGATGAAGAAACTCGGCTTTCGGGAAGTTGGCACCTACTACAAGCACGGGAAGCTGGATGGGCAGTGGCGCGACGTCGTCATCGTCGAGAAGCTCCTGATCGACGATGACCAAGACTGACACCACGTCCACCGGCTGGGCGATCGACACGCCAACGCTCGAGGCCTGGCCCTCACTGCGACCGGGCACACTCGTGTCGATCGTCAAGCGCTCGCCCGCCGGGGACAACAAGGTGCGTTACCCCGGCGTCGTCATGGAGTCGCAGGTCGAGGAACCGTGGATCGAGATCGAGGCTCTGTGGACGACGCCGACCGTGGTCCAGGCACAGCTCGCCTTCGAGCCGGGGGATGTGCTCCGGGAGCTCTTCTCTCCCATACACCCGTTCAATGCGTTCGCGGTCTACCGGCCCACGGGTGAGCTCAAGGGCTGGTATGCCAACGTCACCTATCCGACGCTCGTCGAGGGGTCCGAGAACCATCCGGAGGTGGTCTGGCACGACCTGTACATCGATATCGTGGCATCGCCCGACGGCCAGGTACACGTGCTGGACGAGGAAGAGCTGAGCGATTCGAACCTCTCGAAAACGGACCCCGAGCTCCACGCTCGCATCCTGGCAGCTCGCGACGAGCTCCTGAGTCGATTCCCGTCACGGCAGGCTCCATTCCATGAGTCCGTCATCACGAACAAGCCGGCAACCACGTAGACGCGCAGGGTGCGAGCCCAACCGTCTCTACGAGCGAAGCCGGCTTCGCAGACGCAACCGACAGGCGCTGAGAGCGCACAACGCTCATGCGCCAATGCATGCCCACGGTACTGGCACGTCACCCGTACGCATGCCGGACGTCATCACTCGCTGATCATGGGGCTCGCAGGACCCCCTCATCAGCAGGTTCGAGGGGGCCCGACTGCTCAATCGCGCAGGGAACCCGGCCCAACGCCCCGGCAATCGTGGCGGACCGCACCTCCTGGTCGCTCGGAGCCGAACGGGTCGAGGCTGCAAGAACGCCAACGACAAGCACGGTGTTGCAATTCTGGCGCAACGCACCACTCCGTAACGTCGATCAGGGGGCGGTCAGGTCCGGGATGGGGAGCGCTGCCCAACTCGGGGCCGATTGGCGGACTTGGGCGTGAGCTGGCGAGCCTCCCCCAGCACCGAGTCAGTGCAAAGGTGAAACGATTGCGACCGTAGAGGAACGACCTCACTCCGGGACTGCATGGCTCGGCAATCGTCATTCAGGTCGGCGCTTTGTCGTTTCAGAGAGCCGGATATCGGGTCATCCTACCAGCGATCGTCCGTCCTCGAGGTCAGGTCTCGCGCTGCCATCGACTCGTGTCGTCCGGCGCGTCCCCACCGTCCGGCACCGGACGACGCGGGTGAGCTCGCGCCATGCGCGGCCCGAAGTCGCCGCACCGCTGCCACGATCGCTGCCATGATCTCAGGCGAAGGGGCCGGTTTCACGGCAATACGGATTTTCTGACTTGCGTCTTCGCTGGTCATAACGGGATGTTGCCGTGCTTGCGACGAGGCGCCGACACGCGCTTGCTGCGAGCCAGCTCGAGCGAGCGGATGAGCCAGCGGCGCGTCGTGCGCGGCTCGATCACGTCGTCGATATAGCCACGTGACGCCGCCTGGTACGGGCTCGCGAAGAGGTCTTCGTACTCGCGTACCAGCTCCCGCTTTCGCGTGTCCGGATCCTCATGACCGGCGAGCTCACGCCGGAACACGAGCCCGACCGCCGCCTCGGGACCCATCACCGCCACCTCTCCCGTTGGCCAGGCCACGTTGAAGTCGGCACCCGTGTGCTTGCTCGCCATCACCACGTATGCCCCGCCGTACGCCTTGCGGGTGATGACGGTCACCTTGGGCACCGTCGCCTCGCAGTAGGCGTACAGCAGCTTCGACCCGTGCCGGATGATGCCGCGATACTCCTGATCGGTACCCGGCAGGAATCCCGGCACATCGACGAAGGTGACGATCGGCAGGTTGAAAGCGTCGCAGAATCGCACGAATCGCGCCCCCTTGACGCTGGCGTCGATGTCGAGCGTTCCCGCCAGTACGCTCGGCTGGCTCGCCACCACCCCGACGGGATGTCCATCCAGCCGACCGAATCCGACGATCAGGTTCTGCGCGTGGTTCTGCTGGACCTCGTAGAACTCGCCGCTGTCCATCACCTCACCGAGAACCCGGTGCATGTCGTAGGGCTTGTTGCTCGCCTCCGGCACCAGCGAATCGAGCTCGGGCGACTCGCGCTCCGGATCGTCTTCCGGCTCGAACCAGGGCGGATCCTCGAGGTTGTTCGACGGCAGGAACGACAACAGGTAGCGGACCTGCTCGAAGAGATCATCCTCGTCGGTGGCCGAGAAGTGTGCCACGCCGCTCACCCCGGTGTGCGTCGCCGCTCCGCCCAGCGCCTCGGGATCGACCGTTTCGCCGGTTACCGTCCTGATCACGTCGGGCCCGGTGATGAACATCCGCCCGACGCCCTGCACCATGTAGGTGAAGTCGGTCATCACCGGCGAGTACACGGCGCCACCCGCACAGGGTCCGGCGATGATCGAGATCTGCGGCACCACGCCGGAGAGCCGCACGTTCCGAAAGAAGACGTCGCCGTATCCGGCCAACCCCTCGACGCCCTCCTGAATGCGCGCACCCGCGGAGTCGTTGATACCGATGATCGGACAGCCATAGGCCTCGGCCAGATCCATCAGCTTCACCATCTTCTCTGCGAACGCCTCACCGAGCGAGCCACCGAAGACCGTGAAGTCCTGGGAGAAGACGGCGACCTTGCGACCGTCGATCGTGCCGAATCCCGTGACGACACCGTCGCCGAACGGCCGCCTCTCACCCATCCCGAACTGGGTCGCACGGTGGCGAACGAAGGCGTCCAGCTCCATGAAAGACCCATCATCGAGCAGCTGGAGCACTCGATCGTAGGCACTGCGCTTGCCGCGCGCCTCCTGCTTCTCACGCGCGGCCGCGTGCTGGTCGGCGATCTCCCGGCGATAGTCCGCCAGGTGCTCCGCCTTCGAGCGTGTTCCGCTCCCGCCTGCGAGCTGTTCTTCCGTATTGGTATCCGTCATGCGGCGATGCCCCTCCCTCCGACAACGATCACGTGCTGCGAGGCATTGTACCGGGTGCATCGCCCACGATCGCACCTCGCCGGCAGCCACCTCGACCGAGACGTGAGATATCGATGCTCCTGGTATCCGGTCGCCTTCTGACCGGCACAGGGGCGCATACTGATCGAGAGCGGCTATCGAAAGGAGATTCCGAGTGGCTGTGATTCATGGCGTGGTGATTGATTGCGCGGAACCGAAGCGACTGGCCGAGTTCTGGAGCGAGGTGCTCGGGTACGAGTACCGGATGGACGATGATGACTGGTGCTCGCTGCGGAGGCCAGGTGGCGGGGCACCCTTCCTGAGCTTCCAGAAGGTACCCGAGGGCAAGGTGGTCAAGAATCGCGTCCACCTCGACATCCGTCCGGACGGCGACACGCTGGAGGAAGAGCAGGAGCATCTCGAGCATCTCGGGGCGACGACGCTGCGATTCCTCGACAAGGGCAAGTGGAGCCACTACATCATGGCCGACCCGGAGGGCAACGAGTTCTGCCTCCTGAGCCCCGAGCACGCGACCGTGACATAACCCTCCTGGCCACCGGCGCGGATGCTCGCCCTCTCGAGCCACCTTGACTCGGACACCCGGGTCAGGCATACATCGTGCGGAACGGTCGCACATGGTGGAAACGAGGGCACATGGCGCAAAGTATCTACATCACCTCGGCCGAAGGCAACACTGGCAAGTCCACGATCGCTCTTGGGCTCCTCGAGACCCTCAAGCGATCGGGGCGCACCATCGGTGTCTATCGTCCTGTCTCTCGATCCACCGCCAGATCCGACTACATCCTGCATCTCCTGCTGTCGCATCTCTCGCTGGTCGATCGCGCCGCGGATTTCGTCGGCGCGACCTACGACGAGGTGCACGAGGACCCGGATGCGGCCCTCTCGCAGATCATCGCCCGGTACCGGGCCATCGAGCGCGAATACGATTTCGTGCTCATCATCGGATCGGACTATACCGACGTCACCACTCCTACGGAGCTGAGCTTCAACGCGCGCATCGCGGCAAATCTCGGCGCGCCGGTGCTGCTGGTCATTGGGGGCCGCAGCCAGCGCGAAAGCCCGCCGACCAACACCCAACTGCTGACCGGCGCGGCCCGTACGCCAGATGAGATGGCCCAGGCCGCCGAGGTCGCGCTGGCCGAGCTCCACCATGAGCACGCCCAGCTGATCGCGGTCATCGCCAACCGCGTCGATCCGGACCAGATTGCAGAGACCACCGCAGCCATCAGCCAGGCGATCGATCCGGGCGGCAGCATCCCCGTCTGGTCCTTGCCCGAAGACGCCGTGCTCGTCGCACCGACGCTGCGGGCGCTGATGGAAGCGCTCGACGGCACCCTCTACCGTGGCGATCCGGACCTGCTCGTGGCCGAGGTCATGGGCGTGGTGGTATCCGCCATGTCGATGGAGAACGTTCTCACCCGCCTGACGCCCGACGCGGCGGTCGTCGTTCCGGGCGATCGATCCGAGGTACTGCTGGCCGTCCTGATGTCACACGAGGCGGGCACCTTCCCATCGCTCTCGGGCATCATCCTGAACGGCGGATTCCAGGTCTCGCCGACGATCGAGCGCCTCATCGCCGGACTGGGTGGCGACCTGCCGATCATCAAGACCGATCTCAACACCTTCGAGACCGTATTCCGCATCACACGCACGCGAGGCAAACTGGCAGCCGAATCCCAGCGCAAGTACGATCGCGCGCTCGCCCTCTTCGACGACCACGTCGACGGCAACAAGGTCCTCGCCATGCTCGACGTGGCGCGGGAGGACATCGTCACACCGCTGATGTTCGAATACCAGCTGCTCGAGCGCGCGAGGAGTGACCCCAAACACATCGTGTTGCCCGAAGGTGAGGACGAGCGCATCCTCCGGGCCGCCAGCACCCTGCTGGAGCGACAGGCAGCCAGACTGACGATTCTCGGTGATGAAGCCGATATCACCGGACGTGCCGCCCGCCTCGGTCTCGACATCTCCGGTGCCCAGATCCTCAGCCCGCTCGATCCGGATCTTCGCGAGCGGTTCGCGCGGGCCTATGCCGAGGCCCGCGCCCACAAGGGCATGACCCTGGAGCAGGCTCGCGAGGTCGTCACCGATGTCTCCTACTTCGGCACGATGATGGTCCACCTGGGGCTGGCGGACGGCATGGTCTCCGGGGCGACGCACACCACGGCTCATACGATCCGGCCCGCGTTGGAGGTGATCAAGACGACGCCCGATGTCTCCGTCGTCTCCAGCGTCTTCTTCATGTGCCTCGAAGACCGGGTGCTCGTCTACGGTGACTGCGCGGTGGTCCCCAATCCGACGGCGGAGCAGCTGGCCGACATCGCCATCTCGTCCGCCCGAACCGCCAGCCAGTTCGGGATCGAGCCGAGGGTCGCGATGCTTTCCTACTCGACGGGTGAGTCCGGAGCTGGCACCGATGTCGAGAAGGTACGGACCGCCACCGCCCTGGTCCGTCAGCGACAGCCGGACCTCCTCGTGGAAGGACCGATCCAGTACGACGCCGCGGCCGACGCTACCGTCGCTGCCACCAAGATGCCGAACTCACAGGTGGCCGGCCGGGCCACGGTCTTCATCTTCCCGGACCTCAACACCGGCAACAACACGTACAAGGCTGTGCAACGGAGCGCCGGCGCGGTTGCGATCGGGCCTGTCCTCCAGGGGCTCCGCAAGCCGATCAACGACCTCTCCCGCGGTGCGACGGTCAAGGACATCATCAACACCGTCGCCATCACCGTCATCCAGGCGCAGGGACAGGCATGAGCATCATCCTCGTCGTGAACTCGGGCTCATCCTCGATCAAGTACCAGATCATCGAGATGGACTCGGAGTCGCTCCTCGGCAAGGGCCTGATCGAGCGCGTCGGTACCGATCACGGTGTGGTGACCCACTCCGGTCCCGACGGCGAGAAGCACATCCTCGAGCGGCCGGTCCTCGACCACATCGCCGGGTTCAGGCTGATGCTCGATGCGTGCAATGCCTATGGGCCGGATCTGGACGATATACCGGTCGTGGCGGTCGGCCACCGCGTTGTTCAGGGCGGGGCGAGATTCGTCTCGCCCACCGTGATCGACGATGCCGTCATCGCTGCGATCGAGGCGATCAGCCCGCTCGCACCGCTGCACAATCCTCCCAATCTGCTCGGGATCAGAGGAGCGCGGGCCACCTTCCCGGACGTTCCCCATGTCGCGGTGTTCGACACGGCCTTCCATCAGACTCTGCCGGAAGAAGCCTACACGTACGCCATCGACGCCAATCTCGCCGCACAGTTCCGCATACGCCGGTATGGGTTCCACGGCACCTCCCACAAGTACGTGTCCGAGCGAGCCGCCGAGTTTCTGGGCCGGCCGGTTGAGGAGATCAACTCGATCGTGCTGCACATCGGCAACGGGGTGTCGGCCTGCGCCGTCCGTGGCGGCAGATCGGTCGAGACGTCGATGGGGATGACCCCGCTCGAGGGACTCGTGATGGGCACACGCAGCGGTGACATCGACCCTGGCATCCTCTTCCACCTCCACCGTCAGGCCGGCATGACCTTCGACCAGATCGACGACCTGCTGAACCGCAGAAGCGGGCTGCTGGGACTCAGCGGCACCTCCGACGTGCGCGACCTGCTCGAATCGGTTCGGCGTGGCGACCCGCGTGCGCGCCGGGCGCTCGACGTCTACTGTCATCGACTGAAACACTACGTGGGCGCCTACTTCGCGCTGCTCGGGCGGGTTGACGCAATCGCGTTCACGGCAGGCGTGGGCGAAAACGCCTCCGAGATCCGCGAGCGCACGCTCACCGGTCTCGAGCACATGGGGATCCGTATCGATCGAGAGCGCAACGACGCGAGCGAACAGGGGATCCGACGCATTTCGGCGGACGACGCCGAGGTCGCCGTGCTGGTCATCCCCACCAACGAGGAGCTCGAGATCGCGCGGCAGACACTCCAGACAATCGGGGGCTGATTTCACCGCCGCCGGGTGCGGGTACCATGTGGCAGTCGCCCCGTACCCACCAGGCAGGGTATCCTCTACGCCGCAGGGGATGCCATTGGCGTGGGAAGGTCGAGATCGGTTCCGGTCGACCCAATCAGTGTCTCCCAGGCGGCATCGAGGTCCTGCCCGGACACCGTCTCGAGCGCTTACCGCAGATCGTCCGGGCTGGCGATCCCGAACCGCATCCGATCCGCGCACATCCGCAGACCCGATTCGAACGTGTCCGCTCACAGGTGTTCGCGCAGGGTGTAGAAGGCGAGACTCCCCTTGCCGTACACCGCCTCGAAGGACACCACGTCGTCAGGGTAGGCAACCGATTGAGAGTCCGCCGGATACGCTCCGATGAATGGTGCGACGTTGAGCCGGAACTGCTCTGCCGCGGCCTCCTCGCCATACTGGCACTCGAAGTAGATGAGGGGCGACACCTCGGCGAGCGCCTCGTCCAGGAATGCGTGCTCGCAGTGGTTTTTGCCCACGAGCCCATATCACCATTGGTGCGCCACCTCGTGAACGGTGATGTACTCGGGGAACTGGGGAGGATATCCCTCCCTGGCTGTCGAGCGTGCCGCGCTCGTCGAACAACGTGGTGTCGAGTCCCACGATCTGCGAGTACTCGATCCCGCTGGGCTCGAACATCCGCAGCTCGACCAGGTCAGGACCATCGAATGGATAGGTCCCGGAGAGATGATTGACGAGCGCCAGGGATCGCGCGCCCTCCGAGAGGATGTCCTCCGCCCCGCGCGCATGTCCGGGGTTGTACCAGACCGTTACCGTGGTGCCATCGACGATCGCGGACATGGACTCGAAGTCGTCGTCGACGGTCACCGTGAACTCGCGGGCGGGACCGGTCACGTATTCGCGCTCGAGCGTGCCATCCTCGACGGATTCGGCAACGAGACTGCCGGACGTCACAACGACCGGCTCATCCGGAGCGGAGACAATCGCTCGGTACAGGGCGGTGGTGGAGAACAGCAGGTCTTCGTTCACACTGATCGGATCGAGCACCCAGCCGGACGCGTCATCATGACCGGCGAGAATGGGAGATCGGTGGGCGAGGCTTACCGCGACCATCTCCGGCGAAATGGTGAGCATGTTGCCGAGATGGTCGGACTGCTCGACCACGTTCGTTGAACTCCGGCTCAACCGTGGCCCATGCCCCCGCAGCGAGTGGCGCGACCAGCACCACCTCGGCGACCGTATCGTCGACACGCATGACCGGCGCCACTGCCGCCATCGACGGTGACGTTCCGCAGCTCGATACCTCCCCCACCGGAGCGATTGTCATTCGGGTAGAGCCGGCAGGAGATCGACGAAGGCTCTACGCCCGTATCGCTCAGGTCGTCGAGCCGCAGGGACCCGGTCGCCGTCGCCACGGTGGGACCCTGCGAGGGTGCTGCTCCTGCTGAGCTCGCTACTGCAGACGGTTCAGGAGCGGTGTCCGTGACGATCTCCGCGTCGATCCTGTAGATCGAAAGCTTGCCTTCGGGTTCCGCGACGATGGCGTCGCGCTGGTCCTCCCGTACGGCGTCATGGAGTCCCGCATCGATCACGGCCGATCCGGCCGTGGGTGTTGCCTGCTGCGCATCTGCCCGCACCGAACCGAGCATGACCATTACCAGCTACCAGCGCGGCGAAAAACGACAGCAAACGAGCAGGACGCTTCACGGAACGATCCACGATCACCTGTACACAACCGGATTGATCCCTCGCGACGTATAGCGTTCCGCAGCCCGCCCGGACTCGCCACCACCTCGGCAGATCACGTGGTGAGTTACTGCCGCGGGCCGGCCCGCAGGCGTGGAGTCATTTGAACCTCAAGCAGGTAGCGACGATATCAGTGAGCCGTTCACCGTCGACGGGAAGCCACCGAATCGAGGATCGTTGCGTACCCCCCCAGCCCCGGACTGTCTTGCTGAACACGGCTCATCCGGTGCATCCCGGAACCCGAGCTCGTTGACAGAACGTCACTCCCTCACTACGATGCCGACATACGGATCATCCCACAGGTGGTGCAGGCATCGTTGGAGGCCGTGCCGGCCTGCTCGGTCGCAGGTAGGGAGTCACCATGTCCCCCAAAAATCACAAGACATCAGCGAATCGGGCCACGCCCGACACGACTGGCGAGAGTCGCGTGAACCGACGCAGCTTCGTCCAGATGGCCGGAGCTGTGGGTGGTGCGGGCGTCATCGGTGTGGCCGGGGCTGGCCCGACCAGCAGCCAACACGCGCTCCAGGCTACTCCGGCTCCCGAGGACGTGCCGGAGCCGACAGAGGTCAGGATGCCTCCATGGGCTGAGGAGCCCCAGCCGGGCCCCGCGATCCCACCTCACATTCCGCCCTGGATGACAGAATGGGGACCATACCCCTCGGAGTACGGGACCCGCTCGCCGTTCGAGCGACATGTGGTGCGACTGCCCGGCGATACCTCGAGCCGCACCCCGCTGGCGGACCTGCACGGAACGATGACCCCGAACAGCCTCTTCTTCGAGCGTCACCATGCAGGTATCCCCAACATCGATCCGGCCGAACATCGCCTGATGATCCATGGCATGGTCGATCGGCCCACGATCTTCACCGTGGATGACATCAAGCGATTCCCAGCCACATCCGTGATCCACTTCCACGAGTGCTCGGGGAACTCCGGCAGCGAGTGGACCGAGGAAAGCATTGCCCCGACGGTGCAGGCCGGCTTCGGGCTTCTGAGCCAGACCGAGTGGACGGGCGTGCCGCTCAAGACGGTACTCGACGAGGTCGGTGTCGACCCCGATGCAACGTGGATGCTCGCGGAGGGCGCGGACGCCGCGGCAATGGATCGCAGCATTCCCATCGAAAAGGCAATGGATGATGCGCTCCTGGCCTATGCGATGAACGGCGAAGCGCTCCGACCGGCCCAGGGGTATCCATTGCGACTCGTCCTGCCTGGCTGGGAGGGAAACGCCCAGATCAAGTGGCTGCGCCGACTCGAGCTTGGCGATGCACCGTGGCAAACGCGGGAGGAAACGTCGAAGTACACGGATCTGATGCCGGATGGCTCGGCACGGCAATTCACCTTCGTGATGGAGTGCAAGTCGGTCATCACCAACCCGTCCGGTGGGCAGACCATCTCCGGGCATGGGTTCCATGAGATATCGGGTCTCGCATGGTCCGGCCGAGGACGCATCACGAGGGTGGAAGTCTCCGTCGACGGTGGCGAAACCTGGGAAGATGCCCAGCTGCAGGAGCCGATTCTGCCCATGGCATTGACGCGTTTCCGCTTCCCTTGGGAATGGACGGGACAGGCGGCGCGACTCCAGAGCCGTGCCACCGACGAGACCGGCTATGTCCAGCCGACGATTCAGCAGCTGGTGGAGGTGCGTGGCATCCACTCCAATTACCACATGAATGGCATCAAGACCTGGGCGGTCGCCGAGAGCGGGGAGGTCACCAGTGCTTGGGGATAACGAACGCACCTATGGATTCGGTCATCCGGCCACAGAGGAGGAGATTGCCGGGTGGGACATCGACGTCAAGCCAGACGGCACAGGGCTACCGCCGGGCCGAGGCACCGTCGAGGAAGGCAGGAAGCTGTATCTGGAATACGGCGCGGCATGGCACGGTGCGGAGGGCGAAGGCACCGACTACGCCCCTGCCCTCGTGGGCGGCATCGGCAGTCTGGACACCGACTCGCCGAAGAAAACGGTGGGAAGCTACTGGCCCTACGCCACATCGCTCTTCAGCTACATCCGCCGGGCGATGCCCGCGAGCGGTCCACAAACGCTCACCGACGACGAATACTATGCGCTCACCGCCTGGGTGCTGTGGGCGAATGGAATCATCTCCGAGGACGAGGTCATGGACCAGGACACGTTGCCGAAGGTGGTGATGCCGAATCGGGACGGCTTCACCAGTCCCGACCCTCGACCGGACGTCGACAACACCGGCGACTGACTCGTCGGCAGGCGCTGAGAGGCATCAGCACACGAGCGCCCGGCGGTGGCACCGCCGGGCGCTCGTTTCGGTCTCCTGGAGACCCGCACCTGCGTTTCCGGACAGGTCGCCAGGTCCCCGGCCCAGGTGACGAGAGGTCGGCTGGACGCAGCGGACGGCACGCGACCGGAGCGAGGCTAGACGCTCCATTCGTCATCGGGGGTACGCCACGCCAGGTAGCCACGTACGGCGTCCCAGATGTCGATCGCTGAGCTGGCGAGCGCGACGGCCAGGACCGACAGCTCGAACCACGAGCTGAGAAAGATCTCGGCCAGGTCATCGGACATCTCCGACCCGATCCCGGGATTCACGAGACCCCACCGTCCGATGATCACCATCGCGACGACGGCCCAGACGACGGCGAGCAGCACCGTGGCACCGGTGATCCCGCGCGTCCAGTTGCCCACATTGAGCTTCAGGCACTCAACCACGGTATCGGCGGCGAGAAGCACCAGGACGAGCCACGCCATCGACTGAGGAATGTCCGGATTGAAGAACGGTACCGAGCCAGCAGAGAGAATTCCTTCCCCATCACGAGTGAAGAGATCCACTCCACCCCGATAGACGATCACCAGGAAGATGCCAATGAGGAGCGTGAAGGCGAGTCCAGTCAGCGCGTCCGCAACGGGGATCTGTCGCCGTGTTCGCGGTGCGGGCAGGTCCGCGACCGTCCAGCGACGCTGATCTCCAGGTGCGGATGCGCCCGTGCGATCCAGGACAACGAAGACCACCGTCACCCAGAAGACGATGTGTACGGCCGCATTGAGCGTCATCCAGACGGACTCGCCCACGGCATCGAGTACGGCCGGCACGATGTCGCTCTCATCGCTCCCGAGGAGCTGCACCATGAAGACGATGACCGTCACGAATGGGAGCACCCTGGTGAGCATCGCCTTGAGCAGGTCGACGTAGCTGTCGTACTGGTCCGGGCCGACGAGGTAGCGCCTGCCGTCACCGTACTCGCGGGCCAGGTCGCGGGGATTGCCAAGCTCGTTCAGCACGTGCTCGATCGCGATGTCAGGCTCCTCGCCCTGCTCGATGCGTCCATCGACGAGCTCGTCGATCATGCCGCGCATCTCGCGCTCGACGTCGTTGCGGGATCCGCCCGGAATCCTGGAAAGCGCTACCTCGATGTAGCGGTCGACCATCGTCGTCATCTCTGCTTCTCTCCCGCCAGCAGACGCGAAAGACTCGTATCGAGCCTTGCCCACTCTTCCGCGAGCGCACGCATGCTCGTCACGCCAGCGTCGCTCGTCTGGTAGTACTTGCGCGGTCGCTCGCCCTCGGTGTCCCACATGCTCGTCAGCAGCCCCTGCTTCTCGAGACGCCGCAGCAGCGGGTAGAGGGTGTTGGCATCCACCTCGATACCGGCTGCCCCGAGCTCCTCAAGCAGCGCATACCCGTAGCCGGGTGTCCGAAGGGTTGCCAGCACCGCCAGTACGACCGTTCCTCGTCTCAGCTCCTGGATATGGCCAGCCAGGACGGCATCGTCACCACTCATGCCAATACATTACTGTGTGAGACACACTATTGTCAATGGGACATTGATTTGCATGGCAGAACGTGCGACGACTCTGCGTCCAGAGGCTGCCGTGACCATCCCCCGCAGATCGATTGACCACGCTCCCGGGTACCGACGAGATCCCGGTGCCCCCACATGTGGACCGCGCGTCCAGCGGTCGGTCGCACGAGAATCGGGCCGATCGCCGATGCGATCGGCCCGCGTGTCTCCTCCGATTTCGTCGATCCGGGAGCGGACGTCAGCTAGCCTGCTTCGACAGGTCCTTGTCTTCCATCTCCCATGCGTGATCGAGAAGATGCCATGCTGCCCGCCTGATGTAGTAGCGCAGCGGCCAGGCCTTGGGCCTGATCGGCTCACCATTGCGCAGCTGCGGCAAGGTGGCAAGAACTGCATCCCGGTGCGCGCGAATCGCATCGGGATCGAAAGAGTCGAACGGCGGCGTGCGCACACCGATGTACCGGGCGTAGCCGCGATCCGACTGAATGACGTGGTCGATGATCGCGTCCCGGTCGCGGCCTCCCCCGCGAGGCCCCTTCCGAAGCTCGGCAGATACCCTGGAGGCGACATCGTCGAAGTAGCGCCAGCAGGCCTGCAACAGCGCAACCTGGCGCTCGCATTCGGTCTCCGACATCGGCTCGTATTCGCATTGCGCCACACGATCCGGCACGCCGAAGTCGGTCGCACCCGAGCCCTGCGAGTGCTCGACCACCTCCAGATCCCTTGCGATACGCCCAACGTCGCCACCCCCGGCGATCGTTGCAATCGCCTGGTAGCGCTCCGCGTAGTCCGCCAGCGACGCGAGCGCCGCCTGCTCGGTTTTGCCGGACCGACTCCACCCCGGCCAATCGAGGGCGGATGCGAACACCTTCTTGCTGCCTGTCTCGATGACGACGCGGTTCAGCTTCGACATGACCTCCTCCAGCTCTCAGACACGACCTAGACCTCCCCCGAGAGATCCTTGTCCTCCATCTCCCAGGCGTGATCGAGCAGGTGATAGCACGTCCGCTTGATCAGGAACTGCAGCGGCCAGGTTCGCGCCGACTTCCCCTCACGGTTGTACGCGCGAATCGCCTCGACGAACTGCTCACGATGTGTCCTGAGCCCTTCCGGAGTGAGCATCGCGCCCTGTGGGGTCTGGACACCGATCTTCGGTGCCAGCTGTGTTCGCTCGGACCCGTAGGTGTGGTTCAGGATCTCGAATCGATTCCTGCCACCACCCCGTGGTCCCTTCCGAAGCTCCTCCGATACCCGGGAGAGCACGTCATCGAAGTAGGCCCAGCAGGCCTGCAGGATCGCGATCCGGCGCTCGCATTCCTCCTCGCTGATCTGCCCTCGCTCGAATTCGGGGACGTTCGTCGTGATCCCCCAAAAATCGGTTGTCCCGGTGCCCTCGTATCGATCGGCGACCTGAAGGTCCCCGATGGCGTCGAACTCGGCACGCAGGCCAGCAATCTCCGCGACGGGGGCGTATCTGTCCCGATAGTCCTCGAGCTTCTCGATGGCGCGGTCGTCCGTCGCTGCGCCACGTTCCCAACCGGGCCAGGCGATCGCCGCGGCAACCACCTTCTTGCCTCGTGGACCATATTCGATTGCAACACCGTCGAGGCCAGGCATGGCACCTCCTCCACTGCTTCCGATCGACCACACCCTACCAGCGGTCGCGGACAGGACGTGACCGGATAGGCAAACGAAAACCGGGCGAGGGAAAGATCCCTCGCCCGGTTCTCCGGTCGTCGCAACCCTGGGAATGACGACTACTTGTCGTCGTTGACCTCGCGGAACTCGCCCTCGACGGTCGCCTCGTCCTCTTCGGTCGACGCACCGCTGGTGGCGCCGTTCTGCGTGAAGTCCCCTGCGCCGTCCGCGCCCGCGCCATCGGCGCCGGCGGCCTCGTACATCGCCTGGCCGACGGCGGAGAGGGCCGTCATCAGCGCCTGGTGACCGGTCTTGATGCGCTCGGCGTTCTCGCGGTCGTTCTCGAGAATGTCCTTCATCTCCTGGATCTTGTTCTCGAGATCCGCCTTCTTCGCGCTGTCGACCTTGTCGCCGTACTCCTCCAGCGTCTTCTCGGCCTGGAAGACAAGGCTCTCGGCCTCGTTGCGGGTCTGGATCACCTCGCGCCGCTTGCGGTCCTCCTCAGCGTGCTGCTCGGCCTCGTTGATCATCCGCTGCACCTCTTCCTCGGAGAGACCGGAGGAACCGGTGATGGTGATCTTCTGCTCCTTGCCCGTGGCCTGGTCCTTCGCGGTCACGTTCAGGATACCGTTCGCGTCGATGTCGAACGTCACCTCGATCTTCGGCATGCCGCGCGGAGCGGGCGGAATGCCATCGAGGATGAACCGGCCGAGGCTCTTGTTGTCAGCCGCCATCGGGCGCTCACCCTGGAGGACGTTGATCTCCACCTGCGGCTGGTTGTCCGAGGCCGTGGTGAACGTCTGGCTCTTCCGAGCCGGGATGGTCGTGTTGCGCTCGATCAGCGGCGTCGCCACACCACCGAGGGTCTCGATGGAGAGGGTCAGCGGCGTCACGTCGAGCAGCAGGATGTCCTTGACGTCACCGCCGAGCACACCGCCCTGGATCGCGGCGCCGATGGCGACCACCTCATCCGGGTTGATGCCCTTGTGCGGCTCCTTGCCGAAGAACTCCTTGACCTTGCGCTGGACCGCCGGCATACGGGTCATGCCACCGACGAGCAGGGCCTCATCGATCTCGCCCTTGGAGAGACCGGCGTCCTTGAGCGCGTCCTCCATCGGCTTGACCGTACGATCGATCAGGTCACCCACGAGCGACTCGAGCTTCGAGCGGCTCAGCGGCACGTTGAGGTGCTTCGGCCCGCTCGCGTCGGCCGTGATGAACGGCAGGTTGACGTCGGTCTGCTGGGTGCTGGAGAGCTCGATCTTGGCCTTCTCCGCGGCCTCCTTGAGGCGCTGGAGCGCCATGCGATCGTTGCGGAGGTCGATCCCCTCCTGCTTCTTGAACTCGTCGGCCAGCCAGTCGATGATCACCTGGTCGAAGTCGTCACCACCGAGGTGGGTGTCACCGTTGGTTGCCATCACCTGGAACACACCCTCGGAGAGATCGAGGATCGAGATGTCGTAGGTGCCGCCACCGAGGTCGTAGACCGCGACCTTCTCGTCTTCCTTCTTGTCGAGACCGTACGCCAGCGACGAGGCGGTCGGCTCGTTGATGATGCGGAGCACCTCGAGACCGGCGATGCGGCCGGCGTCCTTGGTGGCATCGCGCTGCGCGTTGTCGAAGTAGGCCGGCACGGTGATAACCGCCTTGTCGACCGTGTCACCGAGATACGCCTCGGCGTCGGTCTTCAGCTTCTGCAGGATCATCGCGGAGATTTCCTGCGGGCTGTACCACTTCTCGCCCATCTTGACCTGCACGTCGCCGTTGTCAGCCTTCCTCAGCTGATACGGGACGAGCTTCTTGTCGCGCTCCACGGCGGGATCGTCGAACTTGCGCCCCATGAAGCGCTTGATCGAGAAGATGGTGTTTTCCGGGTTCGTGACGGCCTGTCGTCGCGCGAACCGACCGACCAGTCGCTCGCCGCTGCTCGTCACCGCCACGACCGAGGGGGTCGTGCGCTCGCCCTCCGCATTCGGGATGACCACCGGCTCGCCACCTTCGATGGTGGCCATCACCGAGTTGGTCGTTCCGAGGTCAATACCAATGGTTCGTCCCATGCTGTCAGTTCTCCTCGTGAGAATTGCTCTGTGCCGCTATCGGCACCGGATCGTCTGCTGGCGCGCTCGTTCAGTACTGCCGGGATCCTCGACCGCGCGCCACCGGCCGGGTCAGTCTGGTGTTCAGGCGTCGACCTTCTGCGCGTCCCCTGTCTTTACCATTGCGGGGCGAATCAGCAGGTCACCGATCGCGTACCCCTTCTGATAGACCTCGACGACGGTCTGGCCGCTGGTCCCGGGTTCCGTCGCCACCGCCTCATGCTTGGACGGATCGAACGGCTCGCCGACCGGATCGATGATCTTCGCGTCGGCGCGATCGAGGATGCCCCGGAACTTGCTGTCGATCAGCTGAAGCCCCGTCGCCCAGCTCTTCGATCGCTCGTCGTCCGGGATGAGCGCCAGCGCCCGCTCGAAGTCGTCGATGACCGGCAGGAACTGGGCAATCACATCCTTGCGGACCATCGCCGCCAGCTGTGCCCGCTCCTGTTCGGTCCGCCGCCGGTAGTTCGCATACTCGGCCGCAGTTCGCTGAAGCTGGTCGAGATAACTGTCGCGCTCGGCCCGAATCGCCTCGAGCTCGCTCGCCTCGCTCTCTTCGCCCTCAGCACGTGCGTCACTCTCGACGCCCTCGGGCTCAGCGGCGTCGACGCCTGGCCCGCCGGTGTCTTCCGTACCGACGTCCTCAGCAACCGGCTCCTCGCCATTGACGCGCTTTTCATTCTTGTCAGTGTTCTTCACATCATTCTCCATTCGTTACCACCGTCCTGCGGCAAGCTGCCCGGCCTGTCGCAACGAATGCTGAGATTCGGATTCCGATCCGAGTCAGGCCGAATACAAGTCTTCCATCAAGTCACTCATCAGCCGTGCCATGTATCGCACCGACGAGATCGACCGCCAGTACGGCATCCGGGTTGGACCCAGCACTCCGAGAATGCCGGTGACCTCACCATCGATCCCGTAGCTGGCCATCACGACGCCGAACCGGCGGAGGGCATCGGCAGGGTTCTCGTCACCGATGAACACCTGCACCTCCTCACCGCTCGTCAGGGCCGGCAGCACGGCACTCAACAGGGTGCCACCGCGCAGCAGCTCGAGCACCGAGTGCGCATCGGCACCCGCGAACTCGGGCTCGCCGAGGATGTTCTCGATCCCCGAGTGCCGGATCTGTGTCCGGTCCACCGAGTCGAGACCTCGCAAGCCAGTCACCACGTGTTCCAGCACGTGGCGGGCCATGTCGGACGCTCCGGTCAGGCGGTCCTCGATCTCATCGGAGCTGAGCCCGCGCACCGAATCGACGAGCGAGTCGGCGAGTCGGCTCAGCTGCGCCTGGTCGTGGACCGATGGCAGGTGAATCATCATCTGCCGAACCGCGCTTTCTTGGGTCACCAGGATGAGCAGCGCCAGCTGCGGCTGCAGCGAGATCAGCTCGAAGTGCCGCAAGCGCGCGACCACCATCCGTGGGGCCGTGACGATCGACACCGTCCCGGCTGTCTCGGCAAGCACGGCGGCGGCGAAGTCGATCCACTGATCGAGCTGGACCTCCACCTGCCTGAACTGGTGCCGGATCATGATCTGATCGCCAGACGGAAGCTCCGGCGCCCCCATCAGGTGATGCACGAAGTATCGGTACCCCTGGTCGGTCGGCACGCGACCACCCGAGGTGTGGAGCTGCTGCAGGAGCCCGAGCTGCTCCAGCTCGGCCATCTCGTTGCGAATCGTCGCCGGGGAGACCCCGACGTCGTATCGCTCGGTCAGCGTCTTGGAACCGACAGGACGACCGGACGCAACGTACTCCTGCACGATCAGCTTCAGGATCTTCTGCTGTCGCTCCGTGATGTTCGTTGTCGTGGTGGGCCTTCGTCCCATCGTGCAACAGCCTCCTGGTACCCGTTAGCACTCTCAAAAAGGGAGTGCTAACACAACAGAGAATAACAATTTGATACGGCCCTTGTCAAGGTCGCCGCAGGGATTTCTCCCAGTATTACGAGCATTTTCCGTTCCCGGGGGCAGCTCGCGAGCAGACCGGGCATGGATGCCGAAGCGGCGCGCCCGCCCCTCATGCGATCAGTGCTGAGCGCGCACCTGCCACCACCTCACCATCTCACGGCATCGGTCAGGTGCCGGACGGATGATGTCCGTTGGCGCTGTCCTGGTCACCCTGACCGAGCATGCGCTGCAGCAGCCCCGGCTTCTTCGGCGGCTTGCTGAGCTCCTCGATTCGCTTGCGCTCACGCTTCGGGACCCGCTCCCGACTGCCGACGATCACCTGCCCTCCGAACACCGCCTGTCCGTCCGGTCCGACACCATCGAGAGCCTCAAAGAGCCCGAGCCCCTGCGCGAGGGCGTAGTCGACCGCCTCGTTGAACAGCGACAGCGCCACCACAGGATCATGCTCGGCCTCGCGAAGCCGACGAGCCATGCGCTGCTCCCTCGTCTGGAGCAGCTCCTTCACCCTGGGTACCAGGTGCGCCGGCACGAACGCCCCGCCCATGAGTCCCAGATTGGTGTCGACCCGAATCGGCATGGATCGCAGCACGTCGAGATCGAGACCGAGCTCCCGAAAGAGCCGGGCGGGCGGGCGCAGGTACATGCCCACCCCACGATCCACCCGTGCCTCCCAGAGGGTCAGCCCAAAGCCTGGCGCGGCGAATGTGGGGTGTCGGGTGCCGAGCGCGTACGCAAGACGCAGGGTGATCTCATTGGAGGCTCGCTCGTCACCGGCTCGCATGCGCTCGAGCAGATCCGATGTTCGTGGCGGCCACCAGGCCCTCCATGCCGGATCCGGCTCGCCGCGACCGATCACGGCAGCGACGAATTGCTCCACCACCTGGCTGTCGAGTGGGTGCAGGGACATGATCTCCATGGACAGAACCTTCGTCTTGCGGCCATCTCGGCCCGACTCCCCAGGGTGGTGGCATTATACGTGTGGTTCAGGGCCCTTGCGGCCCGCCACCCTGACAGACACAACAATGATCCACGATCAAGGACGCCGAATGCCCAACACAGTCGATCTCCTCCGCCTCGAGCTGGTCCTGCCCGAGCCGGGGCACAGGAGCCCAGCGGTCGCGCTGCTGGACCAGAACGGCGACGAGCACGGCCGAATCCCCACCGCGGAGCCGAAACCGCGTCTACTTTTTGGGGATACCTCGATTCGATCGGCGCTGGTATTGGACGTCCTCGAGCATGTGCACGACGAGCAGTCCTGGCTCGCCGAGCTCTCGCGGGTGTTGGTGCCCCGCGGCGAGATCACCGTGCGAGTACCACTCGAAAACCTGACGGCATGGGCAGATGCGCTCAACATCTACCGCTATGTCAGCGACGTCACCGGCCGTGGCACCCATCCTCTGGAGAGCATCCCCACCGGCTGGCACCGTCACTATGCGAAGGACGAGGTGCCGGCTCTCCTCGAGCTCGCCGGCTTCGAGCCAGTGGTGACGTTCACACAGGGCTTGCCGCTGGAACAGGTGCCGTACCTCGCGGGTCTGGTGATCGGCAAGGTCGTGCTGCGCGACCACGGCTCGGAGCGTCGGCTTTTCCGACTGCTGGGCAAGGTACGGAACCGGCCACGCCTCCGACTGCCCGCGGCGATCGCCACGTCCATCACCGTCCGCGCCCGGAAAACGGGCACCGCCTACCGACCGGACCCGGATCTGAACCGCGACCATCGACCCGAGCTCGAGACCGAAGAGACCCTCGAATAATGCACCCTGCTCGGGGTCAGGACGGTACCGTCAGCAGGGCTTCCGGCGCGGCGACCGGGACGTCCACACGCGTGACGAACCGCTCGACGATCTCCGCGTTGCCCGCGACGTTCAGCTTCCGCATGATGAGCTCGAACTGCTTCCGTAGATCCTCACCGATCGCATCCTTCGTCTCCTGCGGCAGCAGCCAGAACTCTCGCTTGAACGGTCCGAACCCGCGCTTCCGGGTGTTGTAGAAGAACTGCGTGTCCGTGTCGCCCGGCTTGCGCTCCTCGGCCCGGTGCTCCGCCAGGTAGCCGTAGATGCGCTGGCGAAGCTCGTCCGGAAATTCCGGATGATCGTAGATGATGTTCTGGAACCCGGTCGCGAGGTGCACCTCGACCGCGTCGGCCTCGGCGAACTTCCCGAACGCCTCCTCCGGCAGCGTCGACGCCCCGTGCTGGACCGCCCCACCCATGCCATAGCGATCCTTGGCCGCCGCGGAGAGATCCCGGAGGGTGTCGAAGTCGACGCTCACCTCCTTGATCGATCCATCCGGCAGCACCACACCGCCGTGACTGGTTCCGGTCTGAACACTGATCTTGCTGATGCCGGCGAGCTCATGTCCAACCTCGCGACTGTGCCGCTCCATTTCCTCCAGATAGCCGGACATGAACGCGTCGAGATCCTGAACGGTGCTGTTCTCCTTGCCGACCTCGCCGATCTCACCACCGACCGAGATCGTGATGCCCTCCGGCTCGGCCTCGCGGATCGCACGCGTGAGCGCGGCCGTATTGACGTAGTTGTCGCGCTGTTGATCCCGGAGCGAGCCGCGTTCGAGGTCGACCAGAGTCGAGGCGTCGATGTCGATGTTGCCGTATCCGGCCGCGATGGCCTCCGCGGCGAGGTCGCGTACCGCTGCGATCTCCTTCTCAGGATCACTGGCATACGCTTTCGGGCTCGCCTGGTAGTGATCTCCCTGGATGAAGACCGGGCCCGTGTACCCTTCCCGGATCGCAGCGGCGAGAATCACGCTCGCGTACTCACCGGGTCGCTGCTCGGTGTAGCCCATCTCGGAGCGAGCCAGCTCGAAGATGACCTGCTTCGTATTGGTCGCCGCCATCGCCTGGTAGATGTTCCGGGCCACGTCGTAAGCCATGCCGCGAACGTTGATCGCCGGTGTGGTGATATTGGAGTATTCCCTACGCCCTGCCGCCATGTAGAGGTCGTGGATCGATGCTGGCCAGGCGCCCATCGCCGGAGCGATCGCCCGGATCAGCCATCGGCTCGCGTCTCGCACGTCGTGCTCACCGAATACCGCTGTCCAGACCAGCCGCTCGATCAGCCGGTCGCGTACCTCGGCGGCATCCTCTATCTCGATCCCATCCGACTCGACGCGCACCACTCCGTCGAGATCCGCCTTCAGTCCGTCGATCGATGCATATACTCGGGATTCCACTGCGCACTCCTCCCTCAACTTCGAGGTGTCGTGTACCCGACGCCGGTGGCCGGGCGGCCGCCTGACACAGGTGATACCCGGATCGCACGTCGCGCGCCACACCGCAACCTGTCTGCGTCATAACACAACAACGCACGGGAGGGAATCCTCCCGTGCGTTGAACTCGCGCGTATCGGCAGATTCGGTATCGGGTGCTACTCGACGGTGAGAGTGCCTTCCATGCCGGCCTCGCGGTGCCCGGGCACCGAGCAGAAGTAGGTGTACTCGCCCGCCGCCAGGTTCACCGTGATCGTCGCCTCCGAGCCGCCATCCAGCAGCTCGGTGCCGAAGTCGG